>OBYL01000011.1_pt1 | contig 204706 bp, 203 predicted proteins | sample 1476761 | NCBI WGS metagenome assembly OBYL01 (sample SAMEA2580199, study PRJEB22360) | human gut metagenome | biome: human gut; feature: human-associated habitat; material: faeces | place: Denmark | collected 2008/2010 | reverse complement strand
TAGAGTGTTTGACTACGAATCAAAAGGTTAGGGGTTCGACTCCCTTTGGGTGCATTAGTTATATACGGGAAGTAGCTCAGCTTGGTAGAGCACTTGGTTTGGGACCAAGGGGTCGCAGGTTCGAATCCTGTCTTCCCGATAATAATTTTCATGGGGCCTTAGCTCAGCTGGGAGAGCGCCTGCTTTGCACGCAGGAGGTCAGCGGTTCGATCCCGCTAGGCTCCATTCTTATTTAATATAAGAGTTTCGCGGTGTAGCTCAGCTGGCTAGAGCGTCCGGTTCATACCCGGGAGGTCGGGGGTTCGATCCCCTCCGCCGCGATTATACATTTGGAAGAGCCTGGACCTTTAGCTCAGTTGGTTAGAGCAGACGGCTCATAACCGTCCGGTCGTAGGTTCGAGTCCTACAAGGTCCATTGTGACGTTGTTTATAGTTTTATTTTTATCATGGAGGATTACCCAAGTCCGGCTGAAGGGAACGGTCTTGAAAACCGTCAGGCGGGTAAAACCGTGCAAGGGTTCGAATCCCTTATCCTCCTTTCTTAGGAATTAAATTTCCTTGGTCTAATTATCGCGGGGTGGAGCAGTCAGGTAGCTCGTCGGGCTCATAACCCGAAGGTCGTAGGTTCAAATCCTGCCCCCGCAATTGCTTTTGATTTCAAAAGCACATAAAAAGAAAAGTATGGTTTGGTAGTTCAGCTGGTTAGAATGCCTGCCTGTCACGCAGGAGGTCGCGGGTTCGAGTCCCGTCCAGACCGCCATGCGGGTGTAGTTTAGTGGTAAAACCACAGCCTTCCAAGCTGTTGTCGCGAGTTCGATTCTCGTCACCCGCTTTTTTCTTATTTGGGGCCTATAGCTCAGCTGGTTAGAGCGCACGCCTGATAAGCGTGAGGTCGATGGTTCGAGTCCATTTAGGCCCATAATTTTATAAAATGGCCCGTTGGTCAAGCGGTTAAGACACCGCCCTTTCACGGCGGTAACACGGGTTCGAGTCCCGTACGGGTCATAGTTTTGTTACGGAGGATTACCCAAGTCCGGCTGAAGGGAACGGTCTTGAAAACCGTCAGGCGGGTAAAACCGTGCAAGGGTTCGAATCCCTTATCCTCCTTTCTTAGGAATTAAATTTCCTTGGTCTAATTATCGCGGGGTGGAGCAGTCAGGTAGCTCGTCGGGCTCATAACCCGAAGGTCGTAGGTTCAAATCCTGCCCCCGCAATTGCTTTTGATTTCAAAAGCACATAAAAAGAAAAGTATGGTTTGGTAGTTCAGCTGGTTAGAATGCCTGCCTGTCACGCAGGAGGTCGCGGGTTCGAGTCCCGTCCAGACCGTTTTTGGCTCGGTAGCTCAGTTGGTAGAGCAATGGATTGAAGCTCCATGTGTCGGCAGTTCGATTCTGTCCCGCGCCATCCAAGAAAAATTTGCGGGTGTAGTTTAGTGGTAAAACCACAGCCTTCCAAGCTGTTGTCGCGAGTTCGATTCTCGTCACCCGCTTTTTTCTTATTTGGGGCCTATAGCTCAGCTGGTTAGAGCGCACGCCTGATAAGCGTGAGGTCGATGGTTCGAGTCCATTTAGGCCCATTTATTTCTTGGGGAAGTACTCAAGTGGCTGAAGAGGCGCCCCTGCTAAGGGTGTAGGTCGGGAAACCGGCGCGAGGGTTCAAATCCCTCCTTCTCCGTTTTTTCTTTTTAATGGCCCGTTGGTCAAGCGGTTAAGACACCGCCCTTTCACGGCGGTAACACGGGTTCGAGTCCCGTACGGGTCATATAGTGAAGCATACAAACATTGTTTGTATGCTTTTTTTATTTTTATTACAAAAAAATGTCGTTGAAAGCGTTGACATTTGTTGTAAATATGTTATTCTTTGGATGTAGGGATAAGTAAATAGATGGATAGTGATTGTTTAAAGACAAGCTAAACCTAATTTTTTCATGAAGCGACATATGTGTCGTTCTTTTTGAAGAAATTGGGTTTTTCTTTTTTCAACGAAACACAAAGGAGGTGGGGCATTGATTATTCACAAAATTTTAAACAATAATGTGGTTATTACATTAGATGATGATAAACGAGAGCAAATTGTTATGGGCAAAGGAATTGCTTTTAAGAAACGCATTGGGGATTGGGTTCCTGATGAAAGTATCGATCAAGTTTTTTATTTAGCCAATCAAGAAACATCACTTAAGTTTCAAGAATTGTTAGGAAATATTCCTTTAGAGATGATGAAACTCTCGGATGACATTATTGTTTATGCAAAATCAACGTTGAAAAAGAGTTTGAATGATACCATTTATATTTCTCTGACGGATCATTTGTACACAGCTTTAGAAAGAAAAAAACAAGGAATTGCAATTAAGAATTTATTATTATGGGATATTAAACGTTTTTTTCCTGAAGAGTACGAAGTAGGAGTAAATGCTTTAAAAATGGTACAAAAGCGCGTAGGAATGGAATTGTCAACGGATGAGGCAGGTTTTATCGCATTGCACTTGGTAAATGCGGAGATGGAGGAAGAAGTCGGTAATATTTACGAATTGACAAAGTTGATGCAAGAGATTACAAATATCGTCAAATACTATTTTAAGGTAAGTTTTGATGAAGACTCTGTCTACTTTTATCGATTTAGCACACATTTAAAATTTTTCTGTTATCGCTTATTACACCAACGTGAAGTTGTCGAAAATGATGATGAAGAACTGTATGCGGTAATTAAAAAGAAATATCTCAACGCCTATCGTTGCGTGGAAAAGATCAGCTTGTATTTAAATGAGAACTATGACTATCAAGTTTCAAATGAAGAACGCTTGTACCTAACGATTCACATTGCACGAATTGTACAAACAACGGAACAATAAACGCACCACTTTGGATAGTGACATTCAGTTGGCTAAACCTTCAAATGAAAATAAATTTTTGGAGGAAAAAAAGATGGGAAAATATCATGAACTAGCAGAAAAAATTGTAAAAAATGTCGGTGGGCAAGAGAATATTAATAGTTTGACACATTGTATCACACGTCTTCGCTTCAAATTAAAAGATGAGAGTCAAGCGAATGATGATGTCTTAAAAAATATGGACGGTGTGGTAACTGTTATGAAAAGCGGTGGACAATACCAAGTCGTTATTGGGAACCATGTTCCAGCCGTTTACGAAGAAGTAGTTAGTATTGCAGGCTTGTCAGGAGAACGTGAAGAAGAAGCTTCCAGTGGGAATTTATTTGATCGCTTAATAGATATTTTAAGTGGTTGTTTCCAACCCTTTTTAGGGGCGTTAGCAGCGGCTGGGATGGTCAAAGGGTTAAATGCCTTATTGGTTTTCTTAAAGCTCTATACGGCTACGTCAGGGACTTATACCATGTTAAATGGGATTGGCGATGCAATTTTCTACTTTATGCCAGTTATTTTAGGTTATACAGCAGCTAAAAAATTCCGGTTGCATCCAATGGTAGGGATCGTGATTGGCGCAGCTTTATGTTACCCAACGATTCAAGGAAGTGCATTACAAACGGCCTTTGAAACAACAGCGGGTGCGGGAGCCGCAGCGCCGTATAATTTATTCGGCTTACCTGCCTATGATACATTTATGGGGATTCCTTGGGTCGGTGCGAACTATACAAGTAGTGTCGTACCAATCATCTTCATTATTGCTTTTGCGGCACAAGTTCAAAAAGTGTTTAAACGTATTATTCCAGAAGTTGTTCAAACGTTCTTAGTACCGTTTTTCGTCTTGTTGATTGCCTTACCGATTGGTTTCTTAGTAATTGGGCCAATCGTTAGCATGCTAACAGATTTATTAAGCGCTGGCTTTACAGCATTAATGAGTTTCTCACCAGCTTTGTATGGTTTGATTCTTGGTTTCTTCTGGCAAGTCTTAGTTATTTTTGGTTTACATTGGAGCGTTGTGCCATTAGCTATTATGCAAGTGACACAAGAAGGTTCAAGCCAAGTATTAACGGGATCATTTGCAGCTAGTTTTGCGCAAACAGCGGTTGTTTTAGCGATGTTCTTCAAATTGAAAGATAAAAAGTTAAAAGCTTTGTGTCCGCCAGCAATTATCTCTGGTATTTTTGGTGTAACAGAGCCAGCAATTTATGGAATCACTTTACCAAAAAAATGGCCATTTATTTATTCAATGATTGGTGGCGCTGTCGGTGGTTTATATTTGATGATCAACAATGTGACAGCTTATACAATGGGTGGTTTAGGAATTTTCGGTGTGCTAAACTTTATCAATGGTGATGATGCAAGTGGGATGATTCAGTCCTTTATTGCAATTGCCATTGCAGCGGTCGTTGGTTTTGGTCTAACATTCTTCTTCTGGAAAGACAATACAGTTGAGGAAGAAGAAGTGATTATTGATAAAACAACGATTAAAAAAGAAAATATTACAAGTCCAGTCAAAGGACGAGTGTTATCTTTAAAAAATGCAGAGGATCCTGCTTTTGCAAATGGAGCATTAGGAAATGGGGTCGTGATTGAACCAACGGAAGGTAAAGTGGTTGCACCCTTTGATGGAACGATTGTCACACTATTCCCAACAAAACATGCATTAGGTTTGATTTCAGATAACGGCACAGAATTATTGATTCATATTGGGATTGATACAGTTCAATTAGAAGGCGAAGGCTTTGAAGCTTTTGTAAAACAAGGTGACCGCGTGAAAAAAGGTCAAACATTAGTAACCTTTGATTTAGAAGGAATTAAAAAAGCTGGGTTTAGTACACAAATTCCAATCGTTGTGACGAATACAGCGGATTATTTAGATATTTTGGAAGTCGGCAGTAATGAAGTTTCAACAAGTGATGATTTGCTGACCGCTTTAATATAAAAAGATGTGGAGGAAGAGAATTTATGGCATTTAGAAAAGACTTTTTATGGGGTGGCGCAACAGCAGCCAATCAATGTGAAGGTGGGTATAACGAAGGCGGACGCGGTTTGGCAAACGTCGATTTAGCGCCAACGGGTCCAGATCGTTTTCCAGTAATCACTGGTGAAAAGAAAATGTTTAACTTTGATGAAGAACATTTCTATCCTGCACAAGAGGCAATTGATATGTATCATCGCTATAAAGAAGATATCGCCTTGTTTGGTGAAATGGGTTTTAAAACATACCGTTTATCCATTGCTTGGAGTCGAATTTTTCCAATGGGAGATGAAACAGAGCCGAATGAAGAAGGCTTGAAGTTCTATGAAGACTTATTCAAAGAATGTCATAAATATGGGATTGAGCCACTAGTAACGATTACACACTTTGACTGCCCAATGCACTTAGTGGAAGAATATGGCGCTTGGCGTAGTCGTAAGTTAGTAGGTTTCTATGAAAATCTTTGCCGTGTAATTTTCAACCGATATAAAGGATTAGTCAAATATTGGTTAACATTTAACGAAATTAATATGATTTTACATGCACCATTTATGGGAGCAGGTCTATACTTTGAAGAAGGCGAAAACAAAGAACAAGTGAAATACCAAGCGGCCCATCATGAACTACTAGCAAGTGCAATTGCGACAAAAATTGCTCATGAGGTAGATCCTGAAAACCAAGTAGGTTGTATGTTAGCGGCTGGTTCCAACTACGCTTATACTTGTAAACCAGAAGATGTTTTCGCTGCTCGACAAGCAGATCGTGAAAATTATTTCTTTATTGATGTCCAATCACGTGGGGAATACCCTGCGTATGCTTTAAAAGAAATGGCACGTAAAGGTATTCAAATTGAAATGGAAGAAGGCGACGAAGAACTTTTAAAAGAACATACGGTGGACTTCATTTCGTTCTCTTATTATTCTTCTCGTGTCACATCAACAGATCCAGAAATTAATGAGCAAACAGCTGGTAACATCTTTGCCTCTGTGAAAAATCCTTATTTAAAAGCCAGTGAATGGGGTTGGCAAATTGATCCACTTGGTTTGAGAATTACGATGAATGACTTATATGATCGTTATCAAAAACCACTATTTATTGTTGAAAATGGCTTAGGAGCGGTAGACACACCAGACGAAAATGGTTATGTAGTCGATGATTATCGTATCGATTATTTGGCGGCGCATATTCAAGCGATGAAAGATGCCGTTGAACAAGATGGTGTCGACTTGTTAGGCTATACGACTTGGGGCTGTATTGATTTAGTATCAGCTGGAACAGGTGAAATGAAAAAACGCTATGGCTTTATCTATGTGGATCGCGATAACGAAGGAAATGGTACGTTAAAACGAAGCAAGAAGAAATCGTTTGATTGGTACAAAAAAGTAATCGCAACAAATGGTGAAGATTTAAGTAATTAATAAAATTAGCAACTATTAAAGGGCGTTTGACGTTGGTAGAAAAAACAAGGACTCTTCTGCCAGCGTCAATTCCCTTGATGGTTTCTTTGTTATGCCTAAAAACAGAGGGAAAGAGGGATTTTATGGGATTTCCAGAAAATTTTTTATGGGGCGGCGCAACAGCTGCTAACCAATATGAAGGTGGCTACCTTTCAGGAGGCAAAGGTCTGAGTACATTAGATGCAATTACTGGTGGTAGTCAAACAGAACCGCGACGGATTACGTATTTAACTAAAGAGGGCCAAAAAGCTTCGTGTACGCGCGATCAAGCATTACCCGAAGGAGCGATTGGCTATATCGATGAAGAATTATACTACCCTAGTCATGTAGCGACGGACTTTTACCATCATTACGAAGAAGATATCGCCTTATTTGCAGAAATGGGTTTCAAATGTTTTCGGCTGTCTATCGCCTGGAGCCGGATTTGCCCAAATGGAACAAAAGAGATTAATGAAGAAGGCTTAGCCTTTTATGATAAAGTTTTTGATGCTTTGCTGCGCCATGGAATTGAGCCTGTTGTGACAATTAACCATTTTGATATTCCGATGTATTTGGCCGATGAATATGATGGTTGGAAAAATCGTGAAGTGATTGATTTCTTTGTTTTCTTTTGTGAAACCATTTTTACACGTTATCAGGATAAAGTGAAGTATTGGATGACTTTTAATGAAATTAATTTTTTAAGAAGTTGGACGCAAATTGGGATTCACAATAATGATAAACAAAGTAAATATCAAGCAGCGCATCATCTATTTGTAGCAAGTGCGAAAGCAGTTGAATTAGGACATTCCATCAATCCAGATTTCCAAATTGGTATGATGGTGGCTTATATTCCAAGTTATCCTTTGTCCTGCAAACCTGAGGACGTGATGGCAGCTGTTCAATTTAACCGAGAGCAAGAATTTTATATGGATGTCCAGGCTAAGGGATATTATCCAGCGCAGAAGCTCAAAGAATTTGAGCGTGAAGGAATGACAATTCAAATGGAGTCAGAGGATTTAGCGATTATTCAAAAAGGAACAGTTGATTATATCGGGTTTAGTTATTATATGTCGACTGTTTCGACTGCTTATCCCGAAGAAGTAAAATATGTCGGAGGCAACCAAATGCCTGCGGTTAAAAATCCTTATTTGCAAGAATCTGAATGGGGCTGGGCTGTCGATCCTTTAGGGTTAAGAATTTCATTGTGTCAGTTGTCAGATCGTTACAATATGCCATTGTTTGTGGTTGAAAACGGGTTTGGTGCGGTGGATACATTGCAAGAGGATGGCTCGATTGTCGACGATTACCGCATTGATTATTTTAAACAACATATTGAAGCCATGAGAACCGCAGTAGAAGAAGATGGGGTTAACTTAATTGGTTATACGCCATGGGGTTGTATTGACTTAGTTTCAGCAGGGACTGGTGAAATGAAAAAACGTTACGGCTTTATCTATGTAGACATGGATGACCAAGGTCAGGGAACCTTGAAACGAACTAAGAAAAAATCATTTAATTGGTACAAACAAGTTATCGCTAGTAATGGTGAAAACTTAACAACTGAGTAGAAAATGAGGGGAAATAAAAAATGAAAAAACGATTGACGATTGTGGGGATGCTTTTTCTGGCCATTTTAGTAATGGTTGGTTGTGGTAAAAATCAGCAAGCAACGACAAAAGAAAAAGAGACAAAACCTGAAGAACTAACTCTTTACATTGTGCGCCATGGAAAAACCATGTTAAATACGACGGACCGCGTACAAGGATGGTCAGATGCGGTCTTAACACCAGAAGGTGAAAAAGTTGTGACAGCAACTGGGATTGGTTTGAAAGATGTTGCCTTTCAAAATGCATATAGTAGTGATAGTGGCCGCGCCTTGCAAACTGCTCAACTTATTTTAGATCAAAATAAAGCAGGCAAAGACCTTGAAGTCGTGCGTGACCCAGATTTACGTGAATTTAATTTTGGTAGCTATGAAGGGGATTTAAACAAGACAATGTGGCAGGATATTGCTGATGATCAAGGTGTTTCCTTAGAAGAATTTATGAAAAACATGACCCCTAAATCTTTTGCCAACAGTGTAGCTAAACTGGATCAACAGCGCGAGGAAAGCAAGAATAACTGGCCTGCAGAAGACTATGCTACAATTACCAAACGTTTGAAAAAAGGCTTAGATAAAATTGTTGCCACAGAATCAGCCAATCCCGGAAATGGCAATGTTTTAGTGGTCTCTCATGGCTTGAGTATTTCAGCGTTGTTAGCAACTTTATTTGATGATTTTAAAGTCCCAGAAGGCGGGTTGAAGAATGCTAGTGTCACAACAATTCATTACAAAAATGGCGAATATACTTTGAATAAAGTCAATGATGTCAGCTACTTAGAAGCAGGCGAAAAAGAATCAAAATAATCTAAGGCATCGAGAAACGGTCTAGTTAGGAGTTGGTGGAGCAAGAAAAGGGTTGCTTCACCAACTCCTATTGTTGTGTTCTTTTTTTATTAAAGGTAGAATCAGAAAGAAGAATTTTTTCATTGGGAGGAAATGAGATGAAAAATAGAACAAAATCACGCTGGAAAAAAATTGTCCTAGGACTTGGGCTTTTTTTAGTAATCTTAGTCATCGGTTTGACTATTTTTATTAAAAATAGTACGTATCAAGCAACCGATTCAGCCTTAAAAATAAGTCAAAGTGCCACGCAAGAAAAAAACTATGATTATTACACAAACGGGCAAAAAAATGATACAGCACTGATTTTTTATCCAGGTGCATTGGTTGCGCCCGCTAGTTATAGTGAATGGGCGCAAGAAGTTGCTATGAAAGGTTATGATGTCTATGTTGTTCATTTTCCTTTGAATTTAGCGGTTCTTGCACCAAATGCTGCAGAACAAATTATAAAGGATCATCCACAACAAAACTTCGTTTTGGCTGGGCATTCTCTGGGTGGTGTGATGGCTAGTCGTTTTGTAGCGGAAAATGAGCAACGAATCAAAGGCATGATTTATTTAGCCAGCTATCCTGACGAAAAAGGTGCACTAAACAAGCAAGATCTGCCGGTTCTGTCAATAACAGCCACAAACGATGGTGTTTTAAATTGGACTAGCTACCAAAAAGCCAAACAGTTTTTGCCAAAAGATACGCAGTATGTATCTATCGAAGGTGGGAATCATGCAGGGTTTGGTAATTACGGTGTCCAAAAAGGAGACAACAAAGCGACAATTTCTAACGAGCAACAGCAAACAGAAATCAGTCAATTGATTGTAGCGTGGCTACAATCACGCCCCAATAAATAATCCGATGAGCCGAAATGTTATTTTTTCGACTCATTTTTACTGCGATAAACAGAGGGGGTTACGCCTGTTTCTTTTTTAAAAGTGGTGGCAAAATATGCTGCGGTTTGGAAGCCAACTTTTTTCGCGATTTGTTGAATCGTAAGGGGTGAATGGAGAAGCAATTCTTGGGCTTGCCTAATTCGGATACTTGTTAAATAAGCTAATGGGGTTTGTTTTGTCTGTTCCTTAAAGGTTCGCTGCAAATGAAAGGGACTACCGTGGCAGGCTTGCGCTAAATAGTCTAAACTTAATGGTTCCGCTGAATGCCGATCAATAAATTGCTTAATTTGAGCAACCCATTCCTCGTTAGGAACGACTTGCCCGGTTGGTTGACATCTTTTACATGGACGAAAACCAAGTGTTAAAGCTTCCTGAGCCGTTTTGAAGATCAGAACGTGGTTCTTGTTGGGCACACGGGAAGGGCACGAAGGACGACAAAAAATTTTAGTTGTGGTCACACCATAAAAAAAATCACCATCAAATTGCGTATTATTATTTTGAATGGCTTCCCAACGTTTCTGAGTAAGTCGATACGTTGTTTTCATTGTAAGCACACCTCCCGTTTTCTTCATTGTAAAAGAATCCCTAATAAAAACAAGTAAAAAGTGATAGGAGCGCAAGATTTTGAAAGCCAAAAGAATTATAATGAAGATAAGAAAAACACGAGAAAGAAGTGTAGAAATATGGCAAAAAAGATTTATTATGCGCAACAAGAATGGCAGAACGATCACTATTATCTTGGTGTGACAGACGCTGGACTAGCTTTTGTAGGTTCAGCCAATCAATCGATAGAAGAACTGAAAAACTGGTATCCTCAAGCACAATTAGAAGCTTCTGAAAAGAAAACTGCGCCTTATAAAGAAGCACTAATAAGTTATCTTAACCAACATTCGACAACGTTTGCTTGCCCCATAGACATCGAAGGAACGCCCTTTCAAAAAGAAGTTTGGCAGGCGTTGCAAGAAATACCTTATGGTGAGACAATAACCTATCAAGAAATTTCAGAAAAAATTGGGCGTCCACGTGCGGTTCGAGCAGTTGGCACAGCGATTGGGAAAAATCCTTTATTAATGGTCATTCCTTGCCATCGAGTCATCGGCAGCAAGGGACAATTAACCGGTTACCGTGGTGGTTTAGCAATGAAACAAGCATTATTAACATTTGAACAGTCTTAAAAGGAGGCGGCGATGAACAACTATCAATGGTATACAGAACAATGGGGAAAACCTACAAGAGAGGATGATTTGCTGTTTTTATTGTTGACGGTGGGTGTTTTTCAAGTTGGTTTAAGTTGGAAAGCAGCAGCAGGGAAAAAAGTAGCATTCATGAAAAATTTTTGCCAAATGAAGCCGGAAAAAGTTGCCGCGCTGTTGCCTGACGAAGTCGATCGAATAGTAGCTGATCCAGATATGATTCGTAATCGGCGCAAAATTGAAGCAACCATTAAAAATGCGCAAGCAATTTTAAAAGTACAAGAAGAATTTGGCAGTTTTGCCAATTATCTATGGCAATTTGTAAAAAACGTCCCCGTTTTATCTATTTATGAAGAAGCATACCAAGTCCCACGCACACAGCTTTTGTCAGATAACGTAGCAAAAGACTTAAAAAAAAGAGGATTTTCTTTTGTAGGTCCGATTGTCACCAATATGTTTCTGAAAGCTAGCGGGATTATCCAGGTGGAAATTTTAAATCCAGAATAAAGGAGTGTTAGGATGTTTGAAAATGAATCTCTTAGTTTTGAAGAACAAACAATTATTCAAGCAGCAGAGCGTTATGTTCAACAAGAATTAGCCAACGAAGCAAGTGGCCATGACTGGTGGCATATTTATCGGGTGACACAATTAGCAAAAACAATTGCAGAGAAAGAACAAGCAAATTTATTTTTATGTATATTAACAGCATTGTTACATGATATTGGCGATGAAAAATTTAACGAAAGTGAAGAGGCTGGCTTACTAAAGGTGCAACAATGGTTGGAAGCAAATAACGTATCAACAGAGCAAACGAATCACATCCTTTCCATTATTGCTAATATGTCCTTTAAAGGAGGAAATACTGGGAAAACAGTCACTACATTAGAAGGAAAAGTGGTCCAGGATGCGGATCGATTAGATGCCATCGGTGCGATTGGAATTGCACGGGTGATGGCTTATTCGGGAAATAAAGGCCGTTTAATTCACGATCCTCACAAACAACCTCGTGAACAGTTAACCCAAGAAGAATACCGGAATGGGGAAGATACTGCTATTATGCATTTTTACGAGAAACTTTTAAAGTTAAAGGAACAAATGAATACAAATTATGGTCGCTTATTGGCGGAAAAGCGTCATCAATTTATGGAACTTTATCTGGAGGAATTTTATCAAGAGTGGGATGGACACCGATAAATGAGGGCCAACTAAAACAGTCAGTACATTTCTTTTTGAATTTTAAGAGAACTCTTTTTTACAAATACCTCAGAAGTGGTAAAATGATGGATGAATAAACGGGTGGTTTATCTTAGTTTTACGTTACATATAGGAGGTAATTATGGAGACAAAAAAATCGAGTGGCATGTTTGCAGTTATTGCCGCACTGATTGCGAATATTTTAGTAGCGATTAGTAAATTTGTTGGTTTTGCTTTAAGTGGTAGTACCGCTATGATGAATGAAAGTATCCACAGTGTCGTGGACTGTAGTAATCAGGTGTTATTACTTTTTGGGAATAAGCGCGCTTCTCGTGGGCAAAGTGCGTTACATCAATTTGGAGAAGGCCGTGCAAAATACTTTTTTAGTACAATTGTTGCAACGATGCTCTTTTTTGGTGGGGGCGCGTTAGGCGTAATGGAGGCTATTCAGAAGTTACTGCATCCCTCTCATGAAGTAGAAAATGTGGCTATTGTCATTGGTATTTTAATTTTTGGTTTGCTTGTGGAAGGTAGCTCTTTGCGTGTAGCGATGAAAGAAATCAAAGAATTGAATACAGAGAAGTTATCGCTCTTAAAATTTTTGCGAGAAAGTCGTCACAGTGAAATTTTAATTATTTTTACGGAAGACTTTTGTGCGGTTATTGGTTTGTGTTTAGCTTTGGTGGGAACCCTTTTAACAATGGTAACTGGGATTGCTGCATTTGATGCTATCAGTGGTTTACTGATTGGTTTACTATTAATGTGTGCAGCCATTTTCTTAGCGAAAGAATTTTATAGTTTGATTATAGGAGAAAGTGTGACCGCTACAGATTTAGCAAAAATTAAAACCGCATTTGATCGGGCGGATGTTGAAAAACTAATTGATGTAAAAACCGTTCATTTAGGCCCAACTGAAATTTTAGTAGCGGCAAAAATTGATGTGGTAGAACCAATGGAAGAAGATGCACCTGATGTTGTGAATGCGATTGAACGAGACATTCGCAGTAAAATGCCTGATAAAAAAATCTATATCTATATTGAAGTTGACGATTATGATGTGAATTACGTTCGTAAATAACAAATGAAAGAATAATTTTAAAAAATAATATGGGGGAAGAAACGATGCAAGAGGCAATTATAACAAGTACAGTAGATTTAACCAGTGGTGGTTGCAACGCCTGTGGTTTAGTGGAAGATACCGTCTACACATTAGCAATGAATGGAGTGGACATTCCGTTAGATGGCTTGACAGTTGCTCATCTAGTTTCTGCTGTTGTTGCCAGAAATGGATTTAAACAGGAGCTACAAATGGATATGCTAGATGACGAATATATCCTTTATCGAAAAGAAGACACAGCAGTAACCTTTAAAGAAGCGTACAATCATTTAAGCTACGATAACGGTTCTGAAAAAATCCAATCTAAAAATAAACTGGAAGATTTACCAGAACTTTTTGAACAAGTCAATCAAATTCTAACAACTGTTTTTGGAATTGAAACTGTCAATTTTATTATAGAATAAAGTAAAAAATAGAACAGAAATTGGACAATCAATGAGTGAAAGAGATTGTCCAATCTCTGTTTTTTAATGTATAAATAGAAAATAAAGACAAAAAATGATTAAGTTAAGTGAACGCCTTTATCGACATAAATGATGTCACCGACCACACCACTAGCTAGTTCACTGACTAAAAAGGCACAAGTGTTTCCGACTTCTTCAATGGTTACACCTGTTTTATCTGGTGTCCGCTCATTAGAAATACTAATCAATTGATCGTAGTCTTTTACACCAGTCACAGCCAATGTTTTAATCGCTCCTGCGGAGATTCCGTTGACACGAATTTTATCTGCAGCTAATTCAAAAGCTAAATATTTGACGGCAGTTTCTAAAGATGCTTTAGCAATCCCCATCATATTATAGTTAGGAATCGCACGTTCGGAACCTAAATACGTCAATGTGACAATTCCTGAACCAGGATTTAACAAAGGTTTCGCATAATGAGTGACTGCTAAAAGAGAGTAGCTACTAATATCTTGTGCTAATAGGAAACCATCACGAGTGATGTCACTAACATTTCCAGACAATTCTTCTTTTTTGGCAAAAGCAATCGCATGGACTAGTCCATCGATCGTGCCCACTTCATTTTTAATTGTTTCAAAGGCTGCTTGAATGGACGCATCAGAAGCAACATCGCACTCCACCAACAAATCATTTTCATCTGCTAATTTAACCACTTGCTTTTTCATGCGTTCGTTTTGATACGTATAAATAACATTGGCCCCTTGATCTTTTAATGCTTTTGCACAGCCCCAAGCAATACTTTTTTTGTTGGCAACACCCATTACGACGACATTCTTATTTTGTAAAAACATATAAAATCTCCTTTAATAAAAAATTTTTGTTGATAGAATAGGCTTTTCTTCATCAAAATGTAAAAGTTACATTTATTGAGTTGACGAATAAAATTTCAACTGGTATTATCTGTGTGAGAATGATAACAAAATCTTCTCAATTTTCTAATCTTGAAAAAAACAGACATTTTTCCTGATGTCTGAATTATTAACCAAAATACTTTGAAAGTCAAACTATTTTTCTTATTTTTTAATAAAAAGTGCTGGAAACCGCATGAAATAATAGTTTGATAATCAAAATAAACTCGGAGGTACAGTATGAAAAGAGTGGTCATAACCGGCATGGGTGCCGTAACACCATTAGGCAATACCGTAAAAGAATTTTGGCATAATCTAGTGGATGGCAAACTAGGAATTGGCAAAATTACTAAATTTGATTCTGAAGATACTGGGGTAGCTTTGGCTGGCGAAGTGAAAGAGTTTGACCCAAGTGCTGTTTTAGAACGCAAAGAGCAAAAAAGAATGGACTTATTTTCTCAATATGGCTTGGTCGCTGCTTTAGAAGCGTGGGAAATGAGTGGTTTAACAGAAGCAACGATTGACCCGACTCGTTTAGGTGTGATTGTCGGTAGTGGGATTGGCGGGATGACTACCTTACAAGACCAAGTACGGGTAATGGATAAAAAAGGCGCAAAACGCGTAACACCATTTTTCGTGCCCATGGTAATTGCTAATATGGCAGCGGGAAATATTTCGATTCGTCTAGGTGCAAAAGGACCTTCTCAAACTATCGTGACTGCTTGTGCTTCTGCGACGAATGCGATTGGTGAAGCTTTTCGCACGATTAAATATGGTTTAGCGGACATGATGGTAACTGGGGGGACAGAAGCCACAGTATGTGAAATTGGGATTGCAGGCTTTGCAGCATTGAATGCTTTAAATACAACAGAAGATGCGACTCGGGCTTCGATTCCTTTTGATAAAGAACGAAAAGGTTTTGTGATGGGTGAAGGCGCAGGAATGCTGGTTTTAGAAGAACTCGAGCATGCACAGAAACGTGGCGCAACTATCTACGGCGAAATTGTTGGCTATGGCAGCAACTGTGATGCTAGCCACATGACCGCTCCTTTAAAAGACGGTAGTGGCGCGGCGGCTGCGATGGAAATGGCGATTACAGAAGCAGGGATTACACCGGAACAAATTGGGTATATCAATGCTCATGGTACGTCAACCCCGGCGAATGACGCTGCGGAAACAACGGCCATCAAACGTGTCTTTGGTGAGCGAGCATCGCAAATTCCAATTTCAAGTACAAAGAGTATGACTGGACATTTATTGGGCGCGGCTGGCGGTATCGAAGCGATTGCTTGTGTACAAACATTGCAAGAAGGAAAAGCTCATCCGACAGTAGGCTACCAAGTTGCTGATCCAGATTGTGATTTAGATTATGTCACAGAAGGTGCACGTGACATTACAGCGGACTATACAATTAGTAATTCGTTTGGCTTTGGTGGCCATAATGGTGTAATTTGCTTGAAGAAATGGGAGGAAAACTAGTATGAAAAAAGTAATGACTGCAACAGAAATTATGGAAATGATTCCTAATCGCTATCCGATTTGTTATATTGATTATGTGGATGAAATTATTCCAAATGAAAAGATTATTGCAACAAAAAATGTAACAATTAACGAAGAATTTTTCCAAGGACATTTCCCTGGAAATCCAACAATGCCAGGCGTTTTGATTATTGAAGCATTGGCACAAGTAGGTTCGATTTTAATCTTAAAAATGGATCAATTTGAAGGTGAAACAGCCTATATTGGCGGTATCAACAAAGCCAAATTCCGTCAAAAAGTGGTCCCTGGTGATGTCTTGAAATTACATTTTGAAATCGTCAAATTACGTGACTTTGTCGGCATCGGCAAAGCGACTGCTTACGTGGAAGATAAAAAGGTCTGCGAATGTGAATTGACGTTTATTGTGGGACGATAAGAATCAATCAATTTTGGATACGTTAGTTTCCCTAAGAAAAGGAATAAGTCACAATGGCTTATTCCTTTTTAAATTTATATAAATAACACTAACGCAAAAAAACATGCTATAATCATAAAAAGCTTATGTGAAGGTGGTAAGCTTATGAGTAAAACAATTTACAGGAGGGTTTTTCTTTTGGATATTTCAGTAGAGTTTTCGGGACATAAATTGGCGAATGTGTTAATGAACGCATCAGGTATTCATTGTATGACAATTAAGGAAATGGACGAGTTAGCGGCTTCTCAAGCAGGTGCTTTTGTCGCTAAGACGGCAACACCTAATCCTCGTCAGGGCAATGAGGAACCACGGTATTTTGATACACCATTAGGAAGTATTAACTCAATGGGCTTGCCTAATTTAGGGATTGATTATTATTTAGATTATCAGATTGCACGTCAAAAGGAATTTCCTGAGGAGTTACGCTTTTTATCTGTATCTGGTATGAATTATGAGGAAAATATCGCTATTTTAAAAAAAGTGCAAGAAAGTGAATACACAGGAGTGACAGAATTTAATTTGTCTTGTCCCAATTTGCCTGGTAAACCGCAAATTGCTTATGATTTTGAATTAACAGAAAAGCTTTTAACAGAAGTTTTCCAATTTTTTACTAAACCATTAGGTGTAAAATTACCCCCATTTTTTGATATTGCACATTTTGACGCAATGGCTGAAATTTTAAATAAATTCCCTTTAGTTTACGTGAATAGTATTAATAGCATCGGTAATGGTTTATATATTGACAGTGACAAGGAAGAAGTGGTCATTAAACCAAAAGGAGGCTTCGGTGGACTGGGCGGCGAATATGTCAAACCAACAGCGTTAGCCAATGTTCGTGCGTTTGCGCAACGTTTGAAACCAGAAATCAAAATTATTGGAACGGGCGGTATTACATGTGGAAAAGATGTTTTTGAGCATCTTTTATGTGGTGCGACATTAGTACAAGTCGGTACACAATTGCATCAAGAAGGTCCACAAGTTTTTGAGCGTCTAGCCAAAGAATTACAAGAAATCATGGCAGCAAAAGGTTATGAAAGTATTGAAGAATTTCGTGGGAAATTGAAAGAGATGTAACAAAAAAAACGTCAAGAAATTTTCTTGACGGTTTTTTGTTATTTCACAGCCTTAACATTTTCCATAAAGGCTTCCAAATATTCAGGTTGTGTTAATTGTTGGTTACAGGTGTCGCTATCATGGCAAATGTAATTGCCTTTTTTCGTGTAGGTTCCGTCACCGCCTGATTTGGTGGTAGCTAGGAACATAGACACATTCGTGATTGTTTGACAGATGGAGCAAACACCTTTAACAATGGTGGGTGAAAGGGTGCCGTGGACGCCGATTAATTTATTTTCTCGATAAGCTAAGATAAATTTTTTCTGAGTCCCAGCGTCGTTCCAACCGACATAGGTATTGTTCCGTAAATCCATGTTTTCCCACTCAGGAATCTTTAACTTTTTCACTTTGCGAAAGACTTTCGTGACTTGTGGTGTTGAAGGTTCCTTAAAGGGCAGCACGGTTTCTTTTAATTCGTCTAAATATTTTTCAGCACGCGCGCGTGTTAAACGACGATCCATCACTTTGTCCAACAAAATTGTAACAGCAGGGTGTTCTTCTGGAAATAACCCATTGATTTTTTCGGCACATAGGGCCTGGACAGTTTTGACAGTCGTAGCATCGTTAACAGACGTATAGGTGTTTAGTAACACAGCGACTTGTTCTTTAATTATGTTAAATTGGTAAGGTTGAATAGTTGGGTTCATGATTTTAAATTCCTTTCAAATAGACCGAGTACATACGCTGAAAGGCAATTTGTCTCACCAACGTATGTTTAGTGACAGACAACCTCATGTGTTTTTGATAAAGATAGCGTTTGACGTATCATATCATCACCCCCTTTAATGATTGATTTTTTCTATGTAAAAAGTGAAAATAATTGATGAAAGCTTGGTAATTCTAACGCAATTCAAAAAAAAAGGCAAGTTAAACTCGTTTTATTTCCCAATTCAATGTCTGGGGAGTGATAAACTTCTAAAAAAGATACGTGATTTCCTAGATTAATCCTAGGTTATTTGCTACAATAATGAAGAATTAACCAGAGAAAAGGAGAAATTACAATGATTGCAGCAAGCGATTTAAAAGCCGGTATGACTTTTGAGCAAGACGGCAAATTAATTAAAGTAATGGAAGCTAGCCACCACAAACCAGGTAAAGGTAACACGGTTATGCGTATGAAATTAAAAGATGTTCGTACGGGTTCAACAACAGATACAACAATGCGCCCAGATGAAAAAGTGAAAAAAGCGCACATCGATACAAAACCGGTTCAATATTTATACAGCCAAGATGATATGGCTATTTTCATGGATTTAGAAACATATGAACAATATGAAGTACCAACTGCTTTAATTGAAGAAGAACTAAAATATTTATTAGAAAATATGGAAGTAAAAATTCAATTTTATGGTGAAGAAGTCATTGGTTTAACTTTACCAACAACGGTAATCTTACGTGTTGCTGAAACACAACCTTCAATCAAAGGCGCAACAGTAACTGGTTCTGGTAAACCCGCTACAATGGAAACAGGATTAGTTGTTAACGTTCCAGATTTTGTTGAAGCAGACGAATTATTAGAAATCAATACTGCGGAAGGTACGTATTTAAAACGTGCTAAATAAGTAGCAGAAAAACAGAAGGCTAGCCTTCTGTTTTTTTTGGTCTATTAATTCTTTTGCCTATAAGAAAACCATTGGTGTGATAGGAAATAGCAATCGTTAGAATCGTTGACACTAGAAAATGGGAAATGGTATAGTTTGGTCAACACATGACGAAGGAGGAAATCAACCATGACGAAAAAACAAGCTAGCCCTTTTTTAGAAACGGAAAGCTGTTGTTGTATGGTGCAAAATAGTGCAGCATACTCTTTTGTGATGGGGAAAACCTCCGTTATTTCTGAAAAATTGCCTAACACGATTCCTCTCTGAATCTAGACAACCAGAAATAAACAAAAAAGGTGCTGATGCGATCAGCACCTTTTTGTTTTATGTACATGTATTAGAAGGAGGAATTCGCTATGATTGTTCAGTCAATTTTAGACACAATCGGAGCAACACCATTATTTGAATTTACAAGTGAACAATATCCTATGCCAGAAGGCACTAAAATTTATGCGAAACTAGAATATTTGAATCCAGGTGGCAGTGTCAAAGATCGGCTTGGTGTGCATCTTCTCAAAGAGGCAATGAAAACGGGAAAGATAAATAAAGCCACAACAATTATTGAACCGACAGCTGGGAATACAGGGATTGGACTTGCATTAGCTGCCAGTCAACTGGGCCTCAAGACAATCTTTGTTGTGCCAGAAAAATTTAGTCAGGAAAAACAACAGCTGATGCAAGCGTTAGGTGCTAAAATTGTCCCTTCGCCAACAGAGCAAGGGATTGTCGGAGCGATAACTAGTGCCCAAGACTTAGCCAAGGAAATTCCTAATAGTTACGTGCCGTTACAATTTGAAAATCCGGATAATCCTGCTGCTTACTACGAAGGATTAGGACCTGAAATTGTTCAAGACCTAGGCGGGAAGATTACTAGCTTTGTCGCAGGTTTAGGCAGTGGTGGAACGTTTGCAGGTGTTGGCAGATATCTCAAAGAACAAAATAGTAAGACGCAATTATGGGGCGTGGAGCCAGAAGGTTCAATTTTAAATGGCGGACCTGCACACGGACATGAAATCGAAGGCATTGGCGTGGAGTTCGTGCCGCCTTTTCTTAAACAGATTCCTGTGGACGGCTTTTATACCATTTCAGACGAGGATGGTTTTTTCTGGGTCAAACAATTAGCCAAGAAAAGCGCTTTGCTGGTGGGAAGCTCCAGCGGCGCAGCATTTGCGGCGGCATTAAGAGAGGCGCGCCGCTTACCAGCAGGCAGCACAATTGTAACTATTTTTCCTGACGGTAGTGACCGTTATTTATCAAAAAATATTTATTCTTAGGAGGAAAACTTTTATGAAATTCAATACCAAATTAATTCATGGCGGCATTAGTAAAGATACAACAACAGGTGCAGTGAGTGTTCCTATTTATCAAACATCAACCTTTGAACAAAATGGCGTGGGCCAGCCAAAAGAATATGAATATTCTCGTTCAGGTAATCCCACACGTCACGCGTTAGAAACCTTAATCGCTGAGTTAGAAGGTGGGAGCCATGGCTTTGCGTTTAGCTCAGGCTTAGCTGGTATTCATGCAATCATTTCTATGTTTGGACCCGAAGATCATATTTTATTAGGTGACGATGTCTATGGGGGGAGTTTCCGTTTATTGGATAAAGTATTTGTAGCAAATGGGTTAAGCTACACGATTGTAAACGCCAGCGACTTATCAACAATTGAAGCCGCAATTCAGCCAAATACAAAAGCCTTGTTTTTGGAAACACCAAGTAATCCACTGTTAAAAATTACAGATATTGAAGCGGCGGCTAAGCTTGCTAAAAAACATCAGTTGTTAACTATTGTCGATAATACATTTGCGACGCCTTATTTTCAACGGCCGTTAGCGTTAGGTGCTGATATTGTCGTTCACAGCGGGACAAAATATTTAGGGGGCCATAGTGATGTAGTCTCTGGTTTGGTCGTAACGAATCATCCAGAAAGCGCAGAAAAGATTGCCTTTTTACAAAATGCGATTGGTGCTGTTTTAGGACCACATGATAGTTGGCTGGTCCAACGTAGTTTAAAAACATTAGGCGTCCGGATGGCAGCACATGCCCAAAATGCTCAAAAAATCGCAGAATTTTTAGAAGCGCATCCAGCGGTAGCAACGGTGTATTATCCAGGACTAGCGAGTCATCCTGGTCACGAAATTGCGCAAAAACAGATGTCGGGATTTAGTGGCATGATTTCTTTTGAATTAGCCAAGGATGAGCAAGTCGTTCCTTTCGTAGAAGCGTTGGAAATTTTTACTTTAGCGGAAAGTTTAGGTGGCGTAGAAAGTTTAATTGAAGTACCTGCCATTATGACTCACGCATCTATTCCCAAAGAAAATCGTGAAGCTGTGGGAATTAAAGATGGACTCATTCGTTTATCTGTAGGAATTGAAGCAGTCGAAGATTTATTGGCTGATTTAGAAAAGGGATTACAAGCATAAACAAAAGGCCCTCGTCTTTAGACGAAGGCCTTTTGTTTATAATTCTTCCCCATTCGTAGCAATCACTTGTTGATACCAAGCAAACGATTTTTTCTTTCGCCGCTCCAACGTTCCGTGACCATCGTTGTCTTTATCTACATAAATGAAGCCATACCGTTTCTTCATTTCGCCTGTACTAGCGCTCACTAAATCGATGAATCCCCAAGGTGTGTAGCCCATCAAATCAATGCCGTCATACGCAACGGCTTCTTTCATCATCTCAATATGTTCACGTAAATAAGCGATTCGGTAAGTGTCGTTAATCGTTCCGTCTGGTTCTAACTCATCAATAGCACCAAAGCCATTTTCGACAATAAAAAGTGGTAATTCATACCGATCATTGAACCAATTCATTGCATAGCGTAAGCCCATAGGATCGATTTGCCAACCCCAATCAGATGTTGCTACATAAGGATTTCGCACCAAGTCTTTTGCTTCATTGTAGTCAAAAGTAGGGGCCTTTTCTGCACCTTTTACAGCAAACGACATGTAATAGCTAAAGCCAATATAATCAACACAGCCATTAGCTAAATCAGTTAAATCTTCTTTTGTGACATCTAATGAAATGTTTTTTCGTTTCAAATAGCATTGAATTGCACTTGGATAATGACCGCGGACATGAACATCGGTAAACCAATAACGTTTTTGCATTGCGCTAACACTCATCATCATATCCTCAGGATTACAAGAATAAGGATAAATAGGCACCATCGCAATCATACAGCCAATTTGGAAGTCGGGATTGATAGCGTGGCCAATTTTCACTGCACGTGCGCTAGCGACTAGTTCATAATGAGCAGCCTGATACATAATTGCTTCGCGGTCTTCTCCTTCCTGGTAAGCAATACCAGAGTTAGTAAAAGGTGCAAAATCTTCTTCATAATTGGCTTGGTTGTTAATTTCGTTAAAGGTCATCCAATATTTGACTTTTTTCTGGTAACGAGTGAAACAGACTTCAGCAAATTTGACAAAAAAATCAATGACCTGGCGATTGCGAAAGCCGCCATATTTTGTGACTAAATGATAAGGCATTTCAAAGTGAGACAGTGTCACGACTGGCTCAATACCATTTTTCAAACACTCGTCAAAAAGTGCATCATAAAAACGGAGACCTTCTTCATTGGGCGTTTCTTCATCTCCGTTAGGAAAAATTCGTGTCCAAGCAATAGAGGTTCGGAAACAATTTAAACCAAGTTCTTTGAATAGTTGAATATCTTCTTGATAGCGATGGTAAAAATCAATCGCTTCATGGTTAGGATAGTGTTCATCCGGTAAAACGCCTGCGGTAATTTTACGAGGGACGCCATGTGCACCGGCAGTCATTACATCCGCCACGCTCACCCCTTTACCGCCTTGGTCCCAGCCTCCTTCTAATTGATGAGCAGCAACAGCGCCGCCCCAAAGAAAATCATTTTTCAAAATTGACATATCGTTTCAGTCCTTTGTTCAAATTTTTATACGTTTTGTGCTTCGACTTTTTCAAGGGTTTCTTCAGTAATCGGTTGCTTGGTTTCTTCTGCGTAGTTAAGTGTATCCATTTTTTTAGCAAACGGTAAATAGATAAAGAAACTCATCGTCAGTACTACTACTTGAAGCAACGCGGCTTGCCAACCACCAACTAAAAGTCCAGAAATGATTGGAGGAGTAGTCCAGGGAACTTGTACCGCAGTAAAGAGAGGAACCAGTCCTGTGTACAAGGCAAAATATGTCACAACAGAAGAAACAATCGGTGTGATAATGAATGGCACAGCCATGATTGGGTTCATCACGATAGGTGTAGCAAAGACAATTGGCTCGTTAATATTGAAAACAGCTGGCCCAATTGAAAGCCGACCTAATTGCTTAAACTGAGCTGATTTGGCAAAGAAAACCATGAACACGACTAACCCGATTGTCATGCCCGCACCAGTGACCGTTAAAAATTGATCTAAAAATTGTTGTGTAACAATATGGCCACCATTAGCCAGTGTTAAGTCTTTTCCAGATTTCAAAATTTCGGTGTTTTCTAAAGAGTTTGCTTGTAAAATAGGGCCCATGATACCGCCAACGATTGTTGACCCGTGAACACCGAAAAACCAAAAGAGGGGAATGACAAAACCTAATAGTAATGCGCCACCTAGTGAATCTGTGACTCCTTGAAGTGGTGATTGTAGCACTTCGTAAATAAAGTCAAAGAATGTCGTATTGAAGACTTTATCTAGAAGAATGAAAATTAGCATTGCACCAGTTACAATGACGCTGGCAGGAATTAACGCAGTAAAGGAATTGGCCACATTTTCTGGTACAGCTTCTGGTAATTTGATACGAATATCATGACGTAAAAACCAACTATATACAACGCCGACTAACAAACCAACAATAATAGCTGTAATCATCCCTTTGCCAGCTGTCCAATCTTTGTTGATGACATTGCCAACTACTGCGCCAGAAACCGCATCTTTGACTTCAGATGACATAAACAAAATGAAAACCACCATGGCAATCATGCCCGCTGGGAGGCCTTCAAATCCCTCGCTTTTTACATATGAGTAGGCAATACCGATGACCGCAAATAACGACATAATCGCAAAAGATGCACCATATGCTTGATTGAAATAAACAGCCAGACCGCTTGCGTTAACCCATTCAGAAATAGCTGTAACTGGGAAATTCGCTAATAGAAGAAACACGGAACCAACAATGGTAAAAGGCATCGTGTAAAGCATCCCGTTCCGTAAGGCAGTAATTGCTTTGGTATTGACGAATTTTAGTACTGGAGGTAATAATTTCTCGTTAATCCATTCGTTCATAAAAATCTCTCCTTTGAAGAATAATATAAATGAAAATGTATCCGTTTACATATTTACTATATAAGCTTATTTGAAGAAAAAATAGACTTTTGCTTGAATGAGAAACATGTACCAAGAAAAAAACAAAAAAGCTCATGCTGTTTTAGACAGCATGAGCTTTTGTGAAAAACAACTAGGAAGGTGTTTCATCTAGTTCCTTTAAAAGTTGACTTGCTTGATGAGCTAGGAGTTCAATTAAAGCAATGACAGGGATTTGAGTGGTTGTATTGACTGACTTATCTGCAAATGGAGAACGTTCGTCGGGCATATAATAGGAGATGTTGTAGTCAGCCAAGCGGGCAATAGTTGAATGTTGATTGTTGGTAATGCTTAGCACTTTGGCGCCAGCTGTTTTAAAGTCGGTCATTTGTTTAATCATTTCATTGGTTTCCCCAGATACAGACAGAATCAAGGCTAATGTATTTTCAAATCCGCGCTTGGGGATAGGCGTAAAGGGGTCAGCAATACTGTAAGAATTGATATTTAAGTTGGCAAAATAACGACTGCCATAACTACCTAAAATTCCGCTAGTACCAATGCCAGTAAAGGCAACGTGACGTGCTTGAACAATCATTTGAATTGCTGGACGAAGCATTTCGTAATAGGTTTCTTGGTTTAATTTTTTTAAAAAAGCATCGACGTGAACCGTGGCATCATAAAAATTTTCAAACGTTTGTGTTTGTTTGGCTTCTTCTTTCACTGCATATTTTAATTCGGAAAAACCAGCATAGCCCATTTTGTTACAAAATCGTAGAATCGTTGAGGTGGAGACATGACAGGAAGTAGCCAGTTGACGAATGGTCTGTTGAGGGATTTGGTGCAGATGTTCCAATACATAATGGTAAACGAGCATTTCTAATTCATTCAAGGTCTGAACCTTCTCTAAATCAAACAAAGTAATCCTCCTTTATATAAAAACTGAATATGTTATTTTTTTGTGTAAATCAAATAAACCAATTCTTATTTTTCTTGAAAAAAATGTAAAATAACTCAATAAAAAGTTTCTTATTTCCTATTTTACAAAAAGTAGCCCAATTATCCTAGTTTTTCTCTTTTTTCTTTTAAAAATAACAATGCGCACCCCTAGAGTTTTTTGAGAAAACAAGCTAAAATAGATAAGAAGAGAAAAGGAGGCGTCGATGTGGCACGGGAAGTAATTTTATTTATTGCAGCGAGTATTGATGGTTTCATTGCGGACAAAGCGGGCGGTGTTGCTTGGTTAGAAGAGAATATTCGTGGCGATGAAGAAGATCGTAGTTACGATGAAATGTATGAAAAAATAGACACTGTGGTAATGGGGCGGACTACTTATGATCAAGTTACACAAGAATTGTCCCCAGATGTGTATTTTTATGAAGACAAGCATTCTTATATCATTACCTCTCATCCAGAACCATCAACTGCTTCAAGAACTTTTACCAAGGAAGATCCAGTCACATTAATTCGTCGTCTCAAAGAAGAAGACGGCGCGGGAATTTGGATTGTTGGAGGCCCAAAAGTGGTTCAACCGCTTTTGGCAGCTGATTTAATTGATACCTTCATTTTGACGACAATACCACTGTTTCTGGGTGAGGGCATTGCTCTATACGAGACAATGGCTCAATCAATCCCAGTTCGTTTAAAACAGGTTTATCAAAAAAATGAGTTGGTTTATTCGATTTATCAACGTGAAAACAAAAATTAAAAAATAATTATTCGGTTGGGCAAGTTGCTTTCAAGGTTTTGAGTTTCTCATAGGGCGAGAGGAACAAAGCAACAGTTGTCTAGCCGTTTGTGTTGTTTTTGATTGACAAAGAAATGGTAGAGGAGAAAAAAATGAAACATCAGATCAAAAGAAGGTTGTATATTTCACCTGTTCAAACAATTGTCTTAGGCTTTTTTCTATTAATTGTTGTAGGCACAATCTTATTAATGATGCCTTTTTCTGCACAAGCTGGACAAAAAACGCAATGGATTGATGCTTTTTTCGTGGCAACTTCCGCCGTCTGTGTTACAGGGCTTTCGCCTTTGAATACGGCGGAACATTGGAGTCCTATCGGGCAAGTTATTATTATGATTTTGATTGAATTAGGCGGCTTAGGCTTTTTAACCGTTGCCACGATTTTCTTTAGTTTGCTACGGAAAAAAGCGTCACTAAGTGTACGGATGTTGTATCAAGAAGCTTTAAATGTTAGTGAAGTTTCCGGAGTTTTTCGTTTAATGAAATATATTATGAAGTTTGCGGCCATTATTCAATTACTTGGAGCCTTCTTGTTGTCCTTTCAATTTGTGCCAACATTTGGGTGGAAAAAAGGGATGTTTTTTAGTCTCTTCCATGCCGTTTCGGCATTTTGTAATGCTGGCTTTGATTTGCTAGGGGATAGTATGGTTCCTTATCAAAATTCGCCTTATCTTTTACTAGTCATTAGCTTTTTAATTATAGCTGGTGGCTTAGGATTTATTGTGTGGCGCGATATTTTTGCAATGATTAAAGGCTATAAAAATAAAATTAAGCACCGTGTTAGTATTCATACACGCCTTGCTTTAACGGTGACTGCCACCTTTTTAGTCTTAGGGACCGTTATTTTTTACATTTCAGAATATCGCCATTTTCCAGCTGACATGTCTTTTTGGCAGCGTCTTGTCAACAGTTGGTTCTTGTCGGTTACACCAAGAACGGCTGGCTTTTATTCAGTTGATTATTTGAAAATGAGTAATCCAGGCCTGATTGTCACGATTTTGTGGATGTTTATTGGTGGCACTTCAGGATCAACCGCTGGCGGCTTGAAAACCACTACGTTTGGTGTGCTATTTTTACAATTTCGTGCAATTTTTAAAGGGAAACAGCGAGTGGAATTCCATGAACGCACAATTCCTGAGCGAGTAGTGCTCCAAGCGTTTACTTTGTTCTTCTTGGCAACTTTTTTATGTGTAACTGCTTCGGTTATTCTCTCGTTTACAGAAACATTACCTTTAAAAAACGGGATTGAGTATATTGTTTTTGAAGTGATTTCTGCATTTGGAACGGTTGGTTTAACAATGGGGTTAACACCAGATTTAACTGTTTTTGGTAAACTGGTGATTATTTTTCTAATGTTCGTCGGTCGTGTGGGTGTGTACACGGTGTTATTGTCATTAATTAAGAAAGGCTTGGAAAGTCAGTCGAAAGTTCAATATCCAAAAGAATCAGTGATGATTGGTTAATAGAGAAAGAGGGAAATAGAATGGAATTTTTAGGTATTTTATGTTTGATTTTAATTACAACGACTTTAGCAGGTGTTGCTTGTAAAAGAGTAGGAATTCCTGCGGTAATTGGGCAATTGCTAGTAGGGATTGTGTTAGGTCCAGCGATGTTAAATATTGTGCATCAAGATGTGTTTGTGCATGACTTTTCAGAAATTGGTGTCATTATGCTGATGTTTATTGCTGGAATGGAATGTGAATTGGAATTATTGAAAAAATATGCGAAACCTAGTGTCATGGTCGCTATTTTGGGCATCGTTTTACCGGTTGGTTTTACTATGTTGATTGGTCAGCTGTTTGCTTTTTCTTGGAAAGAAGCTTTTTTCCTTGGGTTAGTTTTAGCAGCAACGTCGGTCAGCATTTCAGTAGAAGTATTAAGAGAGTTGAATGTTTTAAGTAGTAAAGAAGGTGCAACGATTCTTGGGGCTTCCGTCGTTGACGATATCGTGGTCGTGATTATTTTAAGTGTCGCTGTCGGCATGATTGGTGCAAGTACAGGCGGCAATACAGAAGTCAGCTTTATTGTTAAGTTAATTGAACAAGGCTTATTCTTTATTGGGATTTTCTTTTTGGTCCGCTTTATTGCTCCCTATTTACTACGTTTAAGTCAAAAAATGAACATTGGGTCGTCTGTTATTATCATGTCATTGATTATCTGTTTGGGCATGGCTTATTTGGCTGATTTAGTTGGTTTAAGTTCTGTCGTAGGTGCCTTTTTTGCAGGGATTGCTGTGGGACAAACGGATGCAAAAACAGAAATTGATTTCAATATTGAAGCTATTGGCTATGCCGTGTTTATTCCCGTCTTCTTTGCCAGCATTGGCTTATCAGTGACATTTAACACGTTAGGAAAAGATTTACCTTTTATTTTGGTAATGACGATTATGGCGATTTTAACGAAATTACTGGGCGGCGCCTGGGGAGCGAAAATGGTTGGTTTCTCCAATACAAGTTCTTTAATGGTCGGTGCTGGGATGGTTTCGCGTGGGGAAATGGCATTAATCATTGCGCAAATTGGCTACCAATCTAAATTACTTTCAGAAGCGTATTATACGAGCATGATTGTGGTAATTATCTTAACGACCTTAGTTGCACCGTTCTTATTGAAATACTTTGTTAAAAAACAAGAATCTGCGTTGCAATAAAAAAGATGAGCAGAAGTTGTTGACAAAAAAATAAAATAGCTATATGATGAGTTCAAGATAAATGACTACGTTTGTAGTCAATATTCTTGAACTCTTTTTTTATTGATGAAGGAGGAATTTAACGAGTATGGCAAAAGATAAATTAGCGACAATTACAGATGCAGAGTGGGAAGTCATGCGGGTTATTTGGACCCAAGACAAGACCACGAGTCGTGAAGTGCATACACTTTTAAATGAGAAGAAAGAATGGAAATCAACGACCGTCAAGACGTTACTAAGTCGTTTAACAGATAAAGGGTTAGTTGGAACGGAGAAAGCAGGTAATAAATATATTTATTATCCGCTAGTAGAAGAACGTCGGAGCGTTGAAACGGTGGCAGATGAACTTTTAGCCAAGGTGTGCAGCCGTAAAGTTGGTTCCGTGGTAGAAACAATTTTAACAGAGAGTCAGTTGAGTTATGACGATTTGGATCGATTAGAGGAACTCTTGAAAGAGAAGCGCAAGACGGCGGTTGAATCCGTCCCTTGCAACTGTATTCCTGGTCAATGCCAATGTCATTTAATTTAAAAAGGAGTGAAAAAAATGGAAAGTAAAACGTTTGATATTGAAGGGATGAGCTGTGCTTCCTGTGCCCAAACGATTGAAAAGGCTACGGCGAAGTTACCTGGGATGGCAAAGGCAAGTGTCAATTTAGCTACGGAAAAATTAAGTGTCACGTATGATCAGACGGAAGTCACAGAAGAAGAAATTAAGGAAGCTGTGTCAGATGCTGGCTACAAGGCGATTAGCCCAGCCCAGCAACGAACGTTTGCGATTGAAGGAATGAGTTGTGCTTCCTGTGCCCAAACGATTGAAAAAGCTGTGAACCAATTATCTGGTGTTCAACAAGCGATTGTTAATTTAGCCACGGAAAAACTGGTGGTTAGTTATGACGACCATCAAGTAACGAGTGCTGAAATTATCAAAGCAGTTATGGATGCAGGTTATCAAGCGACAGAAGAAGTCGCTGCAGGTGCAACAGCGGACCAAGATCGTGAAAAGAAACAAAAACATATTGCTGAGATGTGGCAACGTTTTTGGATCTCAGCGGTGTTTACAGTGCCCCTTCTTTATATTGCGATGGGACATATGGTAGGCTTACCATTGCCGGATTTTTTGAATCCAATGACACATGCGACGACCTTTGCAATGGTTCAATTGATTTTGACGTTACCCGTCCTATATGTCGGCAGAGAATTTTTCACAGTCGGTTTTAAAGCATTATTTAAAGGGCATCCGAATATGTTTTCTTTGGTAGCTTTAGGAACCAGTGCTGCTTTTGTGTATAGTTTATATGGCACAGTCATGATATTCTTAGGAGATACAAGTTTTACAATGGCTCTTTATTATGAATCAGCGGGTGTTATTTTAACTTTAATTACATTAGGAAAATATTTCGAAGCTGTTTCAAAAGGGAAAACCTCAGATGCGATAAAAAAATTAATGGGTTTAGCACCGAAAACTGCCCATATTTTACGTGATGGCGCAGAAATTGAAGTGCCAGTTGATGCTGTTCAGTTGGATGACATTGTGATTGTTCGCCCAGGAGATAAAATCCCTGTTGATGGAGTGATTGTTTCAGGCAGTAGTTCTGTGGATGAAGCCATGTTAACGGGCGAAAGTTTGCCTGTTGAAAAGAAAGTCGGTGATGCAGTAATTGGTGCTAGCATCAATAAAAATGGCAGCTTTCAATTCAAGGCGACAAAAGTGGGAAAAGAGACGGCCCTTGCCCAAATCATTCAATTAGTGGAAGATGCGCAAGGCTCAAAAGCGCCGATTGCACAATTAGCTGATAAAATTTCGGGTGTTTTTGTCCCAATCGTTATTGGTTTGGCTGTTCTTTCTGGCTTGGCTTGGTTCTTTTTAGGACAAGAGTCATGGATTTTCGCTTTGACAATTACCATTTCTGTGTTAGTGATTGCTTGTCCTTGTGCGCTCGGCTTGGCAACGCCGACTGCGATTATGGTGGGGACAGGTAAGGGCGCTGAAAATGGCGTTTTAATTAAAAGTGGGGATGCTTTAGAAACCACTCACAAAATTCAAACAATCGTGTTTGATAAAACAGGAACTATTACAGAAGGCAAACCGGTGGTTACGGATATTTTAGTTGCTGATTCAGCACTTTCAGAAGCTGAGTTACTAACATTAGCAGCTTCTGCAGAACAAGGATCAGAACACCCCCTAGGTGAAGCAATTGTGGGAGCGGCTAAAGAACGTCAATTGTCATTAGCAGAAGGAAGCGATTTTTCAGCGATTCCAGGTCACGGCATCCGTGTGACAGTCAACGAACGAGTCCTACTTTTGGGCAATATAAAATTAATGAAAGAAGAAGCAATCGAGCTATCAACGTTTGTTCAACAAGCGGATCGTTTGGCAGAAGAAGGGAAAACCCCAATGTTTGTGGCAAAAGATGGTTCGTTTGCGGGTATCATTGCGGTAGCAGATACTGTGAAGGATAGCAGTCAAACAGCCATTGCACGTTTGCATAAAATGGGGATCGAAGCCGTGATGATTACGGGAGACAACAAACGTACTGCCGAGGCGATTGCAAAACAAGTAGGTATCGATCGTGTCTTAAGTGAAGTTTTACCAGAAGATAAAGCGTTAGAAGTGAAAAAACTACAAGCAGAAGGCAAAAAAGTTGCGATGGTGGGTGACGGTATTAATGATGCACCAGCACTTGCCCAAGCAGATGTGGGGATTGCTATTGGTTCAGGCACAGATGTTGCAATGGAATCGGCCGACATTGTGCTAATGCGTAGTGATTTAATGGATGTGCCTACAGCAGTTGAATTAAGTAAAGCGACCATCAAAAACATCAAAGAAAATCTTTTCTGGGCATTTGCCTATAATACATTAGGTATTCCAGTGGCTATGGGTGTGTTACACTTATTTGGTGGACCTTTGTTAAGTCCGATGATTGCAGCAGCAGCTATGAGTTTTAGTTCAGTCTCTGTCTTACTAAACGCCTTACGCTTAAAAGGATTTAAACCTTCGACGGTGAAAAAAACTAGTGGAAGTCAAAAATAAAATTGAAAAGGATGAAGTGAAATGGAAAAAACAGTAAAAATTGATGGGATGAAATGTGATGGCTGTGTTCAAGCGGTCACTGAAAAATTTAGTGGAATTGACGGCGTAACAAATGTTGCGGTTCACTTGGCAGATCAAACAGCCGTTGTAACAGCAGATCGTGAAGTAAGCCAGGATGAACTGAATACCACGTTGGCAGATACAAAATTCAAGGTTGTCAGCGAATAACAAAAAAACAGGGCCTACCATCATGAGTAGACCCTGTTTTTTTGTTATGGAAGTTTTGCTTTGATTTCCTGATAAATCTTAGTTGTTTCTTGACCCTCACGCGCAGTATAATAATAAACTTTCTTCCGCGTTTCTATTTTCAGAATCGGATGACTTTTTGTATAAATTAGTAAATAAGCAGGTTTTCCAGCGACTTTAAATTCTCCTGTTAAGTAACTATCTGTCGCAGCACCCATTGTGCGGATGCGTTCTTGAGGTAAGTCATCAATCAAAGAAACAGCAGTGATTTGGTTAAAAGGAATTGACCTTGTTTTTGCTAATGGGGCAGATAACTCAATTTGTTTCTTTTCAATAGTTGCTTGAAAGGCATGACTAGAAAAATCATTTATAAACATCGGCACTGTGGCAAAGAACAGCACCGCAATCGTTAAAATACCAGTAGCGGCTAGAATAATTTTCCCAGCAGGCCGTCCTAGGTTAATGGATAAATTCATACCAATGCGATCAGGAACCATGGTTTTGGGATCCTTTGGATTGATATAAATCCCATACCGCCAATATTGATCATCATCCCCATAGCGATAATCGCCAGCCTGTAAAACGAATTGATCTTGTTTTTTGCGCATTGAAAATAGGTAGTAGAAGAGAAAGCCTACATAAACAAACAAAAGAATAAAATAACAAAAAGTAAGGGCCATCGCAACCGTATAATCAATTACAATTGTGAAAGTTGGTAAAATGGTTAGCGGTGCAAAAACTAAGGCGGATAAAACCATTAAAACAGACCATTGATGCCGAAATAAATCATTGATTTGCTGATTAATTTTTGAGTCACTAGTTAGCGGTTTGACAGGTAAGCGCGCAATAAAATAATAGCCGCCAATGAACAAACTTAACATCAAAACAGTAATTAAGAAAAGAATCCAGGAACCAATCGCCGTTTGCAAGGAATAAAAGCCCCCAGCAAAAGTAAGAATAATTGCGGGTAAAAACCACCAAAATGAAATAAGTTTCTGGTTTTTATTTAAAACTAATTGCGTATCGATTAAGAGAGGACGCTTAGGTAGCAACCAGCCGTTTTGCATTTTTAAAGCGGCCATTTTGCGAATATAAACGATTTGCAGATAGTAGCCACTGCCAATAAAACTAAATAAAAGTAACAGAAAAAGGAACAATAAAATCGAATCATAAGGAATAAATAACAAAGGCAAACTAAGAACACTAAAAACGGCTGCTAGTTGAACCAAGCGTTTTTTATAACGTTTTCGGATTGCTTGAACGCTGGGATCTTGTAGTTTATCTTCTGGTAAAGTGTTTTCCAAAATAATATTTTTGTGAGGATTTGCATAAATCCCCATAGTAAATGCCATAAAAAAAGCGACAGAAACTAGGATGAAATAAAAGAATACCGCCATTATAATGCACGCCCTTTCGAATCAAAATTTAGATAAATTTTCTGAATAAGTGCTTGGATTTCTGCTTCGGATTGCTGATGTAAAAAACTTTCAGCCAACAGAAGTTCTAAACGCTCATGCAATTGCTGTTGCCAAACAGCGGTAGCAGGTAACTTTGCGGCAATTTTGGTGCCGTTACGACGGTCAGTCACAATATAACCTGATTGCTTTAACTTATTATAAGCTTTTGAAACAGTCATCATATTGACCCCGATTTCGTCCGCCAATTGTCGGATAGAAGGCAAACTTTCACTGGGAACCAGTTCACCTTTGGCAATGCCTACAATGATTTGATCAATGAGTTGCTGATAGATGGGCTGTTCGCTTTGTTCATCTATTTCTAAAAGCATCGAATCACTCCTGTCTTATTTGTGTTATCCGTATTATATATATTAATACAAAAAGAGTTGGAAAGCAAGGAATTTAGAGTAAATGGTTGTTTCTGTTTAAAGAGAAGCATATAATGAAGAAGAACGTAAAATGAAAGGACGATGAAAATATGACAGCAATTGAACCAAAATTAACAGAGAAATTCCATCAAGATTTCTTGAACAATAATAAACAAAATGCCTTACAACGTAGTGTAGTAAAAAATGGTATCAGCGCTTCAGGTGAATCTGTACAAGGAGCCGTGAATAACGTACCCGTCTTTTCAGTCGACTTAGCTACTGGAAAAGTGGCCAATCAAAAACAAAGCGGTCGCTGCTGGATGTTTGCGGCATTAAATACATTTAGACATAGAATGTTAAATGCGTTTCAATTAAAAGATTTTGAATTATCACAAAACTATACATTTTTCTGGGATAAATATGAAAAATCAAATTATTTCTATGAAAATATTATTGCAACAGCCGATCAACCGTTGACTAGTCGTAAAGTGGCCTTTTTATTAGCGACACCACAACAAGATGGTGGGCAATGGGATATGATCGTTTCAATTTTTGATAAATATGGCGTAGTGCCTAAAACGGCAATGCCTGAAAGCAGCAACAGTTCCAATTCACGTGATTTAAACAACTATTTAAATAAAAAATTACGCAAAGATGCAACAATTTTACGTAGTTTAATTGAAAAAGGCGCTTCTGCTGAAGAAGTCCAAAAAAACAAAGAAGCAATGTTACAAGAAATTTATAATTTCTTAGCAATCTCTTTAGGAACACCGCCAGAAACCTTTGATTTTGAATACCGTGACGAAGAAAAAAATTATCATTTGGATCAAAATCTAACACCGCAAACATTCTTTGAAAAATACGTTGGCGTTAATTTACATGATTATGTAAGTATTATTAATGCTCCTACAGAAGATAAACCCTTCAACAAAACATACACTGTTGAAATGTTAGGGAATGTTGTCGGCGGCAAAGAAGTTAAATATTTAAATGTAGAAATGGCTGCTTTCAAAAAATTAGCTGCTGCACAATTGGAACAAGGCGAATCTGTTTGGTTTGGTTGTGATGTCGGACAATCTTCAACACGTGACACAGGAATTATGGCATTAGACGTTTACGATATGAACGATCTTTTTGATATTGATTTTACGATGACTAAAGCAGAACGTTTAGACTTTGGTGAAAGCTTAATGACACACGCCATGGTTTTAACAGGTGTTGATATCGTTGATGGTCAAACAACAAAATGGAAAGTGGAAAATAGCTGGGGCGAAAAAGTCGGTGAAAATGGCTTCTTCGTTATGAGCGATGCGTGGATGGACGAATACACTTATCAAATCGTTGTGCACAAAGATTTATTAACTGATGAACAGAAAAAAGCTTGGGAACAAGCGCCAACTGTTTTGGCACCTTGGGATCCAATGGGAGCCCTCGCGTAGCAAGGGATACAGTCTTTCTTTTTGAAAAAAGGGCACAAAAAGGGCAAAAATAATTAAAACTAAAAAAGTGGTAGGCTTGGTTATAACTCGTTTAGGGTCTTAACCAAGTCTGTTTTTTGTTTCTTGGTGACGTGCATGTATATTTTTTCAGTTGTCTCTCTGTCCTCATGTCCGACTCGATCCATAATCACTTGAATAGGTATGCTTTTTTCAGCTAACATACTTATATGAGTGTGTCTAAACACATGCGTGCTAACTTTTGTGGATGTATTAAATTCAATTTGGTGGCTAGCAATAAAACTATTAATTGTGCCTAAATCGTAAGGACGGTCATTTGACGTCACGAATAAAAAATCGGAGCATTTATTTTTTATGAAGTGGTTATGATACATGCGGTCTTTTATAATTTGCACTGCAGCATCACCCAACTCAATAGTACGAAATGATTTTCTTGTTTTTGGCGGGACTTTTTGTCCTCGAGTGTGACTCCGTGTTGCATGATCGTAAGTCCCGTGAATATCTAACAAAAATCCATCATGAAAGTTTTTTGATTCTAAAGCAATCAATTCACCAAAACGCATACCGGTGTGAAATTGTAGTTCGAGCATTTGCGTATAAAGCGGGTTGTATTCATTTAAAACTTGAAATATTTGTTCAGCCTCGGCTTTTTCTAAGTATCTAGGTACTTGCTCATTAATAAGATCATCCACCGTTTTTGCTGGTGTTACTATTTTAGAAAGATTAATGGCATCAAGATTTTTAATGTATCTTTTCTTATAGGCGAGAGTAAATGCACCACGGATAATCGCACGGAATCTTTTTATATAGGACTTTTGATATTCGAAGTCAAAAATCATACGATCATAAAATGCTTGTATATCATCAAAAGTTAAATCCTGGATTCGTTTATCTTTTTCTATTACTAAGAACTCATTTAAGAGTGAATCAATGCCATAGCTATATCCCGAGAGCGTGGAACCTTTTTTACGTTCTTTTGATTTTGGATCCTGAATATAATCAAACCATTCTTTTATCATATCTTCTAACGTTTTATTATTTGGTATTACGCCCTCGTTTTTGATTAAATTTTCTAGACGTTTCTCTTCTTCGTAGTCGGTCAGTATCTTTTGGATTTTTATTTCTAACTCACGACGTGCTGCATTCTCAGCTTGTTTTGTATTTTTTGCTAAAGTCGTGGTGACTTTTTGTGTTTTACCGGTCCGAGGGTCGGTGTATCTTTCGCGATATTGGTATGTGATATTTCCTTTTTTATCCTTTTTCTTTTCTACCCACATATTCAACTCTCCTTTTATGGGAACTTATGTTCTTTTGGAGGCGTATAAAAACCTCGTAATGAGGCTTATTTTTTGATATAATAGCATTAAATAAGCCCTTGGTTTATTTTCTGATAAGGTGCATCCACTAGCTTGCCGGCGGGGGATGCACTTTTTTATTTTACTAACGGAATAATATTTTCATTTTTAGTTGATTTTGCTATGGTTCTGTCGTTTCCATTCGTATAAGGTGTGATGAAAGAAATAACATCGTTATCATTTTCTAATGTTTTGGCTACTTCTTCAACATTTAATTGAATTCCGTATATGGCAGTCTTTTGTGCCTCTGTACCTGAGTTGGAATCTATCGCAGTCTGCATTTCTTCCATATTTTTTTTTGCTTCATCATTAATTACCTTAACCGTAATGACAGCGTGAGGGTTATCTGATGTGTCATCTGTAACATTATTTTTGACATCTATTTTTACTAATTTCTCGTCAGAGTTAAATTTTTCTTCTAACTGTTTAACCGCTTGGGTTATGTTTTCTGTATTAGGCTCGTTTTCGTTACTGTCTGAAGCTTCAATAGTGCTTGACTGGGCAGCAGTTTCGGCTTTCTTTTGTGTATTATTTTTTGCGTTGCTACAGGCAGAGAGAAGAGCTGCAGAAATAAGAGCAATGCCTGCAAATTTAATCATTTTTTTCATTTCTATCATCCTTCTTTCGATTTAATATAAATTCATTATAGCGTAATTGCTTCATAAAAAGGGTTGCTGTATAAAATTTTTCTTTCTAAGTTTCGTCCTAATTCAATTGCCAAATTTTTAGAGTTGCCGTTCATTATCTTATTGGCCGTATCATAGGCGGCAACGTAAGATGCTTCAAAACTAGCCTGCATTTGCTGAAGTAATCTCATAAAAATAGCTTGTTCAGATATACCGTAACGGTTTGAGATAAAATAAGGAGGAGTTCCTTTTTTCAGCTCATTAATAAGAACAGGTTCGGGTAGTAGTATAGAAGATGCTCCAATGTTCGCTTGAAATTCTGGTAAGATATCTGCCAGTGAATAGGATAAAGTATCTTTTGTGTCGGTGAATACCTTATTTTCGCTATCTAAATGATACATGGCGTGAATAAGTTCATGAGATATCGTGAAATTTTTTCTTTTTTCGCCCATGTTAGAATTATAAGCTAGCGTAGTCTCGTAATCATCTTTAATAATCATACCTGATATAGATCTACGTGCTGTTTTTTCAAATGGAAAGGGCCTTATTTTAATTGATTTAGATGTTAATATTTCATCCCAAATATATCTATGCTCATAATTATTAACACTCATTCCCAAACATAACATATGTGCTGAAATAAATTCGTTAATGGTACCGCAAAAGTTAAGGTACTCGTCTATTTCTACTGTCATCCTGAAAACCACCTTGTAATTATTCACTTAAATTTTCTTTTTTTATTTCTTCTATTCTCCATGAAAAGAAACGTTCCATCTCATCCTCTAGTTCTTTTACTTGCTTTGAAGAAAGTCCATCTGTATCCATGCGCATCATTACTTGTTTAGCCATCGATTCATTTTTCTGATTAGATGTATCTGATTTTCCTAGCAAATAGTCTATAGATACATCAAAAAGTTCTGAAATCTTTTCTAATGTATCACTAGATACATTGGTAATTACCCCTCGCTCATAGTTAGAAATATTTTCTCTTTTCATACCTAAAAAAGTTGCAAGTTCTTGCTGTGACATTTTTTTATTTTTTCTTAATTCCTTTAATCTCAGCGCAAATGAGGTCATTTTAAAGCTCCTTTATGTTATTTTTGTAAAAATAGCAAATAAACCTCTTGCGTAATTCTTAATTACATTATATACTCATTTATGTAATTGGCAATTACGTAAATTAAATGAGAGGAGATGTTCATATGAATTGTACAAGAGAGTCTTTGCGAGCAGCGAGAATCAAAAAGTCATTAACTCAAAAACGTTTAGCTGAGTTAACTGGTGTTACTGAAACAACTATTCGTAATATAGAGAATGGTCGTTCCTGCCCGAGTTTCAAACTATCAATTATGTTAGCAAAATTACTTAATGTAGATTTTGAAACTTTGTGGGAATACGATTTTCGTAATTCTTAATTCTTTTTTTTATTATAAAACGTAATTCTTATTTACGCAAGTGGTAATTACTATTTTTTTTAACAAAAGGAGCTTAGAAAATGAACTATGCACACGAAATGCCCGCACTAACGGCAGAAGACATTGTTAAATCAAGACTGCATTTAATTGTCAAAGATCTATTTAAAGAAGTTTTTAAAACGAACAACAGAATTAATCGATGCAGAGAAAAAATTTCATCAAGCTCATTATGCGATGGAACAAATCGTTATTGGAAAGCACAAGAAAATCTAGATGCATCAATTCGTGAAAAAAGTTTTTTACTTCATCAACTACTGCAGTTAGATGTGTCTTATCGATGGACAGAAAAACTACATCAGGACCGTTATTCTTTTGTTACCGATTATGTGGCTGTGCTAGTTGAACTAAACGAGTTAAAGCATGAGAGGGGGTAAGGGGTATGCCAAAACCAGTTAAGGTTGATCTGGAAGCTGTCGAACAGAATCCAGATCGTGCCTCAATTAAATATGGAAATAAAGCCGTAGTACAAAAAATGTACTCAATCACTAAATCCAGTTTAGAGAAATGGCTGGCTTTAATGCAGGACACGCCGCAATTTTCGTCTGGTGTAATTCATCCAACACATAAGATTGTATTAATTGAGTTAGATGTGTTTGACGAGTTTGTTCGCTGGATGGATAAAAACCGTTACAAGAAAAGAAAGGGCGGATAGTACGTGGCTTATACGACAGAACAAGAAGCGTGGATATTATGCCAAATTCAAAAAGATCGCAAGCAAAAACAATCAGATAGGGCAGCTCTTAGAAGCGCTGATTTATTAACAGACAGAGAAGCGGAAAAAATTCAAAACGAATTAGATTTTTTAAGTCGTTTAGAAGATAAGAACCGCATGCACAGATTAATTCCGTAGGAGGTTTTACAAAAATGATTATTTGCTACAAAGGCGAAGATTTAAAAGTGCAAGAGACTTGTAGCACCTATGACAACATTTCAGTTGTGTTGTTTAAAGGGCAAAAACGAGTGTATAACCATCGAACTAATGAAATTGTCGGCGGCGATGAACGTTTGCCAGAAGCAAAAGCAATTCGAAATTTTAACGGTTCTGTGATGGTTTTAGGGAGGTGAAAGCAATGAAAAAAGTTTATCAATCACGTTTGGTGTTGACCTTATTTGCCGCATTTCTTTTTGGGATTATTGCAAGAGAAAGTACAAGTTTAAATGTTCTGTTACTAATTTGCGGACCTGTGGCTGCGTTGTTATGGGTACATCACGACGAAGTGAAATATCAAAAAGAGGTGAAATAAATGTTAACAGCTAATGAAGCTTTTTTAGTACGTGAGGCAGTACGAGAAAAGATTGAAACGTTAAGAGAAGCAGTACGCCACGAAAGTGCAAAGCATCCGACAATGCAAGACATTCGCACGCTAAAGCATTTTCAAGCAGAGTTAGAACGTTACGAAGTTGCTTATCAAAAAATGCTCAACGAAGTGGGGTGTTAGGTGATGATTGCTGTATTGAAACAAAAAGAGCCTACCTCGTCTGTCAACGAAGTAAGCTGCTAAACAAAAAAATATACAAGTAAATAATAACACGGAAAGTAGGAATTTAAAATGAAAAACTATTATCACGTAAAAACACAAGAAGCATACGATAGCTTAATGGCCTTTTTGGAAACGCTAGGGTATAGCTGGGATAATGACGACGAGCCAACAGAATTTGATGCTTTTGTTATGCACAGAGAGGCAACAGTTATAGAGGTAGACGAGAAGAAAAAGAAGTTAATTTATATGAATACTTATGTTTTTAAGCAACTTAATGCTGTTATCAAAGCAAACTTGATTGAATGGCCAGCAATTGCGTTAAAAGAAAAAATTGAAGTCTCAAAAGAGTTTGATGAATGGGTGCAGAAAAGTAAAAAAGCACATATTGATTATAAAAGTTGGTGTATTTGGCAAATTAATAAGATGGGATGGAATCACTGGTTGGAAGATCCTATTACAGATGAAGAGTTGCTTACCAAGAAAGGTTTGGAATGGACGGAAGAAGTAGAAGAAAATCAAGAACTGCATACACGTGCGATTCTTGATGGTTACACAGTGAAAAAAGAACCAATGTATGAAATTCCTTTATCTTGTTTAAAAACAACGGATGGAGAAGTTCAGTATCTAAGCTATAAAGATAAAAAATGGTTTGCTAGTAGAAAACATACTTGGCTAAAACAACGTTTCACAGAAACAGAACTAAAAGAAAAAGTACCTGAATTTTATCGGGAATTAGCAAAGGAAGTGTAACGCTTTGTTATCACCGTACAAGAAAATTAGGCGAAAAGCGGGCATGTCACAAGAAGAATTAGCGAAAAGAATGCTGCTTCCTGTGAAGCTGATAAAAGTTTATGAAAAACGTAATGTAGACCCACCGTTGCATTATCACGCCAATTTTAAAGCGATTTTCAATGTAACAGATGAAGACATTAACCAATTAAAAACAACTGGAGGAATAAAAAATGCCAAAAATTAACTTAGCAATTGAAGCAGATTCAGCAACAGAAATGAAAGAAATTTTATCTCAATTAGCAACGGGAAGCGTTGTAGAAGTAACACAATCTTTAAATACAGCTAATAAAAAAGCTACAGAAGAAGTAGAAAAAGCAGCGAAGAAAGAACCTGCAAAAAAGAAAAAGGCGACTGCGAAGAAAAAAGAAGAAGTTTCTACGGCCTCAACCTCAGACACCGAACCATCGAAAACTGGGGAGAAAGTCGTGCCTACTGATTCAGAAACAGAAGAGGTATCAGCAACAGCCGATTTACATCCAGGGGCAACAAAAGCAGATGTACAAGCAGCAATGAAAAAAGCAATGGCAAACGGCAATCGTGATCGGATTAAAATGTGCTTTGGCCGTTACAACGCAGAAAAACTTTCAGACTTGAAAGAAGAACATTACGGCAAATTTATCACTGACTTAGAAACGTTGGTAGGTGAATAAGCATGCCAGTAGGAAGTCACGCTTTATTAGGAGCGAGTAGTGCGCATCGGTGGCTAATATGCCCACCTTTGGCACGACTGGAAGAAAAAGTAAAAGATCGCGGCAGCTCTTATGCGGAGGAGGGAACAACTGCGCATGAATTAGCAGAGTTGTATTTGGCGAAGCGGTTTAAGCTATTAACCGCCAGAGCGGTAAACTCTCGATTGAAATTTTTTGAACAAGACCATCCGTATTGTGATGAATCCATGAAAGAATACGTCACTGCCTATTGCGATTTAGTAGAAGAACGTGTCAATCAATACGAAAATGCCACAGTCGAATTAGAACAAAAAGTAGATTTTTCTAAGTGGGTCCCAGAAGGGTTTGGAACTTCGGACGTGGTGGTCTTATCAGATAAGACGATTGAAATTATCGACTTAAAATACGGCAAAGGCGTTCCTGTTGATGCGTATTTAAATCCTCAACTGATGTTATACGCGCTTGGTGCGGTGGATAAGTACGACATCATTTACGAATTTGAAACCGTGCGAATGACGATTATTCAACCTCGTTTAGACAATATTTCGACCTTTGAAATTGAAAAAGAAGAATTATTATACTGGGCTGATAATTACGTGGCGCCTCGAGCAGTGCAGGCTTGGGAAGGTACAGGAGAATGGACGATTACAGACGACGTTGTGAAGTTTTCAAAAGTTCGTGCCCAACTACGGCCACGTGCGGAGAGAAATTTTCAGCTGATTGATAAGCACGAACTGAAAGAAGCACCGCTTTTAACCAATGAGGAAATTGCTGAAATTTTAGAACGTGCACCAGAAATTAAGAAATGGTTGGAGCATGTGGAAACCTACGCTTTACAGAAAGCAAGGGACGAAGGCGAAGAGTTCCCTGGTTGGAAAGTAGTCGCTGGACGAAGTAATCGGAAAATTTCAGATAATGAAGGGCTACTGATGGTTTTAGAAGCCGAAGGATTTGAAGATGAAGATATTTTAAAACCGCAGGAACTGAAAGCCATTGGGCAATTAGAAAAAGTTGTCGGCAAGAAAAAATTTGCGGAATTAGCTGCAGACTTCATCATCAAACCAGAAGGAAAGCCAGTTCTTGTTCCTGAAAGTGACAAGCGACCAGCGTTAAACAGCGTAGAAAATGCGTTTAATGATTTTGAAGGGGTGGAGTAAAGGCTATGAAAAAAATTGACACACAAGAGGCAATATCTTCAACTCTAAAAAAGGGAATGGAGAAAGCGGAGCATTCAGGAATTAACGTATCTGAGGATGAATTTACTGTTATACAGCCTTTTGATGATTTAAATGCGGTTATTGTTACCGTTGAAAACAGCGCAGGAAATCGCCCTGTAAATATTAAGGTGACAGATACGGTGGTTATCTTAGAACGTCAAGAAGGTACTTTGGATGTATTTAAGTAGAAGGTGGGGGATAAAATGCCTCAAAAATCATGTAAAGAAAAGCCTGTAATTTTTAGCGGTAAAGGTTATTACATCACAAGAGAAGATACACGCAATGTTGGGCTTTATGTATTCAGTGAGAATAAAGTGTTATTTAAAGGATATTTTAACACGATTGAAGCGGCGTTATCGTCGTTAGTTACTAACTCATTGCTTGTAGATGAAACGTGGACAATGAACCTAAAAACCTATAAAGAATCTATTTTAGAGATGAAAGAACAAATCATCTCGGACATTAAACAGTATTTTACAGATCAAGCTTCTAATTCGTTAGATGATTTAGAAGAAGACGAATTATTCAACTAAAAAATATAAGAAAGTAGGAATTTAAAATGGCAAAAGTAACTGGAACGAAAGTAATTACAAATCAAGTGAGATTAAGTTTTGTGCATGTGTTAGAACCTCACGCAATGGAAGAAGGGCAAGAGAAAAAATATTCTTGCATGTTGATTATTCCAAAAGACGATAAAGAAACCCTTAAAGCGATGAAAGAAGCAATCAAAACAGCTTATGAAGGCGCAAAAGGGGACAAATTAAAAGGTGTTAAATTTGACCGTTTAAAAACGACCTTACGCGATGGTGATGAAGAAATGGACACCGAAGAACGCCCAGAATTTGAAAACGCAATGTTTATCAACGTATCAAGTAAAACGAAACCACAAGTCGTAAAACGTGAAGATGGCGTGCTTGTAAAAACAGACGATCCAGACGAAGTCTATTCAGGTGTTTATGCGATTGCATCTATTAACTTTTATGCTTACAGTACTGCAGGAAACAAAGGAGTTACTGCTGGGCTAAATAACATTTTAACGTTATGTAAAGGGGACTTCTTAGGCGGTCGTGCCAATGCTGAATCCGATTTTGGTGATTTAGAGTGGGAAGACGAAGAAGACGATATGTTTAGCTAAAAATTGAATAAGGGGCTAAAGTGCCCCTTTTCTTTTGAAAGGAGAAATTGAAATGAGTAAACAACCAATTTATTTACCTATTGAGTTGCACGATGTTTTTGAGCTAATTGAAGAGGGAAAATCAAATATGATTTATTTCTCTACAGTTAAAGGTTCACTTGTTCAGGCAAACGAGTATTCACTTAGACTGTCTGAACTACCGAATATAGCATTTTACGTTAAACAAGAATATACACCAGTAGAAGATCAGGAGGTAGGAAAAAATGAAACCAACTAAAGCACGTTTAAGAAACTATGTGGATACCTTAAAAAATTCAGTGGAAAAAGAAATAAGAGAAAAAAAGACGAAGGCTATTCGTGCACATATTGAATCGGAGTGGCTGAAAATTGATCCTGAATTTGAGAAATTGCATAGATATTTCAGCTCACTTAGAATTCGCCAAAACGTAAAAAATGAACTTGTCGATTTGTTAGAAGAAAACAGTTTGGAGATATGGAGCTTTTATCGCGATACGGATGCTAGAGATTTTGAAACCTATAAGAAAGGGTTTCTTGAAAAACTTAAGTATAACTCAATAAAAGGGCTTGCGAAAGTAGAAGCTGTTTACGATCAAGAAATCCGAGAGGTAAGAGAAACGTACAATGCGATTATTGCAAATGTAGAAAGAGTGCCTGCTAAACAAGGAGTGGCTTATCTTGAAGAACTAGGGATCAACGTTGATGTTTTTAAAGAGGAAGAAGCACAGCTTCCGATGATTGCCGTTGATAAAAGTAAATTGCGGTTACCATCTGAAACGGCTGATAGCAAATGAAAACGTTAAATATTGATATTGAAACGTATTCGGATGAAGACTTAACCAAAGTTGGGGTTTATAAATACGCTGATAGCCCCAACTTTGAAATTTTACTTTTTGCTTATTCGGTTGATGGGCAGCCTGTCGAATGTGAGGATTTAACAATTAGTGAAATACCTGACGAGATAGTGGCTGCGCTAACAGATAAGAACGTGCTTAAAATTGCATTTAATGCCCAATTTGAGCGCGTTTGTTTGTCTAAGTATTTAGGTGTTCCGTACTACTTAGACCCTGCACAATGGCACTGTACGATGGTTCACGCAAACGAATTAGGGTTGCCAGCTTCTTTAGGTCAGTGTGCGAAATATTTAAACATCGAACAGCAAAAAGACACGAGAGGTACGCAACTGATTAACTTCTTTTCTAAGCCGTGTAAACCGACGAAGAAAAACGGCATGCGCACAAGAAATTTTCCTTGTCATGATTTAGAAAAATGGCAGACGTTTACAGAGTATTGTATCCAAGACGTTAACGTAGAAATGGCTATCGCGAATAAGCTGAATCGTTTCCCTGTTCCTGAAAGTGAGTGGGAGCTTTACACGCTGGATCAGCGAATTAACGACCGAGGGGCAGAAATTGATCACGAATTAGCAACGGCCGCTATTGATATTATGGCTGATTTAAGCGAGGCAGGATTAAAAGAAATGAAGAAATTAACAGGTTTAGAAAATCCTAATAGTTTGGCGCAACTGAAAAAGTGGCTAGAAGGACAAGGAACGCCTTTCGAGAAGTTAGGAAAAGAGGTTGTGTTAAAAGCGTTAGCTTTAGGGAACTTGCCCGAGAATGTAGCGGAGGTACTAAAATTGCGCCTTAGTTTATCAAATTCGAGCACGAAAAAATATCTGATGATGGATAACGCCCGTTGTTCAGATAATCGCATTCACGGCATTTTACAGTTTTACGGTGCCAACCGTACGGGTCGTTGGGCGGGTCGTTTATTACAGGTACAGAACTTGCCTAGAAACTATTTAAGTGAAATTGACTTTGCACGTCAGCTAGTGAAAGAAAAAGACGTGGAAGGTATCGAATTAATGTATGAAGATGTGCCAGACACATTGAAACAACTTATCCGAACAGGGTTAGTTGCCAAAGAAGGGCATCGTTTCATTGTGTCTGACTTTTCAGCGATTGAAGCTCGAGTGATTGCTTGGTACGCCAAACAAGATTGGGTGCTCGAAGTATTCCGCACACACGGCAAAATTTACGAAGCAACAGCGGCGCAGATGTTCCATTTAGGTGAAGTAACAGACTACGACTGGAAAAGCCACGAAGGTAAAGACATGCGCCAACGTGGAAAAGTGGCGACATTGGCGCTTGGTTATCAAGGGGGCCCTGGTGCATTAAAAGCAATGGGCGCACTAGAAAACGGTATTGAAGAACACGAATTACAAGATATTGTGGATCGTTGGCGTACTGCTAATAAACGAATTAAGAATTTTTGGCATGAAACCCAAAAAGCTGTGATTGACTGCCTGCAAAATGGCGGAATCAAAAAAGGACCTCGAGGGCTAAAATTCTATAAAAAAGCGGGTTTCTTATTTATTCAGTTACCAAGTGGGCGAAAACTGGCTTATGCCAAAGCTCATTTAGAACAAGGGGACTACGGCCCTGCTATTTTTTATGAGGGCCAAGGCGATAAAGTCGCTTTCACGGAACAGCAAACCTACGGCGGTAAATTGGTGGAAAACATTGTTCAAGCAACGGCAAGAGATGTTTTAGCAGAAGCGATGGTCCGCTTAGAAAAAGCAGGATACCCTATTGTTTTTCATGTGCACGATGAGGCAGTAGCCGAAGTGCCAGAAGGGGAAAAATCTATTGAAGAAATGAACGAAATCATGTCTGTAGTTCCTGATTGGGCAGAAGGCTTACCGTTAAACGCCGAAGGGTTTGAAACGAAATATTACATGAAAGATTAATAAAAAGCGGAAGGAGTGGAGGTTTGCGGCCGCATAAAAAGCTTTTTGCTCCTTTAAAATTATGAAACTAAACAAAATATATAACGAAGATTGCTTAGAAGGAATGAAACGAATACCAGATAAAAGTGTTGACTTGGTGATTATTGATCCACCGTATTTAATGAAGCAAGGTAAAAGCGGTGGGGCATTTGGAAGAGATAAAAGAAGTTATCACAATGAAATTGAGTCAATGACAAATGACTTTGAAAGAAAAGTATTAGATGAATTGGTTCGCGTTATGAAAAAAATTAATTTATATGTTTGGTGTAGCAAAGATCAATTGCAAGGGTATATTAATTATTTTTCTCAAAAGGGCTGCACGTTGGACTTGCTGACTTGGCATAAAACAAATCCTGTGCCAACGTGCAACGGAAAATATCTAAGCGACACAGAATATTTACTATTTTTTAAAGAAAAAGGTGTAAAAGTTTTTGGTAGTTATTCTACAAAGAAGAAATTTTATGTGACGCCAACAAACAAAAAAGACAAAGATTTGTATCAACACCCTACAGTGAAACCATTAAATATAATCGAAAACCTAGTAATTAATAGCAGCCAAGAAAATGAAGTCGTTCTTGATTGTTTCATCGGTTCAGGTACAACTGCAGTTGCTGCAATTAATACTAATCGTCAGTTCATTGGTTTTGAGAAAGAAAAAGAATATTTTGATACTGCCAATAGACGGATTGAGGAAATTTTAGGGAGAAATAAATAGAAAGGAAGCGTGATGATGGAACAGCCAGAAAAAAACATCAAACTTGCGTACAATGGTGAAATCCATCTCGCAATTGGTACATCAAAAACCGAGAAAAAATGGAAAAATCGGCAGATGTCTTGGTCGGATTTTATCCAACGGCTAAAGACCCCGACGGTTACACAAGAGACTGTCGAGGACTACAAAAAAATGCCGAAATCGAAACAAGGCGAGGTCAAAGACGTTGGGGCGTTTATTGGTGGTTGGTTAAAAGAAGGACGACGGAAAAGAGGAAACACGCAACAGCGAAGTCTTGTTACGTTAGATGCTGATAGTACGACGTTAGACTTTTGGGACGATGTACAGCTGTTATTTGACCATGCCGCAGCTATCTACACGACACACAGCCATTTAGTCAAAGGTCCGCGCTATAGGCTGATTATTCCGCTAAATCGCCCAGTGACGGCCGAAGAATATGAACCTCTAGCGAGAAAGCTTGCGGAGTTTTTCGGCATGGATAACTTCGATGATACGACCTATCAGGTAGAACGCTTAATGTATTGGCCCAGTCATTCGATAGACGGGGAATATTTCACCGATAACATCGATTTGCCGTGGGTCGACCCTGACGAAATTCTAAGCCAATACGAAGACTGGCGAGATGCAAGTTTTTGGCCTGAGAGTTCACGGGGGCATTCAATTCGTGAAAGACAAGCAAAAAAAGCAGGCGACCCATTAGAGAAAAAAGGAATTGTAGGCGCGTTTTGTCGCACGTATGACATTGTTTCAGCGATTGAAACCTTTTTACCTGCCACCTACGGCCCTACAGGAAGAGAGGACCGTTGGACGTTTTTAGAAGGTTCTACTAGTGGTGGGTTAGTGATTTATGATGATAAGTTCGCTTATTCTCACCACGGTACGGACCCTGTAGGCGATCAACTGGTGAATGCGTTTGACCTTGTCCGTATCCATCTGTTTGGCGATTTAGATGAAGACGTCAAACCTACGACGCGGATTGACCGTTACCCATCGTTTAAAGCGATGCGAGAGTTTGCGATGGAAGACAAGCAAGTGAAGACCTTACTTCAAAGCGAACGGTTGTCACAAGCGTTAGAAGACTTTGACGGCGAGCTAGACGAATTGGAAGAGAACGACAAAGACTGGTTTACAAAATTGGACCTCGAAATTGACGAATACGGTCAGATTATGGCTTCCGCGAAAAATTTAGAAGTCATTATGCTGAACGACCCGAACCTTAAAAAGAAAATTTTTATGAACAGTTTCTCTAATCGTATTGAGGTGAAAGACAACTTGCCTTGGCGAAAATTAGACCGAGACAAGATGTGGAAGGACAGCGACGATGCGGGGTTACGTGTATACATCGAAAAAATTTACGGTATTGTGAACCGTGGCAAAATTGATGATGCGCTAGTCCAAGAAATTGAAAGAAACTCATATGATCCAGTGAAAGAATACCTGGAGAGCTTGCACTGGGACGGAGTGCCTCGCGTAGAAACTTTACTAATAGACTACTTAGGCGCAGAAGATACACCGTTCAATCGAGTAGTTACGAAAAAATTTCTTACGGCTGCCGTAGGGCGTATTTTTGTGCCAGGGATTAAGTTTGACTACATGCTAGTGACTAGCGGTCCGCAAGGAATAGGAAAAACGCTATTGCCTGCAAAATTGGCGGGAGACTGGTTTTCTAACAGCTTAGAAGGTGTGACGGGGAAAGACTCTTACGAAGCGTTGCAAGGTGTTTGGATCATGGAAATGGGCGAATTGTCAGCGACAAAAAAAGCAGACATTGAAGCCACCAAACATTTTATTAGCAAGCAAGAAGACATTTTCCGCGTTGCTTACGGTCGGCATAAGTCCTATTTTAAACGCCGTTGTGTCTTTTGGGGAACAACGAACGACAACGAGTTTCTGAGAGATAAAACAGGAAATCGGCGTTTTTGGCCAGTAGACGTCGGCATTCAACCGATTAAAAATAAAGTGTGGGAAATGACCGACGAAACGCGCAATCAGATATGGGCGGAAGCCGTTGAGTTGTGGCAAGCAGGAGAACCTTTGTATTTAACAGACGAACAAGAAAAACTAGCGCTAGAAGCCCAAGAAATGCACACGGAAACCTCTAGCATGGAAGGCGAAATCCTTGAGTATTTGGAAATCCCAATAACGGAAGATTGGTACAAACGAAGTAAACAAGAAAGACGAGAGTATATCCAAGGGTGGGGGACGGATATTCAGGAAGAAGGCGAGATTGTTAGAAACCGAGTATGTGTCGCAGAAGTTTGGAATGAATTGTACAACGGGGATTCTAAAAACATACATCCAGCTAAGGCTGCAGAAATTCGTCAAGTTTTAAGCCATTTATATGGTTGGGAGAAATACAAATTGAGTAGAGGCAGGCTTAAATTTGGTCCAGGTTATGGATTACAAACAGCCTTTACCCGATGTGAATGACGGATACTGGCGTGGATACCGTTAAAAACAGAAATGCTATTAAATCAACGTTTTTACGGTATCCATAATTTTTAGAGGATGGATACCGTAAAAATGTGATGAGTATCCATAGTATCCATTAAAAAACGGCATGGATACTGGTATGGATACCGCAAAAAGCTATTTATACCAAGTGTTCAAGGGCTAAAGTATCCACAGTATCCATAAAACCTATTCATATATAGAAATAGTTAATATACATATATAGCGTATATATGTATATATGTAAAATGGGGTATTTAGCCTATTCGCGTGCGCGAGGGATACTTTGGATACAGACGAGGAGGCAAGATATGCAAATCGAAAACGACATTGAAAAGTACCTAATTAGGCAGATAAAACGCACAGGAGCTTTATGTTATAAATTCACTTCCCCAGGAACTAGAGGTGTTCCTGATAGAATTATCTTGTATCAAGGTAATGTGTTTTTCGTTGAATTGAAAAGGCCTGGAGGAAAGCCAAGAAAAGACCAGTTAAAAATTATAGAAAAATTCAAAGAGCAGCTTATCCCAGTGTTTGTCATTGACAGCAAGCAAGGAGTGGATACGTTAATCTACGCAATGCAAAGCGGTATAGCAAGAGTTATGCCTGATATGCCGCGTAAAAAGGAGTGATTGAGTTTGAAAGCAACGTTACATCCCTATCAGGAATACTCTAAGAATTTTATTCTTGATCATCCTTACTGTGCTTTGCTGTTAGACATGGGACTAGGGAAAACCTTATCCAGTTTGACAGCTATTGACGAATTGTTACACACGTTTGAAATTATTGAGAATGTGTTAGTGATTGCCCCATTATCAGTTGCCGAGAAAACTTGGACCGATGAAATTGAAAAATGGGACCATCTACAGCACCTCACTTTTTCAAAAGTGTTAGGAAACCCAAAACAACGCGAAGAAGCTTTATTCAAAAAGGCAGATGTCTATTTAATCAATCGTGAAAATGTGGAGTGGTTAGTCAATTATTATCAGCGAAACTGGCCCTTTAAAACTGTGATTATTGATGAATTATCCAGTTTTAAGTCAAGTAGTGCCAAACGATTTAAAGCATTACGAAAAGTACGCCCGAAGATGGAACGTGTTATCGGGCTAACAGGCACACCTTCCCCAAACAGCTTGATGGATTTGTGGGCGCAAATGTACTTATTAGACCAAGGCGAACGGCTAGGAAAAACCATCACCCAATACCGCAATAAATATTTTGTTCCCGCACAAAAAAACGGGCATATCGTGTATTCTTGGCAATTAATCCCAGGAGCAGAAGAAGCGATTTACAACAAAATAAGCGATATATGCGTGAGTATGAAAGCAAAAGATTATTTGCGACTCCCACCGAGAACGGAAAATATTATCGAGCTAGACTTGAACCCGACAAGCTGGAAACAGTACAAAGAGCTAGAACGGGAATACGTGTTAGAACTCGAAGGAACAGACGTTGTAGCTAGTAATGCGGCTACACTATCAAACAAGCTTTTACAGCTGTCTAACGGCGCTGTATACGACGAAAACGGTGACGGAAGGGAAATACACCAAGAAAAGTTAAATGCGCTAGAACGCGTTATAGAGGACGCACAAGGGCAATCAGTTTTAGTCTTTTATCAATACCAACATGACTTAGAAAGAATCCAAGCACGATTTAAACAAGCAAAGGCTTTAAATGTGTCTGACGGGGATATTGAGAAATGGAATGAGGGAAAAATTCCGTTACTTTTAGCTCATCCGCAATCAGCAGGCCACGGCCTAAATTTACAAAAAGGCGGGCACATTATCGTATGGTTTGGGCTTACGTGGTCTTTGGAGTTTTATCAACAAGCCAATGCCAGGTTAGACCGCCAAGGACAAACACAGCCTGTTATTATTCATCACTTAGTGACGAAAGGAACTATCGACGAACAAGTAATCAAAGCTTTACAAGCGAAAGAACAAGGCCAATCAGCGCTAATGGCTGCAGTGAAAGCCAAAATTGAGGAGTATAGGGGGGATAAACTTGGATAAATTAATATCTTTCTGGTTATGTTTAGGTTTAGCTATGATGATATACAAAGTGTCGGAGTGGATTATTTCGATATTAGCTAGGATACCGTATGATGTTAGATTTATATTGCTATCCGCATTATTAACTCTAATTCTGTATAAAAATGTACAAGTTACGGTTAATAGTGAAAGCGATGAACAAGAAGGTAGGTGAAAGTACATTGTACGAATGGTTAGTCAGCTATCAAAAATTAGAACAAGAAATCTATTACTTAGACTGGGAGCTAGAAACGTATAAAAAAGAGTTAGAAAGATGGTGTGACCCAGAGGATTTAGGAAGATACACACTAACAAAAGATTCCAAAGCTTCTAAGTTGGAAGATATTATCGAAGACTTAGAAAAACGTTTAGCGTGGAAAATGAACTCAATTTACGATTTACGAAAGCTAGTTTATAGTTTCAAAGGACTAGATCAACACATTTTAAGAATGAAATATTTTGAAGGTCTGACACTGAAAGAAATCGCAAAAGAATTGAACCATGGGTATGATTATATCAGAAAAAGACATGCCTCTATTATCAATGAATCAAAAAGAGGGCACAAAAAAGGCACAACATCTCTTGATAAATCGTGATATACTGATATCAGTAAAATTATGCAGAAAAGGCATCTTCCGTTTTTGGAAGGTGTCTATTTTTTATACAGAAAGAAGGTGAGGTCATGGCAAAGTACACAGAGTGGCTAACCGATGAAGGGTTAATCAAAATCGAAGGATGGGCACGAGATGGCCTCATCGATAAGCAGATAGCCCAAAATATCGGGGTATCCGAACGAACATTTACCGATTGGAAAAAGAAATTTTCTTCCATTTCTTCCGCCCTTAAAAAAGGGAAAGAAGTTGTCGATCGCCAAGTGGAGAATGCATTGTTTAAGAGTGCCACAGGCTACGAATACACCGAAGTTACAGAAGAACTGACAGAAAACGGTATGGAGATTACAAAAAGGGTTACAAAACAAGTAGCCCCTAATCCAACTGCGGCTATTTTCTGGTTGAAAAACAGAAAGCCAGACGAATGGCGAGATCGAAAAGAAACCGAAGTTTCAGGATCGCTTAATATTTCCGATGCAGCAGTCGAAATCGAGCAGTTTTTCGAGGATGATTCTACATGAGCCCTAAAAAGCGAAAATACTTGAACCTAATCAAAACGAACCCGGTAATTTTTGGAAATTTAGTGGGGTTTAACGATTTAGGAGAATTGCACAATGATTGGTTAAAGTCTTTTTTGTTTGAGAAAGACGATCAAACGTTATTGGCTCATCGTGGCTCATTTAAAACAACTACCTTGGCGATTGCAATTGCATTGTTGATGGTTCTTTTTCCAAATAAAAACATTATCTTCTTACGTAAGACCGATACGGACGTCGTAGAGATTATTTTGCAAGTGGCAAAGGTTTTATCTAGCAAATACTTTAAAACGCTTGTATTTGCATTATACAACGTTGAATTAGTGCTTTTGAAAGAGACCACCACGGAAATAGATACCAACTTAAAAACATCTAGTCGAGGAACCTCTCAATTACTTGGTATGGGTATTTATGCTTCTCTAACCGGGAAACATGCGGATATCGTTATCACTGATGATATAGTTAACATTAAAGACCGAGTAAGTCGTGCGGAACGAGAGAAAACAAAGCTGCAGTATCAAGAATTGCAGAACGTGAAGAACCGAGCCGGCAGGTTTATTAACACAGGCACGCCTTGGCACAAGGAAGATGCAATCTCTAAAATGCCTAACGTAAAGAAGTTCGACTGTTACGAAACAGGATTAATTGACAAAGAACAACGTAAAGCGCTGCAGCAGTCTATGACGCCGTCTCTCTTTGCAGCGAACTATGAGTTAAAACATATTGCTGATAGTGAATCGTTATTTACTGCACCAACTTACACAGACAACACCAATCTTATTTATAACGGTGTAGCACATATCGATGCGGCTTACGGTGGGGATGATAGCACAGCCTTTACCATCTTTAAAGAACAAAAGGACGGAACGATTATCGGGTTTGGTAAGAAGTGGCAGAAACACGTTGATGATTGTATACCAGAGATATTGCAACTACACCAACACTATCAGGCAGGAACCTTCTATAACGAAACGAACGGCGATAAGGGATATCTAGCTAAACATTTAATCGAACGCGGTCAATACGTACAAAAATATCACGAAAAAACAAATAAGTTTATCAAGATATCTTCTTATTTGCGGAAGTATTGGAGCCAAATTATTTGGCTTGAAGACACAGACAAAGAATATATAGCCGAGATATTGGACTATACAGAGAACGCAGAACATGATGACGCACCAGACAGCGCGGCTAGCCTGTTAAGAGAAATTAAGAACACAAATAAATGGCTATATTAAGAAAGAGGTGAATGATAATGGAGATGGAAAAAGAAAAGCACGAAGCACTTGAGGCTATATATCGTTTTATCAAAGTATATTTTGAATCTGAATGTGAAAAAAGCCCCGCAATGGTTGCATCCATTGCAGAGCTATTAAAAGCTGTCAACTAGTTTTCAGGTTGTTCTAGTTCAATATACAATATTTCGCTGCCGTTTAAGGAAACAGTAGTGCTTCCTTCAAAAACGTAGGTCCTATTGTCAGCAATTACAAATTCATTAAAATTTTTTGCTGTTTTTTCTTTTAGAGTTCCACTTAAATAATAGGAAACCTTTTTAAAATCAGAAACATCAATATAAGTCCCGTTTTTCAAAGTAATACGTAACATACTTGTTCACCACCTTCCGTTGACTATTTCAGCAAAGCACTTGCTGATAACTAAGATTATACCAAAAGAAAGGAGGCTGTAAATGGAAGCCTTACTTAGTGAAGACGTTAAAATTATTGCCAACGCTTTGAAAGCGGCAATAGACAAAGACCGAAAATCCTCCTCAAAAAGAGAGGCAGAGACAGGTATTCGGTACTATAACCATGAGAACGATATCATGAACAATCGTATCTTTTACGTGGACGACGAGGGGATACTACGAGAAGACAAATACGCTTCAAACGTTCGAATCCCACACGGCTTTTTCCCAGAAATTGTCGACCAAAAAACTCAATACCTTTTATCTAATCCTGTTGAATACGAAACAGAAAACGAAGAACTTAAAGAGTATTTAGCAGAGTATTACAATTCTGAATTTCAAGTAGTGCTACAAGAGCTTGTGGAAGGTTCAAGCCAAAAAGGTTTTGAGTATGTTTATGCAAGAACCAATGCAGAAGATCGATTGTGTTTTCAAGTGGCTGATAGTTTAAACGTGTTTGGTGTATACAATGAATACAATGAATTACAACGTATTTGCCGTCATTATATCACTGAAATCGAGAAAGACGGCGAGACAGTCGATATCCATCACGCGGAAGTGTGGACTGACCAGAACGTTTATTTTTTCGTAGCTGAGGATAACAAAGATTATGAATTAGATGAAGCTGAACCAATTAATCCAAGGCCACATGTTTTAGCAGTTGATAGCGAGAATGAAAGCTTATTGCAACGAAGCTACGGACAAATACCTTTTTATCGGTTATCAAATAATAAACAGGAAACGACGGATTTAAAGCCTATTAAGGCACTGATAGATGATTACGACTTAATGAATTGTTTTTTATCAAACAATTTACAAGATTTTGCGGAAGCCATTTACGTTGTATCAGGTTTTCAAGGTGATGACCTTTCAAAATTAAGACAAAACGTCAAGTCTAAAAAGGTTGTTGGAACTGGTTCAGATGGCGGTTTAGATGTTAAAACAGTAACGATTCCAACTGAAGGGCGTAAAACCAAAATGGAGATTGACAAAGAAAATATCTATAAGTTTGGAATGGCCTTTGATTCAACTCAAGTAGGCGACGGGAATATCACCAACATAGTGATAAAAGCACGTTATACACTATTAAACATGAAAGCCAACAAGACTGAAGCCAGACTACGAGCTTTACTAGAATGGATGAATAAGCTTGTTATTGATGACATTAATCGTCGTTATACTAAAGCATTTGACCCAACAGAAGTTTCATTTACGTTTACTAGAGAAGTAATGGTGAATGAAACAGATATCGTCAACAATGAAAAAGCCGAAGCAGAGACAAGAAAGATTATTCTCGAGTCTATCTTGCAAGTAGCACCGCGTCTTGATGACGACAACGTTTTGCGTCTTATCTGCGAACAGTTTGACCTTGATTGGGAAGACGTGAAAGAAGCCTTGGAAGAAGCAGAATACACTAAAGGTTTATCGGATAATACCGACGAAGTAGAAACGGCGGTGAACCCAGATGACCCAACTCAACAAATGGCAGAAGGAGCTGCAGGCTCTACAGAAAGCCAATTACCAGAAAACGGATAATCAGCTATTTAATGTTTATCGTCAATCATTAATCGACATCAAAAAGCGACTAAAAGTTTATACAGAAAATGCAGAAAGTCTTTCTTTTTCCACACGTTTGGAAGTAGAGAGACTTTTTAGTGTTGCTGATGAAATTAATGCCATTCTTCAGTTAAACTCACCAAAAATTGAAAAAACTATCAAAGGCTATTCTGCAAAACAAGCTGAACAGGGATATTATGGACTGTGGTATACGCTAGAGCAGTCACAGAATATAGCACTAAGTATGCCGTTAATTAACCATGATTATATTATGAATCTCGTCAATGCACCTGTAGCGGGTAAGAGGCTCTCAAAGCGTTTATACAAGTACCGTGATGAATTAGCCCAAAATGTGACTAACAATATCATAACGGGCTTATTCGAGGGTAAAAGTTATGCTGAAATAGCTAGATGGATTAATGAGGAAACAGAAGCTAGCTACAAACAAGCATTACGTATTGCAAGAACAGAAGCAGGACGTACTCAGTCTGTCACTACCCAAAAAGGATATGAAGAAGCAAAAGAGCTGGGCATCAATATTAAAAAGAAATGGCTTGCCACGATTGACAAACATACACGCCGAACCCACCAAGAGTTAGACGGTAAAGAGGTTGATGTAGACGAAGAGTTTACCATTAGAGGGCATTCGGCAAAAGGTCCGCGGATGTTTGGGATAGCATCAGAAGATGTGAATTGCCGATGTACAACAATTGAAGTCGTTGACGATATCAGTCCTGAACTTAGAAAAGATAATGAATCTAAAGAGATGTCAGAATTTAAAAGCTATGATGAGTGGTATGCAGATAGAATCAGACAAAATGAATCGAAACCAAAACCGAATTTTACTGAGCTGGACTTCTTCGGTCAATCTGATCTGCAAGATGATAGTGATAAATGGGTTGCTGGATTGAAGCCTGAACAAGTTAATGCTATGAAAGATTATACATCAGACGCATTTGCTAAAATGAATAAGATACTTCGAAATGAAAAATATAATCCAAGAGAAAAACCTTATCTTGTCAATATTATTCAAAATTTAGATGATGCTATTAGTAAATTTAAATTGAAACATGATATAATAACTTATAGAGGTGTATCTGCAAATGAATATGATGCTATTCTAAACGGAAATGTATTCAAAGAATTCAAGTCTACTAGTATCAACAAAAAAGTTGCCGAGGATTTTTTAAATTTTACCAGTGCAAATAAGGACGGTAGCGTAGTTAAATTCCTGATTCCTAAAGGAACGCAAGGCGCTTATATAGGAACGAACAGTTCAATGAAAAAGGAAAGTGAATTCCTACTGAACAGAAATTTGAAGTATACAGTGGAGATAGTCGATAATATATTGGAGGTGACAATTCTTGGGTAAGGTAGATGTGGATTATAGACGTAGCGCTTTAGAGATGACTGATAAGGAATTTGATGAGTTATATAAGCTGCTAGACACAGCGAAAACGCCTGATGAACGTGAGCGATTGAGACAGGAATATTATCAACAACATAAACTTAATCAGCCCACTTTGCTAGATAGGTGGCAAGCTGATGCGGATAATTATAACGAATAGTAGCACTCACCCATTAAGTGGCTGAGTGCTATTTTTGTACCTAAAGGAGGCCATAAGATGGAAGATCCTTACGACCATTTAGACGCAGACTACGAAGAATTTTTGAGAAAGGAAAAACCCGTGAAGAAAAAAGTTCAAACTATTAAAGATATTCAACGTAAAAAAGAGCGAGGGCAGACGAACGAAGAGTTTTACGAATGGGTATCAAGCCAAGAGCCTGATTTTGAACAGGCCACAATTGTTGTACAGCGGCCAAATGGAGAGGTCACTACTTATTACAGCCAAAATGGAAGTTTGCCGCTGCTAGGCATGCTAGATATAGCAAAACAACAAGTATTAGATGATATGAGGAGTTAAGACTTGCTTATTGATAAGTCTTTTTATTTTGTCCAGGAGCCATGACGTTAAAAGGGCACCGCTACCGAGCAGACGGTATATTCTGACACTCTAAGCGGCAGCGACCGCTATATAAATGCTATGGAGGTAGAAAACGATGGAATGGATCAAACAAATTTTAGCAAAACACACGAAAGAAGATGGTACGTTGGATATGGAGGCTGCTAATAAAGAAATTGACAAAGAATTTCCTGTAAATGCAGTACCAAAAGACCAATATAATAATCTTTCAAGCCAGTTAGCTGAAGCAAATAAAACTTTAAAATCGCTAGAAGCTAAAACAAAGGACAATCCGGATGTTCAAAAAGAACTAGCTGATTTAAAAGAAAAGGCAGACGCGTTGGAAAAGGAAAACAAAGATTTGAAAATCAATAGCCAAGTATCTGCTGCATTACAAAGTGTAGGGGCTAAGGATATTGATTATGCTTTATTTAAATTAGGTGAGTTAGAACTTGACAAAGATGGGAATGTGAAGGACTTAGAAAGTAAAGTGAAAAACTTGAAAGCTTCCATCCCTGATTACTTTGAAAAGAAGGATACACTCGATGATAAGTCGAAAAAAAAGGCTGAAAATAAAGCTGGCTATCAACCAATTGATAACAAACTGCCAAAAGGGAAGGAACCAAACGAAAAAGATCCATTTGAAGCAATCTTATCAAAATACGAGTAATTGGAGGAATTTTTTATGGCTACAAAATTTTACACGAAACAATATGCAGGCTTATTAGCCAAAATTACAGAGAAAAAATCTTATTTTTTACGTGCGTTTGGAGGGAAGTTGCAGACGTCGGATGCTGTAAAAGATAGCGACACATTTTTGTTGCTAAAAACTTCAGATACACCTGTGGTAATGCAACCCTACAACACTGGTGAAAACGTAGCGTTTGGTACAGGAACTGGCAACTCTAATCGTTTTGGGCCACGTAAAGAAATTAAATCTATTGATACAACGGTTCCTTATGAATCTCCGTTAGCGATTCACGAAGGAGTGGATAATATCACAGTAAACGATGACGCTGACGAAGTAGTAGCTGAAAGATTAGAGGAACAAGCGATTGCTTGGGCTGAGTATATCGACGGTTTATTAGGTAAAGCATTATCTGATGCAGCCTCTGAAACGATTCAGTTTGAATTAACCAGTGAAGGAGTAACTAAGCTGTTCTCAACGGCGCATAAGACTTTTGTGAATAATTTAGTTTCTAAGTCTCTTGCTTGGGTTGCTTATGTTCACCCTGATGTTTATGATTTTTTAGTAGACAATGGTTTAGCAACAACAACTAAAAATTCAAGTGCTAACATTGATGAACAAACAATATATAAATTTAAAGGTTTTGTATTGGTTGAAATTCCAGAAAGCAAATTACAAACTGGGGAAATGGCTCAATTTTCCGCGGATAGCGTAGGTATTGCGGGCGTTGGTATTTCTGTAACACGTGCTATTGACTCCGAAGATTTTAACGGAGTAGCAATCCAGGGAGCTGGAAAATATGGTAAACACATCCCTGAAAAAAATAAAGTAGCTATTTTAAAAGCAGTAAAAAAAGCGTAACGCCTACTAATCCAGCAACGGGTATCACGCCTAGTCAGAAAACATGGACGGGTGCAGTAGGCGCAACTAAGACATTTACTATTGCAGCTAATCCAGTAGATGCCACAAACGCACAAGCTGTAATTTCAGCAATTACAGTGATATCTAGTAATGAGAGTGTTGCTACTATCACTAAAAATAAAAACGGTGGATTTGATGGCTCAATTATTGCAGAAGGTAAAGCGACATTTGAATTTACTTCCGGTGCGTTTACAACCTCTATTGCAGTAACAGGTACACCTGCATCTTAGGAGGTGGCTAACTTGATTATCAGCATTGAAGAAGCAAAAAAAATTGATCCATCGGTTACTCAGAGTGACTTAGACGCGTTCGAACAGACAGTTAGGCAACTAACCAATAATAATTTTCAAAACGTTCATATACGCTTTAGGGATGTTGTTTTTAAGGGTAATTCTATTGTGTTAAAAGATAACCCTCTTGGTTTACGAGTAGGTGATACGATTCAAATTAGTAATTCTAAAGTAAACGATTGCCTAACAACTGTTGAAGCTATCACAGAAAAGACACTGGAAACAGATGTTGAAGAGCCTTTTTTTGAGGGCTCTTTTTCTGGTGCTTTTATTACAAAAGTAGAGTATCCAGCAGATATTAAAATGGGTATTGAAGAACTTTTACGATTTAAAAAATCGATGGGCGCAAAGTTAGGCATTAAGTCAGAATCTATCGCTAGAATGTCTATCACGTATTACGATGTGAACGCTAGTGATAATATCGAGGGCTTTCCTGCAGCAAAGTTCAGTTTTTTAAATAAATATAAAAAAATGAGGTGGGGATAATGTACTCACCTCAAACCTTTTTTCTACAAGAGGTCAAAGGCCAAAAGCCTGACGGATTAGGAGGGCTTATTGACGATTGGGGCTTGTTTAAAGAAGTTTCTGGATATATCGACTTGGTGACAGGAACAGATGAAACAACGAAACAGAACGCATTTGTAGAAGAATCTACACACATTCTTATTATTCCCGAATTTATTGAGGGGATAACAGACAATATGCGAGTAGTTGATCAAACAAATCGTTATTACGATATTACGTATTCCGATAATCCTGTTGGCATAAAGCATCACAATGAAATTTATTTGAAGTTTGAAGGTGTTTTAAGTGGCGAAGAATGACTTTAAATTTATCAGCTACAAAGACAAGGTAAAAAAAGAGTTAGACGCGACGGCAGAACGGGGTATGACTAAAGTCCTCATGATTATCAAAGCTGCTGCAAAGTCTGGTGCGCCAGTTGAAACAGGACAGTTGCGAGACCGGATAGACTATCAACTTAAGGCTGTTGGAGGAAAAGTGGTCGGCATTGTCGGCTCGCCAGAACAATACGCCATTTATGTTGAATTCGGAACCGGAGAATTTGCTGAAAATGGCTCAGGACGTAAAGGTGGATGGTTCTTTGAGGGATCAGATGGAGAATGGCATTTTACAAGAGGTCAGAAACCACAAAAGTTTTTAAGAAACGCGTTTCGGCAGAATAAAGAAAAAGTCATCGAAATTCTAGGGAAAGAATACGGAGCTACATTTAAAGGGGGATAAGTGATGGAAGAGTTTATACGAGAGCTGGTAAGAATCTTACAAGAGATACACCCAGAAACATTTTTAGAAACGAATCCTCGAAAAGAGGTCATCTATCCATACGCCACCTTTGATTTTGATTCCGAGCCTATTCGTAGAAATCAAGATGGTTTTTATCTGGATATTGATATTTTTGACAAAAATAATTCATTTTTAAACTTGCTTGTTCTAGAAGACAAGTTAAAAACAGCTCTTTGTTACAAAAGGGTACTAACTCCAGAACTAAATCTCATTTTTAGTTTTCAAGGATCAAATAAAATACCAACAAAAGAAGAGCTGTTAAAAAGAAGAAATGTCCGCTTTTATGTAGCGGTCGATTGGAGGAAAAAAGAATATGGCACTACCTAAAACAGGTTATACAAAAACAACCGCAGACAATTTTGTCATTGATTCTGCGACAGTATTTACCGATTTTAAATACGATAAAGAGAAAGAGGAGTTTACCGGTATTCCCATGGGGGCAACTTCTGGTGGTGTAGAAATCAAAACAGAACTTTCTTACCGTAAAGTGGAAGTAGACGGTGCTTATATTATGGACGTAGTAGGTTTGAATGTGCTTGAATCAGCCACAGCTACGATGAAAGCCAACTTGATTGAATTAACAGCAGAAAATTTACGCCGATCATTAAATGCTACGATGACAGATGCTACTACAGATGAAGCACCTGCTGGTTATAAAATTATTAAACCTAAACGCTATTTAGAAGAAGGGGACTATATCCCTAACATGGCCGTTGTGGGTATTCATAATGGAACGAAACAGCCTATCATCGTTGCGTTAGATAACGGATTGGTGAAAAGCGGACTTGAAATTAAAACAGAGGATGGCAAAGAGGTAGTAATTGAACAGGAAATCACAGCTAATGCTTCTTATGAACAGCTAATAAATGATGAATTCCCATTCCGCATTTATTACCCTGGGACTTCAAATAATCCTGTACCCGTACGTCCCGAAGTCCCTAAAAACGTGCAGGCAACTGTTGAAGAAGACGGGGCTATTTCAGTATCATGGGCAAGTGATGGGTCAACTAGTTATGTCATTCATTATAGCGGTGCTAATCAATCGGAACCTAGCCAAGCTACTATGATGGGCTACAGTGAAACAAACAACTGGAAGCTGCTAAAGGCAAATATACCTAGCTCTAAGCCGAACGATCAAATTTTTCTATATGTTCAGGGCTTTAGCGAAGTGGGACAAGGTTCAAATGATATAGAAAAAGCAGCCTATTTAAATGAACACAGCTTCGGTTCCGAGTGGAGTACGGCTGTTTCTGTGACAATCCCAGCAAAGTAAAAAATACTAATAAAGGGCGGCTCGATAGTCGTCCTTTTTACATGGAGGAATAATAAAATGACTTTAGAAATGCGTGAATTAAAAGGTGATGACTTATTTACATTACTAACCATTGTCGGAAAACTTGATGTAAAAGATGAGTTTATCAATTTATTTGAAAAAAATATCGAATCTGCTGAAAAGGTAGAGCTGTTTGATCATAAAACGAAAGAGCCGACAAAAGCAGAACAGAAAAAAATTGATGCAGCCAAAGAAAAAGCTGACAAAGAAGCTACTAAGCGTGGCATTGAAATGGGCGCAGCGATGTTGCAAAAAGTCATGCTTAACTTAAAAGATATTAAGAGTGATATAAATGGACTTTTAGCAGAGTTAACAGGCGCCTCCGTACAAGAAATTTCAGCTCTTGGATTAAAGGAGTATACGACTTTATTAGTCGATTTCTTTAAGAAACCAGAACTAGCTGATTTTTTCTCTTCTATCGCCAGCTTATTGAAATAAAAGACGGCGAACACCGAATTAAAGATTTGTTGTTCAAAAGGTACGGAGATCCGATATCGTTACTTCGTACCTATCGTTTGTGTGACTTAATGGAATTTATTTTTTATGTTCAAGAAGTGGAACAAGAAGAAAAAATCTACAATCAGTGGTTGCACACACAGATGACGCAGTCTTTACAAGAATTTAAAGAACAACAAAAATACAGACCTTTACGTAAAAATAAAGCGAAATCTATCACAAAAGAAGAACAACAAAAAGCATTAGATTTTGCTAGTCAATTTGTTAAACCTCGAAAAGAAGGTGAGGTGTCTTAATGGGCGAAATTTTCAAGCTTTTTGGTACAATCGGTGTCGATAATGGTGAAGCCAATAAGGCTTTGGACGAGACGGAATCTAAGGGACAATCAACAACAAGTAAATTAGTGGGGTTCTTTAAAAAAGCAGCGCTAGCAATTGGTGCTGCTTTTGCCGTAGAAAAAATCGTTAATTTTGGGAAGCTAAGCGTAGAAGCCGCGGCAAGTGCACAAGCTTTGAATGCACAATTTACCCAGGTTTTTGGTAAGTTAGAACCGTTAGCACAAAAAATGGTAGATGGCATGGGTAAAAAAATGAATATCCTACCTAACCGTATAAAGCCGACATTTTCTCGAATTACTTCAATGTTTAAAGGTTTAGGGCTAGATACAGAAGCCGCAATGAAGAAATCAGAGCAAGCAACTACCTTAGCGGCAGATGCTGCAGCTTTCTATGATGTTTCACTGGAAGATGCTTCAAGTTCTCTTACTTCGTTTCTAAAAGGAAACTACGAAGCTGGTGAAGCGATAGGGATTTTTGCAAATGATACTCAAATGGCGCAGTTTGCTATTTCTCAGGGAGTAGTAGGTTCTACAAAAGATTGGCAAAATTTAGATGAAGCGACGAAACAAGCTACTCGTTTAGATTATGCTAGCAACATGCTTAAACAAGCCGGAGCTGTAGGACAGGCTGCTCGCGAAGCCGACGGATATGAAAACGTTATGGGTAACTTAAAACAAGCGTGGCAGGACTTTTTAGCAAAAATAGGCACCCCTATTTTAGGAACGGTCGTTTCGATTATTCAAAGCATTACGAAAGGCTTAAGTGGCTTAGGTGATAAGGTAGCTGCAGTTATACCAGACTTTGGGGGATTCCAAAAATCGGCTATGGATGCATTTAACAGCATTCAAAATTCAGGTTTTGTGATGAATCTTCAGTGGGCTTTTAAGTGGATTAGTGATGCTATAAAAAATGTAGCTCAGATTGTACAAAAAGAACTGCCTGAAATAAAAGGGATTTTTGAGGATACGGGCAGTCAAGTGTCTATGATATTTACGAAATTGGCAGGAGTATTTAGTACATGGTCAATTACTTTTGCCGATATTTTCACAGCTGTAGTACCTAAAGCGATAGAAATTTTTAAATCTGCATTTAAAACAATAAATACAGTAGTATTACCTGCGATTGAAAAAATCGTAGAGGTGATTTGGGACATATCAGGAGCTGTGAGTGAGGTTATTGTAAATAATGTCATCCCTGCTTTTTCTAATTTTACAAAGGCTATAACTAAAAATAAAGCTATTTTTAGTTCTTTAAAAGCTATTATAGTTGGAGTAGGAGCCGCTTTAGCAACCTATAAAATTATCATGAAAGGTGTATCAACAGCTACTAAAATAGCTTCAGGTGTCACAAAAGCCTATACCGCAATTCAAACAGCTTTTAACGCAGTGTTAAACGCCAACCCTTTTGTGTTGATTATTTCGGCAATCGTGGGGTTAGTAGCGGCGTTAATTTATTTTTTCACCCAAACTGAAACAGGACAAAAGATTTGGAAATCTTTTACTAAGTTTCTAGTTGATACATGGAACTCCGTTAAAGATAAAGCAGTAGAGATATTTAATGGTATAGCCGATTTTATAAAAAATACGTGGGATTCAATCGTTAAAACAGCTAGTGGGTTAAAAGATAGCTTAGTAAAAACGTGGAATGATATTACCGCTAAAGTCTCAGAAATTTGGAAGAAATTCACGGATGCTGGCAAGAAAACATTTGATGGTTTCAAAAAAACAGTAGAAAACGTTTTTAACGGCATTAAGAATTTTCTACAAACAGTGTGGAATGTAATATACGCTGTAGTAGGGGCGATAATCGTTAATACAATTAATATCTGGAAAGGTATTTTTGATGGTTTTAAAGCGTATTTTCAATATCTATGGGATCTCATAAAAGCAATTGCTACCGGTGTATGGGAAAAAATAGGTGATACCGTCACAGGAATAATTAACGGTTTCATTGGAGTTATTAAGGGTATTTTTGATGCGTTTAAAACTTTCTTTCAACAGATATGGGATGCTGTCGTTTACTCTGTAACAATCGCTTGGAACGGAATTAAAAATACAGTTACTTCAGTTTCTACGGCTATTAAAAATTTTGTCACTCCTATATTTAATGCTATTAAAACGACGATTACTAATGTCTTTAACGCAATTAAAAACACAGCAACTAACGTTTGGAATGCTATTAAAACAACAATCTCTAATACTGTGCAGGCTATCCTTAACTTTGTTACACCGATATTTAATACTATGAAAAACACGATAACAAATATTTTTAATGCCATTAGAAACACGGCTTCTAGTGTATGGAATAGTATTAAAACGACTATTTCCAATATCGTTACTTCTGTTAAAAACACAGTGATAAATATTTTTAATGCTTTAAAAAATTCAATTACAAACATTTTTAACGCAATTAGAAATACAGCATCTACGGTGTGGAATAGTATTAAATCGACCGTGTCTAATATCGTTAGTGCAACGGTGAACACCGTTAAGAATTTATTTAATGGTATGAAAAATACCGTTTCATCTATTTGGGATGGTGTAAGAAATACTATTAGTAATGTAGTTAACGCAGTGAAAAATACTATTTCAAATGTATGGGGTGGTATTACAGGAACCGTCTCTAATATCTTTAACGGCGTGAAAAATGCTATTGATGGACCCATGAACGCGGCTAAGAATCTCGTAAAAGGTGTAGTCGATGCGATTAAAGGGTTCTTTAACTTTAATATTAGTTGGCCGAAAATTCCTCTGCCACACTTTTCTATCAGTCCGGCGGGTTGGTCTGCGGGTGACTTACTGAAAGGTAAAATACCAAGCTTGGGCATAGAGTGGTACAAAGATGGTGGTATCATGACCCAACCTACCCTATTTGGCATGAATGGAAACAATGCAATGATAGGTGGAGAAGCAGGGGCTGAGGCTGTCGCGCCTATTGATACACTTTTGGGATATGTCGAAACTGCTGTAAGAGGTGTGATGGCTGAACAAAAAGACGGGGATATCAATGTTACACAATACATTACGAGCCCTGAACCATTAACGCCTCGAGAAATTGCAAGAGAAACAAAATACAAGTTGCAGGACCTTGCAACACTGAGAAAATAAGGAGGTAGGTTGAATGTACGAACTCATTTATAAGAACTCAGAAGATTCTTTAATCAGTTTCGGTATTCAACCACCTTTTACCGTTAAAAGTAAGACAGGTTTTGGAGCTGTTGAAAATAAAATCATCACAGAAGAGCAATATGGCCTAGATGGTGTTATTAAAGTTTCGGAACGCTTAGACAAACGCGATTTAACGATAAAAGGTGAGATAATTGCTAAAGGAACAGAGGACCTATTCAATTTACAGCATGAAATGATAAAAACATTAAATCCCAAAACAGCAGGTACGTTGATTTACAGAGCATTTGATCATGAGTTTCAAATTGATGTGTTAGTAGTAAAAGCTCCTGACCTGCCAGATCCTGCTAAAAATATTACACAGGCTTTTACGTGTACCTTTCTAGCTTTAGATCCGTACTGGTCCGATATGAGTAAATATAATACGTTAATTCCCCTAGCCGTTGCCACAAAAAAACATATGTGGCCGCTAGAAATAACGAAAGGGTATGAGTTTGCTACACTTAAAAGTGGTGAGATTGTTCCTGTCACCAATGATGGTGATGTATCAGTGGGAGGTACGTTCTACTTTTCTTTAGGTGCAGAAGCTACCGACCCAGAAGTGTATAACGTAATTACTCAGGAATTTTTCCGATTTAAAGGTTCATTTGAAGCAGGTACTAAGTTTAAACTGGTAACGACTCGTGGGCAGAAAGAGGCAATCATGACGGACCCGAACGGTATAGAAACAAATGCTATGCCATTGCGAGATCCTAATTCCACTTTTCTGCAGCTTGAAAAAGGGGATAACTATTTTCAGGTGAAAGCCACAACAGGTATTGGTAATGTGATTGTACAACTTGACTTCCAGCCGTTGGTAGGTGGTGTGTAATGGAGTTAGAAATTTTTACTCAGGACCGAGATAATCAATGGAAATTTATTTCTGAAAAAGTATTTGATGGGTTTAAAAGTTTAACTGTTAAATTAAATTACTATACCTATTCAACGTTTGAGCTGTTTGTTGGTTTGACACCTGAAAATATACAAATGTTTGTTCCAGACACTGTTATTTATATGGAAGGTCTCTATTTCTATGTCGATGCCGTAGTCGTAGACGATCAGGCAACAGCACAAATAAAGGTGTCGGGAAAGTCACTTCTCGGGAAATCCTTAGATCGTATCGTTTATCGAATTTATAATAAAACGGCACCGCCAGAGCAAATTGTTTGGGAACACCTTAATAATGAAGTAGTAAACCCTTCGGATGTAAAAAGAAAAATTCAATATTTAAAATTGGATACCCAAGCTAATTTAGGGAATAAGTCTATCCAGTATCAGAATAGTTATGGTGTTGTAGCCGAAGAAGTGGAAACCCTTTGCACATCCTACGATTTTGGGATAAGAGAGACAGCTACTAAATTAGGCGTGCCTGGTAATACGTTATCTATTTTTAAAGGTCGAGATGTTTCGAGAACGATTGAGTTTTCAGACGAATACGAAAATCTAACAAAAGCGGGGTATCAGAACAATAACTTTGATGAATCTTCAACAGCTATTGTTTTCGGTGAAGGTGAAGGCTCAGAACGTAAAAGTGTAGTGGTTGGCAATGAGAAAGTAGGCTTGTTGCGAAAAGAGCTATACGTTGATGCACGCGACTTACAAAAGTCTACAGATGAAGTTACTTTGACTGATTCACAATATATCGAAGCCCTAAAAAATCGAGGGAATAACAAACTCTCAGAACGTAAACGAATTTTGACGTTAAGTGGTGAGGTGCCCACAAGCTCTAAACTGTTTAAGTTAGGTGAAGATTATCAATTAGGTGACACAATCACTATTAAATCAAATCTATACAATTTGAAAAAAACATCAACAATAACAACCATTAAAAAGACCTACGATTCTAAAGGGCTTTTTATTGAACCGATTTTCGGTAAAGAAACACCTACTATTTTTGATGTTTTAGGTAGGTAGTAGGAGGGAATAAATGGAATGGAGTTTTCCGTGGCTATCTATTGATGGCGATAGAATGTATGATGACAGCGACTTCTCAAGATTTTTTGAAGGGCTTTTTTCTTATGGTGTTTCGCTGACAACAGCTAATGCACTGAAAGTTACCACCAGTCCTAATGGCGGGATGAAAGTACAAGTCGATTCAGGTTATTCATTTACTGGCAAAGTCTTCTTAAATAGTAGTGCAAAAGCTTTGAGTATTGACGTAGCAAGCAGCACGCAAGACAGGACAGACAGTGTTGTTGTCCGCATGGATAAGAGTGTTAGAGATGTGTTTTTAGTCGTTAAAAAGAACGATACGACAGTAACCCGCACATCTGACGTTTACGAGTTGCAACTTGCAACAATAAAAGTACCTCGCAATGTATCTAGTATCACTGCGGATTTAATCACAGATAAACGGGCAGACGAGAAAGTGTGCGGTTATTCATCGCCGTTTCAAAAAGTCAATGTTTCAGGGTTAGAAGATCAGTATAAAAGAATGCTCGATTTGATTATCCAAAAAATGAATGAATATACCGCGGAAGAGAAAGGAAAGTTTGAAGCGGATATGCAAGCGATTATCAATTTAGGTAACGCAAAGTTAAACGATTTCACCACCCTGTTTTACGACTGGTTTAATAATTTAAAGGACCAACTGGATGGTAATCAGGCAGCAAAATTACAGAACCAGATTGACGAAATGAAACCTGATGCTGAATTAGGTATTATCAATCATAAATTGAGAGGGTACCCTGCAGTTAGAGCGCTTTATTGGGAATATGGTGCAGGATTAGTAGGCGCTGCCACAGAACCAACGGGGGCAGGGGCCAGCACAGTAAAACAGATTCCTTCAACAGTAGAGCATTTAAACCTTTTTGGCAGTAAGGTATTTGTCCCAAAAGGGTATCAAATGTCAAACCCTGAACTGTTGATCATCAGCGATACTGAATATCGTTTTATTTCAGGTTTTAAAGTTATTCAAATTGATTTAATAGGAGGAACTTAATATGGTAGTAATTAAAAAAATTAATAAAGGTGATGCGGATTGGAATATCCCTTTAAATGAAAATTTTGAGGCTTTAGGGGGATTCGTAGGCAATTTTGTATCTTTAATATCGTTTTGGCCGAATACAAACGGGCTAAAAATTGAAAATGCGGGCTATAATAATATCCCGATTTTGACAAAAACGAACACGGCACCCGAGCTATTTTCTATCTCAAATAATAAAATCGTGGTGAATAAAAAGTGTGTACTTAATGTGTCACTGTCTTTTGCAACAAACATTAACGCGGGATGGTGCAATTTAGAAGTTCACAAAAATGGATCAGCATGGTCTCGTTGTAATATGGGGAAAAGTGGTATTTGCCCAGGCAGCATCATTGACACTTATGAAGTTGAAGCAGAAGACATTATCGAAATTAAGGTTAATTCTGATCAAACGGGCTACTCTGTTTTGAACCTTCGCGGATGTTTAAGTGTTATAAGTATTACGGATTAGCTAAAGGAAGAAGGAAACTTATGTGAAAGATGAACTTGTTCAGGATATGGTCGAGCGCCTTGTACGCATTGAAACAAAGCTAGATAACTACGAATTGCTAAGGGAAAAAACAGAAGATGCTAAAGAAAAGGCTGATCATGCTTTTTCTATTGCTAAAAATAATGTAGAAGACATCAAAGAAATAAAAGAAAATCAAAAATGGACTTGGCGGACAATTGCTGGCATAGGAGTGTCAGTAGTTGTCTATTTATTTACAAAATATTTAGGAGGTGTGTAAGGATGATACTACCAGACAAGTATTACAAAATTATCAAATGGGGAGTACTTACGGTGCTTCCTGCGGGATCTGTTTTAGTAGCCACGTTAGGTAAAGCTTATGGGTGGCAACAAACAGATATGACTGTTTTAACTATTAATGCCATAGCAACTTTTTTAGGAGTGGTAACAGGAGTATCAGCATATAATTTAAAAGACAAGGAGAAATAAAAATGAAAAAGAAAATTTTAGCAGGAGCGCTTGTCGCTCTGTTTTTTATGCCTACCGGTGTATTTGCTGCAAAAGGAGATCAAGGTGTGGATTGGGCGATTTATCAAGGCGAACAAGGTCGTTTTGGCTATGCACATGATAAATTCGCTATTGCCCAGATTGGTGGCTACAATGCTAGCGGTATTTATGAACAATACACATATAAAACGCAAGTAGCAAGTGCTATTGCACAAGGTAAACGTGCGCATACCTATATTTGGTATGACACTTGGGGAAACATGGACATTGCGAAAACAACAATGGATTACTTTTTGCCACGTATTCAAACGCCTAAAAATTCCATCGTTGCATTAGATTTTGAACATGGAGCGTTGGCTAGTGTTCCAGATGGATATGGAGGATATGTAAGTTCAGATGCCGAAAAAGCAGCAAATACAGAGACAATTTTGTACGGTATGCGCAGAATCAAACAGGCTGGCTATACTCCAATGTATTACAGCTATAAGCCATTTACACTAAATCATGTAAACTATCAACAAATCATCAAAGAGTTTCCTAACTCTTTATGGATTGCTGCGTATCCTATCGATGGTGTGTCACCATATCCATTGTATGCTTATTTCCCAAGCATGGATGGTATTGGCATTTGGCAATTCACATCCGCTTATATTGCAGGTGGTTTAGATGGTAACGTAGATTTAACAGGAATTACGGATAGTGGTTATACAGATACCAATAAACCAGAAACGGATACGCCAGCAACAGATGCAGGCGAAGAAATTGAAAAAATACCTAATTCTGATGTTAAAGTTGGCGATACCGTCAAAGTGAAATTTAATGTAGATGCTTGGGCAACAGGCGAAGCTATTCCAGATTGGGTAAAAGGAAACAGCTATAAAGTGCAAGAAGTAACTGGAAGCAGAGTATTGCTAGAAGGCATCTTGTCATGGATTAGCAAAGGTGATATTGAATTATTGCCAGATGCAGTAACGGTTCCTGATAAACAACCAGAAGCAACACATGTGGTTCAATATGGCGAAACATTATCGAGCATTGCTTACCAATACGGAACAGATTATCAAACGTTGGCGGCATTAAATGGATTGGCTAATCCAAATTTAATTTATCCTGGTCAAGTTTTGAAAGTAAATGGATCAGTAGTAAGCAATGTTTATACAGTTCAATACGGTGATAATTTATCAAATATTGCAGCCAAACTCGGCACTACTTATCAAGCCTTAGCTGCATTAAACGGATTAGCAAATCCTAACTTGATTTATCCTGGTCAAACATTGAATTATTAATAGCTTTAATATAAAATAAGGATACACTTATTTAAATTTCTCTCGAGTCGCCGTCCCCAAGGCGGCTCTTTTCAGGACCATTAGCTCAGTTGGTTAGAGCAAACGGCTCATAACCGTTCGGTCACAGGTTCGAGCCCTGTATGGTCCATAGCTAAAAAGGGCACGAAAAGGGCAAAAGTAGTAATACTTTGTCAGATTATGTTGTTTTTTATAAATTTTATTAGTATTATATAGCATTATAAATGCCTGTTTTACGGGCTTTTACAATTTTTGTGAAAATTGGACCAAATCCTTGGGATCCAATGGGAGCATTAGCATAAAACAGAAAAAGAAGGCCCCCGCCGTCATGGCGGGGGCCTTCTTTTTACGTTGGGCGGCGAACTTCACGGATTTCGCCCAATGTTGTATAATCATTGCCTGCTAAACGAGCAATCGGTTGGAGTTTTTCAGGTAAAATGTACTGATGTTCTTCATCAAAAACGGCTGAATCAAAATAGAAATCGGTAATTTCTACAATGAATAAATCCGTAATAATTTGACCTTCATGGTTAGCAATAGGTACATATTGATGTAAGCGAGCTTTCATCCGAATCGGCGCGGCTTTGATTGCTGGAACAGCAACAGTCTGGCTGGCAATGGTTTCAATACCAAATGTGTCAATTTCACTGATCTCTGCTGCTAAAGGTGCCGAAGTCTGATTCATTTGAGTAAGAACGTCTTCGTTAACGAAATGGATGACAAGTTCTTTAGTAGCCAAGATGTTTCGTGCCGTATCTTTAGGCGCTTTGTCTGGTCGTAAAATGGATAACGTTGCTAAAGGAATTTCAGCTGCCGCCGCATTAAAGAAACTAAAGGGAGCAGCGTTGACGACACCTGTAGCTGTATCTTGTGTTGTAACCCAAGCGATTGGCCGAGGAATAATACTTCCTGATAAAAATTTATACGCTGTTTTTGCAGATAACTCGTTACTATTGTAATGAATCATAGGAGCCTCCTAGAAAAAATACTAATTTCTTTGAACATTCGCATCTGAAGTATCGAAAGGACGCACAAATTCTTCAATCCCTGCCCGTTTTGGTTCTAAAAATGGCGGTAATGATAATTTTTCGCCAGCGTGTTCATAGGTTTCATCCTCTAAAAATCCAGGACCATCGGTTGCCAGTTCAAATAAAACATGTGTTGCTGCCAAGAAATATTCAGATTTAAAGTAAAAACGTTCCACAAAGCCAGAATTAGGAAATTCCAAACGATTAATTTTTTCAATCCAGAAACGTAGTGCTTCCTCATCGGCAACGCGCAAGGCTAAGTGATGGACATTGCCGTAGCCTTCTTGAGCCGCTGGCAAATCTTCCCGATGCTCTACGATGATGCTGGCACCATTCCCACCTTCGCCAACTTCAAATAAATGGAAACTACCTTCAGCATCAATCAATTTGAATCCTAAAACTTCAGTTAAAACTAGTTGCAGATGTTCGTAATTTTCGACAGTTACAAAGGCTGGTCCTAAGCCGATTAAAGCATGTTCACTAGGGACGTTAGATTTTTTCCAAGGCGTGCCAGCTGCAACACCTTGGTTCTTTTCATCAGAAATAAGTTGGTAACGTTGATTGTCAAAGTCTTCAAATTCTAAATACTTTTTACCAAAACGTTCTTGAATTTCTCCATGATCAATTGCATATTCATTAAAGCGTGATACCCAGTAATCCAAAGCAGCATCATCTTTTACACGGAAGGAAGTACGAGAAATTGTATTGGTTCCTTTGGTTCCTTTAGGTAAGCCTGGGAAGTCAAAGAAAGTCATATCTGTTCCGGGAGAGCCGGCATCATCAGCAAAAAATAAATGATATGTTTCAATATCGTCTTGGTTAACAGTCTTCTTAATTAAACGTAGACCTAAAATATCGGTGAAAAAGTGATAAATTTTTTCGGCACTTGAAGTCATGGCAGTGACGTGGTGTAAACCTAAAATTTGTGTATTCATAATAAAAATCCTCCTAAAAGAAAAATAATTTTTTAATTAACTTACTAAAAGTAAGTTTAAATGATTAGTCCTAAAAATGCAAAAGAAATGTCTCGAATTCGAACTATTATTTTTTAGTTGATTTTTAAAAAAAATAAGAATATAATGACCTGAGATATTTTAATACATAAACTTTCGTAAACATCGCCGGATGCTTGCGACTAAAGTGTTAATGAACAGTTCTTAGGCCATAGCTGAACTGTTTGTTGGCACTTTTTTTGTTTGGAAGGGAAGGAAAACAAGATGAGTAAAGCTTGGTTAAAAGTTATTTTTGGCGCTTTTTGTGAAGTGATTTGGGTCATTGGCATGAAGCATAGCATAACATGGTGGGAGATTTTAGGGACAGTAATCGCAATCTTTATCAGTTTTTATGCGCTGATTAAAGCAGGAGAGGAATTGCCAGTCGGCACAGCCTATGCTGTATTTGTCGGCTTAGGTAGTGCTGGAACTATTGTAACAGATCATTTTTTATTCCACACACCTTTGGGTATAGGAAAAGTTCTTTTTCTGTTGCTGTTATTAATAGGTGTGATTGGCTTAAAAATGGTAACTGGAAATAAAGAGGAGGAAACAAGATGAGTTGGTTATACTTAGTCATTGCAGGCTGTTTTGAAATCTTTGGCGTAGGTTCAATTAAATTATTTACAACAAAAAAAGACTTACGTTCATTGTTAATTTTAATTCTAGCGTTTAGTGGTAGTTTCTTATTTTTATATTTAGGGATGAGACAATTGCCGATGGGCGTTTCTTATGCAGTTTGGACAGGAATTGGTACAGCAGGAGGCGCTATTTTAGGAATGCTCTTAGGTGAATCAAAAGACCTACGCCGGATATTTTTTATTTTTTTAATCATTGTTTCTGTGATTGGTTTAAAATTAATTGGTTAGAAGGCGAGAGAACATTGTTTGGATTATTGAAAGACAGGTGAGTAAAATTTAAAAAGAGACAGAACCAAATGCGGTGTTCTGTCTCAAAATAGCTTTTATTTTACAAGGTTACTATAACGTGTCGCAAATTCATTGTTGTAGGACTTGCCGTTGACATCGTGACCAACGTCCCAATTTGCAGACCAAGTCATTAAGCCACGGATAGGATTACCGTCTTTTGCTAACTGATCAAAAGTTTTGGCTACAGGGGTAGCCTCAACGACATAGCCGCTACCAGCAGCATCCCGATTTGCTGGTAAACCAAGGACTAATTTATCGTTTGGTATCTGTAGATAGCCGCGCGTGCCATGGATTAATGAATCAGACATATAATAGAGGAACTCGTATTTTAGAGCATCGTTGCTTTGAGCAACCCAAGTCATAATTTCATCAACCCAGACACCGTCGCCGCCTTGGTTATATAATTGTGGGGCAATGTAATCATAATAACCATTTAGGGAAGTAATGTATGTTTCATAAGCGGCACCAGGTTTTAAATAAGGGAATTCTGGCGCCATCGTAATGATGAAATTTTTTCCTTGTGCTCGATAATGGTCTTTGACTATTTTCAACGCAGCAGGGATGACGGTTTGGTTGTCGCCAGCAGTAATCGCCAATTGCTCTAAGTCGATGTCTAAACCATCAAAGCCGTATGTTTCCACTTGACGAATGATTTCATTCGCAAAGGCTTGTTCATCGCCTTTGACTAATTGGATATGTGCATCTGCTCCACCAAGTGCCAATAAAACTGCGCGACCTTGACTATTTAATTGTGCGACTTCTTGTCGGAAGGCAGTGTCCGTTTGGTTATAAGGCTTGAACGTAGGAATCCGTGTCGTGCCATCGCTTTTCATGAAGGAAACTGGTACGACATTGTAGGCTTGATTTACTTCTGAAAGGTTTAGTGATGCTGATGTTCCTTGTTTGTAACCATCGCGTCCTTTTGAGGCCCAGTTATGCCAATATCCAACCAACACTTTTTTGCCAGAGATATCTACCATCGTATCCGCAGCATCTGCAGAAGCTTGAGTAGGCGTTAACCACAAGCCAACTGCAACGGTTGAAAGAAGGAGAAAAGCAGGAATTATTTTTTTTAGCTTCATTTTTTGAGAACTCCTTTAATTTAGTTTAAGATGTGAGTATTTTTACTGAATGTTCACATCAATCGCTTGGTAAAAGGCGTTCACCGTATCACCAATGCCCCAGACAGCGTAAATGACATGATAACCTTTGCGGTCTGTCGGAATATTAATTGTTTGTTTAACAACTTTATTAGGAACTTCTTGTTTGCCGTCAATTGAAGCAATTTTGTCGAAGTTTTTAATGTCTAATGGTTGATTGGGATTCCAGCCATTTTTAGTAATATAGTAATCCCAAGAAGCAGTTCTATGTTGGGCAGTTAAGTTCCAAGTGATGTCAAGGGGACCTGTTGTAATGTTTGTTTTGTGCCAACGAGTAGCTGTTTGTTCATCCAAAGGTTCAAAACCTGAGACACCTGCACTGGCTAATTTACCAGTAATAAACGTATTTTTGGGCGCTTCGATACTTTGAGGTTCCCATTGTGCACGACCAACATTTGTATTTAAGTTACCACCAGCAGAACTACCAAAGAAAGCACGACTTCCAGGACTTGCTACGTAACCATGAGCCTCCGAAACAGTAGGGGCCAATGCAGCGCCACCTAAAACAAAACTAAAAGCCAGGACGATTGTTAATAAACTCTTTTTCACGAAAAAAACCTCCTAAAAAATTATTTTGTATGCGCTTGCAGATAGGAATATAACATAATAATCTTTCGGATACAAATAATAAGAAATGTTATTTTTAAAAATAAAAAAATATTTCTTAAGTAATGTTAAGAATGTTTTTAAATAATATAAATAATAGTGTTTTTCAAAGTTTTGTTAATTTTTCATTCGGAATCGCAATTGAAGAAATCACGTGGTATACTTTTAAGAAGAAACAATGACACGAAAGTAGCCATTGGAAAAAGGAGATTATTTCGTGGGAAAAAAACATACATCCTCTTATGAAGTTGCCTACTATGACGGCGATTTTACTGGTGCAATGAAGATACCGGCTTTGTTAGCGGTTGTCATCAAAGTATCCGAAGAACAAACAGAATTACTAGGAAGAGATGCGGCTTATGTCGCTCGATTTGGTCTAGGCTGGGTCATCACCAATTATGAAATAGAGATTCACCGCTTACCAAAAGTTGGTGAAAAAGTAGCAATTACAACGCAAGCTATGAGTTATAACAAATATTTTTGTTATCGTAACTTTTGGGTTCATGATGAAGAAGGCAATGAATGTGTCTTTGTGAAATCAACCTTTGTCTTAATGGATCAAAAAAATCGGAAAATCAGTAGTGTGTTACCAGAAATTATTGCACCTTTTGATTCTGAAAAAATCACTAAAATTTATCGCCATGAAAAAATTGAAAAGGTCACAGAGGGGAACTTTTTACCTTATCGTGTGCGTTTTTTTGATATTGATGGCAATCAACATGTTAATAATGCGATTTACTTTAATTGGTTATTGGATGTGTTAGGGTATGACTTTTTAACAACGCATCAACCGAAAAAAATTCTTGTGAAATTTGATAAAGAAGTAGAATATGGCCAAGAAGTCGAAAGTCATTACGAAATTGTCGAACAAGAAAATCAGTTGAAAACGCGCCATGAGATTCGGATTGATGGTCAAACCTATTGTGAAGCGAATATCGATTGGACCAACTAAGTTGAGATGACGGTTTAGAAAAATAAAAAGTTACGCAGAGGAGGAAGGACATGATTCGCTTAGGATTAACATCTTTTAGTGAACACGACTATTTAACTGAAAAAAAACGGGCCACGCTTTATGAATATGCCAGTCATTTACCACTAGTTGAAATGGACACGGCGTATTACGGGATTCCTCCCAAAGAACGAGTAGCTGAATGGGTCAAAGCAGTTCCCGAAAACTTTCGCTTTGTCATGAAAGTTTATAGTGGAATCAGTTGTCAAGGTGAGTGGCAAACCTATTATGCAAGTGAAGAAGAAATGATCACCGCTTTTTTAGAAAGTATGGCCCCATTAATTGAAAGTAAAAAATTATTTGCCTTTCTGGTACAATTTTCAGGAACATTTGGTTGTACGAAAGAAAATGTCGCTTACTTGCAAAAAATTCGTCACTGGTTTAAAGACCTACCCATCGCCATTGAATTACGAAATAATTCATGGTATCAACCAAACTTTGTAAAACAAATGTTGCAATTTATGAAAGAAAATCAATTTTCACTTGTGATTGTAGATGAACCGCAGATTCCTACGAATCCAGTGCCCTTTTATCCGTATGTAACGAATCCTAATCTCGTGCTCTTCCGGTTTCACGGACGTAATGCGGCTGGCTGGTTAGCCAATGATGCAGAGTGGCGAAAAAAAAGAACCCTTTATCATTATAATACGCAGGAAATCGCTGATTTAAGCGAAGCTGTTTTAAAAATGTCGCAAGAAGCCAAAGAAGTGGGCGTAATTTTTAATAATAATTCTGGCGGCGATGCCGCAGAAAACGCTCTACAGATGCAAAAAGTCTTGAATTTGAGTTACGATGATTTGAATCCAAAACAATTAGATTTATTTTGAGAAAGAAGGTAGCTGAATGTCTGAAAAGCAATCCCCTTATGAAATGGCTTGTGCCTTCCACGAGGTTTTTAATCCACAACAACCAGAGCAACCAACTGCTTTTTCGCCAGAATTAGCCAGTCGACGAGCAGAGTTTAAAGTCGAAGAACTTGTGGAATTTTTATATAGTGCTGCTAATAATGATCAAGTGCTTTTTCAACAATTGGTCAACGGATTAAAAAAATCTGTCGATAAAGCAGAGCAGAAAGTCTTGGCGAAAGGCAAACCAGTATCTGATCCTTTAGTGGAGGAAGTGGATGCACTAGTTGATTTATTGTATTTTACTTATGGTTCGTTTTGCTTAATGGGCATCAATCCAACAAAAATTATTGAAATCGTTCATCAAGCCAATATGGGGAAATTATTTCCAGATGGGCAGCCACATTATGATCCGGAAACAAATAAAGTATTAAAACCTGAAAATTGGGAACAAGATTTTGCGCCAGAAGTTAAAATTAAAGCGGAAATTCAACGCCAATTGAAAATTACTGAGACCAATGAAAAAGACGAATGAGAAAACTCATTCGTCTTTTTCATTAATCATGGAAGAACGTCCGATATAAGGCTTTGATGGCTTTTTCCTCTTGTTCTTTTTTGATACCAAACATAATACTTACTTCCGAAGATCCTTGGTTAATCATTTCTAAGTTGATTTTTTCTTTGGCTAACGCCATTGTACTTTCAGCAGTAACCCCAATTCGTTGGCGCATGCCTTCCCCGACAATCATAATCATAGAAAGGTGATGCGTGATGCGTAACTCATCAGGCACTAAAACTTCTTGGAGTTGAGCCATCAGTCGATTTTCAATTTCAGTTGTTAACTGGTCTTCTCTTAAAACAATCGTGATGTCATCAATTCCTGAGGGCATATGCTCATAGCTCAAGGCTAATTTTTCTAGTACTTCTAAGAGCCGTCGCCCAAAACCTAACTCTCTATTCATTAAATACTTACTAATGTAAATACTTGCGAACCCTTGATCACTAGCAATTCCTACAACAGGGGCATGCTTCACTTTGCGAGAAGTAGTAATTAGGGTGCCAGGATGATGTGGGTTGTTAGTATTTTTGATAACGACTGGAATATTTGCGCGATAGGCAGGCATTAAGGCTTCATCGTGGAGGACGGCAAATCCTGCATAAGCTAACTCCCGCATTTCTCTGTAGGTCAATTCTTGAATCGTTTGAGGCTGTTCAATAATTCCAGGATGGGCGACATAAATTCCGTCCACATCGGTAAAGTTTTCATACAAATCTGCTTGAACACCTGCGGCAACAATGGACCCTGTGATATCGGAACCGCCACGAGAAAAAGTACAAATTTCGCCGGCTTCTGTATAACCAAAGAAACCTGGAATAACCAAGATTTGTTGAGTCTCACGATAGGCACTAATTTTCTCTAAAGCTTTTGGTAAAATGCGGGCATTGCCTGGCTCAGGTGTCACTAGGAGACCTAATTCTTTTGGACTAATGTAGCGAGCATCTAAGCCATTCTGATTGAAAAAACTGGCAACAACTTTTGCATTATTGTCCTCGCCGCTAGCTAAAAAATAGTCAAATAGAAAAGCATTGTTTTCTTTTGGTAAAGTGGCTAATTGGCGAATCGAAATAGCAATATCAGCTAAAACTGCTTTATCCAAGTGTAATTCATCAAAAAGATCTTCATAACGACGAATGATGGCAGAGATTGTCGATTCAATTTCCTCATTATTTAAGTAGCGCTGATAGTATTGAATCAATAAATCAGTCACTTTAATATCTTGCGGGGTTCGCTTTCCAGGAGCGGATACAACGACAAACGTTCGGCGCGGCTCTTCCTTGACGATTTGTAAGACTTTCTGTAACTGTGGTGCTGATGCTAGTGAGCTACCGCCGAATTTAACTACGTTCACGTTTATCACTCCTGTTTTTAATTATTTTCTCATTTGTAGATTAGTAAAAGGATACCGAAAAACATTTAGAAAAGCAACCACTTATTTTCAGAAAGTTAGGAAATCATGAAAATATTTGTTCTTCATTTTTCCTTAAAATTTTGTTAAACTGTAAAGATATGAGTCGTAACAAAGGAGTTAAATAGTATGACAGAATCCAAAACTGCCATTATTTTTGATATGGACGGTGTCCTAGTAGATAGCGAAGCTTATTATTATGAGCGACGTAAAGCATTTTTAGCGGAATTTGATTTGACCATTGAGGGCCTAACCTTGCCAGAATTAGTCGGTGCGGATATGCGTTCATTATGGCAAAAGATTGAACAAGTCAACAAAAAAGAGCTAGATATTGCTTTTTTAAATGAACAATACATAGCCTATAAAAAAGCGCATCCGATAGATTATTTAGCTGTGCTTGATGAAAATGCGAAACGTGTTTTACAATTTTTAAAAAGACAAGGCTATAAAATCGGATTAGCTTCTTCTTCCACAAAAGACGCAATTGAAGAGGTTTTGACAGTGGGGCAATTAAGTAGTTATTTTGATGCGGTCGTGAGTGGGGAAGATTTCGAAGAAAGTAAACCGGCGCCGGATATTTATCTGCACACGTTACAAGAATTAGCTGTTGCGCCACAGGAATGTATAGCCATTGAAGATTCAGAAAAAGGCATTGCCTCTGCCAAAGAAGCTGGGCTAGAAGTTTGGGCTATGCGCGATGAACACTTTGGGATGGATCAAAGTCAAGCGGATGCCTTCTTAACACAACTAAGTGATATTTGTAAAAAAATTAGTGAAAATCGGATCGATGAAAGCAGTGAATCAACCCCTTCGTAAGAAGATCGCGGGTTTTCTTAAAAAAGTTTGTTATAACTAGTGAATGAATATACAGTTTGTGCTATAATTTTCTATAGGTATTTCTGCAAGAATGCCCTTTTTCAAGGGTCAGGAACAATAGATAACCGTGTGAAGAGAACAAACAACCTTTCTTTTATTATAGAAAAATTATCGGAGGAGCCAAAATGAAGAATAATTGGATTATCATTTTAGTACTAGTAATCGTTATTATTGCTGCGGTGCTATACTTAATTGGTTATTTTATGCGCAAAAAAAATCAAGAACAATTAGATGAATTAGAAGTTCGTAAAGAAGCCCTGTTTGACTTGCCAGTCTTTGAAGAAATCGATGACATTAAAAAAATGCATCTAGTTGGACAGAGTCAAAATAGTTTCCGTGAATGGAATCAACGTTGGGTAGAACTATCGACGCGTTCTTTCGCCGAACTAGAGAGTCAAATTTATGAAGTCGAAAATCAAAATGAAATTTTCCGTTTCATGAAAGCGAAGAAAGCAGTCGTGGAAGCGAATGAAACGATGACCGAAATGGAAGCCGAAGTGGAAGTCATTCGTAATGGCTTGAAAGAATTACGTGAAAGTGAAGAGCGCAATTCATTAGAAGTTCAAAAAGCTTTGGATGTCTATGAAGAATTAAGTAAATCACTAAAAGATGATAAAGCTAGCTTTGGTCCAGCTTACTCCGAAATCCAAAAACAATTAAGAAACGTCGAAATTGAATTCACACAATTTGTCACACTAAATACATCGGGGGACCCAATCGAGGCTCGAGAAGTCCTAGAAGATGCAGAACGTCATACGTATGAATTGGAAGACTTAATGAAACGGATTCCACCAATGTATGAAGAATTAAATGAAACTTTCCCAGATCAATTAAAAGAAATCGAAGAAGGCTACAACCAATTATTAGCTGACGATTATGTGTTCCCTGAACAAAACTTTGCTGAAGAAATTCAACATGCGAAAAAACGTGTCGAGAATTCAATGGCTGATTTAGAGAAAACAGAGATTGCTGCAGTAGAGGTCGCAAATCGCGACACAGCAACGGCGATTGATGCATTATATGAAGTGATGGAACGTGAAATTGAAGCGAAGAAATATGTCGTAACCAATCAAAAAATTATTGACGATTATATTTCTCATTCCTTAAAAAATAACCGTCAATTAATGATTGAATTGGACCATGTATCACAAAGCTACACCTTAAACAACAACGAGTTAGGACGTAGTCGTGGTTTCCAAACGGAAATTGAAGAAATTATCCGCCGTCAAAAAGACTTAGAACCTCGAATGAAAGAACATACAGTTCCTTACTCTGAAATTCAAGCGTTCTATAAAGAATGCTATAAGATTTTAGATGATATTGAAAATCAACAATTAGAAATTGATGCTTCATTGAAAGAACTAAGAAAAGGCGAAAAAGTCGCCCAAGAAAAAGTCGACGAATACGAATTCCGTTTACGGAGTATCAAACGGTATGTTGAAAAGCAACGATTACCAGGTTTGTCTGCTGATTACTTAGAATTTTTCTATGTGGCAACGGATCGAATTGAAGATTTAAGCCGAGCCTTAAATAAAATGCGCATTAATATGGATGAAATCAATCGTTTGTGTGACTTATGCGAAGATGATTTAGAGTTATTAGATAAGAAAACAAAAGATTTAGTCAATGCAGCAGCTCTGACAGAACAAATGATGCAATATGCAAACCGCTATCGTCATACTCACGAGAACATCCGAGCGGCTTTAGATAAAAGCATGTATTTATTCTCGACAGAATTCCGTTATCAAGATGCATTAGATGAAATTGGAACGGCATTGGAAGCTGTTGAGCCAGGAGCGTTCAAGCGAATCGAAGATTTTTATTTTAAAAATATCAATAACCCTAATTTAACAGCAATTTAATTAAACAATCACTAAACAGAGGTTTGTCGACAGACAAGCCTCTGTTTTTTATGGCGTGGGGGTGACTTGAAGTGATACTTTAGAAAGTATATAATGGGAAAGAATTTTAAAAAAGAAGGGTGACAAATGATTTATTTTGATAATAGTGCAACTACACCGATTTACCCCCAGGCTTTAGATACATATGTAAAAACCAGTCAGCGGATTATTGGCAATCCGTCTAGTCTGCATGACTTAGGCAGCCAAGCGAATCGCCTCTTACAACAAGCACGGAAGCAGATTGCGGAGCTAATCAATGTTTCAGCAAATGAAATCTATTTTACAAGTGGCGGAACTGAAGGAGATAACTGGGTTTTAAAAGGAACGGCAATCGAAAAACGAGAATTTGGTAATCATATTATTATTTCTGCAGTGGAACATCCAGCAGTTACAGAAACAGCGGAACAATTAGTCGAACTAGGTTTTGAACTTTCTTATGCGCCAGTGGATAAAGAAGGTCGTGTAAAAGTCGAGGAACTACAGAAATTAATTAGAAAAGAAACGATTTTGGTTTCTGTTATGGCAGTGAACAATGAAGTGGGAACGATTCAACCAATTAAGGAAATCAGCGAGGTTTTAGCGGAGTTTCCTAAAATTCATTTTCATGTAGACGCGGTTCAAGCAATTGGGAAAGTTAATTACTCAGAGTGGTTAACGGATCGGGTGGATTTTGCAACGTTTTCTGCACATAAATTTCATGGACCACGAGGTATTGGTTTTATGTATTGGAAACAAGGAAAACGTTTAGCGCCGCTTTTAACAGGAGGCGGGCAAGAAAACAACCAACGCAGTGGGACAGAAAACGTACCAGCAATTGTGGCAATGGCCAAAGCGTTACGCTTGCATTTAGAGAACGAACAACAACGGCCGCAACATGTGGCGACGTTACGGAGTTATTTATTAAAGGCGCTAGAAGAATTTCAAAATGTGACTGTTTTTTCACAAGATAATGAACATTTTGCGCCACACATTTTATGTTTTGCTTTGAAAGGGATTCGCGGCGAAGTGCTAGTCCATGCATTGGAAGAAAAACAGATTTATATTTCGACTACGAGTGCTTGTTCTAGCCGAAAAAAAATGGCTAGTAGCACCTTGTATGCCATGCATGTGCCTGGGGAATTGGCGACTTCCGCTGTGCGCATTAGTTTAGATGAAAGCAATACAATGGCAGAAATTGAACAGTTTATGATTGTTTTCAACCAACTTTATCAAAAATTTTCTCGTGTAAATTAATAAAAAAATAAGTCGGAGCCTAGAAATAGGCTCCGACTTATTTTTGCTCTCTTTATCGATTGAAGCGGTAGCCACTACCCCAGAGTGTTTCAATTGGAGAGTCAGAAAGATTGGCTTTTTTTAATTTTTCCCGAATCCGTTTAATATGAACAACGACAGTCGAAACCTCAGTATCTAAGGCATCAAACCCCCAGACACTTTCAAAAAGTTCTTCTTTATTCCACACACGGTTAGGATGTTCCATCAAGAAAACCAGCAATTTGTATTCTTTGCTTGTAAAAATAACTTCATTTTCTAAAACAAACACTTTGTGGGCGGCAGTGTCGACAGCGATTTCATTGATTTTTAGTAATTGTGGTGGTTGTTCTGCTTTGCTTAACAATTGATAACGGTTCATATGGGCTTTTGCTCGAGCGACTAATTCATTGGGACTAAACGGCTTGATTATATAATCATCCGCACCTAAGCCAAGCCCACGAATTTTATCAATATCTTCTTTTTTAGCCGAAACAATCATGATCGGCGTTTGCTTTTTTTTTCGAATTGCACGACAGATTTCAAAACCATCCATAGTTGGCAGCATCACATCTAAAATAATTAAATCAAAGGGCTCATTTAAAGCTGCTTCCAATCCTTTTTTTCCATCATGTTCAATTGTGACAGTCATATCGTTAATTTCTAAATAATCTTTTTGCAAATCAGCAATGCTTGGATCATCTTCAATAATTAATACATGTGGTTTCATTTTTCATCCTCCAACAACGGCAACGTAATTATCACGTTGGTGCCGTCTCCTTTTTTACTTGTGACAGTGATTGTTCCCTGATGATAGTCAATAATTTGTTTGACAATACTTAATCCCAAGCCGCTTCCTTTAACTGTTGGGGTTCGAGATTTGTCTACACGATAGAAGCGTTCGAATAAATAAGGTAATTCTTTTTTATCGATACCAATGCCGTTATCTGTAATGGTTAAAACTAAGTCTGTTTGATTATGCGTTAAAGAAATCGTAAAGGCTAGTTGTTCTTTAGTGGGATCCGCAAATTTAATGCTATTTTGAATTAGATTGGTAATCACGCGATTCATCTGCGTGGGATCCATTTGAACGTATAAAGCTTCGGTGGGAAGTACAGAAGTGATCACGAGTTCTTGTTCCAAACGGTATTCTTCAAGAATATGTGCAATAAAACGAGTGAAATTGGTCTTTTCCATTGTAAAGACAGCACGGTCTAGGTCTAATTTGGAATACAAAAATAATTCTTCAATTAAATCATTGAGGCCTAAACTTTTTTCATGAATGACCGTTAAATAGCGCTGTTTTTTTTCTTCAGTATTGGCAACGCCATCCATCAAACCTTCAACGTAACCAATAATAGAAGTAATTGGTGTTTTTAAGTCATGAGAAATATTTGCAATTAATTCTTTCCGATTAGCTTCATATTTTTCGCGTTCCGCATTGGCTTCTTCTAAATCTTGCCACATTTGTTCAAAACTAAGTTGGAGCTGTTTGACTTCTGTTGAGACGGTTTGGTGGCTAGTTGGTGTAAATGGATTTTCTTTTTGGGCATCCTTACCCAATGTTTTAGTCGCTTTTTCTAATGCTTCTAATGGCTCGATAGTGGTTTTGGTTAAGCGCTTATTAATGAGCCAAGCTGCCGCAATTGCTACAAGGATAATTAACAAAATCATCCAGATAATCCAGCGTGTGAAGAATTCAAAAAGGCTGCTTTCGCGTTTCAAGACAATAAAGCTCCCGTTAGAACCATCTAAATAATGAAAATCGGATTTGACATAATGATATAGACGCCCTGCATTATCCAGTGTGCCAGTTGGCATAATATTATTCATTTCGTAGTTTGGAATATGTACAGACAAAGATTTTTCTACTAAATTATCCGAATAATAAGGAAACCGTGCATTCTTTCGAAGAATCACACTTAATCCTTTTGCCTCAATTGTTTGAATCGTTTCCTTTAATTCTTTACTTAAAGGCGTATCTAGTAATTTCGGTGACTTTTTTAACAGTTGATCTAAGGCCAAATAACTTTCTTCTTCGTTAGCGGTCAATGGTCGTTGCTTATTCATCATTCGGTAAGCTTGGGGCAAACTGGGAACAGTTCCTAACGTGATGTAAGAAGCTAAGGATAAAACAGCTAAAACAGAGGCTAAAGTAATAATGATGGCACTAATATAAGAAATAAAAAAGCGGCGTTTAATGGTCAAAAGCGTCCCTCCTAGTGGTTTTAATCTATTTCTTACTTATAGTGTATTACAAGTGAACAAAAAAAAGCTAGTATTGTTATTAACTTTTTTTCATTTGTTTATAATTTGTTCATTTTTCGGCAAGTAGGAGTTTATAAGGCTTTGCTATTCTAAATATATCAAAAAGAAAAAGGGGATTACCAACCATGAAAAAGAAAAAAGTTTTTAGTGCGCTTACCTTATTAACCTTTAGTACGTTGTTGATTGCAGGCTGTGCTGGCGGAGCCAACTCTGCAACAGATAAATCAAGTGCAGCTAGCTCAAGCACTGCAGTCTCTAGTTCAGCAGAAGCAGCTAAAGAGCAATCAAAAGGACAAGAATTAACAGAAATTTTATCCAGTACTGATTGGCAAGGCACAAAAGTTTACGACAAAAATAATAATGATTTAACAGCAGAAAATGCTAATTTTATTGGTTTAGCAAAATATGATGGTGAAACAGGTTTTTATGAATTTTTCGACAAAGAAACAGGTGAAACCCGTGGCGATGAAGGCACATTCTTTGTGACAGACGATGGCGAAAAGCGTATCTTAATTTCGGATACACAAAACTATCAAGCGGTGGTTGATTTAACGGAAGTAACGAAAGATAAATTTACCTATAAGCGAATGGGTAAAGATAAAGACGGGAAAGATGTAGAAGTCTTTGTAGAACATATCCCTTATTCTGACGAGAAATTAACCTTTACGAATGGCCGTAAAGATTTAGAAACAGAAACTGGCAAGATTGTTACCAGTGAACCTGGGGATGACATTTTAGGGGCTACATTATGGAATGGCACGAAAGTTTTAGATGAAGACGGTAACGATGTTACTGAAGCAAATAAAATGTTTATTAGTTTAGCGAAATTTGATAATAAAACAAGTAAATATGAATTCTTTGATTTAGAAACGGGTAAAACCCGTGGAGATTTTGGTTACTTCCAAGTAATTGATAATAACAAAATCCGGGCCCACGTTTCAATTGGTGACAATAAATATGGAGCTGCATTAGAATTAACAGAATTAAATGATAAACGTTTTACGTATACACGAATGGGTAAAGACAACAATGGCAAAGAAATTAAAGTCTTTGTAGAACATGAACCATATGAAGGAGACTTTACGCCAGACTTCACGTTCTAATTAGTCAATCACGAGTGGATGAAGCGGTCAAAAGGAAGTAAAGGATTCTTTTGACCGCTTCATTTTTAACAAAAAAATAGTTTATAGTTGTTTTTAATCGTTTATAAATTGTTCATTTTTCTGACAGTGGTAGTTTAGAATCGTTTGTTAAGATAGGTTTATCAAAGAAAAGGAGCGATGCTTTATGAAAAAGAAAGTATTAAGTTCGATTACTTTAGTAACATTAAGTACGTTACTTATAGCAGGTTATGCAAGTCCAGCATTTGCAGGTCATGCAGCCAATCCAAATAGTGCTACAGCAAATTTAGGCAAACATCAAAACAATGGCCAAACAAGAGGCGACAAGGCGACTAAGATTTTATCTGGCACGGACTGGCAAGGAACCCGTGTTTATGATGCTGCTGGTAATGATTTAACGGCAGAAAATGCTAATTTTATTGGTTTAGCAAAATATGATGGTGAAACCGGTTTTTACGAGTTTTTCGACAAAAATACTGGGGAAACCCGTGGTGACCGAAGGAACATTTTTTGTGACAGGTGATGGCACAAAACGAATTTTAATTTCGCGGACACAAAATTATCAAGCCGTAGTGGATTTAACCGAAGTGAGTAAAGACAAATTTACTTACAAGCGTTTAGGGAAAGATAAACTGGGGAATGATGTTGAAGTTTACGTGGAACACATCCCTTATCACGGGAAAAAATTAGCTTTTACAAATGGACGTGAAGCATTAACCAATCAAACTGGCAAAATTGTGACAAATAAATCAGGGGATAAAATTTTAGGAACAACCTTGTGGAATGGCACAAAAGTCGTAGATAAAAACGGTAATGATGTGACAGCGGCCAATCAAAATTTCATTAGTTTAGCGAAATTTGATCCAAACACAAGTAAATATGAATTTTTCAATTTACAAACGGGTGAAACCCGCGGCGACTTTGGGTACTTCCAAGTGGTGGACAATAACAAGATTCGGGCCCATGTATCTATTGGTACGAATCGCTACGGTGCAGCGCTAGAATTAACGGAACTAAACAATGATCGATTTACGTATACTCGAATGGGTAAAGATAATGCTGGTAATGATATTCAAGTGTTCGTGGAACATGAACCTTACCAAGGCACATATCATCCAGCCTTTACTTTCTAAAAGTCTCTTGTCTTCTCTCTTATTTAACAAAAGAACGTCCCCCAACGTTCTTTTGTTTTCTCTTCTTCTATAAATAAATTGTTATTAGTTATAATTAAATATTATTATTAAGATAATTATAATGATTATTATTTAATAATTTGTTCATATTATGGACAGGTGGAGTTAATAACTACTTGCTATCCTTAAATTATCAAAAGGAAAGGGAGTAGTCGTTTATGAAGAAAAAAATCGTTGGTACAATTACGTTGTTGGCTTTAAGTGCGTTATTAGTTGGTGGAGCAGGAGGGGCTTTGACGGCAGAAGCATACGTTCCTCAAAGCGTAGACAATCCCAATAATTTAGGGGATTTACCTGAGTATTTACGTTCAGTTGGTATTAGACAAGATGAAGGATTATCAGAAAAAGATTGGGCTGGAACACGCGTTTATGATCGAAACGGGAATGACTTAACAGATGAAAATCAAAACCTATTACATGCAATCAAATTTGATGCAACCACTAGTTTCTATGAATTTTTTGATAAAGAGACTGGAGAATCAACAGGAGATGAAGGAACCTTCTTTATGACCGCTGGTATTACAGATGTTTCCCGTCTTGTAATTATTTCTGAAACCAAAAATTATCAAGGTGTATACCCACTTAGAACTTTATACCAAGATACTTTTACGTATAGACAGATGGGGAAAGATAAAAACGGAAATGATATTGAAGTTTTCGTAGAAAACAAAGCAACCTCAGGACCAGTTTATGGTCGTCCGCAGCCATACCCCAATAATCGTCCCAGAACACTAGAATTCACGAATGGACGCCGTGCCATGACAGAACAAACAGGCCAGATTGATGTAAATCGACAAGGGGATGAAATTATTGGTAAAACTTCCTTTGATGGGACACCGCAACTTCTTTGGAATGGCACAAAAGTAGTGGATAAAGATGGCAATGACGTAACTTCGGCCAACCAAAACTTTATCAGCTTAGCGAAATTTGACCAAGACAGCAGCAAATATGAATTTTTCAATTTACAAACTGGTGAAACTCGTGGCGACTATGGCTACTTTAAAGTAGGAAATCAAAATAAATTCCGTGCCCATGTTTCCATTGGAACCAATCGCTATGGCGCTGTCTTAGAGTTAACAGAATTTAATGATAATCGTTTTACGTACACACGAATGGGTAAAGATAACGAAGGAAACGATATCCAAGTCTATGTGGAACATGAACCATACCAAGGAACTTTTAATCCTGAATTTACCTTTTAAGAACAAAACATACGAATGGAAACCAAAAAAAGTTTCGACTTCTTTTGGTTTCTCTCTTTTTAAAATAGAAAAACAGAGAAAGCGTTTTAATCGACAAATAAAAAAAGATTCGTTAGATTAGAACCACTGGAGAAAAATCTCATATTTCTCTCGAGGAAAGGAAGTTGAGCACAATGAACAAAAAAAATTTAATGGGGCTATTAAGTGTCGTGACCATTCCATTACTTGCTGCGTGTCAAGGAGGAGAAACACCTTCCGCAGCGTCAAAAAATAGTCAAACGGTGACTACTCAAAGTAGTGCAAAAACTGAAAGCACCAGTACAACCCGTTCGGTGGCTCAAACAACATCAAAAGAGGAAGTGAAAGAACCGATGAAGACCTATGAAGTGGGTGCGCTTTTAGAAGCAGCCAATCAACGAGATACGAAGAAGGTCAAGGAAATTTTACAAGATACTACTTATCAAGTGGATGAAGTCGACACAGAAGGCAATACACCGCTCAATATTGCTGTGCACAATAATGACATTGAGATTGCAAAAGCGTTGATTGATCGGGATGCCGATATTAATCTGCAAAATAGCATTAGTGATAGTCCCTATCTTTATGCGGGAGCGCAAGGACGTACGGAGATTTTAGCGTATATGTTAAAAAATGCGACACCAGATTTAACTAAGCATAACCGTTACGGTGGCAATGCGTTAATTCCGGCAGCTGAAAAAGGACATATTGACAATGTGAAGCTCTTGTTAGAAGATGGACGAGAAGACATAGATTTCCAAAATGACTTTGGCTATACAGCATTGATTGAGGCAGTGGGGTTACGTGAAGGGAACCAACTTTACCAAGATATTGTAAAATTGTTAATGGAAAATGGTGCGGATCAATCCATTAAAGACAATTCTGGTCGAACAGCAATGGACTATGCCAATCAAAAAGGTTATACGGAAATTAGTAAAATTTTAGCACAGTACAACTAAGTATTGTGTCCTTTCGGGAAGGAATAAATACAGGTAGGAGTGAAGGAAAGCATGAATTATTGGTTAAAAAATGTTCGAATTGAAACAGGGTATCAAAAAGAAGGTGACTGGTTATCTGGGACAGTAACCAAAGAAGTGGCAATTGAAGTAACAGATGGAGTATTTACAAAAATCATCCCCAATGAAGAATTGGTAGAAGAACCTGGGTTGACAATTATTGATGGTCACCATCAATTGATTTTACCAGGTTTGATTGAAAAACATTGTCACTTTGATAAAAGTAAACTAGGTGTTCCGTGGTATCCGGTGACGCCAGCGAAGTCAATTGTGGAACGTGTCGAAACAGAAATCCCTTATTTAGATAGTTTAGAACTTTCTTTAACAGAACGCGCCAACCATTTAATTGACTTAGAATTACCACATGGCGCGACAGCCTTCAGAACACATGTCGACGTGGAACCGATGACAGACTTACGTTATTTTGATGAAGTCCAAGCGTTGGCCCAAACGAAACCATTTGCGGTAGAAATTGTCGTCTTTCCACAGCACGGCTTACTGCGTTCAGATTCCGTTGAATTAGTTGATCAAGCATTGGCAAAAGGTGCCGATTTTATTGGTGGCGTGGATCCTTATTCACTAGATGGTGATTACAAAAAATCATTGGCTGAAACATTCCGCTTAGCAGATAAACATGGTGTCGGTGTGGATATTCATTTACATGACCGTCACGAAGCTGGGACAACAACGATTAAAGAAATTATCCGTTTAACGAAAGAATATGGCCTACAAGACAAAGTATTTATCAGCCATGCCTTCGGGTTAAATGATTTCATTGGTGAAGAACGTGACGAAGTTTATGATGCTTTAGCAGCAGAAAAAATTCATATTAATTCCAGCGTGCCAATCACACCTAACACGATTCCGCCAATTATGGAATTGTTACGTCATGGAGTCAATGTCCATCTTGGTTGTGACAATATCTACGATTGCTGGTCTCCCTATGGTGATGGTTCATTACAAGAAAAATTGGCTCGTTTAGGTGAACTTTTTAATGTGAAAGACCAAGATGCTTTAACCCAATTATTGGGCTTAGTGACAGATGGTGTCACAACTTTAGACGAACAAGGGCAAGCAAATTGGCCGCAAGTTGGTGCTGAAGCAACTTACTTACTCACTGAAGCAGAATGTGCGGCGGCTTTTGTCGCTCGTCAGACACCGGTGGAAATCAGTGTGGTAAAAGGAACCACACTTTATCAAAAATAACAAAAAGAAGCGAGATTTCTCGCTTCTTTTTTTGTTATTAAATTTATTTGGATTAGACGCTTAATTTTACAATTGAAAACGACATCCATCTTATATTTCATTGATGAAATTAGTGAGAAGAAGTATGATTTAATTTAGCTCTGATTACTTTTGATACATCGTTTTTCAACTGATCAAAATCTGATCTATAAGTAGCAATAAAAACCAATAAATCAACGCCTTCTTGCGTATCTAATTGGAAATCATAACCGTTTAATTGTAAAAATAAGTCGGTTGCCATTACAGCTGTCCGTTTATTTGCATTGTAAAAACAATGCTTTGTTGCAATGTTAATCATTAAAATAGCTGCTTTTTCTTCAATTGTTGGGTACAGGTCAACGTCAAAGACGAATTGTGCTGGTTGGTTGCTAGCCATTTCTAATGCATTACGATCTTTGATGCCAATTTGTTCTGCGGGAGAATACGTTTGGATCAAGAAAGTATTCATTTGAAATAGATCATCCGCTGATAAATAATAAATACTTTTCATTTAGTAACCAATTCTTTGTACAGCTCATTATGTTTTTGTTTTGAGTTCTCCATCATTTGTTGTAATTTTTTTTGATGTTCTGACATATTTTTTTTAACAATAATATCTTTTAATTTTTCTTCGTCTACATAAACGGTGTCTGTCGCAGTCGCACCAATGCTTTCTAGAAACTCTTTTGACAATGTCATAACAACAGAATTCCCAACTTTTCTAAGTTTTCTTTCTTTGATTTCCACTAGTAACCCACCTTTCGTATATATTGTATATACAGTATATCATGGATCATAAAAAAGTTTCTATCACAAGTCTAATACTTTAATAAAATTTCTTGATTGCTTATCGTTCCTTCAGCCAGCTATCCAATTGCTCAAATAAAGTGATGACCGAAGGATCTTTGGTTTGTTTTAAAAATCATGTTCTAAATAGTAAACCGCTTTAAAGGTACTCTCAGGAATGGTCCGTCCGATTTTTTTGCTATAGCGGAACGGCACTTCTTCGTCTGAGCTGCTAGCTGTACTGAAACAAGGTGGAAAAGTTTTTAATGTTTCGTCTGACAGTGCGTAAGCAGACCAGTCCCCATTTTCTGGTAATCCGTAAAAGTGCGGCAATAGCGCTTGCTGAATACTGTAATGATACAGCAGATAGCGAGAAAGAAAAGGATCATCCCAAACAGGCTTTGTTTGGTCGATGGTAGCTATTTCTTTAGCGGAAATGGCTTGCTTTAATAATTTTCGTGGCTCTTTAATAAATTCTAAATCTGTATAGCCGTAAAAATTGACTAAAAATTGTGGCGTCAAATTTAGTGTTTGTAATTGTTTGGTTAACTGTAACATTAAATAACCGCCAGCGGAACGCCCGCACAAACCAAATGGCTGGTTTTGAATAATCTCTTCGTTTAACAATTGGAAGGTTTCTGTTAGCGTCCCTAAGATGTGATCGATTTTTGTATTTGGAGCCAACAAATAGTCCAGCGCTAAAACGGTATAGCCATTGCTTGTAAACAGCTCCTTCAGTTCTTCTGGTAAATCACTTTTGGTTCCATAAATCATCCCGCCACCGTGTAAATAGACGACATAGTTCGTTGGTTCAGTCGTAGTGGGGTAGATAGTAACTGTTGCGCCATTAGCGAGTGTTTGATTGTTTTTCAAGTGCACGTCTCCTCATCTTTATAATGTATGTGGCAATTTCATAATTTAACAATTGCAAGGGATTGGCTAAGTCAATATCAAGAAGTTGTTCCACTTTGTTTAAACGATAACGAATCGTTTTTGAATGAAGGAACATCGCTTCAGAGGTCTGTTTATAGTTGCGATTATTTTGGAAAAAACTGTACAAGGTTTCAAATAAATCGTAGTTGTTTTCGGCTAATTGATAAAGTGCGCGAGGAATTAATTCGTCTAAATTTTCCAATTGGTCTTCGCGGATAAAATTTTTAAATACCCCGATATCGGCTAAGGTGACAATTGGTCCGTTATAAAAAGTTTCATTAAAGCGCAGAATGTCCAGACATTCAATCAGTAGCTCTTTAATCCCTTCTCGTGATTTTAAACTGCTGACGGCAACGGTAAGCGTGTCGTTTTCTTCTAAAAGTTCAGCTAATAAACGACTTAATTGCAGCTTTGTAATTTTTCCATCACTTTCATTGAAGTTAAAAAGGACCGCCGAATAATTTAGCTGATCGAAGAAGATGGATTTCACACGCAGGGTACGAAGTAAGGCAATAATTCGTTCTTTCATGAGTTGTGTATTTGTGTCTTTGGTAGAAAAAGCAATCGCTTGGTAAGAATCTAGCTCTTGCATTTGCACTTCACGAAGCAAACTGTTTAGCTCGTCAGGATTTTGCGGTGTATTTTGTAAAATAGCATCCGCTAAGTTGTTCAAACGAGTATACCGTTCTTTTTTTAACAAATTTTCGGTATTGAATTTTTCTTGTAAGACATCAATCGCATTTTCGATAATCACTAAATCCGTTTCTTTAACCTTTTCATCTTGTAAATAAACCAGAAGTAAACAATTAGTGGAATAACTATTGAAAATAGAAACTTCTAGTGCCAACTGTTTTTTGGGGTTGGCATGAGAGTAAAGTGTTAAAAGAGAGTAATCGTTTTTAGTGAATTCACTGTTTTTTAGTTTTTCTCTTGAGAGCACAATCGCATCATGGGGTAAGTCGCCATCGCTAATTTCCAGATGTTTATCCAACATTTTTAAAGCGAAGGGTAATTTAATGATGTCATAAAATTCTTGCATAATCGTCTCAACCGTTGGGTAGTGGCGCTCTAATTTGGTGAAACGTTGGCGCACATCGTAATACGTACGTAAGACATGCGACTGATAATTCAACAAAGGCTCGTAAATCGTAAATAGAATTTTTTCATAGCTAATGTCTTGTGTGATTTTAATTAAAGGAATTTCATAATTGAAACATAATTCGATAAACCACTCTGGAATCATTTTAATGAATCGATCTGTTTTCAAAATTAAGCCGCTGATGCCAATTCGGCGCATCTTTACGAAAAAATTTTCCAACTCTTTTTCGGGTAGATCATGCAATGCGTAGAAAGAAGTCAAAATTAACTGATTCTTTCTACTCCAGTTCTCAATGTCAATCGCTTCTAAGACCATTGCCGAGTCAACTTCATTGTCTAAACCAATCTCTTTCGTCAAAATTTTACCTTTTTTTAAGTCACCTATCGATAATAACTCTCTTAATTTCATCATTTTCTCCTTTTTTCCTCTTATGGATAAAAATTATACCATTTTTTTAGAATTATGTCCGATGAAAACACTTTCTCGTTTCGATACAATAGCATTGTAAGGAATAGATAGGAGGATGAACAATGTTACACACAGTAATTTTGAAAAACAATTACCAAGACTCCATCAACTTAATGTTATTGACCAATAAAATCAATGCATTAGATGGTGTAACCATGAGTCAAATCATGATGGGAACAGATGCCAACAAAGACATCCTTAACAACACGAACTTGTTAACGGATGAGGCCAATAGTGCATCTGCAAACGACATGATGATTGTGGTTGACAGTGAAAAAGAAAACATCATGGAAGAAGTTATGCCAGCGATTGATGAATTCTTAGATGATTTATCAGCAAAGGGAACTAGTGAAGAAGCACAAGCAGCAACTTCTTGGTCAGAAGCGTTTGATCTTTTACCAGAGGCGAATGTAGCGCTATTCAGTATTCCTGGTGAATATGGTGCGCCAGAAATGGAACGTGCCTTAAAAAATGATTTACACGTGTTCTCTTTCACGGATAATGTGTCAATTGAAGATGAAGTACGTTTGAAAAAATTAGCGCATGAAAAAGGCTTACTAATGATGGGCCCTGACTGTGGAACTGGTATTATCTCAAGTATTCCAATCGCCTTTACAAATGTTGTTTCTCCAGGAAACATTGGCGTTGTTGGTGCTTCAGGAACAGGGATTCAAGAAGTTACAACGATTATTGACCGCTTAGGTGGCGGAGTTGTTCACGCCATTGGTACTGGTGGTCGTGACCTAAGCGACAAAGTAGGCGCTATCACAGTGAAAGATGCTATTGTGGCTTTAGAAAATCACGAACCAACCGATGTGATTACAGTTATTTCTAAACCACCTGCAAAAGAAGTTCGTGATGAAGTGGTTGAATTATTACAAAGCATTTCAAAACCAGTCGTTGCGATTTTCTTAGGAGAAAAACCAACAAGTCACGAAGGCAAAGTTTATCTAGCTCATACATTAGAAGAAACAGCTAAAATTGCTGTTGATTTAGCAAATGATGTGGCCGTGAAGAAAAATTACTTTGAAGCATTAGCAAAACCAGCTGTACCAACATTACCAGAAGATAAAGTTGTAAAAGGCTTATATTCAGGTGGTACATTAGCTTCTGAAGCGGGTATGTTAATTTCTGAAGCTTTAGACCTTGGCGGTTTAGTGAAAGCAGAAGGTTATGTCTTGAAATCTCACGGTTATGAAGTCATTGACTTAGGCGATGATATGTATACACAAGGTCGTCCGCACCCAATGATTGACCCAGATGTTCGTATCGAAAAAATTCGTGAATACGCACAAGATGAAAAAACGGGGATTATCTTATTCGATGTGGTGTTAGGCTATGGTGCTCATGAAGACATGGTTGGTGCATTGTTACCAGCAATTGAAGAAGCGCGTGCCACAGCCAAAGAAGCAGGACGTGATCTTTACTTTGTTGCAACTGTTTGTGGGACGACGAAAGATCCGCAAAATTACCAATCGTCGGTTGATCGTTTGAAAGAAGGCGGCGTTTTAGTTGCAGAAAGCAATGCTAAAGCTGTTCAATTAGCTTTATTACTAAAAGGAATCGAAATTTCAGAAGACGATAAAGAAGTGGTTGCTTACAACGGACCAACTGTCGATGTACCAAAACCAGGCGAAAAAGTAATGGAACTATTAACAACCAAACCAAGAATTATTAACGTTGGGTTGCAAAGCTTTACAGAATCAATCGTTGATTACGGTGGCGAAACTGTTCAATTCAACTGGCGTCCGCGTGCCAACGGCAATAAAAAAATGATTAAAATTTTGGATGCTTTGGAAGATTACAGTGAACAAATCGAAGCTGAAAATCACAAAGTAACAGACAAAATTAAAAATGCACAACCATTCTTAGTAGATGTGGTACCTGCGAAATCAGTGATTCCAGAATTAAATGATGACGCACAAAAAACATTACTTCATGCTGGACCACCAATCCAATGGTCTGAAATGACTGGACCAATGAAAGGTGCTTGTATCGGAGCTGCATTATTCGAACGTTGGGCAGACAATGAAGAAGATGCTTTGAAGATTTTTGAAGCTGGCGAAGTACGTTTCATTCCTTGTCACCATGTAAAAGCAGTAGGACCAATGGGCGGTATTACTTCTGGTAATATGCCAGTCTTTGTTGTGGAAAATCGCTTAGAAGGTAACGAAGCATACTGTATCTTGAATGAAGGTATCGGTAAAGTATTGCGTTTTGGTGCTTATTCACAAGAAGTGGTTGATCGTTTAGATTGGATTAAAGATGTTTTAGGACCAACTATTGCGAAAGCCTTGAAACTTTCTGAAGAAGGCTTGAACTTAAACGTATTGATTGCGCGCTCTATTACAATGGGTGACGAGTTCCACCAAAGAAATATTGCCGCATCATTGAACTTCTTAAAAGAATTGTCTCCATTAATTATCAAAACAGATATTCCAGAAGATCAAAAATACGAAGTAATCAAATTCTTAGCTGACACAGATCAATTCTTCTTAAATGTCATGATGGCAACTGGAAAAGCAATTGTTGATGGTGCCCGTAAAGATACCAACGGAACGATTGTCACAACGATGACTCGTAACGGCGTGAACTTTGGGGTCCGGATTGCAGAAACAGGCGATCAATGGCATACCGCACCAGTAAATACACCAAAAGGTCTTTACTTCACTGGTTTCAGCGAAGAAGACGGAAATCCTGATGTCGGGGATAGTGCAATTACTGAAACAGTAGGCGTTGGAGCAATGGCTATGGTAGCTGCACCTGGCGTAACACGGTTTGTTGGTGCAGGTGGCTTTGAAGATGCGTTAGCAACCTCAAATGAAATGGCAAAAATCTGTGAAGGACACAACCCAACATTCTCAATTCCAACTTGGGATTTCCAAGGAACTTGTTTAGGAATTGATATCCGTAAAGTGGTGGAATTAGGAATTACACCAATCATCAATACAGGGATTGCACACAAAAATGCCGGTGTTGGTCAAATTGGTGCAGGGACAGTTAGAGCACCTCTAGGCTGTTTTGAAAAAGCCCTAGAAGCGTATGCTGAGAAACTAGGCATTACGGTTGAATAACCAACTAGTCATTAGTGACTACATTTTTCCTATCCACCAATATGGCAAGATGGGAACCATTCACAGTGTTTTTGAACGTTCATTTAATCTGAAAGTCCAGGATCAATTAATCAATGTTGCAAACTTCCATAATTATTTATCAAGCTTTGGTATGTTTTTGCCAGATCAATTGTTTCAAGAAATCTTTCCGTATGTACAACAAGGTAATAAAGTCAAAATCACAGAAAATCAGTTGACCTTTTACAGTACAGTCGGCGTGAAAACGATCCAACTCACACCTGCCGAGGTCGTTTCTTTAAACATTACTCATTTCAAGTTAGAAAAAGACCAATTACGCTTGTTGCGAGACCGCTTATTAGCGAGAAACTTAGAACGTAGAATTGGCCTGCCTTTAGACGAACGAGCAAAGCATATTTTCAAAAAAATGAGCCAAAAACAAAAAGTTTGGACACTATCGGAATGGCAAGAAGTAACGAATTATCTGATTGGTCGGGGCAAAGGGTTAACCCCGAGTGGTGATGACATTTTAGTGGCGTATCAAACAATTCTGTTCATACTTGCTGATGAAAGAGCTGCGGCGTTAGCCGCTACTCTTTCGGCAGCAAATTTATCCACAACAGATGTTAGTAAAGGCTATATTGCAAGCTCGGCTAAAGGATATGTAAATTCATTGTTGTATCAGTTACTCTTGGATTTGGAGAACCATCGGGATAATAGAGTTGACGAAAATATTGACAGAATTATACAAATCGGACATTCCTCTGGTAAAGATATGTCATTTGGAATGTTACTAGCTTTACAATCTGTAGAGTTAGATGAGAAGTGAGGAGAAGACATGGAGAATAGTAAAAAAAATCAAGCAGTGCAAGTGAGCAATAGTTACTGGATTAAAGTCGTAGCCATTTTCTTCGTAGGCTGGATTTTAATGTACGCAACACGAACTATTTTTAATCCAGTGATGGGGGTCATTGGAGAACAATTTGGTCTAAGTAACACACAACTTGGTTTAGCCAATAGTATCTTCTTTCTAACCTATGCTGTTGCACAGATTCCTTTTGGGATGATTGGCGATAAAATTGGGCGGAAATTAGTCATTGCTGTTGGGTTTATCGTTCTTGCTATTTCTACTTATTTTAGTGGATTAGCGACAACCTTTGTTATGTTTTTAGTCATTCGTGCAATTGCTGGTATTGGTCAAGGAGCTTACTATGGCCCGCAATATGCGCTATCGACAGAAGCGATTCCAGCAAGTAAACGGACCATCGGTAATGCCATCATCAATAGTGGGATGGCCTTCGGTACATCAGGTGGGTACCTACTTTCAAGTAAGTTGGTTTTAGAAAATGGTGAACATTGGAGCAAACCATTCTTTATCATGGCGATTCCAACGTTTATCGTAGGAATTCTTTTCTATACAATTTTGAAAGAAAAAGTGATTCGTCCTGGTGAAGAAGCTGCACGAGCAGCTGCTGAAGAAGGACCACAAGAAAAGATCTCATTAAAAGAAATTTTCTCAAATCGTAATTTATTAGCCGCATTTATTTTATGTTTCACAAGTATTTATGCAAACTTTGTCATTATTACTTGGTTGCCACAATTTTTAATTGCTGAACGTGGCTTTACAGGAGCGAGCGTTGGTTTCATTTCATCACTTGTACCATGGGCCTCTATTCCAGGAGCCTTAATCTTCGCTCGTTTGAATGATAAAACAGGTGCGACGAAAAAATTAGTCTTTACATTAGTACCTTTAGCAATCCTATCTGTCTTTGCGATTGCTTTTGTAACAAATCGGACATTGTTAATTTCTGTTTTAATTCTTTATGGGTTAACAGGGAAATTAGCGTTAGATCCAATTATGGTGACTTTTGTTACCAAACATGCACCAAAAGCGGCCTTAGGAACAACGTTAAGTGCCTATAATTTTATCGGGATGTCAGGGTCAATCCTAGCACCGTATGTCACAGGATATTTAGCAGATACAGCAGGCTCAATGCAAGTTGGCTTCTATCTTTCTTGTGTACTATTAGTTATTGGTTTACTAGCTTTTGCTTTCTTAGCTAAAGATGAGAGTAAACCGAAATTAGGTTAATTATCCCTTCGATAATGACTGAAACAATCAAAATGAGCAAGACAAAATCTTTCATTTCGTAAACAAATTATTTCTTATCCGTCGATACTGAAAAGATTTTGTCTTTGCTTTACTAAAAAGGAGCGAATCAATCAATGAGTTTAAACGTAATTGCCCTAGGTGGGAATGCTATTTTAGATACGGATCCAACAGATGAAGGCCAAAAAGCCGTCGTTAATCACGCGGCCAAATATATTGCAGAATTTGTTGCTAAAGGGGAACAAGTCATTGTCTGTCACGGAAACGGACCACAAGTAGGGAATTTGCTTTTACAACAAAAAGCAGGCGAAAGTGAAAAAAATCCAGCGTTGAAATTGGATACTTGTGTTGCGATGACACAAGGAAGCATCGGTTACTGGTTACAAAATGCTTTAACTAATGAGTTTGAAAAACGTAACATTGCTAAACCAGTTATCTCTGTAGTTACACAAGTGCGTGTGGACAAAGAAGATCCTTCGTTTAAAAAACCATCAAAACCAATTGGTCCATTCTATACAAAAGAAGAAGCTGACGCGGAAGCAGCCAAAGATGGCTCTACGTATGTGGAAGATGCTGGCCGTGGCTACCGAAAAGTTGTTCCATCACCAATGCCTAAAGAAATTGTTGAAAAAGAGGCGGTTCGTGCTTTAGTAGAGGCGGACGTTTTAACTATCTGTTCTGGTGGCGGGGGCATTCCGGTCGTAGCAGAAGACGGACAATACGTAGGTGTGGAAGCGGTTAACGACAAAGATTTCTCTGCACGTGTTTTAGCTGAAAACGTTGATGCAGACCGTTTGATTATTTTGACAGGCGTTGATAACATCTACATTAATTACAATCAACCAGATCAAAAAGCATTAGAACAAATCAGTGTAGCCGAAGCAGAAGAATACATTAAAGAAGGTCACTTTGCTGCTGGTAGTATGCTACCAAAAATCGAAGCTGCCTTAGACTTCGTAAAAGGTGATGACAAACGGAAAGCAATCATTACTTCTATCGAAAACTTAGAAAACATCGATAAAGAAGCAGGAACTGTGATCAGTCAAAAGGGGTAGTTTACCATGAAAAAACCGTCCATGATCACCCAAATTGCAATTGCTGTTGTCGTAGGAATCCTCGTAGGACTCTTGATTCCTGCTAGCGGCAATTACTTGAAAATAGTTGGAGATGTCTTTTTGCGACTGATGCAAATGGCTATTCCTATCTTGATCTTAGGGCAAATTGTCCAAGCAGTTGGCAGTATTAATCCAAAAGAATTAACGAGCCTTGGGGGTAGAACAATCGCTGTTTTCGGGATTTCCTCCTTAGCTGCCGCTTTATGGGGCGTCCTAATGGCAGTCATTTTTAATCCAGGATACGGTGTTAAAATGACTGGCTTCCAAGATGCTTCTATTAAAGCGCAAGAAATCTCAATTACTGATACGATTTTAAATTTCGTTCCGAAAAATATTTTTGATTCACTGACTCAAGGATCGATTATTCAAATTATTGTCTTTGCATTATTTTTTGGTTTAGCACTGAATAAATACTTACAAAGCCATCCAGAGACACAACTCTTCCAAATAATTGTGGACTTTAATGAAGTTATCATTACAGTCATTCGATACGTCATGTATCTAGCACCTCTGGGGATTTTTGCTTTAATTGCTTCAACAATTAGTCACTTAGGCCTTCAAATTATTTTACCGTTAGTGAAGTATCTATTGGTCTATGGATTAGGAACTATTTTATTTTTGGGCATCTGGATTTTGGTTATCACATTGTACTGTAAAGTAAGTCCACTACGTTTAATTACAAACATGAAAAATATGTCTGTGATGGCCTTGGCGACAACTTCTTCAGCAATTACTTTACCAGTAGCTTTGGAAGAAACAGAAGCAAAATTAGGTTTAAGTAAGCGAATTACTAACTTAGTGTTGCCGTTAGGTATGTCATTAAACAGTAACGGTTCAGCGATGCATATGGCTTTTACTGTAATGACTATCGCTCAGATGTATCAGCTAGAGTTTGATATTACGAAAATGATTTACTTAGCAATTACAGCAACGTTTGTCTCACTAGCAAACGCAGTTGTTCCCGGTGCGGGCTTAGTCTCACTGGCAGTGATTGTTCCGCAAATGGGTTTACCCATTGAGAGTATTGCAATTTTTGCAGGCGTCGAATGGTTTGTTGGCATGTTACGAACAATTTTAAATGTCAATTCAGATGTTTACTCTGCTATTCTAGTTGCAAAATCAGTGGATGAAATTGACTATACTGTCTTTAACAGTAGCAATAAGTAGTGAAAAAAGGGGAGGAAATGCAAGGACGAAGAAGAAAATCACTTGTTTTCTTTCCTTTTTTTAAGATTAATGATAAAGGAGCAAGCGCAATGGAAGAAATGGTTGTCGTTACACCGGAAAAATTAGAAAAGCTGATGAAACAAAAATTAGAAGCTGCTGGTTTACATTCTGAACATGCCGAAGAAGTTGCTCGACATTTAACTTTTGCAGATGCTAGCGGTATTCATTCACACGGGGCGGTTCGTATGGATTATTATGCGGAACGGATTGCAAAAGGCGGGATCACGATTGACCCCGAATTATCATTTGAAAAAACTGGACCGTCCACTGCCATTTTTCATGGCGATAATGGCGTGGGTCAATTTGTTTGTAACGAAGCATTAGCTGCTGCAGTTGATCTAGCCAAAGAATCAGGGTTAGCGTATGTTGGCGTTTCTCAAACGAGTCATAGCGGGACGTTATCGTATTATGTTAAAAAAGCAGCGGAACAAGGCATGGTTGCTCTTTCGATGTGTCAATCTGATCCAATGGTGGTACCGTTTGGTGGTACAAGCAATTATTTTGGGACAAATCCAATCGCTTTTGCAGCACCTAGAGCAGGTCATGAACCAGTCGTGTTTGATATGGCTACGACAGTACAGGCGTGGGGGAAAATTTTAGATGCACGTTCAAGAGATGTTGAAATTCCCGACACATGGGCAGTAGACGAAAAAGGCCAGCCAACGACTGATCCTTATGAAGTACGAGGTTTATTGCCGATTTCAGGACCAAAAGGATATGGACTAATGATGATGGTCGATGTCTTAGCTGGTTCGTTGTTAGGTTTACCTTTTGGCAAACATGTCAGCTCCATGTATGCGGATTTAACGGAGAAACGGAATCTGGGTCAGATGTTTTTAGTCATTGATCCAAGCCGCTTTACAGATTCTGAACGATTTAAAGAAAATATTAATCAAATGGTGGAAGAACTTCATAGTGTGCCTACAGCAGAAGGGTTTCAACAAGTTTACTATCCAGGAGAAATTGGTCAGCTAAACTATCAAAAAGCCATGTCAGAAGGCATTGAAATTCCACAAAGTATTTATGATTATTTAGTTAGTGAGATTGTACATTACGATAAATATGGCGGGCAAGGTGCCTTTGCCAAATAATGAGGAGCGCAGAGAGTATTCGCTACTGCGTTGCTCTCGCCTTCTTTCTATTGGAGGAAAGTAAAATGAAAAAATCGTCAAAAGTAGCACTTATTTTTGCATTCTTAGTTAGTATTTTTGTGCCAGTTGCGGTCTTTGCTGATGAGATTGGGGATGTAGTTGCCCCGACAGGAATCATGGCATTAGTTGTGATTATTCCATTGATTGTTGTTTTGGTTCTATTGTTTATGAAAGTCGATATGATTATCGCTGGTTTAATTGGTGGCGTCTTAGCGATGCTGATTGGTGGCATTGGACTAGAAGAAGCGAATAAACAGATGTTGGAAGCTATCCCAATGATGTTAGGAATTACCGTTCCCATCATTAATTCAGCTGTTGCGATGGCGGTCTTTAAAGCAGGTAGTTATTCAGCTGCATTAACTTTAGCCAAACGAGGCACAAAAGGAAAAGTCGAGTATGTTTCAGCTTTTATTGTTATCTTATTAGCCGCAGCCACATATATGTCAGGAATTGGTGGCGGAAGTGCGATGGTTATTGCGCCATTGGCCTTTGCCGCAGTTGGCGTTGTTCCTGAATTAATTGCAGCAATGTCTTTAGCTGCTGCGGTATCATTTACAACATCACCCGCTTCATTAGAATCAAGTATTGTTTCAAAATTAGGCGATATCAGTGTCGGTTCATATGTTTCAACCATGCGACCTTACTGGTTATTCTTCGTAGCATTAGCGATTGTTCTAGCCTTTTGGGGAACGAAACATAGAAATGTTGGCTTTAAAGAGTCGGCAGATGATGAATTTGATAAAAAGAGCAATGGTGAATTATTTAAAATTACCTTGCCAGCCATTTTCTTATTGTTTGCTGTAATTTTTGGACCAATTGTGAATGATTTAATTGGTTTTGCCTTCTTTACGCCACTTGTATACATGATTTTAACATTAGTTTTAATTTTCTTATGTACAGATTTCTCAATGAACAAATCTGTCGAAGCGATGGTAGATGGGTCTACATATATTTTGACTCGTTTATTCCAAGTAGGGATTTTCTTAGCCTTTATTAATGTTATTGCACAAACAGGAACGTTTGCTGTAATCGCAGGTGTTGCTGAAAATGCACCAGCCTTTATTGTCGTGCCAGTTGCCATTTTAACAGGGATTTTAATTGGGATTCCAGCTGGGGCCTACGTAGGTTCTGTTTTAACTTTAGTGCTACCAGTTGCTGTATCGTTGAACTTCCCGCCGTTAGCATTAGGTTTTGTAGCAATGGGTGTTGGTTTAGGTAGTCAAATGAGTTTCGTTAATATTACTATGCAAGCTTTATCTTCAGGCTTCCAAATTCCAATTTTGGATGTTGTTAAAGGAAACGTGAAATGGTTAAGTATTGCCTCTGTACTATTATTAGTTATCGGTTTAATCTTTGGATAAAAAACAATTTAGGGAGTGGAAAACATGGATTTATTAATTAAACAAGTTCGTCTTCAAGACGGTGAAGCATTACAAGATGTAGCTATTAAAGAAGGAAAAATCATTGAAATCGCCCCAGTTATTACTGGCGATGCCAAAGAAGTCATCGAAGCAGATGGTCGTGTTTTAATCCCAGGTTTTGTAGAAAGCCATTTACATTTGGACAAGGCATTAATCGCTGATCGTAAACCAAATAAATCAGGTACGTTGAAAGAAGCAATTGAAGTAACCGCAGAATTAAAACCAACATTTACCGAAGAAGACATTTACGACCGTGCCAAACGTGCTTTAGAAATGTTAATCGTTCATGGGACCACGGCGTTAAGAACGCATGCAGAATTTGACCCAGCGCAAGGTTTTACTGGCTTCAAAACAATTATGCGTTTGAAAGAAGAATACAAAGAGTTAATTGATATGCAAGTAGTTGCGTTTCCGCAAGAAGGAATTTTTAAAGCCCCTGGAACAGAACAAATGATGTATGAAGCAATGGATATGGGCGCAGACGTTGTCGGCGGTATTCCTTATAATGATGCACCAGCGAAAGAACATATTGATTTAGTGTTTGAAATTGCTAAAAAATATGATAAAGATGTAGATTTACACCAAGATTTTGCCGATGAAGCTGATGATATGAGTATTGAATATTTATGTGAAAAAACCATCGCTGAAGGCTACCAAGGCCGTGTTTCAGTGGGCCACTTAACGGCATTGCATGCCTTACCTGAAGCAGAATTGGCGCCTATTATTGCAAAAATGGCGGAAGCAAATATTAGCGTGATGGCTTTACCAGCAACGGATTTACATTTAGGGGCTCGTGGTGATCAGTACAATGTTCGACGTGCAGTTACGCCAATTCGTAAATTACGCGATGGTGGCGTGAATGTCTGTATTGCTACGAATAATATTCGCAATGCTTTTACACCATATGGCACAGGGGATATTGTTCAAACAGCGATGTTAGCCATTCCTGTTGGGCACCTAGGTGGAGCGGATGACTTAAAAACAGTGCTACCAATGGTAACAACAAGTCCTGCTCGTGCGATGGGACTAGAAGGATACGGTGTCGCAGTTGGGAATAAAGCAGATTTAGTCTTATTAGACACAAAAGTGGTTGAACATGCGATTATTGATATTCCAGAACGGTTATATGTTATTAAAAACGGCCGTGTTACAGTCAAGACAGACAAAAAAGTCGAAATCATTCGTTAAGAAAAAAAACAAAAAGCTCAAAATGTTAGTTGTCAAAACTAACATTTTGAGCTTTTTTTGATAAAGGTAAAGCTAGGAAGGTGAAAATATGATTAATTTATCCTGTTTTAGCTATGATTCTCTATTGAAAAGTTTATTTTCAGTTTATTTTTGGTCGATTTTCCTTGATATATATAGAATCTTCAGGAAATGCTCCTATCTGTTTAAAATTCGGAATTTCAGAAATTATTCTTTTTTGCTAAACTAGTTATAACTGGTTAGTAAAAAGAAGTATTGGACGAATAGCGCTGAAACAAGTGAATGATCCAAAGTATAAAGAAAAATGAAACCGATACCACAAGACAAGACTGTTGCTGAAAATGGTAAGTGATCATTCTGCTAAGTTTAGTGTCTTAATGTTTAGTTAACTAAGAATTGTTGGATTGTTCTTTAGAAAGAAGGGACAATATGAAGCGAAGTAAATGGAAAGAATTGATAGTAACGGGCATCTGCCATATATTAGTATTCCCCATACTAATACAGACAACTGTTTTTGCAGAAACATTACCAAGTACAAAACAAGTAAGAGAAGGAACCAATCATTCATTAACAGCAGAAAAAGCCAAAAGTGAACAACCACAGACAAAGGATAAACTACATGATGAAGAACCACTAGCATTGCCAAAAAGTGAGTTAATCGATAATGAGGCTAATGTTACAAGTCAAACGATTAGAGAAAGAATTGAGACGCCTAACCTAACTTATCGTTATGGATTTATTAATGAAGAGGGGCAGCCAGTAAACGCCAATGAGATCCTTCTACAGTATCATAGTTGGCAAGGCAATTCCCCAAATGGCATAAATGTGTGGGAAGGTGAAAGTCAACCAGTGACAGCATCTACAGTGGCTAATTTAAAAGAAGTGGTAATTCCAAGTGAGAAAGTAGCCGTCTATTCCGACATGTCAACGGTGCTTGCAGCGAGTAATCAAACATTTTTTTTACCAAGATATTATACTTCTTTAAGCTTATACAATAAGAAAGGGGAAATTGATCCCAATTTTCCGCTGCCAACTATTTCCGACGCATCAGGAAACCAATATCCAACAACAATTTCGCAATTTGAATTGGAAAAAATGTCTGCACAACAATATAGTCAGAAAACAGGAGTAACGTTTAACATTAGCGAGAGTCAAAAACTAATCGTTCCTTTGTACAACCAAGTGAAGGTTGATTCATCGAATCAATCTGGGCTATTGAATTACTTTAAATTTTCAGGGCCGGTTTATTATCATGTTACCAATCGCATAGTGACAGAACATTTTGTGGATACTCAAGGGAAACCAATCCCTCCACCACCGGGGTTTAGACAAGGAAAGCAAACACTTATTGAGCGTGACCCTTACGCATTTAAACAGAAAGATCTTTTGCCAAGTAGCTATGAAATTGACTCAAAAACGTATCAATTTCAAGGATGGTATAAAGGGAAAACGAAACCTGAAAATTTAGAAAAAAGCGTAACGCCCAGTTATGATATTACCTATGATGACAATGATGATTTAACTGTTGTCTATAAGGAGATACCTCAAAAAAATTATACATTTGAGGATGTCAATGGTGTTGAAATTGCACCACCATCTGATTTTATTCAGGATCACCAACAACCAATAACTACGGATGGCTTTCGCTATTTAGCTGGAAAAAAACTGCCACAACAATACAGCGTTAACGGTAAAACTTATTTATATCAAGGTTGGTATCAAGATAAAACAAAACAAGAGAGCTTAGAAAAAACGAAGCGCCCCATAAACTCCCCTGTTTTTAATGAAATGAACGCTATTACAGCAGTGTATAAGGAAATAACTGCAAAAGCTGAAATGCAAATAGAAGGACTAGTCAAAGTCATGCCAAGTGGTTATATACAAATTTGGCAGATTATGCTTACAAATGTGGGAGAAGTACCGTTAAAAAAAATAAACTTAAAGCCAGCAAGTGGTTGGTCACCAGGTCTAGCTCGGCCAATCCAAGTCACGATTCGTGTTGGATCTGAACCAAACAAAATTGTTCCTATTACTGATGAAAATTGGCGAGTTGGCATTGCTTTAAATACGGAAGTGCCTATTGGTCAGACAGCAACTATTATGATGACAACAATTGCTACAGGTGAACCAGATCAAGTGTTACAAGCGGCTGTTGAAATGAATGGAAATTTTTCTGCTGTTCACGCAGCTGATACTGTCAGAATCCAACCTAAAAATCAAGAAATTGTGGCACCAGATGAGGAAGGTTTTATCAGCACACCAACTTTTGATTTTGGCAAAGTCGCCATTTCTAGCAACACGCAGCAACATGGTTTAAAGCAGGCAGCAGATTATTATGAAAATGGTCAGGAAAATCCATATTTACGTTTGAAAAAATCACAACCCAATTGGGCACTAACTGCAGAACTATCCCCCTTTGAAGGAAGAGTGGATCAACTATCATCAATGACAAAGTTATTGTTAGGAACAACCAATGTTTCAGGTTTTATTCAGTACAATCAACCAACGGAAACTAAAGTTGCTCTTGGCAAAACAACCGCTATTCAATTAGTTGCCAACGGTGTAGCTAGCCATATTGTTGCCAATGGTCAGTTTGACGAAAGTGATGTTTATCAATTTGATTTTTCTTTTGATCAAATCAAATTAGAAATTCCAGCAAATCAAGGTAGAAAAGATCAAACTTATCAAGCAATGGTGACTTGGAATTTAGTGACAGGCCCATAAGTCCATAAAAAATAAGTTGAATAGTTTGATCAAAAACATTGCATAGAAATAATAAAAGGCGGCTCAACGAAGCGGCCTTTTTCTTGATTCATTACCAAAATATAACGAATTTTGTAACAAAAACGTTTAATAAAAAGAAGGAAAAATGATTAATTTTACGAAAAAAAGCATATATCGACAAAAAAGAAGCAAAATTTGAATAAAAAAAGAAAAAATATGAAAAAAAATCGAAGAATTGTTTAACAATTGAAAACACGTGAAAACTAGTCGTGACAAGGTGTAAAAGCCTTACAAAAGGTAAGTTTACCTATTATGGAGAAAGAAGGAGTGATCTGAAATGTTTTTGTAACATTTCTATTGCTTAATTGAAATATGGGTGTGGTAGAATGTTTTTGTCGTAAGAAAAGATTAAGATATTTTAAATAAACTTTAGAAATTAATTCGGAGGAATGACAAGTGAAGAAACGTCTATTTGCATCAGTATTACTATGTTCATTAACGCTATCAGCAATTGCTACCCCAAGCATCGCTTTGGCGGACAATGTTGATAAAAAAATTGAAGAAAAAAATCAAGAAATTTCATCATTAAAAGCAAAACAAGGGGATTTAGCTTCACAAGTATCTTCTTTAGAAGCAGAAGTATCTTCAGTATTTGATGAAAGCATGGCTTTACGTGAACAAAAGCAAACACTAAAAGCAAAATCAGAACAATTACAACAAGAAATTACAAACTTGAATCAACGTATTGAAAAACGTAACGAAGCAATCAAAAATCAAGCACGTGATGTTCAAGTTAATGGACAAAGCACAACAATGCTAGATGCAGTTTTAGATGCGGACTCAGTTGCAGATGCAATCAGCCGTGTTCAAGCTGTTTCAACAATCGTAAGTGCCAACAACGACTTAATGCAACAACAAAAAGAAGACAAAAAAGCCGTTGTTGATAAAAAAGCTGAAAACGAGAAAAAAGTGAAACAACTTGAAGCAACAGAAGCTGAATTAGAAACAAAACGTCAAGATTTACTTTCTAAACAATCTGAATTAAACGTAATGAAAGCTTCATTAGCATTAGAACAATCATCAGCTGAAAGTTCTAAAGCTGGCTTAGAAAAACAAAAAGCAGCTGCTGAAGCAGAGCAAGCACGCTTAGCTGCTGAACAAAAAGCTGCAGCTGAAAAAGCCAAACAAGCTGCTGCAAAACCAGCTAAAGCTGAAGTGAAAGCAGAAGCACCAGTTGCCTCTTCATCAACAACAGAAGCACAAGCACCAGCAAGCTCAAGCTCAGCAACTGAATCAAGCACGCAACAAACAACTGAAACAACTACACCAAGTACAGATAATAGTGCAACAGAAAATACTGGCTCTTCTTCATCAGAACAACCAGTACAACCTACAACACCAAGCGATAATGGAAATAATGGTGGCCAAACTGGTGGTGGAACAGTTACACCAACACCAACACCAGAACCAACACCAGCACCAGAACCAACACCAGCGCCTTCTGCTGATCCAACAATCAATGCATTGAACGTTCTACGTCAATCATTAGGTTTACGTCCAGTAGTATGGGATGCAGGTTTGGCAGCTTCTGCAACTGCTCGTGCAGCACAAGTTGAAGCAGGTGGCATTCCAAATGATCACTGGTCTCGTGGAGATGAAGTTATCGCAATTATGTGGGCGCCAGGTAACTCAGTAATCATGGCGTGGTACAATGAAACAAACATGGTAACAGCTTCAGGTAGCGGTCACCGTGATTGGGAAATTAACCCAGGTATTACGCGTGTCGGTTTTGGTTACTCAGGTAGCACAATCGTAGGACATTCAGCCTAATCAGCAATGATAAAAATAGACGTAAGCAGCTTCTGAAAAGAAGCTGCTTTTTTCATTACTATTTCATCCATCTCCGTTGACAAATTTGCTAAACGTGGTATTCTAATTATAATCTAATAATTTCCGTTGAATAGGAAAGTAAATACAAGACAGCTGGTAGAGAGACTTTGGTTGGTGAAAAAAGTTAGATGTCTGTATCGAAAAATGGCCTAGGAGGAATTTTTGTCGAAACGTAGGCAAAAACGTAATGTCTTTCGTTAACAAGACCGCTGATTATGATTGTCAGTTGAAGGGAAAGAGTCATCTTTCCGAAAAAAGGTGGTACCGCGATAATAATCGCCCTTTTACTAGTTACGGCTAGTAAAAGGGCGTTTTTTTATAAATAAAAATAGGAAAGAGTGAGGCAAATGAGTAGTCAGATTCCTTTTACAGTTGATCATGTGGGAAGTTTTTTACGTCCGGAAACAATTAAGAAAGCACGGAAAAAGGTCCAAGCAGGTGCGTTATCTCAAGCAGAGCTACGTCTTATTGAAGATGAAGAAATCAAAGCATTAGTAGCAAAACAAAAAGCTGGCGGCTTACGGGGAATCACAGATGGTGAATTTCGTCGCGGTTTTTGGCATATTGATTTCTTAGAAGGATTAAATGGTGTGACAGGCTATATCCCAGAAACGGGGTATAACCAAACCTTTCATGGAAAAGCAGCTCCGGCCTATAATATCCGCGTAGTGGATAAAATATCTTTTCCTACGCAACATCCATTTTTAGAGGACTTTTCATTTTTAAAAGAGGTGGTGGAAGTTGGTGATGGCACGGTAGCCAAAGCAACGATCCCTAGTCCGACCATGATTTTACGTCAAGAAATTTTATCTAACGATGGCACCTCGCGCATTCAAACAATTTATCCAGAGATTGGTGCTTTTTATAAGGATTTAGCACAAACATATAAAGACGCAATTGCGGCCTTTTACGAGAGAGGTTGCCGTTATTTGCAATTTGATGATACAAATTGGGCGTTTCTAGCGGATCAGACAAAACAAGAAGAATTACGAGCAAAAGGAATACAGCCAGAAGAAATTGCACAAGTGTGTACCACGATTATTAATGAAGCCTTAGCTGGCAAGCCAGAAGATTTAACTGTAACCACGCACATTTGCCGTGGGAACCATGCTTCGTCTTGGTTATTTTCAGGTGGTTATGAACCGATAGCAAAAGAATTATTTGCTACGAATTATGATGGTTTCTTCTTGGAATATGACTCAGATCGTGCAGGGGACTTTTCACCATTAAGACATTGGCAAAATAATGGCAGCAAAGTCGTTTTAGGTTTAGTTACTTCTAAGTTTCCTGAATTAGAAGAGACTGAACAAGTGAAAGCACGAATTGAAGAAGCTCAACAGTTTATTCCTTTAGAAAACTTAAGTATTAGTCCGCAATGTGGTTTTGCTTCGACAGAAGAAGGAAATCGTTTGACGGAGAAAGAACAATGGCGCAAAGTTCAATTACTTCAAGAAATTGCTAGAGAAGTATGGTAAAAAACTGGGACATAAGTCTAAACGGCTTATGTCCCAGTTTTTTCATTGTATTATTTTAAATATTGATCTTTAGTAAAATTCGTGTGTTCATACTCGCCGTTGTCACCATAAAAGCGGTTATAGCGTTGTTTGAATTTGCGAAATAAATAAATGACTGTCACTTTAACTAGGCAATACATTGGAATCCCAAAAATAACGCCCATTAAACCAAACAGTTCACCCATAACTAACAAGACAAGTAAAATAGTAATCGGATGGACTTTTAATTTATCGCCCATCACACGAGGAATAACAAAATCACCATGAATCAATTGGATGGCAAACCAGACGATAACAAATTTAACTACCATAAATGTGGAATCCTGAAAGGCAATAATCAATCCAGGAATAAAGGCAATAAATGGCCCGATATAAGGAATAATACATAAAATACCCGCAGCTAAAGCTAAAATGCTACCAAATTGTAAACCAATTAATAGAAAAGCTGGCCAATACATAATCCCTAAAACCAACGAAGCAATGACTTGACCTTTTAGATAATCGCCAATTTGAATGTTGGCAATTTGGCTATATTCATCAAAATCAGGACGAAAAGCTGGGGGAATGATGCCTTTTACAAAGCGATAAAACTTTTCTTTGTCTTTTAAAAGGAAAAAGGCGATGATAGGTCCTGTAAACAAGGTTAGGAAAGTAGAAGAGACTGCAGAAAAGACGCTTCCCAGACCTTGTGCGCCTGTTTGTAGGTAATCCCCTGCAAAGTCTTTAAAGGAGTTTGCAAGTTTGCCCCAGAGCTGATTAATCGACTCATTAGCAGATTCTAAATCTTTTGCAAAAGGTGTTTTAGCCATAAATTCTTGTACTGTTTGGAGCGTGCTTTTCCAAAAACTTGGGAATTGTTTGATTAATTCTTCCGTTTGGTCTTGGATAATTGGGAAAAGTTGCAGTCCAGCTAACACTAGTAATGCAATAATTAAGACATAGAGAATCGCAATAGCCCAAACACGGGGAATTTTTTTCTCAAGGCGTTTCACCATTGGATTAAGCAAATAAAATAGAATAATACCAAAAAGTACCGGGCCTAAGACGGCACTAAAAATAACAAAAATTGGTTTAAAGATAAATGAAACAGTGTTGAATAAAAAGATAGTTACAGCAATTAGACAAAGGATAGTTAATGTGTAAAGTAAATTTTTCCCACCTAAAAAGCGGATCCACTTGGTACTTTCTTTATCCATAAGTTGCTCCTTTCGTTAAGTTTTATTTCTAAAATGACCAATAATTTCAATGACACCCATGAAAATCAGGATAAATCCAAAGACTTGCATCAAAACTAAGAGACTTTTGAAGGGGTTGAAAACTAAAACAGCTCCAGCGATTAAAACCAGAATACTGTAGATAAGCGCGCCTGTTTGACGAGTATTTAAAGCAAAAGTCAATTGAACGAGGCCGTTTATAACGATACTAATCCCTAATAAAAACGGCAGAATCGAAACAATCACCGGTGCAAAAAATAAAAAGGCTACTGCTAAGACGACAAAGATTAAACCTGTTACGAAACCAAGTCCCCAGCTACCCGTTTGTTTTTTTATTTTGTAGTCATCATAAATATTAATTAACCCTAAAAGCATCAAATAACCAGCAATTAAATAACCGACGAACTGGAAGAAAGCACCGGGATTAAAGACAATGGCACTTCCGATAACGATAAAGACGGCGTCGCGCAATAGGGTATGGCGCCGAAAATTTTCTCTAAAAGTTTGGAACATAAAAATCCTCCTCAATGTTATTGTTTCTTTTATTCTAGCGGAAAAAAGAAAAAAGTGCGAGTGGTAGCTCTAAAAAGTGTTGGAAACTGTGTCTTTAGAAAAAATAACATTAAAAATTAAAAAAGTCTTACAAATGAGCGAAAATTGGCATATAATGGAAAGTGAAATTTTATTTTAAGAAGGAGAGATTTGATGGATTTATTACCTTTATTAGGCGTATTGATCGTCATTGTCGGCTTCGCATTGAAATTTGATGCTATCTTGATTGTGATGGTTGCTTTAATAGTGACGGCTTTTACTGGCGGGCTTGGTTTGACATCAATGCTAGAAACACTAGGAACAACCTTTGTGAATAATCGAGGAATGGCTATCTTTATTATTATTATGTTAGCAACAGGAACTTTAGAAAGAAATGGCTTGAAAGAGTCAGCAGCTACGTTGATTAAACGATTCAAAAAGGTATCTGCTGGTGTGATTATTGACATTTATGGTGTCTTTCGGATTATCTTCGCCGCTTTTAACGTAAGTTTCGGTGGGGTAGCAGGTTTTGTGCGTCCGATTATTTTGCCAATGGCGTTAGGAACAATTGAATCAAAAAATTTACCAATGGTGCCAGAGTATGAAGAAGAACTAAAAGGGATGGCTTCAGCCATGGAAAATATCTGTTGGTTCTTTGGTCAAGTTTTGTTTGTTGGTGGGGCTGGGGCATTGCTTGTTCAATCAACATTGAAAGATTTAGGCTATGAAGTGACATTAGGTAAACTGGCTTTAGTGGAAGTACCAGTCGCCTTAGTTGCCTTAATTTCGGCAAGTATTTACTTTACTTTAAAAGAAAAAAGATTACGTAAAAAATATTATGGACAGGAGGGACTGAAATGAGTTTTTTCACAGATCCAAGTATTGATTTGAGTGCAAAGTTATTGGAAGTCCTTTACATTTTTATGGGGATTATCTTGTTATATACAAGTTTTCGTAGTTTTCGTGATAAAACCAATCAACATGCGTATGGGACTAGTTTATTCTGGGGAATTTTAGGAATCTTAATCGGTTTTGGTCGGTTTATTCCACCAGTTGCCTGTGGCGTACTTATTTTTGTGATGACAATTCCGGCAATTCTTCAAAAAGTGACAAAAGGAGAAAGTCGCTTACCTTCGAAAGAATACATGGAAAAAATGTCTCAAAAATTAGGAATGAAGATTTTTATTCCCGCACTAAGTATCGGGGTTTTTGCAATTCTTTTTGCCACATTGACTACTTTAGGAGCTTTAGTCGGTGTCGGTGTTGGTGTCTTTGTAGCGATTTTCATCATGATGTTCTTTTCTAAAAATAATACGCCGAAAGTATTTTTTGATGATGCGGCGGAAATGTTAGAAACAGTCGGTCCTCTTAGTACGTTGCCAATGCTATTAGCTTGTTTAGGTGCTGTTTTTACTAGCGCTGGTGTTGGTGAGATTATTTCAAAAGGGGTTAGTGCCGTAGTACCAGCAGGAAATGTCAATGTAGGGATTATTATTTATGCTGTGGGAATGGTTATTTTTACGGCTATCATGGGCAATGCCTTTGCAGCAATAACCGTGATGACAGTCGGAATTGGTGTGCCGTTTGTCTTTTCTTTAGGTGCAGATCCCGCATTAGTTGGGATGGTTGCCTTAACATGTGGTTTTTGTGGTACACTGTTAACACCGATGGCTGCGAACTTTAATATCGTACCTGTAGCCATGTTGGAAATGAAAGATAAGTACGGCGTCATTAAAAATCAATTGCCGATTGCACTTTTCATGTTAATTTTCCAAATTGTTTATATGATTCTATTCAAATAAGAAAGGATGATCGAAATGAAAGTTGTCGTTACTGGCTTTGATCCATTTGGAGGAGAAGCAATCAATCCTGCCTTTGAAGCAGTCAAAAAATTACCTGCTGAAATTGCAGGAGCTGAAATTATTAAAGTTGAGGTGCCAACTGTTTTTGGCACTAGTGGTGAAAAAGTGGCTGAAGCAATTGAAACCCATCAACCAGATATGGTGATTTGTGTTGGACAAGCAGGCGGCCGTCAAACAGTCACTGTTGAAAAAGTGGCGATTAATTTAGCGGAAGCGCGTATCCCGGATAATGCAGGACAACAACCAAGCGATGTGCCGTTGGTTGAAGATGGAGCAACAGCCTATTTTACAAATTTACCGATTAAAGCGATGGTAAAAAATTGTCATGACCATCAATTACCTGCAGCGATTTCTTATACAGCAGGAACCTTTGTATGTAATGATATTATGTATCACTTACTACACTTAATTAACACTAAATATCCAACTATTCGTGGCGGATTTATTCATGTTCCGTTCCTACCAGAACAAACAATTGATAAACCAACGTTTGCTTCTATGTCATTAGAAGCAATCACAGATTCTTTGTTCTATATGATTGAAGCAGCAGTAAAAACGCAAGAAGATATTCAACTACAAGGTGGCACAACCCATTAATTAACAGGCGCTTTCGTGAGAACGGAGGCGCTTTTCTATTTTTACAAAAAGAAAAAGTAATTTTTGTTGGCGTGTGAAAAAATTTTTTATACTATTTTCGTTGACAAGTCGGTTTCTTCTTGGTATATTGAGATTCATAAATTATTAGCCCAGTAGGAAATAGATGTTTTGTTCAGAAAGTCGATGGTTGCTGCGAATCGATCAAGTCTATTTGTGAATTACACTAATAAGTAGTAACAATTACATAATACATAAGCGAGAAGCAAGTAAGCTTCTAATTAAGGTGGTACCGCGGAGAGATTCGTCCTTATTCTTTAAGGATGAATCTCTCTTTTTATGTAGCTTTAGGAGGCGTTTTCAATGAGTTGTGGAGGGGTTATTCGTTATCATAAGATCCTTTAATGTCAGAGTATTCAGAAAAAAGATTAGAGGAGAGTAACGAAATGAAAGAAAAACAGAAAAAGAAGACCGTGAGTGTTCGAGAAGCAAGTATCGTGTTATTAATTATTGTGGCAGCTATTGCAACAGGAGTAATTGGCTTAAAGATATCGCCAAATATTACTATTTTGTTTGTGATTGCATTGATTTTAGGCTACGCAATGTTTCGTAAAGTACCATTTGATCAAATGCATAAAGGGATTGTTGATGGCTTGAAGCCAGGGATTATTCCAATTTTTATTTTTATTTTAGTGGGTGCATTGATTGCCGTTTGGATTCAAGCAGGAATTATTCCAACGATTATGGTTTTTGGTTTTAAAATGATTAGTGTTAAATGGTTTGTGCCGTCAGTTTTTATTGTCTGTGCGATTGTCGGCAGTGCAGTAGGTAGTGCTTTTACAGTGATGTCAACAATTGGAATTGCCTTTTTCGGTATTGGCAGTACCTTAGGGTTAAATCCTGCTTTAGTTGTGGGTGCGATTGTTTCTGGTTCAGTTTTTGGTGATAAAATGTCACCTTTATCAGAATCAACAAACTTAGCCGCAGCGATTGTTGAAGCGGATTTGTTTAAACATATAAAAAACTTGATGTGGTCGACTGTACCAGCATTTATCGTCTCTTTAATCTTGTTTATGATTTTAGGACAAACGTACGCGAATACAAGTCTGACAGAAGTAGTTCAAGTTATTCAAGTATTGGAAGACCACTTTACCATTTCAATTTGGTCATTGTTACCATTAGCCTTAATGTTAATCTGTGCCTGGCGCAAAATTCCAGCGATTATCACGATTTTGTTGAACATTATTGTGGCAGTAATTATGATTATTATTCAAAATCCGAAAGTATCGTTGCAGGCATTAGGAAACACGTTGGAAAATGGGTTTGTTTCTCAAACGGGGAACGCACAAATTGATCAATTATTAAGTCGTGGCGGGATTATGAGTATGATGCCGACTGTGGCACTTATTATTCTAACGTTGTCTCTAGGTGGCTTATTAATGGAATTAGGATTGATTTCTGCGGTCATGGAAGTTGTTTCGCAGAAAATGAGCAGTACACCGAAATTGATTTTATCAACGTTATTAACAGGAATTGGCGTAAATATTTTTATTGGTGAACAATTCCTATCGGTTATTTTACCAGGGAATGCCTTTAAAGAAGTTTACAAAAAAGAAGGTTTGGATCCGACTGTTTTAGGCAGAACCTTGGAGGATGGTGGGACGGTTATTAACTACCTCATTCCTTGGGGGATTGCAGGTAGCTTCGTAGCGGGGACCTTTGGCGTACCAACGTTGACTTACTTACCATTTGTTTTCTTTAGCTTATTATCGCCTGTCTTCTCAATGGTCAGTGCATTTACTGGTTTAGGAATTAAGCGGTTATCAGCAGAACCTGTTACCGAAAAATAGATTGATTAAAATAGAACAGTTGATGGGGAATACTGTAGTTTCTCCCTGTCAATTGTTCTATTTTTCTTGTAAAAAAGGTTGCATTTTTAGAAAGAAACAGTTATAGTTGACTAGTCAATTGTTGACGAGTCATCTTTTTAAGGAGGAAACTATGTCGTTATCATTACGGGAAGTCAGCCAATTATTATGTCAGTTAAAGGTATTAGATCAAAAAATTACCAAAGTTTTTGAAGAGCAAGTTGGCTTGAGTTTGACTCGTTATGAGTTGCTGATGATTTTAAAAGAACGTCAGCCGTGTCTTCAAACGGAGATTCAAGAACACTTAAAAATCGATAGTGGTGCGGTCACTCGCCATTTGAAAATTTTAGAAGAGAAACAGTATGTGACACGACAGCGAAATCCAGAAAATAATCGGGAAGTGCTAGTGCATTTAACAGAAAAAGCACAACAAGAACTACAGCAATGCACAGCCAAGCAACAAACGGTAACAGAAATTATTCCCAGTACATTTACAAAGGACGACTGTCGCCAATTAAAAGAACTTTTGACAAAACTAGATCAAAGCATTACAACGAAAGAGGTATGATAGAATGACAACATATACAACGAATGATTTTTCAGAGATTGTTTTTGGCCGCAAATCGGTTCGGGTGTACGATGAAACCCATAAAATTTCTCATGAAGAAATGTTAACAATGATTCAAGAAGCGACCACTGCCCCTTCTTCTGTTAACATGCAGCCATGGCGTTTTGTCGTAGTGGAAAGTGAAGCAGGCAAAGAAAAATTAAAACCCTTAATTCGCTTTAATACGCGTCAAAATGAAACATCTTCTGCAATGCTCTTAATTTTTGGTGATTTAAACTGCCATGAGCGAGGAGAGGAGATTTACAATCAAGCCTATGCTAGTGGTAAAATGCCTAAAGAAGTACGGGACCAACAATTAGCAGCCATTATTCCCCATTATGAAAGTTTAAGTAGAGAACAAATGAATGACATCGTAAAAATTGATGCGAGTTTAGCAGCTATGCAATTTATGTTAGTGGCCCGAGCTCACGGATATGAAACAAATCCAATCGGTGGTTTTGAAGCGGAAAAATTAGCCGAAACATTTGGTTTAGATCAAGAGCGCTATGTCCCAGTAATGATTTTATCTGTGGGTAAGGGCATGGAAACTGGCTATGAATCTGTTCGTTTAGCACCAGAAAAAATCACGACATTTGAATAGGCAATAAAAAATGACGGCGTACGCTTGCATTAACCAACGATCTTAAAGAAAGTTGGCTAATGCAACAGCGATGCCGTCATTGTCGTTGGATAAAGTGACTTCCGTTGCGATGCTTTTAAGCTCGTCAACGGCGTTTTCCATAGCAATCCCCGTGCCGGCCCATTCCAACATAGTATAGTCGTTGTGACCATCACCAAAAGCAATTACTTCTTCAGCAGTTATGCCTAACTGTAGGGTTAGTTTTTCTAAAGAACGCGCTTTATCAATATTTTTTGCGGTAAATTCAAAATAGAAAGGAGCGGAAAAAGCAGCGGTGACGGTTTCTTTGAAAGGCGCGTAGATGGCCTCATGATATTTTTGTAAATAGGCGGGTTCACCAGCAATTAAAATTTTGTTCAAGGGAAAGTTTAGTCTGGCGGCTAAATCATGCCACTCACATAATTGAAAGTTGCCGCCCCGTGATTCATATTCAATAATATTAAAATCACCAGTCTCTAAATGTAAGGTGTTATGAAAAACATCATTGACATACATAAATGTTTCATCATTAATCATTGGAATTACGTCAAATTGTTTCAAATGTTCTAAAATTTGTTGACTCAATGATTTTGAAATTGTCTGGTTAAATAGTTGTTGCTGACTGCCATGATGGGTGACACAAGCGCCGTTATAGGAAAGTAAGTGTCCATTATAATGAGCCATCTCCAATTCATCTGCTAAGGGCCGCATACCGTTAGTCGGGCGGCCAGAAGCCAAAATCAGTGAGAGGCCTTGTTTTTGTGCAGCTACTAATGCTTGTCGCGTTTTTGGTGAAATCTTTTTTTCTGAAGTTAATAAGGTGCCATCAATATCCATTACAATTGTTTTGATTGCCATAATTGGCCTCCAATCCGAAGAGTTTCTTTCTTTTAGTATAAAAGTTTTTTCTATTAATGTAAACGGATTCTCTTGTGAGGTGTATAAAAGAATTATTTTACAAAAATCTATACTATTTTTTTGTGAAATTTCATATAATAGAAGTATTCTAATTATCTACATAGAGAGCGAGGGACAAGGAATATGAAGGAAAAAGAAATGCATTCGCTCTTTTTTAAACATAAGTTTGTGAAAGTAACTCCCTATTTACGTCGTTTTGGTCATCGTTTGAGTGGGATGATTATGCCAAATTTGAGTATTTTTATTGCGTGGAGCTTATTGTCTTTGGTGGCTGGCTATACGACTGGGAATCTACGGCTAGCTCTTTCTGAAGTCGAAACGATAATGATTCGAGTTGTTTTACCGATTCTAATTGGTTTTACAGGCGGAAAAATGTTCGAGGAACAACGTGGCGGCGTTGTTGCTGCTATTGCGACAGTGGGCGTGATTGTTTCCACAGATGTTCCACAGTTGTTTGGTGCTATGTTTATTGGCCCTTTAGCAGGATATACTTTCGCCAAAATTGAACAAATTCTCTTACCGAAAGTTAAAGAAGGCTATGAGATGCTGACTAAAAACTTTTTAGCAGGAATTGTGGGAGGACTGCTTTGCTGTTTTGGTATTCTGGTTGTAGCTCCTGCTGTTGAAAGTGCTAGTTTTTGGCTGTATCAATTTTCTTCTTGGTTAATTGAAGCCAATCTTTTACCATTGGTTCACGTTTTCTTAGAGCCCTTAAAAGTGTTATTTTTTAATAATGCGATTAACCATGGCTTATTAACGCCTCTAGGTTTAGAAGGTGCTAGTCAAACAGGTCAGTCCATTTTATTTCTATTGGAAACAAATCCTGGACCAGGCGTGGGCGTTTTGGTTGCTTTTCTGCTGTTTGGGCCTGTAGGACAACGAAAAACAGCAGGAGGTGCCACCATGATTCAACTGATTGGGGGCATTCATGAAATTTATTTTCCGTTTGTTTTGATGGACCCGCGCTTATTTTTAGCAGTAATTGCTGGAGGAATGAGTGGTACGCTTGTTTTTCAAATATTTAATGTGGGTCTAAGTGCTCCAGCTTCGCCAGGTTCATTGGTTGCGATTTTAGCCAATGCCCCGACTGATGCGAGGCTGGCGGTTTTTAGCGGAATTTTTGTTAGCTTTCTGTGCTCTTTTGCAATAGCAAGCTTGTTATTAAAACGTCAACGAGGAATTGAACCAGTTTCAATGATAAAGATGAAGGAGAAGGAGGAAGACCAAGTGGAAACAGTCACACCTAACTATCAGCAAATTTTATTTGTTTGTGATGCAGGAATGGGCTCAAGTGCCATGGGGGCTAGCTTGCTGAGCCGACAATTAAAAGCTGTGGACTTGGAGATACCTGTGACTTACCAGTCCGTTCATCAGATGAAGTGGCAGCCTAAGACATTAGTGGTCATTCAAGCAGAATTGAAACAGTTAGCACAAAAGTACGTCCCAGAAAAGGATATGGTGAGTGTTCAAAATTTTTTAGAAATTAAATCCTATTACCCGCAAGTTTTAGCCAAACTGACTGCTTCTTCTCAAGAGCAATCTTCACTTGGTTCAGAGTCTACTGGAACGAACCCGACCAAACAAATACAGAAGCTTGTTTTTTTATATGCCAAGAATGTTCGAGGATCGCAAACAATGGGAATGGAATTATTGCGGCAACAAGCGGCGAAACAAGGAGTCGCGATTGAAGTATCTAAAGAACCACTGGAAACAGTCTTTTTTACCAAGGAGACAACCTACGTAGTGACTCGTGAACTGGCGCAAGCCTATCATTTAGATCTAACGCAACAAAATTTATACGTAGTTACTAGTTTTTTGAATAAGAAAGAGTATCAAGAATGGCTGGAAGGAGGAGCTGATAGATGTTTTTAACGACAAGAGAAACTGTTCTATTAACGGAATTAGTGAATAGTCCTACCCCCGTTTCAGTAAACCGCATGATGAATTTGTTAAAGGTTAGCCGCCGGACGGTATATCGTGAATTAGAAAATTTAGAAACCTCGCTAGCATCGATGGGCGCGACGTTGGAAAAAGTAGCTCGTGGGCGCTTTTCGATTCAAGCAGATGAAGCAGCGATGACGGAAATTCAGGCTGCTATTTTAGGAGAAGAGACACAGGAACTTTCTACTTTGGCGCGGCAACATGCGATTTTATTGACATTACTGCAAACAAAAGAGCCAGTCTCTATGCATTATTTTCTGGAAACGTATTGTATTAGTAATACGACTTTTTATGCCGATATTAAACAATTAGAAACACGGATTGCTCGGATTCCGTTGACGATTTCTCGGAATCAAGGCTATGAAGTGACTGGTTCTGAAAAATATCGCCGTCTTCTAATGGCGAATATTCTAAGTATGGAAATTAATGAGTACCAATTTTTTCATTTTACCGAATTAACGACAAACGACCATTTTTTCTTTCAGTTTATTCATGCAGAACATTTAGCATTTGCACAAAAAATTGTTCAGCCAGAAGTAGAAACTTTATTTCCAGCATTAAGTGATCGTAAATTACAACATTTGATTTTAATGTTAACAATTGCGATGGATCGGGTCACTGCAGGTTTTTATTTAGCTGATGAGACCTATACTGGGCAGATGAATAAGGCCTTTCTAAATTGTTCTAAACGACTTTTTTCAAAAGTCGCTGCTGAAACGAAACAACTATACGCTGTCAGTGAGATTGTTTTTTTTGCTAGCTTATTAAGTGATTTTTCTAATTCTTTTGATGAAGATTTTTTTGATGAACATTTTGACACTCAGCTGGCTTATGCAGTGAAACAACTGATTGAAGCAGTAAGTCAAGAAACAGAAGTTAATTTTTTCGAAGATACCAATCTGTATAAAATGTTGTTGACGCATTTATCAGGTGTTTTTTCTCGGGCGGTTTTACAAGAAGAAGATTTAACGAATCCCATTTTAGAACGGATCATGAATCAATATCAAGAAATAGCTGCGGCTTTACGCCAAGCGTTGCCGCAAATTTTTCCGCAAAAGAATTTATCGGAAGAGGAAATTGCCTACATGGTACTTCATTTTGCCAATTCTTTAGAACGGAGTCCCAAAATTATGGAAGTTGATATTGCTGGTTTTTCTCCTAGCGGTTTGGCTTCGACAAGTATGCTGGAAATGCGATTACGGCGCTACTTTCCTTTTATCAACCAGATTCATTTTTTTCGGATTGCGGATTTAGGTAAGGTGAATGTTGAGGAAAACTATGACTTAGTGATTTCCACTTCGTTATTACCAGGATACAACGGTAAATATAAATTGATCTCACCGTTACTTTTAGACGATGAAATCCGCCAATTGAAAGAAGAGTTTAAGCGGATTAGTCACGAAAAACGCTCGCTTAGGAAAGCGCCTGTGAAAAAAATAGGTGGCGAAGAAAGCTACGAAACAGTGGTCGCTTTCATGGAAGAAATTAGTAAACTATTAGAAACATTTTTCATAGCAGATTTAAATAATCAAGCGGATTTAGCAGAAACCGTTCAACAAGCTCTCGCGCAACTTTCCGCAGATTTAATCACCGATAGTGCAATCGTCTGTCAGCAATTGATGAAACGTTACGAGCAAGCGCCTATTGGGATTCCTCAGACGGAAATGGCCTTATTCCATACCTCAAGTACAGCAGTGACACAGCCTGTTTTTTGTATTTTTAATCTGGCCCAGCCACTTATGATTGAAGGTATGGATAAAAAGCCGATGCAGTTACAACGTATGTTACTCATGCTAGCGCCAATGCCGATTGATGAAACAATCGGGAAAATTTTAGGAAAAATCAGTGGTGCGATTATTATGAATGATTTAAATACAGAAATTTTTCATTCAGGAAATGAAGCCATTGTTTATCAGTTGCTTTCGTCATTATTAATTGAAGAAATGAAAGGCTAGGTGTTGAGAGATGTTTGAAATTACAGCGGAGCAAATAATGTTGAATCAATCGTATGCTAGTTGGGAGGAAGCACTTGCAGCTTCTGGTGAATTACTGCTAAAAAATCAGTTGGTCACGCCTGACTATGTCAAAGCAATGTATCAACGTCAACAAAAAGTCAGTGTGTATATCGGTAACTTCGTGGCATTACCTCATGCGGAAGGACAAGATGAACAAGTTTTAAAAGAAGGGATTTGCTTTATTCAAGTGCCTGATGGGGTCAACTTTGGTACGGAAGCAGATCGAAAAATAGCTACTTTGTTATTTGTCGTTGCTCTAAAAAGTCAACGGCAATTAAGCATGCTTCAAGAATTAGCTTTTTTCTGTTCAGATCTCGAAAACATTCAGCGGCTCAGTGATTGTCAAACAATAGATGAAGCACAAAAAATTCTGGCTCAAGCCTAAAGTTACGTCTGAAAAAAATCAATTCATTCTGAAATGTTCAATAATTATTGAAATAATTTTATATTAAAAAATTAAAATATTTTTATTTAAGAGATTAAATAAAAAAAGATAAGAAGATTCCTTGACAAAAAATAGGCCCTATGATAAATTTAAGGTAACTTGTGACAAAGTCGTGCATGGATGCACTAAAAAGACACCCTATTGCGGTAGGGTGTCTTTTTTTGCTGTTTAGACAGCAGCGGTTGAAAGCAACTTGTTTATTCCTCGTTCTGTTTTTCCAACCAAATGGTTACAAGTTTCAGGACAATCCCGACAAAAATCGGCACAAGAACTTTTGTGACAATCTCGTACATGTGATGCACCTCCTTTCGAGGCAAGTCGCCAATTTGAGTATAGCATAAAAGTTGTTCATTTATTATTGGAATTATTAGAAATGGAATAAGCACGTGTTTTCTGGTTTTCGTAACTAGAGAACACGTGCTTTTTTCTTTCAACTTTTGGCACAATGGTTTGTGCCAAAGTACGACTTTTTCCAGATTCGGAAAGCGGATACAATTTAGTCAACAAGAAAAGTTACTTGAGAGAAGGGGAATAAAAATGGAACAAGTACCAGAAAAAAATAAAGTATCAATTAAAGCAAAAGTCCAAAGACTTGGCAGTACCTTATCTAGCATGGTGATGCCCAATATCGGGGCGTTGATTGCGTGGGGCGTTTTGACAGCGCTATTTATCCCAGATGGATATCTGCCAAATAAAGCCTTTGCCACGATGGTTGGCCCAATGTTGACCTATTTAATTCCATTATTAATTGGCTACACTGGTGGGAAAGTAATTGCAGGTGATCGCGGTGCCGTAGTTGGCGCAATTGCGACAATGGGCGTGATTGTGGGAACCGATATTCCGATGATGCTAGGTGCCATGATTATGGGTCCACTTGGTGGCTTTACAATTAAGAAATTTGATCAGTATTTCCAACATCGGATTAAAGCTGGTTTTGAAATGTTAGTAAACAATTTTTCAGCTGGATTGATTGGTTTTGCATTAGCTTTACTTGGTTTTTCAGCGATTGGCCCAATTGTCGATGCGCTGACTGCTGCAATGGCACGTGGTGTGGAAATCATTTTAAATGCTCATTTGATTCCATTAACGAGTATTTTTATTGAACCGGCAAAAGTGCTCTTTTTAAACAATGCGATTAATCATGGCATTTTAACACCCTTAGGGACAGAACAAGTCTTATCGGCTGGCAAATCAATTCTTTTCCTATTAGAAGCAAACCCTGGTCCTGGGTTAGGTGTCTTATTAGCATTTATGTTTTTTGGAAAAGGTGCGGCAAAATCTTCTGCGCCGGGAGCAATAATTATTCATTTCCTTGGTGGTATCCACGAAATTTACTTCCCATATGTAATGATGAAACCGTTATTATTCTTATCGGTTATTGCAGGTGGCGCGACAGGTAGTTTGGTTTTCCAAACGTTAGATGCTGGTTTACGTGCGCCCGCTTCCCCAGGCTCCATTATAGCTATTTTAGCAATGACACCAATGGGTTCTTACTTACCAGTTATTTTAGGTGTTTTGGCAGCAACTGCTGTTTCCTTTGCAGTATCCGCAGTCATTTTAAAAGCAGATGCGAAAGAAGAAAGTGATGAATTTGCCCAAAAAGTGAAAGAAACCCAAGCTGCTAAAGCAGCATCAAAAGGATTAACTGTCACAAATGGTAGTGCTTCATTGTCAGGAATTCAACAAATTATTTTTGCTTGTGATGCTGGGATGGGCTCTAGTGCAATGGGTGCGTCTATCTTACGGAAAAAGGTCCAAGAGGCTGGTTTAGTACAAACTGTGACGAATCGGGCCATTAATAATTTGACCGATGAGGGAAATACATTGATTGTCACACAAGCGGAATTGCAAGAACGGGCCAAACAGAAAGCACCTAATGCAACCTTTGTAGCAGTTGAAAACTTCTTGAACTCACCACGTTATGATGAAATTGTGGCTGAACTATCAGGTACCAAAGAAAAAAACGACGCACAACCAACAGTCTCCAAAGCAACACCTGCTTCTGAAATTGAGGGAGATTTAGCAAATGTCAATGAAATTCTTTTGGTTCACGATGATCGTGTCGGGTCAGCGACGATGGGAATGAAAGTCTTAGAAGAAATTTTAGATAAAGAGAAAATTTCAATGCCGATTCGAAAAATTAATATTAATGAATTAACTCAACAAACACAGGCTTTAATTGTCACAAAAGCTGAACTAACGGAACAAGCCCGTAAAAAAGCACCGAAAGCGACACACTTATCAGTAAAAAGTATGGTTAATCCCCAAAAATATGAAACAGTGGTTTCGCTCTTAAAAGAAAGTGCCTAGAGAGGAAGAAAACAATGGAAAATCTTACGAATATTTCAATTGAATTAAATCAACAGTTTAATACAAAAGAAGAAGCTATTCGCTTTTGCGGCGAAAAACTAGTCGAGGCAGGCTGTGTTGAGCCCGCTTATATTGAAGCAATGATTGAAAGAGACCAATTGCTATCTGTTTATATGGGGAATTTTATTGCCATTCCTCATGGAACAGAAGAAGCCAAAAAATTAGTGAAAAAATCAGGAATCTGTGTAGTGCAAGTCCCAGAGGGCGTTAATTTTGGCACCGAAGAAGATGAAAAAATTGCTACCGTATTATTTGGGATTGCCGGAGTCGGTGAAGAACATTTGCAATTAGTCCAACAAATTGCACTTTATTGTAGTGATATGGATAACGTGGTGCAACTTGCCGACGCATTAAGTAAAGAAGAAATAACAGAAAATTTAGCCATTGCTTAAAGGAGAGAATAAGAATGAACGCAGTACATTTTGGAGCAGGAAATATTGGACGCGGTTTTATCGGCGAAATTTTAGCTAAAAACGGGTTTCATATTACGTTTGTGGATGTTAATGAAACCATCATTCAAGCGTTAAAAGAACGTAAAAGTTATACAATTGAATTGGCCGATGCCTCACATCAACAAATTAACGTTGAAAATGTGACCGGGTTAAATAACATGACAGAACCAGAAAAAGTAGTAGAAGCAATTGCGGAAGCCGATTTAGTCACGACGGCAATTGGTCCTAATATTTTACCAAGAATTGCTGAATTAATTGCTCAAGGAATTGATGCACGTGCCGAAGCAAATTGTCAAAAGCCGCTGGATATTATCGCTTGTGAAAATATGATTGGTGGTTCAACCTTTTTAGCAGAAGAAGTGGCCAAATATTTGAAAAACCCAGCTTATGCTGAACAATGGATTGGTTTTCCTGATGCGGCGGTTGATCGGATTGTTCCATTACAAAAACATGAAGATCCACTTTTTGTTCAAGTTGAGCCTTTTTGTGAATGGGTCATTGATGATACCAACCGAAAAGCCAAAGAGATTCAGTTAGAAGGCGTTCATTACGTTGCTGATTTAGAGCCGTATATTGAACGAAAATTATTTAGTGTAAACACTGGCCATGCTACAGTTGCCTATACAGGGGCGTTGTTAGGCTATCAAACCATTGACGAAGCGATGCAGGACGCCTTAGTAGTAGCACAACTCAAATCAGTTTTGCAGGAAACCGGTAAACTTTTAGTGGCCAAATGGAATTTTGATGAACAAGAACATGCAGCCTATATTGAAAAAATTATTCAACGTTTCCAAAATAAATATATTTCAGATGCTATTACACGTGTAGCACGGACACCAATCAGAAAATTAGGTGCGCAAGAACGGTTTATTCGACCAATCCGTGAATTACAGGAACGCAATCTAGTGTCGCCGCATTTATTAGCAATGATTGGTATTGTTTTTAATTATCATGATCCAGAAGATGAACAAAGCCGTCAATTACAGGAAATGCTTGACCAAGAAAGCGTTGATACAGTGATCGCTGAAGTAACGGGCATTGAAGATCCAGAAACGGTTAAAAATATTAAACAAAACGTAGAACGCTATGCGCGACCACAAGTAGCATAATAACAAAATCCTTCTACCAAGATACTTCACATTTCTTAATTAAAGAAAAAAACAACCGCTCACTGATTAAAGTGTAGCGACCCCAAAAAGTTAGACTTTTTATAGAGTGGATTTTTCCACTCTATTTTTTATGCAGTTTTTTGATTGAATTGTCGAAATTCTACTGGGCTTTTCCAGTTAAGTTTTTCTTTGATTCGGTGATGATTGTAATAATAAATGTAGTTCTCAATTGCTTCTATCAATTCATTTTGACTTTGATAGATTTTTCCATAGTACACTTCTTGTTTTAGGATACTGAAGAAATTCTCCATAGGAGAATTATCTAAACAGGTTCCTTTTCGAGACATACTTTGAAAGATATTGTTGTCCTTTAATGTTTGTATATAGACATTCATTTGATAAGCCCAGCCTTGATCAGAGTGAAAGGTGCGCCGATAGGGACAATCATTTGTTTGAGAAATTGCTTCTTTCAGACCTTTCATAACTGTTTTACCATTTGGTTGAGTAGAAAGGCTATAGCTTAGAATTTCACTATTATACATATCCATAAATGGATCTAAGTATAGTTTTTTCTGACGAAAGATGCCTGCGTTATCTGCTTCAAAGTACTTAAATTCAGTTGTATCAGTTGTAATTTTTTGATGAGGAACAGAGGTTTTAAATCGGCGACGAATCAAATTTTTAGCGATTTTACCAACGATTCCTTTATAGGAATTATATTTTCTGGATTTCTTAGTAAAAGCTTTGACTTGTAACTTTAACTTTTGTATTAATCGCTGGACTTTCTTTTTATTCACTTGAAATCCACGTCGTTTCAATTCTTGGGTTATCCTTCTATAGCCATAATGTTGATGTTTTTTACGAATCGCTTGAATTTCTTCTTCAATGATTTGTGTTGAAGCTGTTCTGTCGAGGCGTTTTTGCCAGTACATGTAAGTAGATTTTGGAAACCTTAGGGTTTCCAAAATATCTTTTAATCGAAAGCGTCTTCGGAGACTGTGAATGATTCGTGCGATTCGTTCATTTTTTGTTCGTCCTCTAAACGCAGTCTCCTCAATTCTTTTAAATAGGCATTCTCAATTTTTAACATTCTATTTTCTTTTTCTAGTTTCTCTACTTGAGATCGTTCACTTGGTAGTGGTTGGGGTTCATTTCGTTTCTTTTTAGACATGGTAGGTGGACGTCCTTTCTGTTTAGAGAGTCCCTCTATACCAAACTTCTGATACGTTCTAAGCCAATTCGCAATCAATGATGGATTGTTCATTTTTAGAAGATTAGCTACTTCTTGATAGGACAACTCTGTTGTTAAATATAACTCTATCGCATCTAGCTTAAATTGAACAGAGTAATTCTTATTTTTTCGACTGCGAAGTAGGCCTTCTTCACCAAGTTCTTTATAGGCATTTATCCATTTGCTTATTTGAGAACTATCTTTAAACCCATACTTCTTTGCGAGAAACCTTAGACCTCCTTGACCAGATAAGTAGTCATGAACAAGTTTAAGTTTAAATTCAAAACTGTATTTTGCCATACAAAAAAACCTCCAAAAGTTAGATTTCTAGGTCTAACTTTTGGGGGTCGGCTCAAAGTGAGGGGTTGTTTTTTACATATTGACTAAGTGGTTTTTGATAAAGCTCTCCTTTGAAGGCACCTGTATTGAAGTATTCAGCTAATTGGTAACTAATGAATGGGCCAGTAGTGAGTCCTGATGAACCAAGTCCGCTAGCAACCACAAGGTGGGGCATTTCTGGCAAAGGACCAAAAAACGGAGCGAAATCAGATGTATAAGCACGTGTACCGACACGGTAATGCATGGGTTGCTTAAAAAGCTGATCTGCTTCTTTTAGAAATGGCGCAGTCCCAGAAGTTAGTTGTTGAAAAGCGCTAACAGTCTCTTCTAAATCCCAGGCTTGTTCATTTTCGTGGGTGGCACCTAATAAAATTTTTCCTTGATTAAAAGGAATTAAATCGGCTTCGCCATCTAACATAGCAACAGGCCATTGCTGACTGTTTGTAAAAGGGGTCTCGAAAACTAATAATTGTCCTTTTTGGGGACGAATGTCCACAGATAAATTTAAAGTAGTGAGTAATTCCTTTAAATGAGGACCAGGTGTTAAAGCGAGAAAATCAACGCTCTTTTTTTCTGAATTTGTGACAATTTCCCACCCTTGATTCAGTTGTCGAAAGTGCGCCCGTTGTGAGCAAAAAGTGACCCCTTTAGCTTCGGCGCGTTTCTGAAGATGGTTTAGATAAGCTGGTCCATCTAGGCGACCGCCGCCAGAAATAAAAAGTGAGGGAGTTTCCTTAAGTAGCGGTAAGAACTTCGCTGTTTGAACCGCTGACAACATCGTGATTTCTCCAATTTCAGGTGCAGTTTGCTTACGCTCTTCTGCCAAATGGGCTAAGTCTGCCAAAGCAGCTGCCGGACGCAAAATGACTGTCCCTGATTGACGATAAATATCCTCCGTCAGCTGAAAATCTTTGACTAGCTTTGGAAATAGGGCAGCGCCCTCTCGCGCTAATTGGTACCATTTCTTATTCCGACGTTTGGATAGCCAAGGGGAAATAATCCCGGCGCTCGCTTTAGTCGCTTGGCCGAGCCCTTCATCATAAACGGTAATATCAAATTTTTGTGGATCTAAATAATTAGCTAACGTCATTCCGATAATGCCGCCGCCAATAATGGCAATTTTTTTCATGCTTCTTCTCTCCTTCGAACAGTTGTATTGTAACACAAAAAAACCGCCTCTAGACAGAGACGATTGGGAGATAACTTGTTAACGGGTCCTTCTGTGTGTGTAAATAGAATTGCCGCCTTCTAAAACGTGAACAATTTCTTGTGCCATTTCTGCCACAGGCACAGGATCATAGCCAATAAATAAGTTCTTTAAAAAGGGGATTTTCTTAAAAAAATAAATACATTTACTAAAAAGTATGGTGCCGGTACGTTCTTGACCTACAAGTAAACTAGGATAAAAAATCACTGCTTCGGCGACTTCTTGGTGGATTAGTTCCTCCGCTGCCAATTTGGCATCCATATATTTTCTCAAAGGGAAAGGAACAGTATTGGCTGAAATAAATAAAAACTTAGCTGGCTTTTTTTGTTGTGCTAAAAAAGAGCTGATTTTTTTCACTGGCGTCAGAATTAGCCGTTGATAGGTTTTCTTTTTTCGTGGATTTTCAAATAAAATACCTACTGTATCAATGACCCAGTCAGCACGCTGGACTTGTTCTTGCCAATTCGTGTCACGAGTAACATCGGAGCATACCCACTGCACTTGGTGGCTCCAAGATGCGGAGAGCGTGGCAGGCTTTCCATGACGTGAAACACTGATGACTTGATGTTGGCGTTGGACTAAAATTTTCGCGATTTGTTGACCTAAAAAACCGCTACCGCCAAAAATAATGACTTTCATGGCAAGCCCTCACTTTCAATTGTTTCTTCTAGTGTACCTTAAATAAAAAAAGAAGCAAAAAATCTCGATTGCGCATAGTTTAGTTATAAATAACATAAAAATAACCTTTTTAGATTGTTGAAACACAAAGACCCAACAATGGTTATTTATTGTCGTGAAATAAATAAAAAAATGAACAAAAATGAAATAAATCAGACTAAAGGCCTAGAGAAATGCCCTTGTTTCTTGAATTCAAGCATGGTTAAATAGTTATAAGTGAACGACCGAGCAATTTAGTTTGTTGGGGAAAATAGACAGAATGAGGAGATGAAACGAAGAAAATGAAGAAGAAAACGATAATTATATTGGGGGCAGTTGCGGTAATTGCGGTTGGGGGCATCGTAACTGTGAATGCGTTAAATAAAAATGCACAACAAGTAGCTGTCAAGCAAGCGCCTAAAGATGACTGGGGAATTGACTATTTTGACGTTCCCGACTTGCAACAAATTTATATTAACGGTGTCATCCAACCAGAACAAATGGAAGCCTTTGCGCGTGATCAAAAAATAACAAAGGATCCAGAGATTAAGGTGAAAAACGGCGATGTCGTAGATGCAGGCACAGAATTATTTACTTATGAAGATGAGGCGGTCACAAAAGAAATTGAGGCACAACAAAATAGCTTAGCCAAATTAGAAACGAAGCGGGCGAATATCTATAATAAGTGGAATCGGGCCATTGATAAATTTAATAAAACTAAAGAAGAAGACCGCACGATGTCTGGTGATGATTTAAATGAACAATATCAAACAGAAGTCGATGCGGTAGATGAAGAGATTACCTTCACCAATGAAACCTTAGCGGATTTAGGAGCGAAGCAATATATTTCCACAAAGGCTAATTTCAAAGGTCGCGTATCAATTCCAGAAGTAAAAGATGCCAATTCACCGATTTTACGGTTAACTTCAGAAGATCTTTACTTAGCTGGGAAAGTGAATGAAAAGGACTTGACTAAAATTAGTGTTGGGCAAAAAGCTAAACTAACTTCTGTTTCCAATAATGTGGTTGTGGATGGCTCAATTTCTTACATCGATGATAATCCTCCTGAAGGCAACAGCGATGCTGCGAGTGGCAATCCAGAGGGCGGCACAACGATGTCTAGTTATAGCGTCAAAATTGCGTTGGCCAATTTAGACAAAGTCAAAAATGGCTACCATATGCAAGCAACCATTGATTTAGGCGATTTAGGGGCGATTGAGTTACCGAAAAAAGCGATTCAAAAAGAGGGTGAACAGGCCTACGTTTTAGTGAATGATTTTGGAACCATCATTCGTCGTGATGTTCAAGTCGGGCAAGAAAATGGCGACAAAATGGCGATTGAATCTGGCTTAGAATCAGCCGACCGAGTGGTTATTTCTTCAAAAAAACCAGTAAAAGTCGGTGATATTGTTGAATCAGATGCAGCGATTGCTTCTGATGAATCAGCAACCAACGAATCAATGACAGATGCGTCGAAATAGGAGGGCTTGATGGTGGAAGCAAACAATACAAATCAACCCCTCATTGAATTGCGGGACATTAACAAGTTCTATCCAGTAGGTAAGGAAAAACTACATGTTTTAAAAGAATTGAACTTGACCATCCATCAAGGAGAGTTCATTTTAATCATGGGGAAGTCCGGTAGCGGTAAGACAACGCTGATGAACATTATTGGTTTCTTGGATCGCTTAACAGACGGAAGTTATCATTTCTCAGGAACAGATGTTTCAAAATTGTCTGAAAATAAAAAATCAGCCTTTCGCAATGAATATCTAGGATTTATTTTTCAACAATTTTTCTTGATTAATTCTTTAAATGTTAGACAAAATGTTCAATTGCCCTGTGTTTATGAAGGAAAAAAAAGCCGCGCTGAGAAAAAAGCGATTGCTGAGAAGTACCTAAAAATTGTCGGTTTGGAAACAAAAGCCAAATCAAAAGTTACTGAACTTTCTGGAGGACAGCAACAAAGAGTAGCCATTGCTCGTTCCTTGGTGAATGATCCATTATTGATTATGGCTGATGAACCGACTGGGGCATTGGATAGTGAAACGGGTACAGAAATTATGGAATTATTGAAAGAATTGAATGAACAGGGCAAAACAATTGTCATGGTGACACATGATGAAGATATGAAAAAATATGCCTCACGAGTGATTCATATGAAAGATGGTCGCTTTTTGGAAGAAGAGGTGATTAGATGATTGCTAATTTATTTGTTAGTACTTTTTTAAGCTTAAAGGCGCATAAGTTGCGGGTATTTTTAACGATGGTCGGGATTATTATTGGGATTACATCAGTCGTAACGATTTCTGCTCTAGGTGAAGGGATGAAACGTCAAGTTGTGAAGGCATCCAGCGCAGTGAACGCGGATGTTTTGAAGATTCATTATACAATGTCGGATGGTAGCAGTGACAATTTTATGTCCTATGAAGAGCCAGATTATACGTTTAGCCGAGTGGACTTGAAAAAATTACAAGACATTCAAGGAATTGAAAGTATTTATCCTCAATATGGTGAATCAATGATGGGGGGCGGAGACAATTTGTTTGTACCAATGGATTATTTTGGGGCGCAGGCGAATTTATCCATTACGTCGACTAAAGGGCAGAATGATATTTTATATGGTCGTGATTTTCAACCGAACGATGCAAATACAGATGCGATTGTCTTAAATCATGATATCTTTGAAGCGCAAATTCGGCTTGATGATCCTAGCCAACTCATTGGAAAAGCTGTTTCAATTGGTGGTTATATGTACAAGGTGATTGGTATTTTAGCACCAAAAGATTTAGATAGTTTGGGTATGAACGATGATTGGGCAACTGCTATGAGTAGTTTTGTTTCTCGAGAATCATACAATAAATTAGCGAAAACAAAAGCAATTAGTGGCATCAATATTAAGGTTCGTGAGGGAGCGGACCGTGAAGCAATTTTAGGACAGGCAATCACCATTTTAAGTGAAAATCATCCTGAAGTGAAAGGAACGTTTAAAGAAAACGACCAAGACCAACAACTCCAACAACAAATGGAAGAAATGGTCACGGGTATGACAATGTTTCTGATGGCAATTACTGCAATCTCCCTATTAGTCGGGGGAATTGGCGTCATGAACATCATGTATGTGTCTGTCACGGAACGGAAACGAGAAATCGGGATTCGTCGGGCCATTGGTGCTAAACCACGAGTCATTTTATTCCAATTTTTAATGGAAGCAGCGTTTATCACATTGATTGGTGGTTTGATTGGTGTCGGCTGCGGCTACTTATTGGCAACTGTGGTCGGTGGATATATTTCGATTACGCCAATTATTACGCCGTCCATCTTTGCCATTTCAACATTGGTTTCTGTCTTCACAGGTATCTTTTTCGGGATTATTCCAGCAATTGGTGCTTCGAGGATGGATCCGATTAAAGCGATTTATAATTAAAAAGATATATTTTTGGTTTTTTCTAAACAGTTCAAATAATCTGAAATTAGATTGTTTGTTAAAAGATTGAATGATATGCTTTTGTTGTGCATGGTCACAATGGAAGCATATTGTTTTAATAGGAGGAGAGAAAATGAAAAAAACGGTTATTGGTTGGTTATGTAGAATGGACTGTAGAAGAAAGGTATCAAAGCTGTCTAGGGAATAATATAGTGAGTATAAGACAATTGTTTAAAAAAGTTCAGGCGCCAATTACATATAGAAATACAACGAAAATATGAAAAAAATAGTAGCAGGATTTCTTAGTTTGATTAGTATTGGAATAATGTTATTTGTTGTAAAAGACAAATTGATAGAAGAAAAAAAGCAATCTTTTGTTGTGCAAGAAGAAACAGATTTTTATGTATTATCAACCCAAGCGATTTATTCATTCATGTTTTCTGAAAATGACATCAAAAAACATAAGCGAAGTCGTGTGGATCTACCAGAGATTGTCCCAACAGGGTTTTCAAAAGGAAGATTACAATCCCATTATTTACTATTTTCAACAGGTGATCTTTTGAGCAGCACTAAGGATGAATTTATAGTGAGTGTTGATTTTTTTAAAGGAGAACTTTTGAAAAGAAAGACAGAAAAATATCCTTATACTGGTACGGGTTATAGCTCCAACTATTTTTATACTGTTCAAGCAGAGCGTTTATATTCTTTTGATACTGAAGGGAATCCAGTTAGTTCATACAGGTTTAATGAATCTACAACACCAGTTACGCAATTTTCAGGAACACAAAATAAGCTATATGTCGTCGCTAGTCAGGAAGCCAAAGAAAAACAACTTTATGAGAATATGTTGTTCATTTTTAAAGAAGGAGAAAATTTGACATTAACAGACGAAATATTTTTAGATACAAACCCAGAGTATGTTTATGGTTTTACTTCTTCTGTGATTGTAAATAATCAAATTTACTTGCCGATAACGGCTCATAGAAACCGAGTAAGTTATGAAAATGTGCCAGATAATCGAATTATGCAAATGGGTTTAGATGCTAAAAATCAACGTTTTATTCAATTGACAGAGAATTTTCCTAACCTAATTTACAAAAGTAGAACGTCCGAATATTTGATTATTGATCACGAGACAAATGCATTAGGGAAAGTGGGGCTGTCAATTGTTAATCTTGCTACGGAAGAAAGTTATTTTTTAAATATTAATGGACAGTTAAAGACGGAAGAATTAGAAGAATCTATGATTTATAGTGTAAATACAACGAAAGATAATCAGTTGTTGGTTTTAGCTGGTCAGACGCTTCTCAGATATGATTTGGTGACAGGAAATTTGCTTTCGGAAACAAAAGTTCTTGAAAAAGAAGAACAAGGTATTTATATTTGGGTTAATCATTAAAAAAGAAGGACCGCCTGATAAGTTTCTCAGGCAGTCCTTTTTTTATTTCATATCACTAAGAATTTTCTGAATCAATTCTTGTTGAAACTCTTTGGTATATTGTTCGGTGAGTTTCGCTTGTTCTTCTTGGGACATTGATGGATTCGCCATCATAGCAGCCATCATTTTTTTGCCAACTGTTTCAGTCCCTTCTTTTTTGATATCAGCGGCATGTTGTTCCATATATTCACCTAATTTTTTGGCTTGATCAGCACTTAAAACTAGCCAGTCACTAGCAATGTTGAAGGTGTTTTCTTGTTTTGCAAATTGGTTATCGTTGTCAGCAAGGCCAAATAGTGTTTTGGCCCAGGACTCTTGATAGGACCATTTCGTCGTTTTTTGGACTAATGTGGCTTTTTGAGCATCTTTTTGAACTGTGTTTGTGACGTTTTCCGTTCCTGTTTTTTGTAGTTTCTTTTTATCTGGTGTGTTATATAAATAAACTTTTTCGGAACCATCGCCCAACGGCTGGTACAATAACATGTTGGGGCCATCTTTGCTTGAACTACTGCTTTTTAGTTCAAACGTTTTGTCCTGAGTAACTTCGGTCATACCAAAATGATCTTTATCGTTTAAAACGATAAGACTTAACGAAGCTAAGAACCCTAAACCAAAAATAACCATACAGAATTTATGCCAGACTTTTCGGCCAAATACATTCGTATAGGCAAAGCCTAACACGCAAAGGATTAAAAGGAAAATAATCATTATTTCATTGCACCTACTTCCTTAACAGGCATCGCTTCTTTTTTATTTAAGAAGAAAGTAATCGCCAAGCCGAGAACGCCAAAGATTGTTGCCACGAAGAAGGCTGCGTGATAACCGTTTAGTGTTGCGTTTGTTGCTTGGTCGCGATAAGTGAGTGGGGCTGTTTTTAATAAGTCCGATGCAGGTAAGCCGTCTTTGGTAACATTTGTTAAAACACTAATCAAAACAGCTGTTCCAATTGAGCTGGCTACTTGTCGGAAGGTGTTGTTTACAGCAGTTCCGTGACTTAATAAATTCATTGGTAAAGCATTCATGCCAGAAGTTGTCACAGGCATCATGACCATCGAAATACCAAACATCCGAATCGCATATAGGACAATGATATAAATAATAGGTGTTGCTTTTGTTAAGAAAGCAAACGGTAACGTTGCAGCTGTTAAAATAAACATCCCAGTAATCGCAAGACGACGGGCACCAATTTTATCAAAAATGCGACCAGTTACTGGCATCATAAGTCCCATGACTAACGCTCCTGGTAAAAGCATTAACCCTGAATGGAAGGCAGATTCGCCACGAATATTTTGGATATACAAAGGTAAAACCATTTCGGCGCCAATCATTGCCATGTTGGTTACGCCAGATAAAATGGCCGCAACAGTAAAGACTTTTGATTTAAAAACGCGTAGTTCTAAGAAAGGTTGTTCTAAATGCAATTGTCGATATGTAAAAAGACATAAAACAATCGCACCAACAATTAAGAATCCATAGACTTGCGGGCTACCCCAACCTTTATCACCAACGCTTGAGAAACCGTAAAGTAAGCTACCAAAGCCGAGAGTAGAAAGAATGACCGATAAGACATCGATACTTGGATTAGATAATTGAATGACATTTTTCATTAAAAATGAAGCTAAAATTAGGACTAAAACGACAATTGGAATGACCATCCCAAAAAGGTCACGCCATGTATAAGAATCAATAATCCAACCAGATAATGTTGGACCTAAAGCGGGTGCTAATCCGATAACAATTCCCGTTGTGCCCATGGCAGCGCCACGTTTTTCAGGCGGGAAAATTGAAAGCATAATTGTTTGTAAAAGAGGCATAGATACACCGACCCCTGCGGCTTGAACAAGACGTCCAGTCAATAACATGCCGAAGTCTTGCGCTACAAAACAGATGATGGTTCCGATTAAGAACGTTGACATCGCTGTTATGTATAATTTTTTTGAACTGAATTTGTTAATCAACCAAGCACTGATGGGAATCATAATGCCGTTCACAAGTAGGAATCCAGTGGTTAGCCACTGTACACTTGAAGCTGAGATATCAAATTCTTTCATTAATGTAGGTAAGGCCGTCGTTAAAAGCGTTTGGTTTAAAATCGTACAAAATGTTCCGATTAGTAAAACACCGACTAGTAACGACCGGTTATAAGGTTTTCCGTGAATATCCACAGGTTGTTGTGAAGTCACATATATCGCTCCTTTTTCTGTAAGTTTCAAATTAAATTGCATTAACTACTTTACAACTAATTAGAATCTTTGTCAACTTACTTGACAAAGGTGTAAAAAAAACTACAATTAAGGAAAGGATAAGGGAAAGGAAGTTAAACTAATGTGGTCAAAAATGATTCAGCGTTTGTTAAATGAAGAAAATTTGTTGATAGGAATTAGTGAACTAAGTGAAATTGCTGAAGTTTCGCCACGTCAACTTCGTTATTGGGAAGAAAAAGGGTATATTTCTTCCATTGCGAAAGACGCAAACGGTCCACGGAAATATCGGTTACATACAGTCGTCAAAGTGCATTGGATCAAGCGTTTTTTAGATGAAGGATATACGTTACAAAGTGCGGTGGAAAAAGCAGAAGAGCAGCATCGTAATGTGGGGATGACGAAAAAAATCTTTAGTCAAATGTTTCATGGTATCTCAGAAGTTTGTCCCAATTACGTAGCGATTGATTTGGGCGATTTCGATGAAGAACAAAAATTATATGTTGTATTTAATGAAACCACAGAAGTCAGTGAGTATCTTTTAATTCCTAAGGATGCAGATGTTTCTGATGAGTTAAAGAAAAGAAAATAAGAATGAAATAGGACTGGGAGAAAGACCTGAAGTGAAAGTAAAACGTTACTGAATGAATCTTCGAGTTCTTTTTTTCTTGCAATTTCTTTATTTTTCTATATAATTTCTTATATGGAAAAGGAGGGTTTCGATGAAAGAAACAAAACCTTACGGAACAGTCTTGTTAAAAGCGGCTAAAATCATGGACTGTCTAAGTTTACAACCCGATCAAACCTTACAGGAAATTGCAAAGAATACCGAAATGACGGCATCAACGGCAATCAAAATTTTAGAAACCTTAACATTAATTGGCTATGTTCAAAAAGACACGAACAAGACGTACCGCTTAGGAACAAAATTGATTCGCTATGCGAATCAAAGTGTGGAGCAAATCGATTTAGCTGAAATTGCGGTACCTTATTTAGAAAATCTTCAAAATACGGTCGATGAAACCATTCATTTAGGGATTTTAAATAATAATGAAATTCTGTATATCAATAAATTAGAACCGAAAAATCAAACGATTCGCATGTCCTCGAAAGTGGGAATTACTCGACCTTTGTATAATTCGGCCATGGGTAAAGCCGTTTTAGCAGAATTTTCGGAAGAACAAGTGCAACAATATTTAGACACGCAGACATTAATTCCCTATACCGAAAATACGATTACCAATCCCTTGCGTTTGAAAAAAGAATTAAAACAAGTGCAACAAACGGGGGTTGCTTACGATGATGAAGAAATTGAACAAGATATTTTCTGTAGCGGAGTATCTTTAATGAAAGATGGCGAAATTGCGGGTGCTTTTAGTGTAAGCATGCCGAAATATCGTTTGACAGAGGAAAATAAAACGACGATTAATCAAGCCCTTTTGGCAACAAAAGCAGCGATTGAAGCGAAATTATAGTAGAAAAAGAAAGACAAACAAAAGTCGATTGGGATTTTTGTTTGTCTTTCTTTTTTTATTTTTGTAAAAACGTTTGCATTTTCTTTTTTTATCTGTATAATGAAGTTGTGAATTTCTTTATAATAAATATATATTTCTAAATAAGAAATGAGGGAGTCTGTTGAAGCGAGTATCAATTTTACAAAAATTAGAAAATGCTGGCGTGATTGCTGTGGTTCGCGGAAAGACAAAAGAGGAAGCGCTAAAAGCTAGTCAAGCCATTGTAGCAGGCGGTATGCGGGGGATTGAGTTAACCTTTACTGTTCCTCAAGCAACAGAAGTGATTCAGGAATTAGTTGCGTTATACCAAGAGAATCCTGACGTAGTCATTGGTGCGGGGACAGTTTTGGATGCTACGACTGCTCGTTTAGCTATTGTAGCAGGGGCTGAATATATTGTGAGTCCAAGCTTCGATGAAGAAACCGCTAAAATTTGCAATTTATATCAAGTTCCTTACTTGCCAGGCTGTATGACCATCACAGAAATGAAAGAAGCACTGAAAAGCGGAGCAGATATTATTAAACTATTTCCGGGAAGTGTTTATGGACCGAGTGTTATTTCGGCATTTAAAGCGCCATTGCCTCAGTTAAATATTATGCCAACGGGTGGTGTCAGTTTGGAAAATATGGCCGAGTGGTTTGACGCAGGTGTGACGGCCGTCGGTGTTGGTGGCAATCTGTTAGCGCCAGCAGCAACTGGGGATTTTGAAAAAGTTCGTGAGGTTGCCCAAGACTATATGGAAAAATTCCAAGCAATCAAAGGGGTGTAGGCACATGGGGAAAGTCGTAACATTGGGAGAAATCATGTTGCGTTTGTCCACGCCTGTCGGAATACGCGTAGCACAAACAGAAAATTTCGCTGTACATTACGGCGGTGGTGAAGCGAATGTAGCGATTTCGTTAGCGAACTATGGCCACCAAGTGACTTTTGCTAGTAAAGTGCCCGATAATTCATTAGGAGAAGCCGCCAAAAAGCATTTAAGTCGTTATGGGGTTTCAACGGAATTTGTACGAACTGGCGGAACACGTCTAGGAACGTATTATTTGGAAACTGGTACAGGAGAACGAGCAGCCAGTGTTGTCTATGATCGCGCCTATTCAAGCTTTGCTCAAATCGAAGAAATGGAATGGGACTTACATGAGCTGTTTTCAGGAGTAGAGATCTTTCATATTTCAGGAATTACAGCGGCGTTATCAAAAACGTGGCAAAGTATGACGGTTGCGCTAGTTAAAGCAGCGAAGCAAGCAGGGTGCCAAGTAAGTTTTGACATTAATTATCGAGGGAAACTTTGGTCCCAGAAAGAAGCGAGCGTGGCATTGAAGTCCATTCTTCCATTTGTTGATATTTGTTCAGCTGGGGTATTAGATGCTCGTTATTTATTGGAGATTCCAGAACCAGAGGAAGAACTTGAAGACGCATTAACGTGGTACTACCGAAAAATGCAAGAACGTTATCCCAACATTCAAGTATTTTATTCAACCAAACGTCAAGTTCATTCAGCGACAGATAATGAATTAATCGGAACGCTATGGTACAAAGGTGCGTATTATACGTCCAAATGTCATCGATTACAACCGATTGTTGACCGTGTCGGTGCCGGTGATGCGTTTGCTGGTGGGGTTTTACATGGCATATTAGCTGCCTATGATCCACAAACCTGCATTGATTTTGCGACAGCGGCTAGTGCGTTAAAACATACTGTCCATGGTGATTGTAATCAATTTAGTCAAAAAGAAGTCCTTGCTTTTTTGGCAACGGGCTCAGGAAAAATAAATAGATAGGAGATTTTAGTTATGCAAAATATGGAAACACTTTATACACATAGTCCGGCGGATATCCGTCACTATTCAACAGAACAATTGAGAGATGAATTTTTAGTAGAGAAAGTTTTTATTCCAGGTGCAATCAGCTTAACCTACACACATAATGATCGGATGATTTTTGGTGGTGTGACACCGACCACAGAAGAATTAGAAATTATTTTGGACAAAGAATTAGGGGTTGACTATTTCTTAGAACGCCGTGAACTAGGGGTTATTAATATTGGGGGACCAGGCTTTATTGAAATTGATGGCGCCAAAGAAACAATGAAAAAACAAGATGGCTATTATATTGGGAAAGAAACAAAACATGTTCGTTTTTCTTCAGAAAACCCTGATAATCCAGCGAAATTTTACATTAGTTGTGTGCCAGCACATCATAAATATCCCAACGTAAAAATTAGTATTGATGAAATTACCCCAATGGAAACGGGTGATCCATTAACATTGAACCAACGTAAAATTTACCAATACATTCATCCGAACGTTTGTGAAAGTTGCCAGTTACAAATGGGCTACACCATTTTAGAACCAGGTAGCGCTTGGAATACAATGCCTTGTCATACACATGAACGTCGTATGGAAGCGTATGTTTATTTTGATATGGAAGAAGATACGCGGATTTTCCACATGATGGGTAAACCAGACGAAACGAAACATTTAGTAATGAGTAATGAACAAGCAGCTATTTCACCAAGCTGGTCAATTCATTCTGGGGTTGGTACAAGTAATTATTCCTTTATTTGGGCCATGTGCGGAGAAAATATTACGTACACAGACATGGATATGGTTGCAATGGATCAATTAAAATAAACCAAAGAAAGAGGAGAAAACATGGAATTTAAAATGAATGATTTTCAATTAGATGGAAAAGTAGCGTTAATTACAGGTGCTGTTTATGGGATTGGCTTTGAGATTGCGAAATCCCTAGCTGAAGCAGGAGCAACAATTGTTTTTAATAACTTATCTCCTGAATCAGTTGAACAAGGCTTGGAAAATTATCGGGCCGCAGGGATTGAAGCACGTGGTTATGTGTGTGATGTCACTGATGAAGAGCAAGTTCAAGCGATGGTCGCTCAGATTAAAGAAGAAGTCGGCTCTATTGATATTTTAGTCAATAATGCGGGAATTATTAAACGAATTCCAATGGTGGATATGTCAGCAGAAGAGTTCCGTCAAGTGATTGATGTTGACTTGAATGCGCCATTTATTATGGCAAAAGCGGTTATTCCAGATATGATTGAAAAGGGTCATGGCAAAATTATCAATATCTGTTCAATGATGAGTGAACTAGGTCGTGAAACAGTTAGTGCGTACGCGGCAGCAAAAGGCGGACTAAAAATGTTAACGAAAAATATTGCTTCTGAATATGGACAATATAATATTCAATGTAATGGGATTGGACCTGGCTACATTGAAACGCCACAGACGGCGCCATTAAGAGAACCAGGGCATCCATTTAACGAATTCATCTTGGGACGAACACCTGCTAATCGTTGGGGCACACCAGCAGACTTAGCTGGCCCAGCAGTTTTCTTAGCATCTAACGCTTCTGACTTTGTTAACGGACATATCTTATATGTCGATGGTGGAATTTTAGCTTATATTGGAAAACAACCATAAATAAGTAACAAAAAGCGGACATACCTAAAAAGGATGTCCGTTTTTTGTTATTTACTCATTGATTGAATTGGTAAAAACCGTATCTAATTTTTAAAAAAAGTCAATTTTTGACAGTAATTCGTCAAGATTAACTATATAATTTGCTAACATTCCTTGCTAAACTAAAATTACAAAAAAATGAAAGCGTTTCATTTGCGCTAGTGGGATGGAAAAGGAGTTTTGATTGCCGATGATTATTAAACAGGAACAATTCATACCAAAAGATACAGTAGAAACAACGATTGACTTATTAATTAGAAATTTAACAACGATTAAAGATAACACAGGTGAATTTCTGTTAGATTTTGATGGTTTAAAAGTTGATGACAAAAGTTGGACGATTTGGAACTGGCCGCAAGGCGTTGGGTTGTATGGTATATATAAGAATTATCGAAATACTAAAAGTGAAAAAGCTTTACAAGTAGTTAACGACTGGTTTGAAGGTCGGATGCAAGAAGGCGCGCCGCCTAAGAATGTGAATACGATGGCTCCGCTTTTAACAATGGCTTATCTATATGAAGACACTAAAGACTCTAAATATATACCTTACTTAGAGCAATGGGCGGAATGGGTGATGGAAGAAATGCCCCGAACGAATGAAGGGGGCTTGCAACATGCGACATATGGACCAGAAAATAAAAATCAATTATGGGATGATACATTAATGATGACTGTCTTACCTTTGGCAAAAATTGGTAAGTTGTTGAATCGACTCGATTATTTGGAAGAAGCAAAGCATCAATTTTTAATCCATATTAAATATTTACAAGATAAAAAAAGTGGTCTATGGTATCACGGTTGGACTTTTGAGGGAAATCATAACTATGCGGAAGCACTGTGGGCAAGAGGGAACTGCTGGATTACGATTGCTATTCCAGAAATTATTGAAATCTTAGAGTTGCCAAAAGGAGATAGTTTACGGGAATTTTTATTAAGTACCCTCAATGCGCAAGTGGCAGCTTTAGCGAAATACCAAGATGAATCTGGTTTATGGCATACATTAATTAATGATTCAAATTCGTATTTAGAATCTTCTGCTACAGCGGGATTCGCTTATGGGATTTTAAAAGCGGTTCATAAAAAATATATTTCTTCTGAATATGAAGAAGTGGCAAACAAAGCAATTGCTGGCTTACTAAATAAGATTGATGAAACGGGAGAAGTACAACATGTGTCAGTTGGTACAGGAATGGGTGATAATTTAGATTTTTATCGCACAATTGGAATGACAGCGATGCCTTATGGTCAATCATTAACAATCCTATGTTTGACTGAATTGCTTGTTTCTTATTGCTAGAAAAGTAAGGAGAAAAGTTCATGAAAAAAAGAAAGGTTTTATTTACAGCAGTTATGGTATTGGCAGGATTACAGTTGCTAAGTGGTTGCGGCAAAACAGAAGCTTCGGCAAATGATACGGTAGTCTTGCGCTATGCGTATGCTAGTAATAGCCAACCAGTTATCGATTCTATGAAGAAATTCGGTGAATTGGTAGAGGAAAAAACAGATGGTAAAGTTCAAATTGAATACTTTCCAGATGGTCAATTAGGGGGAGAAACAGAACTAATTGAATTAACACAAACAGGTGCAATTGATTTTGCAAAGGTCAGTGGATCAGCATTAGAAAGTTTTTCTAAAGATTATTCTGTATTTGCCATTCCGTATATTTTTGATAATGAAAAACATTTTTTTAAAGTAATGGATAATCAAGCGCTAATGCAACCAGTGTATGATTCTACAAAAAAATTAGGATTTGTTGGTTTAACTTATTATGACTCTGGTCAACGAAGTTTTTATATGAGCAAAGGGCCTGTTACATCTCCAGATGATTTGAAAGGTAAAAAAATTCGGGTCATGCAAAGTGAAACCGCCATCAAAATGGTAGAACTTTTAGGGGGTTCGCCAGTACCTATGGGTAGTTCGGAAGTATATACTTCTCTACAATCTAATCTAATCAACGGTGCAGAGAATAATGAGTTCGTTTTATATACAGCTGGCCATGGCGGTGTGGCTAAGTATTATTCTTATGATGAGCATACTCGAGTGCCAGATATTGTGATTATGAACGAGGGGACAAAAGAACGTTTGACAGCGAAACAAGAACAAGCGATTGAAGAAGCAGCAAAAGAATCGACCGCTTTTGAAAAAACGGTCTTTAAAGAAGCGGTTGAAGAAGAAAAGAAAAAAGCACAAGCAGAATATGGTGTTGTGTTCAATCAAGTAGACAGTGAACCATTCCAAAAACTTGTTCAACCGTTGCATGAATCATTCAAAAATAGCTCAGAACATGGCGAACTGTATCAGGCTATTCGACAGTTGGCGGACTAATTAAGGAGGTAATTATGAAAGGTTTTAGAAAATTTTTAAATCGACTTTTAGAAATACTTGGATCAATCATTCTTGCTGCAATGGTTTTGGTCGTTTTGTACCAAGTGTTTGCCCGGACAGTGTTAAAAAATCCTAGTACCTTAACAGAAGAATTTGTTCGCTTTGCATTGGTCTGGCTGGCGATGTTAGCTTCTGCTTATGTGGTTGGAAAAAAGGGACATTTAGCAGTAACTTTGTTAAGTGAAAAATTACAAGGGAAACAAAAACGCTTTTTAGAATTTATTGTTCAATTGTTGTTCCTACTTTTTGCAGGAGTGATTATGATATTTGGTGGTTGGAATGGTGTAGTAATTACGTTAGGACAAATTTCACCATCTTTGGCAATTCCTATGGGTTATGTCTATTTAGCCGTTCCAGTAGCAGGTGTTTTGATGTTTATTTATAGTTTGATGAATTTGCTAGAGTTATTCACGCAATCAAAAGATTCTTAATGCGTTTATAGAAGAAAAAGAATAGGAGTAAAAATATGGCTTTAGAAGCAGGCATTATCTTATTTGTAGTTTTTGCAGTCTTATTGGTAGTTGGTATGCCAATTGGTATGAGCATTGCGGCATCTTCAATTGCAACATTGTTATTAGTAATTCCTTTTGAAGCAGCTGCATTTACCTCAGCTCAAAAAATGGTCTCTAGTTTAAATAGTTTCTCTCTCGTAGCAATTCCGTTTTTTATTTTTTCTGGTGTGATTATGAATAATGGGGGAATTGCCCAAAAGTTGGTAAATTTTTCTATGTTATTTGTTGGTCGTGTTCCCGGCGCGCTAGCACATACTAATGTGTTAGGGAACGCATTATTTGGTTCGATTTCTAGCTCTGCAATTGCAGCATCGACTGCTATTGGTGGCGTACTAATTCCGCAACAAGTAAATGAGGGCTATGATCGGAAATTTGCAACGGCTGTAAATATTGCCTCTGCTCCTACAGGAATGGTTATTCCACCAAGTACAGCGTTTATTATGTATTCATTGGTGGCTGGTGGGGCCTCTATTTCTTCTTTATTTTTAGGAGGTTATTTGGTAGGTTCTTTGTGGGCGTTAGGAATTATGGTGGTAGCTTATGTTATTGCAAAACGTCATAATTATCCTACTGTGGCAAAAGCAAAAAAAGGAGAAGTCAGCAAGGTTCTGCGAGAAGCGGTTCCCAGTGTATTGTTAATTGTCATTATTATTGGCGGTATTTTGACGGGGTTATTTACAGCGATTGAAGCATCAGCAATTGCTGTCGCATACTCATTATTGATTTCAATGTTTTACTACAAAACAGTGAAAATAAACGATTTACCTAAAATGTTAAAAGAGGCTGTCTTGATGAGTGGAACCATTATGTTCTTGTTGGCAACTTCTTCAATGATGTCTTTTGCGATGGCTTTTACAGGGATACCAGAAGCAATCAGTACAGCTATTTTAGGAATCATAGACAATAAATACTTAATTCTACTATTAGTAAACGTTGTCCTATTGTTTGTGGGAATGTTTATGGATGTTGGTCCAGCTATTTTGATTTTTACGCCAATCTTTTTACCAATTGTTATGAATGTTGGGGTGGATCCAGTTCATTTTGGTTTATTTGCGATTATGAACTTGTGTGTTGGTTCAATTACACCACCTGTTGGAACAGGATTATATGTTGGTGCTAGTGTTGGGGGTGTTAAAGCTGAGCAAATGCTGAAACCACTAGTTCCATTTTATCTGGTAATCTTAGCAATTTTACTTTTAATCACATATGTACCTGAACTTGTCATGTGGTTACCAAATCTAATTTCTTAATTCAATACAAATTGTCTAACAACCCCAATTGAGCGAAATATAAGTTGTTCAATCAACTAGATTTGGTAATTTACTATAAAATATTGAGTTTAGGAGGCATAGAAATAAAAAATCTCTCTATGACATTATGTGTCATAGAGAGATTTTTTAGAAGCCACTTTTACGGTATTGACTAGGAGTTAATCCAGTTCGCTTTTTAAATAATCGACTAAAGTAGGCATAGTTTTCTAAACCAACATCTACAGCAATTTCTTTCATTGTTTGATTAGAATAGCGTAGTAAATCTTTTGAATAAGAAATTTTTTTACTAATTTGATATTTAATTGGCGGTAATCCAATGTATTTGGAGAACTCTTTGTTCAATTGATATTTATTTAAATGAAAGAGTTGAGCCAAGTCTTCTAAAGAAATTGTTTCTTTGAAATGTTGATCAATGTAAGCTTTCATTTCCAAAACCAATGATGGAATCGTTTCGTAGGTAAAGTCTTGACGATACTTTTGCAACAATAATTCGTTCAGTAATTGATGAATTAAGACGGAAGATTGGTAATCAGTTTGCGCATGTTGTAAATCTTGTAATTGTAATAATTGCTGAATGATTAAATGAATAGGATTATCTTCTGGAAGCTGATTAGTGGAGAAAACTGGTGAACCATTTTTCATAAATTCTTGGAAAAAAGCACCAGAATTTCCTCCTTCAAAATGAATCCAGTCCATTTCCCAAGGCTCTTCGCTGGTTGCTTGATAGTATTGATAATCCCGACAGTCAATAAAGAATAAATCACCTCTCTGTAAGCTGTATGTATGATAACGATAGCGTAATTCCCCAGTACCATTTAGCGTGAATTTAATTAAGTATGATGGTAAATGTGCCCGCTCCGTATAATAAGGGCGCGAGGCTTTAAACTGTCCAATTTCCTGTATGTAATAAAAAAGTGTGCGACTTTTGCTGCTAGGTGTCAAAATATGTCGCTTAGAATCGTCTGACCAAGAGTAGTCGGCTTTTTCCCAATAATCCATAAGAACCTCCTAATTACCAAGATAGTACAATTATATCTCAAAATTGTGAGAGGTGAAAGCGCTATTTTTTGTTTATGATGAATACATAAAGTTAGTCTAACGTACAAAAAAATAAAAATAGTGAAAGGATTGACAACTATCAACAAAGTGAAAAAAGAACAAGTTGAAAAACGAACCTATTTAGCGGTTGATATTGGCGCTTCTAGCGGTCGCATAATGAAAAGTCAACGCTTAGCGAATGGTCAGATAACAATAGAAGAAATTCATCGTTTTAAAAATGGTTTTCATCAAAAAGATGGGTATCAACGTTGGGATATGGCTAGTTTAGTTCATGAGTTACTGCTTGGTCTGCAAAAAGTTAAACAATTAGGTATCAAGGAATGCTTTATTGGAATTGATACTTGGGGTGTTGACTATTGTCTGCTGGATCAATCTGGACAACTTTTGGACGAACCGATTGCTTATCGAGATGGACGGACAGAAGCAGCTGTAACAAATTTTTCAAAAGGCTATTCATTAGAAAAATTGTACCAACAAACGGGGATTCAAGTTCAACCTTTTAATACCATTTTTCAGTTATTTGTAGAGGAAAAGGAACGTTTGGCTGCAGCCAGCCAATTGTTGTTAATCCCTGATTACTTAGGTTATGTCTTTACTGGAAAAGCAGTCATCGAAGCCACCAACGCCTCCACCACGCAACTGTTGAATGCTGGAATGAAACAATGGGAAAGTGAATTACTGGATTTCCTAGGAATTGATGAAACACTATTTCCAACATTAGTAGAGCCAGGCACGATTTTAGGCGACCTGCAAACAGCGGCTTTTCCAGACTATGATTTACCAAATGCAACGTTGATTACGATAGCTAGTCATGATACAGCTTCAGCAATTTTAGGTACGCCAGGCATTGGCGATGACTGGGCGTACATTAGCAGTGGTACTTGGTCTTTATTAGGCATTGAAACGACTGTTACAACAATTTCTGCTGAAGCTTTCCAAGAAAATTACACGAATGAATGGGGCGCCCAGAACACAATTCGTTTCTTAAAAAATATTATGGGTATGTGGCTAATTCAAGAAGTGGCACGGCACCAAAACTACCAATATAGCTATGCTGAATTGGCCGCCTTAGCTGAAAAAGAACCAGCATTTCAACAATTTATTGATGTAAATGATCCTCGTTTTTTAAATCCGGGAAATATGATTACTGAATTACAAGCCTATTGCCGTGAAACACAACAAACAGTTCCTGAAAGCCCTGGTGAACTCGCTCGTTGTATTTATGATAATTTAGCATTGTGTTACAGCGTAGAACTAGAAAAATTAGCTCAATTAACAGGAATCGAACGGAAAATTACAACTTTACATGTTGTCGGTGGTGGTTCCAATAATCGTTTATTGAACCAGCTAACTGCTGATGTTGCTAATGTTACAGTGAAAGCGGGACCTGGGGAAGCAACTGCTTTAGGTAATCTTTTGATGCAGATGATTGCAACAGGTGAACTTAAAGATATTCCAGCAGCTCGTACTTGTATCCAAACATCTTTTCCCACGGAAATCTATCAAGCAAATCCAATTGATTCAACAATAAAAAATCGCTATCAAGCATTTATGAAAAGGAGCTCATTATGACAACCATTACACAAAAATATGAAGAAGCGAAAGAAAAATATGCTAGTATTGACGTAGATACCGAAGCTGTATTGGAAAAAATGGCTGATGTCAAAATTTCAATGCATGTGTGGCAAGGAGATGATGTGAGAGGCTTCTTAAGTGAGGATGAACTTTCTGGCGGTATTTCAGTTACAGGGAATTATCCAGGCGTTGCTCGAAGTCCCCAGCAACTACGTCAAGATTTAGAAAAAGCGTTTTCTTTAATTCCAGGAAAACACAAATTGAATTTGCATGCTATTTATTTAGACACAGAGGAAAGGGTGGATTTAAACGAACTGGAACCAAAGCATTTTGAACCATGGGTGACTTGGGCAAAAGAAAATGGCTTAGGATTGGACTTTAATCCAACCTTTTTCTCGCATCCAATGTACCGCGATGGCTTTACTTTAGCTCATCCGAATCCGCAAGTTCGAGACTTTTGGATTGAGCATGGGAAACGTTCACGAAGAATTGCTGAATATTTTGGAAGAGAATTAGGACAAGTAGCTGTCAATAACTTTTGGGTGCCAGATGGCTTTAAAGATAACCCAGTTGATCGTTTAACGCCGAGAAAGCGGCTAATGGCTTCGCTAGATGAAATTTTTTCAGAGGAAATTGATCCAGCTTATACAGTTGATGCAGTGGAAAGTAAGCTCTTTGGGATTGGTTCAGAAGCCTATACAGTTGGGTCTCATGAATTTTATATGGGCTACGGTTTAACGCGGAATAAATTAATTTGTTTAGATGCTGGTCATTTTCATCCAACAGAAGTGATTTCTAATAAGTTATCTTCATTATCCTTATTTGGCGAAGGAATGCTATTACATGTCAGTCGTCCAGTTCGCTGGGATAGTGACCACGTTGTCATTATGGATGATGAATTGCAAGAAATTGCCAAGGAGTTAGTTCGCAATGATTTATTAGGAAAAACACACGTGGGCTTAGATTTCTTTGATGCCACAATCAATCGTGTTGCCGCTTGGGTGATTGGCACCCGCAATACACAAAAAGCGTTAATGAAAGCGATGCTTGAGCCAACAAACGTCTTAAAAGAAGCTGAATTGATAGGAGATTTTACCACACGTTTAGCCTTAACGGAAGAGTTAAAAGACTTTCCATTTGCCGATATCTGGAACTACTACTGTCAAGAAAATCACGTACCTATCGGCTTAGATTGGTTAACGGATGTTCAAGAATACGAAAAAGTGATTTTACCAACTCGTCAATTGCCAACAGGTAAAGATAGTTGTCGTTTTTCATAAAATTAACAAACGAGAGGAACTTATAAAATGAAAAAAATGAACGTGTTACAAGCACCATTTGTGGAAGAAATGGTCAAAACGACCAAAAATTTATATCGTTTAGGTTGGGATGAACGAAATGGCGGAAATATTTCGTATTTATTAAAAGAGGAGGAGATTTTACCTTTTCTAAATCCAACACAAGTGCTCCGAAAGATTCCAATGAAATTTGATGCAACGAAATTAGCAGGAAAATATTTTATCGTGACAGGCTCAGGAAAATATTTTAAAAATGTCTGTGATGCACCAAGCGAAAACTTAGGGATCTTACGAGTTAGTGAAAATGGCCAGGAATTAGAACTATTGTGGGGCTTAGAAGATGAAGCTGTGCCAACGAGTGAATTACCTAGCCATTTTATGAGCCATATTGCTCGTTTAGCTGTTGATCCAGAAAATCGCATTGTCATGCATAATCATGCGAGTCATTTATTAGCAATGAGTTTTACTCACGAATTAGATGAAAAAGTCTTTACTAGAACATTATGGCAAATGTGTACCGAATGTTTAGTAGTATTTCCAGACGGTGTTGGTATTATTCCATGGTTGGTTCCTGGAACGAATGAAATTGGTGTAGCAACGGCTGAAAAAATGAAAGAATCTCGTTTGGTTTTATGGCCGCAACATGGTATTTATGGTACTGGCCGTGATATGGATGAAGTATTTGGTTTAATTGAAACTGCTGAAAAAGCCGCTGAAGTGTACACTTATGTTTGTGCGCAAGGAGGCGTTCGCCAAACAATTTCAGATGCAGATTTATGGCGCTTAGCAGAAGCGTTTGGTGTGACACCGAAAGTTGGCTATTTGGAAGAGAAAGTATCAAAACGGAGAAAGCTATGATAAAAAAAGCCTTTTGTATGCAAGTATATCCTGATCAACATGCCGAATATCAACGACGTCATGAGAAGTTATGGCCAGAAATGCGTCAAATGCTGAAAGAACATGGGGTAATTAAGTATCAAATTTTTTTAAATACTGAAACCAGTACACTTTTTGGTTATTTAGAAATAGAAGATGAAGCTCGCTGGGAGCAAATAGCACTGACACCAATCAATCAAAAATGGTGGAACTATATGGAAGATATTATGGAAACAAATCCTGATTGCTCGCCAGTGACGGCTGAATTAAAAAAAGTTTTTGAACTATAATTTAAAATAGAACAGTTTGTTATAGTGAATCGTATGATTGTACACAAAACAACTTACTTGAGTAGAGTTGATTTCAAGGGATTGTTCTAGAACTTACAAAGAAAGCCTTTGTGGTAACGGCTGTTCCAGAAAGAAATAAATTGTACCAACATTAGCTGTAACTGTTTATTCAAAAAATAGTTAACTTCTAAAAAAAGAGGTGAATCTTGTTGAAGAGTGTAAAAGAAATCCGGAAATCACAAGTAAATAGTATGATTTCAGATCAATATGAGATCTTTCATGTAAAAGATATGGTCAGTCCAGAAAAAACCATCTATCATTACCACGATTTTTATGAAGTCCATTGTACGTTAAAAGGGGTAGCAACGTTCTTTTTAGATGGACATCAATTTGATGTTGAAGCAGGGACCGTTTTACTCATTCATTATCATGATTTACATCGAATTATTAAGCAGAGTACTGATAATTTTGAACGGATGTATATTTTTTTAACACCTGATTTTTTACAACAACGATCTAGTAAACGGACAAACTTGTCTGCTTGTTTTCAACATTTTGGTCAGCGTCGTAGTAAAGTTATCAAAGTGGATGTAGCAAAATTAGCAAACTACTTGACCCCGTTAGATCATTCTCCTTTGCCAGAAGAATATGGTGCGGATGTTCGTTATGAACAACAACTGTTAGACTTTTTAATTTACTTAAATCAATTAGTTCTGAAAGAAGAGAATGAGAGCCAACCAAAACAAATGATTGAAAATGAACGAATTGAAGCAATGATTACCTACATTTCTCAAAATTTGGATCAACCATTAACCTTAGAACAGATGGAAAAAAATTTTTTTGTGACTAAGTATTATGTAACGCGGGAATTTAAGAAACATACAGGATTTACTTTCCATCAATTTGTGCTGAAAAAGAAACTACTTTACGCTAAACAGTTATTAAAAGAATATCGCAGTGCTAGTGATGTTTACCTGAAATGTGGATTTAAATCATATCCACACTTTTTGAAATCTTTTAAAAAAGAGTTTAATATGACACCGAAAGAATTTTTGGTGAAACATAAGAATAATCAGATCATTCATTTTGATCATTACGAAGAATCTATCAAGAAAGTGAGGCTTGAATAAAATGTTGACACTTGCAGTACGTGCCCATGATGTTGGCACCAAAATATCTCCTGTGGAATTGGCTAAAAAAATTGCTGAAACGAACATAACTTCAATTCAATTTGCCTTAGGTATTTCTTATCCAGAATATGCAAGTGCTGCTGTTCTATCTCCAGGACTAGGAAGCCAATTGAAGAATATTTTCGAAGATGAAAAGATTACGATTAGTGTCCTAAGTTGTTATATTAATCTGATTCATCCAGATTTAGAAGAGCGAGAAAAACGACTTCATCAATTTGAAACATACATTCGTTACGCTTCAATGTTTGGGGCAAAAATCGTTGCAACTGAAACAGGCAGTATATATGAAACGATTTATTACACTGAAGATAATTATACAGAAGAAGCCTACGAAGAAGTTTTATTTTCTGTTAGAAGATTATGTCGAGAAGCTGAAAAGTATGGGATAATTGTTGGGATTGAACCAGGAATCAATCATCCAATTCATACAATTGAAAAAATGCAACGATTGATTGACGAGGTTGCTTCAACTAATTTAGGCATTATTTTGGATCCTACCAACTTAATTCGAGTGGATATAGATAAAACGTATTTGGAAATAGTAGAAGAAGCGTTTGAGTGTTTTGGTGAAAAAATCGTTGCTTTTCATTTGAAAGATTTCATTATAAGAAATCAGCAGATATTTCCGGTAGCCATTGGCGAAGGGCAGGTACCTCTTAAAGAAACCATTCAATTTCTGAATAAACATAAGCCCGGACTGTTCACTATTTTTGAGGAAACACCATTTGAAAAAATAGCAAGTGCCTATCAAAAAGTTTCGCAATATCATTCTATTTAGATAAAAATGTACAACAAAAACATCTCGATTTTTTGAGATGTTTTTCGTTGCTTAATAAGACAAAATATAAAATATACTTGCCTTAAAAACTCACATAAAAGAAAGAAGCAATCGCCACAGCAAATGAAATAATAGCAAACACTAAACTACTCCATAGTCCTAACAGAATAAATGGTGAGGTTCTTTTGCCGCCCTCTTTCTTTAAGTAGGAAAATGTCCGTCCAGTAACAATGAATTGCCAGATACTAATCAATAAAAAAATACCGCCAATTAAGTAACGCATGTCCTCGTCCTCCTTCTACTTAGTATACCACTTGATGAAAACGTTATCAAAACGCTGTATAAAAAAGTTGCCTTTCAAAAAAGAGAAAGGCAACTTTTTTGACGGTTTAACGGACGTCACCCATTAAGTTTTGGATTGGTTTTTTCACAATGAATAAGAGAATCCCGGCAACGACAGCTACAAGTCCGACAATCCCAAAATATGCTGACTCTGTTCCAGGTGTATAGAAACGAGCAATTTGAGCGTTAATGGCTTGTGAAGCGGCATCTGCTAATAACCAAATAGCAACGGTTTGAGCTTCGAAAGCTTTCGGTGCTAATTTTGTAGTAATCGATAAGCCAACGGGAGATAAACACATTTCTCCGACAATCATAATGAAGAAACTAAAGAATAACCAAAGTGGACTCACCCGTCCTTCGGTACCATAAAGTAGACCTGGCAACATTAATAAGACGAAGGAAAGACCAGCAAAGACTAGCCCTAGTGAAAACTTCACAACTGTTGATGGTTGACGTTTACCTAGTTTTGTCCATAATGTAACAAAAATAGGGGTCAAAATAACTACGAATACAGGATTTAATGATTGGAACCAGCTAGCGGCAATCGGGAAGCCAAACAAACTCGTTTGCGTCCGTTCATTTGCAAATAGAGCAAGAATAGACGAACCTTGTTCTTCCAATGACCAGAAAACAATTGCTGCTAAGAATAATGGCAAGTAAGCCAGAACTTTTGGTTTTTCTTCAGCAGTGACATCTTTAGACGTTAACATTTTGCTGAAATAATAAACTGGTAACAGGATTCCTAACACGCTGATGGTATTAATAAAGAAATCAATTGTTAAATGTCCTGTGACATAGGCGCCACCAAAAATAAGTAAAGCAACGACAATTGCCAACATAAATGCTTTAGCAAATTTCTTTTGCTCTTCTTTAGACATTGGATTAGTTGGGGCCTGACCAATTCCAGCCAGAGATTTACGTCCTTGGAAATAATATTGTAGTAGCCCGAAGAACATCCCTACTGCGGCAACTGAAAAGCCTAAATGATAATTATATTCTTGTCCTAAAGTTCCGACAACAAGGGGAGCGATTAAGGCTCCGATATTAATCCCCATGTAAAAAATGGAGAAGCCTGCATCTCTACGTAAGTCAGTTTTTGAATAAAGATGGCCAACCATCCCTGAAACGTTTGGTTTTAACATCCCAGTCCCGAACACAATCAACATAATAGAAACGAATAAGGCGGGGACACCAAATGGGGTAGCGAGAACAATATGTCCAGCAATGATTAACAAACCACCAATAAAAACAGTTTTCCTTGAACCTAAGACACGGTCAGAGACCCACCCGCCAATGATACTGGACATGAAAACCATTGATCCATAAATGGACATGATGGCTAAGGCAGTTGCTTTGGGGAGACCTAAACCGCCATTGGCTACGGTATCGTAAATATAATACATTAGAATAGCACGCATGCCGTAGTAACTGAAACGTTCCCACATTTCTGTGAAGAACAGTGTTGCTAGTCCTTTCGGTTGTCCCAGAAAGGATTTGTCTAATTTCTCAAGTTGTTCTTTGTCACTCATAGATAAAACTCCAATTCTTATAATATTCAGAATATTTGATAATAAAATGACTTAAATGTAGATTCATATATTTTATTACTCATAGATTGGAAAATAGAAAGAAAAAAAACTGATTATGTTTTTAAATAACAAGCGTTCGAGCGATTGTTTGTTTTTTATTCGTGAATTATGATGAAAATGAATATTTATTCTGCTTTATTTTCAATAATTTGTTTTCACAGTCGTTTTAGCTGTTCTTTTTTTGAATAAGATTAAAATGAATAAATAACAAGCAAAATATAAGATTTTTTTGTTTAACTCTTTTTGTTTCAATAGGAAGTGCTTAGTGTTTTTTCAGAATCGAAAAATGAATACGACAAAAAATTTATCTATATATATAGAAGGAAAAATAAAAGTAGTGAATGATAAAAAAATTCAAAGAAAACACTTGTTCTTTTTAGGCGTGAGTTTTTGAAAAAAACATTCTCATGTCTAGTATCTTTAACATTTTGTTACTTTTTGACTGAAACGAATGTAAAAAAACCGACATTTAATGGCTAATCAAGGGTTAGAAAACGGTTTCTCAAAAATAAAATCCTGTTTTTTTAACTTTTTTTCGCAAAATATAAACAGGATAATATCAAGCTTCCAGCAGCTTTTTATTACAAAATGTAACAAAACCGACATTCTAGTAATAAATTGTCACGAGATATTCACCTACGGCCGGCCATTCGATGATAAAGTATGTGAAGTCGTTTCGATAAAGCGAAGCAGACGTGGTTGTTGCCGAGAGCTAAGAGCAACAATCAAATATTTTTAATTACAAAGGAGAAACATACATGAAATCAATCAAAACGATTTTACTTGGAACAACTTTGGCCGCAGGTTTAGGATTATTCTTAGGAACAGACGCAAACGCAGAAAGCTTATATACAGTTAAAGCAGGAGATACTTTATCAACAATTTCTCATCAATTTGCAGGAGACAATAGCTTAATTCAAAAAATTGCTTCTGATAACAAATTGCCAAACCTTGATTTAATTTTTGAAGGAGAACAATTAGTTATTCGTTCAGAAAAAGAAGTTGCTAATACTCCAGCACCAGCTGTAGAAGTTGCACCAGTTCAACAAGTAGTTGAACAACCTGTTGCACAACCAGTACAACAAGAAGTACAACAACCTGTTGCTCAAGAAGTAGCGCAACCAGCAGCACCTGCCGCAAGCAGTGATGCAAAAGAGTGGATTGCACAACGTGAATCTAGTGGTTCTTACGATGCAACAAACGGTCAGTATATCGGTCGTTACCAATTATCTGCCTCTTATTTAAATGGTGACTATTCACCTGCCAACCAAGAACGCGTGGCAGATCAGTACGTAGCAGGTCGCTATGGTTCATGGGATGCAGCTAAATCATTCTGGTTAGCAAATGGTTGGTACTAAAATTAAATAAACGAAGTAATCTAATTACTTATTAAAAACCATAAACAAAAAAACAGTAACCTGTAAAGATTACTGTTTTTTTTGTCGATTTGTTAAGGTACAACGCCCCACGCTCGTCAATTGGTGGTCTGCGTTATATATTTTTGCTTCCCAAACTTGAAGGGTCTTTCCCGAGTGATCGGGTGTCGCAATCACGGTAAGGCTACCATCATGGACACTACGAAGATGATTTACTTGTAAGTCTATGCCGACAGCAAAAGTGTTTTCAGGAACGTTTTCGTTCGCACCTAAACTACAGGCAGTTTCAATTAAGACGCCGTTTAAGCCCCCGTGGACAAGGCCATAGGGTTGTTTATGCACGTCTTTTACCGTTAAAGTAAGCTGACATTTCTCAGCAGAAACCTGTTGAATCGTGATGCCTAAATACTCTAAAAGATGAATAGTAATCAGTCCTTTCTAATAAAAGAGAGAATAAAAGGTTTTTTATTTATTATACAGGAATGAAGAAAATTTGAAATAGCCATGTTTTTTCTTAAAATTCAAGCGACTTTTTCTCTAAAGTGCCGATTCTTGTGTATAATAGAAAAGATGAGATTAATGAAGGAGGTTTCCTAATGAGAAACTGGACAACAATTAAAGAATATGATGAAATTTTATTTGAGCAAGCAGGCAAAGTAGCAAAAATTACTATCAACCGCCCGCATGTTCACAACGCATTCACACCAAAAACAGTCATGGAAATGATTGATGCATTCAACATTAGTCGTGATAAAGAAGATGTCGGGGTTATTATTTTAACAGGCGCAGGTGACCAAGCATTCTGTTCTGGTGGCGATCAAAAAGTTCGAGGTAATGGTGGGTACGTTGGCGAAGACAACATTCCACGTTTAAATGTGTTAGATTTACAACGGTTAATCCGTGTCATTCCCAAACCAGTAATCGCAATGGTGAAAGGCTGGTCCATTGGCGGCGGCAATGTTTTACAATTAGTTTGTGATTTAACAATTGCGGCTGAAAATGCTAAGTTTGGGCAAACAGGACCAAATGTCGGTAGCTTTGATGGTGGATACGGCTCAGGTTACTTGGCGCGCGTTATCGGCCATAAAAAAGCGAAAGAAGTTTGGTTTATGTGTAAACAGTATTCTGCTCAAGAAGCTTTAGATATGGGCTGGATTAATACAGTTGTTCCATTGGATCAAGTAGAAGATGTGACAATGGGGTGGGCAGAAGAAATGTTAACCAAAAGCCCGATTGCTTTACGGATGATTAAAGCCTCTTTAAATGCCGATACAGATGGCTTGGCTGGTGTGCAACAATTAGCTGGTGATGCGACACTTCTTTACTATACAATGGCTGAAGCACAAGAAGGCCGAGATGCATTTAAAGAAAAACGGACACCAGATTTCGATCAATTCCCTAAATTCCCATAAACCAATGACTTGGTTAAATAAACAAGTACAAAAACGTCCCGATCATCCTGCTTTTTATTTTCAGGATGAATCTTGGACGTTTTTAGAAGTGCAACAAGAAGTCAGCCATTGGGTAGCCACATATCAACAGGTGCTTGCACCAGAAGAAAAACGTGTGGCTTTATTCAGTAAGAACAGCAAAGAGTTGTATTTTTCAATTCTAGCCTTATGGGAATTGGGGAAAGAGTTATTATTTTTAAATACGCATTTGACACTTGCTGAACTGACTTTTCAGTTAAAAGATGCGCAAGTTAAAACGATTATTGGTGCGCCTGAAACGCAGGCTTTGTTAGAGGAGATTTCTTTTGTCGACGTTCAGCCAATGGTTAAAAAACAGCATAGTCTTTCACATCAGGAGTTTCAACAGCCAAGTGACTTAGAGTCGGTGGCTTCTATTATGTATACATCTGGAACTACAGGACAGCCTAAAGGGGTCTTGCAACGGTTTAAAAATCATTTGGCCAGTGCTAGAGGCACTCAAGAAAATATGGGGATTACTGCTGAAGATTGTTGGTTGTGTGCAGTCCCATTATTTCACATTAGCGGATTGTCGATTGTTGTTCGACAACTCGTCTTAGGTTGTAGTATTCGCCTTTACGATAAATTTGATGAACAGCAAGTGACACAAGATTTACAAGAAGGCCATGGAACCGTCATTTCAGTGGTTGCGACAATGTTGCAACAATTATTGTCTGTCTATCCTGAAGCTGGCTACAGAGCCAGCTTTAAAGGAATGCTATTAGGCGGCGGACCGATTGCTCCGGATAAATTAGCGCAGTGTGAGGAAAAAGGGATTCCAGTCATTCAATCTTACGGGATGACGGAAACGTGTTCGCAAGTTGTTGCCTTGAAATTTGAAGATGCGGCACTGAAAATCGGCTCTGCTGGACAACCGTTAAAAGATATGCAGATCAAAATTGTTGATGAACTAGGACAAGAACAGCCAGAAAAGCAAGTCGGGGAAATTTTACTTAAGGGACCAAACGTTGTTTCAGGTTACCTTAACCAGCGTCAACCTGAAAAATGGACAGCAGATGATTGGTTTAAAACAGGCGACATGGGCTATTTAGATGCACAAGGTTACCTGTATTTGGTTAGTCGTTTAAGTGAACTCATTATCTCTGGTGGTGAAAATATTTACCCCACTGAGGTTGAACAGGTGTTACAGGCGATAACAGGAATTAAAGCAGCGGCAGTTGTAGGAGAACCAGATGCGCAATGGGGAGCCGTCCCAGTTGCTTATGTGATTAGTGACCAAGAACTCACCTTAGCGCAAATTCAAGACCAGTGTTCACGAAAACTGGCAAAATATAAACGACCGAAACGCATTTATTTTTGTCATTCTTTCCCGCAAACAGCAAGTGGAAAGATTGCCAAACATCGTTTCATGACAGAAGAAAGAGAGGCGTTTTTAATCAGATGAAATTGCCTGATGAATTACGACAAGCCTATCAGAAGAATGCCCGTCAGTTCAGTTGGGTTTTTCCATTAGAAACAGAACAAACAGCCTTGGCAATTTTTGCCGCTGGTGAAAAGGCATACCAAGGAGAACGTTTTTTTTGGCAAACACCGAAAAAAGATTTTGCTTTGGTTGGCTTCGGATATGAAACTATCTTAAAAGGCGCAGAAACAGAAACGCATCAATTGAACAACTTTTTAAAAAAAGAGTCGGCAACTCGTTTTCAAAATATGTCTATTTCTGGTACGGGGGCCCTTCTGTTTGGCGGTTTGCCTTTTGATACAGAACAAACGCCTACTGAGGCCTGGGGAGAGTTAGGGGAAGGTTGGTTTTATCTACCAAGTATTCTATTTACTTTTTCAGGTTCACGTATTTATGGAACGCTGAACTTTTCAGGTTCTAGTGAACAAGAAGTCGAGGAACGTTGGTCGACTTTGGTGGCTCAGTTTGATCGCTTGTTAGCTACCTGTGAGGAATTGCCAGCTGTAGCGGAAACAAAGATTGACAAGGAAGAAGTTGCCGTGACTGAATGGCTACAAGCTGTCAACGAAACAGTAGCAGTCTTAAGAGAAGATGGCCCTTTAAAAAAAGTGGTTTTGGCTCGACAACTTGCTGTGAGCAGTCCTGAAAAAATTCGAAGTAACCAAGTGCTCGTTAATTTAATGGCACAACAACAAAATACGTATTTGTTTGCTTTAGAAGCCAAAGACACAAGTTTCATTGGTGCAACACCAGAACGACTTCTGTTGGGTACTAAAGAAACGTTTGCGACCGCTTGTATTGCAGGAACCATTAAAACGGGTCAAACACCAGAAGAAACGAAAGCTTTAGGAGCACAACTTTTACAAGACCGCAAAAATACCGGAGAACACCAAATTGTGGTGGAACGTTTAGCGAAAGAGTTGGCGAAGATGACGACTTCTGAAAACAGTATTCAAGCACCCATTATTTTGGAAAATCGAGATGTACAACATCTTTATGTGCCAATCTCGGGTCAACGTAAACCGGGAATTTCGTTCTTGGAAAGTGTGATGCAGTTACACCCAACGCCAGCTTTAGGTGGTGAGCCCAAAGAGTTGGCAGTCGAATGGATTCGACAATATGAGCCAGGGAGTCGTGGGTTATATGGTGCGCCAATCGGTTGGATTTCAGGGAATGATGATAGTGGCGAGTTCGCTGTGGCCTTGCGTTCAGGTGTCTTTGCTGGTCAGCAAGGCGTTCTTTATGCAGGTTGTGGTATTGTTGCGGATTCCCAAGCAGAGCTAGAAAGAGAAGAAACGAAAATAAAATTTCAACCGATGTTACGAGGAATTGGAGGGCAGGTTTAATGAATCATCAAGAAACAATGACCGATTATTTAACGGCCTTTATTGAAGGCTTAAAAAATAGTGGGGTTGAACAAGCAGTCATTAGTCCAGGGTCCCGTTCCACACCACTGGCTTTATTACTTCATCGGGAAACCGCAATCCAAACTTTTGTCGATGTCGATGAACGTTCCGCTGCTTTTTTTGCTTTAGGATTAAGTAAAGCGAGTCAAAAACCAGTGGTCTTACTTTGTACCTCTGGAACAGCAGCTGCAAACTATTATCCAGCAATTTGTGAAGCCAATATTAGCCATGTGCCTTTAGTCGTTTTAACAACGGATCGGCCGCATGAGTTACGTCAAGTTGGTGCTCCTCAAGCCATGGACCAATTACAAATGTATCAAAATCACGTGAAATTATTTGTTGAAATGGCTTTGCCAGAAGCAACAGAAGAGATGTTGAATTACGCCTATTGGCAAGGCGCTAAAGGAGCAGCATTCGCGCAACAAACGCCTGCAGCACCTGTTCATTTGAATTTTCCTTTGCGGGAACCATTATTACCTGACTTAGAGAGAAAAACAAAGAGTTCTCAACAAACGGCTTTATTCGCTGGTCAATCAATCCTTTCTACAGAACAAGTGCAACAGCTAGCGGATCAATGGTACCAGAAAAACGGCGTTTTGGTTGTCGGTGGCAGTCATACAGAGGAAGAAGCGGCGTTATTTATTCAATTAGCCGAAGCTTTGCAATGGCCGTTACTAGCGGATCCTTTAGCAAACATTGTGACACATGGGCAAAATAGTGAAGTTGTTATTGCACATAGTGATCTGTTTCTAAATGTGGCGACCTTGCCACAAGAACCAGAAGTGGTAGTGCGCTTTGGTTCGCTGCCAATTTCTAAAAACATCATGTTATGGTTGAAACGCTTAGCAACGACAGAGACTACTTTTTATTTTGTGGACGAAAATGGGCAATGGCAAGAGCAATTGAAAAAATCACAAACAGTTATTCAGGCAAAGGAAACCACGTTTGTAGAACAACTGCTAACGGTTGTCAAATCAACAGAAGCGACTTGGTTAGCACAATGGCTCTTGCTAGAAAAAACGGTCTCTGAAGTTCTTCTAGAAACGCTGAACGCGACAGAATTAAATGAAACAACAGCCAGCTTAGCTGTTCACCAAACAATGAAAGAGAACGGTCAGTTATTTGTATCTAATAGTATGGCTATCCGCTACTTAGATCGATTTATGGATAGTCGCCCTTATCGGATGTTTGGAAATCGCGGCATCAACGGGATTGATGGGATTGTTTCAACTGCTTTAGGAATGAGTGCCGTAGCACCGACACAGCAAAACGTTCTACTGATTGGTGATTTAGCGCTATATCATGATATGAATGGTTTATTTTTGGCTAAACGTTATCAGTTGCCGTTAACAATTGTTTTATTAAATAACAATGGTGGCGGGATTTTCTCTTTTCTATCTCAACGAACTTTACGTGAGGACGATTTCGAGCCTTTATTTGGAACACCGCTTGATTTAGATTTTTCGTTAGTTGCTGAACTTTACGGTGCTTCGTATCAAGAAGTCAAAACAATCGCGGAGCTCAAGCAAATTTTACAAACAGCGGCTGAAGAACCACAATTTCAAGTGATAGAAGTCAAAGGAAATCGCCAAGAGAATGTTCATTTGTATGAATCAATTTTAGCTGAAATTGGTAGACGAGTAGAAAGACAGGGGATTTCATGGAACGGTTAATTCGGGGGATGCAGTACCATTATCAATGGTTAACACCTTTTGATGCAAAGCGAACGACAGTAGTCTGTTTACACGGTTTCACAGGAACGTTAGCCACGTTTGCAGCCGTTTTTCCCAGTCAAACACCTTATAACGTTTTAGGCATTGATTTACCTGGGCATGGCGCGACTGCTAGTTTGGTAGCACCAGAGCGTTATACCATGAAACAGGTTTGCCATGATCTTGCTGAACTAACCGAATCGCTAAATTTGCCTTGCTTTTGTTTATTAGGCTATTCAATGGGCGCTCGAACAGCTTTAGGTTTTGCATTACATTATCCACAAAAGGTACAGCATCTTTTATTGGAAAGTGGGTCACCAGGTTTGGCCACCGTCGCAGAACGTCAGACTCGTATCTGTCAAGATCATCGTTTGGCGGAACGTCTCTTAGAGGAACCGCTGGTGGATTTTATTGATTTTTGGCAAGAATTACCGTTATTTCAAACGCAAAAAGCCTTGTCTGTGGCACAGCAAATGGCCATTCGTCAGGAACGTTTGAGCCAATCGGCCTTTGGATTGGCTAGTAGTTTGTGGTATATGGGCACAGGAGCGCAAGAGAGTTACTGGGAACGTCTAGCAGAATTGCAGCCGATTCCTACCGATTTATTGGTAGGCGGCGAAGATCAAAAATTTATTGGAATTGCGAAAAAAATGCAGGCACGTCAACCGTTGTTGAGGCTGACAATTTTTCCTGAAGCAGGACATTGTATCCATTTAGAACAACCAACGATTTTCTATGAAAAGGTGACAGCGTTATTGGAAGGAGCCGTCTGAATGAACATTCAATCAATTGAAACCTATCAGGTTCGTTTGCCTTTAAAAACGCCGTTTGTCACGAGCTATGGTCGCTTGGAAGAAAAAGCGTTTGATCTATTTGTAATAACGGATGAGCAAGGAAATCAAGGGTTTGGCGAATTAGTGGCTTTTGAGCAACCTGATTATGTGCAAGAAACGTTGGTAACCGAACGCTTCATCATCCAACAGCATTTAATTCCGTTACTTTTAACAGAAGCGCTTGAACAGCCGCAAGAGGTTTCAACAATTTTTGAAGAAGTTAAAGGGCATTGGATGGGAAAAGCTGCGTTAGAAACTGCCATCTGGGATTTATATGCCAAACGGCAACAGAAGAGTTTAACTGAATTTTTTGGACCAACGCGGAGGAAAATTCCTGTAGGGATTAGTTTAGGGATTCAAGAAGACTTACCTCAATTGCTTAAACAAGTTCAGTTAGCTGTAGAAAAAGGGTATCAACGAGTGAAGCTGAAAATTCGTCCCGGTTATGATGTGGAAGCCGTTGCTTTGATTCGTCAGCATTTTCCTAACTTGCCTTTAATGGTCGATGCAAATTCAGCGTATACATTGGCAGATTTGCCTCAATTGCAACGTTTAGATCACTATCAATTAGCGATGATTGAACAGCCTTTTGCTGCAGATGATTTTTTAGATCACGCACAATTACAAAGAGAACTGAAAACAAGAATTTGTTTGGATGAAAATATTCGTAGTCTCAAAGACTGCCAAGTGGCGTTAGCATTGGGTAGTTGCCGTAGTATCAATTTGAAGATTCCTCGTGTAGGTGGGATTCACGAGGCGTTGAAGATTGCCACATTTTGCCAAGAAAATAATTTATTGGTTTGGTTAGGTGGCATGTTTGAGTCTGGTGTTGGACGCGCATTGAATTTGCAATTTGCGTCACAGCCTACCTTTTCCTTTCCAGGTGATATTTCAGCCACGGAACGCTATTTTTATGAAGATATCATCACGGAACCTTTTATTTTAGAGCAAGGGACAATGACCGTGCCTCAGGGACTTGGTATTGGTGTTACACTTTCCCAGACGAATTTGCTAAAATACAGTCAGTATCAAAAAATCATGTAATGATAACAAAATTGCGCCTATGACTATGCAGAGAAGCATAATCTAGGCGCAATTTTTTATTTTTCTAATTGACTCGCTGCGGCTTCATCCAAGAGAACCGTTAAATTTGGATGGAGTTGAAGAATAGAGGCAGGATACGTTTCTGTGACAGGTCCTTGGAGCACTTGTTTGACCATCTGAGCTTTTTGTTCACCATTTACAATTAGGACAAGATGCTTAACTTTCATGATGCTGGCTGGCCCCATCGTAACAAAGGTCATGCCTGGCTGCATCATTTCAGGAACAAACCAAGGCTCTGAACCAGTGACGGTCACTTGGTAGGTTTCATTTTTAAAATGAGTGGTAGTGGGCATGTTCCCGCAAAAATGACCATCTGCTCCTAAGCCAATTAACATCAAATCTAAGCCGCCTGCGTCAGCAATCCGTTGTTCTTGTTGTTGAAAGTTTTCCACAGTTAATGGATGGATGTTTTGCTCGGATATTTCCGCAGGTGTCAAATACAGCGTCCGCAAATCTGTCAGAGTAATGCCTTCCTTTTGATGAGGAACGGGGATTTCATCAAAGTTATAATAATGAACATTATCAAAGTCAGATGAGTTTTTCACAATCGAGGCTAATTTTTGGTAAACAAGTGCTGGTGTTTTGCCAGCGGTAATTGATAAATTCACTCGTTTATCTTGGCTCATCGTGCTTAGAAGTAACATTTTTGCCCATTCGCTCATCGTGTCGAAATCTTGTTTAATTAAAATTTTCATACTTGCTCACTCCATTCTTTGAATAAGCTAAGTATAATTTGTGGGAACCATCCCATGTCAAGCTCTTCACAAAAAGGATTTAATTAACGGTAGGCAAAAGAAAGAGGAGCAGCCGTCAAAACGATGGCTGCCCCTCTTTTTAAAACTTAAGATAACCTACAACGAGTTAACTTTTTAGCTTTCTGTTCCACTTGCTACAATGCTAATCTAAACGTTCTTTTGACCAACACTGTTTAACAAAGAATTTTATTTTATTGTTCTTTTAACCATTTTTCTAGTTGTAAACGTTGCACTTTCATAGTAGCTGTGTGAGGGATTTCATCAAAAGCCATAATGATAGGTTCGTTTAAATGTGGTAAATCGGCTACTTGTGTCCACCAAGCGTCCCAATCCATTTCTTCCCCAGGGACAACCGCTAAAATTGGCTGAGGTTCATTTTCTTTGCCACGGACAATAATCACTTCTTCTAAGAAATCTAATGCATCCAATAAATGATCTTCAATAGCTAAATTACTGTCGATGTTTTCAATTAGATCTACTTGGCGATCTTTCAAGAATAAGTGGCCGCGTTCATCTAACATTCCGTAATCGCCGCTGTCCCACCATTCGCCGTAGACATTTTCTGCAAAGCGGGCATCTTCTTTGTAATATGTTAAGGCCCGTCCTTTTGATAAAAATTGGATATGGCCGTCCGTCATCGCAGGTAAAACTTGTCCTTTTTCATCAGTAATTCGAGCTTGTGTTAAATCCTCTAAACCAACACCCATGTCACGAGCATCTGAATCTTTTAGAGATTCTAAAGTATGCGCTCGTAAGATCATTGGCCCGCATTCACTTTGTCCATAAACTTGTAGGAAAATTGGTTCATTGGCAGCAGATGCTTTTAAGAAAGCCACCATTGTAGCGTTGTTAATTGCATCAAAAGTAGAATGATAATAATGGACACTAGCGAAAGCTTCAGGTTTTTCTTTGGCCAAACGAACCCATTGAACGAAGTTATTGGGGTGTGTTTCTACAGCGATTGGTTGATAGGTGCTGAACATTTCAGCGACTTTTTCGCTCGAAGCGTTTGCTAAAGGCATCATAGGGAAGCCCATGGCCATTAAAGAAGACACGCCAATGTTAAAACGAGAATGAACTGGCGAAATATGAAAGCCAACTAATTTCTTTTCAGCAATTTTTGTAAAAATGGTTTTTTGCCATTTTGTACGCCAACCCATAGAGTGATTGGAATGACAGATAAGTTTAGGAATACCTGTTGTTCCAGAGGTGTGGGTCATGTAGGCAATTTCGTCTTTAGTCAGTTCGTCTTGAGGAACTTCCGTGGCATCAGCTTCTAAAAGAGAAGCAACCGAAAGTTTTTTATTGGCAGAGCTGTTACGAACAGCTTGAACTTTTTCAGCAGTCACATCATCAAATAAAATATAAGGATCTTCTAAACGATCAACGAATACTTCAATTGTTTCAAAAGGTAAATGGTATGAAACCATTACAGGAACGGCTGCTAGATATGAGGCTGCAACAGCTAGTAAATACGTGTCGAATTTAGGACTTTTATAAATAATAATTTTGTCGCCTTTTTTTACACCTAAAGTGGCTAATTGATATGCCCGTTTCAAAATTTCTTGATGGCTTTCACCATAAGTTGTTTCTAAGCCAAGTGCAGGAAAAGCAGGCAAAGATTCATCAAAAATAATTGGAACAGTTGGTGTTTTTTCTGCGGCTTCTTGATAGTTTGTGTAGAGGTTTAATGGTTGATAATCAAGTAAGTGTGTCAAGGGAAAGTCTCCTTTGTAAAATAGTTTGTGTACAAATGTACAAGTTCACTTTATCCTATCATAGAATGGGTTCTTTTTCTACGTCAAAAATACAACGTTAAATGTTATTTTTTATTATTCACAAGCACAACGTTTGCTGTATCTGGCAAAGTTTCCTACAATAATTATGTAAGTAACAAGTTCTCAGAAGTGTAAAACTTTACAAAGGAGAGGAATTTACATGAAAAAAATCTATGAAACAACTATCATTAATACGGGTGGACGTGCAGGAGAAGTTCACTCACCGGATAAATCATTTTCTTATGCGGTTGCTTCGCCAGGTGTCAAGAAAGAAAATACAACAAATCCAGAACAATTATTCGCAGCGGCTTACAGTGCTTGCTTTAACGGTGCGTTAGAATTAGTGATGGATCAAGAAAAAGTCGAAGGTAAAAGTACAGTAACTGCACGTGTTTCCTTATTCCAAGGAGAAGATGGATTTAGCGTTGGTGCTGAATTAGAAGTTCATATTGATGGGGTAGATCAAGCTAAAGCAGAAGAACTTGTTAAAAAAGCCCACGAAATTTGCCCATATTCTAAAGCAACAAGAAATAATATAGATGTTAAATTAACAGTGATTTAATTAAAAAAGAAGCGCTTTGTCGTATAGACAAAGCGCTTCTTTTTTAGATAACAGTCCACAAATTATACATATTTAACAAAATAACTAAAAAAACAACTAAACTATAAATTTGGGCGACCCGTTGTTGGGATAATTTTTTACTGAAAAGACCGCCGACATAACCACCGAATAAAGCGGCAGGAATAATAGCCAAAAGCATTGTCAAATCAAAAACCGCAAACCCTGTGGTCAAGCCGATATTGCCAAGTTTGGCGAGTTGGGAGAAAAAAATAGTAATGATGGAATAAACAGTTGCTGATTTGATATCCATTCCAAAAAAGAGAATAAGGCAAGCTACATTAATGGGACCGCCACCGATGCCTAAAAAGGTTGATAGAATCCCTAAGCCTAATCCGACAATCAGAAAAATGCTCAATCCGTTGAGGTGTAAGTGCCAGTTGGAAAATTGATTGTAGAGAAGAACCAAAACCAAGGTCAGCAACATGATGATATATTGGATTAGTTGTACTTTTTCTTCATTTGGTGCTAGTGCAATCGCCTGATTAAGAAGTAAATCACCTAACATGCCGCCGACTAAGGAACCAAACGAAATACTCGCGGCTTTTTTCCATTCAATTTGGACACCATTTTGATACTGTTTATAAGTCGAAGAAATGGACATGACAAAAACAGCGACACTTGAATAGAACGCAATACTATTTAACGAATGGAACCCAAGAAAATCCAAAACAGGCTTAATAATGACGCCTCCACCCATCCCAGAGAGCGCCCCAACTGTATTGGATAGAAAAATAGTTATGAAATAAATCAGCAAAACCCGCACATAATCACTCCTAAACCGTTTTCTTTTAGTATAGCACAAAAATTATATAAGAAATGTAATTTCATTTAAAAATATTTTTAAAAAAACTTGAAATGATATTTCTTTAATGGTATTCTACAAATACAAAAAAGAAAACGCATTCAAGGAGGATGAGAAAGCATGACAGTATCGATTGGTATTATTTTGATTTTATGTCTTTACACAGTTGTTGGTGTACTTGACCAAATTTCTATTCAGATTGGTCCATATACACCATTGTTTGCTGCAACGTTTACTGGCCTGGTCTTAGGGGATGTTCAAACAGGTTTGATGATTGGGGCAACGCTTCAATTGATGACATTAGGCGTAGCGACTTATGGAGGAGCAACAGTCCCAGACTTTCTTTCGGGGGCCATTATGGGAACGGCTTATGCAATCATTTCAGGGAAAGGGGCAGAGTATGGTATCGGAGTTGCGGTTCCGATTGGGTTATTATTAACACAACTAGATATTTTAGGCAGAATGGCTAATACGTTTTTCCAACACAAAGCAGATCGTTATGCGGAAGAAGGCAATTATAAAGGGGTCGAGCGCTGCAATGTTTTAGGAATTTTTCCTTGGACGATTTCTCGTGTCATCCCAGTTTTTATTGGCCTAGCTTTTGGTGAACAAGTTGTAAACGCTATCAACAATTGGATTCCTATTTGGGTGATGAATGGGTTAAAAGCAGCAGGTGCTATTTTACCAGCGATGGGGATTGCTATTTTAATGCGTTACTTACCAATTAAAACATACTGGCCCTATTTTATTATTGGGTTCGTGTTACTTGCTTATGGGGCCCAATTCTTCTCAGTTTTAGGTGTCGCACTGGTTGGCTTGGCTTTAGCAGCGATTTATGTGATGAATCATAACAAAGGCGGCGCAGCTACAACAAGTGGCACGGTTATTTACGAAGATGATGAGGAGGTTGAGATTGATGACTAACAAATTAACAAAAAAGGATATTAATAAAGTTTACGTCCGTAATCTTTTTGGCTATCAGTGGGGCTGGAACTATGAAAAAATGCAAGGACTTGGTTACGCTTGGGTGATGATGCCTGCATTAAAGCGACTATACAGTGAAGATCCAGTAGCTATGAAGAAAGCCTTGAAGACACATCTTGGCTTTATGAATACAACGCCAGCCATGTCGCACTTAATTGTCGGGGCTGATATGGCTTTGGAAGAAGAAGTCGGCATTGAAGATGAAACGGCCATTACTGGCTTGAAAACAGGTCTAATGGGTCCGTTTGCTGGTGTTGGTGATACCATTTTTATCGCGATTTATCGTGCGATTGTTTTTTCGATTGCAGCTTACATGGCGCAAGGGGGCCAGGTTGTTGGGTTACTGATCCCGTTAATTGCCGGAGCAGTGGTCCTATGGGTTCGCTATAAATTCACTTGGATTGGTTACCATCAAGGGAAAAAAATTGCGACAGAATTTGCGGATAAAATGAAATTGTTTACGCAAGGTGCAGCTATTTTAGGGTTAACGGTGGTCGGCGGTTTGATTCCTTCGGTAATTACTTACAAATTAGATTTAACTTATAAAATGGGAGATGTAACATTATCTGTTCAAGAAATGTTGGATAAAATTTTACCCGCATTAATTCCTTTAGGGATTGTTCTTTTATCCTATTGGTTACTAGGGAAAAAGAAAATGAATTCAACACGGCTAATCTTTGTTTTAATTTTAATTGGCATGGTTTTAGGCAATTTACAACCAATGTTGGCTTGGGTTGGCGGTTTATTTTAAAAAAATAGTATATAATAGGAGAGATTTATTATGACAATTGTACATGCAAGAGTAGATGAGCGTTTAATTCACGGACAAGTTGCAACCGTTTGGACGAATACGGTTGGCGCACAAAGAATCATGGTAGTAAATGATGCCGCTGTCAAAGATCAATTACAAATTGGTGCCTTAAAAATGGCTAAGCCTGCAGGAGTTAAATTATCTATTTTATCAAAACGTAAAGCGATTGAAAAAATTTTAGCAGGCAATTATGATGAAGAGAAAGTCTTTTTAATTACGAAAGACATTGCAGACATGGCGGCTTTAATTGATGGCGGTGTTCCGTTACAGAGCTTCAATGTCGGCAATATTTCTCAAAAAGAAGGCAGTCGAGCAATTAAAAAATCTGTTGCATTAACCGATGAAGATATTCAAACCGTTCGTCGTTTAACAGATAATGGGGTGACTATTACCGCACAGATGATCCCTTCTGAACCAAACGAAGCAATTTTAACTTTCATAAAATAGAAATGGAGATGAGAAGATGGAGCCAATCCGTTCAATCAGACAAAAATATAAGGACTTTTCCAAAGTAAATAAGAGAATCGCAGACTATATACTGAAGGATCCGACCCGTCTTCTCTCATTAACAGCAAACGAAATTGCTAGCAATAGCGAAACTTCTCCAGCATCAGTTACCCGTTTTTCTAAACAATTAGGGTTTGACAGCTGGGAAGAGTTAAAACTATCCATTGCAGCGGTACAAGCTGCCAGTAACGGTAAAAAAGATATTGATCCAATTGTAGCGGCGGATGATTCGGTGGATACTATTTGTATGAAAGTGGAATCTTTATTAAATGCTACGATTGAGGATTTATTTTATACAGTGGATAAACAAGCCTTGGAACGAGCAATCGCGCATGTTAAAAAAGCGGAAAAAATTCATTTGGTTGGAATTGGTGCCTCTTCTTTAACGACTTATAATCTTTATCACAAGTTTAACCGCGCTGGTCGCCAAGCAATTTTTAATTATGATAGTCACATGATGTTGGAGTTTTTAAATTATGCAACGGCACAAGACATTTTGATCACGGTCTCCTATAGTGGTTTGACAAAAGAAGCCTTAATCGCCTGTGAAATTGCCAAAAATAGGGGCGCAACGGTTATTTTTATTACCAGTAACGATGGAGAAAACGTGCGATCATTGAGCGATGAAGTTCTTTTAGTCCCCAATAATGAGCACCTCATTCGAGTTGGGGCTATTTCATCGATTGCTTCGTCAATGGCAATTGGCGATGTTCTGTATTTAGGTTCAATTCAAGATGATTTAGACACAGAAATTGAACGTAATATGATTGAAACGAGTCAACTTGTCAGCCGTCTAAAAGAGAAGTAGGGGTGTGCAAGCAAATGAACTTAGAAGGATTAACGACAGAAGCCAGAAATGAAGCGACTAAAAAGATTGACCAAGTGTCAACATTAGAAATGGTAACTTTAATAAATCAAGAAGACCAAAAGGTAGCACAAGCAATTGAAAAGGTGCTTCCGCAGATCGCTGCAGCAATTGATGCAGCGGCAGAACGATTTAAAAAAGGGGGCCGTTTAATCTATTGTGGTGCAGGAACGTCTGGACGTTTAGGTGCTTTGGATGCGATTGAATTAACGCCCACATATAGTGTGTCGCCAGAACGCGCATTTGGTATTTTAGCTGGTGGTGAAAAAGCAATGTATCAAGCAATTGAAGGCGCTGAAGACTCGAAAGAATTAGCTATCGAAGATTTAACACAACATCAATTGACTGCCCGAGATGTCGTAATTGCGATTGCTGCTAGTGGTCGGACACCATATGCTGTTTCCGCAATTGAATACGGAAAAAAAGTGGGCGCTCTAACCATTTCAGTTACCTGTAATAATCAAAGTCCGATGAATCAATTGGCGGAAATTGGGATTGCGCCAATTGTAGGACCGGAAGTCATTACAGGATCAACTAGAATGAAAGCGGGTTCAGCACAGAAAATGGTGTTAAATATGTTTTCAACAGGGATTATGGTTAAAGTAGGGAATATCTATCAAAATTTGATGGTCAACGTACAACCAACGAACGAAAAATTAATTCAACGTGCCACGAATATCATTAAAGAAGCAGCAGAAATCGAGGAATCGCAAGCCAAAGAATACTTGGAGGCAGCACAGCTAGAAGTGGCACCAGCCATTGTAATGGCGAAAGCCCACGTTGATTTTCAAAAAGCCAAACAACTATTAGCAGAACATGACGGACGGATTTCAGAAGTTTTAGCATAGAAGTGGTGAACAATGAATCAAATCGCAATTCAAGAAACAATTCAGAGACTGATTAATCAGCAAGTCGTTCCGGGTGTCGCTTGGGGGACGATCACAGAAGATAGCTTATCAGAACAGTATACGGGCTTTTTAGGTAATACTGGTCCATTTGCAAGACAAAAGATTTCATCAGCTAGCCTGTATGATTTAGCGTCCTTAACGAAAGTTATTGGGACAACAAATCGAATGTTACAATTAATCGATACAAATCAGCTTACTTTTTCAACCACTGTGGGGGAAATCCTACCTGATTATCAAGGACTATCTTGTTCGATTGGGGAGCTTCTACTGCATCAGAGCGGACTGCCAGCTGATGTTGTCGATAAGAAAAATGTCACAAAAAAAAGCTTGCAAGAAATCATTTTAACGCATTCGTTATCTGAACGAGGGAAAACCACTTATTCTGATTTAGGGTATTACTTATTGGGAGAAATTATTCAAGTATTGGATCGCTGCTCATTAGAAGAGAGCTTTCAAACATACGTATTTCAACCAATGAACCTACAGCATACAAGTTTTACGGTCAGCGATTTTGCCCAGGCAGTGCCCACAGAGATTACAAAACAACGCGGCGTTATTCAGGGAGTGGTCCACGATTCGAAAGCCTATCAACTAAAAGCGCCAATCGGCAGTGCAGGTTTATTTGCAACTTTACCAGATTTACTCACTTTTGTTCAGTGTTTTATGAACAATCGCTACCCGTCTGGCAAACCATTATTTTCTGAAAAAATGTTCGATGCTCTCTGGTCTATGAATCAAGGGGGCCGTACATTTGGTTGGGAAGTGAAAAAGACGCAAGCAGGGGCAGGCTATTTGTATCATACTGGCTTTACTGGAACGGCGATTGGTATGAAAAAAGAGACCAAAGAAGCCCTAATTTTGTTGACGAATCGGATTCATCCCACTCGTGAAGAACGTGGCTTTCTGAAAGCACGAACAAAAATTTATCAGCAGTATTTTTAGGAGGAAATGATGAAACCAAAATTAATTTTAATGAGCCATGGACGGATGGCAGAAGAAACCTTAGCTTCTACTCAAATGATTGTCGGGGAATTAGCAGACGCTGCGATTGTGTCAATGACCGCAGAAGATGGCTTGAGCGGCACGCAAGCAAAACTGGCAGCAATCTTAAAAGAAGCTGGCAATGTCCCGACGCTTGTATTAGCTGATTTAAAAGGAGGAACACCTTGTAATGTGGCTATGATGGCCATGGGCACTTATCCGCAATTGCGAGTGGTCGCCGGACTTAATTTAGCAATGGCAATTGAAGCAGCCGTGTCACCTGTGGAAAATGTGGATGAATTAGCTGCATATTTAACGCAAATTGGCCAATCTGCGGTGACCACGATTGACTTACCTGAACTAACAGATGAAGAAGAATTTGAAGAATAGCAAAAAGGTGTTGTCTCAAGGACAACACCTTTTTTAAGAACCAGGGATATTCCGCGGTTCGTTTTTGGTTGTAACAAAGAAAAAGAATAGGCTCAGTAAAATAACTAGGATGCCATCGTTAAACATCGGATTTACGAAGTTTAAAATAGCACTTAAGATAACTGGCACGGTAGCACAATACGTAATAATTTTTAAACAATCAATCAAACGTAAAGAATAAAAACGTAATTTTGAATAGAGAGATGCACCGATAGCGGCAATCAGTAAGTCTAAAACTAAACCGATTAGAACAGGGTAGATAGCCACTAAAAAGACAATGAGTTTTGTCCACCAGGGGATCGCTGCTTCACTTAGCGCAGTCTTGATACTCTGAGCGTTAACGCCATCTAAGGTTCCTTTACTATAGGGGAAGATAAATTGGTCGGTGCCTAGAATTGATTCAGTTGCGCCTGAATTTGGTAAGGCGACTACAAATTCATCTTGTAAAAAAGCCAAACCAAACGCATTACCAATTAAATCCTTTTGGACATCAGCGGCTGTACGCTTTCCATCTGGATCAAACGTAAAAATAATCGAGTCGGTTTGATAAATAAAACCAGATTCTTTGGCCTTTGTTTGCAACGTGCCATTTTCAATAGAAAAGTCAGGCAACTTTTCTGCAATTTTTTGGCCATCTTGTTGCACCTCTTGTAGCACAGAAAAGACTTGTTTGGTAATAGGTAGTGCTAAAATAGCACTTAAAAAAACAGCATAGAGAATTACTTTCCAAAACGCCATTTTTTTCGCATGCCGTAATTCTGAAACTGAAAAAAAGGCCTGCTTAAATAATTGCAATGTATTCATTTATTTACTCCTCACATCGTTCTTCTACAGGTCATTCTAGCGAATTTATGAGGGAAACACAAGGTAATCTCCCTCTTTTGTAAAACTTTTCTTTTGGCAAGCAAACTATTTTGTAGAAAGCGGTTCACTCTGTTATCATAATAGTTGTATGAAAGACGTATGTTACATACTAAAAAATAGGGGGATTTAAAAAATGACTTACACATTACCAGAATTACCATATGCTTATGATGCATTAGAACCTTACATTGACGTGGAAACAATGCACTTACACCATGATAAACACCACAACACTTATGTGACTAACTTAAACGCAGCGATTGAAAAACATCCAGAATTAGGCGAAAAATCTGTAGAAGACCTAATTTCAGATATGAATGCTATTCCTGAAGATATCCGTACAGCCGTTCGTAACAATGGTGGCGGTCACGCAAACCATACATTCTTCTGGGAAATTATGGCACCAAATGCTGGTGGACAACCAACTGGCGCTATTAAAGAAGCAATCGATGAAACATTTGGTAGCTTTGATGAAATGAAAGCTGCTTTCAAAACAGCTGCAACTGGCCGCTTTGGTTCAGGTTGGGCTTGGTTAGTTGTGAATAACGGTAAATTAGAAATCACTTCAACACCAAACCAAGATTCACCATTAATGGATGGCCAAACACCTGTTTTAGGTCTTGACGTTTGGGAACATGCGTATTACTTAAAATATAAAAACGTTCGTCCAGATTACATTGAAGCATTCTGGAACGTTGTTAACTGGGATAAAGTAAACGAACTTTTTGCAGCAGCAAAATAAGTTTGCCAATTGTGAAGGAAAGAGTCAAATGACGGCTGTCATTTGACTCTTTCCTTTTACAAATCCAGGGTCGAAATAGTTGTTCGTTTATGGCATACTAAAGTAAGTAGGGAAAGATAACGGATACATAAAGAAGGAGCTAAAAAAATGAATGTTATGATGCAAAAAGTACACGGGTCAGAAAATGATTTCTTTTTATTGGATGAAACACAGTTTGAGCGTTCTTTAACCGCTGAGGAAATTGAGCAATTACGCATCCAGTTATGTTCGCGGGAAACAGGATTATTGGCGGGAGCAGATGGGTTACTTTTGGTAGGAGAAGGGACTCACGGCACGTCCAATGCTAGAATGCGAGTGATTAACAGCGATGGTAGTGAAGCAAGCATGTGCGGGAACGGCTTGCGTACGGTTGCCCGTTATTTAGCTGAAAAAAACCAAGAAAAATCATTTACAGTTGAAACAATGTTTGCAGATTTGAAAGTACGTCAAGCCCCCAGTTTAGCTGAAGAAGTAGCGACTTACCAAGTGGAAATTTCGCCAGTAAGTTTTGAAGCAGTCACTATCCCAATGCATTTAGGGGTCCAAACATTAATTGATGAAATCGTACCAGCCTTATCTAACACCATTCGCTTTACAGCGGTAGCAGTGCCTAATCCGCACCTTGTAGCATTTGTGGATCACGAAACCTTAAATGGTCCAGAATTTGAACGAATCGCTACCTATGTAAATAATGAAAATCCGTATTTTCCAGAAGGGATAAATGTGAGTTTTGTTGAAATTCTTGGCAAAAATCAACTATTTGTTCGAACGTATGAACGTGGTGTAGGTTTTACAAGTGCTTGTGGGACAGCTATGTGCGCAAGTAGTTTACTTTATACGTTATTGAAAGATGGTGTTTTCTATGAAGAAATAACCGTCAAAAATGCTGGAGGTATGGTGAAAACAGTCGTCCACGAAACGTCTGATGACAGTTATTGGATGGAATTAATTGGGAATGCCACGATTACGCATTTGATTGAAGGATCACTGACTGATTTACTAAATGGTGCATTTGAGAAAATAACTATCACTGAAACGAATGAACAGAAACATTATCAAGAATTTCTGCAAACACTTTCTCAAAAATAACAATTGTTCCTTGATAAAGCGCTCTTTTATTTTACAATTGTGTTAAGTTCTTGTTCCAAAAAATAAAAAATATTGCTTGAATAAGCAAACTATGAGAAAATAAAGGGCATGAATTAAGAATTATTCTTAGATAAACGAGGAAGTGTCTTATGAAACTATGGAAAAAAGTAGTACTGGGCTTCTTGAGCGTCTTGCTAGTGGTAGTAGCTGGGGTATGTGCTTACGGGATTAAGATGTATTCAGATGCCAATTCAACAATTAATGGGATCTATCAATCAGTTAACCGTAAGTCCAATAAAGGAGCCACGGCTAATATTGATGCGCAAGAACCATTCTCTGTTCTTTTAATGGGGATTGACACAGGCGATTTAGGCCGAACAGAACAAGGTCGTTCAGATACTACAATGGTTGTAACCATCAACCCGAAAGAAAACAAGTCCACAATGATCAGTTTGGATAGAGATATTCTAACAGATATTGTTGGAAATGACACACAAGACAAATTGAACCATGCCTATGCATTTGGTGGCGCCGAAATGGCGATTAATACAGTCCAAGAATTACTGGATATTCCCATCCATCATTATGTATCCATCAATATGAAAGGGTTAAAAGACCTGATTGATGCGGTAGGCGGTATTGAAGTAGATAATACGATTGGTGAATTTACGTTGGACGGTATTACTGTTCCAGCAGGTAAAATCAAGTTAGATGGCACGACAGGTTTGGCTTATGCGCGGATGCGTCACGAAGATCCTGAAGGAGATGTGGGTCGTCAACGCCGCCAACGAGAAGTTGTTGAGAAAATTGTGCGCAAAGTCATGAGTTTTGACGGTGTTTCAAAATATCGAAAAATTCTTGATGCTGTTGAAGCCAATGTAAAAACAGACTTAACTTGGGATGACATGATGGACATCCAATCAAAATATTTGTCTGCCTTTAAAACAATTGACTCTGAACAATTACAAGGATACAGTGCAACTATTGATGATATTTATTATCAAGTCCTAGATCCAAATAGTTTATACAAAACACAAACAACACTTAGAAAACAACTTGGTTTAAAAGAACATGCTTCTGAACGTGAAAAAGATTTAGCCTTTTATAATCAGTTTAGCTATGCTGTTACAGATACTGCACTGATTGGTGAATCTGGTGATTCAAGTGTCAATAGCTCTACTAGTTCGAGTAGCACAGCGGACACCACAGCCGGACAAACAGAATACAACGGCAATACGCAACAAGCAGCAGAAGGAGCCTATGATCCGAATACGTACGTTGACCCAAATACGTACACAGATCCAAACGCTTATGCTGATCCAAATACGTATGTGGATCCCGACGCACCACAATATTAATCTGTTAAACAAGCTCGAAAACTTCTATTTCTGATGGAAATAGAAGTTTTTTTCTTTTATTCTAGAAATTTTTTTCAGAAGGTGTTATAATTGGACTATACCAAAATAAACCGTAAGGAGCGTGTCAAAATGCAAATTATCCGTGTAGCAAATGCAGAAGAAGGCGGCAAAAAAGCGTTTGAATTAATTAAAGAAGGTATGAACAATGGTGCGAAAGTTTTAGGCTTAGCAACAGGTAGTACACCAGAAACATTATATAAAGAAATGACAGCAAGTGATGTCGACTTTACAGAAATGACTTCTGTAAACTTAGATGAATATGTTGGTTTAGGTGGCGAAGATGAGCAAAGTTACCGTTATTTCATGAACAAACACTTATTTGACAAAAAACCATTTAAAGAAACATTTGTACCAAATGGTAAAGCAGAAGATTTAGATGCTGCTTCCGCAGAATATGAAAAAATTATCGATGCACATCCAGTAGATATCCAAATCTTAGGTATTGGTCAAAATGGACACATTGGTTTCAACGAACCAGGCACACCTCTAGATAGCTTAACACATGTCGTTGAGTTGACTGAATCAACAATCAACGCAAACAAACGTTATTTTGACAAAGTAGAAGATGTCCCAACACGTGCTGTTTCTATGGGGATTGGCTCAATCATGAAAGGTAAAAAAATGATTTTAATGGCTTATGGCGAAGCAAAAGCAGAGGCCATTAAAGGAATGATTGACGGACCAGTAACAACAGACATGCCAGCAAGTGCATTACAAAACCATCAAGATGTTGTTATAATCATTGATGATGCAGCTGCAAGTAAATTATAATCGTTGATGAAAAAGAACTTGAAACATAAGGATTTCCTTATGTTTCAAGTTCTTTTTTTGTTATACTGGAAGTAATAGAAGAAGAGGTGAAAAGGATGTTACAGCTAACAATTCCAGAAATTATTTTACGGTTAGTCCTAGCGATGGTGATGGGTGGCGCAATTGGTTTTGAAAGACAATATAAGAATCGCCCAGCAGGGATGCGCACTCACATTTTAGTTTGTATGGGCGCGGCTATTATTGCGTTAATTCAGTCGCAAATTGCAATCAATGCATTGAAAGATGCGTTAGCTAATCCGGCTTTGACGGGGGTCATTCGTTCAGATCAAGCAAGGTTGATCGCACAAGTTGTAAGTGGAATCGGCTTTTTAGGTGCTGGAACCATCATTGTAACGAAACAAAGTGTCACCGGATTGACGACAGCAGCGTCACTATGGACCGTTGCTGGTTTAGGGATCGCGGTGGGCATGGGCTACTATACGATTGCCTTAACAAGTTTTATCGGTGTATTATTTGCCTTAACCATTGTCAAACGAATTATTCACGTACCAACAATCAAAAAATTAGAAATTCGCTATCAACATAAACAAGAAACCAAAGAATTTATTAATCAGTATTTTGAAGAAAAACATATTGAAATTTATGATGTGAATTTCAATGTTTCTTGGGTAGATGATACAAAAATCTATACGAATATCTATACTATTGATTTGCCTAAAGGCCTAACGTATGCCGATGTTATCGAAGATCTATCTGTTTCAAATAATGTAACAAAATTACGATTGATTAATGTGTAGAAACATCTATTTATAATTAATGACAACCGCTATAAGTTAAAATGCTTATGGCGGTTTTCTTCTAGGACCTAGGACTGATTTTTTAAGTTTAATATTTCAAAAAGATTACAAAAGAGTTATGATTGTATTACGAGTTAGAAAGAAAGGTGATAAGTAAGATGAATAAAAAAAATAAATTTCTTAGTATTATTGTTGTTGTCGTTGTGATTATTGGTGCATTTGTGATGAAAGCTTATAATCAATTGATTACTTTAGATAATAAAGTCGAAGCAGAATGGTCACAAGTAGAGAATGTAATGCAAAGACGTGCTGATTTAATTCCTAATCTTGTCAGTAGTGTTCAAGGCAGTATGACTCAAGAAAAAGAAGTTTTAAAAGAAATAACGGAAGCACGTAAAGCATACGCAGGAGCAAAATCTTCTTCTGAAAAAGGGCAAGCAAATGAGCAAATTGAAAAAGGATTAGGTAATTTTGTTACAGTATTGAATGAAGATTACCCAAAGTTAGCTTCTTCTGAAAATGTCAAAACCTTAATGACTCAATTAGAAGGATCTGAAAATCGAATTTCTGTTGAACGCCGTAACTATATACAAGCTGTTGAAACATATAACCAACAGATTTCAAAATTCCCTGATAAAATAATTGCAAAACTTTTAGGATTTGAGAAGAAAACTAACTATGTTGCGACAGAGCAGGGAAAAGAAGTACCACAAGTGGAATTTAAATAAAAAATTTGTAGAAAATTTGGGTTAAAAGAAAGAAGTGAGGAAGGTTGGATAAAAAAGTCGAAAAAATTCAAGAAAAAGTTCGTTTGTTTTATAAAAAGCATCAGCGGAATACAACGATTGTTGTGGTAATTAGTTTAAGTATGATTTTAATATTAGGAATGGCTGCTTGGTATGAAGGAAAGGGAATCTCTTATGAAGCAAAACAAACTGCACTGAGAGAGAAGCAACATGCCTTACAAAAAAAGAGAGACGATATTTTAGCAGGGAAAATGACTGAAGCGTCAACCCAGACAACAATAAATAACTTTTCTAAACAAGAAATAACTGGTGAAAATGAATTAGTGACAATTACTGGAACGAATGGGCAGTTGAACATTAATGATGCTAATATCTATGTTTCAGATAATGCAGGTATTGTCTCAAATCAACTTAAACAGAAAATGTTTCAATTGAATCAACAATTGTTGGAAAATGCGAATGGCGCACAATTTATGCTTATTACCGTTCCTGCGTTACCTAGTGGGGAATCTGTTGAATCTTACAGCAATAAGATTGCTAATCAATTAGGTGTAGGGGATCGTGAAAAAAATAATGGTGTGGTTTTTCTAATGGCAATTGAGGATCGCGAGTCTCGCTTGGAAGTTGGATATGGCTTAGAGAGTATTTTAACGGATAGCTATGCGGATGATATTATTAATAATGAAGAAGTAAAAGAGGCTTTTAGAGACGAGGATTATAATACAGGTCTCAATAAAATTATTGATCAAGTATCGGCTGCAATCAATTCAAAAACCGCACAAGTGGATAATGAATTAACAAATATACAAACAGAGTTAAACACTAACACAACGAAAAGAAATGTTCTTTTAATGGCAAGTATTGCTGGGATGCTCATTTGTGCTGTTTATATTTTACAAATTTTAAGAACAAGAAAACTTGTTAAAAAAATGTATCAAGATTATTTGAATTGTTTACCAACAAAGGCTGTCCTAAATAACTCAGAACAGACAAAGAAAGTATTAAATAAGATGAAAAAGACTTCTTTTTATTGTTTATATCTTAATGGAGCAACGTTATTTGCCACAAAAGGGAAAATAAGACGTGCCACTAAGCGTGGTTCTTTACTAAGTATATATCCAAATGCAAAAAAACAATCTTTTGGGCGTTTATTAGTAGGAGATACTTTATATAGTTATGATGGTAGTGTTTTGACGTATGCTTATTTAAACTCACAATACAATCCGTCTAATCATAGTAGTTCTGGTAGCAGCAGTGGTGGTTCATTCGGTGGCGGCTCATTCGGCGGTGGCGGTGCCTCAGGAAGTTGGTAAAATAAAAAGCTAGAAACGTTGATCGTTTCTAGCTTTTTGCTATTTATCTAAACCGTAAAGATAGTCATCATCTTTCATGGCTTCAACTGTTCCTAGTAAATAGCCATTTCCTACTTGGGAGAAGAAGTCATGGTTGCTAGTTCCTGTCGAAATACCATTCATTACAATCGGGTTCACATCATTGGCTGTATCCGCAAATAAGGGATCCATACCTAAGTTCATTAAAGCTTTGTTGGCGTTGTAACGTAAAAAGGTTTTTACTTCTTCGGTCCAACCTAAGTCATCATATAATTCTTCTGTATAACGTTCTTCGTTTTCGTACAATTCGTAAAGTAAATTATACATCCAGTCTTTTAGTTTATCTTGCTCATCTTCTGGTAATTCATTAAATCCTAATTGGAATTTATAGCCAATATACGTGCCGTGCACTGATTCATCACGGATAATCAATTTAATAATTTCAGCGACGTTCGCTAGTTTATTGTTTCCTAAATAGTAAAGAGGAGTGTAAAACCCAGAATAGAATAAAAACGTTTCTAAAAATACACTAGCAATTTTTTTCTCTAACGGAGTGCCGTTTTTATAAATTTCGTTAATCCGTTCTGCTTTATATTGCAGATGTTTGTTGGTATTTGTCCACTCAAAAATATCATCAATCTCTTTTTTTGTATTTAATGTACTGAAGATAGAAGAATAACTTTTGGCATGGACAGATTCCATGAATTGGATGTTATTTAAGACGGCTTCTTCATGGGGCGTCCGCACATCATTTCTCAGTTGATCCATGCCGCTTTCTGATTGAACAGTATCTAATAAAGTTAAACCGCCGAAAACGTAGCCGACAGTAGTTTTTTCTAAATCGGAAAGAGTCCGCCAATCATCTAAGTCATTGGATAACGGAATCCGTGTATCTAACCAAAATTGTTCGGTTAATTTTTCCCAAGTGGATTTATCAATGACGTCTTCAATGGCGTTCCAGTTAATTGCTTCATAATACGTTGCCATGGTTATTCCTCCTGTATGCTGGGACAGCAGTCTGTTTGACTAGTTGTCTCGTTTCTTCGCTTAAAACGTTCTACAGAGTCCAAATAGGAGCGTGCAGCCGTTCTTCTTTGTCCAGTATATCTGAAAATGTCCTGTTTAAAAAGAGAACATTCCTAAAAAATAAGACGCTCAAACAGAACGCCTTATTTAAGTGCTTTTCATTAAATCACGCAAGACTCACATTGATTGCTGCCAATTTCTTCAGCATCATCTGTAAATGTACGAATATAGTAAATTGATTTAATCCCTTTGTTGAACGCATAATGACGTAAAATGTTCAAGTCACGGGTTGTTTGTTTTGGTGTTTCTTTCCATTCATACAAGCCTTCAGGGATTTCTGAACGCATAAACAAGGTTAAACTCATTCCTTGATCAACGTGTTGTTGCGCTGTTGCGTAGACATCAATCACTTTGCGCATATCCATGTCGTAAGCAGAAGTATAGTAAGGGATTGTATCATTAGCTAAATAAGGCGCTGGATAGTAAATCTTACCAATTTTCTTCTCTTGACGTTCTTCAATCATGCGAGTAATTGGATGAATGCTGGCACTAGTATCATTAATATATGAAATTGAACCATTTGGCGCTACGGCTAAACGATTTTGATGATAAAGACCATCTTTTTTCACAGCATCGCGTAACGCAGCCCAATCTTCAGCCGTTGGAATCTGAATGTCTTTGAAGATTTCTTTCACTTTATCAAATTTTGGTGTAAAGTTGCCTTCAATATATTTATCGAAGTAAGCACCAGAAGCATAATCTGATTTTTCAAAATTATGGAAGACTTGGTTACGTTCTTTCGCAATTTGATTACTTTCCATTAAAGTCCAGTAATTTAATAACATGAAATAAATGTCTGTAAAGTCTAATGATTCTTCAGAGCCGTATTCCATATGATTTTTAGCGAAGAAGGTGTGTAAGCCCATTGCGCCTAGTCCGATTGTATGGCTTAAACGATTTCCATTTTGGATAGTTGGCACGACATCAATTTCAGAAGCATCTGTTACAAAAGTTAACGCACGCGTCATAGCGCGGACAGATTTTCCAAAGTCAGGACTTTCCATTAAATTAACAATGTTAGTTGAACCTAAGTTACAACTAATATCTGTTCCTAAAACTTCATATTCTTGTTTCCCATTAATAACAGAAGGCGTTTGAACTTGAAGAATTTCAGAACATAAGTTACTCATGATAATCTTGCCATCAATCGGATTGTTTTTGTTAGCTGTATCAATATTGATGATATAAGGATAGCCAGATTCTTGTTGTAATTTAGAAATTTCATTTTCTAAGTCACGGGCTTTAATTTTACGTTTACGTATGTTTGGATTGGCCACTAGGTTATCATATTCTTTTGTGATATCTACATAGGAATAAGGCACACCATATTCACGTTCCACACTATAAGGACTAAATAAATACATATCTTCGTTGTTACGCGTTAATTCGTAAAATTTATCTGGAACAATAACACCAAGAGACAACGTTTTTACACGGATTTTTTCATCAGCGTTTTCTTTTTTAGCAGATAAGAACATTTCAATATCTGGATGGAAGACGTTTAGATAAACCACACCAGCACCTTGACGTTGACCTAGTTGGTTAGAGTAGCTAAAGCTATCTTCAAATAATTTCATAACAGGGACAACACCACTTGCTGCGCCATCATAACCTTTGATTGGTGCGCCCGCTTCACGTAAGTTTGAAAGAGTAATTCCTACGCCACCGCCGATTCGTGATAATTGAAGGGCAGAATTAATTGAACGCCCAATGCTGTTCATATCATCTGTTACTTGAACTAAGAAACAAGAAACCAATTCACCTCGACGTTTACGCCCAGCGTTTAAGAAAGAAGGTGTGGCTGGTTGATACCGTTGGTGGATCATTTCATCCGCCAATGTTAAAGCCAACTCTTCATCGCCATCCGCAAAATACAAGGCATTAAAGGCAACACGATCTTCATATGTTTCTAAATACTCTGTTCCGGCGTTGTTCTTTAAAGCGTATTGAGAATAAAATTTATAAGCCGCCATGAAAGACTTGAATTGGAAATGTTGTTCATCTAAGAAAGCATATAATTTTTCAATAAAGTCCATTGAATATTTTTCGATGAATTCAGTTTCAATAAAATCTTCTTTCATTAAAAAGTTGATTTTTTCTTCAGCAGAGCTGAATTTACGTGTATTCGGTTCTACATTTTCTTTAAAGAAGGCTGCGAGTGCTTCTTTATCTTTATTTAAAGGGATTTGACCATCAACAGGACGGTTAATCTCGTTATTCAGTTTGAAATAGCTGACATCTTTAATTTCTTTTAGACTCAATTTCTTCCACTACTTTCTTAAAGGTCTCCACGTCTTCGTCTGTTCCGCTAAACTCAAAGGAGTATAGAAGCGGAACGTGATAATCGCGGGCAATATCTTTGGCGGTATAGACAAATAATTCAGCAAAATTACGGTTGCCCCCACCAGCTACACCAACTAACAGTTCTTGATTACTTTTATAATCAAGAAAGTCATTCACTACCTCTGTAATTTCTGCATCATAGGTAGGAATGACAAGAATAAAAGGCTCATTTATTTCAAAAAAAGGATTCGCTGGCTCAAGTTCATAAGCAGGCAAATCCAATTTTTTAATAAAGCGCCTTGTTTGACCGGTGACTGAAAAATAAACAAGTTTCATCTTAGCTAGCCAATTGTTTTAATTGGTCTGGACGGAAGCCAACAACGGTTGTTGCTTCAGATGTGATTACCGGTACGCTTTGGAACCCTTGTTCTTTTAACCAGTCGATAGCATCTGGTTGTGCGTCGATATTGATTTCTTCAAAAGCGATGTTATTTTCACTTAGGAAACGTTTCGCCATTTTACATTGGATACAGTTATTTTTTGAAAAGATTTTTACGTTCATTGAAAGTTCCTCCTCTTTTTTTCTACATAGACTAGTATAAATCTATGTAGAAAAAAGTCAACACTTTAACACTATATATTGTGGTGCGTTTTTCTCATAATACTAGTTTTTGTGTTTTTGAAAGAAAAATGAAAACACGTGAATCCTCGTTTTTGGGAGAAAAAACACATTGGTCAGTGTTTGACAAACAAAAAAATTAAAATTTTGAAAGAGAACATTTAGTGAAAAAACACTAAATATTGTGTTGACATTTGAGTTAGGCACAAGAAGAAAAAATAAGCGGATTTGTTATTGAATGATTGGAATTTTACAGTAGCTAGTAACATAAAAAACAAGTGCTGACTTTTTTTCAAAAATGGTAACCTGAAAAAAGTGTCTCTATATAGAAGGAAAATAGAAGAAAACAGGAGATACATCCAGAAATTCATTGACTTTCCGTGTAAGCAAGCGTATTCTTTTAATTGAGAACGATTCTCATTTTAGTTTGAAACTTTTTCACATGGAGGAAAGTAAATGATTACGTTAGCGCAGGCAGAAGTTGGGAAAGTCTATACAGTCGAAAGCGTCCAAGCAGATGTTCAGACAAAGAAACATCTGAACAATTTAGGTGTCGTTGCAGGCCAAGCAGTTGTCCTTGTCAATTATCAGAATCAAAATGGTATTGTTTTATTACATAATAGTCGAATTGCGCTGACAGATACGATTTTACAAGCGATTCATGTGGAGGAGCGCTCGGCGAATGAGAAAGTTTGGGTCTCCTTAGATACCTTGAAAGTTGGAGAACGCGCTACAATAGTAGGGATCCACGGACAAGGAGCGGTGAAACGTCGGTTGATGGACATGGGCTTAACAAAAGGAACAGTAATTTTTATTCGCAAAGTAGCTCCTTTAGCTGATCCAATTGAAATCAATGTACGTGGCTACGAACTAACGTTACGAAAAAGTGAAGCGGAACTAATCTTGGTTGAAAAGGAGGAAAGCGAATGACTCAGCAAATTGCACTAGCCGGCAACCCTAATAGCGGTAAAACGACAACGTTCAATATGTTAACAGGAGCCAACCAATATGTTGGAAACTGGCCAGGGGTGACTGTGGAACGCAAAGAGGGGGTGGCAAAGAAAGATAAGACACTCATTATTCAAGATTTGCCAGGGATTTACTCTCTTTCTCCTTATACGCCTGAAGAAATTGTGGCACGAGATTATCTTTTGGAGGACCAACCTTCAGTGATTTTGAATATTCTCGATGTGACCAATTTGGAACGGAATCTTTATTTAACAACACAATTAATTGAAACTGGATTACCGGTTGTTTGTGCGTTAAATATGATGGATTTGTTGGAAAAAAACGGCCAAACATTGAATAGTGAAAAGTTAAGTTATGGCTTAGGCGTGCCTGTTGTTGAGATTAGTGCTTTGAAGAATCGTGGGTTGGATCATGCTTTAAAACAAAGTAAGCAGCGAGCGAATGCCATAGAGACAGAGGTTATTTATCCTTCTTATGATAATCGCTTAGAAGCAGCACTTGCTGAAATTGTTGATATTTTAGGGAATACTGTTCCTGAAACGCAACAGCGTTGGTATAGTTTAAAACTTTTTGAACGAGATGTTCGAACCAAAGAGCAATTATTATTGAGTTCTTTTCAAGAAAAAGAAATTGAAGAAGTCATTCAAATTACTGAAAAAATCTTTCAAGATGAAAGTGAAGCGATTATCATCAATGAACGCTATGCCTTTATTGCTCGATTAATTGCTTTGTGTGCGACGAAAAAAACAGAAATGACATTTACTCACAGTGATAAGATTGACCGAGTGGTAACCAATCGGTGGTTGGCGTTGCCAATCTTTGCGTTTGTGATGTGGTTGGTCTATTACTTATCTATTCAAACGGTTGGTACAATGGGGACAGACTGGTTAAACGATGTCTTTTTCGGGGAATGGGTTCCTCAATTTGTGGGAAATTGGTTGGCGCAATGGCAAGTAGCACCATGGATGCAAAGTTTAATTTTAGATGGGATCATTGCAGGTGTTGGGGCTGTGTTAGGTTTTTTACCACAACTGGCCGTCCTGTTTTTATGTTTAGGTTTTTTAGAAGATTGTGGCTATATGGCACGGATTGCCTTTGTCATGGATCGTTTGTTTCGGAAATTCGGCCTATCTGGTAAGTCGTTTATTCCAATGTTAATTGCGACAGGTTGTGGGGTCCCAGGCGTGATGGCTAGTCGAACGATTGAAAACGAACGCGATCGGCGAATGACTATTATGGTCACGACTTTTATGCCATGTTCGGCGAAGTTGCCAATTATCGCTCTGATTGCAGGTGCATTTTTTCCTAACCAAAGTTGGGTCTCGCCCTCTGCTTATTTCTTAGGGGTTGCTTCCATTGTGTTATCAGGGATTGCTTTAAAAAAGACCAAGCATTTTTCGGGAGATCCAGCACCATTTATTATGGAACTTCCCGCCTATCATTTGCCACAGCTTAGAAGTGTGGTTCGACATGCCTATGAACGATGTCGCTCATTTGTAAAAAAAGCAGGCACGATTATTTTTGTTTCCAGTATTCTCATTTGGTTCATGTCACATTATTCTGTGACGTTTCAACCCGTTCCAGAAAGTCAAAGTATTCTAGCATTTCTAGGTAAAGGGTTGGCGGTGCTATTTATCCCATTAGGCTGGGGTAATTGGCAAGGGGCAGTTGCCACAATTACAGGATTGATAGCGAAAGAAAATATTATTGGTACCTTAGGCATTTTATTTGGCAATGTGAAAGATGTTTCTGAAAACGGGGTAGAAGTCTGGGGCGCACTGCAACACACCTTTACGCCAGTCGCGGCCTATTCGTTCTTAACTTTTAACTTATTATGTGCACCTTGTTTTGCTGCAATTGGCGCAATTCGTCGTGAAATGGGAGACCTCAAATGGACATTAGGAGCCATTGGTTATCAATGCGGTTTGGCTTATATGGTTAGTTTTGTGATTTATCAATTGGGCCATGTGTTAGTCGAAAAAGGCACACTAACTCTGGGGACTTTTTTAGCGATGGGTGTTGTTTTAGCTGGATTTTATTTCCTTATAAGAAAACCAAAGCCAGGCAAAGAAAGTGTCCAAGCAATCACTTCTTTAGAAAGAGGGTAATAACGGATGGCAACAATTATTTTATCCATTTTAATTTTTGGGACAGCAGGAATCATCACCTATCGACGAATCAAAAAAGGGGAAAGTTGTGAAGATTGTCAAACAGCTTGTCCTGTAAAAAAAGAACAATCTTCACAAGAATAACAACTGAAAAAAATTCCCTCTTGTATAAATAATAGCGGAGTGCTACAATATTGAGGTAGCTGAAAAGCCATTTTATACAACGGGGGCATAGCTCAGTTGGTTAGAGCATCTGACTCTTAACCAAATGCTCTGCTTGTGAAAAAAGCTTTATAAAACTTTATAAATAGGTTTTTAGTTTGTGAATTTTTTTATTGCCAACATACTGGCAACAAATTGCCAACGAAAAAAATACTAAAAACAAGAAACGATACCACAAAGATATTGTTTTTTTGTTTTTTATTCTTTAAACCCAAATGCGTTTTCTAATGCTTCTGCTGCACGCTCTTTTACTCCTGCAGTTAAATGTGTATATAAATTAGCAGTTGTCGAATACGATGCATGTCCCAGCCATTCTTGAATGGATTTCATATTCTGTCCACTATCTAACATTATTGAAGCATTAGAATGACGCAAGTCATGAAAGCGAATTTTTTTCAATCCATTTTTCTTAATCAACTTACTCAAGCGATGTGTTACATATTGAGGCTTCATCAACCGTCCATCTTCCATAGTAAATACGTACTCACTATCTTTTAAAATATAATCCTCTCCTAAAAGAATACGATTATCTTGTTGCCATTTAGCTTGATTTACTAATGCTCGTTCAATCGTTTCAACCAAAGGCAACGTACGATAGCTGGAAGAGTTCTTTGTTTGATCTTTCTTTATTAACTGGGACATATTCTCTGGATTTTCTATGATTACATGGTTTATCATGATTTTTTTGTTTAAAAAATCAATAGCAGACCATTTTAATCCTAAAACTTCACTTCTTCGCAATCCATAAAATGCTGTTAAAAGAACTACCAAATAGAGCTTTTCTTCTGACAAAATATCAAGTAATTTCAAGATCTCGTGTTGATTATAAACTTGAGAAACAAATTGTTTCTTTTTTGGCTTTCTTACTTTATCTGCTACATTTGTACTTATCAATTCTGTAATAACAGCCTCTTGAAGAGCTTTGCGTATAAATGCGTGATAATGAATGACTGTATTAGCTGTACAGTCATCATTTAACATATATTGGTAAAAATCTTGTAAATGATAAGGCTTTAACCTATTTAGTTTAATTTTTTTAGGATAGAAAAACTTGTAAATTCGATTATGGACATAATGCTTATACCCAACATATGTGTTAAATGCTACTTGTTTTTTTGATACTTCTAAATAATTAAGCAAATAGTCATAAAACAATAAATCTGGATTAGCACATTTACATTCCATAGCTAATTGACTTTCCAATTCTAGTAAAAATTCATCTCTAATTTTTTCTGCTCGTTTTTTATTTCCTTTCTTTTTTAATTTTGTATCTTTCCACTTTTGTCTAATTTTTCCGTTAGAGTCTTTATAAGATACAATTACTTGTAATGTTCCTCTTTTCTCAATTATGTTTGCTCTTAATTTCAATTCAATCTCTCCTCTTAAACTGAAATATCGGCAAAAATTTTGACTATTCTATTATAGCATGATTTTTACCTTCATCTTGTATTTTTAATATATACTCAATGACAGCTTTTTTAGGTATTTTGTACCTTGCTCCAATTTTTATATTTTCTATTGATTTATCTTTCAGCAAATTATAAGCTTTATTTTTTCCAATATTTAACATTTTAGTTAAATCAGTAATTTTCAATATCGAGGGATAACTTTCAAATATTTTTTCATAATCTTGAAAATCCATAAAATTCACTCCTACATTCTGATAATAAGTATTGCACTTTTTTATTTTAGGTGTTAGAATAACAAAGTATTAATTTGGGCTGTTAGCTCAGTTGGTAGAGCAGATGACTCTTAATCATCGGGTCGCGGGTTCGAGCCCCTCACAGCCCATTGGGTGCCAAACCCTTAAATACAGTGTAAACGTTGGTGCTTAGCATTTAGAAAACGTGTATACTGTATTTTTTTGTTTTAAAAAAAGACTGTAGTACCCCGCTTTTTTACTGGCTCTTTGTCAAATGGTGTTGTTTTGACTAAATCACACTTTAGGAAATGCTTCGGCATTTCCTTTTTTGCGTTATTAAATGATCTCACAGATATTTTGCTGGATGAGGACACGCATCCGAAGGTGACGGAAAGTCCGGAATCCAAAAGCTATTCTTTTGATTACTTTGATAAGGTTGTTCTTTCCCTCCAGTTTTCCGTTTGAATAGGGATATTTTAAAAGAGTTTGTGATGGCTTCTTTGTGCTTTCTCAGGTAACGAATCGCTTTTTTAAACCCCTCGTTCATTGAATGTGGCAATGATTCAATCAAGTCGAAGAATTCAGTGAAATCTTTTGCGTCAAAAGCAGCTAACAATTCTTGATAGACCTCATAGCTTTGTCGCAATTGGTCATCTATGGACAATAGGTAATCAAGCACCTCAGATTCTGTTAGGTATTTCCGATGGAAAAGGGGAAATTGCTTGAAGGAGGTGTAGTTTAACTTCGCATTTTTCTTCAGGATCGTTCGCCAATACTTTTTCAACTTTCTGTAGTCTTTTTGAGCTTGTGGATCGCTTTTCTTCAACTGATTCATTGTCTGAATCCGTTGTTTATTAAAGGCACGCGTAATTTGTTGGATGACGTGGAAACGGTCGATTGAGATTCGTGCGTTTGGAAAGACTTCCTTAGTCACTGCATCGTAAGAGGCATTCATATCCATAACAATATGTGTGACACGTTTTCTGGCTTTTAAGGTAAATCGTTGGAAGTATGCCCGTAGTTTAAAGTTGCGTCGGTCGTCTAAGATATCGAATATTTTGCCAGTATCCGCATCGCTGATAATAAAGCACATGGCACCTTCACAATCGCTGGTTCCTTTAAATTCATCAATTAGAAGATGTTTGGGAAGGTAATTAGGCTTTTTACGAGGCTCCTCAAAGAAGCTGTCTAAGACACGTTCAACGGTTTTTGTGGAAACGAAGTATCGCTGTGCAATATCTTTCATTGAGATCTTTTTCTTCAAATCCACGGCAATCGCAAATTTTAAGGCCTGCGAGATGTAACAATTCTCCGCTACATAATAGGTTTTGGCAGAAAAAGTATGACGGCATCGGGTGCAGCGAAAACGTTGTTTGTACAGGTGTAGATAGGTTGGTACCTCTTGATAGGGAAGCAACTGAATCCAACTGTCTTGGTAAGAATGGCGGATGACAGAATCAAACCCACAATACTCACAACGAGGAGCTTCTCCAGTTAGTAAGCCGGTAAACACATTGGCCATCCGGCCATGAATACTCTCTTTACTAATGGCATCTTTTGAGAAACTAATATGAGAATCCTTGATATTCAGGATTTGTTTGATGGATTTACTTGTATTTTCATCGGTACATTTGATATTCTTAGTTATGGACATTTGGTTATCCTCCTATGATTGGGTTTGGCGATTTAATTATAGGACAACCAAATGTCTTTTTGTTATAAAAAAATACTTGGTGTCTTTACTCATTTGAGAGTAACAACACCAAATATCATAGAACCAGTTAGAAATGGAAGAAGAAAAAAGCAATGATTTCGTGTGAATAATGCACGAAATCATTGCATATTTTAGAAAACGGCTTTGAAGATGCTATTCAAATTTTGTCTTTTCCTGAAAATATCCGCCGAAGGATTCGTACAACCAATGTGTTGGAACGGTTGAACGAAGAGATTCGCCGGAGAGAACGAGTGATTCGGATTTTTCCAAATATCAATTCCATCACTCGGATAATTGGAACACTTTTGATGGAAAAGGACACTGAGTGGCTGGCTTCTCCACGAAAATATTTAGAATTTAATTCGAATAACATTTAGCACCATGAACCTGTGCGAGTCTCTTCTTTCTGAGGAGAGACATCAAGAGTCGCTGCGCTACTGCTCCTGACCTCTCTCCTCAGAAAGAAAGGCATGGTAGTTAGGTTCACAACGCAAAACATTGTGCTTTTGATGAGGTTGAACTTTTACACAAGATTGTGGACTTGACTGATTTATCCTAAAGCTAAATACCAACATTGCTGTGTTCACGTTTCCCGTAATATTGCTCATAAAGTACGTGTCAAAGATCGAAAAGAAATCTGTGATGATTTTAAGGCTGTTTATCAAGCTAGCTCAAAGGAAGAGGCAAATACCTTTTTAGGGAGTATGATTGAGAAGTGGCAGAAAACTTATCCTAAAGTGACGCAGTCACTGATAAAAAATCAAGATTTATTGACTTTTTATGAGTTTCCGCCTGGTATCCGCCGAAGCATTTACTCAACTAATTTAATCGAATCTTTCAATAAACAAATCAAGAAATACAGCCGCAGAAAAGAGCAGTTTCAAAATGAAGAATCACTAGAGCGTTTCCTAGTATCCATCTTTGATACATACAATCAAAAATTCTTAAATAGAAGCCATAAAGGCTTCCAACAAGTGACGGATACATTAGCTTCAATGTTTACTGAGTAACCCATTATTTTGCAGAAGGACGAGTTATTTACACAAAATTATTGACGCTCCCGGTTGGTACAACAAGAATTGCAGTAGCATAGTCACCATTGATGAAACTACTTAATGATTAAATTGAGCAATTTCTCAAATAGCACAAACTGCTCTTCATAAAACGAAAAGCAGTTCATAATGTATTTAGATATTTCATTGTGCTATTGACCAGAAACACACTATTTAAGGTACCTTTCTCTTTTCGCTGAGATTCACCAACTTCAATTGCACAAAAAAGCGTGAGCACAAGGCTCACACTTTTTCTAGTTGACTATCCTAAAAATTCGAAAACATCTTTACGATCATACAATTTCAAGATTTTTTCAAATAAGATTTGACCTACGAAAGCAGCTACGATTGGTACAACAAACCAGCTGATTAATAGTAGAATAATACTCAAACCGGCGTCCAATGAAGCCAACGGACCTACCAACCCTACCAAACCGAAACCAGCAGAAGCAGGAGTCCCTGAGACTGAGAATAACGCTACTGGAATTGCTGAGATGATAGCGGTGAATAGACATGGCACCAAGATAATTGGTTTCCTAAACAAGTTTGGCATCATCATTTTCATAGCACCCAATGCGATGGCCAAAGTAACCCCTGGTTTGTTGACTTTCCAAGAGTTAACTACCAAGACAACTGTTGTTGCGGCAACACCCATAGCGGCTGCACCAGCAGAAACACCGTTCAATTGAATTGCCATACCAATGGCAACTGTAGAGATCGGCGAGATAATCAAGAAAGCAAAGGAACATGCAATCAAGATTGACATCAAAATTGGTTGCAAAGTAGTAAAGGTATTAATTAAGTCACCGATAGCGGCAGTAATCTTGGTTACGTAAGGATATAAATAATAGCCGATTAGACCAGCGCCGATACCAACAACGATTGGTGTTGCAACAATTGCCACGGACCCAAATTTTTCGCCGATCAACAAGATCATGCCGACAGCGATTGATGCAGTAATCATGGTATTGATGATGTCTCCGGTACCAGCACCGATATAAGTAGCTGTGTCAGGATTGAATTTCACAACACCGGAGCCAACGAAAGCTGCACCGGCAACTACTAACATTTGCATTGGTTTGAAGCCAAACTGCACCGCAATCAAAGCGCCAATCAATAGTGGAGTAGCTAGTTGGAAAATAACTGCCATTTGTGTGATCGTTACTGCTAAGGTATTTTCACCAAATAATTTCAAAATTGCTGCCAATACCGCGTTAGGAATCAACCCTACGATGATCCCCGTTGCGGTACCCGCTAATACTTTATTTAAAAATATTTTTGGAGTTAATTTTTCTTCCATTTTCTCGTCCTCTTTCTAATGATTACTATTTCGCTCCTAGAATTTCTTCTTTACTATGAACCAGTTGCGTTAAGAAATCACAGTAAGGAGTTACTACGCCATATTTTTTACCTTTACGAGAAATGGCTCCGTTGATGTAGTCAATCTCGGTCAAACGGTTATTTTTTATCAAGTCTTGGTGCATCGATGGGAAATGCATACCAATCGTAGTCGGGTCAAAACAAGTTTCTACATGTTCGATTACTTCGGGAATGTCTAAGTTGACGTTTTCTTTGGCAGCAACAGCTGCAAATTCGTTAACAATAGTCACTACCATGTCATGAGCAGGTTTGGTTGCACCAAGCCCCGCCATATTGACGTCTAAAATCGTGCATAAGCCATTCATCGTACCATTGACACAAGCTTTACGATAAATTGAATAATGAATGTTGTCGGAATATTTGGCATTTAAACCAGACGCGGACAAAGTTTCCGCCAATTTTTTCGCTGATTCTTCTTGGCCAATACCTAGATTTTGCAATTCAACAGACCCGCTGCCAAATAATTTAGCCTTGCCGGGACCTTCTAGACCAGCAGTCCACATGGTGTTGCCGATAAAGATTTTTTCCATCGGTACGAATTTTTCGATTACGTCTTCATGACCGATACCGTTTAAAAGACACAAAACTTCTGTGTGATCAGCAATTAATGGTTTAACATCCTGCAGCATTTTTTCCAACTGCATTGCCTTCGTGAATAAGATAATCAAATCAAATTGCTCACCAGTGGGCACCTCATTCTGATTAACAATTGGGACTTTAACAGTAATTTCTTCGCCATTATAATTAGCCTTCAATCCGTTTTCTTTGATGGCATTGATATGCTCCTGCCAGCCGTCGATTAGCAAAACATCGTTACCACCTTGTTTCAACATCAGTCCGAACCGGGAACCCATCGCGCCGGCCCCTGCAATTGCAATTTTCATAAATAAAAGCCTCCAAACTTAATTTATAATAAGTGAACATTTTCACATTTCTCATTATAGAGTTTTCATTCGGAAACTTCAAGTAGTAAAGTGTCAAAACAATGATGAAATCATTTAGTTCTTATAAATTAGACATGAGAAAATAAATATTCCATATCTACTTTATTGGATCCATAACATGACTAAATTCTGAATACTTTTTAAAGCTTATCATTTGGTAAAACAGAATATAAGTTAATCATATAGACTGAAAATTTTTAATTTTCAGAATAGAATAACTTAAAAGTACTGACAAAATTTTTTAAAGGGGCAATATAATGTTCTGAGATAATCAAATCTTACCGAAAATATCAAAAGTCCAATGTGACGCAATCTGATTCTGTCACATTCGTTAAAATCGCTCTATCCTTAGAGGCTCTAAGAGGAAATCACTTTTCTTTTAGGACCTTTTTTCTATAGCTTGTTTAAATGTGACTTATTATCTGTTATAATCATATTAAGTAACATTTGAGAGGGGACTAAAAATGAAGAGCGTGGAACCGATTCGCGATAAAAAAAAGATCGATGCCATGAAGGCAATTTTGGCTTCCGGAAAATATGGGCAACGAAATTTGGTGCTTTTTTCGATCGGGATCAATACAGCGTATCGAATCTCCGATTTAAGACAGTTGAAATTAAGTGACGTGGTAGAAATTTCTCGTGGCCGAGTGATTGTCAAAGAACGTCTGGCCATGAAGGAACAAAAAACAGCTAAACACAATTCGGTTTTCATTTCGAACAAATTACGAAAAGTGATTCTTGATTATGTTCAATCAGAATTTCTTGAGCAGCTGCAAGTACAAGACTTCAGCAATTATTTGTTTCCAAGTCGAAAAGGAGCAGATACGCCTTTGACCCGACAAAGTCTTTGGCGGATCATTCATGAAGCAGGAACGGCGGTTGGGTTGAAAGAAATTGGCCCCCATTCGATGCGCAAGACCTTCGGCTATTTTTTGTACAAGCAAGGGACCAAAACAGAGATCATTCAGTCGCTGCTCAATCATTCTTCGCAACGAGAGACCTTACGTTATATTGGGATCACCCAGGAAGACAAAGATACCGCTGTGAAGAGTTTGGATCTATGACAGAATAAAGCCTTATATAATAGAAGGAAAAATTCAAGAGGTGAGAAAATGAACGAAGAAAAGCATCCTACATTTCCTGATAAATACCACTTATCTCGCAAAGAGTCTGTGTATTTATTGAAGAAAAACATTGTGGAACTGGTGTACAATGCGGGGGAATTTGAAGGATTGAATACAACGCTATTACAAACAGAAGAGATTATTAAGTATAACCGGGCCGATAACGTGGCTGTAGATGCTGTCCTGACCGTTGTTATCTTAAAAAGAGGCTTTGAATTGCTTTTAAACGACGTACAGGAGCCCCTGTTAGAGACAAGTAAGCGGATTAATCGGATCGTTGCAGCGTAAGATGCACTTTTTCCCGGTGAGATAAGATCTGGTGGGGTAGAAGTATCGAGTATTCAAGGAAGATATGTGCCACCAATGTTAACTGAAGATGAAGTACAGAATCAATATGATGAGATAATGAATCGAGATATATCAGAGACGGAAAAAGCTTTGCGCCTATTTCTATTCATTTCGAAAAATCAAATATTTTGGGACGGTAATAAGATAACTGCATTGTTAACAACAAATAAAATTATGTTTGATTGGGATTTAGGCTTGTTGTCCATTCCTGAAACTGTATTTGAAAAATTTAATGTGTTGCTTTCCATTTATTACAATAGTAATGAAGATATAGATGTGGAAAAGATATTGGATTTTATGTATTCCAATTGTATTTTTGGTATTAACTATTTGCGAAAAAATAAATTATAATTTAAGAGGTATTTGTAAATGATAATTTCAGAAGAAGCAAAATAGCGGTTCTGTTGCAAAGTTTTCCAAAAAATCTATTTTAGTGTAAAATTGAGAAAAAAGACAGAGAGGACAGAGTAATGAATCATTTTAAAGGCAAACAATTCAAAAAAGACGTCATTATTGTCGCTGTTGGTTACTACCTGCGTTACAATCTAAGCTATCGTGAAGTTCAGGAATTGTTATAAGATCGTGGAATAAATGTTTGTCATACGACGATTTATCGTTGGGTGCAAGAGTACAGCAAAGTCCTCTATTATCTGTGGAAGAAGAAAAATAGACAATCCTTCTATTCATGGAAAATGGACGAAACCTATATCAAAATTAAGGGACGTTGGCATTATCTTTATCGTGCAATTGATGCGGACGGCTTAACCTTAGATATCTGGTTACGAAAGAAATGGGATACGCAAGCAGCCTATGCTTTCTTAAAACGACTCCATAAACAGTTTGGTGAGCCGAAAGCAATTGTGACCGATAAAGCACCTTCTCTTGGCTCCGCCTTGAGAAAGTTACAGAGTGTGGGTTTATATACTAAGACAGAGCACCGAACTGTGAAGTATCTTAACAATTTAATAGAACAAGACCATCGACCTATTAAACGACGGAATAAATTTTATCAAAGTCTCCGTACAGCCTCTTCCACGATTAAGGGCATGGAGACCCCTTCGAGGAATATATAAAAAGAACCGAAGAAATGGAACGCTCTTCGGCTTTTCGGTGTCTACTGAAATCAAGGTATTAACGGGAATACCAGCCTAAGATATTTGGAGTTCAGAGCGGGCGCGTTTGATTTTCAAACTTCGCAACAGAACCATGATTATCATATCTGTTATCGTTTCGGTCAGCAATGGTCAGGCTGAGATTTCATTTATGAGGTAGACGATTTTTTTATGCCTCAAAATAGCTTGAAAGTCGAAAGATATTATCATATAATGAACTGTACTGCTTATTTTTATTAATTATCGAAAGGAAAAAAACAAGATTGGGAATCAATGGGAAAAAGAGGATATCGGTATTTGGGTTAGGTTATGTTGGTCTAGCGAATTCATTGTTATTAGGTCAGCATGAAGATGTGGTGGGCTATGATATTGATAGTCACAAGATAACATTATTGGAACAAGGTTGCTCACCTTTAATAGATGATTACATCGAGTCATTTATTAAAGAGAAACGTTCGAATGTGAGCTATACTAGTGATTTTGAGCAGGCGGTTTTACATGGAGAGTATTTGGTGATTGCAACGCCAACAGACTATGATGAATCAACAGATTATTTTAATACATCGTCTATTGAAGAGGTGATTGAAAAAGCAATTCAAATCAAAGCTGATGCGAAGTTCATTATCAAATCTACGATTCCAATCGGCTATGTTGCGACCCTAAAAAAACAATTTCCCAGTGTTCAAACTATTATTTTTTGTCCTGAGTTTTTGAGGGAAGGAACAGCACTGTATGACAATCTTTATCCGTCTAGGATCATCATTGGTGATACAACTGATGCAGCAAAAGAAATAGGTGCTTTATTTTTGAGAAATGTCTGGGATAAGGAAGTGCCTGTGCTATACACGAGTGAAAACGAGGCGGAAGCAATCAAGTTATTTGCCAATACTTACTTAGCCCTTCGTGTTGCTTATTTTAATGAATTGGATACTTTTGCGCAGATAAATGGACTTGAATCCAGACAAATCATTGAAGGAATGGGATTAGATGCGCGCATCGGTTCTCACTATAACAACCCAAGTTTTGGTTATGGTGGCTATTGTTTGCCCAAGGATACCAAGCAGTTAAAACAAAATTATCGTCAAGTCCCTGAGAGATTAATTTCAGCGATTGTTGCATCAAATGATGTTCGAAAAGATTTTGTTGCTGATAAAATTATGGCGAAAAATCCTAAAACAGTCGGTATTTATCGTTTAACGATGAAGCATGGTAGCGATAACTTTAGATATAGTGCGATTCAAGATGTTATGACGAGACTACAATCTAAGGGTGTTGAAATTGTTATTTACGAACCAACTTTGAGTGTGCCAAATTTTAAGGGAATTCAACTTGTGCATAGTTTAGAAGACTTTAAACAAGCGGCTGAGATTATAGTTGCCAATCGATGGGATGAAAGTCTGCGCGACGTTGCACATAAAGTGTACACTCACGATGTATTTGTGAGAGATTAAAATATAAAATCTATCAACTGGATTAATGGAGAGAAAATGTTAAACTTTTTAAGTATATTTTTATTGGTTTATGGTGTGCTTGCTATTTCGCACATTGTATTTCAAATTATTTTATGTCATAGTGACCATAGAAGACAGAACAAGAAATCATTTAAGGATTTTCATAGTAACTATCAGGCTAGTGTTTCGGTCATAGTGCCTGCCTATAACGAAGTACCACAAATTTTGAAGAATTGTATTGATTCTATTGTGGCACAAAAGATACCTGACATAGAGATTATTGTTGTGGATGACGGTTCAAAAAATCGTGAAGAATTGATTGAAAAAGTCTATGACACTTATCAATCGAATCAAAATGTTAAAATTTTATTGCCTGAGGAAAACAAAGGCAAGCGTCACTGTCAAAAACTTGGATTTGATATTGCTAAGGGTGATATTATTGTCACAGTGGATTCAGATACCTTACTACATGATGAGGATGCTGTTGAAAAATTAATTCAGCGTTTTGCGAATAAGAAAGTTGGGGCTGTCACTGGTGATGTTCGAGTCGAAAACAAAAATAAAAACATCTTAACACGTCTGATTACGTATCGCTATTGGTCTGCTTTTCACCAAGAGCGAGCGGCTCAAAGCCGCTTTCACGTTGTCATGTGTTGTTCTGGACCATTTTCAGCCTATCGTAAAGAAATAATTGAGGAAATCAAAGAGAAGTACATTACACAATATTTCTTAGGCGAAAATTGTACCTATGGGGATGACCGTCATTTGACGAATTTAGTTCTTGAGGCAGGCTATGAAGTTGCTTTCCAAAGTGATAGTCAAGTTTATACTTTTGTTCCTGAAACAATTGGTGGGTATATCAAACAGCAAGTGAGATGGAATAAAAGTTTCTATCGTGAGATGCTCTGGACGATTAAGTTTGCACATAAGCATCATTTTTATATGATGTATGATTTGGTCATGCAATTTATCTTACCGTTTATGTTGGTTGTGTCTTTAATCGCTATGATTGAACAAACAATTTTGTATCAGAATTTCGGACATTTATATCAGTATTTGATTGTTTTGGTTCTGATTGCTATTTTCCGTTCACTGTATGGTATTTATAGAACTAAAGATATTGGATTTTTACTCTTTGTTATCTATGGCTTTATGCACGTGCTACTTTTATTACCTGTTAGATTCTATGCACTATTAACATTAAAATCGACAAAATGGGGAACGCGATAAATCTTATCCATAACACTATTTTAAAAAAACAGCTTTCTTACGCAAGCTGTTTTTTTTATAACGCGAATTGTAAAATTAAGTTAGAAAAATAAAAAGGCATTTATGGTACACTCAAA
>OBYL01000009.1_pt1 | contig 206362 bp, 174 predicted proteins | sample 1476761 | NCBI WGS metagenome assembly OBYL01 (sample SAMEA2580199, study PRJEB22360) | human gut metagenome | biome: human gut; feature: human-associated habitat; material: faeces | place: Denmark | collected 2008/2010 | reverse complement strand
TGCGCCATTGTCAATGACATCGACTGCACCGCGCATCGTTAAGTTAGCGCTGATGCTTGCTTCTTTGTAGACTGCTGTCATATCATCATTGTCATCAAAGGTTGTGTTATACGCTGGCGTGGTGCTGGTTGTCAACGTATTCGGTTTTGTTTTGCCTTTGTACCAACCTTGAAAGACGTAGGTTTTGCCACCTGCTGAATAACTAGCTGGTAAAGCTTTTGCGCTCGTATACTTGAAGGTGTTGCTAGTCATGGGAATCTGGTTCCCTTGCGTGAACCCTGCTGGCGGCGTGATTTTAGCGCCACTTGTGTTCACAAAGTTTTCGGTGACTTTGCGGTTGGTTAAATGATAATAGACAGGTCCACTGATTGTTTGATATAGGGCAGTGATACTTCCAGAACTAGAATAAGAAACTGTTCTACGTAAGAAAGGTGGATACCTAACACTAGAATCAATACCTGAATATATTTCTCTTGGTGTAAAACTCCCATCTGCTCGTTGTGTCAAGGTTAACTCAGCAATTACATTTGCTTCAGGTTGCACCGTATCATTGGATACCGAAGAAACAGTTGTCTTTACTGGTAGAGGATACTTAGGATCAATTTTTCCAGTTTTATCATAAAGATTCAACGATTTATAGTATTTAGGCAGCTTAATTGAGAAATTCGCGAATGCCTCTCCATTCCAACCTACTACGGTAGGTTGTGCAATATTCTTTGCAGGTAACGTCACTTGCCGTAAATTACCAACTTTTACGCCACTCTGATTATTAGCAATTGTGCCAAATGATACCGTAGAGCCTGCTGCCCCAGTTCCTCTATACACAATACTCTTATAGTCATACGTAAGATTAATATCGTCAGGATTCACCAACTGTCCCGCTTCATTGACAAAACCGAATTGGTATGTTTCCTCTGGAAATTCTGTAGCTTCCTCATACACAACGTTCAAATCATCATTCCCATCATAAGTTACCGCATAGCTTGGCGCTTTGGTAGTTGTCAACGTGTTGGGTATGACCTTGCCTTTGTACCAACCTTTGAACTTATAGGTTTTGCCGTCTGCTTGATACGTGTCTGGCAAGGTGCCACTTTGTTTAAAGGTGTATGGGTCACTGTTAATTACTGTTTGTTTCCCTTGCGTGAAGCCTGTTGGCGGCGCTATTTTAGTGCCGTTGGTGTCCACGAAATTTTCGGTGACTTTACGGTTGGTTAGATAGTAATAGACTGGTTTATCGATTGTAAGATAGGTTACTACCCCCGCTCCCAAATTAGGATTGTGGACAACCTTTCGCAAATAACTGGGTACCTGAATATCTATCGGAGCAGCCGTGATTGTTCGATTAAAGATAAACGATTGCCTCCCGTTATTCTTTAACTCAAAGTTTCTTGAAAGCAGCTTATTCTCACCTTCGACAATTGGCTCTGAATAATTATTACCTTGAATATTAGGAAACGGGTAAGCTATATCAAAAGTACCACTCTTGTTATAAACACTTATTTTTTCATAGTAATTGGGTAGTGTAAAGGTTAAATTAGCCGCACTATGTTGTGTACTTCGATCACTCAGTATTTCAAGTGATTGCGCAGGATAAGCAATTTCCTTCAAATTGTTTTTGGTTGGTGCAACTTGACCTTTTTCAAGACTGACTGTTTTCCAGTAATCAGGTTTATTTGAATCAGCTGAATTGGTTGCTAATCCTTCTCCATGCCAATTGTCATAGGTTAGTTTAATCGTTGAAGCATCTACTCGTTTGCCAGACTCGTCTACGAACCCGAATTGATAGGTCAACGCTGGGAAATCAAAAGCTTCAATCTCCTCATACACCACATTCAAATCATCATTATCATCATAAGTCACCGCATAGCTTGGTGCTTTGGTGGTGGTCAAGGTGTTTGGCTTGGTTTTGCCTTTGTACCAGCCTTTGAACTTATAGGTTTTGCCGTTGCTTGCTTTGTAGGTATCTGGCAAGGCTTTGGCACTGGTGTACGTGAAGTCATTGCTCGTAATGCTTGTTTGTTGCCCTTGAGTGAAACCAGTTGGCGGTGTGATTTTGGCACCTGTGGCATCGACGAAGTTTTCGGTGACTTTTTTTAGGTCTACAATTATTTTGGGACTTGTTTTAGGGAAAGCAACACTTGCTGTGAGACTAATCAAATTTGGTCTACTATATCCTATCATCAATAAATATGGTAACGTCCCAACAGTTTGAACAGTTTGAGCATTTTCATAAAAGTGTGTGAGCATACCTGGATTGGTAGACAACGAAAAAGTCAAATCATTAATTTTTGTCATAGTAATTTGAGCAATACTTGTTTCCGATGGATTTATCAATTGGAGCACATGTGCACTGCCCGTCCTTGATAACAATTGATTTATACCACCTGAAACATCTACTGAATTAACATATTTAGGTACTGTTAAGTTCATCTTGTCTAAATAATAGAAATTAAATGAATGATTAACATAGGGATCACTATACGTTACAATAGTTTTTGAGGGTAATTTAAAATTCAAAGAATTCGATTCCTTTGTTGCCAATACGTTTTCTCTATCAATAGTTACAGCATTTGATGAATTCGGAGGAATAGATTGTAAGAAATTAATAGAGGCACTTAAATTAAAATCTTTTGCATTTACAGGTGTCCCGTTAGTTTCTTCAACATTAAAACCAAGATTTAATTCTGGCACTGACAAAGCTACTTCATCACTATTCACTCTTGGTCTATTGAGAAAATTAGCAAGTTCATCGTATATTAAACTATAGTTATCTGTATTACCAACTATAGACCTAAGTCCATTCACTGGCAGAGGCACTGAATTCGATTGGTTTTCCTCCGCTGCTTCTGCTTTTTCTTGCTCCGCTTTCACTGGCGGTGCTTCCTTCTTTTCCGCTGCCACTTCTGCTTGTTTCTCTGTTTCCTGTGTTACTTCTTCCCGACTCGTTTCAGTCGTTTCTTGACTGCTTTCCGTACTTTCTGGCGTTGCGCTACTTGCTGATGTTGCTTCCTTAGCGCTACTTGCTACTGTCGGACTACTTTCAATCGTGATGGTTTCCGCAACTGCGGTCACGCCAGAAAAAGCGTTAATCACTAAAGAACTACACAAGCCAATGGTTGCTAATCGTTGCCACTTAGTTTGCTTCATGTCGTCCCTTCTTTCTCTGGACCATTCCGACAAGACCAATCAAGACAAGACCAAGAATGCTAAGATTTGCCTGACTCTTGCTCCCTGTACGAGGGAGCTGCGAGCCAGTTGTGGTGGTCTGTGTCGAACCACCACTTCGTTGATCTCCTTGCGGAGGACCAGCTGGTTCCTTGGGATCCGCAGCTGGCTCATCTGTTTTCGGTGGGGCATCTTTAGGAGCGGGTGTTGCCGGATTTTGGTAAAATTCAATCCCCACCGAACTAGAACCACCCTCAGACGCTTCAACATTTATAAAAAAGCTAGGGGAAAATAGTAGACACGCAATCATTAAATAACGCTTTTTTTTCATTTAAAAACCTCCTTTTGAATTTAAGTATCTCTCACAACCTTTTATATACCACTATGATAGCAAAGAAAAGACTCTTCAAAACAACAGTTTTTTTCAGTTGATACCCCTTATTTCAACAAGTTCCTTATATATCGTGTCTTTTAAGCTACGTTATTTAAAGGAAACAAGGGAAAACAGTAAAGACTATCCCCTTTTTCAAAAAAATCATCTTCAATTTCTTAAATTTCCATTACCTAAACTACAGAAAAGCTCACAATGTTAGTAATTAAAACTAACATTGTGAGCTTTTCTCATTTTTGACGATTGGACAATTCGATAAAATAACACTAAAACACAAAATAACTGTCTGTTTCTCTTATTGGGCAACAGCTAATTGATACAATGGCAGGAGTTGTTGATAGGTTGCCAACATATAAGCTCGTGCTTTTTCAGGGTTTTGCCACAAGTCACTATCTTTGGGAATGATGCGCCCAATTTCAAACTCACCTTTTTTTACATCTCTAAAACGAGTTAAGGCTTTTTCTAAATCCGTTTCTGGCAGCGGAGTAATTTGAGGAACCGTATGATCCAAGGAAACATACGTATCTTCTGGTAATGCTTGGAATAATTGCTGATTATCTAAAAAGGCTTGCGCAATCTGCTTTTCATTTTTAGGATTATCAATGAATGACAACCACATAAACACATAGTCGCCCCAAATGCCTAATTGAAAATGCGGCTGCATTTTATACCCGCGCTTATTCGGACTAAGTGCTGACCAAGTATTTTCTGGTGGATACACGGTGCGACGGCGATGTTGCGCAATATGGACAAACAACTCCGTTCCTAGTTCAGGCGCTAGTTGTTCGGCAAAATACGTGTCTAATTCTTGAAAAATCGGTTGAATTTGCGCACGGATAACCGCCATTCGTTCATCTAATCCAGCAACTTCAAAGGCTGCGAATTCTTTTTCTGTAAACATCAACATTTCTCTAATTCCTCTCTTAACTTGTCTTCCGCTTCTATTTTTGTCGATTTTGCCATGTTTCCAGTGTCATCCCACGATAAACATCTGTGACAATTTTCCCTTTACTAATTCGAGCATTGGGTAGTGTTCCTTCGTAGGTAAAACCAATTTTCTCCATGACACGACCAGAAGCTGGATTGTCTTGATCATGTAAAGCAAAGATTCTCATGAGTTTCATTTTTGCAAAACCCAGTTCAACTAACGCCGTCGCGGCTTCAGGCATGTAGCCATTGCCCCAAAAGGCACGGTTCAAGACATAGCCTAATTCTCCAATATTATTGGTTTCATTGACCCGCAAATCAATCGTGCCAATCATTTTGCCCGTTTCTTTCACTTCGATCCCATATTTTCCTAAAGGTTCCCCCATAAAAAATTTAGCAATGTTTTGTCTTGTTTCAGCGATTGTTTGATTTTTCAAAAACACATAGCGGACCGTTTCCTCATCTGAAGCATATTCGTACATATCTTCTGCATCGGCTAATGTGACGGGCCTTAAAATCAAGCGTTCGGTTTCGATTCGTTGGTTTTCTGCAAAAATCAATGGATAATTCATGAGCAAAACTCCCTACTTTTCTACATACTTTACCGAAAAACAGCGAAACACGCAAGGAAAATCGGCATTTCCCTTGCGTGTTTCTTTAATTAGCGTTTAAGCGAATGATGGCAATGATCGTCTGAACAGCTTTGGCCATTGATTCAACGGTAATGAATTCATATTGCCCATGAAAATTCTCGCCACCTGTAAATAGATTAGGCGTGGGAATGCCCATGAAAGAAATCTTAGAACCATCTGTCCCGCCACGAAATGGTGTGATGATTGGTTCAATGTCACAACTTTCCATTGCTTGGACGGCCAATTCTACAGGAGTCCAATCTTTTTCGATGATTTCCTTCATATTATAGTATTGGTCTTGGAAAGTAATTGTTAGTCTGGGTTTATCCGCCAGCGCATTTAAACGTTGGACTTGTTTTTCCAAAAATTGCTTTCTCGCTTGAAAGTTTTCTTGATCATGATCCCGAATGATATAGACAAGTTCTGCTTTTTCAATACTTCCTGTAAATTTATTGAGTAAATAAAATCCTTCATTTCCACGTGTTTGTTCTGGCACTTCCTTTTGCGGTAGTGATTGATCAAGTTGTTCGCCTAATTTAATGGCATTTACTAACGAACCATAGGCCGTTCCCGGATGGACACTGGTTCCCTCAATTGTTATCACAGCTTGAGCAGCGTTAAACGTTTCATACTCGAAATGCCCCACGCGGCCACTGTCAATCGTATACGCAAAAGCGACTGGGAAGTTCGGCGCATCAAATTGATCGGCCCCGCGTCCAATTTCTTCATCTGGACCGAAGGCGACCCAAACATCGCCCCGCGCTACTTCTGGATGTGCCAAAAAATACTCAACAGCAGCTAAAATCTCGACAATTCCCGCTTTGTCATCTGCTCCTAAAAGTGTGGTTCCGTCTGTAGTAATCAACGTTTCCCCTTGATACTCTTTTAAATTGGGAAATTCAGCAACCGATAAAACGATGCCTTGTTCTTGATTCAAGAGGACATCTTGGCCATCATAATTAGTGATGACTTGGGGACGGATATTTTCTGCTGAAAAATCCGCCGTATCCAGATGTGCAATCAACCCAATACTCTTCGCTGCAGGTTGGTTACCAGGCAACCGTGCCGTTAAAAAGCCGTTTTGTTCGTTATAATGCACATCGGCCAAGCCTAATTCATGAAGTTCTGTTTCAATCATTTTGGCTAAAACCACTTGACCGACCGTCGTCGGTGTGGTTTGACTGTTGGCATCTGAACGGGTGTTAACTTTCACGTAAGTTAAAAATCGTTCGACTAATTTTTCCATTTTTTACTCCTTCTTCCTGAATCATTCTGTTAAATAAGCATTGCGCAAGTGGAAATAATCCCCATACAAGTGATAACTAATGCCTTTCAATTTAGGATTGATTAGATAATTTGAGGCACTTTGATACAGCGGTACTTGGGCAGCATCTTGGTTCAACAAGATGTCTTCCGCTTCTTTGTATTCTGCAAACTGTTTCTCTGGATTATTGGCATTAATCGTTCGCGCATCTTCTACCAGTTGGTCGTATTTGGCATTATGATAATTGCCATAATTGTAACTTGATTCTCCCGCATATAAGTTAAAGTAAGAGTCTAATTCACTACTGCCGGCAATCCATCCTGAAAGAGACAACTCATAATTTTTTTCACGTCGCGATTGGTTCACATTATTACTTGGTTGCGATGAAATGGTAATTTCTAAACCTGGCAGATTTTCTTGCAACTGACTTTGAACATATTCAGCAATTCGTTTTCCTTGATCTGTATCTGCCGCCAGCAATGAAAGTTTCACTTTTTTACCGACATCCGCTTGGGCTTTCGTCCATTCAGCTTGGGCTTTTTTGACGTCATTTTTCAAATATTCGCCACTGTATGCTCGGAAATCTTCATCTGTTTCTGGATTCGCATAAAGTTTACTTGGAATCAATCCGTTGAGGGGTTTTGACCCATCGTTTAAGACACTTTGTGTTAAGGCTTCTTTATCAATTGCTTGGCCAATCGCTTTTCGTAAATGAACATTCGCTAATGGCGTTCCTTCTTTTTTGTTGAAATCTAAGAAGTAGTTGGCCACATCTGGATGACTGACATAGCCTGGATCATCTTGATATTGTTGAACATATTGTCCGTTAATGCGAACTAAGTCTAGTTCATTCGCTTGATATAAGTTAATCCCAGTATTATCTTCTTTGATTGTACTAACCGCAACTTCTTCCAGTTTCACTTGATCCGCATCATAGTATTCTGGATTTTTTTTCAATGTCCAAGTATCTGAAGTCGCATCCCAATTGGCTAGCGTAAATGGCCCGCTATAAAGTAAATGTTCACTATCCAAGGCATAATCTTTACCTTGCGCTTCGACAAATTTTTGATTTTGTGGCGCTAACCAAGCAATCGAAACGACTGCTAAGAAGGAAGGTTGGGCCTGTTTTAATTCAACAATGAATTCTTTGTCATTAGGGGCTGAAATCCCTAATTCATCGACTGACTTTTCACCGTTGCGTATTTCAAAACTATTTTTAACACTGTCTAGTAAATAAGCATTCGGTCCAATCGTCGCTGGTGTCACCAGTTTTTTCCAAGAATAAACAAAATCTTGGGCCGTAATTGGCTCGCCATTGCTCCACTTAATCCCCTCCCGCAAGGTAAAGTGGTACTTGCGCCCATCGTCACTAATCTTGACATCTTTAGCTAGAGCTGGCACCGTGGCACTATCATCATCAAACCGATAAAGGCCTTCAAATAAATGTTGTGCCATTGTAAAGGTATTTTTATCTGTTGTTTGTGTTGTATCCAATGTTGAGATTGGTGCAGGTGAACTAATACTGATTTTTTGTTCAGCTGCTAAATTTCCCGAATCTACTTTCTCTGCCGCTTCTTTGGTTCCGCCACATGCGGCTAAAAGAAACCCTGTTGCAATCAAACCTACTACTTTTTTCCCCAATTTCATGTTGTTGCCCCCTCATATTTTTTAAACAAATAAAAAAAGCATTCGTCCTAAAAAGGACGAATGCTTATGCAATCGCGGTACCACCTTTGTTGATCTCTTCGCTAAAAAAGATCCGCTCGTTTCCAGTACAATCATACTGTAGCGCTATAACAGGCGCACCTGAATTGGTTTAAGCGAACGGCTTCAACCAACCTGTTCAAAGGCCATTTTCCCCTTTAACGTCACTACCTCTTCTCACCAAACGAGGCTCTCTGCAAGCTATTTTAAAAAGTACTTTCCTTCTCATCACATTTTGTTCTTTTATTTGTTTCATCAATCATACTGATTTACGGATAGTTTAGCAAACATTTTCGAGGTCGTCAACCACATTTTTAATTTAAAACTTTTTTGTTTTTCATCAAGAAGGTCGGGACAGAAGTGTTTAGCTCCGAGAAATGAGAAGAAATTTCCGAAAATTGTTCTTTAATTTTTGGAGAATTTCAGCTTATTTCCGAAGGAGTTGCTTTTGTTCCCGCCGTTTATCAGCTTTTAAGCCTAGGACAAAAATCCAAAGTGATTTTTGTCCTAGGCTTTTTTTTACTCTAATCCTTTTTTAACATCTTCTATCATCAAATGCATTGATTCTAATCCACCACCGCTTAGATACCAAACATCTGGTTGAAGCATAATGACTTTATCATTTTTACCAGCATCGGTTTTTTGAATCAATTCGTTTGCAGCGACGTTATCTTTTGAATCGTCGCCACCAATTGCTTTGGTGCGATCTACCACAAAGAGAATCCCAGGATTTTTTTCTAAAACATATTCGTAAGAAACACTTTGCCCATGAGTGGAAGCTTCAATCTTATCGTCTGCTGCTTTGAAGCCAAATGTATCATGAATTAAACCGAAACGAGAGCCTTTTCCGTAAGCGGAAAGTTGTCCTTCGTTAACTAACACAACAAGCGCATTATTCGCGCTAGCTTCTGCTTGTTTTTTCACGTCAGCAATTTCTTTTTCTAAGCCAGTTATTTTTTCTTTAGCTACCTCTTCTTTATCAAAAATAGTGCCTAACGTTTCGATATTTTGTTTCGTTGATGCCCAAGGATTTTTGGCATCTACAGCTAAGTAAATGGTTGGCGCAATGGCTTTTAATTGTTCTTGATAATCTTGTTGACGACCAGAAATAATAATTAAGTCTGGTTTTAGTTGATTGATTTTTTCTAAATCTGGTTCTTTAATGCCGCCTGCTGATTCAACTTTTTGGTATTTTTTCAAATACGCAGGGATATTTTTAGTTGGCGCACCTACCACGCGGTCACCGACACCTAGTGCATCCATTGTATCCAAGGAACCATTATCAAAAACAACGACTTTCTTAGGATTTTTGGGAACGGTTAATTGACCATTGGTGTCTTTGACTGTGACTTCCGTTTTAGCTGTTGTTTCTGTTGTTGCAGAATCTGCTGTTTTTTTATTTGTTTGACAAGCACTTAACATTAACAGTCCCATCATTGAAACTGCCATCATTGCTAAAAATTTCTTTTTCATTCTTTTCCTCCAAAAACGTTATTTTTAAATTGCCCGATTTAGTGATAAAGACAAAAGCGTTTTCCTTCAATTTCACAAATCCGGATATTCATTTCATAAAGATCATTTAAAATACTTGTTTGAATAACTTCTTCTGTTGCGCCATGCGCATAGAGCTTTCCGCCTTTCATGGCGACAATTTCATCTGCATAGCTTGCGGCAAAATTAATATCATGTAGAACAATCAGAATCGTTTTTCCTAGTTCATCCACTAAGCGTTTAAGAATCTGCATCATTTGAACCGCATAATTCATGTCGAGGTTATTTAAGGGCTCATCCAATAAAATATAATCGGTATCTTGGGCTAAAATCATGGCAATATACGCCCTTTGTAATTGGCCCCCAGAAAGGGTATCAATGTATTCTTCTGCCATTTCAGTTAAGCCCAATTGTTCCAGTGCTTCTGTTACTTTTTCGTGGTCAGCGCTTTTTAAGCGACCTTTGGAATAAGGAAAACGACCAAAATTGACCAGTTCTCGCACAGTTAATTTAAGTTGTACACCGTTGGCTTGTTTTAAAAGGGCAATTTTTTGTGAAAAAGCCGATTGCTTCCAGGTTTTTACTTCTTGCTTGTCCAGATAAATTTCCCCGGTATCTTTGGGAATTAAGCGACTCATCATGGCTAGCAGCGTGCTTTTCCCAGCGCCATTTGGTCCAATAAAGGCCGTTAATTTGCCTTCAGAAATAGGTAAATCAATGTCTGAAACGACAAATTTATCGCCATATTTTTTTGATACATCACTCATCTGGATCATGTGCGTTGCTTCCTTTCTGCAATAATTTTCCATATAAAATAAACGCCCCCAACAAATTGAATCACCACACTGAGCGGGGTATTCAAATGAAAGACCTGTTCAACCATCAATTGACCGAACACCAGTAAAAAGACTGCTATTAAACTCCCTGCCACAAACAGTTCTCGGTGGCGATAGGTTTTCATGAATTGATAACTCATATTGGCCACGATAAAACCTAAAAATGTAATCGGTCCCACTAATGCTGTTGATAAGCCGACCAGACTACTGATCAAACACAACAACACTAATTGAAACTGATTCACAGCAATCCCCAAATTCTGGGCTTGATGGTTCCCTAAATGTAAAACGTCTAAACGGTAACTTTCCCGCCAAAGTATCCCACAAATCATGAGTACCGCCACACCAACGAAAACGAGATACTGACTATTGACGTTACCAAAACTGGCAAACAACTTTCCTTGGAGTAAGTCGTATTCGTTAGGATCCATAATCACTTGTAAAAACGTACTAATACTACTGAAAAAAGTACCTAAAATCATGCCAATCATCAATAATAAAAATAAATCGGATTGATTTTTGCGTAATAGAAAATACGATAAACTAGTACTTAAAAACACCATTAAAAAGACGTTCATCAAAAACGACCCAAGACTTACTTGACCTAACGCTTGTGCGCCTCCTAAAAGAAAAAATAACACCGTCTGCACAAAGACATACAAGGAATCCATCCCTAAAATGTTTGGCGTTAGGAAATGATTTTGCGTGACTGTTTGAAAACTAATAGTTGAAAAAGCCGCAGCGATTCCGACAAAAATAAAAGCCAATAACTTTTTCCCTCGTAACGCCAAAGCAAAGGACCAATTGCCATACGTGTTATAAGTTAAATAACAAAGACTCACAATTACTACGGCAGCTAAAAGCAAAAGTAATGAAAGCCATTTTTTTAAAGGCCGTTTCATCGTTTGCGCCCCCTTAGTAATAATAAAATGAACAAAATGCTCCCTAATGTTCCGACAACCACGCTGACAGGAATTTCATAAGGGGCAATCAATACTCGTGCTAAAATATCACAGATTAACAAGAACAAACTCCCGCAAATCCCAGTTAACCACAAGGTATTTTTCATATGATCGCCATAACGTAAAGACACGAGATTAGGAATCACAACCCCTAAAAACGGAATATTCCCCACCATCAATAAAACGATGGCACTTGCTAAAGCAACCAGCGTCAAACCTAAAAACTGAATTCGCTGGTAATGGACGCCAAGACTATTTGCAAATGCTTCACCCATACCAACGACAGTGAAATGATAAGCAAATAAATAAATAACAGACCACAAAGGAATCATTAAGAATAACCATTCATAATTCCCTTTCATAACTGTGGAAAAATTTCCTTGTAACCAAGCAGACATATTTTGAACCAATTGGTATTGATAGGCAAAAAATGTGGCAATTGAACCTAGAATGTTACCAAACATCACGCCCACCAAAGGGACCATCACTTGATTCTTACTTGGTAATAATCGAATGAGCGCTAAGAATAACAAGGTCCCGCTTAGCGCAAAAATAAAAGCAATTGCCGTTCGATAGAGAAACGGAGCTGTTGGGAAAAATAACATTGCGACTAAAATACCCAACCTTGCACTATCGGTTGTTCCAGCGACACTAGGAGCGACAAATTTATTTTGTGTGAGTTGCTGCATAATCAATCCAGAAATACTCATCGTACTACCAGCAATGATTAAACTCAACGTGCGGGGAACACGGGTGGTAAATAAAACAAATTGTTGCTGCGCATCTAATTGAAACAACTGAGAAAGTGCAATGTCCTTCACCCCTATCACTAATGACAATAAACTGAAAAGTAATAGTAGAACAAACAAACCAATCTTTTTCATGAGAAAACTCCATTTTTATTTAATTGAGAATGATTCTCATTCTTAGTTACAGTGTATGAGAAAACCATCACAAATGCAACCACTTTTTTTCCTTTATTAAAAACTTCTTCTCAAGCCGACTGACCAACGACTTATCTAAGATATGCTATAATGGAGGGAAACGTTAGGAAAGGAGTGTTACTGAATGGCGAATGATGACTTACAACAACGTCTGGATAAAGGAATGTACGGTACGCCCCTCGTTAATCCTGAAGAACAACACAAATACATGGGCACATTTCGTGAACGCTGCCGTCTCTCCATGACCGTCGCTGAAATGAAAGATGCACAGAACCAAAAACATTTATTAGAAGAATTAGCGAAGCATCCTGAAGTTACAGTACTTTTAAATGGCGAAATCTCTTCTGACCTGCAAAGTACCTATATTAAATTATTAAATCAGCATGGCGCAACCTTTAAGATTGTTAACAATTTTGTGGAGAACAACCCTGACTCTCTCGGCTTACTGTTAGCTGAAAAACATGCAGTAGATGAACCTGTGATTGACGTTACAGAAAAATATCCTCAAGCAACCGAAACGCCAAAAGAAGAGCCAACAGCTAAAAAAGGCTTTTGGCAAAAACTATTTCACTCATAAAAAGCTCAAGGAAAGTTATGAGCGCTTCCATTTATAATAGAATTATGCTATTATAAAGATGAAAAAGAGAGGTATGCGGGTACATACCTCTCCTTTTATACCAACACCAGTTATAAGAACTGGTGGCTTACTGAGTTAAGTTTTGAATCTTAACCGTTCGGCCTACGAAGCTTGTGAACGGTTATTTTTTATTGTTTTTCGTTGCTTCAAGGATACCGAAAATCAGTAGTGCAACAAACGCTGCAAAACTAATCATCAATTCCAATGCCGCTTCGATTGACAAAAAAATGCTCCTTTCGTTAAAGTGCATCGGATACACATAGGCATCACCTGCCTCTCTAACTCAGAGCCACCGTCATACAACTTTCATTGGTAATAGCTTTAGTATAACCTATTGGGTGCACCAAGAAAACGTTTTTATAGGAATTTTCTATAAAATGATATAAGTTATGAGCGCTTCCATTTTAAATAGAATTATGCTATTATGAAAATGAAAAGAGAGATATGCTACTACATACCTCTCCTTTATACCAACACCAGTTATAAGAACTGGTGGCTTACTGAGTTAAGTTTTTGTTGTTCTTTAACCGTTCGGCCGTCTAAGCTTATGAACGGTTATTTTTTATCGTTTTTCGTTGCTTCAAGGATACCGAAAATCAGTAGTGCAACAAACGCTAATCAGCTGAACAAAAGCAACACTACGCGTTGCTTCGATCTCAACAACTTCTAAGAGCTAAAGCTCTAAGAGTTGAAGGTCCTTCAGAAATAAGCCGAAATTGTTGAGAATCACGAAGAACGTAGTGATTCGATGATGAACAATACCTACTTGGTCTCCAAAAATTAAAGAGCAATTTTCGGAAATTTCTTCTTATTGCTGAGAAACACTATTTGCAAAGCAAATAGATGTTAAACAGTACCTACTTGGTTCTCGGAGCTAAACGCTTTCGCCTTAGCCTCAGAGCAAAACTAATCATCAATTCCAATGCCGCTTCGATTGACAAAAAATGCTCCTTTCGTTAAAGTGCATCGGATACACATAGGCATCACCTGCCTCTCTAACTCAGAGCCACCGTCATACAACTTTCATTGGTAATAGTTTTAGTATAACCTATTGGGTGCACCAAGAAAACGTTTTCATAAAGAATACCGCCAAAAAATCTATTATGAATTTTTTGGCGGTATTCTTTTTTATTGAACCACTTCTGGGTATAAAAGTTTTAAAACGTCCATTGTTAAACGGCGTCCTTTTCCAGCGTAAGGATACACATGCATGTGCATGGCTGGATTAAAGTTTGCTTCGATAATCCCGTACGTTAAGCTATCACGTGCGCCTTTTACGTCTTTGTCAGGAATGATTAAATCAATGCCACAAATTTTGGCTCCTAAAGCAGCTACGGCCTCAATGGCGATTTGTTTATAACTATCATCAATGACATCGGTCATATCAATCGAATCCCCGCCCGTGCTAACATTAGAATTTTCTCGCAAGTACACGATTTGCTCTTTTTCTGGCACAGAATAGATAGTTAAACCTTGTTCTTTCAACATTAGTTTTTCTAAATCATTTAACTGGATTAATTCTAGTGGTGCACGGTGATTGGTCCCCCGCAATGGATCACTATTTTTAGCGGCCACCAATTCTTCTACAGTGTGTTTGCCATCTCCGGTAACATTGGCTGGCACGCGCAACATGATGGCTTTTACATCATTATCTAACACAAAGAACCGATATTCTGTTCCAGGTAAAAACTCTTCAATTAAAACCGCTGTGTCCTCTTTAAAAGCAATCCGTAACGCTTCCGTAAAGTCTTCCAACGAAGCGCCTTCTTTAAAAATGGTAATTCCTAAACCGTAATTCGTTGATTTTGGTTTCACGACAAACGCTTTATTGGCGTAGCGTAAATGTGCTTCTTGTGCCTCAATAAAAGATGAAAATTCTTCACCGCCAGGCACATGGAAACCTGCTGCAGACAAAATTTTCTTTGTCACGGTTTTGTTTTCCATAATCAATGGTACCACGTAGTTATCTTTGCTAGTCATGTTGGCATTTTTGACGTATTCAATGTGCTCGCCATGTTGCAGTTTCAAAAATTGTTCTTGTTCATCTAAAATTTCGATTTCCAAACCTTTTTGAATCGCATCAAATAAGAAAATTTGTGTGGATAATTCCATCTCACGGAAACCAGCTAATTGATAAGGGCGTTCAAAGGCCATACTTTGATATTGGTTTCCAAAAATATTTCCCAGTTCACTGTTGGAGTTTTCTTGAATAATCGTCCACATTTTGCCAGAAACGGTGTCTTGTGGATTCCGCAGTTGTTGATAATACTTACCGACAACTTCTTTGCCTTTGCGAATGCCTAGAGCATCTAACATATCAATCATTTCTGAAAAAATCCGATCGCCTTCTGCAATTAACTTAATCGTTTCATGAGGATGACCAAGAGCCACTTGTTCATTAAAAATATCGCCAGTTTTTACCCATTCATCCGCTTCTTCTTTTTCATCTGTCCACAATAAATACAACATGAAATAATGTAAGAAATCCACAGTATCTTCCACAATGCCTAAACGTGAAAAAGGATTTAAGTCTAAATTACGCAACTCGATATAGCGAATACCTGTTTTAGGCAGATCAGACATTTGTTTCCCGCCACGTAAGCGCACAGGCGCATAAAATTCTTTTTCTTCAGAAAGTAAACCATTTTCCACCATGCGATGAATATCTTCTAAATAGCGTTCCAATGAGGCATACGATACTTTCACATTGTCATGATTTCTGTAGCCATACGTACTATTCCGAATACTGCGAATGGGTTCTTGCGGTTGGTCGTCATAGACCCTAAAGTAGCCGTCTTCACTAACTGGCGAAGCCCCAAAAAGATACGTAATTAACCAACGATAACGTAAAAAGTTACGGGCAACTTTCATGTACACTTTCGTTTTAAATTGTTTGCAATCTGTCACTTCGGATTGTTCATCATATAATTGCTGAATCAGGGCTTGGTCATATTCAAAATTAAAATGAATTCCGCTGACCATTTGTTTTCGTTTGCCATACTCTTTTGCCAAATAACGACGATATAACACTGCATCATATTGATCTAATTTAGCGATTTTAATCTCTTCATCTTTTGTTGGTAATTGTGGCGGCATACTTAATGGCCACAACATTTCATCTTCTGGAATCGAACGACGAGCAACATCGTGAATGGCATCTAAAAAACGAAGCATTTCTGTGCCGCTATTTGCTACAGGCGTGATTAGTTCTAATTGTGTTTCACTAAAATCTGTTTGAATATATGGATGATAAGAACGGTTACCAAAAACCGTGGGATGATCAGTTGTCGCTAAAAGCCCTTCTCGTGTACTACGTTGGTTTTCTTTTTCTAAACCAAAACGAGCCATCAATACGTAAGGACGAACATTTTTCTTTTGCATTAATTCTCTATAATTCATCTTGTCGCCTTTCTTTCTACAAACTATCTGTTTCTCTTACTATTATATAGGAAAACGAGTAAATATGCTGTTTTTTTGAACGTTCACTTGGGAATTTTCGAGACACTTTTAGAGAGCGCCTTTTTCCGTTAGACTGAAAACAACTAGTTTATAGAAAATGGGGATTGCTCATGAAAAATCGTGCATTACTTTTAATTGACTTTCAAAAAGGCATCGAAAGTCCGTCGCAGCAATTGTACCGTCTGCCAGCAGTGTTGGAAAAGGTCAATCAGCGTATTGCTATCTACCGCCAACACCATGCGCCCATTATTTTTGTTCAACATGAAGAAACCGAATTACCTTTTGGCTCAGACTCTTGGCAACTTTTTGAAAAACTGGATGCACAACCCACAGATTTTTTCATCCGCAAAACACATGCGAATGCCTTTTACCAAACAAATTTAAATGATTTACTGACGGAACACGACATTCAAACGTTAGAAATCGCTGGTGTCCAAACCGAGTTTTGTGTGGACACTACAATTCGGATGGCTCATGGTTTAGGCTATACGTGTTTGATGACACCGAAAACCACTTCCACCTTGGATAATGGACATTTAACCGCGGCACAAATTATCCAACATCATGAAGCTATTTGGGCTGGCCGCTTTTTGACTTTTTTGAGCCTGTGAAAAAAATCACTTTGGATTTTTGTTCCGGGCTCAAAATCTGATAAACGGCGGGAACAGAACCAACTCCTTCGGAAATAAGCCGAAATTGTTGAGAATCACGAAGAACGTAGTGATTCGATGATGAACAATACCTACTTGGTCTCCAAAAATTAAAGAGCAATTTTCGAAAATTTCTTCTTATTTCTCGGAGCTAAACGGTTCTGTCCCGACCTCTTTTCCAAAAAATTGTTTGTTCACTATGTTTTCTTGTCGTATTTCATGTTAGTATAAGGAAAAAGTGTTCAGTTGATTAGTTGAAGATTTAGAGTGTGGGACATAAGTCGATTAGGCTTGTCTCTCATGTTCTGTCTTTTTTTATGTCATCATTCACTAAACTAATAAATAATTGGAGGTATTTTATGAACAAATTTTTTACAGCCCAACGTTTAAAAGACACCGCCTATGTAACAGTCGGTGCATTCATTTTGGCCATTTCAATCAATGCGGTCTTATTGCCAAATAAACTTGTCGCAGGCGGAGCCAATGGCATTAGTATTGTTATTAATTATGTTTTCGGGATTAGTCCCGCCATTGTTCTTTACGCCATCAATATTCCTCTTTTAGTGCTTTGTTTCTTACTTCTTGGGAAAGAGGTCGGTGTCAAAACCATTTATGGCAGTCTTATTTATCCATTTTTTGTAGGAATTACTTCGGGGATGCCTGTTTTAACACATAATATTTTTCTAGCAGCATTATTTGGCGGTATTATTACAGGTGCTGGCCTAGGCTTGGTTTTCCGTGGCAATGCTTCAACTGGTGGCACAGCAATCATTTCACAAATTGTCAATAAATACTTCAAAGTTTCCTTAGGTATTGCTATTTTATTCGTCGATGGTTTAGTCATTTTATCAGCAATGTACGCTTTTAATGCAGATATTGTGCTATTCTCTTTAATTTGTTTATTTACAATTGGTCGTGTCGTTGACATGATTCAAGTTGGTCTGGTTCGCTCGAAGAATGTGATGATTATTTCACCAAAATATGTCGCTATTCAAGAACGCTTATTACGTGAACTAGATAAAGGTGTGACCTTGGTGCCAATCGAAGGCGGTTATCGAAGCGCGAAAGGCATGCTCTTAATGACCGTCATTCGTGAAAAAGATTTTCCCCGCTTAAAAGAAGCCATTCTTGAGATTGATGAAGAAGCCTTTTTGATTTCAATGAGTGCAAGTGAAGTCTACGGAAAAGGATTTAGCTTGAAAAAAGTAGCTGATTCTTATGGTGTTGAAGCTACTAATGCCAATAATTTACAATAGTTTTTTGTAGGAAAAGAGCCGCAAAATCTGTAGAGATTTTGCGGCTCTTTTTACATCTTCATCCAGACAGGTTCTAAGCTATTGCCATCCAAATCTTGCACTTCTAAGCCATACATTTGCTCTTCTGGTATTCCCATATCAACTCGGTAGCAGTTGCCTCCGTTAGCTTTGGCGGTTTCGCCAAACTGTTTTACGGCTTCGGCACTCTCTAAACTAAAGGAAATTAATGCCCCACTGGTTGTTTGCGCATCAATAATTTGCTTTTCTTGGATAAATTTTCCATAAAAGTCATGGTTCAACAACATAATCCAAAATTGATCATCCCACATCATCGAACTAGCTTCCTCTGTTGAAAATTCCTCGTTCTTTTTGAATCCAAGTTTTTCATAAAATGCTGTAGAACGTTGGACATCCGCTACTGGGAAGTTAACAAAAACCATTGTGCCCATGTGATTCATCCCTTTCTTTTAATCATCTACGACAGCTAAGTGTGCGTTGCGACAAAATCAACAAGCTTGTTTGATTTATACTAGCATATTCATAAAAGAAATGTTACTAAAACGTTTTCTTAAGGTAATTCTCGATAAGCCAAGTGCTGAATGATTTCACTATGTTGTGGATAATCGTTTAACAATTCCGCTTGAGTAAATAACTCGAAGTCTTCAAACTCAAAGCCTGGTGTAACCACACAACTGACTAACGCAAATCCTGTCGCTACTGTAGAGCCAAAGATTGTGCCGGCAGGAACTGAGAACGAAAGCTGTTGTCCTTGAACTAAGTCTTTCCCTAACTGAACAGCTTGATACGTTCCATCAGGAAAAATACAGTGAACGGTTAATGGCTGACCATCGTGAAAAAAACATAATTCATCCGCTTTTAAACGATGAAAATGTGACGGACTTTCTGTATTTAATAGAAACAAAATCGCTGTATGCAACGCCCGTTCGCCTCGTTTGGTTGGAATCAATTGTTCACTTTTATTGGTTTGTTTAAAATAACCGCCCTCAGGATGCGCTTCTAATCCTAACTTCTCAATCCACATTTGTTCTGTCATCTTCTCCCTCACTCCTTCATTTTTTTCAGAAACAATTTAGAAAGAACTTAGAACATCCGTCCTAATCCTAAAATAAACGGCGGGACAGGAGTAGCTTCTTCATTCTTGAAGCTAAATACTCCTGTCCCACGTTCTTCCCAAACCTGTTATTTTCTACAACTAAACATCTTTTAATAAGCCTTTAAATAAGCCCATTGCGAAATCGTTGGCATTAAATGGTTCTAAATCGTTAATGCCTTCACCTAGACCAACTAATTTCACTGGCAAGTGTAATTCATTCCGAATAGCAATGACAATACCACCTTTGGCTGTTCCGTCTAGTTTGGTTAAAACTAAGCCAGTGACATCGGTTGTTTCTTTGAACTGTTTGGCTTGTGTCATCGCATTTTGCCCAGTAGTTGCGTCCACGACTAAGAGAACTTCGTGAGGCGCATCTGGAATTTCTCGTTGGATGACTCGTTTGATTTTTTCTAATTCTTTCATTAAGTTGACTTTATTTTGTAACCGACCTGCTGTATCCACTAGCAAAACATCGGCCTGCTCTGCTTTGGCACGTTCCACTGCATCGAAAACGACCGCTGCTGGGTCGCCGCCAGCATTCCCACGTACAACTTCAACGCCAGCCCGTTCGCCCCAAACAACTAATTGATCGATGGCGCCCGCTCGGAACGTATCGGCAGCGGCCATTAAAACTTTCTTTCCTTCCAACTTGTATTGATGGGCTAATTTACCAATGCTGGTTGTTTTCCCCACTCCATTAACACCGACAAATAAAATCACGGTTAAGCCATTTGGCTGTAAGTTAATCGCATTATTTTCATTAATTCCTGCTTCTTCATACAAATCAACCATTTTTTCAATGATGGTATTTTGAACTTGAGCTGGTTTTTTCACGTTTCGCAGTTTCACTTCTTGTCGCAAGGCTTCTGTAATTTTTAAGGATGTATCAAAGCCTACGTCTGCACCAATTAACGTTTCTTCTAATTCTTCAAAGAAATCTTCATCGACGCTTCGGAAATTAGCAAACAATTCGTTCAACCGTTGACCAAATGTTTTACGTGTTTTTTCCAAGCCTTTTTCATATTTTTCTTGGACTTGCTCTTCTTTTGACTCTTCAATTTCTTCTGAAACCTGCGTGTCTGTTGTTTCTGCCAAAGGAGTCACAACGCTACTTTCTTCCTCAGGCGCTTCCACAACAACTTCTTGTGTTTCCTCTGTCAAGATTTCTTCTGGCTCTTCTCCTAATGCTTCTTCTACGCCAGCTAATTTTTCCATTTCAGCGTTATCTGTTAAATCGGCTGTTTCTGCGACTTCTTCCGCTGTCGTTTCTGGCGTTGTTTGCGCCTCTTCTGCTGCGGTTTCTTTTGATTCAGCAGGCGCTGATTCATCACTAGGTGTTTCGTCTACTGTTTCGTCAATTATCTCTTGTTTTTCTTCCTCCTTTTTTTCAGCGGAAAAAGCTTTTTTAATTTTATCAAAAAATCCCATTCTTATTGGCCTCCTTCCAACGGCGTTAAAATATATTTTTCGACCGCTTTGGCAACGCCATCTTGGTCATTCGTGTCTGTAACGACATCTGCGGCTTCTTTAACTAATGGAATCGCATTTGCCATGGCGACACCTAAGCCAGCGTATTCAATCATCGGTAAATCATTTTCTTCGTCCCCTAGGGTCATGATTTCTTCTGCACGGATTCCTAAATCTTTGGCTAACAAGGAGATACCATAGGCTTTCGTAATCCCTTTTGGCATAAATTCTAATAAGTTATTTCGCGTTTTAATAATTTCAAAGCGCTCATAAAAAGAGGCCGGAATTTCCTTGATGCGTTCATTTAAATACGCTTCATCAATCGCAACAACAACTTTATTATAAATTCGATTCGGGGTTAACTCTTCTAATTTGTAGGACTCAAAGGTTAATAATTTGTTTAGAGAACTATAAATTGAAGGATAATTTGGGGCAGAAGGCAATTGCATCACGACCTCATCGGATAAGACATCAAACGGCATGTTGAGTGTGGTTGCTAATTGGTACAGCTCATGAATCGCTTCCAAGGGCATCAATGTTTTCTCAATAATGGCCCCTGTATCATTTTTTTGAACCAACCCGCCGTTAAAAGTAATGCTATAATCGCCTTCATCTTGTAAACCTAATTCTTCTAAGTAAGGACCAATAGCTGCCAAAGGTCGACCTGTGCAGATAACAACTTTCACGCCTGCTTGTTTCGCAGCCATCAGTGCTTGTTTATTCCGTAAAGAAATCTCTTTTTGGCTATTTAATAATGTTCCATCTAAATCAATAGCAACTAATTTTATCAAACGTTCGCTCCTCCTTGCTTCTGGCTAATTGCTTTTTTCAATTGCGCCACCTTCTTTGACCTCTTCCAAGCGAACTGAAACGATTTTTGAAACCCCAGATTCTTGCATAGTCACGCCATATAAAACATCTGCGGCTTCCATTGTCCCTTTACGATGCGTCACCACAATAAACTGTGTGCCATCTTCAAATTCGCTTAAATAATGACCAAAACGAGCAACGTTGGCTTCATCTAAAGCTGCTTCTACTTCATCTAAAATACAGAACGGAACTGGTCGAACACGAATAATTGAAAAGAGTAATGCAATCGCCGTTAATGCCCGTTCGCCTCCAGACAACAAGCTTAAATGTTGTAATTTTTTCCCTGGTGGTTGCGCCTCAATCTCAATCCCTGTATTCAAGAGATCCTCTGGGTTAGTTAGCACCAGTTCTGCCCGTCCGCCACCAAACATATTGGGAAATACCACTTTGAACTGGCCACGAATTGCTTCAAAGACTTCTTTAAACCGTTCTTTCACTTCTTGGTCCATTTCATCCATGGTTTCAAATAATTGTTCTTTCGCATTTAATAAATCATCACGTTGACTGACTAAAAATTGATGGCGTTCATCGACTTGTTCAAATTGCTCGATGGCACTTAAGTTAACAGGTCCTAACCGCTCAATTTCTTGTTTTAGGCGTTTCACTGTTTGCTGCGCTTGCGCTAAATCATCGATTGGGAAATACGCTTCATAGGCAGCTTCAAAGGTTAAGCTGTATTCTTCCTGTAAGTAACTTAACGAGCTATCTAATTGCATTTCTGCACGATTTTTTAGGACTTCGATTTGTGTTTTATCTGCTAAATACTGTTGTTGGTGTTTGTTTTCTTCCGCTAATTTTGTATCTAACTCGTCTACTTCTTCTTGCAACGCTTGTCGTTGACTGCGTGCCGTTTGTAAAGAGGTTTGCAACGCTGTTTGTTTCTCCGCTAATTGCGCGACTTGTGCCGCTAAGCCTTCTTCGGTTAACTGGTGATCGCTAGAATGGCTACTTAGTTGTTGTAGCTGTTGACGGATGGCCGTTTCTCGAATCAGCAATTCGTCCAATTGTTCTTGTTTGTCTTGCTTTTGACGAGCAAAATGGGCACATTGTTCCGCCGCTACTGCTTGTTCTGCTTGAACTGTCGTCAAACGTTCTTGCGCTTGGGCTTTAAAGGTTTCCATTTGGCTAGCTTCTTGTTCCACTTGTTTCATTTCAGCATCTAAACGTTCTTTCGTTGCCGTTAAGTTTGCTTGTTGCTCTGTCAATGTGGCTTTTTTCGTTTGATATTCGGTTAAGAATTGATGCAATTCCCGTGATTCATATTCAAACAGACGTTTTTCTTTTGTTAAACGAGTAATCGTTTCTGTTTGATTGGCTAATTTATTGTCAATTTCTTGTTGTTTTAAGCGATTTTGTTCACCAGCAGAGCGCAACATTTCTGCACGTTCCGTGGCTGTTTTCACTTCTTGCGAGAGCGCTTGGACTTCTTGTTCTACACTTCTTAGTTGTGTTTCTAATTGAGTCATTTGTTCAGTAATTGTTTGAAGTTCTTGCGCTTGTGAAAATAGGCTTCCTTGGTTGCCACGTTTATTGGCTCCCCCAGTCATCGAACCGCCAGGATTCATCACATCGCCTTCCAATGAGACAACGCGATATTGGTAATTGACTAATTTTGCTAACTGGTTGGCACTCGTTAAATCTGCCGCTAAAATCGTGACGCCTAAGAGATTTTGAATAACGGTTTGTACTTGTTCTGGATAACGAACTAATTCACTGGCAATCCCCACGAAGCCCGGTGCACCAGCCAAACGATTCTGAACCATCGCCGATACAGAGCGTGGCTTAATGGTGGTCAATGGTAAAAAGGTTGCTCGGCCACTGTGTTGTTGTTTTAAGAAGGTGATGCCTGCTCGACCATCTTTCTCATTTTCCACAACAATATGTTGCGCCGCACCACCTAAGGCCGTTTCAATCGCCAACGTATATTCTTTAGGCACTTCAATTAACTCAGCCACTGCGCCAACAATCCCAGTTAATTGGTTTTTGTGACGCAATACAGCTTTCACGCCTTGATAGAAGCCAGCGTAATTTTCTTGAATTTCTTGCAAACTTTTTTGGCGTGCCTTCGCTTGTTGCACTTGATTCATCGCTTGGTACATATCGTTTTGACGCTGTGCTAATCGTTCACGCTTAGCTTCAAGCGTTGCTTTCAACGCAGTGTATTCTTCCAGTTGTTCTTGTAAGCCTTGTTTTGCGACTTTTTGCTCTTTTTCTAGCGTTTCTTTCATTGCGAGAGCTTCAACCATCTGTTCTTCTAGCGCTTCGTGTTTTGCTAGCGATTGTTGATTTTTAGCTGTTTCTTGTTGATATTGTCGTTCTAAATATTTTAAGTCATTGGCTGTATTGGCTTGTTCTTGCATGACTTCCACATACTGACTGCGCAATTCTTCCATTAATTCTTTAGAAGACTTACTATATTTTTCCACATCTTTCGTTGCCAAAGCCAATGCTTCTTTTAACGTCTGACGTTGTGCCGTTTTTTCTGCGATTGCTGTTTCCAGCGTCTGCAATTCTTCTCGATAACGAACAATTTTTTCGGCCGTTTCTGCCAATGTCTCTTCGTATTCGCTTGCCGTTTGGGAGGTGTGTTTGGAACGTTCAATTAAAACATTTTTTTGTCCTTCTGCTTGTTTCAACGCTTCTGTCACTTGTAATAATTGTTGTTGTTCCGTTTCAATTTGTTCATCTAAACGATTGCGCTTGCTTCGTAAACGTACCAATTTGCCTTCTAAGTCATGGACTTGCTTACTTGCGCCAGCTAACTTTTCTTCAATGGCTGTTAATTCTTGCGTTTTCGTTTCCCAAATAGCTTTTGCTTCTTGAATTTCGGTCACAGTTAAATTGACATCAATTTCGGTAAGTTCTTCTTTCAAAGCTAAATACTTTTTAGCCGCATCTGCTTGGGCGGCTAGAGGAACTAATTGGTCTTCCAACTCGTAAATGATATCTTGGACACGGCTTAAGTTGTCCTCGGTTTCAAAAAGCTTTTGTTCAGCCTTTTTCTTTCGTTGTTTGTATTTTAAAACGCCCGCTGCTTCTTCAAAAATCCCTCGACGGTCTTCAGGTTTACTATTAAAAATCGCTTCAACTTTCCCTTGCGAAATAATTGAAAAAGATTCTTTGCCTAACCCTGAATCCATAAATAAATCTTGAATATCTTTTAAACGGCACGCTTGTTTATTAATAAAAAAGTCACTTTCGCCCGTTCGTTTTAAACGACGGGTGACACTAATCTCACTATAATCCAATGCTAAATAATGGTCGCTGTTGTCTAACGTCACGGTAACTTCCGCAATATTTAGCGGCTTACGACCTTCCGAACCGGCAAAGATAATGTCGTTCATTTTGCCACCGCGAAGGTTTTTCGCAGATTGTTCACCTAATACCCAGCGAACGGCTTCCGTGATATTACTTTTCCCACTTCCATTCGGACCAACCACTGCTGTCACATCATCTTCAAATTCAATAATGGTTTTATCTGCAAATGATTTAAATCCTGTAATTTCAATTCGTTTTAAATACACGAATATTGCTCCTTCCAGCCTTACTGAGGAATACTTTTCAGTGCCCGCTCAGCGGCATCCTGTTCAGCTAACTTCTTCGATTTTCCTTGGCCTAACCCAATGAGTTCACCATTCATGTAAACTTCAGTGAAAAAGGTGCGGTCATGAGCAGGGCCTTCTTCTTTAATTAAGCGATATTCAATTGAAACATCGCCTTTGCGTTGTAAAACTTCTTGTAATTGTGTTTTGTGATCCATCTCATGTGAAAAAGCACCGGCATCAATTTTCGGAAAAATAACGTCTTCAATAAATTTCTTGGCTGCGCCAACTTTTTGGTCTAAGTAGAGGGCACCTAAAAAGGCTTCAAATAAGTCACATAATAATGATGCACGTGTTCGTCCGCCCGATGCTTCTTCTCCTTTACCTAATAAAATGTAGTTGTCGAAGTGACATTCTTTCGCAAATTTGGCTAAACTATCTTCCCGAACGATGGCTGCGCGCATCTTCGTTAATTTTCCTTCTGGAAGTTCTGGGAATTTTAAATACAAATATTGTGAAACAATTAATTCTAAAACTGCATCTCCTAAAAATTCAAGACGTTCATTATCGGATAATTTTAAATAGCGATGCTCATTCACATAGGATGAATGAGTAAAAGCTTGCTCTAATAGATTGACATCATGGAAAACAATGCCGTAACGTTCTTTTAACTCCGTTGTTAACTGATTGTCCATTCTCCACATTCCTTTACATTTATTTACACCTTGTTTCATTATACTTTTTTTTTCACTTTTTTTAAATGGTTCTATTCAGAAAAAGCCTGTTATTTACTGTGTTCTCATTATTTTTTAGAAAAAAATAAATAAATAGAGCTGCGACTGAGATAAAAGCGTTTGTTTACGTAAGAGATAGAAAGAGCGTGGGACAAAAATCACTTTGGATTTTTGCGCCACGCTCAAAAACTGATAAACGGCGGGAACAGAAGCAACTCCTCCTTATTTCTCGGAGTTAAACACTTCTGTCCCGACCTCGTTCTATCTCTATTAAATCAGCGGAACGTTGTTTAACGTTTTTCCGCAGTGACACCCACCGTTGCCCATGGATTATCTTTCGTATCAACTGCCCAAGTAAAGTCAACTACACGGTCGTTGACAGGCAAGACTTCATTTCTGTAAAGCGTTGGGATTACAAACGCTTCATCAATGGCATACTCTTGCCAATCGTAGAAGGCTTTTTTACGTTTTTCTTCATCAAATGATGCTTTTGAATCAATCGCATCAAGTAATTTAGTATTTTCTTCTGACTCAAAACGTGTATAGTTAAAGGCTGAGTTTGGACCATATAAGCCGGTTGGTGAAGGATCTGAACCTGTGCCCCACGCGCCTTGATAGATATCTACTTCTGGGTCATCATTTTTCAATTTATCATAGAATGCTTGGAAATCAATTAAGCGTCCTGTTGTATACGTTACGTTTAAGCCAATTTCTTTCCATTGTTGGACATAGTAATCAGCAAGTGGTTGTGCAGTTTCGCCGCCTGACATTGAAGCAAACTTGATTTCTAGTGGTTTGCCTTCTTTGTCTTCGCGAATGCCATCGCCGTCTACGTCTTTATAACCAGCATCGTCTAATAATTTTTTCGCTTTGTCTAAATCAAGCGTATAGCCTTTCGCTTCGCTATCATGCAAGCTCTTGAAGACTGGTGGGATTAACGTTGTTGCCCCTGTTCGTAAGCCGTTGTAGAATTTTTGGCCGACTGCATCATTGTCAATTGCATAGCCCATGGCTTGACGTAAGCTTTTATCTGCCATTTTAGCTTTTGGATTGTATTTCACTGTATTTGTTTCTTTGTCAAACGTGCCCATTTTAAAGCCAATATACGTGTAGGCTTGTTCGGGACGTCCTAAGATTTGATACCCTTCAGTATCTTTGTATGTTGGATACGTATCTGTTGGCATTGATAATGCAATATCGTATTGTTTCGCTTTCATCGCTTCTACAATGCTCGCAGAAGGAACAGATTTGAACACTAATTTATCTAATTTAGGTTTGCCACCGTAGTAATGCTCATTTGGTAGGTATTCAACAGATTCACCTGTCACAATATTACTCATGTAGTATGGTCCAATAGTCACAGGGTTTTTACGAACTGCATCGCTTGATTCCATGTCTTTAACAGCAATTCCTTCAAAGGCATGTTTTGGTAAAACTGAACCCCAAACACCGCCACCTAATTGTTGCATTCCTGGGTGAACTTCTTTATAAGTGATTTTAACTTCTTTATCATTGACTTTTTCTATGCCAGAAATGGTTGGCGATTTACCATCATGGTAGTCTTCCATGCCAACAATATTCGTAAAGTTATCATCATAACGAATCCCTGTATAGTCTTTATGACCAATGACTTCATAAGAGAAAATCACGTCATCTGCCGTCACATCTTTACCGTCAGACCATTTCAAATTGTCACGTAATTTTATGGTTGCTGTATTGGCATCTTCATCTAATTTCAGATCCGCAGGACCCCCATCGACAATCTTAAAGTCTGCATCATTGTTAAATAATGGCTGTACTGTTGGAAGCATGTATTGTGCATCATAGTTGTCTTGATAAAATTCTTGCTGGAAAAGTCCTTGGAATTGTGTATCCATAACTACAGCGACATCTAATGTCCCGCCATCAATTGCTTTTTTATCATTTTTAACAGCGATTGGCATTTTTGAAATGTCTTCTGTTTCCGTTGCTTTATTGCCCCCGCCTTTATTGCCGCCACCACATGCAGCTAACCCGAATACTAACACAGAAGCTAACGTGATTGCACCTAAAATCCGTTTCTTGTTCATCTCTTTTCCTCCCTCATTTTTTGGCTAATTAGCCTAATCGTTGTCGTGCATCTGCTGAGCGCTTAAATGCTTGTCCAACATAGTTTATACTTAACATCAAGACTAAAATTAGAATTGATGCAGGTAACCAAACCCATTGTTTATTGACTAATACATCCCCACTGCTGGCGTAGCCAATTAAGGTTCCTAAACTTGGGACACTTTGTGGTAACCCGAAGCCTAAGAAAGTTAACGTTGTTTCGATCCCGATATTGGCCGCGAAATTAATCGTTAAGTTCGTAATAATTAATGAACTTAAATTCGGCATAATTTCTCGAAACATAATTTTAAAATCGCTTGTTCCCATTGTCTTAGAGGCACTAACGTAATCTCGGCGCCCTTCAGATAACGTTTTACTGCGGAACAACCGCGCTTTTCCAACCCAATAAAACGCACACATAATCCAAATAAAGGACCAGATACTATATTTAGGAATCACGGAAACGAACACAATAATAATTAACATAATTGGCAAAATCATAATAAAATCCACGATACGCATCAAAATATTATCAATCATGCCTCCATAATAACCGGAAATAATCCCTAAACCGACCCCGATAATAGACGTAATAATCGTAATGGCAAAACCGATTAAAATCGAGTTCCTAGCCCCGATAATCAATTGTCCTAAAACATCACGACCCCCTTCATCGGCACCTAAAATGAACTTGGTGCCATTCATTGTAACGGTACCTGGTTCCGCATATTTATCTAAAATACTTACATGCATAACGGCACTTTGGTCTAACACTAACGAACCGATAAAAACGGCTAATAAGATAATAACCAAAAGGATTAAAGAAAACATCGCCATTTTTTCTTTGACGAATTCTCGCGCAATCATCCGAAAGCCCATTGGTGGAATACTTTCTTGTAAGACTTCTTCTCTTTTTTCTTCTGTCAATTCCATTTTTATCACCCTTTCTTCGTGTTTTTTCTACTGAATTCGAATTCTTGGATCAACAATACTCATTACAATATCAGAAATTAAGGTTCCGATAAGGGTTGCCAATCCCAAAATCAACACGAGAGCGGTAATAACGGAATAGTCACGTTGAATGATACTATCAATAAATAATTTTCCAATTCCTGGGAAAGCAAAAATCTTTTCAATAACGACTGATCCGGCAATCAAAGCAGTAATTTCATAACCTAATTGAGAGGCAATTGGTAATGCTGCATTTCTAAAAATGTGTCGATTAAAAATTTTATTCGTTGGCACTCCTTTTGAACGAGCAGTACGAACAAAGTCCATGTTTTTAACATCAATCACTTCACTCCGCAAATATTGAATAGTGACCGCTGTCCCTAGCAACGCTTGAGTGACCCCTGGTAAAATTAAATGCTTCAGTTTATCTAAATAATACGGCCATGTTCCCTCAGCCAAACCAACAGTCACGGTTCCACTCGTTGGGAACCAGTCTAAGCGATACCCAAAAATAAAGAGCATAATCAAGGCAAAGATGAATAATGGCACGGCAAAACTGAAGAAGTTGTAGATAACCACCATTTTGTCAAACCATGAATTTTGGTAACGGCCAGCAATTAAACCGAAAGGAATGGCGATTAAATAAGTGATTATGACTGATACAGCGGCCAATGCAATCGTATTCCCCACCCGACCAGCAATGAGCGTGGACACAGGTAATTTAAAGATAAAACTATGCCCAAAATCTCCATGTAAGGCATTGCCAATCCAACGGAAATATTGTTCGTACCAAGGATCATTTAACCCGGCAGCTTCACGCATGGCTTCAATCACTTTCGGGTCTTGGTTCGGATTAATCAATCCTGTAAACGGATCACCTGGCATCATTTTAGCCAACAGGAAAATCAAGACACTTAAAATAATCACTTGCGGAATCATCAATAACAAACGGCGTAAAATTGTTTTCCACATTATTCAGCACCTCCATTTTTTAACGCTACTTGGTGGGTTGGACTAATCGCATGTAAGTTATAAACCCGCCCATTTTCATCATAATAGTCTTTATGATTTTCCCGATACTCTTGCTCAACTCTTCTTCGTTCTTCTTTGTGAGCTTCTCGGTTCGCTACGTCAATTTTAGGAATTGCTGAAAGTAAGCGTTTGGTATAAATGTGTTGTGGATTAGTGTAAATATCTTGGCGTGTACCGATTTCTACAAAACGGCCTTTGTACATAATGGCAATGTTGTCACACATATGTTTAACTACGCCCAAATCATGGGAAATAAATAAGTAACTTAACCCATATTCCTGTTGAATGTTTTTCATAAAATTCAATACCTGTGCTTGCACAGATAAGTCCAGTGCTGAAACAGGTTCATCTGCAATAATTAATTTGGGGCTGGTAGCCACCGCTCGGGCGACGCCTAAACGTTGGCGTTGTCCACCAGAAAATTCATGAGGATATTTGTACAACGCATCTTCTGGCATCCCCACAATATCCAACAAACTTTTGACTTTTTTCTTTTCTTCTTGGTCACTTAACCGTTCAAAATTTCGAATTGGTTCGGCGATAATATCTAGTACTCGTTTTTTAGGGTTTAAACTTGACATCGAATCTTGGAAAATCATTTGGACATCTTTGTTGTATCCGATCGCTTTTCGACTTCGCGGCTTGGTTACATCTTGTCCTTGATAAATAATTTCACCATTTGTAATTTTTTCTAAACCAATAATTGCTTTTCCTGTCGTTGATTTTCCAGAACCCGATTCACCAACTAACCCATACGTTTTACCTTGTTCAATCATGAAATCCACACCATCAACCGCCAAAACATGATCAGTGATTCGATTGAAGAAGCCGCTGCGAATTGGATAATGAACTTTTAAATCTTTAATTTGAATAATTTCTGTCATTACGCTTCCCCTTCCCCGTCTCTAAAATGAAAATGTTTATAACATGTACAACGAACAAAATGATTCGGTGCAACTTCATGTAATGTTGGATTTTCTTCATGTTCCGATGCATCAATCCAAGGAATTCGTGGGGCAAACCGACAACCTTTTCTAGGTAATTTGGTTAACGAAGGAACAATCCCTTCAATCACATGAAGTTCTTCTTCATCTGAATTCTCTTGGGGAATGGACTGAAGTAAGGAACGTGTATATGGATGTTTCGGATGACTAAACAATTCTTCAGCAGTGGCTACTTCTACAAACTGACCCGCATACATAACCGCTACACGATCAGCCATTTCCGCAACTACACCTAAGTCATGGGTAATTAAAATAATGCCGCTCCCTGTTTCTTCTTGTAAATCTTTTAACAAATCGAGAATTTGTGCCTGAATGGTAACGTCTAAGGCCGTTGTGGGTTCATCTGCAATTAAAATCGGTGGTTTACACGCGATTGCAATGGCAATAATCACCCGTTGGCGCATGCCGCCAGACAATTCATGAGGATACTGTTTCCCGACACGCTCTGGGTTGGGAATCCCCACTTGATCTAACAGTTCAATGGCCCGTGCTTGTTTTTGTTGTGCGGTCATTTTGGTATGATACGTGAGACTTTCTTTAATTTGGTCTTCAATTCGCATGAGCGGATTCAGTGCAGACAACGGATCTTGGAAAATCATCCCAATATCGTTTCCTCTGACTTTGTTGTACAATGTTTCATTAAACGTAGTTAAGTTTAAATTGTTGTATAAAATTTCCCCAGTAATTTTGGTATGATTGGGATCATGTAAGCCCATAATCGTTGTTGCTAAGGTACTTTTTCCACAACCAGATTCTCCGACGATTGCCAGAATCTCATTTTTCTTCAATTCAAATGAAACATCATCGACGGCATTATAATAATCATCTTTGATTCTAAATGCTGTTTCTAATCCTGAAACCTCTAGTAATTGTTCATTTCCTTGCATCCATACGCACCCCTTACGTCCTTTCAAAAACATTATATAAATTAACTAATATTTAATGATAGCACTTTCTAATTTTTATCAATGTTAATTTACAGCTCATTGTTTTTTCATAATTTTATAGAATTATTCCATAAAAAGCAAGATAAAATAACTTTTTTCGCAGTTATTTTTTTACATGTATGATTTTTTTTACAAAAATATGTGTAAAAATAGCCTTATTGCTTAATAAAATAACCATTATGTACGCAAAAAAAGTCGATTAACAGGAATGTTAATCGACTTTGTCTTATTATTTTTTATGAATTACTCACAATATAATCTACAGCGGCACCAACTGTTTCAATTTTTTCTGCATCTTCATCTGAAATCTCTGTTCCAAATTCATCTTCAAGTTCTAAAACAAACTCCATTACGCTAATTGAGTCAGCGTTCAAATCATCTTTAATGTTTAATTGATCTGTTACTTGATCCGCTTCAATATCAAAGTGGTTTGAGATAATCTTCGCTACTTTTTGAAGTACTTCTTCACGAGTCAACTGTATTCACCTCCACTGCTTTTGAAAAAAGGTTCTTTCTTTTACTAAAACGCTAAGATACATTGTACTCACAATTTGGGTATTTGTCCATCTTTTTTTCATTTGAGTAACAAACTGATGTCAAGACAATTGCAAATTACTCTGCTTTGCCTTCATAATATTCCACTAATTGTGGGACAACTTGGGTTTCTAACATTGTATGAATTTGACGAATGGTGTAGCGGACGGCATCAGGACCCGTGGCCCCATGCGTTTTAATGACTGGCGCTTTTAAGCCAAATAAAACCGCTCCCCCATGTTTTGAGTAGTCCATTTCGTCTTTCATGCCACGCAACGCATTCTTTAATAATAAGGCGCCCATTTTTCCTTTGACACCTTCAGAAAGAATCGCTGTTTTCAGCAAGCTCATCATGTTCATAGCTGTGCCTTCGATGGATTTTAAAACGGCATTTCCTGTGAAGCCATCTGTCACCACCACGTCAGCTACGCCATTTAATAATTCTCGTGCTTCAACGTTTCCGACAAAATTAATCGTTTCATCTGCTGCTAACAATTCGAAGGTTTTTTTCGTTAATTCACTGCCCTTTGTTTCCTCAGTTCCGTTATTTAATAGACCGACACGAGGATTCTGAACGTTCCGAACTTTTTCAGCATAGAATGAACCTAAAACGGCATACTGAACCAAATGTTCTGGTTTATTGTCTGCATTGGCTCCTAAATCTAACATGTCAAACCCTTTGTCTGGTTCTCCCATGACAGGTAAAGTTGACATCAAACCGGGACGTTCCACATTTTTGATGCGGCCGACAATGAACAGACCCGCTGCTAATAGCGCTCCGGTGTTGCCTGCAGAAAAAATCGCATCGGCTTCCCCATTTTTAACTGCTTGCGCTGCTAAAACCATGGAAGCAGTTTTCTTACGACGGATTGCTTTAACTGGCTCATCGTCACTAGCGATTTTTTCATCGGTATGAATAATCGTAATGTTTTTTTCATCGGTGATGTATTTTTTTATTTCGGCTTCTTTTCCATATAATTGAAATTCAATGTCTGGGAAGTCTTGTTTGGCTAGCATAACCCCTTCAACAATTGCTTGTGGGGCGTTATCTCCACCCATTGCATCTACAGCAATTTTCATGAGTGATTCCCTCCTACTTTTTTGTTTCCTAACAAGTATAACATATTTTTTTCAAAGAAATACGCATTGGCTTTTACTTTCTGGCTTCAAAAATTACCTCTTCTAATCGAAAAATTGGGCCGCCTCATCTTGGGGTTTCACTCGATTGGCTAAGCCTTGATAAGCAGGATATTGCCACCACTCTTTCACTTGCCATAGGGCACTTGCTTCTTGGCGCGCAACTTCTAAAATGTTAAAGTCCGTCACGATATCTCCTACCGCAAATTGAGGCACCCCTGATTGCCGTGCACCGAACACTTCCCCAGGTCCGCGAAGTTCCAAATCACGCTCACTCAAGACAAAACCATTGGTGGTTTCTGTCATGATTTTCATACGCTCAACGCCCATTTCATTTTTCGGATTGGCCACTAAAATACAATAAGATGCACTGGAGCCACGCCCCACACGTCCCCGTAACTGATGTAATTGTGCTAACCCAAACCGGTCCGCATCCATAATTAACATCACTGTGGCATTTGGTACATTCACGCCAACTTCAATAACGGTGGTAGAAACCAATAATTGCAGCTGATTGTCTTTGAACTCCTGCATAATGTCATCTTTTTCTTGGTTTTTCATTTTACCATGTAGTAATCCCACTTGATATCTTGGGGAATAAAAGCTTTGCATATGTTCAAAAATTTCTGTTGCGTTTTTCACATCTAAGGCTTCTGATTCTTCGATCAATGGACAAATAATATAGGCTTGATGTCCTCGAGCCAGTTCTTTTTCCATCCATTCTAAAACAGTATCTAACTGCGGCGGCCGAATCCAACGTGTTTCGATTGGAATCCGTCCAGCTGGCATTTCATCAATGATTGATACATCCATTTCGCCATAGGCTGTAATGGCCAGCGTTCGAGGAATCGGAGTGGCCGTCATAAATAGAACATCTGGTTTTAAGCCTTTTTCTCTTAATATTTTTCTCTGATTCACACCAAAACGATGTTGCTCATCGGTGATTACCAAACCTAATTGATGGAAACTGACATCTTGTTGTATCAAAGCATGGGTCCCTACCACAATGTCAATCTCGCCATTGGCCAGTTCTTCGAGAATTAGACGACGTTCTTTCGTTTTGGTGGAACCTGTTAATAAGGCCGTTCGCACTTCTAATGGATCAAACAACTGCTGTAAGCTTTCCATGTGTTGCTGCGCTAAAATTTCAGTCGGAACCATTAACGCCCCTTGAAAGCCAGCGGTCATGGTGGCGTATAGCGCAATCGCAGCCACTACCGTTTTCCCACTCCCCACGTCACCTTGAAGCAATCGTTGCATATGCTTCGGACTTCGCAAGTCTCGACAAATTTCATTGGTCACTTTTTTTTGGGCGCCTGTCAATTCAAAAGGCAGTCCTTGGGTGAACGTTTTTAAGCGATCCACATCATATTGAATGGCTAAGCCATTTTTTTCCGCTTTTTCTTGTTTCTTCAATCCTTGCATTTTAAGTTGGAAAAGGAAAAACTCTTCAAAGACTACTCGCCGTTTAGCTTGATGGCTTTCTTCTGGATTACTGGGAAAATGCATCGCCCACATTGCTTCTTTTCTAGGCATCAAGCGGTACTTTTCTAATAAATCATTCGGTAAAATCTCTTCAACCAGTGAACCATACTCTTCAAAAGCAGTGCGGATTAACTGAACCAACGTGCTTTGGCGGACTTTTTTATTCACATGATAAATGGGGGCGAAATCTTCATTGTCTCCTTTAGAAGCTAAGATTTTCATGCCATTTAATGATTTTCTCTTGGCATCCCATTTGCCATAAACAGCAATTTCTTCGGAAAGAACTACTTTGTCTTTTAAAAAAGGTTGATTGAAGAAGGAAACATTAATGACCGCATGTTCTTGCATCATTCGAAACGTTAACCGGCTCTTCTTATAACCGTACCGACTAACGACTGCTTCCGAAACCACTAGCCCTTTTAGCGTAACTTTTTCCTGATCCTGAATCTCACTTAAATCCTTTTCTTGGATATCATCGTAGCGGAAGGGATAATACGTCAATAAGTCTTCAATTGTAGCAATCCCCAGTTCTTGTAAATTTTCAGCACGTTTTGGGCCAACACCGGGCAATACGCTGACTAAATCTGTGATGTCCATAAAATCCCCTCCTCATTAATATACGCAAAAAAATGGATCATTCATTAAATAGGCTGGTTCATTAGCCCTAACTAATGAACCAGCCTATTCGTTTTTATTTTTTCATCACGAAAACCTATTCTGCTGAGAATAAGTATGGATACACAGGTTGTCCACCTTCATGAAGTTCTGTTTCTAGTTCATCGTTTTCAGAAACTAAAATAGCGATTAGCTTTTCAGCTTCTTCAACCGAACCATCTTCGCCGACAATAATTGTCACGATTTCAGTGTCTTCATCAATCATGCGGTTCAACGTGTCTAATGATGCATTAAAACGATCTGCTTCAGAAACGACGATTTTACCATCAATCATTCCTAAGAAGTCATCTTTTTTAATTTCAACGTCATCAATGGTTGTGTCACGAACAGCTGTGGTTACTTGACCACTCACAACGCTGTCTAACATTTCCGTCATACTTGCTTTGTTTTCTTCTAATGATTGTTGATCATTGAAAGCTAACATTGCTGTCATTCCTTGAGAAATGGTTTTAGATGGAACAACCGCTACTGGTACATCGGCAACTTCTGCTGCTTGATCAGCCGCCATAAAGATGTTTTTGTTGTTTGGTAAAATAATGACTTGCTCTGCATTCACTTCTTTGACTGCTTTTAAAATATCTTCCGTACTTGGGTTCATTGTTTGGCCACCACTAATAATGTAGCTTGCACCTAAACTTCGGAATAATTCTTGAACGCCTTCACCGGCTGCAATAGCAATCACAGCAAACGGTACGCGAACTTTTTCAGTCAACGCTTCTTGCTGAGCATCGCGTTCAACTAACGTTTCATGTTGTAAACGCATATTATCTACTTTTATTTTTACTAACGAACCAAATTTTTGGCCGTAGTTCATTACTTCACCTGGATGCTCAGTGTGCACGTGAACTTTGATAATTTCGTCATCGTTAACGACTAATAGAGAATCGCCTAGTTCATTTAAGTAGTTTCTGAATGTTTCATAATCAAAAGCGCTGTCCACGGTTGGGCCTTCGCCGATACGAACCATAATTTCTGTACAATAGCCAAATTTAATGTCTTCTGTCGCAACGTGACCACTAACACCACGGTGATGTTCAGCATTAACCATTTCGTCCATTTCGGCAGGACTTGGTTCATACGTTTCAGTTGGTAAAAATTCACCACTAAGCGCTTCTAAAAATCCTTCATAGATAAATAGTAGTCCTTGACCCCCACTATCTACAACGCCGACTTCTTTTAGGACAGGTAATAAATCAGGTGTTTTCGCTAAGGCACGTTTAGCACCTGCTACAACAGCTGTCATAACTTCGATACAGTCATCTGTTTCTTTCGCTTTACGTTCACCAGAACGCGCCGCTTCACGAGAAACAGTTAAGATTGTTCCTTCAACGGGTTTCATCACTGCTTTATACGCTGTTTCTACACCATGTGTAAAGGCAGCGGCCAAGTCTTTGGCATTTAATGTTGTAACCTCAGGAATTTGTTTTGAGAAGCCACGGAATAATTGAGATAAAATAACCCCAGAGTTTCCACGAGCACCCATTAATAACCCTTTGGATAACGCACCTGCTAATTCTCCTACTTTTTCAGAGCGAGAATCGGCCACAGCCTTTGCACCACTGGTCATTGATAAGTTCATATTTGTTCCTGTATCACCATCGGGTACAGGGAAAACGTTTAATGAGTTGACATATTCTGCATTTGTGTGCAGACGAGTCGCACCTGCCTGGACCATTTCCTGGAACTGACCTGCGCTGATTTCTGTTACATTCACCTAAAAAATCCTCCTTCAGATTTACCGCTAACGGCAACACACGACTTCCTTGTGCAATTGCATCGTTGACAGTACACTACCTCTAATCCGGTAATACACGAACTCCTTGAACAAAAACGTTAACTGAATTCGCAGTGACACCTAATAATGTTTCAAGATTATATTTTACTTTTTCTTGGACGTTACGAGAAACTTCAGAAATTTTTGTACCATAACTAACAATCGTGTAGACATCCACTGCGATTCCGTTGTCTTCTTGACGAACAACGACACCACGTGAGTAATTCTCACGACGTAAAATATCGTTTAAGTTATCTTTAATTTGATTTTTGCTTGCCATTCCGACAATTCCGTAAATATCTGTCGCAGCTCCGCCAACTACTGTAGCGATCACATCATTGGTAATCTCAATGGTACCTGCGGGTGTTTGAATTTTTACAGCCATTGATGAAAGCCTCCTTATAAGAGCACATTCGCCCTATTTTCTTCCATAACATTTTATCATATCCAGCCTTTAATTAAAAGGAAGTTCGTCAGATATTATAGACCCTTCCTCATAATTACCAACATTTGTACAATTTACAACGTTTGTCGTGCATTGTCAATGCAGAAAAAGACAAGATTCGACTTGGTTCATTGAATCTTGTCTGCTGATTTTAGAGGTTTTTCATGGCTCTCACTGAGACTAAACATCTTTCTCCATTACTCATTTCGACAATCCGTTCGCTTTTTATAACTTTACTTATATGCTTGCGGTTGATTAAATATGATTTGTGACAACGATAAAAGTCATTAGACTGTTCTTCAATCTCCTTTAAGGAACCATAAAATTCAATTTCTCCGTTTTCAAGATGTAAAACAATTTTATGCGATACGGAAGAAGATTCAAAAAAAATGATTGTTGTCATATCTACAGACTGAATGGTATCGCCGTCCTTAAATTTAAATAATTTTTTTGTATCTCCACGTTCACTAGTTATACGTTCATGAGCCAATTGAATATTTTCACAGATTTTCTGCTGTAGATGTTCTTTGTTGTCTTTAATGATATAGTCCAGCGCTTCCACTTTATACGTAAACGTCAGATAGGACAGTTCCCCATGTGTTGTGACAAAAACGATTTTACCTAAATTATCGTAGTCTCTGATTTTAGCTGCTAAGGTTAATCCTGACATTTCATGTTGTAAATCAACATCTAGAAAATATAACCCAATTATTCTAGACTGACTTTTGACAAATTCAAGTACTTCTAACGGATTTCCTGTTGAAAAAACCAGTTCCATATCAAGACTTTCCATCATTATGTAATTTTTAACATAGGTTTCCAACATTTGTCGTTGTCGCCAATCATCTTCGCAAATAATAATAGAAATCACCTTATTCGCACCTCCTATTGTTTTCAATCGTCAATTTTTGAGTAAACCATCCATCACTGATGGAGGTAGCTAGTTGAACATTATTTAGGGATTGAAGCAATTCTTGAACATTACTCAATCCCATTCCTCTATCAGTGCCTTTTAATGAAAAACCGCGTTGCTTAAGTAGATGGAATTTTGGTAAATTTTTCCTACATGAATTTTGGATAATAATATGTACAGCAGAGGCATCTTTATATACAGCGATTACAAGCTTACCCTCACCTAAAAATTCGATTTCTTCTATAGAGTTATCTAAAAAAATACCTAGTATTCTAACCAAAGAAATTGAATCAATGGCTAATTCTTCAATTGGTTCAGTCACTTCTAACTGTACATCCATTCCTTTTTCTTGCGTTGAAATCAACTTAGACACAAGGAGACTTTTAACTTCTCTTACTCGAATGTTTCCAATCGCTTCTAACTTGAACCCATTTTGGTCAATGCATTTTGATACTTTCTTTATTTTACTGAAATAATAGTCATTAAGACTCTCGTAATCTCCACTCACAATAAAATCTTCTAATGAATTTAGGATATTTTTATAATCATGCCGAAACTTCCGAATCTCCTTGAATTGTTTCTCCATTGCCTCCATATATCTCTGATTTTCTAAATATTCTGTTTCCTTCTGTTGAATATCATATTTATTTTTGAGCGAACTAAGATACACAATAAAAGAAATTAATGAAACGACTAAATAGAGCGTGAGAAAGATTGAATTTACTACAATTATTTCCTTGTTATTCCCCAAATATTTTCCTAAAATCAGGCTGGTATAGTAGATAATCATTGTGCCGATTCCTATCAAATTAAAAAGCAGAAGACACTCATTGATAATAGAAAACTTTTTTTCTAGTTTTTTTATCCCCTTTATCATTAATATCGTCAGAATTACTGATAGTGCTAGCCGAAATGTACTATGTAAAAACATGGTTAAATTACTTGAAAAAATTAATTCTGTGCCAAATATTTTTTCCTTTATAAAGGATACAAACTGACCACTTATAGCTGAAATAATGACGATATAAGAATTTATACCTAAAACTTTAATAAGGCTTTTAGAGATAAAAAAATAACCTAAAATTATTATACTCAAATAAATCCAAGCAAATCCATACATTCCTATAGCAGAAATTATTTTGCCATTCAAAATTGCGATAACCATCAATCCGAAAATACTATGTAAAGTAATTTTTTTATTAAGCTTTACTACTTTTGACTTTAGATAATTAAAGAACACTTGAAACACTGCCGTGATATTACTTAGAATAAAAACAAACCTCACCAAATTAAAACCTCCTTATATTTCAGTTAATAAAAAAAGTATATACTCTAATAAAAGACAATTCAAGCTTTCTTTACAAGTGAAACTGAAAAAAAGTAGTTTTCAGTGCCCGACTATTACGCTATAAACAAAAATTGTACACTCGCTATACTGAGTGTACAATTTCAATTACTTTTTTATTTATCAAAATAAATGTTTTATACATGAGAGTTGCGACAAGATTTTTTATACTCATCTAACATAATATTTCCCAGATTTAAACGCTTTTTTGAAAACATTTATAAGTTTATCTCCACTATAAATAAATACGCCCCCTTGATAAACACTTTTGCCTAGAAACGCTAAAATCATAGTAAAGACCAGATTAATTCCCATCGCTACTGCAAAAGCATTTAACGATGCATCCCCCAGCATATAACGTGCGTACATGACTATCGGTGATAGATACGGTATATAAGATGAAATGATAGTCGCTTGGTTACTTCCTAATCCAGTTGCAAGAATCATTACCATAAACATCGCAATAAATAAAGGAATAATCAAAATATACATCAACTGTTGAACTTCCTGAACAGAGGAAACAACAGAACCTAAAATAGCAGCCGTAACAGAATATAGCAAATAACCTAAAACGAAACATATGACAGCTAAGATGATTGCTTGACTATTTTTGCCTTCACTCAAAAAGTCAAATACTCCTGTACTATCTCCAAAAATTCCATAAGATGCATACGCAGCCCCAAAAATTGCTGCTGCTTGCGTTACCCCAACTAGCCCAATGCCAACAATTTTACCAATTAAGTGCTGAACTGGTGTAATTGTTGTGAGTAAAATTTCCATAACTCTTGAACTCTTTTCCACCGCAATGTCTTGGGCAACCATTGTAGAATAGAGCATAACTGCAATGTAGAGAATAAAACCAACAATATAAACTAGTATTAATGTTTGAACCGAATTATCTTGATTTCCAGCTAAAGATTCTAAGGATAAACGTGTGCTTTCATTCAAAAACTGTTGTTGCGCCACATCAATATTTAATTGATTTAATTTAATCGATTGATTTACAGTGGTTACAAGACTTTGTAATTGTTCAGACACATTATATTGGAGAGCTCCTTCGTAATAAATTTTTCCTTCGTATAGACCAGCGCTACTCTTTTCAATTTTCAAAATGGTTTTACTCGCTCTATCTTTCAGCTCTTTCTCAGCATCTGATAACTTTTGACCGCCGTCAACAAAGTTCAGATTGGTACCTTTACCAACTTCTTTCAGCATAGTAACAGTTTCTTGATTATTTGAAACAACAAGGATGGTTTCTTTGCTTGGTTCCTCTTTTTTTAGAATCCCTTCATAATTCATTCCCAAAAATGTCCCTACCATCAAAACCAACAGTATAATAACAAACACTTTTGACACGACTTTTTGTTTGTATGTTTCTAAAGCAATCGTCACTATATTTTTCACTTTACTCACCCACTCTTTCTAGAAAAATATCATTTAACGAAATTGGCTCAATTCTGAATTGCTGAATATTTTCTGATTGAAAAATAAATTTTTGAATTTTCTTCGCAGTACATTCATCTTTTACATAAAAAGAAATAACATCATTTTCTTCTTTATACGATTCTATTTCAAAATCTTGTTTTAATATTTCTCTGTCAAAATCAGCCTGAACAATCACTTTTCTTTTATCCGTTTCATCTTTGATTTCTTTTAAATTTCCTTCTACAAGAACCTCACCCTTTTTCATCATACAAATGTTTTCACAGATTTCTTCTACGTTTGCCATTTGATGAGAGCTGAAAATGATCGTAGCACTATTTTCCTTCAAAAAAAGAATTGCTTCTTTTAGTTGATTCGCATTAATCGGGTCTAGCCCAGAGAATGGTTCATCCAAAATGACAAGCTTGGGTCCATGAATGATCGACGCAATAAATTGAATCTTTTGTTGATTCCCTTTTGACAATTCACTAATTTTTCGATCTACGTTCTTTTGTATCTTAAAAAAATCCAGCCAAAAGAGGATACTTTTTTCAATTTCTTTCTTTTTCATTTTACGGAGCTTCCCAAAGAAAGTTAATTGTTGTCTCACCGTTCTTTTCGGATATAGTCCACGCTCTTCTGGAAGATAACCGACCTCTTTAGCATCAAAGCGATCAACTTTACGTCCCTGCCATGTTATTTCCCCTTCATCAGGAGAGTAGATGCCTAAAATATGACGGAAAATAGTAGTTTTACCTGCACCGTTTGCGCCTAAGAAGCCATAAATTTCGCCTTCTGGAATAGTCAAATTGATTCCTTTAATAATTTCCTGCTCATTCATTTTCTTTTTCAACTTTTTAATTTCTAAGCTCATATTTTCCTCCTTTTTCATTTATCTAAGTACTTTAATTATATTAATCAAACACGGAACACTACATTTTTTTCTTGAACTCTTAAATTTTCATCTTTATCGTCTTACGTTTGTGCATGGATTTCTTAAGTATTTAAAATCAGACAATGAAAAACTATCACCTGACAAGCTACTTTTGTTGTTAGTCACTAAAAATCTTCTTGCAAATCAGTGCCTAATATGATAAATTAAGTTAGTATGAGCTGAATATTATCGCTCCAAGATCAAGGCAAAGGAGGAAACTTAAAATGGCAAAAGTATGTTACTTCACTGGTCGTAAGACTTCAAGTGGTAATAACCGTTCACATGCGATGAACTCAACAAAACGCACTGTGAAACCTAACTTACAAAAAGTTCGCGTATTAATCGATGGTAAACCTAAAAAAGTTTGGGTGTCAACTCGTGCTTTGAAATCTGGTAAAATCGAACGTGTTTAATAAACTTAAATAAGCAAAGCTGGACGTTCGTTGTTCGGCTTTTTTTATTGCAAAAAAAAAAAGAAGTTGGACCTTCATCACTTTGATGAAGGCCCAACCTCTTTTTACTTATCTTTACTTTGAATAACCGCAATCATCCCTGCATCGAAGGAAAAAGCAGCGGCTTCTTCGATAAATTCATTACTTGCATACGATGTTGGGTAAGGAACATCTTGATTGGTTAATAAATATTTACTGCGTCGTAGCGTCAAGTTTTCTACAGGCGTCAAACAGCAGTAGGCCAGATATTCTTTATCTGGCTCTTTCGGTACGATATACGAACCAGGGGCGTAATACTGGATGCTATTTTGACGATCGCATAGACGGATTTGGCGAAGTACGCCTTGAAATCGTGGTTCAAAGGGTAACCAAAGATTGGCTAACAGGTGGTCAATTCTGCCCCCTGTCGCACCGATAATCGTCATCTCTGCTTGTGGAAATCGTTGTAAAGCTTCTTGAAGCGCTAATTGTGTATCTGTATCATCTTTTTCAGCAGGTGCTTGAATGAGTGTTTCGGCAGTTTCTTGGACAAAATGGTATTCTTCTCGTGATAATGAATCAAAATCGCCTACCGCTAATTGTAACGGTAAATCGGCCTCTAATAAATGGAGACAGCCGCGATCAATACCTACGAAATAATCATACGTAGCTGGTTCAAAGGTTGGCCAATCACTTGGATTACCGCCAGCTACCAGTAAGACACGACTCATTTGTCTAGCACTGCTCTCAGTGCATCGATTCGTTCTTGAGGATTTTCAGCATTATAAATGTAGGAGCCTGCAACAAACACTTCCGCACCGGCTTCTTTACAACGTGCGGCAGTTTCAGGAACAATCCCGCCATCGACTTCAATTTCATAGGTGTATCCTTTTGTTTCTTTCCATTCTTTTAATTGAGCAATTTTTTCTAGTGAGTTTTCAATAAATGATTGTCCGCCAAAACCTGGATTGACAGTCATTACCAAGACTTGGTCTGCTAAGTCTAATACATTTTCAATCATCGAAAGTGGTGTCCCAGGATTGATGGTTACGCCAGCTTTCACACCCGCATTTTTAATCATTTGTAAGGCACGATGAATATGGGGTGTTGCTTCTTGATGGACGGTAATAATATCCGCACCGGCTTCCGCAAAGGCATTGATATAGTTTTCAGGTTGTACAATCATCAAATGAACATCCAATGGTAGTTTTGTCACTGGACGAATCGCTGAAACGATATTCGGTCCTAAGGTAATGTTGGGTACAAATTGACCGTCCATGACATCAACATGAATATAATCTGCTCCTAATTCTTCTACTAAACGGATATCTCTTTCTAAATTGGCAAAATCGGCACTTAAAATGGATGGTGCTAGTTTCATTTGGCTCGCTCCCTTTATATTTGCTATGATTTTTTCTTATAAACAGGTCGTCGATTCTCGATTTCCATTAAAAACTGTAAATAATTTTCGTAACGACTCGTTGCAATGGTTCCCGCTTCCACTTGACGTTTCACTTCACAACCAGGTTCTTTGTGGTGCATACATTCACGAAACTTACAGTGAGAGGCCGCGGCAACAAATTCAGGAAATTGCTTTGGTAATTCCACTGCTTCCATCTCCAAGAAATCGATGGCACTAAATCCTGGTGTATCAGCAACCAAACCGTCGTATAACGGAATCAATTCCACGTGACGGGTCGTATGTTTGCCCCGTCCTAAAGATTGGGAAATTTCCGCAGTTGCTAGTTGTAATTCTGGTGAAATTTGATTCAACAATGTTGATTTTCCAGCGCCTGATTGTCCCATAAAAACAGTCAAGCGTTCTGGGAAAAAGCGTTCTAATTCTTTGGTGGCTTCTACGTCTTCCGAAGCGATTACCGCATAACCTAACGCTTCATAAATCTGTTTAATTTCAGTGACTTCTTGACGTTGCGGCTCATCTAATAGATCAACTTTCGTTAAATAAATAACTGGTTCTATATCCTTATACTCTAAGCTGACTAAGAAACGATCCAACAAATTAAACGAAAAATTTGGCGAAACCATACTCATGACAACCACACCTAGATCCACATTTGCAACAGGCGGGCGCACTAATTCATTTCGTCTTGGTAAAATTTCCAACACATAACCATCTGTTAAATTATCGCTTTCAAAAAGTACTTCATCTCCCACGAGTGGCGTAATTTTTCGATTACGAAAATTCCCTCGCGCTCTTGTTTGATATGTTTCTCCATCTGCGTATACATAATAAAAACCGCTTAACGCTTTTCTGATTTGACCTTTCAGATAAACCACTCCTAACTACTTTCGAATATACAGGATAGTGGCAGAGAAATCAAGGGAGCCTCTCGATTCTATTAATTAAAAAGAGCCTAGGACATAAGTCGAAATGACTTACCTTCCTAGACTTAAATCTTAAGATAAATGGCGAGACAGGAGCAGCTTCTTCTTATTGCTGAGAAACACTATTTGAAAAGCAAATAGATGTTAAACAGTACCTACTTGGTTCTTGAAGCTAAACACTCCTATCCCAACCTCTTGTCTTAATTACTCGTACTACTTTCACTAGTGGTGCTTTTTGAATCATTTGCTTTTGAATAATAAACTGTAACAGAGTCGCCTTTTTTGACTTTGCTGCCAGCGGATGGGCTAGTTCGTTCAACGACTTGGCCATCGCCAGAGCCAGATAATCCTTGTTCATTGATTTTAAGGCCAGCGTTATTGATGCTGTCTTCTGCAGCTTTTGGCGAATAACCTGAAATATCAGGAACAGTTACTGAGTCACTGCCTTTGCTGACATGTAAAGTAATCGTGTCATTTTTCGGATCAACAGCGGTACCAGAAGCTGGTTCTTGACTAATCACGGTATCTTTTTCAACTTTGTCGCTTTCTTCGTCCACTCGTTTAATTTGAGATTCTGGGATACCTAAAGCAATTAAGCGACTTACCGCATTATCGTAAGAAATTCCGCTATAATCAGAAAGTGTCACTTTGTCGCTACCTTTACTTACATATAACGTCACTTGGCCATTTTTAGGTGTCACGGTGCCACCTGGTGCGGGGTCTTGCGTAATGACTAAACCTGGTTCTACCGTATCGCTTGCTTGGTCGACACGCGTAATTTGAGATTCAGAAATACCTAATTGTGCCAGTGCATTTACTGCATTTGTGTAAGAATAACCGGCGTAACTAGGCAAAGTAACCGCTTCTGGTCCTTCACTGACCGTTAAAGTGACGTTGTCTTTTTTCGGATCAACTTTTTTACCTGCAGCTGGTTTTTGTTTAATAATGTTATCTGTAGACACAGAATCACTGTATTCTTTTTTCGTTGTAATTTGGTCTTCTGAAAACCCTAGTTTTTTCAAGGCTTCGACAGCAGATTCATACGATTCGTTTGTATAATCGGCCATCTCAATTTTTTCTGTTCCAGAGCTGATGTACAAAGTAACAGATCGGCCTTTTTTCACAGATGATTTTGCTTCGGGGTCTGTTTTGACCACCTTGCCTTCTTCAATCTTATCGTCGGGAATTTTTTTGGTTTCACTATCGACTTTCAGCCCGGCACTTTGTAGCGCTTGTGAAGCGTCCGCTTTCGTTTCATTTGTAACATCAGGAACTTCAACGTCTTTACCACCCGACATTGCAAAGGCTAAGCCACCTATTGCTAAAGCAATTAATGCCGCAATTGCTAAGCCAATCCACAATTTTTTACGGTTTTTCTTCGGTGGTTGTTCAGCTAAAATGTCATCTGCGATATCTTCTGGGACTTCGACAGGCGTTGTCTCTTCCGGTTCAGCGATGTCTTCGGGTATCGGAGTTAATACTTTCGTTTCTCCTAATAAAGCCGTTGGTTCCCACGCAGGTTCGTTTAAACGACTGGCTGACAAGGACGTGTATAAGTCTTCTGCCATCTCATTCGCTGTTTTGTAGCGATCGCTTGGGTCTTTTGCGGTTGCGTGACGAACCACATTTTCCAATGATTGAGGAATTCCTGGATCAAACATTTTGACAGAGGGAATTTCTTCTTGAAAATGTTTTAAGGCAATCGTTACGGCTGATTCACCATCAAAAGGTACATTCCCTGTTAGCATTTCATAGAGAATAATTCCCACAGCGTAAATATCTGATTGGTTGGTCGCCATGCTTCCGCGCGCTTGTTCTGGCGATAAGTAATGCACCGAACCTAACATTGTGTTCGTTTGCGTAATTGACGTTTCTGACAAGGCAATCGCAATCCCAAAGTCAGTAATTTTGACTGTGCCGTGTTCGTCAATCAGAATGTTTTGCGGTTTTAAATCCCGGTGAATAATTCTATGTTCATGTGCCATTGCGACAGCAGATAAAATTTGTTGCGTAATATCCACAACTGTGGAATAAGGAATTGGGAAATGCGTTTGGATGTAACGTTTTAAGTCCATTCCTTTCACATATTCCATGACTAAATATTGTAGTCCATCTTCTTCGCCTACATCGTACACACTGACGATATTCGGGTGAACCAGCTCAGTTGCGGCTAGTGCTTCACGCTGAAAACGTCGGATGGCGGCTTGATCGTTTTGGAAGTCAAAGCGCAAGACTTTTACTGCAACGTCTCGGTCTAAAATTAAATCGTGTGCTAAATAGACGTTGGCCATGCCGCCGCTTCCGATGCTGCCAATAATGTGATATCGACCATTCAGCTTCTTGCCGATTTCTATCATTGGTTTTCCTCCTTCTGTTCGTCAAAGTGTATCACTAACACGGTAATGTTATCTAAACCACCCGCTTCATTTGCTTGGGCAACGAGTTGGCTTAATTTGGATTCTAAGGGATCTGACGTCTCTAAAATCTCTAAAATTTTTGTCTCAGGAACCATATTGGTTAAACCGTCCGAACATAACAGTAAATAGTCATTAGGCAGCCATTCATGATTGGTTACATCGACTTCGACAGTGCCAGGCATTCCCAAAGAACGTGTTAGGACATTTTTTCGTGGATGATTTGCAGCCATCTCACGAGTAATCTCCCCTGATTTTACTAGTTCATTCACTAAAGAATGGTCTTCTGTTAATTGTAACATGTGTTGGTCACGAACTAAATAAGCACGACTGTCCCCCACATTTGCTAAGACAAATGAATCCGGTAAAAGAATGGCACCAACCACGGTTGTCCCCATTCCTAAATACTCTGGTTTCGATTGTCCGCGTTCATAAATTTTTTCATTTTCCTTTTGAATTGCTTGAATTAACCACTGTGCAGATTTTTCAGCTGAGTCGACAGACGCATTGGACCAACTCTCACCTAAATTATTGACTGCCATTTGGCTAGCGACATCACCTGCTTGGTGGCCACCCATGCCATCTGCTAAAACAGCAAAGGTTATGTGTTGTTGGTTCTCAAAAACGTTGGCATAATCTTGGTTCGTATTTCTTTTGCGACCGACATCTGATTGAACGTTGATTTCCAAATTATTTCACCTCATTTGAACTAACTTTCCGCATACAGCAAATAAAGAAGCCATCTGTCATGTATTGATGGGGATACAGAACAAGTTCTTGCTCTTTTACTACTGCTTGGACGTTTTCATTTGCAACAATTTCAATTTTTTCAAATTCAGGGTGTTTGGCTAAAAAGGCTGCCACCACTTCCTGATTTTCTTCTGGCGTAATAGTACAAGTGCTATAGACCATTATACCCCATTGTTTTAGTGTTGGGGCAACACTTTCTAAGATTTCTAACTGAATTTTAGGTAAATTTTGAAAATCATTGGCCGTTTTATGGTATTTAATGTCTGGTTTACGGCGCATTAGCCCTAAGCCTGAACATGGCGCATCAACTAAAATCCGATCAAAGGTTTCTGCGGGAAATTCTTCTGCCACTTGTCGCGCATCGAGCTTTTCTGCTTGAACGACATCCGCCACATGGAGGCGTTGCGCATTTTCATTAATTAGCTTAATTTTGTGCGCATGAATATCTAAAGAGGTCACACGACCACCTGCTTCAGCCTCTAAAAAAGTTGCGATATGAGTCGTTTTGCCACCAGGAGCCGCACAAGCATCCAAGACACGATGATGCGGTTCAATTTGCATCGCTGGAGCCACGAGCATAGAGCTTTCATCTTGAATGGTTAAACAACCGTTAATAAACAGTTCACTACCAGCTAAGTAGCCTTTTTCAGCGACAACACCATAAGGGGAAAGTTGACTTTCCTTCGCGGCAATCCCTGTTTCTTGTAATTCTTCCAGCGCTTCTTCTCGTGAAATAAACCGTGTGTTTACTCGGCCACTCGCATGGCTTTTTTCAAATAATGACAAACCTAACTGCCGTGTTTCTTCTTCGCCTAATTGGGCAAGTAATTTTTCTGTTAACCAACGTGGCATGCTAATTTCCGTTGCTAAACGATCAACTGGATCGCTAATTGCGGCCAAACTAGGTGCTCCATTTCGTTGGAACGCCCGCAGCACGCCATTCACGAATTTACCAATCCCAGGATTGCCACGACGTTTGCCAATTTCAACCGCTTCATTAATGACTGCATGATCAGGCACTTTATCTAAATAAAGTAATTGATATAACGATAAAATCAATAAATTTTTCACCCAATTATCGACTTTTTGCGGTTTCTTAACAAATGGTGTTAAGTAGTATTCCAACAATAATTTGCGACTAATTGTGCCGTAGACAAGTTCTGTAAACAAGCGGCCATCTTTCTCGCTTAGTTCTGATTTTGTCATCATTTCATTAAGTAAAAGATTGGAGTACGCCCCACCTTTATCCACACGTTCGATGGTTTCTAAAGCAACGTATCGAACAGAACGTTTTAATTTCTTGGGGATTTTTTCAGCCATTTTTGTTAGTCCACCTTATCTTTTTCTGCGACATTTTGACCAACGCCATTTAAAAATTCTTGAATCGTTAATTGACCTTTACCTGCTGGTTGCAGGCGATCAATTTGAAGGACTGTCCCTTCACCACAAGCAATCCACAGCGCTTTTTTACTACGTTGGATAATCGTTCCTGGGGCGCTGGTTGTTGTTTCAGTCAGTGGTGTCACTGCCCAAATTTTCCAGTTGGTCCCTTGGTAGGTTGTGAACGCTGTTGGCCAAGGACGCATACCACGCACTTGGTTATCAATTGCCTCAGCGGTTTTTTGCCAGTCAATTCGTTCTTGTTCTCGAGTAATATTTGGTGAAAAAGTAGCCTCTTCTTCCACTTGTGGAATAGGCGTGATTTCGCCAGCAATTAGCTTAGGTAACGTCTCTAATAAAAGTTCTTTTCCTAGAATGCTTAATTTTTCAAACATGGTGCCTACATCGTCTTGTTTCGTAATCGGAATTGCACGTTGCGATAAAATCGCGCCAGCATCCATTTTTTTCACCATTTCCATAATCGTGACGCCTGTTTCTTTTTCTCCTTCAATAATCGAGTAATGTACAGGTGCGCCGCCACGATATTTTGGTAAAAGTGAGGCATGGACATTAATCGCACCTAGTTTAGGCGCTTTTAAAATTTTCTCTGGTAAAAATTGTCCAAAGGCTGCTGTCACAATTAAATCTGGTGCTAAGTCAATCACTTTTTCCATTTCAGGAGAACCTGAAATTTTCTCTGGTTGTAAGACTAATAAGTTATGTTTTAAAGCTGCTTCTTTGACAGGCGTTGGAGTAATCACTTTTTTTCGGCCAACTGGTCGATCTGGTTGCGTGACAACCGCTTGAACGTCATAGCCTGCCTCGATTAAACTTTCTAAAATCGGAACAGAAAAGGCTGGTGTGCCCATAAATACAATTTTAGTCATCAAAATGTTCCTCCATATACGCTTCTAAATCTTCTGGTGCAATTTTCTCAATCATTTTGTCGATAAATAACTCGCCATTCAAATGATCAATTTCGTGTTGAAAAGCTCGAGCTAAATAGCCGTAAGCCGTAACTTCCATTTCTTCACCTTCACGGTCAAAATAACGGACAGTCACTTCATCTGCTCGTTCAACGGTTCCATATGTTTCTGGAATACTTAAACAGCCTTCCACATCAATACTGGTTCCCTTTTTTTCAATAATCACTGGATTAATTAGTTCAAAATGACCAGATTCTTCATCGATTTCAATCACTGCCATTTGCAAATTTTTACCAATTTGCGGGGCTGCTAAGCCAATCCCATCATGGGCCAGCATTGTTTCATACATATCCTCTAGTAACTGCACAATTTCATCGGTAATAATCGTCACAGGTTGAGCCTTCATTTTTAAGTGTTCGTTCGGGTGAATCACAACTGGATAGCGCATAAGTGCTCCTTTCAAAGCTGTATTTTTTAAATAAAATTCATGGGTTCTGCATCAATGGAAAGCTTTAAACCACGAGCCGTTGCTCGTTGTGTATCGGTTAAAATTTCTTTCAATAATGGTTGAAGCATTGGTTCTTGTTTATACTTGATAATCACTTGATAAAAGTACCGATTATTGACACGCATAATTGCGTTGGGCGTTGGTCCCAACAAAATAGCTTGCGGCGATAAGCCTTGTTTTAATTTCGTCGCAATTTGAAACATTTGTTTCGCTGCTTCATTTTCTTCAGGATGGCTAGCCGTAATTTGGACCGTAAAATAGTACGGCGGATAATCCCCACGATGACGAATATACATTTCTTTTGTATAAAAATCTTCATAATCTTGGGCTTTTGCCAATTGTATCGCATAATGCTCGGGGTTAAAAGATTGAATGATGACTTCCCCCGGTTTTTCAGCGCGACCAGCTCGGCCGCTGACCTGTGTCAATAATTGGAAGGTCCGTTCACTGGAACGAAAATCGGGTAAATTCAAGGCGGTATCAGCATTTAAGACACCGACTAACGTCACATTTGGAAAGTCCAGTCCTTTGGCAATCATTTGTGTGCCTAATAAGATATCCGCTTGTCCTTCACCAAATGTTCGCAAAATTTTTTCATGCGCACCTTTGCGACGGGTCGTATCAACATCCATTCGGAGAATACGACTGTCTGGTAATAACGTTTGTAATTCTTCTTCTACTTTTTGTGTGCCTGTTCCGTAGTAGCGAATTTTATCTTGGCCACAGTTAGGACAGCGATAAGGAATCCGTTCTTCATGCCCACAATAATGACATTTCATTGTTTTACTATCCATATGCAAAGTCAAGGAAATATCACAATTCGGACACGGCAACACATAGCCACAATCGCGACACATCACAAATGACGAATAGCCACGGCGATTAAGTAGGAGAACACTTTGTTCGTTTTTCTCTAAGCGTTCTTGGAGTTTTTCTTGCAACGACATGGAAAAAGAAGAGACATTGCCATTTTCTACTTCTTGCCGCATATCCACTACATCAATCGTAGGCAAGGTTGCCGCTTGATTGGCACGCTGTGTTAATCGTAACCGCTGATAAACATTTTTTTGTGCGCGAGCGCGTGATTCCAAGGACGGCGTGGCACTACCTAAAACAACAGGGCAATGATGGTACTCCGAACGCCAAATCGCTAAATCTCTCGCGTGGTAGCGGGGGGTTTCTTCTTGTTTATAACTTGCCTCGTGTTCTTCATCAATAATGATCACACCGATGTTTTCGATTGGCGCAAAAATGGCAGAACGCGCGCCAACCACCACTTCCGCTTCTCCTCGTTCAATCTTCCGCCACTCATCGTATTTTTCACCTTGCGATAAGCCACTGTGCATTACAGCAACATGTTCGCCAAAGCGACTTTTAAAGCGTTGCACCATTTGCGGAGTTAAAGAAATTTCAGGGACAAGCATAATGGCTGTTTTGCCTTGGTTAAGAACTTCTGCAATGACCTGTAGATAAACTTCTGTTTTCCCGCTTCCTGTAATACCTTCCAATAAGTAGGTTTGGCTTTGCTGTTCTTGGACCGATTGTAAGATTGTTTCCACAGCCACCTGTTGTTCTGCATTCAAAGATAACGCAGTCGTTTTTTCAAACGTCTGATTAGCAAACGGATCACGATACGCCTCTTTTTCAATGAACGTTAACCAGCCGTTTTTGGCCGCTTCATTTAAAAGCGCGGTACTGAAACCTAATTCTTTCATTTCCTTCACAGCGGTGATTTTTTCAGTGCCCAAGCGTTGTAAATAGTAAAGAAGTTGCTCCTTCTTCTTAGCTCCCTTGCGTAAACCCAAACGAATTTCCTCTAATTGTTCAAATTCCTTAGCGGCTTGAATGAAGCGGACCATTTTGACTTTATTTCTCGTCGTAACTTCGTAGCGAATATCGACTTTTTGCTGTTTACGCAACGCCATTAGTTGAGGCAAAAGCCCACGTTCTTGCGCTTGGTCCCACGAAATTTCCTCTAAACCATAAAATAACTGATCTTGTAATTCTTCAGAAAGCTCATCCGTTAAATAAATATATTTTTGGTAATCGGCACGCATTACGCTAGGCAACATGGTTTGCAAACAAGTGATTTTAAAGGCAAACGTTTTTTCCTTCATATAATCAGCTAAAGCCAACATTTCTGTATTTAAAACAGGTTTTAAATCCAACACCGCCACTAGTTCTTTCAACTGAACATTTGTTTCGTCAAGAACCATTGCAGCCATTGGTTCAATGGCTAGAACAAACCCTTGAACATGCCGATTACCGTTACCAAAAGGCACTTCTACACGCATGCCGACAGCCAATTGCTCATTTAAATTTTCAGGAACTAAATAAGTGAATGGTTGATCGGTTTGCATCGTTGGTACATCCACAATAACTTTGGCTACTTTTTGCATGGTGCATCCTCCTTTTTATGTAAATTCTCTTTGCCTATTGTACTAAAGATTGACTGATTTGTCTTGTGTGTCTCGTTGGCACCTTTCAGAATAAACGAAGAGAAAGCCTCTGAAATAGACAGACGGCTTTCTCCATTCGTTGACAATCATTCAATTAATTTTTTTCGTCACGTAAACGGTTTTCTAATTCTTTTTGTTCTTGTTCACGTTGGCGTTTGCGTTCTTCACGTTCAATGCGTAGACGTTCGCGTTTTTCTTCAGGATTTGGATCACTGATCACTGTTCCTGCTTCGATTTCTTCTAACGCACGACCCACACTTTTTACAGAATCAAAGGATTCAACGGTTGGTTGAACGCCTTCATCTAATTCATGCGCACGTTTGCTTGCTAAAATAACCAAAGAATATTTTGAAGGGACTTCTTTTAATAATGAGTCAATTGACGGTTTTAACATCATAAGGCTACATCTCCTCTAACATTTTAATATATTTTCCAATTACACGGTCAACACGGAAGTGCTCACTCGCGATAATGTCTTTAATTCGTTGCACGGCTAAAGGAACTTCATCATTCACTACCGCATAATCATACAGCGCCATCATTTCGATTTCTTCTCTGGCCACAGCCATTCGTTCTTCAATCACAGACATTTCGTCTGTTCCGCGGCCAATAATTCTTGATTTTAATTCCGCTAAATCGGGGGGTGTCAAAAAGATAAATACGCCATCAGGCACTTTGTCTTTGACTTGTTTAGCCCCTTGGACTTCGATTTCTAAAAAGACGTCTTTGCCTTCATCTAGCGTCTGGTTAACATACGTTAATGGTGTCCCATAATAGTTACCAACATATTCCGCATATTCCAACATTTCTCCAGCTTCAATCATCGCTTCAAATTCTTCTCTTGAACGGAAATAGTAATCTACTCCATCCACTTCGCCTTCTCGCTGTTTCCGAGTGGTCATTGAGATTGAATATTGAAAATCATTTTCTTCACTGTCGAAAATAGCCTTTCTTACAGTCCCTTTCCCCACTCCTGAAGGACCTGACAATACGATTAATAACCCGCGCTCTGACATAACGACTTCCTTTCAAAACATAATTTCACAGTATTAGTTCTATTTTGCACTTTTTTTCTGCAATTTTCAAGACTTTCTTGGAGATTCACTGAAAAAATAACATTTCTTCTTTAATTTGGCTTTCATAACTTGTTCTTTTTTTAAACAAATTACCTAGAATTCCTATACAGGCAGCCATTTTTTAAGTAAAATGAAGTGATGACTCCTTTAGGATGAAAAAACGTGAATAAGAAAGGACTGAGAAACATCGCACGAATTAAACCATTTACATTGTTTCTGCTAGGCTTAGTTGTCAGTTGTGGGGCCTTTTTTGCCCAACCTACTGTGACTCACGCAGAAGAAGATATTACCGCAATTGCTAAAAAAATGGGGACAACCCTGAAAGCGGATGGCATTCCCAAAGCAGCCATCGTTGTTGATGCTGATTCTGGAGAAATTCTCTGGTCGCAGCAACCAGATTTAGCGTGGAATCCTGCCAGTATTGCCAAAGTGATGACCATGTACTTGGCCTTTGAAGCAATGGAGCAAGGAAAATTTACAATGGATACGACTGTGACTGCTACGCAAAAAGATGTCGATATTTCTAAAATATATGCCATTAGTAATAACAAAATTACGTTAGGTGTTGCTTATCCAGTCCGTGAACTGTTAAAAATGATTGCTGTCCCCTCTTCTAATGTGGCGACTCTCATGTTGGCAAACTTAATTTCAGGGAACCAGCCTACTGACTTTGTTCATTTAATGAACCAAAAAGCGGCTGAATTAGGGATGACAAATACTACCTATTACAACTGCAGTGGGGCGCAAGCAAGTGCCTTTAACGGCCTGTATCAAATGCAAGGAATTGACCCAAATGGCGATAACGTCTCTACAGCTAGAGATTTAGCTTCACTAACCTATCATTTTCTGAAAAATTATCCAGAAATTTTAGAAATCACCAATAAACCAGTGGTGAAAACAATGGTCGGCACGCCTTACGAGGAAACTTTTGAAGCGTACAATTATTCTTTACCAGGCGCTAAGTATGGCTACCAAGGCGTGGATGGTTTAAAAACAGGCTCTAGTCCAACAGGCGGTTTTAACTATATTGCGACTGTCAAACAAGGAGATTTCCGTTTAATTGAAGTCATTTTAGGCGTTGGTAATTGGCAAAACCAAGATGGTGAATACGAACGGCATGTGGCTGGGAATGCTTTGTTGGACTATGCCTATACGACATACGAACGCAAAAAACTTTTAGACAAAGGACCACAAACCATTGATCACAAAAAAGTCACTTTGGCTAACGATTTATACGGTGTCGTTCCCAAAGGCAGTCAGCCTACTTTTAAATTAGTAGCAGGGCAGGTGCAAGTCGACACGCCTTTGACATTGTTAAATAGTACTGTTCAAGCGCCTAAAGTGGCTTACCAAGAAGTTAAGCCAAAACAAACAACAGCTGAAGCTGCGGAAGAATCAAACGAACATTCTGGGGATACCACCGTTGCAGAACCGAATCATTTTATTCCCAAATCGATTGCCACAAGTGTTTTAGTCCTTTTCGGGCTAATCTTCTCAGTAATTACCCGTCAGCTTCAAAAACGTTTAGAACGTCAGAAAAAACACGGCAAAGAAAGCAGTAAAACTGCAGCCATGCGAACAATCTTTTTAAGTGCCGCAGTTCTTTCTTTCCTATGCGCCGTTGGCTTGTTTCTTTTATTCTAATTAAAAAAAATACCACCAAGCGTGAAATGCTTGGTGGTATTTTTTATAAGCCCATATTAGAAAGCGTATTGACCACGTTCATCAATTCATCGCGACGACGAACTTGTTTGTCGACAGGGCCGTCAACTTCTTTCACGTCAATGCGAACAACAAAGTGACGATTCAAAGTAACAAACGTGTCTTCGTTAATTTGGATATTTAATTCTGTTTCAGAATAGCTTGCACAAGCATCTTGCCAGACGTCAAATGGTTCTCTGTCTGAAGCGACTTCTGTTTTTACCACAGAACGACCACTTAATTCTTGAAAGGTTACATCATAAAATTTAGTCATTGCTTTCACCTCTGTCATTTATTCGTTACTTCTATATTATAGCGTTTTCTGGAAAAACACGAAACCATTTTCTCTATTCGACATTTTGAATTTGTTCACGAATCTTTTCTAAGGTTGTTTTCATTTGAACGACACTATTTTTTATTTCAATTGGACTTGATTTCGAACCAATCGTATTGACTTCACGGTTCATTTCTTGAATTAAGAAATCTAGTTCTCGGCCCACTGGTTCTGTTTCGTCAAGCAACTGATGCAACTTATCAATATGGATATCCAAACGATCTAATTCTTCATGAATATCGCCTTTTTCCAATAAAATGGCCATTTCTGTTAATAAGCGTGTTTCATCCACTTGGCTACCTAACCATTCGTTTAATTTCGCTTCAAAACGTTGACGGTATTCTTGTTCAAAAACGCCCACAAACGCTTGCAGTTCTTGAATTGATTGGGTCAACACTGCTACATAGTCAAGCAGGACTTGTTTAATTTGCGTTCCTTCTTGCACACGGCTTTGGTCAAGACTAGCGATGGCTGCTTCAAATGCTTGAACAAGAAATGGTTCAAATGTCTGATCAACGATTTCTGCTTCCACTATTTCGACAAAATCATTTTGCTTTAATAAATGGTTGACCGTGTCCCCTGCATCAAACGTTGCTTCCGGATAGTTTTCCTTTAAATGTTGATCTACCGAAGTTAATAATTGATCAATTAAGTCCCACTGCACGCGCACTTCTTTTTGATTGTTGCCGATTTTTTGGAGATTTACATAGACTTCCACACGTCCACGTTTTAACGTGCGTTTGATTACTTGCCGAATCACCAGTTCATAGGCATTCAGTTCCTTTGGCATACGCAATTGAATATCTAAAAACCGCTGGTTGACACTTTTGACTTCGATATCCAATTGATAATTTTCATTTTGAATGGTCTTTTTTCCAAATCCAGTCATACTTTTCATTGACAGGGTGCTCCTTTTACATGGATTTAATTGTTTTGCTTAATTCAGCAAATTCTTCGTTAGTTAAGGTGATGCCTTTACCCATTTTTTCGTGATCAGGGGCCCACTCACGCAAATCAAATTTTGGTGGACGACCATTCCAACTAATTAAATTCAATTCTTTACGCCAGCCACGAGCATTCTCAGATAACACAGCGACTTCTTCTAAAATTTCATATGAAAATTCTTCTTTCATAACATTCACTCCTTGTTAGTATTCCTTAGGTTATTGTACCATCTTTTCCTCGACACTTAAAATACACATCTCTTTTCTATCACCCTGTCTATATAAACATACGCAACTTTTTCAAAAAATCAGTAAAAAAAGCGGCGACTGCTCGTTTCAATCGTGTCAGTCACCGCTTCTCTGTCTATTCTTTTTCTGTATAAAGATCCACCACTTCAAAACTTTGGCAAACTAACAACATGTCGGGATAAAATTTTAGCTGATAGGGGGCCAGTTCTTCTTTAAAGAACCGTGCATGCTCTTCATACCAATAATCCAACGTCAAATCTCCTTCACCTTCCGCTTGCGCAAAAGATTCTGAGACCTTGTTCATGGGCATAATTTCAACTTTGGTTGTTCGAATAATAGCCAGCGGTTGAGACTGACCATCTAAAATTATGTCGTATTGACCAGCTTTAGGGAGTTGTTCTTCTTCCATCTTATAAATATCTAAAGAAGAACATGTCGCTGTCTTACGACCAGAAACAACCAATTGACCCAAACGATTACCCATCTCAGAAGAGCCATCACCAAACATCCACACATCGGGCATCAACATATCTAATTCATGTTTATCTAAAAAGTTTTGCCAGAACACTTCTACATTTTTTAACATCCTTTGCTCTCCTTTTTATTTTTACTTCACGCAACCTTCTTTCACTAATTATACATAACTGATTGCTTTTCTCCTATACTATTTTTACAAAATGAAAACTAAAATAATGTCAGTAGTATTTGGACAGAAAAAAAAGAGGACTAAGTAACAAAACTTAGCCCATCTTTTTATTTTGCTTGTCGTTCTTTGATTTTCGTGAGTAAAGATTGAACATGCTGGCGTGCCGAAGCTTCATCTTCTTGAAGCATCTTTTCCGATAAAATAAAGGAGCCGCCCACTGCTAATACTTCTTTTGCTTCCACATACTCTATAAAGTTTGTTTCATCAATCCCACCAGTTGGTAAAAATTGAACATCATAAAACGGGCCACTTAAACTTTTGATGGCTTTTAACCCGCCGTAAATATCGGCTGGGAAAAATTTAACCACTCGTAAGCCATACGCCAGCGCTCGCTGAATCTCCCCAGGCGTAGCTGTTCCTGGAAAAATAGGCACCTCATTTGCCAGACAAAAATCAATGACTTCTGGAACAATCGCTGGGGAAACAATGAACTGTGCACCGTTCGCTACTGCCTCTTGGGCTTCTTTCAAGGTTCGAACAGTTCCTGCGCCTACTATTAAATTCCCTGAAGCAGCAAGTTGTTTGATGGCAGGCAAGGCCAGCTGACTCCGAAAAGTGACTTCAATAAACGGTAATTCGTTTTCTACTAAGACTGATTCTACTTGTGGCAAATAGCGTAAATCTGTTGCAGTGTATAGTGGTAAAAGTTTACATGTCGCTAATTGTTGATACAGTTGATTTTTTTCAACTTTTGTTTCCATTCTGTCACTTCCTATTTTGTTTGGCTTTGGTTGCTTCGTACAGTCCTTGAATATAGGTCAACCCCATTGCTCGATCATATAAACCATAACCAGGCATCGCTTTTTCATCCCAAATTGCCCGCCCATGGTCAGGGCGAATAACGCCTTCATACCCTACGTCTACCAGTGCTTGCATTAATTCCGCCATATCTAACGAACCAGCGACACTCGGATGCGCCGTTTCTTCAAAACGATGCTCGCCTAAATACTTCACATTGCGGAAATGAACAAAATTAATTCTGTGACCTATTTCACGAATCATAGTAGGCAAATCATTCGTCGGGTCCGCACCGAGGGAACCTGTACAAAATGTAATCCCATTTGCTGGTGAGTCCACCAAGGAAAGGATCCGTTTTAAATCCGCTAAATTTTTAGTGATTCTTGGCAAACCAAAAATTTCCCAAGGTGGATCATCGGGGTGAATCCCCATTTTGATATTTTCTTCTTCACAGACAGGAATCACACGTTCTAAAAAGTAGCGCAAATTTTCGACCAAATCTTCTTCTGTTACGCCGGCATACATGGCTTTCAATTCTTGAAATTGTTGCAAACGCTCCTCTTCCCAACCTGGTAACCGGAATCCTTTTGACTGACTGTGAATCAATTGATACATGTCTTCTGGCTGCATGTTCTCTACCACAGCTTGATCAAATAACAACGATAAGCTGCCATCTTCATTCTCATACGCCAAGTCCGTTTTAGCCCAACCAAAAATAGGTTTGAAGCTGTAGCACACTAAGGAAATTCCACATTTCCCCAAGTTACGCAACGTCTGGCGATAATTATCAATATAGTGGTCTCGTTGATCCGTCCCCGCTTTAATGGCATCATGAATAGCGACACTTTCAATTCCTAAAAGTGCTAATCCTTCTTGTTCCACCGATTGTTTAAGTGCCTGAATTTCGGCTACTGTCCAAACATCACCTGGTAGTTTATTTAACAAGGTACCGACAACGCCAGTAATTCCTGGAATCTGTCGAATGTGTTTTAACGGAATGGCATCGCCTGCCGCTCCGTACCATCTAAATCCCCATTTCATTGCTTTCACCCTTTACTACATTCTTAAAAATCATCGTCCTCATCCTCTTCATCCTCAAATGAAGTCATAGAAATATCCCATGCTTGCACACTTTCTTTGCCTTGCGCAACAATCGCTTGCGCCGCTTCAGCAATCGGTGTGCCCAATAATTGATGGTTTATCGCTTCTAAGACCATTGGTAGGTTGGTACCACTCACCACAAAGATTTTCTTTTGTAGAGCTGGTTCGAGTTCGTTAATCACCAAAACTGCCTGATTGTAAGGACTCGCACTTAATAAGTCAACCATGACCAACACGCCATCCCCTTGTTGGACGTTCTCAATCGCTGTTTTAATTTGTCCGCCTAGTGCTTGGACATCGTCTCCACTATTTAGATTAACGGTTTCGATATTTTCGGTTGCGCCCATAATCACGGTAGCTGCGTCTTTCGCACCGTCACTTAGTGCACCATGTGTAGCAATCACAATCCCTAACATAAAAGTTCCTCCTTCAGTTCAGTGGCTTGAGTCATTACTTCAAACAGTCATGCAATGACTCAAGCGACTGTCCTTTTCTATAAATTAAATTTGCCTAAAACCTCTTTTAAACTAGTTTTTGGTGCAGAAGGCGTTGCTTGGAAATAAATATCTTCTACGCCATACACCTCATGTAGTTCTTTTAATTTTTCGGCATCTTCTTTGTTTAAATAAACTGATTTGGTTACTAATAAATCTTTTTCTGGATTCTTCTGTGCAATACCGCCGATATTTAACTCCTTCATAGGGACTCCGTGTTTTACTAAGTCATAAATTACAGAGACGGTTTTAGCGATTAAAATACAGTTGTACTCTTTGAATTGGTATTCATCCCAATAAAATTTGGCTTTTTCCGGCGTAATGACAATGGTTTTTTGTCCTGTCCGACTGCCTGCACTTTTGTATAAATCACGCATAAATTTATCCTTTGCCACCACTTCATCGACAACGAAAATGGAATTAACGCCACTTTTTTGGGACAAGGTCACCATCACTTGTCCATGAATTAATCGTTCATCTACTCTTGCTAAATTTACTACGCCCATCTGATTCACGTCCTTTTCTTTTTATAAAATACCGACTGTTGCTAATACAATTAGGATACCTGTTAACCACAATAATGCTTGCGTAACTTTCAAGCCTTTTTTCGTATAGAACCAATACACGCCCATTACGACAGCTAACGGCAAGAGTCCTGGGACAATCTGATCAAGGATATCTTGGACCACAAACTCACGGCCAGAAAGTTTAAATTGAAGAGTTGAAGAAACTTTGACATAATTACCAGCTAAAATCCCCATCATGAACAACCCTAAAACAGATAACATTTCAATGGCTTTTTGAATCCCCGCACTTTGCATTAAGCCTGTGGCATTCCGCCCCATTTTGAAGGATTGTCTCGCAAAAAACACGCCTAACAGTACTTGATAAAGGGCAAACGCGACAAAGGGGAAAATCGCACCTAATGCGCTACCTTGTTGCGCCCACGGTACCGCAATCGCAATAAAAATATATTGAACCGTACCTGAGTCAATCGCATCACCAATCCCCGCTAACGCGCCCATCAAGCCAGCTTTGGTGTTATACATTAAATCATCTTGCATCATGATTTCGCGGCCTTCATGTTCTTCTTTGGCCCGCTCTTGTTCCATGGAAGCCATCAACCCAGTAATGACACCGCCGCCCCAGCTTAATTGCGTATTGAAAAACAGCAGTTGACGCATATAAGCGGCTTTTAATTGTTCATCGTCTTTATATAATTTCTTTAAAAGTGGCATCATTGCGTACAATAACGAAGGCGCCAAGTAACGTTCAAAGGAATGGGGAATTTCATTGGCAAAATGCCAACGGAGATAGGCTTTTGTAACATCTTTATTGGTAATTTCTTCTGGTGCTAAATTCGTTGTTTTCGGCACGACTTTTTCTGTTGTTTCCGTCATTTCAGTTCCTCCTTTTTCTTTTAAAACCCGTCATCGTAATCGTCATCATCATCAAAATCAGTGGTGGCACTGGCGGAACCAGCACTTTCTGCTACAGGTTTGCCTTTTTGGACTTGCACAAAAATTAACGCAATAATTACGCCAAAGATGGCATACGTTACCATGGTAATTTCCAATGACTTAAAGACGATACTCATGAAGTATGCAAGGAAAAAGAAAACCAAGAAATCTTTTCGACCAATGACATAGACCGTTGTCGCAATCCCAATTGCGGCTAAACCACCACCGACTACTTCTAACACGTGAATCACAACGGTTCCTTCTAATGCTTTAATAATATCGGCAATGACTGGTGCCCCTAAATAAAGAGCAAAAAAGACTAATGGAACGAATAAAATAAATGAGGCAATCGTTGGATACCAGATAATTGAGCGGGCAATTTTTTTAGAATTTAATTCAGCCACCGCACGATCGGTATACTTCCCTAAAAACGTGTTAATAAAGAAACGGAATTGATATAAATAACTTCCTAAAAGACCGACAGGAACCGCTACGGCGATAGCCGCTTCCGGCTTCAAATTCCCTAGCAACGCAACTGGCACAGCAATCGCTGCCGCAATTGATGGTTCTGCTGGCATAGAGCCACCTGGTGAAAAAACACCCATGTAAATCATTTGTAATGCTGCGGTGACAATCATCGCTTTCGGGACATCGCCCATCACTAAACCTGCTACTAACCCTGTCATTAAGGGCGAGAAACGCAACGTTAACGTTGCTCCTCCTCCAAGCCATCTGGACATAATTGCTGCCACCCAAAGCGCCATTATCAAACTTTGTAAAACACTTAACGTTTCCATAGTTCCTCCTTCTTATCCTTGGTTTTGGATATACTTTTCTAGCTCTTCAATCCCTTGACGTAAACGTTCTTCCGAAATCTCAATAGGAATTAAATGAACCTTTTCTTTTGAATCAATAAATTGAACCATTGCATCGAGTACTGCTTCTTCTTCTGGGTAAAGGCCCATTTGTCGTAACGACATGGGCAAGTTTAGCTCTTGATAAAAAGGGATTAATGCGTCTATGATGGCCCACCTTTTTTCCAATGCTAATTGATAGAAGATGCCGTAAGCTACTTTTTCGCCATGTAAATAGTCATGACTTTTTGGTAAAAATTTACTCATAGCATCATGCATGGCGTGTGCTGCTGCATTGCGGGCGTATTTGTCGCCGAAGCCGCCGACTAATCCAGAAACAGCGAAAACAATTTCTGAAAGATGGACAAATTCAGGCGTGAGTTTGCCCTCATCCATCGCTGCTAAGGCTGCTTTTGAGTCCCGCATAATCGCTTCTTGCGAAAGCTTGGCGGTCGCTCCCGCTAATTGTAAAAAGGGTTCCCCTTGCAAATGGGCTTGGCGTAAAATGGTCTCTGATTCATACCATTTCGCTAACGTATCAGCTAAACCAGCGACAAAATAATCACGGGGCGCATCAAGAAGCAACTTAGGATCAGTGATTAAAAACGCAGCTTGGCGAAAGAAATGTTCCGTTTTGCCTTCGGCCGCGCCATTTTCTTGATACATCACAGCTAATGGTGTCCACGGCGCACAGTTACTAGCCAAAGTAGGGACCAAGCCAAAATTCAGATTGTTTAAATGGGCGCTGTAGCCCACTAAATCGGCTAGCTTACCGCCGCCGACTCCCAGAAGAAAGTCAATCTGGTGTTCCTTTATTTGCTGTGAAATTTGTTCGGCGCCAAAATAACTACATTCTCCTGTGTAAGTGTGATAGAAGAATTGATACTCTGAATCTGCCAAGAATGGTAAAAATGGCTGAGCTTTTTCAAAGGATACGGTGCCATGCACCACCAAAATTCGTTGGGCGTGATATTCCTTGAAAAGTGACGGCACCGAAGCTAAGGCGCCTTCGTGGTAACGATAAAATTGCGGTCCAACTTTCACTTTTAAATCAGTTAACATGCTCCTCCTCCTTCTTAACTAACGTAACGACTGACTTCTTGCACTGCCCGTTGAGGTAAAATACCTTGCACCACGTCTTCCACATCTTGCACGCATTTTTCTCCCATCGCTTGCAGGCATTCCATGGTATAAGCGGAGGTGTGCGGCGTCATTACTACATTTTCAAACGCAAGATAAGGATGATTTTTCCGACCTGGTTCCTCTTCTAAAACATCTGTCCCAAGCCCAGCAATTTTGCCCGATTGTAAGCCGACAATCATGGCTTCTTCATCAATCAAGGCGCCTCGTGCGCTATTGGAAAGATAGACGCCGTCTTTCATCTTGGCAATTTCCGCCGAGCCAATCATGTGATAACTTTCTTCAGTTAAATTGGCACATAAACAAATGATGTCAGCTGAAGCTAGCAACGTATCTAAGTCTACTTTTTTGGCTCCATAACTTTGCAGATAAGTGGCGGATTTATAGGGATCATACGCTAACACGTCACAGCGAAATCCGTTTCGTAACGTCTCCACGACACAACTTCCTGTGTTCCCAACACCAATGACACCCACAGTTTTGTTAAATAACGTCCGACCGACAAAATTCGCTCGTTTTTCCCATTGATCTGCTTTAACGCTGGCATCTGCAGCCACGGTTTGCCGTAAAACAGCTAGCAAATTTGTGACATTGTTTTCCGCCACGGCATCTCGTTCTACTAAAGCTGGGATGATGGAAACAATTGTGTCGTGCTGTTTTGCAGCGTCTAAATCGATGTTGTTATACCCAATACCATGGCGAGAAATCAGCAACAATTCATCTTTATGTTCAAAAAATTCTTTCGTGAAAAATGGCGTCACGCTAGCAATAATAATCGTATATCCTTGTAAACGTTCCGCTAACTCTTTGCCACCAATTTCACTGTCGACTGTAAAATGCTTCACGGTGCCTATTTTTTCTAAGCGCGTCAAGTGTTCAGGAAAAATTTGACCAAAACTACTGGAATTCACTATGGCAATTTTTTGTTTTTTTAACATGACTAAACTCCTTTACTGACTTTTTACGACTTCATGCCCGCCAAATCCTTGTCGCAAAGAAGCGACCACTTTGTTTGAAAAATGATTTGCTAGCATACTTTCATTTCGAGTAAATAAGGACAACGCCGTAGTTGGGACGGGCATCTCCAAACGCAATGCTTCTTCAATCATCCATTTGGCTTCGCCATTTGCTGCAACTTTCCCTTCTAGATTGGCTAACGTAGGATTTTCCGCAAAAACCTCTTTCGCTAAGCCCATCAAGCGAGCTTCAATAATCGAGCCGTGATTCCACACATCGGCTACTTTCTCCAACGCAAAATCATATTCGGCAGCTTCTAATAAATTGAATCCTTCGCCCATGGCTTGCATCATGACGTACTCAATCCCGTTATGCACCATTTTCAAATAGTGACCAGCTCCTGATTTCCCAGCATAAAGATACCCTTGTTCACAAGCTAAATCTTCAAAAAATGGGGTTAACACCTTGACGGCTTCAGGCGCACCGCCAACCATTAAACACGCTCCTTCCCGCGCTCCTTTGATGCCACCAGAAGTACCACAATCAATAAAATAAATTCCTTTTTCCTTAGCAAGCTGAGCATTCGCAACACTATCATGAAAATTTGAATTGCCACTATCCACAATGATATCCTCTGGTGCTAATTGCTCTACCAATTCTGCAACTAATTGATTGGTAATCTGACCAGCGGGGGTACTTAAAAAAATCACCTTCCTTTTATTAAGCGCTTTCAATAATTCCGGTAACGAATCTACAACGGAAAGCCCCTGCTCTCTAGCAGTCGCTCTTGCTTCCTTTGTCACATCAAAGCCAATAATGGGCCAGCCTTGTTCGTGAACATTTAATGCCATGTTCAAACCCATTTTCCCAAGTCCAATAAAGCCAATGTCCATTTTTCTTTCACCTGCCTCTTTTGATACTTCAATCATAAAGGATAAAAAAAATAATGTAAACGATTACACTAATTAAAAAATATTTTTTATTTTTTAGCAAAAATCTTGCCTACTCAAAAGGTAAAACGTTTTTATTTTTAAGGAGCTTTCATACAAAAAACACAAGTAAATCTCTTGGTATCACGTTCTTTTTACTGGCTACTTTCTTTAGTTGAGAGAAGTCTTTTCAAGACCCCTTCATTTTTCAGAAAAAAGATTATTTATTTTTTTTTGGCTTTTTTAAAGAATTTCTTTTTTGTGGAGAAAAAGAGAAATTGTATTTGTCCTCTTTTTCCACTATAATCAGTCTATACCAACAATGAAAAGGCATTCATTCTATTTTAAAAAATAAGATTGGAGGAACGTGTTAATGAAAAACCACTATTTGGATCAACGGATTCGGATCAAAAAACCGAATTTGAGCCTCACAGAAAAGAAAATTTCCGATTACTTTGTTCATTCTGAATCATTATTGACACAAATGACGTTAGAAAGTCTTGCCAACGAAATTGGCGTCTCCCAATCTTCCGTGTATCAATTTGTAAAAAAGATTGGCTATTCTGGGTTCCAAGAATTTAAAATTGATATCGCCAGGAATTCTAATTATCAGCCGACTTTTCAAAACGTCAATAGCGTGAATGGCGCCGATGATATTTCACCAGATGATGATAGTATTACGATTGCTAAAAAAGTCTTACAAGCCAATATTTATTCCCTCAGTAACGCCACACAGTTCTTAACAAAAGAGCTGTTAGATAACGTGTTGGCTTTGATGTACTCTGCCAAAACGCTTCACTTTTTTGGGCAAGGCGGCTCCTCGATTGTGGCTTTTGATAGTTTCCATAAATTCATTCGGACCAACTATCGGTGCAACTACATTTTTGATTACCACATGCAGTTAAGTTTTGTCACAAAATTAACCAGTGAAGATTGCGTGTTTATTTTTTCCCATTCAGGCAAAACCAAAGAATCAATCAACCTAGCACGACAAGTTAAAAAAACCAACGCAAAAATGATTACGTTAACTGGTAACAGCGGTTCAGAGTTGGCAGGCTTGTCCGACGAAGCAATTATTGTCGTCACCGAAGAAGGCTTGTTTCGTGCGGAATCCTTGGCTTCACGGATTAGTTACTTAACGGTAATGGATATTTTATACACAAATACGATGTATCACAATTTTGATCAAAATGCCGATTCCTTGAAAAAAATCCGCGACAACATTAGCACGACTAAGACCGATCCGCATTACTTGTCGTAAAGATCTGAATGGTGCTTGTTTTTGTAATATCGGTCCTCGCAAATTGGTTTTATACCGTGACTCTACATTTTATGAAGCAAGTGAACTATCATGGAGGTATTTAAAAAGCGACCAATTTTTTGGTCGCTTTTTATCTTGTGGGTAAAAATAAGTTAGAAAAAAGAACTTACATGACTACTTTCATAACCTTAAATTTTAAGATAAACAGTAGTTCACTATTTATGGAACAATAGATGACATGTATAATTATTCAATGTATTTAAGCCTTTGAGAGTGTTAAACAGTATCAACTCCACAAAGCTCCGTTCTCATTAATCTCTAGGTATTAAATTTACTATTGTAATTTTTCTCTTTCTTCCCAAATCTTTCTCCTTCGAATCGCTTCTTCAGAATAACTAGGTACAAATTGATTATCCTTTAATTCATATCCTAAAGACTCCAGAAGGATCATTGCATACTCCTGAGAAATATTCAAATTGATTGCTAATTCGTTAAGTTCCCAGTTCCCTTTATTTATAATAAACTCCCTTAGTTGCCTTGAAGATCGTATTCCTTGTTTATTTACCCAATATTCAGCTATTTTTTGAATATCTTTATATTTTAATTTATACTGCAAATTCTTCAAGTTATCTTTTACATAATCAACCGCTAATGCTAAAAAAACTTGAAACATTATATTACTAAGATTGTTTATTATTACTTCAAGAAAAGAACCTGCCCCTGCCGCTGCCCCCATACCTTTTGGTACATATATATATACGACAGAAATATCGTTTCTTATATGTCCTTTTTCCTTCAAATTCTTTAATTCTTTTAGCTTCCAATTATGTTTGACGTTATCAAAAATATCAAGAAATATCACTTCATTTTTTTCGTTAAAATAATAGTTAAGCATACTATCATAAAAATTTTGTCCTTTTATTGGATTAAGAGAAAGATAAACAAATTGGTTGATTATCTTTCCTTTAAAATTACTCATTTTATGTTCAGTACACCTCTTAGCTATATCTCTAGCTATATCTGTTATTGAATCATCATCATCCAGCTCCTTTGTTACTGTATAAAAATCATCCAGACTAAAATTTTTTAGATCAATATCTGGGGCATCGATATAAATAAATGTCATTTCCATGAATACAACTTCTCCTTTACCATATTTATTTACTTGATTCCTTTTTACAATTATCTTACATGTTAATTTTACTATTAAAAGTACTGTTACACAAAATTTTATATAAAAAATAATTAGAGTTATTACATAAACATAAGCTATTGCAACACTTCTTTAAAAACATAAAAATTATTGCCTCTTCTGTAGGTCTCTTAACTAAATTTTTTTGTACGCTACTAGTTACTTTTTTCTTTATCTTTAGATTTCGCTAAATAAAAATTTTTCCGCTCTGCTTTATTTTGCAACCCATCAATTGGTTCAAAGAAAATACTAAAAAACGCTTGGCACAAGCCAAGCGTTTTGATTCTCTCTTTACATCGAACCTTTAAAAACATCTTTATTCTTAGCAAAATAATCAACACCAGAGTAAATGGTGAAAATCAAGCAGGCATATAGCATGATTTGATCTAGTGGTAGATGAAGTGCTGAAAATGGAATGTTGTTAATGAATAGTAAAATAATTGCAACCATTTGGGTAGCTGTTTTTACTTTTCCTGGCCAAGCTGCTGCCATTACTTCGCCATGTTCGACTAATAACAACCGTAAACCAGTTACTGCCAATTCACGACAAACAATAATTGCTACAATCCAAGCGGGTACTTTGCCTTGACCAACTAAGACGATAAAGGCGGTCATCACTAGCATTTTGTCCGCTAATGGGTCCGCAAATTTTCCGAAGTTCGTCACCAAGCCTTGCGCACGGGCAATTTTGCCATCCAACCAGTCTGTAAAACTAGCAACTGCAAAAATAATCGCGCCCACTAATTGGGTAACGGCTAACGTTGTGTCGCCAAAACTAATCGTTCCCCAGTCCATCGGCACCGACACAATAATAATAAAAATCGGAATCATAAATATTCTTAAAACTGTTAATTTATTTGGTAAATTCACTTCAATTGCCCCTTCCTTCTCCTGTTCTATTTTACGTTATCTTGCTGGCAGTGTCACGAAAAAAAGAAAAGAATCTGGAATAATTGCCGTTTGACCGTTTATTCAGAAATATTCTTGCCTTTTTTTAGAAAGAGCTGGTAATAGCCTAAACCTAAATTAATCATTCCAATCAATGTGATACTGTCTAAAAATTTAGAACCATAGATAAAGTAGAAATACAGTTGTAAGCCAACAATCAAGAAGCCCATGACCAACAGAGCGATTGAAAATATGGTGATAAGATTAAATTTTTTATTAACTATTTTAAGCATTGATAACCCCTTCTCTCTTGAATTATTATTGTCGTCTTTTTAACCATTCGCTGTTAATTATAAAAGAAAAGAATCTGGAATAATTGCCGTTTGACAGTTTATCCAGATTCTTCTTACACCATTTCTAACGATACGTAATCCCTAATGTAACATCCTTACGAATTAAAACTGGCGTTTTTTCTAGTGTTAAATCGGCGCCATCGACTTGAATGGCGACGTTATTTGAGGCGCCTAGAATCAGTGTTGCATTTGCGGCATTCGCAGGTAAAGCTGTTGTTTGGGTCTCTCCTGCTTGCAGGGTGTGTTGGTACGTATAGTTGCCATCGACCATCACGCCAATCCAGCAAGAGCCTTCAGTGCCTTTAAAGGTAATGTTGATTGGACTATTCGCATCTTTAACCGTTGCAGTCACTTGATTGTTAGCATCACTCACCACAGCCACAGCTGTTTTCTTCTCTGGTTCGCTTGAAGAAGACGGCGGTGTACTACTTTGTGTGCTACTTTCTGGGGCTTGACTTGATTCTTTGGGCTTTTCCACACTGGCACTAGTTGCCGGTGTTTGAATAATCGGTTCGGCTTTTTGATCTTGCCACATAATGTACAGCACCACGACCGCAATGGCTAAACCAATTAACGAAAAGGCAATGGCTGGTAAGTTCCGCAGTAACCAACTGGATTGCTTTTCTTCGTCATGCAATTGCTTACGTGATCCTTCAAGCTCTTCATACACTGGCTTGGGTTCTTCGACAATTGCTGGTTCTTTGCCATCATAGATATCTACCAATTGATTGCCATCTAAGCCGACCGCACTTGCATATTGGCGGATAAACGCCCGCACATAAAAGGTGCCTGGTAAGGACTCAAAATCGTTTTGTTCAATAATTTCTAAATATCTTTTTTGAATTTTTGTCATTTGTTGCAGTTCATCAATTGAGATGTTCTTCTGCAATCTTGCTTCTTTTAGTGTTTCTCCAATATTTACGCTGGCCACTCGTCCATCTTCTCCAGTCTATTTTGTTAATTTATCGATTGTCTCATCAGTCTTTTTCAATTGCCAAGGAAAACATTCCCGTCCTTTAAGAATACCACAAAAGAAGCCAACTGAGGATAACAAAATTGAAAGATTTCAAAGATTTTTCTTTTTCTTAAACAGTTGGTTTATTGCTCGGTTTCTCCTTTAGGATACATGTAGAAACGGCTCAATCCTTCTTCACGAATCAAGGTCTCTGCTACTTGGCGGACGTCGGCTAATTGAATGCTTTCAATGACTTCAATCTTATCAAACAGCGTGGTTTCCCCAAACAATGATTGTGAAAATTGGTTAGCGATATACTCTAAAGAGTTTAAGGATTGGAAATATTTACCAATCATTTTTTTCTTCAATAAGGACAAATTTTCTTCCGTTAATTCTGGACTTGTTGTGGCAGATAATAAAATAGCTTCAATTCGTTCTGCTAAGACTTCTGGTTGCTCACTATCGCCGCCAATATCCGCAAAATGGAAACTGCGATCTAAATTAAAGTCATAACTAAAACTATCATCTAACAAGCCTTCATCATAAAGAGCCAAATAGTTTTGAGAGGTATTACCAAACAATAATTGTAACAACAAGTTCACGGTGACTTGATATTTCATTAAGTCACGACCCGTTGTTGGCACTTCATCTAAGCCTTTCAAGCCAACAAGCACTTTTGCCCGTGTGACTGCCATTTCAATGGCGCTCTCTTTGACAATGTCAGCAGCTGTTTCTTCAGGAAAATGCCGACGAATAGGTTGGGCGGCAGGAAACTCTTTCGCCGCTTGGTTTTCACGAATGAAGGCCATTAACGCTTCAGGGTCCATTTTCCCTACCACGAATAAGGTCATATTACTTGGATGATAAAACGTATTGTAACATGTATACAAATCCTCTGCGGTAATCTCCGCAATACTTGCCACTGTGCCGGCAATATCAATATGCAATGGATGTTTCGGATAAAGGTTGCCTAAAATGCCAAAGAACAAGCGCCAGTTAGGATCATCTAAATACATTTGAATTTCTTGTCCAATGATGCCTTTTTCTTTTTCGACCGTTTCCTTCGTGAAATACGGCGATTGCACAAAATCAAGCAACGTTTCTAGATTTTGTGTCACTTGATCCGTCGTTGAAAACAAATAACTCGTCTTCGTAAAACTGGTAAAGGCATTCGCTGAAGCCCCTTGTTGCCCAAATTTTTGGAAGACATCGCCATCTTCTTTTTCAAACATTTTATGTTCTAAAAAGTGGGCGATTCCGTCAGGCACTTCAATCATTTCCTCTTGACCAATTGGCACGAACGTATTGTCGATGGAACCATAATCGGTCGTAAACAAGCCATACGTTTTTTGGAAATCATTTTTCGGCAATAGGTAAACTTTTAAACCATTCGCCAGTGTTTCTGTGTACAATGTTTCTTTAATTTGTGCATAGTCTTTTTTAATCATTTTCCGTTTCTCCTTCCAAAAAGAAGATCGCTTGAAGTTCCAAGCGTTTGGCCACTTCTTGGATTTCTGAAATGGTCACGGCATTAATCCGCGCAATCCATTCCTCCGCCGTTAGCATCGTCTGCGGCATTAATTGGTTCAAGTATTCTTTTTCCAGCCACGCGCCTGCATTATCTAACGCTAAGATATACTGATTTTTTAACATTGCTTTCGTTTGTTCAATTTCTAATTCGCTAATCTTACCTAAGCGAATATTTTCCAATTCTGTCGAAATCAAACGCAAGACCTGATTCCGATTTTTGCCATCGATTCCTGTTTGAACCGTCATGAAGCCACGGAAAGTGTCGATACTACTAGAAGCATAATACGCTAAATGCTCTTTCTCACGGACATTCATAAATAATTTAGAATGCGGGAAACCGCCAAAAATCCCATTAAACACTTGCAACGCAAAATAATAGCTATCGCCATAATAAATATCCGTGTTGTAAGCCAAGTTTAATTTTGATTGGGCTAACACCTCACGCTCGGTCCGCTCTTCAATCACATTGCGAATTGGTTGATTGTAGAAAATCGCGGCTTTGCCTTCTTCACGAGGCGTAAACGGTAATTGCTTGAATAACGGCACTAGCTCCGCCTCATTGACATCACCTAAAACAAAAATATCCACTTGATCTTCCGCCAGCATTTTTTGATAATATGCCGCTAATGACGCCGCAGTTTCCTCAGCTAACGCCGCAACGGTCCCGAAACTAGGGATTTTTTGATCCTCCGATTGATTGAAATAGACACTTTGAAGCGCCAAAGAAGCATAGGTTTGCTTATCCTCCACAATACTTTCCAAGTACGCTTTCAAATTCTCTTTCTCCCGTTGGAAGGTTTCCGCCTCAAATTGACCTGCTTGAATATTGGGGGCAAAAATAATTTCCTTCAAAAAGTCCACCGCTTCGGCGAGAACCTGACTATCCTGTAAATAATGATCATTGACAATGTTCATAGAAATATTAAACCAATGTTGATTGCCTTTTTTGGAAACGCCAATCCCGAAGCTGGCGCCGTAAAGTTCCGCCAAACGCTCACTTAATTTGACTTGATTCGGGTAATTCAAGCTGTTGGTTTCCATCAAACTGGACAACAGCGTTCTTTTTGTAATGGTTTCATGATTTAATCGTGTATTAAAGCGGACTAAAAGACGCACCGTTTTATATTTTTCTGTAGGAATGACGTGTAAATTCACGCCTTTAACTAATTGAACAGACATTGCCGCATCGCTCCTTCATTTGCTTCATCTTACCTAAAGAATGCTGTGAAATATATGTATCGCGTAAATTCTAAAGCATTTTTTAATGTTTTTTCCAATAGCTCCATTATAACACAGCTTCAGGTGCTTTCTGAATGATAAGAGTTTTTCAGTTCAAATTTTCAAGAAGATTCGGTATACTGTTTTTAAAGTGAGGAGGGAAAAAAGAATGATTAAAGAATTTAAAGAGTTTATCATGCGCGGGAGTGTCTTAGACCTAGCCGTTGGTGTTGTCATTGGTAGTGCGTTTACAGCGATTGTGACACAAGTGGTGGAAGGCTTGATTACCCCGTTGATTAGTCTAATTTTTGTCTTGACGACTGGGAAAAAGAGTGCCGACGATGCATTGGGTGCCCTTGTTTATAAAGTCGAAGGCGTTGAATTCAATATTGGTAGCGTGATTAGTGCACTTATTACATTTTTAATTACGGCCTTCGTCCTCTTCTTGATTGTCAAAGCGGCCAACAAAATGAAAAACCGCGGCAAAAAAGAAGAAGCGGCAGAAGAAGAAGTGGTACCAACGAGCGAAGATTACTTAAAAGAAATTCGCGACTTATTAGCGGCGCAAACACCGCCTGCTGAAACTGTCAAAACAGACAGCACCTTCACAGAAAAATAAGCAAAAAGTCATCCTGAGGGGATGACTTTTTTGTTTGGACTTAGATAGATGGTCCTGCGACGAGGTTCCAGGTGATGTTGCCTGTGTAGTTTCCTGCTTTGATATCATAGGCTGAAGTAGTGATAGTTAACGACGTATCCCACATCCCAATTTTCCATAAACCTTGTCCATTTCCTGCGGTAGCATTAGCTAACAACTTCGCATCCCCACCTAAATCCATTGTCCAATTATCACTAATTGGTATTGTAGGTGATGTTGCCAGAGTTAAACCACGAGAAGTAAATTCATTCGTTGTTTCATCATATATTAAGACATTAGAATATACTTGACGAACTGAGATGGTTCCTTTAAGACTCTCGCTTCCTTGAGTCAAACCACTTGATTGAGCAGTTAGGTGCCAACCTTCCTTAGTCCCTCTCAGATCACCAACACCTACTCCTTCCCTATCTTCTCCATTTAAATGATCTGCTTTATTAGGAATTGATTTTGTTAAATCATCTGAAATAGATAAAGTACCAAAGTCGAATTCTCTTGGAATAAAAAGTAAATCAAAATTACTATTCGAACCTTCTGGATCAGGATCAACTGAATTACCGTCTTTAGAATTCCCATCTGGCAATGTTCCCCCATCAAACTCCACCTGCACCGGCGTATTCCCTGTCGTCACCGCCTGCGCTGAAAGGGGAGCCAAACTAGCGCCTACTACGGCGCTACCAATCAATAAACTTGCCACGATTTTCTTTTTCATCTATGTACGCTCCTTTGCTTTCAATTCGTCTATCAAGTACAGAACAGCAAAGTAACGATTGCTGTTCTGTACTTGATTCTTTTATTTCTTGTATTTAGATTGATGGTCCTGCGACGAGGTTCCAGGTGATGTTGCCTGTGTAGGCGCCTTTTTTCAGTTGTTGATAAGGGGTTGTTATATTTAAAGTTGGGACTCTAAAGGCACCTGACCACATTCCTTGACCTTTACCTACTCCTGCTGTAATTAATGTGGTTGCTCCTCCACCCATCTTCATGCTGGTTCCGATAAAATCAGGAGCAGTAGGATCATCTGCAATATTAACACCATTTAAAATCGATGTTGATATAAATGCTCCTGGAGTTGGACCAGTAGTCTTATATTCAGTATAATATCCGTTAAATTCAAAGTTAAGAGAGCCATCCAAAATATCTGTTCCATTTTTCATTTGCCCCAGTTCGCCAGTTAGATGCCAACCTTCTTTGGTTCCACGTAAATCACCAACAGAGACTTCTTTTATTGGTGATGTAGCTATCTTAATGCTTGATAAATCTTCACCAATCTTAGTATTAGAAAAATCAAATCTTTTAGGAATAGTTAAAATATCAAAATCGCCATTTGATGTTGTTAGGTCTGGATCTGTATTAGGACCATTATTATTATCTTGGTCTGGTAGTACACCCCCACCAAACTCCACCTGCACCGGCGTATTCCCTGTCGTCACCGCCTGTGCTGAAAGCGGCGCCAAACTTGCGCCAACTACGGCACTACCAACCAATAAACTTGCCATTATTTTCTTTTTCATATGTACATCTTCTTTAACATTCTGAATTTCCAGTGCGCCCTAGTTGTTTCTTTGGCGCTGCTGAAGCTATGGCTTTATTATACAAGATTCCCCCTTGTCTGTGATTTTAAATATTGAACAGTTCTTGCAAAAAAACAACATTTCCTTTAAAAGCAACGTTTTCCCTTAGTTTAAAGGCTTTTTTTCAACACTTATTGATATTTTTGGCTGTTATTTAATGGTTTTTCCGAGAAAACACTTTAATAAACAACGAGAAAACGTCACAAAGTAGAGGTTAAACTCTAACTTTGTGACGTTTTCTCCTAAAATCTTATACATTTATTCGCAGTTACAGCGAAAAAACCGTAATTTTTTATTTAATGACAGCCGTTTTTATATTTGTTCGTCACTAAGACTTACAATTTACGGCGACGAGCGAATTCCACAAACTTAAATTTGTTTAAGCGGTGACGAGATTCCGTATAGCCAAAACAGCGGGTATCTTCCAAGTTCATGATACTGCGGACCACGACAACATGATTGCCTTCCACTTCACCAATCAGCTGCTTGTCCATCTCTGTGAGCGGTTCCACGGTAATTTCTTTCTGGGCGTAACTAATCGCCAAGCCAAGGTCGTTTTCAAGATAATCGAAAATCGAATCTTCGGCACGGTGTTTCGGCAGTTCTGGGACAATCTCTTTAATCAAGTAATCAATATCTAAAATATCGACTTCCCCTTCAATCTCCCGTTGCCGAACTAAGCGCCACACAGGGGCCCCTTCCCTCCAACCAGTCAACTGAGCCAAGTTGCGCTCCACAGGAATTTCTTCTAAGGAAACCACATGAGTATGACTTTCAATATGTTGCGTTTGTTGTAACTCCTTGTAACTGGTCACCCCTGAAATAGGAAAATTAAACTTTTTAAAGTTGAGCACAATCGAGCCTTTGCCTTGTTTTTTCTGAATGTAGCCAGCGTTAATTAGTAAATTCAAGGCTTTCCGAATTGTTTCACGGGAAACATTGTAGGTTTCCACTAATTGATTTTCACTAGGTAATAAATCGCCTGGCTGATAGTCGCCTTGGACAATTTGTTGTTCTAATTCTAAAAATATGTCATGAAACTTGTTCATGCCGATCCTCCTCTACCAACAATTTCTTTTCTAAAAGCATAGCATATTCCCTCCGAAAAACCTAGAGCTGGTCAGAAAAATCCCCCGCACTTTCTGCCTTGCTTACGCCACAAACTCCCCCAGCCAAACCACTGCTTGACCGCCTTTTTTTCGGACCCAGCGTAGTCTGTTGCTGCCCCCTTCTGGAAAAGTTTTCCCAAGAATCTGGGGAAAATCCTTGTAATTCTGATTCGTTCATACTATACTGTAGTCAAACACAACATGTCTATACAAGTTTACGAGGAGGCGCCAAACATGACCATTTTAGAATTAACATTCGCAACGAACCAACTAACGACGACTTTTTTTAACCATAAATTGGAACCGCTTCACCAAAAAACGTTCCCTTTTGAAGCCTTGACTATCGAAGAAACGGTTCCTGAGCTGTGCCAATTGATTTTGGCAGAGGCTACGCCGATTCTGGGGGGGATTGTGGCTGATTTTCCAGCGGATTTCTTTTCGCCAGAGGAAACGTTGGCGCTGGTTCCGCAAGCGGTGATTCAAGCATTCGCGGAACAGTTGAACACGCCACTTTTAACGGCAGCCGAACAAGCGGCGGCACCGAATCTGCTGGCAGCATTTGAAGAAAAACGGCAGTATTTGGCTTGGCATTTAGATTATTATGGCTACGTGCCTGGGAAAAATGAATATGCGGTGGAGTCCCTGTTAACTGTCGGCAATGGCTTTTTAGGCTTGCGCGGCACGACACCTGAGATGACGATTTCTGATGATCATTATCCAGCAACCTACATTGCGGGGCTTTATAATACAGCGGCTTCGGAAGTTGCGGGTCAAGTAGTGGAAAATGAAGATTTCGTCAATGCTCCTGACAACCAACACATCGCTTTAAAAATTGGCGATGCCACTGACTGGTTAACGATTTCCCCAGACACGCTACAACAATTACACCGTCAATTGAACTTGAAAACGGGATTGTTTGTCGCAGAAATGATTTTGAAAGATGCGGACAATCAGCAAATTAAATTAACGACGAAAAAAATCGCCAATATGGCACAGCCGAATGACTATCATCTGCAATATACGTTTGAGCCGTTAAACTTTTCGGCCCCGATTACTTTGAAAACCGTCACGGATGGCAGTGTCTACAACTATAACGTGGCGCGGTATCGTAACTTAACAGCCAAACATTTTCAGGTGACAGCATTAAGCGCGCAGGAAAACAAAACCGTGATTGAGGTTTGTACCAATCAATCCAACTTAAGCGTCCGAGAAACGGCCTTGATAACCGGTGATTTTTTTGAAAAAGAAGCCATTATGATTCAAGAAGAAGCGGAAAAAATCGCCCAAGTGGTGACCGTGATGGCGCACCAAGGAACGCGCTATACGCTAGAAAAACAAGTCTTTGTGCAAGCCAGCCACGCCGAACAAAGTTGGCAAGTACCGTTTACGCCGAAGGACTCTTTTGCGGCCGCCGCTCAGGAAAGCGCCCGCGCTTGGCAAACTCTTTGGCAACAAGCCAACATTACTGTGACAGGCGATTTGATGTCTCAAAAACTTTTACGGATTCACAGTTATCACTTGCTGGCTTCGGCTTCGCCTTTTAGTAACCAAGCCCAAGCATTGGACGTCTCGATTACCGCCCGAGGCTTGCATGGTGAAGCGTATCGTGGACATATTTTCTGGGATGAAATTTTTATTTTACCTTTTTATATTCAACATTATCCTGACACAGCGAAACAATTGTTGCTGTACCGCTACCACCGATTAGAGAAGGCGAAGGAAAATGCGGCGGCCAGCCAGTATCGTGGCGCAATGTATCCGTGGCAATCAGGGCGTGATGGGCGTGAAACCACGCAAAAACTTCACTTAAATCCGTTGAATGGACATTGGGGCGAAGATCATAGTATTCTGCAACGACATGTGTCCTTAGCGATTGCTTACAATGCTTGGTTGTATTGGCATAGTACACAGGATCATGAATTTATGAAACAATATGGCGGCGAAATGTTGTTAGAAATCGCTCAATTTTGGAACAGCGCTGCGACGTTAGATGACGCAACAGGACGGTTCTTTATTGATAAAGTGATGGGACCTGATGAGTTTCACGAGGGCTATCCAGACCAAGCGGAAAGCGGCTTGAAAAACAACGCCTATACGAATTTGATGGTGGTTTGGCTATTCGAAGAATTAACCAACATTTTGGCACTTTTCTCTGAGGAAGAACAGGCACAACTTTTTGCCAAAACGCAGACCTCTTCGGCTGATCTAGCCCGCATGCAGCAAATTCAAAATTCACTGGAAATTGAAGTTAATTCTGACGGCATTATTGCGCAATATGAAGGGTATTTCGGCTTAAAAGAGATTGACTGGGCGGCGATGAAAGAGAAATACGGCAATATTTACCGCATGGATCGAATTTTAAAAGCCGAAGGAGAATCCCCCGATGATTACAAAGTGGCGAAACAAGCCGACACGTTAATGTTGTTCTACAACTTAGACAAAACTCGGGTGGATCAAATTTTAGAAGATCTAGGGTATCAATTGCCTGCGGATTATTTGGAAAAAAATCTTTTATATTATCTAAAACGGACGTCTCATGGTTCGACTTTGTCACGAATTGTTCATGCCCAATTGGCAGAAATGGCGCAATTCCATGAGCTGTCTTGGCAACTTTATCAAGAAGCGTTGTATTCCGATTATCGTGACATTCAAGGTGGTACGACCGCTGAAGGGATTCATACAGGGGTCATGGCTGCGACGATCCACGTTACTTTAGCGACGTATGCAGGCGTTGACACGCGCCAAAACGAGTTATCAATTTGTCCAAATTTACCTGAACATTGGCAAGCGCTGGCCTTCCAGTTTATTCATCAAGGCGTGACGTATCAATTTTCATTAACACAAACCAGTGTCACGATTACAGCAGATAAAGACACACAATTATTGGTTCAGGGCGCGTTGATTCCGTTAACCGCCGAACGACCAAAAGAAGTACATTATCAATAAAGGAGCGAACCACAATGACGATTGGATTTATTTTTGATTTGGATGGTGTCATTACTGACACCGCCAAATTTCATTATCAAGCTTGGAAAGCATTGGCCGATTCGCTAGGCATTTCCATTGACGAAACCTTCAACGAAACATTAAAAGGCATTAGTCGGATGGATTCCTTGGACCGCATTTTAGCCCATGGCCACCGTGAAAATGCGTTTACTCCAGCAGAAAAAGAAGCCTTAGCTCAGCAAAAAAATGACCACTACGTTCAATTATTAGAACATTTAACGACAGAAGATGTTTTACCTGGTGTCGTGCCATTGCTACAGCAAGCCCAAGCACGTCACATTCCCTGTGCCGTGGCTTCGGCTTCAAAAAACGCGCCCCTGATTTTGGAAAAATTAGGCGTGCGCGCGTACTTCGCCACAATTGTCGATCCCGACTCGTTAAGCAAAGGCAAACCTGATCCTGAAATCTTTTTAGCCGCCGCTGACAGTATTGGCGTGCTACCGCAAAACGCCATTGGCTTTGAGGATGCACAATCAGGCATTGACGGCTTGAAAGCCGCGGGCATCTATGCCGTCGGCTTGTCGGCCAGCCAACCCTTAATCGGAGCCGACATGCAAGTTTCTGAAATGACTGAACTAAGCGTTGATGCACTGCTCAATCGCTAAAGAAGGACAAGAACCTTTAGCAGCAGGCACCTCTTTTCATCTACATTGTATCTATGCTAGAATGTAGATGAAAAGAGAGAGATGCGTCAACATACCTCTCTAGTGTAGAGCCGTTTGAGACGGTGACCATGTTAATTATTTAAAAATAACCGTGCTTGGTCAAAGTAAACGGTTATTTTTTATTGTCATTTTTAACAGCTTTTTAGTTTCCAAGGACCAATACTTTACTATTAGCAACGAAGTTCACGGTCCTTTGTGCTTGTCTCCACGTTCATTTCTTTTGCTTATTGTTTAAATCCTACTAACGGAAAAATGAAATCAACGAATTTTATCCCCGCATAAAAACATAGGGCAAACATCAAAATCTTAATTAAGATTTTGACAATTGGTCGTTCAGTTATCTTTTTCATTTGTATACTCCTTTCCAATATTTTTAAAGCTCCAACCTTTTTAATCTTTTTGACATCTATATTTTATCTAATTATAATAAAACTCACAATAGAGGAAGCATCATTTTTTCATTTCCTTTTTATTCCTTGATTAGTAGTTCAATTTGTAAACATATCATTCTGACAAAATAGAAAAGGAGGTTGTTATAGTATCGAAACAAAATTATCTACAAAGAAAAAAACACTTCTTTATCTCCTGTTCACTTTTTTGACAGCCCTACCCAGCATAGAAGCATTAACTGGAATGAGCTTAATAGCTATAAAAAATAACGAAAAAGCCTTGATTATCTTTGATAGTGTACTATCTTTAATTATTATTATCGTGCTGTCAGTTTTCTATAAAAAAATAGTAAAGAAAAAAAAGCAAGCTATCTTTAAAAGTCTATTACTAGCTACTGGCATGTTCTTATTTTCTATTATTCTAAATTTACTTTTCTCACGCATTCCTACTCCAGAAAATCAACATTATATTAATGAAGTCCGAAATGTAGCACCTGTTTTAATGGCCCTTCATACTAGACTCTTTTCACCTATAATAGAAGAACTCCTGACTCGTGGCATTTTTATGAACTTATTTTTTATAAAAAACACCTCTCGAAGTGTCTTATGTAAAATATTTTTTTCTGGTCTTTTTTTTGGTCTTAGCCATGGACTATTACCATCAATTTCCATGCTTTTTTATTGTGGAATGGGCTGGGTTTTAGCCTCTACCTATTATTTCTGTAATAACAATCTCACGTATCCTCTTGCGATTCATTTGCTATTAAATAATTTATAATACACAAAAAACCCGCCCACATCAGAAAAATGATGTGGGCGGGTTTTATAATTATTTATTTTTTGTTTCAAATAACGGACTAACTGGTTTGTTTTCGTGGATACGTTTAATCGCATCTCCGATTAATTCACCAACGCTGACTTCGTCAATTTTAGCAATTTTACGATCATCAGATAGGTAAATAGAGTCTGTTACAACTAAGCGTTCAATTGCTGAATCTTCAATACGTTGTAAGGCTGGTCCTGATAAAACGGGATGTGTACAAGAAGCGTAAACGTCTTTTGCTCCGGCTTCTTTCAATGCGTTTGCAGCAAGAGAAATTGTCCCCGCTGTGTCAATCATGTCATCAATTAAGACACATGTTTTGCCTTCCACATGACCAATGATATTCATTACTTCTGCTACGTTCGCTTTTGGACGACGTTTGTCAATGATCGCAATTGGTGCTTTTAAGAATTCTGCCAATTTACGCGCACGCGTTACACCACCATGGTCAGGGGAAACAACAACGACGTCATCGCCTTGAATGCCGTGTTCGATGAAGTAATCGGCAATTAATGGTGCACCCATCAAATGATCCACTGGAATATCAAAGAATCCTTGAATTTGGACCGCATGTAAGTCCAATGTCAACATTCTTGTTGCACCAGCTTTTTCAATCATGTTTGCAACAAGTTTAGCAGTGATTGGTTCCCGGGCACGTGCTTTACGGTCTTGACGTGCATACCCATAATAAGGCATAACCACGTTAATTGTTTTAGCACTCGCACGTTTTAACGCATCAATCATGATTAATAGTTCCATTAAGTTATCGTTAACAGGGCTACTTGTTGATTGAATGACGTAAACATGTGCGCCACGAATACTTTCTTCAATATTCACTTGAATTTCGCCATCACTAAATTGTGTTACAGAGCACTTTCCTAGCTCCACACCCACAGCATCCGCAATTTTTTCTGCTAAGGGACGATTAGAGTTCAAAGAAAAGATTTTCAATCTTGGATCAAAATAATGTTTCGACATTAGAACCTCCACTTTCTATTTCAGCCAATTCGTTAAAACTGAACAATACTTTCCTTCTAAAATAATAGTAGTCCTAGCCAAATAAATCAAGAGATTTTCTGTATTTCATACAAGATATTCATCAAAAGTCGCTTTCTTCTAACTATTTTATCGTATTTGTCTAAAAAATGAGGATTATTTGAATAAAGAAAGGTACTCGCCATAGCCTTCTTTTTCTAAATCTGCCACTGGCACAAATCTCAAAGCTGCCGCATTAATGCAATAACGTAAGCCGCCTTCTTGGAGTGGGCCATCAGTGAAAACATGCCCTAAATGTGAATCCGCTTCTTGACTGCGAACTTCTACTCGGTGCATGCCGTGACTAAAATCAGCTTTTTCTTTGACGCCACGTTTTTCAATTGGTTTGGTAAAGGATGGCCAGCCGCAACCAGCATCGTATTTGTCCAGGGAGCTAAACAACGGTTCGCCACTAACAATGTCTACATAGATTCCGTCTTGGTAAAAGTCATCATATTCTCCTGAAAAAGGGCGTTCTGTTGCGTTTTCTTGTGTGACGGCATATTGAAGATCCGTCAAGGTTTGTTTTAATTCTTCTTCTGTTGGTTTTGTCATTCTGTCCACTCCTTTTCTTCTGTTCAATTTATTGGGTTCAATGATACCACGTTTGCCAAACAGGCACCTAATAGTTTGCATAGTAAAAGACAGTCCTTTCTCTTTTTGACGAATGAAAAGGACTGTCTTTTATTAGTTGAATTCTTTTAGTAGTCGGGCTACTTTGGCAATTGGTAAACCCATAATGGCGTAATAATCGCCAGCGATTGCTTCAATTAGTAATGCTCCTTGTCCTTGGATACCATAAGCGCCTGCTTTGTCGGCATATTCTGCGGTGTCTAAGTAAGCATGGATTTCCGTGTCTGTCAGTGGATAAAACGTTACGGTTGAATGAACTGTCGCGGAGCGCTCTTTTTCTCCTTGTTTCAACGTCACACTTGTATACACGTCATGTGTTTTGCCACTTAGGAGGCGCAACATGCGATAGCCGTCTTCCCGAGAAGTCGGTTTGCCGAGGATCTCTCCCGCCAATGCCACAATTGTATCGCAGCCAATGACTAGTGCTTCGGGGGATTGCTCTGCTATAGCCGCTGCTTTTTGGGCAGCCATTTGCGCCACATATTCTGCTGGTAAGCCGTCTTTGCCAACAGTTTCATCGATATCGGCTGGTGCAATCGTAAAAGTTGGGACCACACGCTTTAATAACTCCTGACGGCGAGGAGATTGGGATGCTAAAATAATTTGCATAAAATGATGACGCCTCGTTTCTTTTTAATGGGGGTCTTGAATGCGTTTAAACATTCGTTCCATATCTGAATTCGTAAAATGAATCAGCACCGGACGTCCATGCGGACAATTAAACGGATTTTCGCACAAGGCTAAATCTTTTAATAGCACGCGTGCTTGTTGCTCATTGAGGTAATGATTGGCTTTGATGGATCGCTTACAGCTCATCATAATGGCAGTTGCTTCACGGAATTTTTTCACGCTGACCGAGCCAGTTGTTAGCAACATGTCAATCATCTCGCGAACAATGCTTTCCTCTTCGCCTGCAGGATACCAAGTTGGGTGCGCCCGCACAATGAAACTATTTTGTCCAAAGTCTTCCAAATGGATGCCGACTTCCGCAAGGGTTTCTTTCTGCTCTTTAATTTTCAAGGCATCGCTATTTGGATAATCAATAACGATTGGTACCAATAGTTCTTGTAAATCATCACTGACTTCGCCAATTTTTTCACGGAAGTACTCGTATTTAATTCGTTCTTGGGCAGCGTGTTGGTCGATAATAAACAGGCCATCTTTGCTTTGTGCGAATAAATAAGTTCCGTGCATTTGACCGAAGTATTCTAGCTCAGGAAAACGTTCTATCGGTCGTTCTTCTTCCAACTTGTTCAGGGCTTGTTTCAGTTCTCTTTGACTCGCAGCGCTATTGGCATCGAATTCTGGGTGAAGTTTCATTTCTTCTTGGAAAACCTCGTCAGCAGCCTCTGATGAACGCAGAGAAGGTTCTGAATCAGATACTTCAGTTATTTTCGTTTCTTCGGCTATTACCTGTTGCTCATTACTAGCTGTTTCCCAATGATTTTCGGAATCAACAGTTGCCGAAGAGGTTTCGTAAGCTGACGTTTCTTCCGCTACACTCGTTGATTCTGGCACTGGCGGCGCAAATGGGTCGTCCATTGGGTCCACTGCTCTTTCTGTCTGGTTGACAGCTTCAGGGGCGCTTGAGACTGGTGTTTCGTCTGTCGCATGTTCCGCATAGAAGCGACCCGTTGCGGGATTATAGCTTAAGCTGCCCGGTCGTTGTTTTACCGCAGGTTGTTCAGTCGATAGAGGAATTTCCATTTGTTCGGCTTTAGGTTCTGGCGGTAGTTTCTTTTTAAAACGCAAATTGTCTGCCGCATTGGGAATCAACTGTTCTTGGCTCAACACTTCTTGAATCGCCTGTTCAATTAATGCCATTAAATCTTTTTCTTTACTTAAACGAACTTCTTGCTTAGTAGGATGGACATTGACATCGACTAACAGCGGATCCATTTCAATTTCTAACACAGCAATTGGAAAACGCCCCACCATTAGTTTCGAACCATAGCCGGCTACAATTGCTTTATTTAACGCGAAATTTTTAATATAACGACCATTGATAATCGTTGATAAATAGTTACGGCTGGCCCGTGTGACTTCTGGCAATGAAACATACCCTGTCAAAGTAAAATCAAGGTCTTTTCCTTCAATTTTCAACATTTTCTTTGCGGTGCTAATGCCATAAATCCCGGCAATCGTTTGTTTTAAATCACCATTGCCTGTTGTACTCATCATTTTGTGGCCGTCATGAACTAAGCGAAAAGCGACTTTAGGGTGACTTAACGCCAGACGATTGACAATGTCACCGATATTGGCCAATTCCGTTTGGATCGTTTTGACGTATTTCAAACGAGCGGGCGTATTATAAAATAAATTAGAAACGGTCATTTTTGTGCCTTTACGGAGGGCTGCTGGTCGGTTTTCTTCGACCTTGCCCCCTTTTAGAATCACATAGCTGCCTTCTTCTTCCTCAGCTGTGGCAGTTTCGACAATCATTTCAGAAACTGAGGCAATACTTGGTAAGGCTTCGCCTCGGAACCCCAAGCTGCGAATTCGGAACAAATCATCTCTTGTATGAATTTTGCTTGTGGCATGGCGTTTGAAGGCATTCAGTACATCTTCTTTGGCAATTCCTTCACCATTATCAATAATTTGAATGGTTTTCAAGCCAGCTTCTTCAATAAAAATATCAATTTGAGTGCTTCCTGCATCCAGTGCATTTTCCACCAATTCTTTGACGACAGAAGCGGGACGTTCAACAACTTCACCAGCAGCAATCTGGTTGGCTAGTTGTTCGGATAGTTCTTGAATTTTCCCCATTTCACGACCTCCTAACCGGTTCGGTTCCTAATTAGATACGTTTTTGCAATTGATGAAGCATGTTTAACGCATCTAGTGGTGTCATTTCTAATAGATTCATTTTCTTCAATGTGTCAATGACACTTAATTCTTCTGTTGAAACTTCTTTAAATAATGAAAGTTGCTCGGTTTCTTCATGGACTTCTGAAACTTCTTCATGATGAACTGAACTTGGAATCGTTGTTTCTTCCGCTTCTAAAGCGGATAAAATGGTGGCTGCTCGTTCTAAAAGCGGGCTTGGTAAACCAGCGATTTTAGCAACATGTATCCCATAGCTCTTATCAGCAGGTCCTTCCATCATTTTATGAAGAAAGACCACTTCGCCATCTTTTTCGACAGCACCCACGTGAATATTCTTCAAGCCTTTTAAGGTTTCATCTAGAACAGTTAGTTCATGATAATGTGTAGAGAATAGCGTTTTGGCTTGTACTTCACGATGGATATATTCAATGATGGCTTGCGCTAGCGCCATTCCATCATAGGTTGCCGTGCCGCGTCCTAATTCATCAAATAAAATTAGGCTGTTAGGCGTGGCGTGCCGCAGTGCTTGGTTGGCTTCCATCATTTCTACCATAAAGGTACTTTGCCCTGCAATTAGATCATCAGAGGCTCCAATCCGTGTAAAAATTTGATCGAAAATTGGCATTTCAGCACTTTCCGCTGGTACAAAACAGCCAATTTGCGCCATGACCACCGTCAAAGCCAATTGACGCATGTAGGTACTTTTCCCTGACATGTTTGGTCCAGTAATCAAGAGAATATCTGTTTCTGGGTTCATGCGGATACTGTTTGGAATGTATTCTTGATGCCCTAAAACTTTTTCCACGACTGGGTGTCGTCCTTCGACAATCGCCAAATTTTTCGTGTTACTTCTTAACGTTGGTCGAACGTATTGATACCGTTCACTAATTGTTGCAAAAGATTGTAAAACATCAACCGCACTAATGGTTTTAGCCAGTGTTTGCAACCGATCAATGTTCGTTTTCACTTGTTCTCTCACGGCCAAGAACAATTGATATTCTAGTTCAACTGATTTTTCTTCAGCTTCTAAGATTAAACGCTCTAATTCTTTTAGTTCGGGCGTAATAAAGCGCTCCGCATTAGCTAATGTTTGCTTACGCTCGTATTTTCCTTCTTCTAAATTCGCTAAATTTGACTTAGTAATTTCAATGAAATAACCAAAGACCCGATTGTAGCCAATCTTCAAGTTTTTAATCCCTGTTTCTTGGCGTTCTTTCGCTTCTAACTCCGCTAACCATTGCTTACCATTGCGCATGGCATCACGGTATTCATCTAATTGGTCGTTATAGCCGTCTTTAATAACATTTCCTTCAGTAATTTGTAAAGGGGCTTCTTCATTAATCGCCGTCGCAATCAATGCCACTAAATCTTCAACGGGGTTTAAGTCGACTAACAAATCATCCCATTCCCCTTGATTGATCCCGACAATTAACTGTCGAATCGTTGGTACTTGTTCTAAAGAGGTCCGTAATTGAATTAAATCACGCCCATTCACGCTGCCGAATGCCACGCGTCCTGCTAACCGCTCTAAATCATACACGTTAGTCAATGCTGCTTGCAAATCCAAGCGTTCAAAATAGGCATTTAATAAGGATTGCACCATTTCTTGACGCGTCTTAATTTGACGTTCCTGAATCAGCGGACGATCCAACCATTGTTTTAATAAACGGCCGCCCATAGCTGTTTTCGTTTCATCTAATAGCCACAAAAGAGTCCCTTTTTTCTGTCCTGTTCGAATCGACTGACTCAATTCTAAATTGAATTTAGAATAATGATCCATTTTCAAGAAATGATCTGGCTGATATTCCACAGCTTTCTGAATATGGGACAAGCTCCGCTTTTGGGTAACGGATAAATAAGATAATAATTTGCCTGTAATTTCAATTTCTAATGGATTAATCAGTTCATTGGTTAAAAAACTAAACTCGGCATTTTCTTCCACCGTTTCTTGTGTCGAAAAGATGATGTTTAAACGTAAACTTAAGTTCTCTTTTAACGATTCAGGAATCCCTGAGCCTAGGACCATTTCTTTTGTTTGCAACGCAGAAGCTTCGTTTAAAACGCCCTCTTCATCAGCCAAGACTGCTGTTTTTAATTCGCCTGTACTCAAATCTACATAGGCAAAACCGAACTGATTACCATCTGTTAGCACAGCGGTTAAGTAATTATTGTCTTTGGCTTCCAAGCCTTTACTATTCATCACCGTTCCTGGCGTTACCAACTGGACCACTTCTCGTTTGACCATGCCCTTGGTAGTCTTTGGATCTTCCACTTGCTCACAAATCGCTACTTTATAGCCTTGCTCAATCAACGTATCAATATAGCCTTGCGCGGCATGATAAGGAACGCCACACATAGGAATCGGATCATCCGCATTGCGGTTACGACTGGTTAACGTCAATTCTAAGATTTGCGCTGCATTGATAGCATCTTCATAAAATAATTCATAAAAATCACCTAAGCGATAAAATAAAAACGCATCCTTGTATTGGGCCTTAATGGATAAATATTGTTCCATCATGGGTGTATTTTTTGTCTTTTGTGGCATTTAATTCCCTTCCTTCTCTAGCTCTTCGTTCACGCGGTATTGAATGAGCGCCGTGACATGTTGGACTAAGTCATTGGCTTCGATCAGTTGTTCGCGGTAGGCTACAACGAGTGGGTGCTCATCAAATTCTTTTGTTTTCGCATCAGCTCGTTGAATGGCTTCTTTTTCAGCAGTTGGTTTGCCATAGTGAGCAAATTGAACCGCATCTTTTTGCGCAGCTTTAATTTCTTCCACTAATTCTGTCAGCTTTTTGTTTTTCTTTACCTTTTCTTCAATCGCTTGGTAGCGCTGAATGACTTCATCTTGTCCAATTAAATGTAACAATTTTTCTAATTCTTTATTACTTTGTGCATCTAAATTCAACGGCTCCATTTTTTTCACCTTCATCTTTCACCGGCACTTTTTCTATAAGAGCAGAAAAAGTTAACCTCTTAATGATCCGAGATTAACTTTTCTTCTATTATTCTTGAAACGGGCGATCTTCACTAATCTGAATCGGCTCAATCATCTTCGCTTGGCCCGTTTGGTCATCAATCTCTAAAATACAGGCAGATAAAATCGTCCGCCCTGTTTCGACTACCTCAAAGCGCTTCGGCAATGCTGTCATAAACTTCTCAATAATCGGTTCACGCTTCATTCCTAGAATCCCATCATAAGGACCGGTCATACCGACATCACTTAAGAAGGCTGTCCCTTTCGGTAAAATCCGAGCGTCATTTGTTTGAACATGCGTATGTGTTCCAACAACGGCTGAAACTTGGCCATCTAAAAACCAGCTCATGGCTTGTTTTTCACTCGTCGTTTCGCCATGAAAATCCACAAAAATGAGCGGTGTCCGTTTGCGAGCGATAGCTACTAACTCGGCGGCTTTCTTGAAAGGATCTTCCAATGGCACCATAAATGTGCGGGCCTGTAAATTAATCACCGCTAATTCCAATTGATTGACTTTCACAAAAACCATTCCTTGACCAGGCACATCTTCTGGAAAGTTCGCTGGACGAACCATTTTCTTCGCATCATCAATGAATTCAAAGATATCCTTGTTGTCCCACGTATGGTTACCCATCGTAACAACATCGACACCATCTTGCAAAAATTTCTTATAAATCTTGCCAGTAATTCCCCGACCAGATGCCGCATTTTCACCATTGGCAATGGTCACTTGTGGACGATATTTCTTCTTTAATTTAGGGACATACGTTGCTAAGGCTTCTCTTCCTAAAGAACCGACAACATCTCCTATAAATAATATACGCAAAAAGGTTCCTCTTCTCTTTTTAACATCTCTTGTTTATTATAGTTGTTTTCGCTTTGAAAAGAAAGTTTTGGTTTTAAAAGATTAAAAAAAGTATCTCAACGAACAATCCTTGCAATTGTTCGTTGAGACACTACACGCGATACTTATTCGCTTTTTATTTTATTTCGCATAGTCAACGGCACGTGTTTCACGGATAACCGTTACTTTGATATGTCCTGGATAATCCAAGTCATCTTCAATTTTCTTCCGAATGTCTCGAACTAAACGAACAGATTCTAAATCAGAAATTTCTTCTGGTTTCACCATGACACGAACTTCACGTCCTGCTTGAACAGCAAAACTTGAATCAACGCCTTCAAAACTATTAGAAATATTTTCTAAGTTTTCTAAGCGGCGAATGTAGTTTTCTAACGATTCACTACGTGCACCTGGACGGGCTGCAGATAACGCATCTGCGGCTGCCACTAAAACAGAAATAACTGAGGTTGCTTCCACATCACCATGATGCGAGGCAATGGCATTAATAACTACTGAATTTTCTTTATATTTCGCAGCTAATTCTGCGCCAATCTCAACGTGAGAACCTTCAATTTCATGATCCAATGCTTTCCCAATATCATGTAGTAAACCTGCACGTTTGGCTAATTGAACATCTTCGCCTAATTCGGCGGCTAAAACGCCAGCCAGTTTTGCTACTTCGATTGAGTGGTTCAAGACATTTTGACCATAACTTGTTCTGAAACGTAAACGGCCTAAAATTTTAATTAAATCAGGATGTAACGTATGAGCACCTACTTCAAAGGCTGCTTGTTCTCCGTATTCACGAATCCGTTCATCCATTTCTTTACGTGATTTTTCTACCATTTCTTCGATACGAGCGGGATGAATCCGACCATCTTGGATTAATTTTTCCAAGGTCATTCGAGCGATTTCTCGTCTGATTGGATCAAATCCGGATAACACAACCGCTTCTGGCGTATCATCAATGATTAAGTCAATCCCTGTTAATGTTTCCAATGTACGAATATTACGTCCTTCACGACCAATAATGCGACCTTTCATCTCATCATTTGGTAAAGTGACCACGGAAACAGTTGTTTCAGAAACAGAATCGGCGGCGCAACGTTGAATTGCTAGGGAAAGCAAGTTCTTCGCTTTGCGATCAGATTCTTCTTTGGCACGTTGTTCTGACTCCTTGACCATCAAGGTTAGTTCATGATTCAACTCTTCTTCTGTTGACTTCATAATAATCGATTTTGCTTCTTCTTTTGAAAGGGAAGCAATTCGTTCTAATTCTTGATGTTGCTGATTAATTAAGTTTTCTACTTCTTTTTCTCGCTCATCAATTAATTGCTGTCTAGCACCAAGTTTCTCTTCTTTTTCTTCCAGTGAGCCTTCACGTTTTTCAAGAGAGTCATCTTTACGATCCAACGTTTGTTCCCGTTGAATTAAACGATTTTCTTGAGATTTAAGTTCTAATCTGCTTTCTTTCAACTCACTTTCAATTTCTGAACGATACTTCTGGTTCTCTTCCTTAGCTTCTAGCAATGCTTCTTTTTTCAGTGTTTCTGATTCTTTCCGAGCGTTCTCGAGAATACTCGACGCTGAAATTTTTGCACCATTTATTGCTTTATCATGACGTGACTTTGCAATAACAAATCCTAAACCAAGACCGACAATCAAACCGACGATAGCGAGGAGAATATTTAAAACCATATTTCCACCTCCATACTATCTTTTTGTTAATTCATATCTTGTAGTTTTTTGATAAACTAAAATCAATTATCAATATGCCTACTTGCATATTTGTGCATACACACAATTTTATTCTAATGTTTGTCGCGAAAGGTGTCAACTTAAAAAAGCCCTTTCTTTTGGAAAGGGCAGCAAATATTAGACAACGTCACATTTTTAGGTTTCCGCCGTCACGAATTGTTTAAATTTTAGAACAAACGCCGCATAGTCTGCTGTTTGACTAAGCTGCTTGATGTGGATGGGTTCGGACATGGACAACAGTCTATTTAACAATTTAGTTCTAAACAAAAAAAGACAACACCTGTCCTGTTCAGTAAGTGTTGTCCTTCTTCTTAACGAGTCGTATTCACTCGTTATTTATTCGTCTAAGGGTAATTCTTCTTGACCTTCTGCTTCTTCTGTAATGGTTGAACCGTCACCGATGCCGTATGCATCACGGACCAATTTAGACACTTCTGCCATCATTTCAGGATGATCCGCCATGTATTGTTTGGCATTTTCACGGCCTTGGCCAATTCGTTCTTCTTTGTAGCCATACCAAGCACCACTTTTACTGATAAGGTCTTTTTCCACAGCCATATCTAGTAATTCGCCTTCTTGGGAAATACCTTGGCCATACATGATATCAACTTCTGCCACTTTAAATGGTGGCGCCACTTTGTTTTTAACGACTTTAATTTTTGTGCGGTTACCGACGATGTCTGTTCCTTGTTTTAACTGTTCTGCACGACGGACTTCTAGACGAACCGTTGCGTAGAATTTCAATGCACGTCCACCAGGAGTTGTTTCAGGATTTCCGAACATCACGCCAACTTTTTCACGAATTTGGTTAATGAAAATAGCAATTGTTTTTGTCTTATTAATTGAGCCTGATAATTTACGTAGTGCTTGAGACATTAGTCGAGCTTGTAAGCCGACATGGCTCGCTCCCATCTCACCATCAATCTCTGCACGAGGAACTAACGCAGCAACCGAGTCGATGACAACGATGTCAATCGCACCACTTGAAACTAAGGCATCGGCAATCTCTAAGCCTTGCTCGCCCGTATCTGGTTGAGATAAAAGTAATTCATCGATGTTAACGCCTAGTTTCTCCGCATATTGAGGATCCAATGCATGCTCAGCATCGATAAAAGCGGCTGTTCCACCATTTCGTTGCACTTCTGCAATTGCGTGTAAAGAAACAGTTGTTTTACCTGAACTCTCAGGACCATATACTTCAATAATTCGGCCACGTGGATACCCACCTACGCCCAATGCAACATCTAACGCTAAAGAACCACTAGGGATGGTTGAAATTTTTTGATCAGCTTTTTCGCCTAATTTCATAATAGAGCCTTTCCCAAAGTTCTTTTCAATTTTTTTCAGTGCGGCATCTAAAGCCACTTTACGATCATCTGCCAATGGATAATCCTCCTTTAATTTATATAAACTTATTTTTCATTTCCTGTTAGTAGGTCTATCATATCTCTTTTGTACCAAAAAAGCAAGAAAAAACCGAACAAACATTCGCATATTTATTTTTTATTAATGATTCGGCGCCGCAAAAGATCTAACCCTCGCATAACCGCACTCTGTCTAATATAATTTCGGTCACGGTTAAAATGGAAACATTCTGCAACGGTTGGTTGGCCTTCTTCCGCCAGCCCAATCCAAACAGTGCCTGTCGGTTGACCTTCGATTGAGTCACCAGCGACCCCAGTAAATGATAAACCATAGTTAGATTTAGCTAACTGACGCGCTTTCTCTGCCATTTCTTTGGCACACGCTTCACTTACCGTGCCATGTTCTTCTAAAAGTTCATGAGAAATTCCTAAAAAGTTCTCTTTTGTTTCTTGCGAATACGTCACGAAGCCTCCCTTAAAAATCTTCGAAGCACCCGCAATTTCCCCCAGTGTACTTTGGAATAGGCCAGCGGTGAGGCTCTCAGCAGCCGTAACGGTTTGTCCGTTTTGTAATAACAAATCCACTGTTACCTTGGCTAAACTATTGTCATCCCCATACCCATAAAAATAGTCTCCCACTTTAGCTAAAACCTTTTCTTCCGTCGCTGTTAATAATTCTTCGCCAGCTACTAAGTCTTTTGTTTTAACTGTTAAACGAAGTGTCACTTCATTAGGCTTAGCATAAGGCGCAATGGTTGGATTCGTTTGGTGCGCAATCAACGATTGAATCTCGGTCACCAGCTGGGATTCACCAATGCCATAAAAACGCAAGACTCTCGAAATCAATTGTTCTTCTTGTGGAAACGCATCAATCAATAAAGGTCGTGCCGCTTGTTGGAACATCGGAATTAATTCATTGGGCGGCCCTGGTAAGAGCAAATAGCTTGTTGTCCCTTCTGTTACGAAAGAACCAACCGCTAATCCTGTCGGGTTTTGAAGAACTTGTCCACCTTCAATGGCTAACACTTGTCGTAGATTATTTTCCGTCATTGGCCGCTTAGACTGTTGGAAAAACTGGTGCAAGCGGTTCAATCCTTCTTGATCTTCTACTAATGATTTATGGAGATGTTGTGCGACAACTTGCTTGGTTAAATCGTCTTCTGTAGGTCCTAGCCCTCCACAAAGGACAATTAAATCACTTCTTTGTTCTGCTTCTGTTAGTAGCGTTTCTAAGCGGCCGCCGTTATCACCAACAACGGTCTGATAGTAAACATCGATGCCTAGCGCAGCTAACTCTTCTGATAAAAAGGTGGCGTTGGTATTCACTACTTGTCCCAGTAATAATTCTGTTCCGACTGCAATGATTTCTGCTTTCATTGATTTCCCCTTCTCTAATAACATACGTAGTTAAACTCACTTTCCATTTTAGCACAACAAAATTTTTACAAAAGAATTTGAGCTTCAGGAAATAATTTTTTTATCAGGAAATTTATTAATTATTACGAAAAAAATGTTCATTTTCTCACAATACATTGTATAATAACGTTATATCGAAAGGAGAGAAATGAATGAGTGTAGTATTAGTACTTTTGGGTCTATTAGGGTTACTTGTCAGCGGGGGACTGACTATCAAAGCATTAATTAAGAAACAACCGAAAAAACAATATGGCTATGCCGCATTAGCAAGTGCCGCTCTATTTATTGGTGGGGTTGCCACGACAGATTCTTCCCCAACGCTTTCACTTGATGCAGAGAGTATTGAAACCGATGCCAATGGCTCAGCCACCATCAAAGGCGAATACGACGGCAACAGCAAACTAACGGCCAATGGCAAGGAAGTAAAAACAAAAGACAAAACGTTTGCTTACAAAGTAAAACTGTCCGATGAAAAAACGCAAAAAATCACCTTTGTGGCTGAGAAGAAAGATACCAAAGTTGAAAAATCAGTCGAAGTCACACCATCAAAAGAATTTATTGCGAGCATCACAGATTCTGAGCAAGAATTGGCCAAAACAGAAAAAGCCTTAGCTTACGCTGAAAAACAACCTTCTCAGAAAAACTATGATGAAGCCGCAACCTTAGTATCTTCATTAAGTCAAGAATACGAGGAATACAATGATCGCCTTGAAAAAATCAAAGAAGCAGTACCTGTTGATGAAGCAGTTACAACTGCTGAAAAATCTAAAAGTAAAAGCGATTATCAAGCAGCTGAAAAATTAGTAGCTGCTGCCCCAGTTGGCAAAGAAGGATTTCAACAACGGTTAACGACTGTTCAAACCGCTATCGCTGAAAAAGAAAAAAATGAACAATTAGTCGCCAGTGCAACTGCCGCTGTTGAAAAAGCTGAACAAGAACCAACTAATGAAGCTTACTATAATGAAGCGATCAAACAAATTGACGCTTTAAACTCCCCAAATCAAGCTTTAACAAAACGGGTAGCCGTTGTTAAAACTCAATTAGATGCCCACAAAGAAAAACAACGAAAAGAAGCAGAAGCTCAGAAACTAGCCGCTGAAAAAGCGCAAAAAGAACAAGCCGAAGCGGCAGCAAAAGCGCAAGCTGAAGCAGAGGCGCAACAAGCCGCACAGGCGCCGGCGGAAGTCGAGACGGCTGCTGCGGAAGCACCAAGCGGTAACGCCTTAATTAAAGGGTCACGTAATGGAATTTATCATGTACCTGGAAGTAGATATTATAATAGAACTACGAATCCAGTAGCTTGGTTCTCTACTGTTGAAGAAGCAGAAGCAGCAGGATACCGAGCACCCAAACAGTAAATACATTAGTAATAATTAATCAAACAAAAAAAAACATACTAAGATTAGAGGGTGAATTCATCGACGGGTGAATTTACCCTCTAATCTTAGTATGTTTTAATTTCTTCACTCATTCAAGTTTATAGAATACTTTGTTAAATAGATTCGTTTATATGCAAAACTTAAAAGTTTATAGCCTTTCTTTTCATACTATTTTTTGTTTTCAGATTTTTGTCACTACAATAAATTATTCTTTATAAATGGTGCCCTTATGACCTATTGGAAATATTTGTATCACAACTTTAGAATCACAAATATTAGCCAGTATTCGATAGTTTCCAATTCTATAGCGCTATTCAACAACTTCTCCATTTGCTCTTGAGAAATACCAATCTCTTTTTTCTCTTTGGAAATTTCCATTGCGTTTCGTAAGGTTTTTAAGTCAATTTCATCATCAAGAATTCTAAATGTTGTTGTTGATCAAAACATATAACTACCTCCATTCATACTTTATACTAAAAAAATACGGCCCGGTCAATACATCGTTAGTACACATAGGAGGAGCACCCCGGAACATCTGTACAGAAAATAGTGATAGTGATTACCTCTAAATCTGTAAAACGTTTATTTGAAGCAGCTTATAGAATTTTCAAGATATAAAACAAAATATATTTCTGAAACATTCATACAGAAATTAGCATGTGGTGTCCAACAGTTGTTATTGTCGAGTGGGAATAAAGAGCCAACATGATATGGATGGGGAGCGCCTATAAACCAACATCTTCCAGTTGCTAAAGAGCTTGATTTTCATAAAAAATGATATGGTTTCCTATCAAAAATCCCTTGCAAAATTAACGTTTGACAAGGGACTTTTCTTTTGTTTGCTGCTTTTTTAAGCCTTGGTTGACTGTTCCTGAATTTTATAGAGTTGAAAAACACTGTTTATTGGAATTTATATCAAACTTTTAAGTAAATTAGCTTCACTATATTATATTAAATACTCGTTACTAATGTTCGTAACCAAAATAAATTAATTGCACAGCAAAGAACATAATAAAACTCGATGATTACTTTGGCAAAACTACATTCTTTTAACAAGATTAAATTCTTCTTTTCTATCATACAATGCCACACATTGATTAAATTTATAATCATATTTAATATTAAGCATATTCTTTCTAATTAAATTATCAAAGTCTAAAATAGTTGTACAAGTTTTTTCTTCTCCACATACGCCACATCTATGTGTATTGCTTTCTCTAATCAAGTCTTTGCTTTCATCCTTATAGACTGCAGCAACAGCATTTATTCTGTTATCTGCCCTATCCTCTAAAGAGTATCTCAAGCATTACATCTCATTATATAAAGAATAATATACTTTTTGCATTTCTAACAATTGTTCGTGATTACCTTCCTCTACAACTCTACCCTTATCTAAAACAATTATCCTATCCATATTTTTTATTGTATTCAACCTATGTGCCACAATCACACTAGTTTTACAATTATTTAAAATATAATCCATTATTTTTTTTTCTGATACATTATCTAATGAGCTAGTCGGTTCATCCATAATAATTACATCTGGATTTTTTAATAAGCATCTTGCAATGGAAATCTTCTGTTTTTGACCTCCAGAAAGATTCATTCCATTTTCTGATATTATTGTATTCAATCCGAGCATATCATTATCTACCAGTTCGTTTATTCCTGTAGCAGTCAATACTTCTTTAACAACAATAGGCGATTCGTCACCTACCATCAAATTTTCCTCTAGCGTATTACCAAATACTATTGAACTTTGTGTTACATATCCAACTTTATTTCTCAAACTACTTTTATCAAAACTAGATATTTCTTCATTATTATAAATAACCTGTCCTTCACTAGGAATAAACAATCCACAAATTAGTTTTAAGAGTGTACTTTTTCCACTTCCACTTTTACCAACTATTGCAACTTTCTCTCCTTTTTTTATTTCTAAATTCACACTTGAAATTACATTCTTTTCGAATTCTGAAAAAGAAAAGTTTACATTATTCATTTTTAAATTTTCAAATCTTTCAAACTTCTTTTTACCATTAATTTCATTATAGAAATCTGTGTTTGTGACGTCTGATATTTGGTTAAGATATGATTTCAAAATTAAAATTTGAGAAATAGAACCAATCATCGTAGAAAATGGTTCAATAAAATATGCTATCAAGGTTGTAAAACCAATTAGTTGACCTAAAGACATTTGGTTCGCCTGAACTTCATGTATACCAAAAAAAAGAATAATAATAGGTAAAGTAAAAAGTAGCGTAGTAGAAATTCCGGATAACCATGCTGCTGCTTTTCCTTGTTGACTCAAACTTTTCAAACTGTTACTAAATATGTTAGACCACCTTGTAAAAAAAACCTTCTCTTTTCCTAAGGATTTTATTGTTTCCATTCCAGAAAATATTTCAACATACAAGGATTGAATTTCACTTTGGTACTCTATAACTCTTCCATTGATTTTATAATTTATTTTAGAATATGTTAGGGAATTAATTAATATTAATAAACAAAATATGATAGTAATTATTGTCAATTTACTTGAATAATTAGTTAAATAAATGAAATATACAATCATAAATAAATAATCTATGATATTTTCGATTGTATTTTTTGAAAGCATTTGCTGAACCATAGTGATTAAATTAGCTTTATAAATCATTGAACCTGATGATCTGTTCACAAAAAAATTTAACGACTTTATAAAAACTTTTTCCATAAATTTATTAGATAATTTTTTACTCCAGCTAAGTTGCAATTTCGTTAACAATAAACTATAAGAGACTGTTATCAAGTAATATATTCCTGCTATTAAAATCGTTCCCCCTATTAAAGTAGCTAAAGACAAATTTGCTAATATCTGATAATTATCTATTAACCTTTGAGTCAAAACAGGAACTATCAATGATAACATCTTAGATAAAAAAATTACAAATATCATAAGTATAATTATCGATTTTGTACTACGTAATAGACTACAAATTAACTCTTTGGTCTTGTTTTTCAAATTTATTTTAATTTCTTTTTTTCCATCATTATAATTAATTTCTTTAAACACAAGCGCATATAAGGAGAAATGTTCTTCAAATTCGTGTTTTGTGTAAACAACTTTTCCTAATTTTGGATCCATTACATAGAAATGACCTCTTTTATATTTATAAAAAACTACAAAATGGTTATTATCCCAAAAAAGAATAACTGGCTTTTTTTGATTTTTCAAATAGTCAGTATCATTTATTTTTATTCCATGATATATTAAACCAAATTTTTTCATAATATAATTCATATTCCCAAAAGTTAAACCACCTTTAGGACTTCCATATTTATCACGTAAATCATTTATAGTAACTCTAGATCCAAAAAAGTTTAAAATGCTTGTTACTACTGCTATACCACATTCACTATGCTCGTTTTGATAAACTACTTTTATATTTTTCATGAGTATTTACCTATATCTATCGAAATATTCTTCTAAACTATTACATGAAAATAACCCACTATTCTCCCAATACCTATATTCTGACAACGTTTCATTCTGTTTTGAAATAGATTTTTTCCAGTGTTGAAACGACATCTCCATACTTAAATTAGGTGAAATCTTTTGAGGATTACTTATATACTTTAGTCCTTCTCTTACAGATGCTTCTATTTCATTCTCAGAAATAGGATTACTCCTTATTGATATAATTTCTTGTACTCTAACCATTCCTAATCCATCACAAAAAGATTTCAAATAGTTGGAAGTTTGAATATGACCATTTCCATCTGACGTTACCACAGTGATACATGGTTTTTTTGCAAAATAAAACAAATGTGCTAAATGACAAAAACGATCAATGAAAAGTTTAATATCTGCAGATACATTAGCAAAATAAGTTGGACTCGCTAGAATAACAAGTGAAGCATTTTCTATCTTTGCTTTTATTTTTTTAGAATCATCTCTTTCATCTTGTTCATTTGTATCTGCTCCTTTTATAAACGCTAATCTAGGGCTATCGGAAAAATTTAGATTATAATCATAAGGAGTAATAATTTCAAACTCAAAAGAAGCATTCAAATCCTGAACCGTTTCTTTTATTCTATTTACTATGCTTAGAGTTTCACTATTTTTATCTCTTGAACCGATAATTGCTAGTATTTTTTTCATAATAATCTCCTCATAATTCATATTTTTAAACAAAAACTGACGGAACATTCTCTGGTTCTAATAGCCTAACCAAGGTATATGCAACACCAGATATGCCATTAAATAAACCAATATTATCAAACCCTTCAAACTCTCTTATTTGTATATATTCGTTTTTAATAATTTCAGAAATCATTTTGTTACCTATTTTTTTTGCATGTTCCAAATATTTATCAGAGTTTTCTAATAAATACAAATCAATATAAAATTGAATTATCCCACAATTACCATGACATAAACAGTCAGATTCCAAGTATTGATTTTTAATTTTTAATAGTAATCTTTGTTTTTCTTTATCAGATAATGCACTCTTAATATTATTTTTGTGAAGGTAAGATTGTCCCAATAGATAACCTAATATTCCATTACACCAAGATACAACATCTTCATTTTCCTGAACTAGAGAAATAGACATTCTTTCATTTAATTTTTTAATATATTCTAAATATTGCCTATCTTTGGTAACTTTATATAGTTCAACCATAGATATAAGTAAGCCTGAAATGCCATGACCTATACCAATATTTTTCATTACATTTGTATCTTTTTCAGCAAACATTATCAATTTGTTACCCAAAAAAATAGCGATTTCTAAATATTGATTATCTTTGGTTTTCTTATACACATCAATATATAATGGGATTATACCTCCATAACCTAATAACCAGTCTACTGTACCCTCACGTTCTAAAAAATTTTGAGAATTTTGCTGTAACAGGTTCAAATAATGTGTAATTCTTTCATAGTTAGTATCTTCTTTTTCGATTATAGAAAACAATTGTAAAAATGAATGAAACCCTACATAAGCACTATCTGTTTGCATAGTATCTAAAAGATCCATCGTAGTTTTCACTAAATAATCAAAATATCTTTGATATTTTACTTTTCCTGTTACTTTATATAACGATTTAAACAATGATGCAATTCCTATTAACCCATCATAAAAATTGACTTTTGAAGCACCTAAATCAAATTCATCAACTACACCATCATTTATAACCAACCAAGTCATATATTCTTCATTTTTGTCGATATAAGCTGAGTCAATTAGTTTTTCAGCTAATTTTTCAGCTATCTGTAGGTAACTATCCTCCTTACTTATTACTAAACTTGATACATCTTGTTTTACAACTCCCTCTTCACCTTTGATTTTCATCATAATAATCCCTATCTGTTTAGAAATATTTTCTGAATCAATATTTTTAATTTTATCAATTAAAAATATTCTAGGAGTATTTTCAAAAACATTTTGTATCCTAACTCCTTCTGAATTGTAGATACAATTCTCATCTAGCTTTGAAAAAAATATTGGGATATCATCAAAAACCATATCTTTATACTCTAATTGAGATATCTGTTTATTTTCATAAGGGAATGTATATAAATTTTCCAATATCTTTTCTAACTCAACAAAATCTTTTAAACAGTTTGGGTGTTTAGTAAACTCCAAAAATTGAGCATATGTGTTCGTATTTCTTGCTAATATTCTAATTGTATTATTTTCCATGCCTTCAATTAGATTCAGATATTCTTCTTTATTAACCAAAAAGAAGTCCATTACATTACTAAAACCAGCAATAATTTCTTTATAGTAATCTTGATAGTTAATAAGTTTATCCTTATAGAACACATTATTATTACTGCCTTCTAAAATGACATTCTCTAATACAAATTTTGCATTATCATTGTCTAAATTTTTTGGAACGTACATTTTTTTTCTAATTTTTGAGTTTTCCCACTAAGCCCACTAATATCAACGCTATTTCCTTCTGAATCTAATTGCATTTTCCCCGGTAGCATAATACTAGACGATACAGAATTTCTAATAACCCCCACAATTTCACTGAATATATTTTCTTGTCTTCCTTCAAGTTTTATAGGAACCGAAAACAAAGTTTCATAGTCAACTATAACAGGATACTCTCCATGAGAAATTACATTTTCAAAATGAATATCACTACCATTAGTTAAATAGATTAATGCAATTAGCTGACCATATCGTTGATAAAATCTTTCAATTTCTTCTTCATTATTACAAGGTTCTTGCTCGATAAATTGAACAAAAGTGAATGTAGAATTATACAAAGATTTTGGGATATCCATATTTAAAAATCCATTACTATAAGAAAAGAACTTTATAATTTTCTGAAAATTCTTTTCTATATATAAGTTTCTGGGTTTATAAACAATTTTTCCCAAATTAAACTCTATAATAACAACACTTTTCCCTTTTTCATGAGTATCGCCTTTTTCAAATATCAAACTTTCTACATATATTTTTTCTTCTGTATCGAAGAATGTATCTTCAATTGAATCCCATGATTGAAATAAATTATTCAGAAATTCATTCATGAAATCAATAAAATATAAGGTTGTTATACTCAATTTTCTTGTCATTACTGGATATTTTTGATACAGATTCAACAATTTTTCTTTATCATCATACAAATCTATAAAATTTATAAATCTTTCTTTTGATGTTTCACCATGAAGTCCATTGCTATTTTTAATAAAATCCATTTCTAACACAAAGACTTTTAAACTTAGATTTATTAATCGACTAGCTAAACAATCGAAAATATTTTCTATAGCTTTTTCCGATAATTTATCCTGAAAATCAACAATTAAGCCGTTCTCTAGTTTTGTTAAAAATGGTCTGATTAATTTAACATAGGTACTAGGTAAGTTATTTTGATCCTCTATAGATGCTATCAAGCTATCGAAATCAGAGTACGTCACTCTGTCACTGTAAGAATCTATTTTAAAATTTTCGTCTATACAATGGTTAAATTCCTCTAGTTTCCAATTATTGATATTTAGAATCTTACTGAAAAGTTCACTATCCACAGTTGTTTTTCTATTAAGCCATCTTTGAATGTTGCTACTATTTTTATCATCAAATATTTTGTTCTTAATTAAACTCATTCTTTCCTCTATAGTTAATGCTTTCCCCTTCTCAAAACAGTTCATAAATCCCCCTCCTAAAGTATTATGTATATAATTATTGTTTTAAAAAATGTATGGAATTAAATTCGTTGAATTTAATTCCATACATTTCAAATTCCAACAAATAGAATGAAACATATATTTTTATTTCTACTTATCAATTAAAAACACTTTATTATCTGCACTTTGTAAAAGCAGACAATGTATACGATCCTACGAATGAACTTGCAGCACTTGCTACAGTGGCAGCAGAAAGAATAATTGTAGGTGAAATTCTAGCGTTATCGTTTCCACCAGCAATAAAGTTCATTTCTTCTTTTGATAAATCTTCAAATTTTTGACCTACTAACGAGTCTAATTGTTTTTCATCCAATATAATCTCTCCCTTTCATATTAAAAACATTTTTTAGTATATGAGACAAGACCACTAACAGCTGACAAAGCTGCAGAGCCAGCCGCTGATGCAACATAACTTGTGTATGGTGTGACAGGAGTAACAATAGTCGGAGAAATTCTAGCGTTATTATTTCCTCCAGCAATAAAGTTCATCTCTTCTTTGGATAAATCTTCAAATTGCATACCAACAATTTTTTCTGCTTCCATAATACAATCCCTTCCTTTCAAAAATTATATAGCGTGTTAACACATCTTCATGTTATCATGATAATATAAAAAATAAAGTACCATTTGTTATACATTTTACATATGCAAAACATATTATACAAATGGTTAATTCTTTTATCAACGGAGGTTTTTATGAATACTGGAGAAAAAATTCGAAAATATAGAATGGAAAAAAATCTGTCTCAAGTTGAACTTTCATCAATACTATTAGTTTCTAGACAAACAATTTCGAACTGGGAGAATGGACGAACTAGACCAGAAATGGAAAATTTAGTACTAATCAGTAATTTTTTTGATGTACCATTAGAGGTTTTTCTATCAGAAGATATCTCAGAAATTAAAAAGCAACACACCGAATTTACATTTACAGCTAAAATTATATTTATAATTTTTATTTCAATTTGTGTATTGATTTCAAGTATTTTCATGTCTATAAAAATGAGTAAATATTTTCTTGTTTTTCCTTTTTTGCTATTAAATATAATTTTTGCCTGTCTATTAACATTTTTTCTTAGGCAAACACCAGAGAAATCTTATTTAAAAAAATTCAACAAGTTGAACTTCTTATTTATTATTCTCATCATGGGTTTGATTAGTTTTTTCTCTATTTATTTCTTGCTAACTCTTTTAAATTAAAATGTAAAAAACCTTTATAGTCTTTACTAAATAAAACTATTACGCTATTAATCCTTCTTATTTTTGTATATGCTACACTTGTAACGTATATATTATTATCTGAAAGGAGCAATTGAAATGAGTAACGAAGTAAAAAAAATGATTTCTTTAACTTGGATTTTATTTTTAGTATCCATCGTAACAATGATTTCCATTGGTATTACTTTTAAATTTTGGGGGTTGAAAGGATTATTGATACCTGTTTTTGAATGTAGTTTAATAGCATATATAGGTTTCAAAATTGAAATAATAAGAAGAAGAATCAACATTAAGTCCTACAATGAATTGCTAAATATTCTACATTATGATTCTCTGAAATCTACAACTTCACCCTCAAAAAAAAATTTTTTCCTTGAAAAAAACCTGCTTGCTTTTCTAATCTCTTTTGTCTTTTTCCTATTAATCATTTCGATAAGCTTTGTAATATTTTGATAAAATTAAAATAGATAATTGTTTTGTCGATTTATTTTTAATGATCTTAATCTGACTTACTGTTTTTTTGTCAGGTCAAGATCATTTACACGTATAATTTACAAAAAAGTGATTTTACTGTAGCTGTATCAATTTCCTTTTTAGCTGGCGGTGCTTTTGCCCCGATAAATAGCGGTGTCAATAAATATTGACATGAAACTAAAATTAAATATATCTAAAATACTAAACCACTTTTATAGTCAAAATCTATTCAGTGTCAAGGGCCATATAAAGATGTATGTTTTGGCTCTCTGCTATTTTTCAATATCGAGGCCCTTCGTTTCCATGTAATCTTTCATTCGATAAGATTTCTCATTGATTGATAAAATTTTAGAATGATGGATTAGATGATCAATAATCACATTCTTTACCTTTTATCCTGGAATACCTCTGTCCATTGGAACAGAGCTATATTGGATGTTAGAACCGTTGATTTTTTCTCATAACGTAAGTTAATGAGCTGGAAAAAGAAATTCGCCCTATTTTTTATACGACAACTTCACTCTAAAAACAAAAAAGACTACCTTCACTTAGTTACGTAGTCAAACAATATTGATATATCCCATATTAATCATTCTCGGTTACTATGGTCTTTTTATTTTGTAAATACTTTTTATACGCAGATTCTATGAGCTAATGTTTGATACAAATAAGTATAATGATTTAGTTTGTCCCTCAAGGTAACTTGGAAAAGAAACTCGATTGTTTTCATTGTAGTTGGTGAGGGCGGGTTAGACCTCATTGACGTTTGTCCAGACTCTGCTAGATAGGTATTTTATGCCAACGAAAGTAAAGCTTGTGCTTTCGTTAAAGCTTTTTGAGCGGAGCTTTTTTAACGGCATAACTTTTTCCCATTGAGACATCTAAAGCAAGTACATACATGATTTTCATCTCCTACACACGGTCTCGAAGCCTACCATACTTAAACCAGATTTTAAATGACAGTGAAGGAGATCATTTTTTGTTTGTACTCACAGTCCTAGAGAGTGTGGTCGGTCTTCCTTTTACAACCAACTATACGCTTAAAACAGCCCTAGAGGATACCTCTAATCTTAGTATATTTTTTGTATTAATAATTTTTTCTTTTATTGATACACACTAATTCGTTGATTTGGGTGTGCATTACTTTCCACTTCATCTAACATGGCAACGGCGTAGTCTGCGTAACTAATGTAGCTGTCACCTTGACTATTGGTTGTTAATTCTTCGCCAGCAACTTCATAATGGCCTGTCGCAGGACCATCAGCATCAAACATGGCTGCAGGACTAATATAGGTCCAGTGGATGTTTTGAGCTTCTTTCAATAAGTTTAAAGCTTCGCCCATCGCCGAAGCTAATGGCTGAATTTCTGCTGGGAATGATGGTGTATCTTTTAATTGAGTTGTGTGTTCTGGGTCCACATACAAGGTTCCAGCGCCCCCAACGACAAACAAGCGCGTTTTTTGATTGGTTAAAATCTCAATCAAATGCTGGGTAGATTTGGGGAAATCTTGCACATCAGGGAATCCTAAGGCACTAATTAATACATCAAACGCTTGAATATCTTTTGTTGTTAATTGATAAACATCTTTTTCAATGGTCGGTGTGCCATCTGTTATTTTTGAGGCATTACGAACGATGGCTGTCACGTCCATCCCACGACGTTTAGCTTCTGCTAAAAGTAATTGTCCTTCTTTTCCTGTTGCTCCTAATACTGCTACTTTCATGTAAATCATCCTTTCATTTTTAAATAGAACTAAAATAGTTACATTTAATACTTTAAAAGTAGAGAGATTACTTATCTCTCTTAACTTCTATTTCATGAATCACATCTGCTAAGGTGATGCTTTTCAATTCTTCTTCCATTTTTTGTTGCACTTTAGTAAATTCAGTTTCTAGTACCGATTGGATATTTGCCCCAACGGAACAGTTTGGATTAGGATTTTGATGAATATTGAAAATCTCTCGTTCCAATTCAACCGCTGTATAAATTTCATACAGTGAGATCTCTTCTGGTTTCTTTAATAAGGTATTTTTATTGGCTCCACGCATGGAATGAATCAAGCCGGCTTTTTTTAACTGGCTCATTAGTCGTCGAACAACGACTGGATTCGTATTCACGCTCGAAGCAATGTATTCAGAAGTCACTTGTTCTTGAGGACCTGTTTCAATCAAACTTAAAATATGAATCGCAACACTTAATTTCGTTGACATGGCCATGTCTAATCACTCCAAACCAAATGTAACGTTATTTGTTACATTTACAGAATACGCTGTTTCGTTTTATTTGTCAATGAGAAACCTCTGACTATTCAAAATAAAAATCATTTGTTGAAACAACACGGGCCCCAAACGGCATTAACGCTAATTTCGCCAATTTAAAGGACTGTTGCCCAAACGGAATACCGATGATTGTCAGACAAAGAAACAAGCCACTAATACAATGCCCAATTGCTAATGGTAGTCCACTGATAATCAGCCAAATAATGTTTACCACCAAAGATACGCCGCTATCACTATACACGACTCGCTTTTTAAACGGCCAAAAGCTCAACCCCGCTAATTTAAAACATTGTAAACCAATCGGAATACCGATAATTGTAATACACCAAATCACGCCTGCGAATAGCCAAGATAAGCCACCAAAAAAGCCGCCAAAGATGAACCATAAAATATTGCCAAGTGTTTTCATTCTTGTTCCTCTACTTTCCTCATTAAAAATTATGTATGTGAGTAAGTATACCACGAAAGCTTCTTTTTGTTTCAAACAATATTGTAAGGTCGCTGACTCGTTAAAAGACGAAGACGCTGTTTCATGATACAATGAAGAAACTAACGATAAAGGAGCAGACTTCATGGACTTACATTTAACCGTTGATCTAAAAAAAACAAAGACACTCATTGACTTAGCCGATCAGGCCCACTTAATCATTGAACAAACAACTAAATTACCGAAAAAAGAGGCAGCGATTCTTTTCTTGCTAAGAGATAACCAACTAGTTGCTTTAGGACTTGCTGAAGAAAAAGCTACATATAAAGAAGTTTCTTTTGATCACTCGATTTTATTGAAACCGACTTGGGACACAGAACTTGCCTATTTAGCGCAAGCTTTCCTAGATGATGCGAAAGAAAGTGGTTTAACATTGGAAGCAACCCCAACAACAGTCAAAATTCCGAAAAGTGCGGTAGCGACAGTGACTAACTATAAAGAAACAGTCACCTTTATCTTGGAACGTTTTGGCTACTCTCTGTTTAAAAAACCGGCGCCGAAGAAAGCCAGACCAGCCAAAGCACGCCACAAATGGACAAAAGAAGTTAGCCAAATTCCTTTTTATATTGATACTCGACAAAGCAAAGCAACTGTTTTTTGGCAAAAGCGCAATGAAATGCTTATTAAAGCTGGCGCGACAATGATGCCAGAAGCCCCTTTAAATAAAGACGGGTCTGTCGGTTTCTCCGCCAGATTTGGTGAAAAACTTCGTGATGAACGCAAGGGCCAATTTAAAGACTTTGTCACAACGGAAGATATCGTCTTAAAAAGCGTTAATGAAGTCGGCTTGTTTCTCTATTTTGCTGGAACAAACAGCTGGTTAGAGCTAGTTGATGAGAACGGCAAAACCTTAAATGAATGGACTGTGGTGGAATAAACCTTATAAAAAATGTCGCACCTGATTTTTATGATTCAGGCGCGACATTTTTTTAATTTAAATAACTTTTTGCTATCGCTTGATACTTATCAATCATATCTAAATAATTATCAATTTCGACATATTCGTCGACTTGGTGTGCAGTAGTGGTCACACCTGGTCCAAAGACAACGCAATCAAATGTATTGTCTGATTTAGTAAATTCAGCTAAGTCTGTGGTCCCAGCGCTTGTCACTAATGGTAATGGTTGATCAAATTGGGCTTGAATGGCTTGAATTAACGCAGAATCTTTCTCAGCTTTTACAGGAATTTTATTGTAATCAATCGTTAATTCTAACTGATGTTTTTCTTTTTTGTTCAATTCATCGACAATTTTTTGTAATAATGCAATGACTTGGTCGTTGCTGAATTCTGGAATTGAACGGATATTCCCTTGCAAGGCTGCTTGACCTGGAATACTGTTCACTTGTGTGCCACCTTTAATGACGGTTACATTGTGAATCGTTCGACCTAATTCAGGATTTTCATAGTTTGCTGTGACTTCCGCCATTTGTTGGTTTGCTTCTGTAATAAATTCGTTCAAATTATTAATTGCATTAATGCCTTCTTCCGGCATCGAACTGTGGGCTTCTTTTCCGTGTGACACAACAGAATAGTTAATTGAACCCATGTGCGCATACATCAAGTTATAATTGGTTGGTTCTCCAATGACTAAGGCACTTAAATCATCCGCATAGCCTTTTTCAGTTAATTGGCCAGCACCTAGCTCACCGACTTCTTCACCAACTGTACCTAAAAATTTAACCGCTCCATTTAATGGAACTTCCTTTTCTTTTAATTCAATCATTGCTAAAACCATTGCGACTAAGCCGCTTTTCATGTCCGTTGAGCCACGGCCATACAATTTATTTCCTTCAATATGGGCCGCAAATGGCGGGAAAGTCCATTGACTTTCGTCCCCTTCAGAAACCACGTCCATGTGGCCACTAAACCCTAAGACTTTTTCTCGGTTTTCACCTAAATAAGCAACCAAACTACTACGATTTGGTGCATAAGAAACAAGTTCAGAAGGGATCTCATATTTCTTCAAAAGATTTTGTAAATAGATTGCCACTTCTTCTTCGTTTCCATTTACAGATTTAATTTTAACCACATCTTGTAAAATACTAATTTTTTCTGATTTTTCCATTGCCATTCGCCCTTTCTTGTTATGCTTAATTCTAGTGTACGCTTCTCTCAGTAAAACCGCAACTGACTTGGTTAGGTCAGTAAAAAACACGCGACATTTCTTAAAACTGTCGCGTGTTTTTTGCTGAGTTTATTTTAAATAATTAGGCGCTGCCAATTCATTCTCAATGACTTGATTAGGGATCACAAATTCAGGGGTGCCCATATAGTAAGGCGCAATCTCTCCTTGAGGAAACACAATCACTAATTGGTGTTTTTCATTGATATAGAAAGGTTGGTCCTTTTTAATTTTTTTGAAGGGTTGAACATCACTGGGGGCATCCTCTTTTTCGGACCAGTATATTTTATTGCTATCGTTCTTCATTTGGTCTGCTATTTGTTGTTTAATTTCACTACTAATGACATCAATGTAAAAATCATTTTTAAAAATTAAGGGGAGTGAAACGACAACATTGGCTCGTTTGTCGATGGTGTCATATTTTGTTGTCGTCGCAGAACTGCCTTTAATTTCTGTGAAGGTTCGTTTGACCACTAGGAAGCGACGGTCGTCCACGACTTTTTCATAATCTCCAGTGACTGAAACACGAGAACCATCAAACAATTGCCCTTTGACTTGTTGAAATTCTGTTTGGGCTTCTTTCAAGTATTTTTTGTTGAGCGTGTCGGCTACTGAAGATTCTTGGGATGTTTGGATTTTAGGGACATCGATGTTTACTTCACTTTCCTGTTTTTTCGCTGTCAACGTTTTGATGGTGACTAATTGAACAATTTTATCTAACACAGGAATGTTGCGGGCTGCTTCACTAAAACCTGGAAACAAATTGACTGATAAGACAAAGCCACAAGCCACCACTAGACTACTTTGCAGTGAGCGGTTTCTAAAACGAAGCCAGGTGTACCGCTTTTTCTCTTTATGAAAACGCGCTTTGACTTCCGCTTGTAGATCCGTTGGCAACGGTTGTTGGCGGTATTCTTTTGAAAAGTTTTTAACAACACTTTTTACAAAATCTTCCATTATTTTTTCGCTTCCTTTCTTTTACTAATTCAATAGACTTCGGAGTTCATTCAAACTGCGGTACATCTTCGTTTTAATCGTGTTTTCGTTAATATCCAGGATCAAGGCGATTTCTTTTAGCGTAAATCCTTCAAAAAATTTTAATAGAATAATTTCACGATTGGGACTATCTAATTGATTAATAATTTCTTCAATTTCTAAAAAACTGCGTTGGGGATTATTTAAAAGGGCTAACACATGTTCATCTTTTTCAATATGAACAGCTTCTCGTTTCTTTTTACGCCAATAATCTGTCGCTACAGAAAGCAGAATTCGAAAGAACCACGCTTCAAAATCCTTAATATCGGGTCCTTTTTGGATGGCCTTCAGTGCCTTTTCAAAGCTTTCTTGAATCACATCCAAGGCATCTTCTTTCGAATGTGTATAGTTAAAGGCAATGCGATACATTTTTTCATATTTGGTATCCACAAGCGTTTCTAACGCGCGAATTTGTTTTTTTCTTTTCCAACCATCGAAAACCATCGATTTCTGGAACCTCCTTTCCTGTACACTTATATAGACGAATCACAAGCATAAAAAGTTTCAACTTTTTTATTATTTTTAATTTTTATATTCTAAAAGAAAAAGCGTGGTACAAAAATCACTTTGGATTTTTGCTCCACGCTCAAAATCTGATAAACGGCGGGAACAGAACCAGCTCCTTCGGAAATAAGCCGAAATTATCCAAAAATTAAAGAACAATTTCCGGAAATTTCTTCTTATTTCTCGGAGCTAAGCGGTGCTGTCCCAACCTTGTTTTCTTCTCCCGAGTGCGGTCTTAGTGCACTCAGCGTTTTAATAAAATGCGACCAATCAACAGGACGTGGTGGCGCTAGCCAAATAATTTGAGTAATCTCAGGCCAATCGACAAAATGAATATCCGATAAAATTAATTGTACACTTTCATCTACATGTGCTTTGAAAATGATATTCCATTCCGTAATTTTTTCAATATTTTTTTGTATCATACGATTATAGGCTTCACCAAAGGAAAAGTCGACACACAATGTAATCGGAGCCAAAACTTTTTTCAATGGTAACGCATCCACCATTAACAACAGATACCGATAAAATAAAAACTGTCTGGCATCCCAAACAGCGGGATTCGTTTTTTGTTCTTGAATAAATTGTCGACTAGCAGAAAAATACTCTGTATACGTTTCTGCAAAGTAGGTTATATCCATTTTGCGATAACTATAGTTTGCTTCTATTGGAAAATGGAACAATTTAAAATGTACGATTGTTACTTTTTGTTCAAAACCTTGCAGGACTTCCTCAGAAAGCTGAAATTGTATTTTTAAATAGCTTAACAAGTCACGATTCAATTGTTGAATTTCTGCAAATCTTTGGCAAAGTGCTGCTGAAGCTACTTGAAGCCACTCTTCAGCAATTAAAAATAAGAGTAAATAATTGCCTTCGTTTGTTCGTTGTGGTTCTGGGACTTGAAGACTCTCTAACCAATTGAAAACATTCTGCTGATTGTCACCGGCTAATTGTTTTAACACTTGCGAATCTACTTTTTTCTCTACATAAAACTGTTGCTGCGTTCGTACTAAAGAAACCGCCAAAAAATGAAAACATTTAGCTTGTGCATAGCCCGCACGCTGATTAAGATGAACCTTCTCAGAAAAAAATAGCTCAAAGTTCCGAATCTGCTCTAAAACTTTTTTACCGTACAATGAAAAATCACGTTGGTATAATTGTAAAAAAACCAGTGTTGTTACTTCGCGTAAATTGGTTTCATTTCCCACTAAGTGAAATTCTTTATTAATTGTAATTTGGTAATTTTCCAGTATTTTCTTTAATTCCTTGAACTCCTTATAAGCCAATGTGTGACTAACAAAGTGTTCTAAAGCAAACTCATTCACAGAATCAAAACGCTGAAAAAAGAAATCTTGAAACATAGCAAAACGTAACGACTCTTTAATATAGCAATCAATCAAAGTAGCGGAAGTTTCCGTTCCTGATTCATTAAGCGTTAAGAAAATACCATCGCTCACAATTTGAAAATCCTCTGATAAACCAAATTCAATAAAATCGGCATTTAATTCAGCGACCGTTTTGTTCACGATAAATTCAGATAATTCTAACTCCTGCATTACGGTTTCTTTTGACTCTGTTAACATCGGTGCATTTTCCAGTAACTGAAATAAGGCGATTTTTCTTTTATCCACTTTATTTAAAAACATCATCAATATCATAGACTTCTCTCACATCCATTTTTTTCCCATACAATCCATTTCCTGAAAGAAAGTACCCAACCGCTGCTAAATAGCTTTCAGATTCTTCATCGCCGCCTGCACCAAGTCCGTTAGGAAAGACAAAATCTTTATTCACTTGTAGGGGATGAGCCGTTGTTTCTTTTGTTTGTTTCTTTTTTTCTTTTGACATTGCCGGTTTCTCCACAGGTTTGTCTTTTTTCTTGGGTGAAGGCTTTTTTTCTTCAGAAGGAACCGTAGTTTTTTGATCTTCCGGAGGGGTTGGCGCAGGTTGTTCCGGTTCTGACTTTTCCTGTGGGGTGATTGATTCTGGTTTTGGTTGAATTTCTTCCGTTGGTTCTAAGGGATTATAAATAGGTGTCGCCAATGTTTGAATTGGTTCTATTTCGACAGCCGTAAAAATTAGCAAAGAACTAAATAAAAAAAGATACTTTTTTCTCATGGCTTCTCACTCTCTCTACCTCTACTTTATGGGAAGCAATTCCTTGTAAAAGTACCTTTACTTTTACAAGGAAAACCCTTTTTGTCAATAGATAGCCCTTTTTATTGCTCAGATTGTTGTTCTTCCTCTTTTTTCTTTTTACGATACAAGAAGAAAATCAATAAGAGCAGCGCTAGAATGATTAATGCAATCAGTAGATACAACCACCAATTGGTTCCTTTAATGGTTACGTCTTTTTCATTTAATTCTTTAGCAACGTCCCCAGAAATAGTAAATTCTTTTGTAAATTCCCATTTGTACAGGTACCGTTCTTCACCATTGGCGCCTTTGACTTGATAGGTGCCCTTTTCATCTTTTACACCATAGGCCGTTGATTTCAAGACATATTTCCCTGGCGTTAATCGTTCCCCTTTTAAAGAAATTGGGTAACTAAAGTTAGAGTTTGGCGCCACTTGCATATCCTCAGTAGCGGATTGGTAAAGCGTTTCGCCTCCTTTTGAAACAGTATTGATTAAATGTAATTGGTTTAAGTAGGCCGCTTGTGGGTTTTGTAAAGAAACATTGATGACGTTTCGCGCGTTGACTTGGCCTGGTTTAACCCCCAGTAATTTTAAATCTGGTTGAACCTTTGTCTCATTTTGCTGAAGAATAATGGCCACAACATAGGAGTATTCATTATTAATAGCTAACCCTTTTGATTGATCCGCAGAAGTCGTGGTTTCTTTCTTTTTCTCTTTGAGTGTTATGCCGCCAGCCATCACGCCATCAAAAGAATCTTTAGGCATCGTGATGGTTAAAGGTAAGGTCTTTTGGGAATGCTTCGGCAAGATGATTTCTTTCGGTGCTTCCACATAATCTTTTAAGTTAAAGCGTAAAGTTTTGTCAGGTTTGATCCCGTTTTGGCCATATTCTACTACGCCATTTAAATTTGTTGTCGCTGAGTTCACCGTATTTTCAATGGTAATGTCTTCATCTGTATCATTGCGTAACTGAATTTCTACGGTTTGTTTGGCACCAGGCGCCATTTTTAAGTCAAAGTAGGTTTTTGATTTATCCACTTGATTTTCGGGAATTGTTGGTGTGACCGCAAAATTAAATTCAGAAGCGTGCGCCTCCACGCCAATCCAGCCAAATAACATACAAGCGATTACCGTTGCATATACTTTCCATCTGTTCATATTCATTCTCCTATGTCTGTCATTCTTTGTTGTATTATAAGCACCAAAAGACCGAAAGATAAGCCAAAAATTTTTGACTTATATCCCGATCTTGCGTGTATGCTGTCGTTCTTAGTTTCCTGTGTTAGCAGGTGTATCTGTCAAAGTCCAAGTAAAAGTTGTCGTGTATTTTTTCGCATATTTTGTGGTTGAACCAGGTACTTCTAATGAAATACTTGTTTTAGCGGCATCTACACTATCGCCCCAGCTCATTAAGTACGTACCCGCACCTTCTTTATCGCCAGCAGCCATGACCACTGATTCAGCCCCAGTTGGGTTTAATTCAATCGTAGCTGGCGCTGTTGTTGGTTTTGCAGATTGTGAAGCTGAAACCACGCGTCCGTTGCTTAAAGTTACTTTGGCCGCTGTTAGTTCTTGGTTGGCTTCAGTTTTGAATTGACCATTTTGTTTTACTTTTAACGTCCAACCTGTTTCAGTCCCACGATTATCTGAGACTTGAACAAAGTTCGGGCCTTCTTGGTCGGCACCAGCATTATCTTTGTATTTTTGTGTTTCTGCATAGTAGGTCATATTTTTTGAGGTAATCGTTTGTTCCCCAAAAGATAAGCTAGATGCATAGTCAATGGATAACGGACCTGCTGTCCCTGGCTTAGGCCCTGTCGGATCAGTTGGATCAACTGGCGTAATTGGTTTATCCGGATCTGGATTCGTCGGATCAACTGGATTCGTTGGGTTCGTATTTGGTGCAAATTGAATCGCTCCGTTTGTTTGGTATTCACCACCGTCGACTGCTAATGCACTCATTGGTACAAGTGCTAGTGCGCCTAAAGTTGTGGTTGCCATCAATGTCATTACTTTTGTCTTTTTCATTTATTTCCCTCCATTATTTACTGGTACATCTGAAAGTAGCCAAGTCAAAGTTGTTTTATATTGTACTGCATCCTTAGGGGTTTTCCCGGGAACAGTTAGTGAGATTGCCCGTGTGATTGTGGCATTTACTTGCTGTCCTTGTTGATTTTTTTCAGTCACTTTTTCTGCTTGCCCCCACAGCGTGATCCACGTTCCGGCGCCGGTCTTTTCTGGGGCTTGCATGACAACAGTTTCTGCGCCCGCAGCATCTAATTGAATGTTTGCGGTAGCAGTTGGCGGCAATACGTCCGTCGCATTTGAGCGAACACTGGGCTCAGTAAAGGCGACGGTGGCGCCTGTTAATTCTTTGTGTAATGTTTCTGCATTACGAAATTGACCATTTTGTTTCACTTTTAAAACCCAGCCAGCATTGGTTCCCCGTAAATCACTTACTTGTACATAATTAGCAGTTGCCAATTCACTTGCTGAACCATCTGGATTTTTATAGGTTTGCGCTCTGGCAAAATACGTTTGATCCTTATTCGATATCTCATTACTCCCAAAATCCAAACTTGAGGCATAATCGATGGAAAGTGGCCCAGGTGTGCCTGGATTAGGTCCATCAGGATTCGTTGGATCGACTGGTCGAACTGGTTTTTCTGGATCGGGATTTTCTGGATTTACTGGATCCGTCCCATCTGTGCTTGGGGTAAAAACAATCGACTGTTCGCTATCAAAAACGACCGTCGCCGCTTCAGCAGGAACAGTGGCGCCAAGCAACATTGTTCCGAATAACAAGGAGTAGACGACTGTTTTTTTCATTTACTTAGCCTCCAACATTCGTTGGTACAGATTTCAATGTCCATGTTAAGGTCGTACGATATTCTTTTGCTAATTTAATCGCTTTACCTGGGACATTTAATTTCACGGCAGTAGCACCTTCTGTCGCATCTTTCCCAAAACGATAGACCCAAGTCCCCATTCCTTTGCCATCTTCTGCTTTGACTAATTCTACTTCTGTTCCAGGAACAAAGGTATGTGCTGCTGTTGGTGTTGGCGCGTATGCGGCATCAACAATCGATGTCACACCTGCATTGGCAATCGATAAAGCGGCCCCCACTAATTCTTCATTTTGGGCTGTTTTGAATTGCCCATTTTGTACAGCGCTTAACGTCCAGCCTTCTTGTGTCCCACGTTTATCCGTTACCTGAACATAGTTGGGACCTGTTGTTCCATCTTTAAATGTTTGAATTTGTGCGTAATAATCTTTCGTATCGGAAGTGATTTTTTGGGCGCCAAATTGAAAGCTTGAAGCATAGTCAATTGATAAGGGGCCTGCAGTCCCTGGTTTTGGTCCAGTTGGGTCAGTTGGATCTTCTGGTTCAACTTTTTCATCTGGATTGGTTGGATTAACTGGCTTCGTTGGATCTGTATCTGGTTCAAATGTAATGGCGCCATTACTTGTATAGTTCACGTTAATGTCTTCCGCAAATGCTTGTTGTGTCGCTAGGACACCGCTAAATCCTACAATCCCTACTACTGCTAATACTGTTTTTTTCATCTTCTCTTCTCCTTTTAATAAATAATATGCCTATAGTGATAAGGCTGATTCCCAAATAAATAAATGGTGCTTGATTGATGGTACCTGTCGCTGGTAATCTTCCTTGTCGCGACCCATATACGCCAGAAGAAAGGACGGATGAAGCGCCTCCGTCAGCTGGCTTGGTGGGTTCGGTCGTTGTGGAAGAATTACTAGTCGCTGTTGTCGACTCTTCTGTGGGATATTCATACGTTCCATAAAAGGAGACAACACCACTATTTTCATAAGCTGCTTCCCCAAACGCAGTGTCTGAATGACAGAAGCTGAAAAGACCTAAAAAACAACTAAGCAAAAGGTATTTTTTCATCTCACTTCTCTCCTCCTTGTTATGGTGCCATGACTAATGACCATGACAATGTCCCTTTGAATTCGCCAACTTTTTGTTTCTCGACTGGCACAGATAGTTTAAGTCCCCGTTGGTTTGCCGCACCCCAACCTTGGTTAATTGTATAACTACCTGAACCTGAGCCTTCATTTTCTGTAACAACCGTATCTCCCTTATTGAGTAAAAATTCTCCTTTGTCTGTAACCAATGACAAATCTTCCAATTGATCTGTGCCGTTCGTTAAGGGATTCGTTACCTGAACATTCAGTTTCCAAGGCGTACTTTCTGTCCCGCGTGTGTCTTGAACGACTAAATCATCTGAAAGAGTTGGCCAGTAAACTTCTGGCTTGGCAGAAATTTTTTGTTTGCCAAAATCAATTGTTTTAGGTACTTTTTCTAACGTTAATTCGCCTGAAATAGACACATTGACTTTTTTATTTAATGTTTCACCAGCTTCTGTAAATTGATAATTGGCTGGCACCGTTTTGGCTAATTCTTCTGGTTTCGCTTGCTGAATGGCTTGGAAGGTTGCGGCATCAAGACTTGGTGTTTGATTGGCCCGACCATCTGCGAAAATCACCGTTGCTTGTGTCCATTGTGCCAACTCGTCTGAATTCGTTAAGCCATTTGCTTCTTTTAATTTCAAATGCGCACTTGTCGCATACAAAGCAAACGAACGATCTTTGGCAAGGACACTTTCATTTTTCACAACAACTAAATGAACCGTTTTGTTTTGCAAATTATCTCCTGACGTCCCTGCTTCTAATTGAATATCATGTGTCCGCGATACAGTTTTTTCTGCTAACGGTGCTTGAATTTGTGGTAAATCCGTCTCTTTTAATGAGGTCTTGAAAAACGGCCGACCTTTTGCACCGAGCATTTCTATTACTTTATCGACAGTCGTTAGTTGCGCTGCCTCATCTTCTGTGACAATCACCGATTGCCCCGAAAGTTCCACTTTATTTGAAAATTGAACTTTCACCTGATAACTGTAGTTCATATTCGTCGCTTTCCATGAAAGCGGGGTGGTATCTTTTTGCTCTGGAATTTGCTCTATCGCGCTCCCAACTTCACTAGACTTAACCATTCCTTGGTGCAACCAAGAACCTGTTACTTCGTCAGGAAGGAAGCTTAGGGTTGGTGTTAAAGCACTTGAGGTCGGAATCATCAAACGTCCTTTTTGAACTTTTTGTCCAGCTACTTCGGTGCCCCACGCTTGTAAGGTTAACGGCGCATTGCCAGCTTTGACCTCTTTTACATCATGAGAAATAGTACCTGCACCTGCCACAATTCCAGGCGTTTCCACTTCGTAATCGATGATGGAACCAGGAATTGCTATCCCATAGCCATTGGCGCCCTTTGTCACATCGTTATCGCCAATAAATGTTTTTCCAGTCGCTTTTTCAATCCCATGAAACGTTGTTGGCATAAGTTTTGTAGCATTATTGACCGTTGGATTAATCGTCAAGACCTGATAGGCTTTGACATTTCCAAACCAAGTCCCTGTGCTATCCACCAAAGCAGTTGTATCTGTCGTTGGTTTAATCCATAAAAGTTCATCTTTTGTTGGATCGACAGCTTCAAAATCCGCAATGTTTACCTTACCTGTACCAGGAATTGTTTCTAATGTTGCATGATCCTGAACCGTTAGTTTGCTAGCTGAAATTAAATTGGCCGTGTTGGTAATCCCAATTCCAGCGTTTTTAGATAGATGAATTGATCCGAATTCATTGTAAGTCGTATTATGATTCGCGGCAGTAGCAGAAACGCCATTTTTGATGTTCCCACCATTAGCCATTAATTTAATGCCATTGGTGACATTTAATTCCGTAAAGTTGACAACGCCTAAGCCTGTCGCATTTAGTGGTTCTGTTTGATAGTTATTGGTGCCGTCAACGTTAGTCCCAAAGTTAAAGGCCACTTTATTTGAACTAGCATTCACAATTGCATTAGTGAAATTATCTGTTGATGAACCACCGGATAAACCGTTAATACTAACTGCACCTTGAACATTTGCGGTAACATCACGTAAGATTTTTCCGCCACTGATATTGGAATACTGTGTCGCATATAAATTTCCAATACTAGAACCCGCTGCTTGAATATTCATTGTAATCTTGCCGTTCTTGGTATACGCAGCATTGGTTCCACCATCACCGTAAATGCTGGCCCCATTTAGAGATTCCACACCTGTTTTAGTGAAAATATTTAAAGTAATTGTGTTTGATTCATCCGTTCCTAGTGTCGTATTTTGACCATAGGGCCGACCACCAGTAATGTAGGTATTACCAGGCAACTTAAACTCTCCGTTGTAATTTCTTAAATCAATTAAGAGTTTGGCATTTCCAAGAAGTGAGCCCGCATTGGTAATCCCACCTGAAAAACCGTTCGCGCCTGTCCGAGGAGTTCCTGAGAAATTTCCTCCGTAGATGCGATTGTCTGAATTACCAGTAATTGTATGGCCACCGCTTGCTCCATAAGAAGCGCCCATCGAAGCATTAATTACTCCTTCATAAACCGTTACACCGACATTCCCAACATTTTTGGCATCATTCCAGCCACCGCCTGAAAGAAACCAATCGACTTGACCATTATTAACGATTGTTTGACCGTTTCCATAAACTCGAGCTGCTTGATAGCCTGTTCCTTCTAATGTGTCAGCAATCCCGCCATTCAATGTGTTAGAAGTATTGCCTTCAACGACACCTGAAAAAGAGCCACCATATGTCCAGCGAGCAATGGTATTATTTAAAACAGTCTTAGTATCTCCTTTTATATAGATATCCCAAGTATCATTACTAGCAGGATAGCCGCCGCCACCAACAATATCCCAACCTGAATTATTACCACGACTTTTATTGGTCGTTGAATAATCTAAGCTTGTCGGTTTTGCACCTGAATAAGCCATACCATCGCCACCTAAGGACCCATCACCATTCGCTGTTCCCACTTCAATTGTTGTATTTCCTTCAATATAGCCACCGCGGCCAGCTGCAGTTGAGTAAATTGCACCATTATTAAACGAACCGCTGACTAATTTAGAAGAAATATTTCCAAAAACTTTAAAAGCTGCTGCTGATTTGGCTAATTCTGCTCTTTGTTGTGGTGTATAAGCATCATACGTTGCTTCATTTGAGGCCCCAATTTGACTCTTGTTAAATTTCGAAACATTGTTACCAGCACCGCCGTTAAAATCATTAATACCACCAGCGGAATTCGTTCCTGCTGTTACCACATTCGTAATATCTCCGATGATCGTTCCAGAATATTGGTTGCCTCCTTCAAAATCTGCACGACCCGCACTATACAACTGTGTATTTAAATTTGTAGTAATTCCATCAGTCGTACGATTCGTTCCTATATCGCCACGGGAAGAGCCACCAATAAAACGTTGACCCGCTGTATACCAACGGCCATATCCAGAAATATCGTTTGTTACTTTTCCACCAATATTTCCGTATTGAACACCGCCATAATACGTACTTAATTGGAAACCTGTAGCAGCATTCGTAATCGCAACCTTTGTTGAGACGTTACCAGTAACATTCGCTGTGTTGGTTGCGTTGGTCCCATAACCGCCCCCATAAATTGAAGCAATTCTGCCACCAGAATCATTGACAACCAATGAAGTATTCCCAGTCACTGTCCCAATATTGGCGCCCCCACTTAATGTATTTAGTCCGCTCCGTGTATTGTTAATAACAATCGTAGGATTTCCAGCTAAATTACCACCATTTTGGTTTCCGCCATAGAAATTCCATGTCCCTGTACCTGTACTATTTACTGTTAAAGTTGGGTTTCCTGAAACATCTCCTGTATCCGTTCCACCGTATACGGTCAGACCGTTTCCACTAGAACCGCCATTCAAGTTCAAACTGTAACCATTTAAATACATATTCGTACCTGTATAGTTTAGATTTCTCAAAGTGATGTTTGAGCCAAAAAAGATATTTTGATTAAATCCTAACGTCTTAGAGCCCGTTGGCGCCGTTTGATCCATACTAATCGGATCCGCGCTGTTTCCAGTAATCACTAAATGATTGACCTTACCTTGCAAGGCGTAAAAGGTCATATTACTTGCCGTAACGGTGTCAGGAATCACTTTAGCGGTGGTCGCCGCACTCGTCGTAATATTGTTTCCTATATAAAGAGTGAAATCGCCATTGTTCCCCTGTTGATACAAATCAAACAAGGCTTCTTTCAAGCCAGCCTCTGTCGATGCATATTCTTTGTACGCTGCTCCATCTCCTGCAGGACTTGGCACAACAATCACTTTTGTTTTATCTGCAGGAGCAATTGTGTCCGCAATGGACTGATCAATTGAAACAGCTCTGGCCATGCGTGTCAGTTTCTGTTTAAAGACAGCCGTAAGTTGTGTATCTTCTGAAAACTCTAATTGAAGAAGTTCTTCATTTGTATATGTTTTTCCTTGGTAAGACCAGCCAACGAAAGTCGCATTTTCCTCACTATTCGCCCATTTTGGTAATTCTTCTGTCCGAAGTGGCTGATTTTTTTCTTTTACCACTTGATAACTTTTGGCATCATTTTGAAACAAAGCTTGATCCGTTGTTTCAAAGGTCAACGTGATTTGCTTCTGCTCTTCGCTTGGTTTTGTTTCTGTGGAAGAGGTGGTTACTTTTTCTGTGATAGCACTAGATTCAGTCATTGATGACTGTTCTGTAGAATGTGCGCTGCTTTCTTTTGTTGCTTCACTTGTACTGGTTTCTGCTGTTTTTGGCTGTGTCTGCGTACGTTCCGTTTGTTGCTCCCCTTCAATCGCCCACGCTGAAACAGATAAAAATGGTTGTACAAGTAAACAAGTTGCCAATAAAACAGCGATTTTCTTTTTCATTAACTTCATCACTCCTCCCTCGAAGTAAACTTTCCACAACCAACCTATGGCTCAAGTATACGAAGTTTTCTTCTGATTTTTTTAAAGATATTTTCTTAATTTCAAAAAAAAATTTATTTTTTAATTTTCTTTTTGTTAACTAAACGAATTTTTTGCTGTTTTTGTAAGATAAAAATGTTAATTTGTTCACAAAAATAACAAAAACGTTGTTTTTAACATTAAAATTAACAAACGAGTTCGTAGTATAGCACGGATTTTTTCTCATGTAAACATCATTAAATAAACATTTTTGTTTAATTTATACATATTTCTCAGCTGAAAAAATGACAAAAATAAATAAACAGAGGCCTTAGAAATATTTCTAAGGCCTCTGTTTATTTATACGTATTCACAAACTGGACTGTTTCTTGGTAACATTGTTTAGCTTCTTTTGTTTGATAGTCGAATTGATATTCGTGGGTGATCGTTGCTTTCTTATCTTTGAAAAAGAGAGCTGAAACTGGAACATTTAAAGTTTTTAACCGCTGAACCAAGGCTAGTCCTTGCTCTTGGAATGAAAAGCTATTGCCATCTGTTAGATACGTCGGGGGAAATTCTTTGGTGACTTTATCCACTAAACTCACTTCTTGCAGTTCTGCACTCGTCTGCCAGTCTTTAGTGCCGAGCAAGGACCAAGCCACTGTTTTAACGAAAAATTTCATAAAACGATTATCACTTTGTTGGTTGGCCATTTGTTTCAAATCCACCGGACCACAATACGAGAGCGTGCCTTTTAAATGGCTAGCCGGCAATGCTGCAGTCATCCCTAGTTCTTTGGCATAGTTGGCATTGGTTTGAACTGTTGCATATTGTAGAGCAATCTGTGCACCCGCACTGTCCCCGCCAATAAAAAGCTTAGATAAATCTAACATGGGATATGCTTGTTTCTTTTCTAATAAAAATTGAACAAGTTCATCGACCTGCTGGAGCTGGCTTGGATAAGGTGCGTCTGGTGCTAATTCATAATTCATTGAAATAAAGGCAACTGAGGAATCAGCCACTAAACGTGTCGCAAACTCTTTCATCCCAGACTTATCTCCTCCCACATAGCCACCACCATGGACCCATAAAACGACTGGTACCGCTTGTTTTGACGTTTGGGGATAATACAAATCAAAGGTATTCTTTTTTCTTGAAGAAGGGTATGTTTGATTTTCTTGCAATTGAACATTGGGCAATGCTTTATCATAGGAAGCTGAATCTTTTATTTCAACTTCGCCTGCGAATAACTGGTTGATGACCCAAGCGCCTGGCTTAGGGGATAATTGAAAGGCGAGAAACACGCCTAAGCAAATAACCACAATGATTCCTAACAACCAAAGGATAAAACGTACGATTTTTCTTTTCACTCTATTCACCTGCTTTAATTTGTAGCAAAATTATAGCATGTTTTTTAGCCAAAGCGTTTATTTTGAAACAGCTTTTTTAACTTTTATCATTTGAAATGCCCTCTTAAAAGCTGTAAAATGAACAAAATGACTTTAACCTTTAGGAGGTTGCCAAATGAAAGCTCTGATTTCCATTGATTATACGAATGATTTTGTCGCCACAGACGGAAAACTAACCACTGGTGCCGCTGGGCAAGCCATTGAAACGGCCCTTGTTCAACAAACAAAGCACTATTTTGACAATGGCGATTTTGTGGTTTTTGCCATTGATGGGCATGACCCCCTAGATCGCTATCATCCTGAAAATAAACTTTTCCCGCCCCACAATGTCTTAGGAACTGACGGGCGTAATCTGTTTGGCTCGCTAGCTGATTTTTATCAAGCTCACAAAAATGAGGCAAGAGTTTATTGGATGGACAAACGGCACTATTCTGCTTTTAGTGGCACGGATTTGGACATTCGGTTACGAGAACGAGGAATTACAGAGCTTTGTTTAACTGGTGTTTGTACAGATATTTGCGTGTTGCATACGGCTGTTGATGCCTATAATTTAGGCTATCAATTAATGATTCCTGAACGCGCCGTTGCTAGTTTTGATGAACAAGGACACGAATGGGCATTACGCCACTTTAAACAAACTTTAGGAGCAACCATTCTATAAAAAGACTGGTCAATCCTTCCACGCGCCCTATCTATACTCAAAAAATCGTGTAAACAACACAAAAGCCAACCTTACTATGGATAAGGTTGGCTTTTTTATGCTCATTTTAACTCCGAGCCTGCGGATTAGTGATAACTAGCATTCACAGAATAAGCAGAGACTGCTAGCTGATAGAAATTAGCTACTCATAAAAAAGTGAGGAATCCCACTTTTTTATAGACCAATGACCGTTGCAAAGAAAGGAACTACTAAAACAGTAACTACACCAACCACTACGACAGAAATACTAGCCATAGCAGCCTCTGTTTCGCCCATTTCCATGCCAACTGCCACACCTAGGGCATGTCCGGCCGCACCTAAAGCTAAACCTTTGGCGATTGGATTGTTAATTTTAAACCATTTCAATGCAATTCGGCCCAAGGCATAGGTTAGTACACCATTGAAGATTACAGTAAACGCCGTAATGGAAGCAATGCCGCCAACAGTTTGAGAAATAGGTACGGCAATCGCTGTTGTAGCTGCTTGTGGTAAGATTGAGGCCACTAAATGATTATCCATGCCAATCACTTTTCCTGCAAAATAAACAGCCACTAACGAACCAAAAGAACCAATTGTTAACGCCGTTAAAATTTCTAACCAATAGTTTTTCAACACGTCTCTCTTTTTATATAAAGGAATCGCAAACGCTACTGTCGCAGGCTCTAGAAAGAAGCTGATATATTTGCCACCTTCATTGTATTGCTCGTAACTAATTCCTGTTACTTTTAAAACGACAACGCCTAAAATCATCGCAACGAATAATGGCGTAAATAAGAAGAAACCTTTACTTTTTTTAAACAACCAAGTACCTATGCCAAATACAGCTAATGAAATAATAATGCCAACATACGGATTCATGCGCGAACCTCTCCTTTCGCTTTCTTCGTTGCTGCGGGTTCTTTTTCTTTTCGAGCATCTTTCATATGCAATAAAAAGGCGCCCGTCCAACCAGTTGTTGCTAGTAACGCTAATGTTGCTACTAAAATAACAAAAACAATTTGAACGCCAAATTGTTGCATAATCCCTAAAGAATTAACTAAGGAAATCCCTGAAGGAACAAATAAAAATGTAATAACCGTTGATAAGCTATTACCTAGCCCTTCCACTTGCTCCAATTTAACAACTTTTGTACATAAACCAATGAACAATAACACCATGCCAATTACTGAAGCAGGCATTGGTATTGGGGAAATGAACGCCAAGCCGTTGGCGATTAACATAATAATGGCAAAAACTGCTGCTTGTTGTAAAAATGAATATACTTTCTTTTCCATTCTTCTTCGCTCCCTTTTGTCTGTTTTCTATGGGTTAAGTATATAAAGAAAACGTTTTTTTAAGGGCTTTTTTTCATGAAATGCCAGAATTTCTTCACCAAATGCAAAAATCACCACTTGAAATGCATTCGACATTTCAAGTGGTGATTTTTTAACTTAAGCCAAGTTTTTCTTTAAATTCTTTGACGTATGAACGGCTAACAGGTATTTTTGAGCCGTTGGTTAAAATTACTTGCAACGTGTTATTAAACCACGGCTGAATTTCTTGAATTTTTGTTCGATTCAAGATGAAACTTCGATGCGTTTTAATAAAGAGCGTGGCAGGTAATTTTTGTTCGATACTGTTGAGGGTCCCTGTCATCTTGTAGACCTGTTGATCCACAAAAATGCTCAGTTGCCGTTCTTCGACAGAAACGAGGTAAATATCTTCTGGCGCCACAAGATAAATGCGGTCTTCCCCTTGAATAGGTATTGCTTCAGATTTTGGTCCTTTTTCGGCAGTGTTTTCTGGGACAGCTTGAGCCATTTCTTTCGATGCTTTTTCAATGACTTGTGTTATTTTTTCTTCTTCAAAAGGTTTCAAAATATAATCCTTTGCATTCACTTGAAAGGCCTTTAACGCATATTGATCATAGGCGGTTGCAAAAACCAAGTAGGGCGCTTTTTTAAGATGGGTTAATTTTTCCGCTAAATCAAACCCGCTTTCATCGGTCAAATGAATATCTAAAAATAACAGATCTGGCTTTTGATCCATCATCTCTTCCATTGCCTCCGCCACAGAATCCGCTTCTGCAACGCTCGTCACTTGCGGATGTTGGGAAACAAGATAGCTCAATTCTTCTCGTGCTAAGGGCTCATCATCAACGATTAATACGTGCATCTAATTCCTCCTGTTCCATCGGGATTTCTAAATGAACATGGCTCCCGCCTGTCTCTAAATTTTCAATTAAAAAACAACCTTCTGATCCATAAAGGTTCGCCATTCTGCGGGACAAGTTTTCCAGTGCCGTGCCGGTGCCTTTTTCCGAAGTCACTGTTGTCTTTCCTAATAGCAAGCGGCGTTCTTCAGGAATCCCTTGCCCATTGTCATACACATCCACATGTAATTTATGTTGTTTTGCTTTGACCACTACCCGAACTTGATTGTTCTCCTTCCGGCTGCCAAATGCATGCTTGATGGTATTTTCCACTAACACCTGAATCGCATACGGCGGTACTTTTTCTGAAGCAACCGCTTCTTCCACGTCAAATGTTACTTGATAACGATTCGGAAACCGTGCTTGTTCTAATGACAAATAGGCTTTTACTTGTTCTAGTTCTTGTGAAACTGGGATCGTAGTTTGCACGGCTCCCTGTAAGTTGCCTCGAAAGTATTTACTTAATTGGAGCAATAGTTTCCGCGCTTTTTCACTGTCTTTCCGCATTAATGCGGAAATAGTATTGATGGCATTAAAGAAGAAATGCGGGTTCACTTGCGCTTGCAAGGATTTAATTTCAGCTTCTTTAAGTAATTTTGATTGTACTTCCGCTTCACCTAATTCAATTTGTGAAGAAAAAATTGTCCCAAGACCTTCTGCTAACTGCTCCTCGACATGCGTTAACTGCGCTGGATCCGTAAAATACATTTTTAAGGTGCCAACAATTTGCTGATGGGAAAATAATGGAATCACAATCGCCGCTTGCAACGGACAATTAGGGTCCGAACAACCAACTTCTTCTTTGGCATGCGCGATGGTCATTTGGCCCGTCCGTAACACTTCCCGAGAAAGCTCCGTGATGACTTCTAGCTCTGGAATATGATGGTCGCTTCCTGCGCCAACATGAGCTAAAATTTGATGACTGTTTGTCATGCTAATCGCACTGACTTTTGTATAATGCTTAATAATCTCCGCAACTTTTTTGCTGGAATTTTTATTGAGGCCTTCTCGAAAATATGGCAGTGTTTCCGCTGCTAATTCCAAAACATCGTGCGTCTGAACCGCTTTGGCCTGCTCTTCTTGTTTCAATGTCGTCGTTAGAATCGACATAAAAATGAACGTTCCTACGCTATTTAACAAAATCATCGGCAGCGCAATAAAACGAACCAACGTGGCCCCGTCCGCTAGATCACCGCTGAAAAAGAAAATAAAAATCATCTGAATCATTTCCATGCACGCTCCGACAATGGCAGAAAATCCCGCAGACGGAAAAACGGTTTGCTTTGCCATACGGCTCCCTAAAAAACCGGCAATTAAGCCAACAATTAAAGAAGCAGGCACATAAAAGAAACTATGCCCCCCGCCTTGAATAACCCGATGAAAGCCAGCAATTAAACCAACCGCACTGCCGACAATCGGACCACCCACTAATCCAGAAACGCCAATTACTAACGTACGCGTATTCGCAATGGAAGCATTGCTGCTTAAATAGGTTAGTAAATTATTGGGAACAATCTGATTCTTAGCGATTTCGATACCTGTAAAATTAGAAATAATAGCAAATAAACCAAAAATCAAAATCAATTGAACTTTTGAAGACATTTTTTCACGACTTAATAAAACACGCTTAAAATAAGGCACATTCACTAAAAGAAAGGCCAGTAAAATAATTAAGCCCACCCGTTCCATCATTAAAATAAATAATTCGACCACACCGGCACCTCCTTCCTATTAACTATACTATAAATCAAGGAAAAGAAAAAAATGAAGCTTCTCAAAAAAGAGGCTTCATTTTTTCTATTCATTAAAACGCAGGAATATTAGCGCCTTTAGAATTTTTCTTGATGTATTCAGCAACTTCTTTTGTTGTCATCGCTTCTTTTAAAACCTTGATTTTTTCGCTATCTTTTTCGCCTTTGCGTGTCACAACTTGCAATGCGTAATGTTTACTTGCTTCTTCATCTTCTAACAAGATCGCATCTTTCGTTGTTAAACCAGCAGGTTCTAAGTAGGCTGGGTAGCAGAACACCATAGCGATGTCTTTTTCATCATAGGCTTTAGCTAAATTCAGTAAATCAATGCTTTCAAAAGTGATGTTTTTAGGATTTTCCACGACATCTGCCACCGTGCCGTTAAAGCCGACACCTTCTTTTAATTTAATCACGCCGTTTGCATTTAAAATTGCTAAAGCACGACCTTCATTGGTTGGATCGCTAGGAATCCCCACTTTGGCATTTTCAGGTAAATCTTTCGCATCTTGATATTCTTTTGAATAGAAACCACCAGCAAAATAATAAATCGGTTGCACAGCCACTAAATCAGCTTTTTTCTCTTTGTTAAACATTTCCATGAAAGGTTGATGTTGCGCAAAATTAGCATCCGCTTCGTCATGTTGCACGGCATCGTTGTAGGCAACATTGTCGCTCACTTCCATAATGTTAATTTTGTACCCTTTTTTCTCAGCTTCTTTCTTGGCAATCTCCAAGATATCTTTTGAAGATTCCAATTGCACGGCAACGGTAATCTCCTTGTCTTCTTTCTGGTCTGCTTGTTTATTTCCCCCACAGGCAGCTAAAATGACTGTTGCAATAACAGCGAATGTTGCTAAATAAAACTTCTTCATTCTTTTGTCCTCCTACTTTCTTTTGTCTAGTTTTTGGGCAATGAAGTTCCCAAGCATTTGTAAAATGAAGACCAGTGCAATCATAATTACAATGGCAACATACATAATACCGTATTCATACCGTTGATACCCGACACGAACTGCAAAATCGCCAATCCCGCCGCCACCAACAACACCCATCACCGTGGAATATGAAACCATACTCACTGTCGTGGTTGTGTAAGCAAGGACTAATCCGCTACGTGCTTCCACCAATAAAAAGTGCCAAATGTATTGGACTTTCGAGGTGCCTAACGAATTAGCTAAAAAATAAATTTCTTCTGGAACATCCAACAGCACTTGTTCAACCAAGCGAGCAAAAATCGCGATCGCAACAATACTCAATGGCACAGATGAAGGAATTGGGCCAAACGCCTTTCCTAAAACAGAACGAGTGACTGGAATCAACGCAATCACAAATAATAAATAAGGAAACGAGCGAATAACAGTTACAATGAAATTTAAAACCCAGTACAGCCAAGGTTGATGCCCTTTGACTTTCGGATTAGCCAAAAATAGTCCTAATCCTAAAGGCAAGCCGACAAGCAAACAGATAGCCATCGAAATCGACATCATAATCCCTGTTTCTTTTAAACCAATCAGCATAGATGGCCAATATTCGGCAAAGGTTTCTGAAAAAGTCATGGACGCAAACTCCTTTCCACTTTTTCTAAATAGGAAAGCGGTTCTTCCTCATATTGCTGAGGATTATTCAGAAATTCGCCAATTAACTGACCTTTTTCCATCACTAAGATACGATTACATAAGCGCTTCACGGTTTCTAATTCGTGACTAACAAAGAAAATAGTCGGTCGGAATTCCTGATGCGTCTTATGTAATAGTCGAACGACACTTTCTGTATTTTCTTCATCTAATGAACTCGTTGCCTCGTCACATAATAACCATTTTGGATTACGGCTCAACGCTCGAGCAATAGAGACACGCTGTTTTTCCCCACCAGAAAGCTGAGCAGGATACGCTTCTGCCTTATGGGCCATATCAACAAACGTTAATAAACGCTCAATTTTTTCAGGCTGTTTCTCTTTTAAAAGTTTCAAAGGCAACGCAACATTATCATAAATTTTCAAATTTTCTAACAAATTGTAATGCTGAAACACCATCCCCATTTGTTGTTGCTGCTGGCGAACTTCTTTTTTAGAGAAGGTTTGAACATTTCTGCCATCAATACGAATCTCCCCTTCACTCGGTTGTTCCATTAAATTCAACAAACGTAACAACGTGGACTTGCCAGAGCCACTTTTCCCAACAATCCCAACGATTTCTCCTGGTTGGACAGAAAAGTGAATATTTTTTAACGCGTGTGTCTCTTGATAGACTTTCGACACATTCACTAACTCAATCATGATTACCTCCTAAAGGCCGACAAACAAACTATAACAACTAAAAAAACTGTATAACAATTAAAGTAATTCTGTGAAACGATTTAAAAAAACTATTACGAATTAAAAAATAACACACGTTTCAAAAAACAGCGTTATATCAGAGATGTAACTACTTACATCATCTACTAAAACAGAAAAAAAAGCAACCTTTTTATTTGTGAAAAAAACACTATCTGTTTTTTGTCTGTATTATTTTGTACAAATGAATTAAAAATTTCCTGTTTCTACAGCTATTTCCCCACGCTCCTCTAAAAAAAGACATTCTCAGAAACGAGGCATCCAAAAAGGGAAAAGCGCTCGTAACGATAATGTCTCTAATAGTTTACTTTTTAAATACAACTGTTTCTTCGACAGTAATTCTTTCAGCCAATGATTGAATCACTGGACAGTTTGGGGAGACAAGCTTCAAACACCGTGTCGCCCGTTCTTGAAAGGCTTCTGGAACAGACACATAAAAGAGAATCGTCACCTGTTTTAATGGTTGTGCGCGTCTCTCTACTTCTCTTGAATACGTGACTTCTATTTTTTCAAACTCAAAGGGAATGTGCGAATTTTCCAAAACGGATTGATACACGTACCCCCCACAAGCGCCAATTGCCGAAACGAGCATTTGAACTGGCGAATATCCCTCTTCTTTTGCTAACACCCAGCGCGCTGTTTTCGTTTGTAATTCAAATTTTTCCACACCACGAATAATCGTCAAACGTTCTACCATTGCCATCTTCACTCCTTTTTACTCTTTCTTAAAAGATACTACAAAACAGCGCTAAAACAAACATTTCTAACTTTTCAACTTAGCAAGTCCTAAAAAAAACGAAATTCTAACTTGACAAACAACGCAACACCTGATAATATACTTCCGTTCAAATCGTAACCATTACGATTTAGATTTTATAAATCCAAAAAGAAAGGAAGTGCCTTATGGCTAAAAAATCAAAAATTGCTAAAGCAAAAAAACAACAAGCAATGATTGCAAAATATGCGCCTATTCGCCAAGCCTTAAAAGAAGCTGGCGATTATGAAGGTCTTAGCAAATTGCCAAAAGATGCTCATCCAAGTCGCTTAAAACTCCGCGATCAAACAGATGGGCGCCCACGTGGCTACATGCGTAAATTTGGCATGTCTCGGATTCGTTTCCGTGAATTGGCTCACCAAGGCTTGATTCCTGGCGTCAAAAAAGCAAGCTGGTAACTCATTATTTCGATAAAGACAACTAGCGAGGACAGTCGCATTTGGGCTGACCTCGCAGCCCCCTTTATCTTTTATACGCAATTAAAAAAATCAAATTGGAGGACGGCACTATGCGCCAAACCATTACGTTAGCTTGCGCTGAAACTGGCGAGCGCCTTTACTTAACAAGTAAAAACAAACGAAATACACCAGAAAAATTACAGCTGAAAAAATATTCACCAAAACTACGGCGCCGCGCACTTTTCACTGAAGTCAAATAACAGGAGGAAAACTTGATGGGCATTCCAATCACCATTGTTTCTGGCTTTTTAGGCGCAGGAAAAACAACCTTAATTAACCATGCGCTTGCGCAGTCACCGTTTTCTAAAGAAGAAATTATTATTATTGAAAATGAATTTGGTCAAACAGGCGTTGACCACGCATTACTTTTACAAACCACGGAACGAATTATTCAATTAAATAACGGTTGCATGTGTTGCAGCTTACGAGGAGATCTTCTTGCCTCTTTATCAGCAATCTTAGAAGTGTACCAAGAAGAACAACAACCCATTGCCCAAGTCATTTTAGAAACAACGGGCATTGCTGATCCGCAACCAATCATTCAAACAATTTTAACGACCCCGCATATCAAAAATCATTTCTATATAGACAGTCTCTTAACGGTCGTTGATGGGCATCATTGGCAACAGCAGCTTCAAGAAGCCGAAGCCATCAAACAACTGGCCTTAGCAGATCGCCTCTTTTTTTCTGTCAAGGAACCAGCAGACATCACTCAGCTACCAACGTTCCAAGAAACCCTTCGTACCATTAATCCTTTTGCTGATATTTTATCCTTTCAAGCCAACGAGCCTCTTTTGGCTAGTGACTTTTTTCAATTAAATAAGTTTACAGCAACACTTACAGAACACGAAATGACTCATTCCCCGCATGAGCACGCCCACGAGCATCATCACCATACCTTTCACTCCCTCACGCTAACGGCGTCCTCAGCCCTCAACGAACCTCTTTTCACTCGTTGGCTTGATTGGTTAATGTATACGCATCAGGAAAAGTTATACCGTTTCAAAGGGATTCTCGCCTTACAGGAGCATGACTTGGCCATTGCCATGCAAGGCGTCAACCAGCAAGTGGCCTTTCAAATGACGAATCAACCCCCTCAAGAAACGACAATTGTTCTGATTGGCAAAGAATTAGAGACAAAAAAAATTCAAGAAACCTTTCAAACCCTCAACAAAATAGCTACTCCGTAAATTAATTTTTTACGAAATGGAGGTCCTATATATAATGGAAAAAACTGACTTATCTAGCGCTTATCGTCGACTGAAAAGTCCCAACATCAAAACACGAAAACGCGCACTTAAAATCATTAAAGAACATAAGCGCAATAAACAAAAGAAAATTGCGTAATTCACTAAAGGAGCACACCTATGAAAAAATTTACTCTTCCCCTGTTAGCCGCATTATCGCTAATCCTTTTCGGCGCTTGCGGCAAAACAAACACCTCTGATAAAACCGCTGACGGTAAAGAAAAACTATCCATTGTCACGACTTTTTATCCTATGTACGATTTCACTAAAAATATTGTAGGCGATGAAGGAGACGTCAAATTGTTAATCCCTGCTGGTTCTGAACCACACGATTATGAACCATCCGCCAAAGATATGGCTACCATCCATGATGCGGATGTTTTCGTTTATCACAATGAAAATATGGAATCTTGGGTACCAAAAGCTGCTAAAGGCTGGAAAAAAGGAGCCCCGAACGTCATTAAAGGTACCGAAAACATGGTCTTACTTCCTGGCAGTGACGAAGACGGACACGACCATGACCACGAACATGGCGAAGAAGGCCACCACCATGAATTAGACCCGCATACTTGGGTTTCACCCCATCGTGCCATCCAAGAAGTTACAAACATCAAAGAACAATTAGTCAAACTTTACCCTAAAAAAGCCAAAACATTTGAAACAAACGCAGAAAAATACTTAACAAAATTAACAGCCTTAGACAAAGAGTTCCAAACAGCTTTGAAAGACGCTAAGCAAAAAAGTTTTGTTACCCAACATGCTGCATTTGGTTATCTTGCCTTAGATTACGGCTTAAAACAAGTGCCAATAGCTGGTTTAACACCTGAACAAGAGCCAACTGCAGGGCGTTTGGCAGAGTTGAAAAAATATGTCACAGACAATCAAATTCGCTATATTTATTTTGAAAAAAATGCCAACGATAAAATTGCTAAAACGTTAGCTGACGAAGCAAATGTTCAATTGGAGGTCCTAAACCCGCTAGAAAGTTTGACACAAAAACAAATGGACAATGGCGAAGATTATCTTTCTGTAATGAAAGAAAACTTAACTGCTTTGAAAAAAACAACAGATACAGCTGGGAAAGAGGTTCAGCCAGAAACCTCTGAAAAAACAGAAAAAACCGTGGCTAACGGCTATTTCAAAGACAGTGAGGTGGCTGAGAGAACACTGACAGATTACGCTGGAAATTGGCAATCCGTCTATCCTTTATTAAAAGATGGCACATTAGACCAAGTCTTCGATTACAAAGCGAAACTGAAAAAAGATAAAACACCAGCCGAATACAAAACCTACTATGATGCCGGCTATCAAACCGATGTCGACCATATCAACATCACTGATTCCACCATTGAATTTCTGGTCGATGGCAAACCACAAAAATTCACCTATAAAGCAGCCGGTTATAAAATTTTAAACTATGCAAAAGGCAACCGTGGCGTCCGTTTCCTTTTTGAAACAGACGATGCCAATGCTGGGCGGTTTAAATACGTCCAATTTAGCGACCACAACATCGCACCAACGAAAGCCGCTCATTTCCACATCTTCTTCGGCGGCGATAGCCAAGAAAGTCTGTTCAATGAAATGGACAACTGGCCAACGTATTATCCAAACGACTTAAGCAAACAAGAAATTGCCCAAGAAATGATTGCGCATTAAGCATTCAAAAGAGAGGAGGTAGCATTAGCTAAAATGCTACCTCCTCTCTTTTTTTATTTAGTCAAGCACACCATGTTCTGCTTCAAACGTCGCTAACAACTGGCGCACTTCATCCGTTGATTTTGTATTCATTAATTGTGCTCTTAAATCACTGGCACCTGGAAAGCCTTTGACATAAATTTTGAAGAAGCGATGCAGCCCAACGATGGAGCGAGGCACCAATTCTGCATACTTGTCTTGCAAATCCAATTGTAAACGTAGCAAGCCCAGCAATTCTTGTGGCGTATGCGTTTTGGGTTCTTTTTCAAAGGCATAAGGATTTTTAAAAATCCCCCGACCAATCATGATGCCATCTACACCATATTGTTCTGCTAATTCTAGGCCCTTTTGACGATCGGGAATATCCCCATTAATCGTAATTGTCGTTTGCGGTGCGACACGGTCCCGAATAGCCATAATTTGCGGAATGACCTCCCAATGGGCATCCACTTTGCTCATCTCTTTTCGTGTTCGCAAATGAATGGATAGATTCGCAATGTCTTGCTCTAATAAATGCGTGATCCACGCCTCCATTTCCGCCATTTCAGTAAACCCAATGCGTGTTTTGACACTAACAGGTAAGCCACCTGCTTTGGCGGCGTCAATCAATTCAGCCGCGACTTCTGGGCGCAAAATTAGCCCGCTGCCTTTTCCACGCTCAGCCACGTTAGGCACAGGACAGCCCATATTTATGTCTAACCCTTGAAAGCCCATCTCCGCTACGCCGATACTCATTTCACGGAAAAATTCCGGTTTATCTCCCCAAATATGTGCCACCATCGGCTGTTCATCTTCTGTAAAAACGAGGCGCCCGCGCACACTGTCTTTCCCTTCAGGATGACAATAACTATCTGAATTAGTAAACTCTGTAAAAAACACATCTGGTGCCCCAGCTTCTTTCACGACATGACGAAAGACCACATCAGTGACGTCTTCCATCGGTGCTAAAACAAAAAAGGGCTTTGGCAATGTTGCCCAAAAATTCTTGCTCATCTTCATATACTCCGTTTCTGATTTTTTCTTTATTTTCAACGACAACTTGTCGACATATTCTGGTGCGAAACATTGCTATTATACAGGGAAATGCACGAAGAATCAAAAAAGGCATACTTAGAAACAAGAAAACTGTCTGAATCTGCTCGCTAGAATGAGTGATTCAGACAGTTTAATCTTTTTACGGCTTAACTACGTAAACCACGCCCTGTTTCTACAAGGTACCAGCAAATGCCATATAAAACGACAATAAATAAGATTAAAATGGTCATAGAAATACCAATTGGCACATCTTGAACCCCTAGGAAACCGTAGCGGAACCCAGAAATCATGTAAACAATCGGATTAACTTTTGAGACAGCTTGCCAAAATGGCGGCAACATGGAAATGGCATAGAAAACCCCACCCAAATAGGTTAAAGGCTGTAACACAAAGGTCGGCACAATCGATACATCATCATAGGATTGCGCAAAAATACCATTTAACAAACCAGCTAAAGAAAAGAGAATCGCTGTCATCAATAAAGTCATGATGACCATCAGCCAAGAAACAACGTGCAATGGGACGAAAAATAGAGAAATGATGGTGACTAACGCACCGACCAAAATACTACGACCAACGCCACCAATCACAAATCCCCAAATAATCACATGAGTTGGAACTGGCGCCACGAGAATTTCTTCGATATTTTTCTGGAATTTTTGTGAGAAAAAGGAAGATGAAACATTGGCGTACGAGCTTGTAATGGCTGACATCATAATTAAACCTGGCACGATAAATTCCATATAAGAAAAACCGCCCATGTCGCCAATTCGCCCGCCAATCATTTTCCCAAAAATCACAAAATATAAGGACGTCGTAATCACTGGCGGTACCAGTGTTTGGACCCAAATCCGTAAATAACGGTTGGTTTCCTTCACAGCTAAACTTTTTAAAGCAGTAAAATACAGACTAAACATGTTGATCCTCCCTTTGGTACGTATCCTCGGTAATCTTCAAGAAGAGCTCTTCCAAACGGTTGGACTTATTCCGCATTGACAATACTTTGATTCCTTGTTGACTTAGCTGTTCAAACAAGTGATTGACTCCTTGGTTTCGTTCCACTTCCACCGCTAACGTTAACTCGTCCTCAAATACGCTTTGATAGCCTTCAATAACTGGCGCCTGCGTATAAGGTGCTAAATCAAAAATAAACGTTTCAAATTGTAATTTTGCTAACAAGTGCTTCATGCTGGTGTTTTCAATCAATTCACCAGACTGAATAATCCCAATGTTGCGACACAACATCTCAGCTTCTTCTAAGTAATGGGTCGTCAAAATAATCGTGGTTCCCTGCGCATTTAACTCTTGTAAAAAGGCCCACATTTCACGGCGCAATTCAATATCGACACCTGCAGTTGGTTCATCTAAAATCAATAACTTCGGCTCATGCATCAGCGCGCGAGCAATCATCAAGCGACGTTTCATTCCGCCAGAAAGCATTCGCGCCCGTTCGTTCCGTTTTTCCCATAAATTGGATTGTTTTAAATACTTTTCACTCCGTTTCATGGCTTCTTTACGAGACACCCCATAATAGCCCGCTTGATTGACCACAATCTGCTGGACCGTTTCAAACGGATTGAAGTTAAACTCCTGCGGCACTAACCCAATCTGTTGCTTCGCCCGCACCATTTCCGTATCTAAATCATACCCAAAAATTTTGACTTTCCCCGAAGTCTTATTAACTAACGAGGTCACAATCCCAATCGTCGTTGATTTTCCTGCGCCATTCGGTCCCAAAAGAGCATAAAAATCGCCTTCTTCGACTGTTAAATCAATCCCCCGCAACGCTTCAACACCTGAAGCGTACACTTTGCGTAAATCTTGTATCACAAGAGCATCAGTCATTCGTAACTCTCCTTAATGTATAAATATTCATGAATATTATTGTAACACTTCTCGATAAAAACGGGGGTTATTTTGATTAAATTTCACAGTTTTGCTTAGCTATTTTTCAACAACAAACTAGCCAACGATTAACGTGTTTATTTTGACTTGAAACTGTTTAAACAGTTTCGAGAGCGTTAAAACCCTTTCAAATCAAGGATTTAGAGTTCTCTTTTTTTGGCACAGAACTTGCTTTATATAAAAGTGAGGTGAAAAGAATGAAAAGAAAATTTTTAATTGCTAGTCACGGAAACTTAGCGAAAGGCTTCCAAAGTTCCTTGGATATTCTCGCAGACAAAGGAAAAGAGCTGGCGGTCATCAATGCCTATGTGACTCCTGAGGACTACACGCCAATTATTCAAACGTTTCTTCAGTCCCTTGGCGCAGAAGAACAAGCTATTATTTTAACAGATTTATATGGTGGTAGTGTCAATCAAAAAATTGTTCAAGAAGTCATGACGACAAAACCAGACAATGTTTTTATCATTTCCAATGCCAACTTAGCCATTGCCTTGTCGCTGATTTTCTTAAAAGAAGGCGAAAAGCTAACCAAAGAAGATATTCAAGCAGCAATTGCTGAAGCACAAATTCAATTCGTTGAATTAAACCCATCAAATGAAGAAGAAAACTTTTTTTAGGAGGAAATTAAAATGATTACACAAGTACGAGTAGACGACAGATTAATTCACGGCCAAGTAGCCGTAGTTTGGACCAAAGAATTGAATGCCCCCTTATTAGTTGTAGCGAATGATGAAGCAGCCAAAAACGAAGTAATGCAAATGACATTAAAAATGGCTGTCCCTAATGGCATGAAACTATTAATTCGCTCAGTTGATGATGCGATTGATGTCTTCAATGATCCTCGTGGTAAAGACAAACGAATTTTTGTAATTGTGAACAGTGTAGCGGATGCTACTAAAATTGCGAAAAACGTGACAGATATTGAAAGTGTGAATGTTGCCAACGCTGGCCGCTTTGATAAATCAGATCCAGCCACCAAAACAATGGTTTTCCCGAGTGTCCAATTAAACACTGAAGAGTTAGAAGCTGCCAAAGAATTAGCCAGTTTGACTCACGTGGAAAGCTATAACCAAGTACTGCCAACCAACTCAAAATTAAGTCTAAAACAAGCCGTCAATTAAAAGGAGGAAATGAACAATGCTTATGCATGCAACAATGGCAGCCTTAGCTGTATTTATCTGTTTTGCTGGGAATTATTTAACTGGTCAAAGTATGATGGAACGTCCCTTAGTCGTTGGATTAGTCACAGGAATTTTAATGGGCGACATGAAAACAGGGGTCTTAATGGGGGCCTCTTTAGAAGCAATTTTCTTAGGAAATGTTAATATCGGTGGTGTTATCGCAGCGGAACCTGTAACTGCGACTACTTTAGCCACAACGTTTGCAATTATTTCAAATGTCGAACAAAAAGCCGCCATGACGTTAGCCGTACCAATTGGGATGTTAGCCGCTTTCGTGGTGATGTTTTTAAAAAATGTCTTTATGAATATCTTTGCTCCTTCTCTTGACAAAGCAGCACGTGAAGGCAACCAAAAAATGGTTGTGACACTGCATTACGGAACGTGGATTATTTATTATTTAATCATCGCTTCGATTTCATTTATCGGAATTTTAGCAGGAAGCGGGCCAGTAAATCTGTTTGTTGAAAGCATTCCACAAAATTTGATGAACGGCTTAAGCGCAGCTGGCGGACTTTTACCTGCCGTTGGGTTTGCTATGTTAATGAAACTGTTATGGGATAATAAATTAGCCGTCTTTTACATTTTAGGCTTTGTTTTAACCGCGTACCTACAATTACCAGCCGTTGCGGTGGCGGTTATCGGGACAGTAATTTGTGTCGTGAGTGCCCAACGGGATGTAGAATTTCGCGACATTCTAAAAAGAAAACCTGCGGCGTCTTCTGCGGTTGAAGGCAGCGCGAAAGAAATCGAAGAGGAGGACTTTTTCGCATGAAGTTAAAAGAGAATTTATCTAAAGAAGAGAAAAAAATGATGCGCTCTGTTTTCTGGCGTTCTTGGACGATGAACGCTAGCCGGACAGGAGCTACACAATACCACGCAGTGGGTGTCATGTACACTTTACTCCCAGTTATCAATCGTTTTTATAAAACCAAGGAAGAACGGGCCGAGGCATTGGTGCGTCACACCACTTGGTTCAATGCAACCATGCATATCAATAACTTCATCATGGGGCTCGTTGCTTCGATGGAAAAACAAAACAGTGAAGACGAAAATTTTGATGCTAGCTCTATTACAGCAGTTAAAGCCTCACTAATGGGGCCACTTTCAGGCATCGGTGATTCCTTCTTCTGGGGCATCTTACGTGTTATTGCTGCTGGGATTGGGATTTCATTAGCCAGCACTGGTTCGCCATTAGGGGCGATTGTCTTCTTACTTTTATACAACGTCCCTGCGTTCTTAATTCACTATTATGCGTTGTATAGCGGCTACTCAATCGGTGAAAGTTTTATCCAAAAAATGTACGAATCAGGCGGAATGAAGATACTCACAAAAGTATCAAGTATGCTAGGCTTAATGATGATGGGCAGTATGACTGCTTCAAATGTAAAATTCAAAACGATTCTTGAAGTTTCCGTTAAAGGAAGCAAAGACGTAGTTAAAATCCAAGACTATTTGGATCAACTATTCGTCGGTATCGTACCATTAGCCGTGACGTTACTTGCTTTCTGGCTATTACGCAAAAAAGTCAATGTTAACGTGGTGATGTTTGGCATCATGTTCTTAGGCATCTTGCTAGGATTACTAGGCATCTGTTAAAATTGAAACAATAAACATTTAATTATTAAACACTTAGAGCCTGAGACAAAAATCCAAAGTGATTTTTATCTCAGGCTTAAAAGCTGATAAACGGCGGGAACAGAAGCAACCCCTTTCCCGACCTCTCTTTTGGAAGGACGATGAATCATGCGCTTGGAGACCTACCAACACTTAGTTGATATTTTAGAAACCAGCAACACCCCGATGAGCACACAAGAAATTGCCACAAAAATTCAATTAAGCCGCTCGGTAACCAGCTTATACTTAAATAAATTATTGGAAAAAGGTGAAGTCCAACAAACGGGAAAAAAACCCGTTTATTGGCAATTAACCCGTGCAACAACCCCCACGACCGATGTTTTTCGACAATACATCGGTAGCCAAGGCAGCGCCAAAAAAGCCATCGAACAATGCAAAGCCGCTATGTTGTATCCCCCATTGGGTATGCCTTTATTAATCCATGGAGCCAGTGGCGTCGGCAAAAGCTTTTTGGCAAAGCTGATTTATGAGTATCTGAAAAATGAACAAATCATTGGCCTGGAAAAATTCTACACCTTTAACTGTGCCGATTATGCCAACAATCCCGAATTACTGTCATCCATTCTCTTCGGCCATACCAAAGGCGCATTTACTGGAGCTGAATCAGAAAAGCAAGGACTCTTGGCCCAAGCCAATAATTCCGTACTCTTTTTAGATGAAGTACATCGATTATCCAACGAAAACCAAGAAAAACTCTTTCAGTTTATGGATACAGGAACCTTCCGCCCCATTGGTGAAGAAGGAAAAATGGTGCATTCCAAGGTCCGGCTACTATTTGCGACCACCGAAAACCCGAAAAAAGTCTTATTACCAACCTTTTATCGCCGAATTTCCGTAATCGTCTCACTTCCGAACTTCAAAGAGCGCCCCATTCGAGAACGGATTGCGATTTTGAAAAACTTATTTCACCGAGAAGCGAAACGAATGACCAAAGACATCAACGTGGACGAAGAAATCTTTACGGCATTATTAGAAAATGACGAACCTGGCAACGTGGGAAGTTTATCCAACAAAGTGCAGCTCCTTTGCGCGTCGCAATTACGAAAAACTTTGCCCAATCAACCCGTCGTCATTGGCGATGCGACCCAACCAATGATTACGATTCCTTTAGACAAAGAAGTGTTAGAAGAAGACACACTTTCTTCCGATATTTTCGCAACATTTGAAGCCTTATTTACAAAAGAAAAAACACTGGCCCACTTAAAAACTGAACTGACACAATTCATTAAATATTGTTTAGACGATGAAATAACCTTAGAAAATGATTATTTTTTACAAAACCTAGTCACGGAAGTCCAAACCAAAAACAAACTAATTATTAACCAACCTGAACAAACTGAAAAACCGATGAAAGATGTTGCCAAATTGCTGAAAATTTTACCGCCAACATTTAACGAAACAATGCTCCTTCCAGTCCAAGCACAGTTAAAAGAACACTATCCGCGAACGGTTTCCCTCGTGAAAAACTTAGTCAGTCCGCTGCCAGAAGAATACCGTTTCTTGACAGAGGTACTCTTATCTGTATTACTTAGCGGAGAAATTTCTGAAACGATTCCTTACCAAGCGCTCCTCGTGGCGCATGGTGAATCGACTGCCACAAGTATTCAAGCCGTTGCCAACAAATTATGTGGTACCTATATTTTTGATGCGATTAACATGCCCTTAACCTCTTCGGTCAGAGATATCGTCGCCGAAGTTAAAGAGTGGCTTTCTCAGCGGGACACATCACAAGGCGTCATTATGCTCGTCGATATGGGTTCCCTGACACAACTTTATAAAAGTTTGAAACCGCAAATTCTTGGAGAACTTTTGGTGATCAACAACCTGACCACTGCCTATGCGTTGGAAATTGGTCATCAATTAATGAACGAACAACTTTTCTATGGTATTGCTAAAACCGCTGAAAAAAAATTTAAAACCGATGTACAGTACTTTGAAGGCTTTTCAGTGGAAAAAAATATCATTGTCTCTAGTATTTCAGGTCTGGATATTGCCAAGCAAATCAAACAAATCTGTCAAAAATACTTGTATACTGATATTAAAGTCATTACCCTAAAATACAAAGATTTGGTGAACACGTTAGACATTGCCAACGCCGAAGAAAATTATTTAAAAGAAACCTCGCTCATTTTGACGACGTCCTACTTAGACAATCATACGAATGTTGCTAGCGTGAACCTCTTAGACATGTTAGACGAAGATGCAGGAACCCAGTTGATGGAACCTTTCCAAAACTTGATGCATCCCAATAACATCGATAGCATGATTAACGAATTTGTTCACTTCTTCTCGAAAGAAGGCTTGTCAGAAAAACTAGAATTTCTAAATCCTGACGTCATTATTAAACAAGTCGAAAACGTTACAAAAAACATTGAAAAACGCTTCGACCTCACACTCAGCGGCAAAATGAAATTTAACTTAATGATGCACAACGCGCTCATGGTAGAGCGGACAATGCTCGGCGTTGAAGACTATGAAATCCCTGCTAACCTAGAGGAACTAACCATTAACCAAAAACCATTTTTCCAAAATGCTAAAAACATTTTCTATACTCTAGAACAGTTTTATCGAATAGAGATTTCCAACTGGGAACTCTATGTGATTTATGAAATTTTGTCTTCTCGGTGAGAGGGGATGGGAAAAGCCACTTTCCAGAGGAAAGTGGCTTTTTTAGTTTGTGTTCTGCGCTAAAAATTCATACATATTAGGTTCTACAGGTGTTTCTAAGGTAAAGTCTAATTTAACGACGCTTTTTTTCTTACCCTCTTTGTCTTGTTTTTCGACTTGTTGGATAGTTTCTTGAAGAGGGACTACTTCGCCTAGATAATAGAAATCTGTTTCGTTCTCTTTTTGATTATATTTCCGTTTCACAAATAAATGAAATTTATATTCCCCAGGATTCCGCAAAAGTTGAACTTCTGGTGAGCGTAGATTTCTAGGCGCTTTTGTATACCAATGGAATGTTCGTTCATCAATAAATTCATCCTCATAAGCAATACGTGCAGCTTTAAAATCTTTGCCTTTATCCAAAGTTACAAAAATAGCAAAATGATTGTTACTGTTTGTATATCCACCAATACTTTGTTCATTTTGATTAAAGTTCATATTTAATAATCGTAAAACATCTTTACGACGATATTTTTTGTATAAATTTAACGGTTGTGATAAATCATACTCCATAGATTTGTTAATCCCTGTATGGATTACATCTAACATCAAATTGATGAAATAAGAATTCTTTTTAAACTCTCTGAATTTTTCTGTTATTTGTAAACAATTTTCTTTCATCTTAAACATTTGTGATAACAAATAACGTTTTCTAATTGTTGATTCGTAAAAAGATAAATCTAAGACTTTAACAACAGATGCTAGAGTATCTGTCGTATACGTCAGGTTAAACGTATCAAACAGCGCTGTGATTTCCTCTAAAGATAACTGTTCTTTATCTGTCATTAAAAATTCTTCAATAACATAAAGTTCATGCGGGCGAATTCCTGATAGCAATTCTACAGAAACAAATTTTAGTGCACCGTTTTCTTCTTCACTTAATTTAGCTTCTGTTTCCCCAATTCTCTCCAAGAAATTATAGTATGTTTTTTCTTTACCTATAATCAACAATGGATCCACGCCATCTAACACTTGAAAATCATTCAGGTAAGGAACCCTATTCAACCGATTTTTCAACTTAAAATAACTAGCTTTTAGTTCTGACATCGCATCTAATTTAGCTTGATCAATTGATTTAAAGATACGTTCACGAGCAACTTTTTCAAAATTAATTGAAGATAAACCACTGATATACGTCACATCAATTGTATCGCGACGTAAACTATTCTTAGTTTGAGAACTATCTCCAGATAAAGCCATAGGAATCATATAGTTATTTTTATAATTACCAATAAAATCAATTACCGTAACAAATTCTTTTGATGGGTCTTTTCTTAGCCCCCGACCTAATTGCTGAATAAAAATAATACTAGATTGCGTATTTCGCAGCATAATTACTTGATTTACTTTAGGGATATCAATACCTTCATTAAAAATATCAACTGTGAAGATATAATGAATCTCTCCAGTATCTAAACGCTTAATTTCCTTTTCTCTTTTATCAAAATTATGGTCACCTGATAAATAAGCACTCGGAATTCCACGATCGTTAAACATCTCTGCTAACTGCCTTGCTTCGTCTTTACGACTACAAAACACCAAGCCTCGAGGACTATCTCCCGAATAACCATAATAGTTAATTTTTTACATATAAACAAAGTATAAATTTCTAATTATCTTTTTATATTTTCTTAAATGCTCGTAAAGCCTTATTCTATGTGCTTTCGAGTATTTTTACTGTAGGAAGATACTTCACGTTTCTTTGCATATTTCCTCATGTCTTAGCTGTCAGAAGTGGTAAATAAGTAGTAAATTCATTTGTACTACTAAGCAACAAGACGCTCCTGTTGCTTCTCTTTATTCAAGCGTTTCATTTCTGCCATTGCAGAATCGAATGTTGCATGTGCGTAATAGTTCAGCGTCATGGCTATATTAGCATGTCCCATAATGTACTGTAATGCCTTTGGATTCATTCCTGCATTTGCATAGTTGGTACAGAATGTATGTCGCAAACTATGTGGAGTGATGTGTGGCAATTTATCCTCGTTATACTTATTGTATTTCTTAACAAGACCTTTCATCATGCCGTTGTAATCACTTGCCACTTTTGGATAGTTCTTTCTATTAAGAAAGAGGAAATCACTATATCCATCAATCTCAACACGCTTATCATTCTTTCGATTCGCTAACACTCGCTTAAATGCTTGATAGGCTTCTTCAACCATAGGAACTTGACGTTCGCCACTTTTGGTCTTTGGTGTTTCAATGTAGTACCCAATTTCAGTATCTCTCAATAGCTGATGGTCTATATTGACAAGACGATTCTCAAAATCTAAATCTGGAAGTGTCAAACCACCAAACTCTGAAATACGAAGACCTGTTTTTAAGAGTATCAGAATTTCATCATAATTTTTGCTGTAGGTTTTATCAGCTTTTGCAAAGGCTAACAGTTTTTCTTCCTGTTCTTCTGTTAGTACGGTCTTAGGGACAGTATCATCATCAAGAACTGCTTTCAGTTGAAAGTCAAATGGATTCTTCCGAACACAATCATCTTGTATAGCAATATAGAATGAAGCCTTTAAAGAACGTTTGTAGTTATTGATGGTTTGATAAGCATAACCATTTTCACTCATTCTAATAGCCCATTCTTTAGCGTCTGATGGCTTAATACTGTCAATACTTCTTACACCTAACTTGTCTTTCTTCAAAATATCCATAAGATATTTGCGTCCAGTTTCAGTGTTTTTTCTAACCTTTGGTCTTTGAGCGTTCTGTTTTGCGTAAAGCTGGCAGAGTGTCATTTTCTTTCCTACAACATCAATACCATCATGAATGTCTTTCTGTAACTCTGCGATTTTCTCTCTAAGTGAGATACAATCACGCTTTCCTGCTGGTACTCGGTCTGTAGCCACAAGTTTCCACGAGTAAACAAATTGCGGTTCTCCAAATGAATCTATATATTTGTATAAGTATCTTCCGTCTTTTCGTTGGCTCTCTCCAGTCTTTAAGATTCGACCTTTATTGTCACGTCTTTTTTCTGACATGGCATTTGCTCCTTTCCTTTATGGAAAGAGCCTTGATACGACTTAATACTATTTTATCATATACAAGACCCTTTGGCGACGCTAGATTGCGTCCAATGTATCTATAATTTTTTCAAATTGTTTTCGTTTAATCTGAATACGATTGCCATTCATAATCAGCCAATTTGCATTTTTATTTTCCTCTGCCAAGCGTCGTAGCTTGTTTTCGCCAATACGAAAATATTTTGACGCTTCTTCAATGGTTAGGGTATAACGTTCCCAAATAGGAATGTCAGTCTGCTTCATAAAATCCTCCTTTCCAAATCACTTATTTGGATTTCATAAAAGTTGTTTTACCAGCAATCGAACAGCTTTAGCAAAGCTCACGGGAGTTCCACCCCTGCATGGTTCTCATGTAGCCATACTCATTGCCTGCGACGGTTTTATCACGCTCGGACTATTGACTGTATGGGAGTATCATTATCACGATAAGAATGTCGTTGCAGGCAATCCTGCTAAAGATTGCTTCTCGGATCACTAACATGAATCGCTCGCTATCTTTATAAGATAGGTCATGGCGGTTAGTTCCGTTGGCTCTTTTCTTATCGAAACGTATTCGATTACTTTTATTCAGTTTTCAAAGAACAATGGCTCGTTAGCCTATCAAAACACATTGAAAGCTCAATATGCTTTGGTGGAATAACAAACCTCCCTGTTCGGGAAGCGTGGAATGGTTTAGCACGCTTCCACGAAAGGAGAGAGGATATTACTTAATTTCAAATGACAAAATCTTTGTAATCAGTCTGGTTTCCATTCTTCCACGTAAGACTTCATCAACGACCATACTTTGATTGCCATATTCATCTTTCATAAGTCGTAGGGAACGCTTCGTTATGTACCCTCTGTAATGATGTAGAATCTGGTTAATCGCTTCGGTATCGCCATCTGTTGCCTTTACAATGAGAGGAAAGGGAATCATAGGATATTGTGTTTTCATTCTTCAAATTCCTCCATAAACTTTTTAATTAAGGCTAGTCCACTGGTTCTATGCCGATAGACAGTAGAACGGTTCAATTTCAACAGGTCTGCAATTTCTGAATCGCTCATGTCCATAAAGTAAAACAGCAGTAGAATTTCACGTTTCTTGTCTGGCAACTCACGTAATGCTTCACTCAACAAATCATTTTCAACGCCTACTGATAACCCATTGAGTGTAAAAATCTGAAAGTCAGTTGAATAGTTATCTGTTGTCGCAAACTGGCTAACAAGATAATCGCCAACATCCGAAAAGGACACCTCACGCTTTGCAATCCTTGAAAGATAAAGCATATAATTCTTTCGCTCGTCTTCCATAGCACGTTTACAGATATAGTCAAACTGATTTTCTATTGTGGTCTGAAAAGAAGATGGTTTCATGTTTCTCACCCCCTTTCTGTCTAGGAAAGGAAGTGAGCCTTGCTCGTTTATCTCCTTTCACTCTTAGTCCCAATGTGAAAGGGGGATTTGTTGCATTACTGATAAATAAACTTTGTAAAAAAGTTCTGAATAGCCAAAAAAGCATATAAACAGATTTATTTCTCTGTTTACATGCTTCTGTTATTCTATCTATATGATTTATAAAACCACATTGGTGGACGTACTTATCTATTGCAGATAGACGACTTTTTTTGACAAGAACCCAATGTAAGGAAATTTATTGTATATGATGTACTTCATGGCGACGTTGACCTCCAACAAACCGCCATTTGGAAGTAATATACAATATTTTAACAGCGTAAATAGCACTACCATATAACGGTTTTTTTTATTGGCGTTTAGTAGTGCTTTTTATTAAATATAAACCTATAAACCATATAACACGTTTTTCTATACCTGTTTTTAATTCAGTAGGAACAATAAAATGTATAGAGGTGGTCTACTATGCGTAAAAAAGAAGATAAATATGATTTTAGAGCCTTTGGTTTAGCCATTAAAGAAGCTCGATTGAAACGAGGTTTAACTCGTGAACAAGTGGGAGCATTGATTGAAATTGACCCACGGTACTTAACTAATATTGAAAATAAAGGGCAACACCCCAGCATACAAGTTCTTTATGACCTTGTATCGTTACTTCATGTTTCCGTTGATGAATTTTTCTTACCTGCTAATAACTTGGTAAAAAGCACCCGACGATTACAGATAGAGAAATACATGGATAGCTTTACAGACAAAGAACTATCCTTAATGGAATCTTTAGCCAGCGGTATCAACGAAGCAAGAAACATCGAAGACTAATTAAAAGAATCCATACATAACGGAAAGAGCCGATAAAATGAGATTGTATTAATCTCATTTTATCGGCTCTGCGTCTTTGCGTCTGGCTCTGTAATCACAGTTACTTTGAACTGCTTTATTTCAATTAAATTTTCTTGTCTGCATTTCGGACAATAGAGGGGGAATTTTTTTAATTCAGTATCTTCCCTTATCTTTAATCGTGTTTTATTTCCACATACAGGACACAATATCCACTTGTAGTTTATAATAACTATCTCCTCCTTTACACTTTAATTCAAATCTTTATTAAAAAATATTTCATCTTATTTAACAAGAAACCATATTTATATAACAACATAAAATACACTAAGTTATTTTATTGAACATATATCGTACTTTATCTATCCGACTATTTGGACGACGGGGCTGGCAAACAGGTTCACCGGTAGTAACATGGTACCCTTTTAACTCTGTTAAACAAACACTACGTCCATTTGTAAAGAAAGTTAAATCACTACGATATTCTTGAATACACCGAGCAGGGATTTCTCCACTAAGAATGACCTCATTATTTTTCAATTGAGTGTCTACGATGTTCGCACAATATTTAGGAGCATCGTTGTATGCTCGTGAAAGATATTCCTGTGGCGCATAAATTTTAAAACTAAGATATGGCTCTAACAATTCTGTTCCAGCTTTTTTTAAGACTTGTTCCAATACAATAGGAGCAAGCATCCGAAAATCTGCTGGGGTACTAACAGGGCTATAGTATAAGCCATACTTAAAACAGATTTTACAGTCCGTCACATTCCAACCATACAATCCTTGTTCACAGCCATAGCGTATCCCCTCCATAACTGCATTTTGAAACGATTGATTTAAGTATCCAAGAGAAACCGAGCTCTCATACTGCACTCCGCTCCCTAATGGAAGCGGTGATACAGATAAACCAATGGAAGCCCAGAAAGGATTTGGCGGCACTTCGATGTGAATGGTATATTCTGCATTTTTTAACGGTCTCTCCATATAAATGACTGTAGGCTCTTTTAGTTCTATCTCCACATGATACTTTTCTTGCAACAGTGCACTAATCACTTCCATTTGTACTTTCCCTAAGAAAGAAAGTATAATTTCATGTGTCGTAGAATCCACGTAATATCGTAGAAGCGGATCACTATCTGAGATTTCCAAAAGGGCATCAAGCAACATTTCCCTTTGTTGAGGTTTGCTCGGTTCAACAGTCGTTTGCAGCAGAGGGAGGGGATTTTCAATTCTCTCTCTCTGTGGCAATAGCTTTGTATCTCCAAGAACACTATTTAACTTCAAAAACTCATTCTGCAAAATAACAATTTCCCCGGAATAAGCCTTATCGATTTTACATAATTCACCATTTATTGAAGTATACATTTCTGTAATTTTTATTTTTTCCTTTTCCGATATTCTAACCGAATCTCGCAAATGCAGTACGCCACTATAAAGACGTATATATGCAAGACGTTGTCTTTTTTTTGTATATTCAATTTTGAAAACATTTCCGCAAAGTTCAGACTGACCTCGATGTGTTGATGAATAAAATTTATTCGTAATCACTTCTATAAGGTTATCAATCCCTATATTGTTTTTTGCACTTCCGTGATAAACAGGGAACAGGGAACAATTCTGAAATCTTATGCTTTCCTCTTGTTCGAGTTCCAATGCTTCTAATGATTTACCGGACATATATTTCTCTAAAAGGTCATCGTTTCCCTCTATTACCGTATCCCATTGTTCAGATTCGGTAAAGTTCGTCACACACATATTAGGATACAGTTCTACCTTCTGTTTGATTACAATTTCGGCAGAAAGTTTCTCTTTAATATCCTGATAAACCGTTGATAAATCAATTCCATTTTGGTCAATCTTATTGATAAAAAAGATTGTGGGAATCCCCATTTTCCTAAGTGCATGAAATAATATACGAGTTTGTGCTTGTACGCCATCTTTTGCAGAAATCAGTAGAATTGCCCCATCTAAAACTGATAATGAACGATATACTTCTGCTAAGAAATCCATATGTCCTGGCGTGTCTATGATGTTCACCTTCGTATTTTCCCACTGAAAAGAGGTTATTCCTGTCTGAATTGTAATTCCTCTCTGACGTTCTAAAAGCGTATTATCCGTCCTCGTTGTACCTTTGTCCACGCTTCCTAATTCTGTAATCGCTCCACTGTTATATAATAAGCTTTCTGTTAAGGTAGTTTTTCCCGCATCAACATGAGCTAAAACTCCAATATTAATAATTTTCATGTGATTTTCCTCCATTCAAAAGCCCAAAAGGGCATAAAAATCCCAGTGATAAATACTCTTATCACTGGGATTTTTATGCATAACCATAGGCATACAAAGCATACAGATATTCTCCGGATACTTTAGAATCACATGATAAAGGTATTCTTAAACTGGGTACAAAAAACTAAGCCCTCCTAAAAAAGGACATCCAATTATTTGTTCCCACTATCAAATTGACAGTTTATTTAAGAATACCTTGCCGCATATTTATTAACTCCTTTTAAATAGATACTTAAATAATAGCACGTAAGAGCATATTTGTAAAGGAATCTCCAATTTTTTATCAAAGAGAGTACGTGATTACAAAATAGCTGTAATAATGTACCAATATTTGTTATTCTATAATCTTCCAATTACTCCCGTTCTTTTCAAGTACCAAATCAAATTGAGATACCTGCGTTGCTTTGGTCTGCTGGTCGATATACTCCACTGTCAGCGATACCGTGACTTGATTATCCTTACGATTGTGAATAGGATTTACCAGTTCTTGAAAGATGTACTCTTTTCCGATTGGTTTTAATATCCCGTCATTCACATAGTAGGAAAGTTCACTGGCTGTCGCTGTAGGATAGAGCTTGAAGAACGTCGTTAAAAACTCATTGATTTCATTGGTTGTAATGGAATCAACCGTCCCCTCACTTTCAATGGCTTTTGGTTTATAACTTGATTTCTTAGGTATGTTGGTAATGGTCGGATTCTTAACCAGTACCATATTTCCAGAACCATCTACATAGACACTCACTATATAAGCAGAGTGGACGGTCTTTGTATTTTCTCCCTCTGTAATGAGCTGGTCTACACTGTAGGTTACATTAAACTCATTGTCGCCAGTTGGCTCTACCGTCCATATCTGAAATCCTCTTACAGAAGACGATACAGGAATATCTTTGCGTACTGTATCAACATTGAGAGCTTGAAGTTCATCTGTCAGATAGCCTTTTAGACTTTCCATTCGATTATCAATGGACTTATCGGATTGCTCCCATGAATAGTAGACTTTCGCAAAGTTCTCTACAAAATTTTCTACATGATGAGTATCAACGTATTCCTTTTCTATGATAGTTGTTTCGTGAATAGTATGAGTATCTATAGCTGTAAAGTGCTTGAATATCGCAAAGCTGAAACTAAGCCCTAAAAGTACCCACAAGGCAATCACAACCTTTTTATGAGGATTGACCTTATAGACACGAGGTTTCTTTTCCTTTGGTATCTGTTTTTCTTTATTCTGATTTTTTCTAAATTTCATCATTAAATCTTCCTTTCTCATTGTTTGATTCGTCCTGCTCCCACTAAATGCTGTTGCCAGTAGGGGCTTGTTAAGTCGGCATAACCGATTGGGTCGCCTGCATGAAACATACGGTTATTGCCAAGGTATATCCCAACATGAGTAATATAAGAGCCAGCGTTATAGGTAGAATGAAAGAAAACCAAATCGCCAGCTTGTGCTTCCGATAGTGGGATATGCTGGGTCACATCATATTGCTGTTGTGCGGTTCGTGGTAAGTTAATTCCAGCTTTTCCATACGTCCATTGTGTCAGTCCGCTACAATCAAAAGAAGTAGTCGGGGAAGCTCCACCGTAAACGTATCGCCAGCCCTCATATTTCAGTGCTTCGTCCATGATGGCTTGTACCGTATCATCATCAAACTCTGTTGTGACAAGATACTGCGTTACCAGTTGCACATAAAACATATTGCCATAGTTGTATCGCCAGCCCCCATTGATAGGTATGGCTATGGGATTGGGGTAAGACACTTTTTCGCCACCTGAATACTCTTTTGAGAAACTTTGAGCCAGTTCAAAGGTATATTTATTTCCACGATTAGCCACATACCCTAAGAAACCACCACCATAATTGTAGGACTGGATAACCGATTCTAAATCTACACTGAGCCTTTCGCTACTGGCTAATAATTCACTGAAATACTTCACACCTTGCTTAATGGATTCTTCTGTACTCAATGAATTAGGTGGAAGACCGAGGGATTCCGAGGACTGCATAACATCTTCCGCAGTACCGCCCGATTCCACCTGTATAATCGCAAGAAGTATGTTGACATATTCTTCAACGCCATATTCTTTGGCATATTTTTCTACCATAGGCTTATGAGCCAGCACTTCTGCGGAAACATTCACACCTCCATAATGAATATTGGAAATTCCGCTGTCCTGTTCATCTGAAAATAAAATGGCAACAAACAGAAGCAGTGAGAAGACCATCAAGAATAATCCAGAACCACCAATCACTAAAGTTTTCAACTTCATGGTTTCTTACCGACTTTCTTAATGGTGGCGGTTTTGATTGGTGGTCTACTTCTTGTATTTTGTAGTGGTACTCTTTGAACAGTAGACGGACGTTCTTTTGTGATTGGACGTTGTGAAGTTCTATCTGCTGTAGTGGTTGAAGTTGCTGGCTTTTGAACGGTTTTTTCTTGAACGGTATTGCCTTGGCGTTCCACTTTTGGACTTGAAAAATCGGACTTAACTGCTGGACGCTCTTGTTTGGCTTGTTGAGATTCCTTATATGAAGTCTGAATATTAGACTGTTTTGAGGTCTGTTCATCATGATATTGTTCTTGTCTTGTAGTCGGTCTTTCATGAACAGAAGAAGCAGGCTGTTTTTTCTGTTTGACCTGTTCCATTTCAGAGCGACGCTTCGCAATGGTTTTTCGCCTTTGTTCCTGCTGTTCCTTGCGTCCACTGGCTCTGTCCGCTTTGGTTTGAGAAATACTACTGGTTAAATCACGGACATTCTCTTTTACTTTGGATTTTCCTTGATATACTGCATATCTTGCATTGGTCGGCAAATCTTTAACCTGTTCTTTCAAACCACTAGCAGTGTCTACCATTCTGTCTTTGGTATCAGCTACTGTACCGATGGTTTGACCGATACGTTTTCCAAGTGTTGATTTTTCCTTTCCGTCTGGTCGGGAGTGATCTGCTTGTGTCCTTGCAGAACTCCCCGAACCCGACTGTCCTTTTTTACCTGTAACAATGGCAGACCCAGCCCCTAGAGTAGTCATGGAACGTCCAAGTTTCCGCTGTAGACGGTGCATGTGAGCGTGCATAAGCATACGAGGTTTTCTCATCACACGACTTCCCACACTTTGAGAATCGTTACTCTGTAGAGAAAACATACTCATTAAATCGCCCAGCTTGAAGTAGATTCCTGCAAAGGTCACAATCTGTAGAAAAGCAATCAAAAAGAACGGATAACCAGCCGATAAGGTATAGAGCATGGTTGAAATACTAAATGCTGTCGTAATAATCAATGTGATTCCAGCTCGTGTCAAAATGGTATTAAAGAGCTTTGTTATGGCTCGTTTTGACATACCATCAAATGATGGAATCATGCTTAAAATAAAGCTCACAGGCAGAAACATAGCATAGATGATAAAAAGTACCTGCGAGAAAATCATGATTCCTGTTAATAGGAATACAAATATGGAAATCCCAATATTGAAGACAAATAGGAAGAAGACTGTACCTAAACGGTTAATGGTCTTTGTAATGGTTAGATTGGTATTGCTTCTGTCTTCAATTTCTTCCGCAACAATTTTTTCTCTGTCTTCGCCATTGTTGGAATCTGGGCTGGTGGAGAGCAGGCTTTCCACACGGTCAATACCGATACTTTCAATGTCTGAACTGTTGTATTGAAGCAGTAGCCACGGTTGCTGAACCTGTATGGAAAACAGGCTATCTCTGATTAAGTCCACGCTGTCCTTGCCTTGACTATCGGAATGGGGCATGACAATCTTCGTGCCAAGTGATAAACTGGCATTACTGATGTCTGATGAAAAGTCATTGATTTTTTTAATGTAGTCGGGAGCGTAGGCAATAAAGGAAGCCGATAGGATAAACACCAGCACAAAATTCATAATGGCATGAATTGCCTTTGTGGTTTCTCTCTTTATCAGTCCCGTATAGGCAACATAAACCCCAAGAACCAAAATCAAGAGTAAGAGGAATCCAACATAGAAACCCTCTGTTGAAAATCCGTTTGCACTCACACCAGCTAAGGTCTGCATATTCTTACCAATGGAATCTGCTGTAGCGGAAATGAAGTCTAAGGAATAGGCTTCCTGTACTAAGTAACCTGTCGCATTGGAAACATACAAACTGATTGTCCAAATAAAATTGGTAATGGCATATAGTCCATACATGACCTGTTTTCCAATCCCGTCCGACCAGTTCCACGGAAGCCAGCCCCAGCTATTATCCACATAAAAATCCAGTTGATAGTTTTCAAGTGGGTATCGGCTGTATTCATTTGCCACATTGACCGTATCATCTACCAAGCCCGCAGCTTGAACCACCGTTCCCAGCATGGCTAAAAGAAAAATGGCAATCACAAGTGTGAAAGCCACTGTCATTGCCACTTTACCTAGACGTTTCAGCGTCCAGTTTGATTTTATTCTGTTTACTATTGATGGTTTCACATTTACACCTCTTTTCGCACAGGTGGTCTGGTATCAAAGGCATGGAGCAGTTCTTCAAATACAGGGTGGAACTGTATCACACCGACACGACCATATAAATCACTGATAAGGCATTGCCCGTTTTCCAAATCACGCAATCGCTTCTGATTGTTTTCGTCCTCTGGGTCTACACCAAAAAAGGCTAAGGTCTTTTTAATCTCGTTAAGGTCAGTGGAACGAAATGCAAATTTTAAGCCGAGGTTATTTTTCAGTTTTTCATCTAAGAGGTCGTCTGTATTTTGGGTCACGAAATATACCCCAGCGTTCATAGCACGACCAGCCCGAACCAGCTTCATAGATAGTGTTTTTCCTTGTGCTACCTGTAAAAAGCTCCATGCTTCGTCTAAATCTACAATCTTGAAAATGCTTCGGTCTGTATGGATAAAGTCTAAAGCAAAGGTACTAATGACAATCAGCATAGCAACGGATAAAAGCTCCATAGTGGTATATTCCTCAAAGGAAGTTTCCTTGTCGGGAAGTACCAAGTCCGCAACCTGTATAATGTTCAGTTGTTTTTCTAAGCTGATAGACTGCTCCACATAACCATTACTGAATAATAAATGTGCAAAGTCATAGTCTGTAAAACTTTCGATATGGTCGGCTATACTGGTACTTAGTGGCGTATTCTCAACCCGTAATTCCTCAATCACTTTCATCAACCCTCGTACTTCACTATTGGTTACTGCACGAATGGCTTTTCTAAGGATTGGGAAGCGTTCCCCATCACGAGAGGAAATCCCCGTAAGGAATGTCAGAATATCAATAGCCAGTGATTCAGAATCTTTGGGATTTTTCATAATCACATAAGGGTCAAGTAAGCCTTTGTTTTTCTCATCAGAAGTCAGAGTGACGATATTGATTTCATGGGAAATCTCTGGCAAGGTTTCTTTCCATCTGCCACGTTCTGCTTTTGGGTCTACAATCACTGCTTGTGCCCCATAAAGCACCGCATAATAGACGATAAGGTTATTCGCAAAGGATTTACCACCACCCAGCGAACCAACAAAAGCCGACGCTAACGCATTGGTTACTGAACCCTTAACCCCTTGACTGGCAAGAGCAGGTTTCAGATAGACATTGCGTCCAGTATCTAAGCTGTAGCCAACATAAATCCCCTCATTTTCCCCCAGCATTTGAGTAGCACCAAAACCTAAACCAGCGAGGAAATCAGAGGTCACGTATTGAATATAATCATTCATATAACGCTTGCTGGCAGGTAAAAATTCTTCATGTAAGCCGAGCATATCCCCAAATGGTCGTACCAGTTTTACGCTTAAATCGTCATAAAAATCTTTCACTTCATTACAACGACGTTTGAGTTCGTCAAGATCATTTGCTGATACCCTTACCACATAAGACAGCTTGTACATAGATTCCTTGCTTTGGTCTAAATTGGTTTCCAGCTCATTCACACTTTCCAGAGCTTCCGCCACATTGGAGCTGGTTTCATTATCACTTTGCCAAGCGTGGTTATCCAAGTCTTTCAGTTCTTTCTTTTTATTGCGGACAGTAGATAGGGCTTTACGATTCGCTACAATTTCCACATTCATTGACGTATCAATCGGGAATGTAAATTGCTGTTGCTGGTAGTAGAAGATTTCAGAGGACGGGAAGTCCAGTTCTCCGACAATGCTGTTAATGGTAAAGTAAGCTACATAGACGGTTTCATCTTCCTGCTGGATTTTCAAATATCGCTGTTTTTCTTCCACCAAACAGCGAGTAGGCTTAATCAAGTCATAGTATTTAATCAGCGTTTCATTATCCAGCTTTTTCTTTGATAGATGGTACTCATACTCTTCATAGGCAGTGCCTGTCTGTCCGTAAAGGTGTTCAATCAGATAGCCGAAGTCGTCCTTATCTAACCTGCGGATTTTGAAACGACGAGAGATTTTATTTTCTAAGAGCTTTTCCATCTTCTGAAAACGCAGGATTTCATCATTACTCATACTAACAAAATCGCCCATCAGCTTATGGTTCACATCATAGACAAAATCAGACAAAGCATTTTTTGCTTCAACGGTAAGACTTTTCATAGAAAACTCCTGATCGTTGAGAAGCAACTTAAAGCCGATAAAGAAACGGTAGTTCACTTGATTTTCGCCAATCATGGATATTAAAGCGTCTGTCTGTTGGTCGATTTTGTCATAGGCAACCGCTTTGAGCTTGCCAGTGACTTCATTTTTGGAACGCTCTTGTGCAGAACGTATGCTGGATTCTGTACTGATTTGTAAAGCATGAATTTTGCCATCACGATTTTGTGCGATAAGCTGTCTGAAAGAATCATGCACTTGTATTTTCTGTTCTGGACTTAGAAATGAGTAATTGTAAGGAACAAGCTCATAGTAAGCATAACATTCCCCGTCTTTATTCCAGACGAGATTGTTTTCAATGTATTTAATTGGATATGCCATAAAATTCACTCCTAACTGCTGTAATGGCTTCTTGTGGCTGGTTTCTGCCAAGCGTTACTTTTTTTCCTGCATAGGTCAGCTTTGGTCGCAGTGCATAAGCAATGACAGACTTCAAAAATCCATAAGGCTTTTTACCATCAAAAGTTTTTGTAGACATAAACCATGTGAAAGCCACAGGAATCCCAAAGTATTTGAGAAATGCTCCCTCTATCATGGAAAGAGGGGGCAAGTTGCCAAGTATCATCACTGCAAAGAGTGACACGACAAACCATGTCATTTGCGTAAAGGTTATGGGAAACGGAAGTCTAAAATCATTGATAGAATACAGTACCTTTTCCACAGACCAGATACTGGTATAGCTTCGTATTTTCTTCATGTAATCAATCCTTTCATAAAAAATAGGGGTAGCTGATTGAGCCACCCCGTAAAATAGAAAATCTGCCAGTAGTAATGTACCGACAGATTTAATAGACGATTTCAAAAATCCCATGATTGGTTGAGATAAACGTTCCTGAAAGGTCTAAATCCCGACCATAGGCTTGATAATCAATATAGTTTTGAAGACTAGCTGGTACTTCGCCTAAAGCACCCGTTTCTTCAATGTAGTAGCGTGCCACGTCATACATATCATCACAATCGGAATGAATGATAATATCCTCTTGATGTTCGCTTAGTTCTTCAATGCTTGAAAAATGAGTGAGCAGAGCAGATAGCTCCGATTGTAATTCTTCGGGTAATTCCGATACCATTTCCCATAGTCGATTGAGTTCGCCAATGGAAGTGTATTCGTCAACCGTAAAGGGTAACTCGTAGTCATGAATGGCGTATTCCTCATATTCATCATTCAAGCCGATTTTCTCTTTGACTTCCTCAAAGTCAATGGGAAAGGTAAACCACGCACCGACCAATTCGCCCTCATTGTATTTGCCTAAATTCGCAATATAGACTTGCATATCGTCCATATATTCACGTCCTTTCTTTGTAGAGATTCAAAAATCCCTACCGCACTTCGTTTGGTGTACCATTCCTTTGCGGAACATAAGAAAACCACTTATATTCCACAAAAGAACGGTTTTATTTAAGCACCAATAATGCGATTGAATAGCTCTAGTAAAATGTCTTTTACTCCAGCAGCGTTGAAGACTAAGCCAACCGCAATAATCGCAATAATTAAAAAGCCAATCAGTTTGCTAAACTCACGCTTGAAGCCAAGATACAAGCCAATCACAACGATTGCTAAAAGCACCAGTGATTGAGCGTTTGATAGAAACCAGTTATAAAGGTTTTGTCCAAAATTCATAAAAATGTTCTCCTCTCTATATTCAATGAATTTGTATTTGAGTTATTTTTTTGTTGTTATCACGTCCTGTTCTTTTACTGACTGTTGCTTCAAAATCTGCTTGTGTCGGTCTGTCAGTTTCGCATGGTCGAGAATGTCTTTTACAACCTGCGTCTGGTTGATTTCATCAAGTTTAATCGCAACCTTTAAGGTCGGGGCAACTTGATGAGATAGCCAGTTCAGCGTCCTTTGGAAGGAGTAAGGCTCTGGTTTTGTGGTTAGTTTTAATCGTTCACGATTGTTCCCAATAAACCAAGCCCATTCTTCATTCAGTTTCCAATCAGAACGAGGTTTGGAATCGTCTTTATCTACAAAACGGATATACCGATTGATAATTTTAAAGGCGGTATGCTCTGGATTGTCATAGACGAGTAAATCACGGACTGCATAATAGGCACGCTCATTTTTCAATCGAATCTCAAAACGGTTTTTTACTTCTGCGTCTTCAATGGGAATATCATTTTTCTTGTACTGCTCGTAGTCCTTTTCATAGATACAGAAATAAACTTCACTTTGTAATGAACCGATATAGAGGGTGTTTCCCATACATTCCTTTTCCTCTTTGCGTACCAGTTCGCCACTGCGATAGCTTTTAAAACTGCGGAAGACGGAGATACATTCTTCCTGTTGGCACTTTTCAGTGAGTACAGGGATATTTAAAATCCCTGTCTTATCGTTAATGGCAAGGTCAAGGCGTTTCATCACACCGCCAGCCACCAAAACGTCCATAAAGAACTCATACCAGCTTCTTTGTTGTGCCAGAAGATAGCTTTCAAATTGTCTGCACCCACGACCTTTCAATTCCACCAGAACTCCTTTGTCCAGTTCATGGGAGCAAAGGACGAATATGTCGCCTAAAGCATAATGCTCTGAATAAGAATAGAAACCATAGTCCTCATGAAGAAAATAGGACAGTTTCAGTTGTAAGATGTTTTCGACCACCTGCTGTACGTCTGTTGTCGGAAAGCGAATTCTTACATAATCAAACAGCATTTCAAGGGGAGCGTCGGGATTGAAGCGTTCCAGAGCTTCCCAAAGGGACTGCTGTAAATCCTCTGATGGCTTGACTTTTCCTGTTTCAATATCGCTTAGATACTGCCTTGTAATACCAGTCGCAACAGCTAAACGGTTTTGAGATAGTCCATAAGCCAAGCGTTTTTCTTTTAAATGCTGTAACCAAGTTTGTTCATTCAGTAAAAATCCCTCCAATCAAAAAGGCGTATGTCAACTTTTAAAGCCCATTTGACATACGCTGAAATTTTGTAAATCCCTTGTAACCAAAGGATTTTCTAATGTTTTTTTGACTGTTTCCTGTCGATTTGTACCCCCCTGTTAGATACGGGGGGTTAAGTGCTGGCGTGGCTATTGCCACACCAGCCAGCAAGATCAGTCCACACCTGCGACTTCCGCTTCGCACGTCGCCTGCGTGGACTGTCTGCTGTTGGATAACTTTTTAATTTCCTCCAAGAAATCATATCCTTTTGGTACAAGGGGAGTATAAAACTCTGATATGACACTTGTTCCTACATCAACATAGCCACGACCTTTGATTCGCTTTAAGAAGAAATCCTTTTGTACGTCACTGCCAAACATCATGCCATAGCCCATTTCAGACATACGACCTAAAGCCACTCTGAAATTAAACTGATCACGGATTCCGTCGCCTAAATATTTTGCGTCTGGACGTTGACAAGCCAGTATTAGAAAGAAGCCAGCTTGACGACCTAACATGACAATCTGTTTCAGCTTATTCATAACTGCGGTGTTTTCTTTTGTTCCCAGCATTTCCATGAAAGCGACGTATTCATCAAAGATTAAGAAGTGTGCCGGGAGACCTAAGTAAGCATAATTTTTGCCAGTCTTATAGTTCTTCATCTGCTTCATTTCCTCACTACGTTTCATCATTTCTTCATAGAATGTTTCAATGCAAGAAAGCAAGTCTTCTTTTCTATAGTAGACATTTGCCATCACAGAACCTAAGTCCGCAAGATCAGCATTTTTCGGGTCAAGAATATACAGTTTTGAATCTGTATGAAGCAAGGCTTCAATCAGTGTCAGTATAAAGTAAGTTTTACCGCCACCTGTACCACCAGCAATCAACATATGAGGGAGCTTATCATATTCCCACCATACGTTTTTCATTAAGCGAAGTTTACCATCTTTAGCTTCTACTTCATCAATAGAAATACGACTGGCTATGGTGTCATAGAGCAAAGTATATTCCACATAGGAATCCTTTAACTCTTTATCCGTCAGCTCACAGTACAAGCCACTCTCTAATTTCTTTTCCAAGTGTAAGAGTTGGTCTTGATATTTTCCCAGCGTGATTTCCACCCGTATCTGTATCAAGCCATTTTTAAGTCGATAATACATTTTAGGGAAGTAGGTTATCTTTTCCTTTGTACGACCAGCACTATCTTTAAAGAAACCCTCTGTTTTGACCTGTTCAGATTCATACCACTTGTTTTCAAGTATCATCTTTGCCAGTTTTTGACGGTGGTAAAGTTGTTTAACCGTATCATAGCGAACCCGTTTGAATACAAACGCTACCAGCAAGCAGATAAGAATTGCGACACTGAAACTGATAATTAAATAGGGAATGTCAATCTTATCTGCTTGTGATAGGTTAAAATCCTGCCAGTTGATCTGCTGGATTGTCTTCACATGAAACAGTCCGACAACCAGCAGGAAAACAGGCAGGAGTGACGCTATCGTAAAATGAAAGACTAAATCTTTACCAGATGGGCGAATCCTTTTACCACGCTGTTTCATGCGAAAAAGTCTCCTTTCTACCTAGCGACTATTTGTCTTGTGTCGGTTCTTTCTTTGCTTGTGGTTGAGCTTTGAATGAACTAGAATCCTTTGTCAGCACAATATCGTCTGCCTTGATATACCAGTCAACATCTGCTCCTTGATAGGTGGCAGTAGCAACGGTGTCCGCAATGGGATTGATAAGTTCCACCCGTGCGTTATAATCAAACTCTTTCAAAGGCACGCTGGCAGGAATACTTACTTGAATCATGCGTCCTTGTCCTTTGGATTTTAAGTCATAGGTACGTTCCTTGATTTCATCTGAAACCGACCCGTCTTCATTTTGGATTCTCACTTCACGACGTAGAGCAGAGAATTTCAATTCTCCAAAAGTCGTGTCTTTATCTAATACAATGCCATTTGCTAATCTCATCATTTTTCCTCTCTTTCTTTATTCTTTTATCATGTCGTCAGCATGTAAAAGGTAATTTGTAAAACCACGAGTGCCGATTTTGTAGCCCTCTGCGGTAATACGTGGATTGACTAACTTCACACGTTCCTCAAAGCCGAAATGTTTTTCGCCAGCTTCAGCAGGAAGCACCACCACAATATCATCTGCTCTTTGAACATCAGAATAGAGATTATAGCTTCTTGATAAGACAGTTAGCCGTCCGTTGATTCTTCGCTGAACGACTTTATCCTCGCCAGCAAATTCTAAATTGCCGAATGTTTTTTCCATGTTGGGAATCACAAATTTAAGTTCCATATTTTTACCTATCCTTTCTTTTTTATTGGCTGAATGAATGTTTGATGGTCTTAAAGAGTGGGGAACGACCTTTTGATTCTTGATTTTTTGTTTTCATAAGTTCACTTCCTTTCAAAATCGGGTAAAAAAATAGACACCTCATTTTTTGAAGTGTCTACCTATTAAATATTCAAATTTTATTGGAAGTATCTTTATATCTTCACTTTTCAAGGATAAATCGTCGTATCAAAGCTCATTCATAAGTAGTAAATTAGTAGTAAATTGAGTGGTTTTGACCTTGATAAAGTGTGATAAGTCCAGTTTTTATGCGGATAACTAGATTTTTATGCTATTTTTTTATTAAAAAATCAACTCGTTCTTCCTGTAGCAAACGTTTTAAATCGGTTGTTTCATCAATGATTTCACCATCTTTTTCATAATCAGTTACGCCAAAATAATAAAATGGACAAAGCAGTTCTGCTTCTAAAGCGGCTTGCAAACGTATTTCATACGCTACATTATAATCAAATAGCTCAAAGATATTAAAATTATCTGTTCTTTCAGGTGTAGCCGTCATTCCCAATAAAAACTTGGGATTGAAAAATTCAATGGCTTTAATATAAGATTTCGCTCCAGCTTTATGGACTTCATCAATCAAAATATAGTCAAACGCTTCTTTTCCTAAACGCTCTTGATATTCACTTTTAGATACTGTTTGAATTGTTCCAAATAGATATTTTGCATCAAAATTCTTAGAATTCCCTGATAAAACACCATAATCATCATCTTTTCCACCTAAAATCAATTTGAATGATTCTAATGCTTTCATTAAAATTAGCTCACTATGAACAATAAATAATACACGTTTAGGATTGAATTGCTGCACATCAAATGCTGCTAGATACGTTTTCCCTGTACCAGTCGCCGAAACAATCATTCCCTTAGTTGCGCCCGTTTCTCTAAGCGCTTTTAAACTTCTAAGCGCTTCTTTCTGCATAGAGTTCGGCAAAATATATTGCGTATCTAAACACTCGTTTTCAGAAACATCTTGTACTAACATCTTTCTATTAACAATAGGATGATAATTTTTTTCAAATGCTTCTACCCATTCTAGGGTTAACGACTGTGCCTCATGCCATTCTTGAATGAGATGCTTTTGAATAGAAGAAACCATCTCGCCATTCTCTCTTGAAGTTAATCTAACATTCCACTCATAGTTAAGTTTCAAAGCAGACATTGTTAGGTTCGAACTACCAATAACAAAGCTTTGATAATCCTCCATCTCAAACAAATATCCTTTTGAATGAAAACCTTCTTTTTTAGAAACTCGTACTTCTACATTTGGAATATTCAACAATGCTCGAAATACGTGTGGATCATTAAAATTTAAGTATGTTGATGTTAAAATTTTTCCAGAGATTCCACGCAAAGCCAGATCAGCCAGTTGTGTTTTTATTGCATTTAAGCCACTAGGTGTTATAAATGCAACGGCTATAAAAAAAGTCTTACAGCTTTTCAAATCTTTACTCAATGTATTCAATAAATAATCATGTTTTTTGGGATTGTTAACAATAAATTTAGGTGTAAGTTCGTCACCTAGAGCTTCCTTATTAATAAATGCCTTTTGTAACGCCAATTCTAAATTATCCATTTTGTTCAGTTCCCACACCTTTTTCTACTAATTTTTCCACAGTAGGAATATCAGCAGGCGCCCACTCAAGTTGGTTTAATTCATTTGGCGTTAGCCATTTAATTTGTAGATGTTCTGTCAACTGAGGTTCACCTGATTCTAAATAACAGATAAATGTAGTTAGATTAACGAAACCAAAATCATACTCATATCGACAAAAAGCATACTCTTCCTTGACGATCGTTACTTCTATTTTTAATTCTTCTTGCAATTCACGTTCAAGCGCTTGAACTTTCGTCTCACCATTCTCGATTTTTCCACCAGGAAATTCCCAAAGATTTGCTAATGCACGTTCAGGTCCTCTTTGACAACACAAAACTTTCCCCTTCTCCACTATGATTGCTCCTACTACGTGAATTTCTTTTTTCATATATTTTAACCCTCTAATCTAATTGATTTTGTTAGTTTTATTATATTTAGGATCGCATAAATAAGCTAGGGTTGCAATATTAGTGGCGTAAATTTCATTTATTATATTTGTTTTTTGATTTACTATACTTTAATTATTTAATAACTCTTCAGTTTAAACATACTAATCTCTCAAAAAACCGCTACTTACTCCCTCCAAAACGCAAGAGAGAAAAAGTTAATAAAGAAATATCTCCCAAAAACGTATGATGAATTCAAAGAAAAAAGAAATAGCGGCGATCAAAATGAGGAAATCAACTAAAAAGAAATGTATCATTTGCGTAAGTGCGTTATTCGGAATGAGGATACTTGCTGAAATCGGAATCAATTATTCTCTTGGTAAGCGAACATGTTCGCAACGACTCCAAATAATTAACGTTTTGAGAACTGTGAAGCTTTACGGGCTTTTTTAAGACCTGGTTAGCCCAACCATTTTTTAAAACAGCTTCACAATGCTTTAATAGCAACGATTTAGAGAGATAAAAACACAAAAAACTTTATTGACTTTCAAATTATTTGAAAGCAATGGTGTCAATTACTTGCGAGCCGATCCAATACTATCAAATACATATACCTATACTATGAACAATAAATAAAGGTCTCTCATATATGACTGATAAGTCTTTTCTTTTATTGATTTTTTTCTTAACATCTAATTTGATTACTCTTTTTCAGAGAAAAAGCTCCCCCAAAAATTTACTAATTTCTAACAGTAGTATGTTTATAGGCTTTCGTTACCGATTGAATAATTAGCCATTACCAATATAACTTCAGAGTTTTCAACAGTAGCAATCCGTTTTGTTGGTTCATTTTTATTAATTCGTCCACTGTTCAATTCAATATTCTGCAAATCAAAAGCGTCGACGTATTCCTCAAAATTCATCCAAAATTCTTGAACATCGTTTGCGATATTTTGAACATAATCATATAGATCACTGTCTGAATCAATAAACTCAATGCGCTTTGCTAACTCCTGAACTTCTTTACCAGATAAACCAAAAGCTTCAATTTTTGATTTAATTGTTCCCCTTAGTTTGGGATTTTTAATACTATCTATAATATTAGATGCAGCTTTCTTAGAGGTTTTATCGGCTATACCGTCAAAATTATCTCTTGTTTTTTGATTATCATCATTGATTTTTTCAATATGCCGCTCTAAAACCTGTTGGAATTTTTGACGATAATCACGTATTTTTACCTCGGCTTTAGCTTCACTATATTCCTGTGTCGAATAAACGCTCGCTACTTTTGATTCATTCAATCGTCGCTCTGCATCAGAAATCGTGCATTCTTTAATTTTATCCATATCAATAATAATTGTTTCATTACTGATGTCCTCACCATTAACATCACGATAAATCATTTTTAAAACAACGATAGCATTACCAATATTTTTTGAAAAACTGATATCATCATAAATTGGATCAAGAACTCGATGAACTCCTTGTTGAACAGTATCGTACATTCGTTTATTCGCCATATCATAATCAGCAGAATGAGAGTCAGCAGATACACCAACATTCATGATTTGTTTTGATTCGTTATCCAATACCATTTTTTCCGTGGCTTTGGAAGCTTTCGTAGCATTTTTCTCTTTCAGTAAAGCTTCAGCATATTCTCGATACTCAGGCAGAACAAAATCATCAAATTCAGTATCACTATAAATACCTTTCATCTTTTCCCCTAAGCGCTGTGTCATTTTCAAAATTGATTCAATTGCTGAATAAGTTGGGAAAGTGTAGATATCAATCTGTTCTACTTGACCATACTCACGAGGACGATCGATTCGACCGATTCGCTGTTCTAGTTGCATTGGATTGTATGGCACATCCAAATTCATTAAAACAGTCGCATCTTGCAGATTTTGCCCTGTAGAAATCGTGTCTGTTCCAAGCAAAATATTGATTTCGTTTTCTGAATTAAATAATTCTGTCTGCAATTTTGATTTTGGTGAAAAACGATTTAAAATAGCATTCTTAGAGTAGTGATCCATGCCAATTTTATTATCATCAGGATTACCAGTTACTACACCGATGTTCTCTGGGTCAAATTTTTTCGATTCTTTGATCTTATCAGCGTAATACAGAATTGTATCGCGGAATTGGCTTACTAAAATGACTTTATGACCTTTTTCTCGCTCAATGATTAAACTTTGTAAAACCGTTTCAAATTTTTCATCTTTACGTAAAAAATTCTTTTCAACTTCATCAATCATGCTTTGCAAAACAGCCAAATCCTTAACTGCATAAGCTTTTAGCGTATTAAAAACTCTCTTAGAAGATTTAACTGTCAAACTTTCTATTTGACCAGTAATTCGCTCGATATATTTTCGACGATTTCGATTTGATTTTTCTTGAAATTCACGAAATTGATTTGGCAGTTGATCTTCGTCTTCTTCATTCTTAATGTTCAACAACAATCCCAAATTATTTGAAAAATATTCATCTACCTTATAAGCATGGGATAGATAATTTTTCAATCGATCTAAGTACTTGCCGGATGTTTCAATTGCGTCAAAATCCTTAACAAACTGCTGAGTCTTAGTTTGAATCGCCTTCAAAGAATTTACGAAAGACAGCCAACTAGAATCAGCACGTTTTAATAGCATTAATTTCAATCTGCCTGGCGTCAATTCATTATTACTATCTTGAACAAAGAAACGTAGTGTATCCATATATGGGAAATGTAGATTATCGATTCTTTCAAAGTTATTGCTGAAAATTTGTTCTTTCACCGGCTCGAAGGGAACTTCAATCGTTGGAAAAAAACGTTCAGCAAAAGTAACAGATTCGCCACCGTATGTTTTCCTTGTCCGCTGCAAGAATAAATCTTCCCAAAATTCAGCAAAGGCTTTATTATCATTTGCCAACGCTTTAACTGCTTTTCCACGTGCTCCGAAAGCAAAATAAGTACGATAAGTACGATCAAGTGGGATATTATCTACTTCTAGAAATAGTGAACCGATATTAATCACATCCTCACGCTTGTTGTTCCAAGGTGTCGCCGTCAACATGATTCCTTTCATATTATGAGCCGAATGCGAAAAGACATATTCCGCATGACGATATGCTGCAGTAGTTCTATTTTTAAATCCTTGATGTCCCTCATCAATTACAATCATTTGATAAGTTGCAGCAATCAGATCCAACTCAGCTGGTTTCATTAGAGCAAATGTTTCCCGATTGATGAATATAAAATTACTGTAGTCAACATCTACAGCATCTAAATCCGCTTGCCATTGTTCATGTAATTTTTTATCTGCAATAATGATCACTTTTAAATGAGGATTAATTTTTTTCTCTAAGCGGATTACGCCAGCTGTTGTTCGTGTCTTGCCTAACCCTACACCATCGGCTAATGTTGCAGTACCAAACTGCATCAGCTTGTTCTGAATTTTTAAAATGCCTTCACGTTGATGCGGATATAAAGCTTCCCAAATTTTATCGTCATCTAATTGAGCATATGGACGAGCAAACATATTCGCAAAATCATAATAAGTTTCAGAAACTGATTTATAGCGTTTAGATTGCTGTATATCTGGATAGACTTGCTTGATTGTCTTGATTAGTTCATCTGAAAAAACATCGACTTCATCTGAGAACCAAATCGATTTGAACCACTCATGCAAAGCATTAAAACTATCAGCGGAATAGACATTTAATTCGGTATTGCCTTGTAAACTATTTCTAGAAAAGTTTGAAGAACCAACTAACGATTCACCAGAGTAGTCATTTTCTTTACCATAAAACATATAACTCTTCGCATGGAAATAATTTGCTTCACCAGTATAAACTTTGACTTCAATCCGCTTTTGTTCCAGCCAATCAATAAATTTCATCAAATACAACTGATCTTCTTCGTTCAAATACCGAATTTCGTCTTGAAACTGATTTTTATAGTCATTTTTCAGTTCGTCATCATTCAGTTCACTGATATAAAAACCAGCTTGAACAGTATTTTTGGTCAGTTCATTCGTCTCATTTCCCATCAAAATGCTCATGTGACCATCACGTACTTCCATAAACTCAGTGAAAGTATCTTTGATTAATAGCAAGCCGGATATATAAAAATATCCGACTGCTAAATCAAACCGATCAACTTTATTTTGGCTAAGCAAATGATTGATCGCAAATTCCATAGAAACATTGCGATTATCAACTACTCGATTTTTGTATATCTCGTAGAGCGCTTCGTTTTTTTCTGTCACGATACTTCACCTACTTTCAGACGGTCATATACTTCGATGATGCGTTGGGATTCTTCTTGGACAGCTTGCTTATGATTAGCCGATTCAAAAGATTTCAGCAAGTGAATCAGTTCACTTCTTGAAACGTCGTAAGTAATGGCGACACATGCATTTAATTCAGCAATAAGATCCTGCTCATTTTTTTGATCGTTAAAATCTGTATTGCTACAATGTAAATTCGAAAATAATTCTGGGTTATTCAACTTTAAGAGCTGACTAACGAGAGTTGAAATATCCTTGAAATAATGACTTTTCTCAAACTCGTCACAAATCGGTAGACTATAGAAAAATGTTAGTGACAAAGAATCCTGAATCATTTGTCGGAGGATATAATCGACAACATAGCTATTAAGTAGCCCCAACAAAAATAACTTTCTTTCCAGAGACATTTTATCACCATCTTTTTGGACATAAAGCGAATTCAAAGCATCCACTTTAGACGGTAACAAAGTCGCTATTATCGTTCTTTTATTTGTCGCACTGGCAATTCTGCGAAACACTATCCGATCCGTTAGATAATTATCGCCTACTTTTTTCCTAACTGCTTCTATCGTAGTACCGACAACCGATTTAGAAACGATTTTAAATTGGTTCATCTGTTTTCCTTCAAATAGCGGAACTTCTGATTGTTCAAGTGGTTTAAACAGCTTTTTATCATTTGTCTTATCAAAATCACGTTTAACAGAAAATATGTTTGATTCTCGCAAAGATGGGTATTTATGATTCAGTTTTATATACAACTCTAAATCTAATTGAGATCTTGGTTCAAAAAAAGACAAGCGCTCTGGATCCATCTCAAAGATAAAATCAATTGGATAATCGATTTTTTCATTTTCATTAAAAAGATCATTTAGATACTGTTTGTAAAAAAATGCTTTGAAGGAATTTATAGCAGATGGTGTATTATCGACAGTGATTGCGGCAAATTTTGTACGGCCATCGACAGATTCAAATATTTTTTTCCGATTTTCAAAGGATAAAAATTCTTTTAAACTCAGCTTTTCAAAAATCAAATGTCTAATCCCTGTTGCGCCTAAATCTGTGACTACACTATCTGGTACTAATACCGATAACTTACTATCAGCTTTTAAAGTCTGGACAAATCGTTCAAATGAGACTTTATATAGATTTAAATCACTTCCTGTTCTCGTTCCTTCTACAATCCACGACTGATATCTGAAATTTTTTTATCTCTAATATATGACGACCCCAGCTGATAACGTTTCTCGTAACTATCCCATTTTTGTTTAATATTAGGATATCGCTCGAACAGCACTTTTTGACGTGATTCTTTGATTGTTTTTGAATCTTGAATGTTGTATTGATTATCACATGCAGAAAAAAATTCATCAGAATTTGCTTTCCATTTTTCCCAAGGCGGGTTCCCAATTATACAATCAAAACCAGCATTCTCCTTCAACTTCCCATCTTCACCAAAAAATACTTCCGGCAAATTAACTTCCAAAGCCTCCACGTGCAAAAATTGTGTCTCGCCATTCAGAATCGGCTGTACATATTGTAACAAAGTCCGCTGCAGCTCTTGTCGTTTGCTTTCATATTTTGGCGATTGTTCACGTTTCAGCTTCAAAAGCGCTTTGATTTCTTTTTGATAGTTCGTATAGATTATTTCGCGCTCATAAAAAGGTACAGAGTTCATCAATGAGTTTTGATGGATCAAAGTATTACCGATTAGTTCAGGTAATTTTTGATTAACTGGACGGTGTTGTAGAGATGAAAGCATCAACGTCAGTGACGAAATTAAAATCGCTTTGTAATCGATGTCAACGCCATAGACCATATTGTGCAGAATATATTTTTCCCAAGCAAAACTGCCCTCATCACCAGCTTGCATCATCGGATATTTTCCTCTAACCATATCAGTTACTTTTAATCCAACAAGTGCATCATGCTTCTCAGCTAGCTGTCTAAAAGCACCACGCAAGAATGATCCCCCACCAGCTGTCAAATCTGCTATTTTCATGTCAAACAAGTAATCCAACGTTTTGATAATTTCAGCTTCTTTACCGTCTTTTATAGCTTCTTTGACGTCTGCAATACGGTTTTGGAATTCAACTTCAACAGTCTGCTGTACCATGTATTGAACGAATTTTTCGTCGGTATAGTAAGCTCCTTTATTCTTCTGTTCCTGCAGATCTTCGCCATAAAAAACAATAGGCTTACCATCTTCAATTTTAATTTGGACATTTTGCGACATGGAATTTTCGTATTGTTTTTCTAGCGCTTCCGGCGGCACATCTTCAAAACGGAAAGAATAGTTTTCGCTTGATGTATCGATCCAAAATTTCGCCCACATTTCAGCATCGTGTTCAACAATCAACTTTTCGATTTCTGTCGTTACCTCACCGATTGATGAAGCAAATAGATCACCGCCATAAACTGTTTGAAATTGTTGCGTCGCTTTATCTTGAAGTTCAATCAAACGTGTTTTGCTGTCATCTTTCATTTTTATTTTACTAGTAACATCATATTCGTCTTCATCAAATAAGCTGACTTCAACATAATCATCGTATTTTTCAATCACGCTTTTCTTTTTGTTCAGCTTATTGATTGCTGATTCAGTTGATTTATCCAAGTTTGAATAAATTTCAACCGTTTCTTTGATTGCTTCATCCAACGTACCTCGTCCAACACCTAGCGCGATTCCGCTCAACTCAAAAGGACGCACTTCATCTTTGCCATAATAAGCTTCGATAAACCGGCGCATCAGCTGACGCAAGATCATTGTATCAACCACGTTCGACAAAACTGCTGTATAAGATTCGTCTTCGACCAACTGCGCTAAAGCATTTGTAACGATGTATGCTCGAGCATTATCAGAAACCAATGGAGCTAGTTCGTTTTTATAAGGTTTAGATGTGATTAACTCTGATAATTTTTTTCGATACAAAGCTACCATCATCAAGAAGTGATTCGTTAGTTCACGTTTGAACACATCTTTCAACCCGTGAATGACATACCCACCCCAAAAATCATCTTGTTCAACTGTGATAGAGCTATTTTTCAGCATATTGAAATTATCTAGATACAAGACTTTCCCGATTGTTTCTTCATTAAGGTCCAACCGCTCATCACGATTGCCGTTTCTCAGCCGGAATAATACAATTCTTTTTTGTCCGACAAACCCGGCAATTTCCGCATCAAACGATCCACCAAAACTCACTGCAAGTTCCTCTACTCGTTTATGCAACTTCCGAATATCCATTGTTTTTGTCTCTAGAGTCAAGTCAGATACAGTTTTTAAAGCCAATACCGCGCTTGTTTTATCTGGGATTTTATCAGTAAACAACATACGCCATTCACTTTCTGGTTCGTTTGGATTACGTCCTACTGAGTAACCCAAGTAATCGGCAACTATCTGTATTGATTGCTCATCTGCGGTCAAACTTTTTAACATATCCTCGATTTCCATTTTTAGTTTGCTCCTCTGCTCCTATTCGTTCAAATAACTTTCAAATTTTATTTTCTGGGGTACCTATCTTTATAGCTGGCTATTCCCAAGTCAGATTTCTTACCACATCCTATGGTCAATCTTGAAGAACTAACTTAATATTGAGCCGAGTTGCAACTTCCCCCTGAGATAGCCCTATCCGTTGTCGGTTCAACCTCAATTGATCACCTAGCGGCATATCATCAACCCTTAATTTCAATTAATTTTACTTTTCAAACCAATCTTCAAGCTGATCAGCACTAATTTTATTGGACAGATTAATTAACGCCGGTCTTAACGTCTGAATTGTTTCCACCAACTCTTCCCCACCAAATAATCCTGTGAATGCCTTATCTGTCAGCTCTTCAGATAAATGATTAATTAATTCTCCAGTTTTTTGTTGATCTGCCAAGATATTAATTAGTTTCCCCACTAAATACCGATCTTCAAAATTACTATCCGCAAAAAAATCGTACTTATCGACTTCCCGTGTAACTATCTTAATCATATCATCTTTATCTTCATAATTAAATTCGCCTGCTACATCCATATATTCGATGATACCACTCGTAATAACAGTAACTGCTTCATCCGTTTTCTGTTTAGATAATTCATCGACAATCGGTAAATTTTTTATCTGATCACGTACCATCCTTTGAATTTCTTCTTTAATGACTTCTTGTTGCAGTTCATAAAAATAATCATCCATAAACTCCTCACATGGATAACCAACTTCATTTTCCCATGCAGGATTTTTAAATTCCCCAGTGTAAAACTCTTCTTTAATTTCTTTCACAACTTCTGGATGTTCTTGCACAATCCTGTTCTGCCCTTTTAACCGCAAGTAGTCCGCAATATATTCTTCAACGTCACCAAAGTAAAACCAGCCCACCGGTTTCCCACTAATACTCGATAATTGATTAATGACACTTTCAGGAGCTAGCGCATAACCTTGAACATAGGAACTGATTGTTGGTTTCTTTATCCCCAATCGATTTCCTAACTCTGTAAAGGACAGATTCATGCTCTCTTTTATTTCCTTAATTCGTTGTCCTACCTTCACTTTATCAGGTTGTAATAAACCAAACATAGACTACTTCCTCCTTGTTGTTTTGTTCATTATATCACTCGTATAAAATTTCGTATACTTTTTTTGCTGAAATCACTTGACTTCGTATAAATAAACGTATAAAATACAAACCATAGATGGCCGTCTATATTTTTTTAAACCAATCGTATAAATTATCGTATATTAAAAAGGAGGGCTATTATGCCAATTAAAATCAATGATCTCACCTTACCAAAAGAAAAACTCGAAAAAGATTACCAAGTAGTCAATGTTACTCGCTGGCAAAAAGATGGGGAAATTCTAGGTTGGAGCTATGAATGCATCCTACCGAAACTGCGTTACGAAAAAATCAGTGTCAAAGTTAAATCCGAACATCCTGTGATTACTCCGGAAGAACTTACCCAACAAGGGTTGGCCATGGTTACATTTACCAATTTAGTGATTGCACCTTGGGGACGATCCAACGGTCAATTCGTCAGCTATGGCTTATCGGCCACGGCAGATTCGGCAACTTTGATTCCGAAAAAACAAGGTAATACTACGCAAAACTAATTTTCCTATGGGTTTGTTGGGTGGTTAGGACGAAACGGCGGGGCAGCGCCATAGAGCCGCTTCTGTCCGTTAAGACCGCCCAATAAATCCATAGGCTGGAAGGACTGCTTTGCAGGACTTCCCCTTAACTTGATTTATAGAACAACATCAGGAGAAAAATGATGGTTCTTTGACAATTGAATACTAACCAAGGAGTGATGATTTTTGAAAGCTTATAATCAGAAAATCATTGAGACTCCCACGTACCTTGAAATTTATGATTATGAAGCAATCATTACTCCTAAACAAAAAGCAGACAAAAATGAAACCAACCCAAAACGAGAAAAAGAATTAGCCTGGCTTTATGAAGAAGAAAATACGACTACTGATAAAAGAAAAAACTATGATGACCTATCTGCTCAAGGGCAATACGACAGCTTAAAACGAAAACAAAAATACTATCAAAATATGCGCTTTGAAATTGCCCGACTCGTGGATACGAACTTCGACAATCAGACAAAATTTTTAACCCTCACTTTCAGGGAAAATATTCAAGACATTGCCTATGCGAATAATGAATTCAAAAAATTTATCAAACGACTAAACTACGAACTCTATCACACAAAAAAAGCAAACCTAAAATACCTTGCCACGTGGGAAAAACAAGAACGAGGTGCTATCCATTACCATATCATCCTATTTGACTTCCCCTTTATCTCCGTCAATCGTCTTACTACCATTTGGGGACATGGATTTGTCAAAATCAACAAGATTGATGTAGATAGCATCGAAAATCGTGGGCGCTATATTAGTAAATACTTCGATAAGAACTTAGATTTGAAAGAGCATAAGAAAAAGGCGTTCTTCAAATCTCAAAATCTCAAAGTACCCAGCATCACAAAACAACTTGTGGATCAACCTTTTGATACCACCAATCAAGAGGTACTTTATACCAATGAGTATCTTGTAAGACGTCCGATATTTTATAGTGCGATAAATGAAGGTGGAACTCCTGAACAAGTGATGGATTTTCAAGAAAGCACTGTTCGCTATACCAAGATAAAAAAATAATACATTATTCCGTACGCAAAATTCAAAGGGAGTGAGAATATGACCGAAATGAAAATTTTACTCAGTGATGATCAGATGGGCATCATTTCTACTCAATTATCTGATTTAATCACAACTGAAATCGAAAAAATTAAGACACAGGAAAACCTGCAACACCGCTACATGAATAAGAAGCAAACTTGTCACTATCTACAAGTTTCCAATAATACGTTAGATGGCTGGATTAAAGATGGCTTACCCTTCATTCAAATCCACGGTTCAAATAGATTTGACCGTATCGCCATTGATCAATGGCTTGCACGCCTAGCAAAATAATTCCGACATCGTTATACTCCATATATAGTATTTGATTTCGGCTCGCAAACTCGGAGGGAAATACTATGGCAATTAGCAAAACAGAAAATGAGACTTACCGTTTACGGCTTTACTATCCACAAGATATCCAAGAGATGATAGGTGTAAACAAACTTTATTCCAAAACTTTCAAAACTAGAAAGGAGGCAAAAGAAGCAGAAATTGATTTTTATGCCAAAATTAAAGAGCTACGGGAAAACAAAGAAAAGAACGCTTTTGAACTAGGTGGCGAAGCACTGTTCAAAGATTTCTATGAAGATATCTGGATTGATGCTTATACAGCTGGCTTAACTTCTCGAAACACGAAGTCTCCTACTCCTGTCACTATCGCGAATACAAAAGATATTTTTCGACTTCATATCTTACCAATGTTTGGGAAATACACGTTGAACTATTTGAATCAAAACAAAGCCTTCGTTCTAAAAATCATGACGCAAAAGGCTGCCGAATACGCAAACTTCAAAATACTACGTAGCTACGTTAATTCTATTTTCGATTGGGCGGAAGAGCTTGAATACATTGAACGGAATAAACTAGAAAAATCGCTTAAACGGATTAATGCTACTAAGAAAAACCAATTGCAAGAAGCTAAAAAAGAAGAAGATTTATACCTCTCCTTTGAACAACTTCAAGAATGGCTAACTGCCGTCCAAAACGATTATGAAAGTGGGCAACTGACTTTACAGGACTATGTATTATTTCTGACTACCTTCTTTTTATCTGGTCGCAAATCAGAAACTTACGCCATCAAATGGAAAAACGTGAATTTCACTACCTCTCAGATTACGATTGGTAAAGCCTTAGATAAATTCGGCAATGAAAAAAGTACCAAAGGGAATAAAACGACAATTTTCCATATTCCAAATGAACTAAAGCAATTACTCCAACAGTGGAAAGTCCAACAGAAAGAAGAACTAGCTCAATTTGAAATTGAACAAACCGAAGAACAGCTACTCTTTACCTTCTTTGATGATAAAGGGAATATCAATCAAAGGCTTCATACAGATTATTTGAACTACCGTATGAAATCCATTGAGCGACGACATAAACACCTTGCCCATGCGACGCCACACAAGTTACGGCATACTGGAGCAACTTTAGCCAAACAAGCTGGTGTCGCTCTGGAACAGATTTCTGAAGCATTGACTCACAGCGATACCAACATCACACGAACTTACGTAAATACACCCAACGTCATTCAAATGCCTATTGGTGAAATTGCCTATCGTAAATTGTCTCAAAAAGAGTCAGACCGGAATGGTGTCATCAATGGTGTCAACTCAAAAAAAGACGCTTCGCAAAGTGACTTGCGAAACGCCTGAAAGTACTGATATGAAGCTGTTTTTAACGCTTAGAGAATTGAGAAGCTTTACGAGCTTTTTTAAGACCTGGTTTTTTACGTTCAACCATACGTGCGTCACGAGTAAGTAACCCAGCGCGTTTTAAAGCAGAACGGAAGTCAGGATCTACTTGTAACAATGCACGAGCGATTCCGTGACGGATAGCTCCTGATTGTCCAGCATAGCCACCACCGTTTACGTTTACGATTACATCGTAAGCGCCTTTTGTTTCAGTTACGCCAAATGGTTGGTTGATAACTTCACGCAAGTCAGCATGTGGAATATATTCTTCTACGTCTTTTTTGTTTACAGTAATTTTACCAGTACCTGGTACTAAGCGTACGCGGGCAACTGCATTTTTACGACGGCCTGTGCCGCTATATTGTACTTGTGCCAATGAATTTCCCTCCTTAAATTAAGTTCGTGATATCTAATACTTCTGGTTGTTGTGCAGCATGTGGATGCTCAGCTCCACCGTATACGTTCAATTTAGTAAATTGTTTACGTCCTAAAGTGTTTTTAGGTAGCATACCTTTTACAGAAGTTTCGATAAGACGGCGAGAGTTTTTGTCGCGTAATTCACCAGCTGTCACTGATTTTAATCCTCCAGGATACATTGAGTGACGGTAGTAAATTTTGTCTGTAGCTTTTTTACCTGTTAATTTTACTTTATCAGCGTTAATTACAATTACGAAATCTCCAGTATCCACATGTGGTGTGAATGTTGGTTTATTTTTACCACGTAGTACAGAAGCAACAACTGCTGATAGACGTCCTAAAGGAACATCTGTTGCATCTACTACGTACCATTTACGTTCTACTTCGCCAGCTTTGGCCATATATGTTGTACGCACGTTTCTTTCCTCCAATTTTGTTTTCGATGTTTGACATACACTTGAGTTTCCGGGGCTCATTGTGGGGCAAACAATACCATTTAATATTTTACCTTCAATCACTGATAAAGTCAATGTTTTTCTGCGCTTTCAGAAAATAGATTTTCACTTATTTTTTTGTGCCTTTTAAACAGAAAAAAACCGCCAACGTCAACGTCAGCGGCTTTGGGAGTTGTTTTAAATTATGCGTCAATACCAGGCGCTTTGCCAAGTTTGGCTTGTAACATCCAAATATTTTTTTCGATGTCTGTTTTGTTTGCGATGAAAATGTCTTGTGTGCAGTCGTCGCCTTCTTCACCAGAAACTTCGATTCCTTTTGCGTAAAGGTCTGCTAAATAACGGTAGCCTGCTACTAATTTTTCCATACGTTCTGGAATGGTGCGGTCCCAGTTACCAATTTCATCTTCAATTTTTGTATTTTCTGCGAATTCACGCAATGTTGAGAATGGAGAGCCGTCCAATGTGATTAAACGTTCTGAAACAACATCTAATTGCTCATTGATTTGATCCATGTATTCATCCATTTGTGGGTGAAGTGTTAAAAATTCAGGTCCACGCATATACCAATGTGTTTGATGAATTACCACGGAAAATTGGCTTAAATCTGCAACGAGTTGGTTCAAAATTTCTTTTGTTTTTTCAAATTTCATTCTTTGTCATCCTCCTAAATATTATTTCTACACTCTTAGTGTAATATGAATTGTGAAAAAAGTACACTGAAAACCTTTCTTTTTTTAAAATTATTATCAAATTATAATAATTACAATTAAGAATCTAATTAATTTCCTGAAATCGCTGTTTTTTCATCCGCAGTGACGACTTTTTGTTCCGCTTGAGTGAGGATCGTGTCGAGTGCCTCTGTCAACTGGTAAGTATCTTCTTTTCCTGTGACGAAAGCTAAAAAAAACTGATTCAGTCTCAGTTGCTCCACTGCTGGCAAGTACCATTGTCCTTCTACTTGCTTAACCGTTAATGGCAGTTCAACTGGCTCATGGCTGACATTGATTTGTTGGATTTCTTTTTTTAAAACGGCTAACGTGTGCTGCATGTCTAGCGCTTGTGTTTCCTGTTGCGTTTGCTGAAGAAGAGCAGTGGTTGTATCTTCAATCGCCGTCACAAAATCTAAGCCCTTAATCTGAAAAGTGATTGTCGCTTGCCCATTCAATTCTTTCGTGGCTACTAGTTGATATGACGCTTTTTTCTTCACTTGAGCCAGTAATTCTGCGCTAAGCTTCTGGGCTTCGGTCTCGGTGACTTCAGCGTTCATTTCTTTTAAGCTATTGAAAAATTGCTTCTGGAACTGTTGACGGCTCGTCTGCAAATGCTCCGCCAAGACTTTCGGTTCACGAAAAGTTTGAGAGAATGTCTCTGGCTTTTCTTGATAAATAAAGTAATCTACCAACTGTTGCGCTGCTTTTTCGCCGGAACGAGACGGTGCACTGCAGCTTGCTAACGCCCCAATGAATAACAGAAATAGTGGTAGTAGCTGCTTCTTCATTCCTCATCCTCATTTCCTCAAGTCTTTGTCTCTCTTCTGGTTAAGCAACTTCTCAGCCATTTGTCAAAGCTATTTACTATCAATTATTTGCGGAATTCTGCTAATTTTTGATAACTTTGTGCTAAAACTTGTTGGGTTTCTTGAAAAACAGGATACAGTTCTTGATAAACTAGCAATTGATCCGCTCGTGGCGTGACCGTTTCATGAATCAGCACCTGTTGCGCCGCTGCTTGTAAATTTGGTAACTGCCCTAAGCCTTGCCAACCTAGCAAAACAGCGCCTAATGCCGAAGCTTCGGTGCTATCAGTGAACGATAACGTTTCTCCCAGCACATCAGCCATAATTTGACGGAACACAGGGGAATCAGCAAAGCCGCCTGTCGCCCGAATCTCCTGAACGGGTCCACCGAGTTGTTTCAAATCCTCTAAAATAGTTTTTAAATTGAAACAGATGCCTTCCACCACCGCTCGAGCTAAATGTCCAGCATGGTGATTTTTGCGCAAGCCAATAAAACTTGCGCTCGCCTCTGCATTCCACAGCGGTGCTCGTTCACCTAGCAAATAAGGATGAAACAGTAAGCCATTTGCCCCAGCTGGCACGGTTGCAATTTTGGCCATAATTGGGTCATAGATATTGGTCCCGTTTTGAATAGCTTGCTGACGTTCTTCTGCAAAAATCGTTTGGCTCGCCCAATCTAATGCAACTGCACCATTACTACTTGCGCCACCAATCACCCAGTGCTGTTCATCTAGAGCAAAACAAAACGTTTCACCTTGCGGATGCAAAAAAGGTTCTTCGACAATATACCGAAGTGCACCGCTCGTACCGACGGTCAAAGTCGCTACACCCGTTCCTAGCGCTCCCAAACCTAAATTAGACAACGGGCCATCCGCGCCACCAAGAACTAAAACCGTTTCCTCTGCAACACCAAGCATCTCTTGCCAAGAAGGCGCTAACGCTGGAAAAATGAACGTTGACGGGGCAACTTTTGGCAACTGTTCCTTCTCAATAGATAAATACGCTAAAATCGACGATTCCCATTGCCGCGTGTGAATATTAAATAAACCCATTCCTGAAGCACTACTATAATCTGTCCAGTATTCGCCAAAGAAACGGTAAAAAATGTAGTCCTTAATCCCAATAAACTTGGCCGCGCTCTGCGCAACGGCTGGCTGATTTTCCTGCAGCCAGCGAATCTTGTACAAAGGCGCCATTGGATGAACTGGCATGCCTGTCAATTGATAAAACAATTGGGCCGCTGGCTTTTCTTTTAACGCTTCCGCATAATCAGATGCTCGTGTGTCAGCCCAAGTAATCACTTGGGTCAATGGGCGTCCTTGCGCATCCATGGCAATTAAGCCATGCATCGCTGAAGCAAAAGAAATGAGCCCAATTGGTTGATTCTTCACTTGCTGTGTGACGGTTCGAATACAGTTCACCACAGCTTGGAACAGCGTTTCTGGGTCTTGCTCCGCCATTCCTTCAGTCTCTTGAATTAATGGATAACGCACATAGCTAGAAGCTACGACTGTGCCATTTGCTTGAAAAGCCACTGCTTTGGCTTGCGTGGTGCCAACGTCGACACCAATCGCTAATTTTTCCATTTGATTCCCTCATTTCTTGTTTCTTTTATTATTCCTAACAAAAAAAGATTTGTCTAGTCAAACGAAAAAGTTTAAAAAAAGCGTAGTTTATTTTTAAGGAGGTAACCTATGTTTTTCTTGAGTCTCTTTTTGATTGGTGCCTGTTTCGGTTCTTTTTTATGCTTAGTGGCGGAGCGCTTACCAGTAGGGCGTTCTTTGTGTTGGCCCCCTTCCCACTGTCAAGGTTGCCACCAGCCTCTACAACTCTATGAATTAATTCCAGTTGTTTCGATTTTGCTGCAGCGCTTTCGTTGTCGAAAGTGTCAACAGCCAGTAGCTAAGAGTTATCTTTTAGCAGAACTTGTCATGGGCGGCTTAGCCGCAAGCTGTTTTTCAGCTGGCCTGACGATTGATGCTTTGATTCTCTGGTGGTGGCTGACGAGTGCTTTCACATTATCCTTGATTGATTACTGGTATTTAGTGGTTGAACCGAAGATTCTTTATCCTAGTTTTTTTGTGCTTTGCTTGCTGAAAGTGGCGGGTCAGCATTCGTTTTACTTACTGACTGGTCTTTTTTGTTTTTGTTTTTTCCAAGCCGTCTTACATTATTTTCCGGAAGCCATGGGGCGAGGGGATCTTTTGTTACTGGGTTTGTGGGGCTGTTTTTTACAGGTACCTCAGTTGCTGATGCTACTATTTTTTGCCAGTAGTTATGGCCTAATCTATGGCTACAGCTGTAAATTTTTGGGGTATCCAGTTGAACAGACACTTCCCTTTGTCCCCTTTTTAAGTTTGGGCTTACTCACAATCAGTTGCTTATAGCAAAAAAAAAAGCCGCAAGGAGCATGCTCCTTACGGCTTTTTAGGGTTTATTTATTGATGTTTTTCATCGCATCTTCAGCAGCCATTTGTGCTTCAATGTCTGAAATACTATAAACGTTTTCGCTAGCTACGCCAACTTCTTTTGGTTCCATGTTACGGTAACGAGCCATACCAGTACCAGCTGGGATGATTTTACCAATGATAACATTTTCTTTCAATCCAAGTAATGGATCTTTTTTGCCACGGATAGCAGCATCTGTTAACACGCGTGTTGTTTCTTGGAAGGATGCAGCAGATAAGAAGCTGTTTGTTTCCAATGACGCTTTGGTAATACCAAGTAAGACTGGACGACTAGTAGCAGGGACGCCACCAGCAACTAATGTGTCGTAGTTACGGTCTTTAAATTCTGCGATGTCCATTAATGTTCCTGGAAGGATTTCAGTGTCACCTGGATCCATTACGCGGATTTTACGTAACATTTGACGAACCATTACTTCGATATGTTTGTCCCCGATTTCTACCCCTTGCATACGGTAAACACGTTGTACTTCACGTAATAGGTAGTTTTCAACAGATAAAACATCACGAACTTGTAATAATTGTTTTGGATCGATTGAACCTTCTGTCAACGGTGCACCACGGTGGATGATGTCGCCTTCAGCAACTTTCATACGTGCAGTGTAAGGGACAGTATAGGTACGTGTATCTGTTTTTCCTTTGATGGTTACTTCTTTTTGACGTGTGGCAGGATCTTCAGAAATATCGATAACTTCACCGGTTACTTCTGTAATCACTGCTTGCCCTTTCGGATTACGTGCTTCAAAGATTTCTTGGATACGAGGTAAACCTTGAGTGATATCGTCACCGGCAACCCCACCGGTATGGAACGTACGCATGGTTAACTGTGTACCAGGTTCCCCGATTGATTGAGCGGCGATTGTACCAACTGCTTCTCCGACTTCAACGTCAGAACCAGTTGCCAAGTTACGTCCGTAACAGTGCTTACATACACCATGTTTTGTGTTACATGTAAAGACAGAACGGATGGTTACTTTTTCAATACCAGCGTCCACGATTTCTCTGGCAAGATCTTCAGTGATTAATTGATCCGCACCAATGATGATTGCACCAGTTTCTGGGTGAACAACTGATTTACGTGTATAACGACCTAATAGACGTTCGTCTAATGGTTCGATAATTTCATTACCTTCACGAATGGCTTCGATTTCAAGACCACGGTCAGTGCCACAGTCGTCTTCACGAATGATTACGTCTTGGGCAACGTCAACTAAACGACGTGTTAAGTAACCTGAATCGGCTGTCTTCAAGGCCGTATCGGTCATCCCTTTACGAGCCCCGTGAGTTGAGATAAACATTTCTAAGACAGAAAGTCCTTCACGGAAGTTTGAGATGATTGGTAATTCCATGATTCGTCCATTCGGAGCGGCCATCAAACCACGCATACCAGCTAACTGTGTAAAGTTGGAGATGTTACCACGGGCTCCAGAGTCAGACATCATGAAGATTGGGTTACGAGCTTCCATACTTTCGATCAGTTTTTGTTGGATTTCGTCTTTGGCACCGTTCCAAACGCCGATTACACGTTCATAACGTTCGTCATCAGTAATTAAACCACGACGGAATTGTTTAGTAATTGTTTCAACTTGTTTGTGGGCAGCATCAATGATTGCTTGTTTTTCATGAAGAACCATGATATCGGCAATCCCTACTGTCATCCCAGCATAAGTTGAGTGTTTGTAACCTAAGTCTTTCATGCGGTCAAGCATTTTAGAGGTTTCCGTAATGTGGAATCTCTTGAAGACTTCAGCAATGATATTTCCAAGATTTTTCTTCTTGAATGGTAAAACTAATTCTTGCTCTTTAATGTGTGCAGGAATGTCTGTACCAGCTTCTACGAAGTATTTATCTGGTGTTTGAACAGTTAAGTTATAGTCTGTTGGTTCGTTCAAGTAAGGGAACTCAACAGGCATGATTTCGTTAAAGATGATCTTACCAACTGTGGTGATTAAGATTCGTTCTTTTTGCCAATCAGTAAATGGTTTGTCACCTAAAAGTGTTGTTTGAACCCCAATCCGTGAGTGTAAATGCACGTAGCCATTTTGCCATGCTAAAACAGCTTCGTTCATGTCGCGGAAGATCATGCCTTCCCCTTCACGGCCTTCTTCTTCCATTGTTAGGTAGTAGTTACCTAAGACCATATCTTGAGATGGTGTAACAACTGGTTTACCATCTTTCGGGTTCAAGATATTTTGGGCAGCAAGCATTAACATACGAGCTTCTGCTTGTGCTTCTTCGTTTAGAGGCACGTGAACCGCCATTTGGTCTCCATCGAAATCGGCATTGTAGGCTTCACAAACTAATGGGTGAAGACGAATCGCACGACCTTCAACAAGAACAGGTTCGAAAGCTTGGATCCCTAATCTATGCAACGTAGGTGCCCGGTTAAGTAAAACTGGGTGTTCTTGGATAACTTCTTCTAAAATATCCCAAACTTCATCTTCGCCACGTTCGATTTTACGTTTCGCATTTTTAATGTTTGTCGCAATTTCACGTTGTACTAATTCACGCATTACAAATGGTTTGAATAATTCAATCGCCATTTCTTTTGGTAAACCACATTGGTACATTTTTAAGAACGGACCAACGACGATTACGGAACGACCAGAATAGTCAACACGTTTACCTAGTAAGTTTTGACGGAAACGACCTTGTTTCCCTTTCAACATGTGAGAAAGAGATTTCAATGGACGGTTACCTGGTCCAGTAACTGGACGGCCACGACGACCATTATCGATTAAAGCATCGACCGCTTCTTGTAACATCCGTTTTTCGTTTTGAACGATGATGCTTGGCGCATTTAAGTCTAATAAACGTTTTAGACGGTTGTTACGGTTGATAACACGGCGGTATAAGTCGTTTAAGTCACTTGTTGCAAAACGACCACCTTCCAATTGAACCATCGGACGTAAATCTGGTGGAATAACTGGGATAACATCCATTACCATCCAGCTTGGTTGGTTACCAGAGGCACGGAAGGCTTCTAAGATGTCTAAACGACGGATGGCACGTGTCCGTTTTTGACCAGAAGCTGTTTTCAATTCTTCTTTTAATTGCGCAACTTCGCCATCTAAATCGACGTTATCTAATAATTGTTTCACGGCTTCGGCACCCATAGCAGCTTTGAAGGCTTGGCCATATTGTTCACGTTTTTCACGATATTCGCGTTCCGTTAACAATTGTTTTTTCTCTAATGTTGTGTCACCTGGTTCGATGACAACGTATGAAGCAAAATAAATGACTTCTTCCAATGCACGAGGGCTCATGTCTAAAACAAGACCCATCCGAGATGGAATTCCTTTAAAGTACCAGATATGTGAAACTGGTGCGGCTAATTCAATATGTCCCATACGTTCACGACGTACTTTTGAACGAGTGACTTCAACGCCACAACGGTCACAGACAATACCTTTATAACGGATACGTTTATATTTACCACAAGCACATTCCCAGTCTTTGGTTGGACCAAAAATGCGTTCACAGAATAACCCTTCACGTTCGGGTTTTAATGTACGGTAGTTAATTGTTTCGGGTTTTTTAACTTCCCCATAAGACCAACTTCTGATCTTTTCTGGTGAAGCAAGCCCTATTTGCATACTTTCGAATTTATTTACATCGATCAAAAGGAATTCCCTCCATTTCCTTATTTAGAGAAGCTGAGTCAGCAACTTGTTAGCAAATGGCAAGCATCACTTGAAAGAAGGTCTGACGACACTTGGAACAAGTAATGGCTTGCGCAGTTGCCACAAAGTCGCAGTTGAATCAACTCATCAGAGTGGTAGCGACAAATTAGTCTCTGTCTTCGGCTGTTTCAATTTCTTGAACAACGTCTTGTGCTTCTTCTTTCACGACTGATTCTGCTTCTTTTTCCAGCTGTTTCGCTGATTGTTGTTCCGCAAATTTGGTTAGTGCGTCAACGGTGATTAAATCATCATCGTCATCGTCCATATCGCGTAACTCAATCTCAGCTTCCTCAATGTCCAAGACACGCATGTCTAAACCAAGTGATTGTAATTCTTTCACTAATACTCGGAATGATTCAGGCACACCTGGTTTTGGAATTGGTTCACCTTTAACGATGGCTTCGTATGTTTTCACACGTCCGACAACGTCATCAGATTTGTAAGTTAAGATTTCTTGTAATGTGTAAGCAGCACCGTAAGCTTCCAGTGCCCAAACTTCCATTTCCCCGAAACGTTGTCCACCGAATTGAGCTTTACCACCCAACGGTTGTTGCGTAACAAGAGAGTAAGGTCCGATTGAACGAGCATGCAATTTGTCATCAACCATGTGGGCTAATTTAATCATATACATGACACCAACGGAAATACGGTTATCAAATGGTTCACCTGTACGTCCATCGTAAAGAACTGTTTTAGCATCGCTAGCCATACCAGCTTCACGAACAGTTTCCCAAACGTCTTCATCGGTTGCCCCATCGAAAACAGGTGTTGCGACGTGAATACCTAATTGGCGAGCAGCCATACCTAAGTGTAATTCAAGTACTTGTCCGATATTCATACGAGAAGGTACCCCTAATGGGTTCAACATGATATCAACAGGTGTTCCGTCAGGTAAGAATGGCATATCTTCTTCCGGCATAATACGGGAAACAACCCCTTTATTTCCGTGACGTCCCGCCATTTTATCTCCTTCGTGAATTTTACGTTTTTGAACGATATAGACACGAACTAACATGTTGACACCTGGTGATAATTCATCGCCAGCTTCACGAGTAAAGATTTTCACATCATGAACGATACCGCCGCCACCGTGAGGTACACGGAGAGACGTATCACGAACTTCGCGGGCTTTTTCCCCGAAGATTGCGTGTAATAAACGTTCTTCTGCAGATAATTCTGTAACCCCTTTAGGTGTGACTTTCCCAACTAGTAAGTCGCCATCTTGAACTTCAGCACCAATGCGGATAATCCCCATTTCGTCTAAGTCTTTCAACGCGTCTTCCCCAACGTTTGGAATTTCACGGGTAATTTCTTCAGGTCCTAATTTTGTATCACGTGCTTCTGATTCATATTCTTCAATATGCACAGAAGTGTAGACATCGTCTTTAACTAAACGACGGCTCATGATAATGGCATCCTCGTAGTTGTAACCTTCCCATGTCATGAAGGCAACTAAGACGTTTTGCCCTAAAGCCATTTCGCCTTCTTCCATAGAAGGTCCATCCGCTAAAGTATCGCCTTTTTCAACTTTTTCACCTAAGTGAACAATTGGGCGTTGGTTGTAGCTTGTTCCTGAGTTAGAACGACGGAATTTTGTAACCATATATTTGTCTAATGCGCCATTGTCGCGACGAACGCGAATTTCTTTTGCATCGACGAATTCTACGACACCGTCATGTTTACATAGTAAAGCAGCACCTGAGTCATGGGCTGATTTATATTCCATACCTGTACCTACCCACGGAGAGCGTGGTTGAATTAACGGCACCGCTTGACGCTGCATGTTGGCACCCATCAAGGCACGGTTGGAGTCATCGTTTTCTAAGAAAGGAATACATGCTGTTGCGACTGCGACTACTTGTTTTGGTGAAACGTCCATGTAGTCAACTTTGTCTACGGCAACTTCTAAGTTTTCACTTTGTAGACGCGCCATAACAACATCATTGGCAAATGTGCCATCTTCATTTAAAAGTGAGTTCGCTTGCGCTACGATATAATGGTCTTCGATGTCTGCTGTTAAGTAATCTACTTGATCAGTAACACGGCCTGTCGCACGATCAACACGGCGATAAGGCGTTTCGATGAAACCAAATTTATTCACTTTCGCATAACTAGATAAGCTATTGATCAACCCGATATTTGGTCCCTCAGGCGTTTCAATTGGACACATACGACCATAGTGAGAGTAGTGAACGTCACGAACTTCATAACCGGCACGGTCACGAGTCAAACCACCAGGCCCTAAGGCTGATAGACGACGTTTATGGGTTAACTCACCTAATGGGTTTGTTTGGTCCATGAACTGTGATAACTGTGAAGAACCAAAGAATTCTTTGATACTTGCTACCACTGGACGGATGTTGATTAATTGTTGTGGTGTCAATGTTTCTGTGTCTTGAATAGACATTCTTTCACGAACCACACGTTCCATACGGGCTAAACCAATACGGAATTGGTTTTGTAATAATTCGCCTACTGAACGGATACGACGATTACCTAAGTGGTCGATGTCATCGACATTGCCGATATCTTCCATTAAGTTGAAGAAGTAGCTCATTGAAGCAACGATATCTGCTGGACGAACTGTTTTTACGCTGTCGTCTGGATAGCCGTTACCAATCACATTTACGATACGTTCAGGATCTTTTGGTGAAAGAACTTGAATCACTTGGATTGTCATTGGTTCAGTTACTACCGCATCTTCACTTGGATAGTAAGTTACGCTGTTTAAGCCGTTGTCAATGTATTCGCCTAATGTTTCCATGATTTGGTGTGTTAAAACCGTGCCTTTTTCGACAATGATTTCACCAGTTTCTGGATCAACTAGCGTTTCAGCTAAGGTTAAGTTTAATAGACGTGTTTTTAAGTCTAATTTTTTGTTAACTTTGTAGCGACCAACGTTTGCCAAATCATAACGTTTTGGATCAAAGAAACGTGCAGTTAACAAGCTACGTGAGCTATCTGCTGTTTTTGGTTCGCCTGGGCGAAGACGTTCATAAATGTCTTTCAAGCCTTCTTCTGTACGAGAATCACTTGCGTTTTTGTGTAAATCTTTTTCAATTGTGTTGCGTAAGCTTTCGCTGTCGCCGAAAATTTCGAAGATGGTATCATCTGAACCGAAACCTAAAGCACGAACTAACACAGTTAAAGGAATTTTACGTGTGCGGTCAATCCGAACATAAGAAATGTCTTTCGCATCTGTTTCCATTTCTAACCATGCACCACGGTTAGGAATGACTGTTGAGCCAAAACCTTCTTTGCCGTTTTTGTCCACTTTTCCATGGAAGTAAACACCTGGAGAACGAACTAATTGGGAAACGATAACACGTTCTGCCCCGTTGATGATGAAGGTACCCATTTCTGTCATTAATGGGAAATCGCCGAAGAAGACTTCTTGGGATTTAATTTCACCTGTTTCACGGTTGGTTAAACGTAATGTTACATGTAATGGCGCAGAATAGTTGGCATCATGTGCGCGGGCTTCTTCTACTGTGTACTTTGGTTCTTTTAATTCATAGTCAACAAATTCTAAGGATAAGTTTCCTTGGAAATCATCAATTGGTAAAATGTCTTCAAACATTTCACGAAGTCCCTCATCTAAAAACCATTGATAAGAGTCTGTTTGGATTTCAATTAAATTTGGTAATTCCAATACTTCACTGATACGTGCGAAACTTCTACGTTCGCGATGCTTTCCGTATTTTACTACGTGTCCAGCCAAGCTCTTCACCCCTCTAGTTATAAGTCTATCAAAACACCGATCCGAAAAATTACATTTACGTTACATATATTAAATATATGTAACAAAAAGCATTTTTTGCAGTTTTTAAGCAAAAAAAAACCAAAAATAGAACATGCTTCCGAAAAATTTTCTGGCGTTTCTACTTTTGTTTTCCTATAAAAAACCGGAACGGACAATATTTCGCTCCTGCTTCGTCACTTTCAGATAGTTTTTGCTCTATAGATTCTACTACCTTTGTCTAGAAAAGTCAAGGGTTTCTTTAAGGTTTTCTTTTTCATAAAAAGGAGTTTTTTTGTAAAGGGTTTCTAGTAGCTATAAGATGATTTTTTTCTGGACTTGACCATCAAAATTAAAATAAGCAACTTTTTAATATTTTGCTATCAAAAAAAGTTAGAGTTTAGTAAACTTATTATTAATAGGAGGTGAGAAAATGAACTTAGTAATTGAAATGATTACGAAAAAGTTTGAAGAAAAGGTTATTTTCGATGGGGCTAGTTTCCAATTTCAAAAAGGGAAGATTTATGGACTACTCGGCCGGAATGGCGCAGGTAAGACAACTTTATTTAACTGTATTTCTCGAAATCTTTCACTCGACAGTGGTCAAATTTATTTGGAAGAGGATGGCAGACAGAATCTAAACTACGATAATACCGAAATTGGGTTTGTTTATACAACGCCTCATTTACCAGCATTTATGACGGCTTATGAGTTTGTTCGTTTCTTCATAGACATTAACCGTGAAAAAATCAACGACTTACAGTTGCCAGAAGAGTACTTACTGACTATTGGGATTGCTAGTGAAGATCACCATCGTTTACTAAAAGATTTTTCACACGGTATGCAAAATAAGGTCCAAATGTTGGTGTCTTTGATGGTCCAGCCGCCCGTATTATTATTGGACGAACCGTTAACATCCTTTGATGTAGTGGCAGCTCATGAAATGAAAGAACTGATAATTCGTATGAAATCTAACTCAGTGATTATTTTTTCAACACATATTCTCCAATTAGCACAGGATTTATGTGACGAAGTCGTATTGTTGCACCATGGGAAATTACAGGCCCTGCCAGCTAATCGCATTCATGAACCTGATTTTGAGCAGGAAGTTGTACAGTTATTGTTGGATAAGGAGGCATTAGGCGATGAACCACTTCGTTAGTTTCTTCAAAGAAGATTGGCAATTTTTCAATTACAAATTAATTAAAACGCTGAACGGGTTCCTCTACTTTTTGCGAAAACTACCTGGCATAAAGAAATTTATTAGCGAACGGGTTTACTCTGCCTATGATTTGAAAAATGTTTTAGGCATTTTCCTAACCGTTCTGAAAGTTTCCACTTCTTTTTTTATGAAGATTGTCATTTTCGTAGCAGTCGCCCTCCTTCAGATATTCCTAATGAATTTTTTTAAAGGAAGTCAGTCTGCCAATCTTTTTTCTCAAATTAATCAACCGATGTTGGCGCAAAGTGCGTTTCTGTGGTTTGTCTTCGTCGTCCTCATTTTAGGCTTTTACAATCATTTTTCAGTGACTCTTAATAAAACCGCAATTGATTTTTATACAGAGTTTAGCTTATCACGTCATCGATTTATTTTAGGTCAAAAATTTATTGAGCTTTTCAAAAATACGTGCTTTTATTTTTTTACTGGCTTACTGTACAGCTTAATTGCTAGCAATTTGTCCCTAGCCTTAATTCTTCCACTTTCCTATTTAGCTGGTAACTTTTGGTTGTTTATTTTCTGTCGATGGCTCTATATGTTCAATCACAGCAAAGCTACTCGCCGTTGGATTGGCGGAATTGCTACTGGGTTATTTTTAATGCTCCTCTTTAGTTTGTACTATTTTGGCCTCGTGGCTCCTTTGAACAAACTCTACACCAGTTGGCTTTCCTTACCCATCTGGCTAGTTTTAGCTTTCTGGGGCATGAAAGCTGCGTGGACCTACCCTAAACAGACGGCATTTATTGACAAAATAATTATACAGTCGTTATCCTTTTATGATGCGCTCACAACTCAAAAACCTGAGCAAGACCAGTATATTGGTCAAGGTCTCAAAATGCAAAAACAGCTACAAGTGAACAAAGATCAACAAGTGGATAAGTTAGTTGGCACGGAATATTTAAACGCCTTGTTGTTTAGCCGTTATCGTCAAGTGTTTAACAAAAAAATTCGCTATTTGTTCATCAGCTTTACCTTGCTGGTTATCAGTCTTATTGGACTGCGACTAGCGAACATTCGCGGGTACATTAGTGAAACTGAAACAATCCAACTTTTACCATTACTATTTATATTAATGTATTTTCTTTCTTTTGGTAAACAAGTCGTGCAAATGTTGTTTGTCAATTGTGATTCTTCCATGCTCTATTATCCTTTTTATCGAGAACAAAGAACTATTTTAAGTGGCTTCGTCTATCGATTAAGGCAAATATTTAAATATAACAGTTTGGTTGTTTTGGGAATTTTTCTATTATTCCTCTTGTTACAAATACTGAATGATTTTTATTTAAGTTGGCAATTTTTTGGTACCTTATTGTTATTATTAGTAGCCTTGAGCTTTCTCTTTTCTTTTCACGAATTGTTTATTTACTATCTACTTCAACCTTTCACGGTGGATATGACCGTGAAAAACCCGCTATATAAAGTCATTACGTGGATTTTTTACTTTTTTGCTTATATGAATACGTACGTTAAATTTACAGGTTTTTTCTATGTCATTTGCGTATCCATTCTTAGCATTGTATATGTCGCTATCGGGTTGCTAATCATCTACCATAAAGCCCCGAAAACTTTTAAAATAAAATAATAGGATTCTTTTATTAGTGATTTCCCTAAAAAAACTAATGAAAAAAGGCGTAATAAATAATTACGCCTTTTCCCCTATCTTCTATTCACACAAAAAAACGAATGCAAAGATGCATTCGTTTTTGACTAACCGCCACCTAATAAAAAGTCTAGGACATTCATGCCGCCGCTTGTTTGGCTGCGGTAAAGTTCGGTGTAGCCGCATTGGGTACAGCTAATTGTAATAAATTTTTTATTTTGAACATCAAAAATTTTCGCAAAGTTCCCACCTGTTGCTTGAAATTGGTCCGACACATAGTTCATGTTGCCACATTTCTCACAAACATATTGTTGCTTTTCCATTCCCCTCACTCCTTCTCAATAAAACAAGTATAGCAAACGCCTGCTTCATTTTCCTCCATCCTAAGATGGATTTTTTCACTAGTTGACCAAACCTTTTCCTTTCCGCTACAATAAGCATAACGAATCGGAGGAAAAAATATGTCGACAAAAAGCCAAGTCCTAACTTTATTGATGAAACAAACGCCCGCATTCCTTTCGGGCGAAGAGATGGCACAACGTCTATCCTTATCTCGCACAGCTATTTGGAAAGCGATTAATGAATTGAAAAAAGATGGCTATCAAATTACTAGCGTGCAAAATAAGGGGTATCGCCTTGAGAAATCAGATGTCCTTTCTGCAGAAGGCATTCAGTTGGCATTATGGCCCCAAACGCCACCTTTAACAATTACCGTCCTAGAAACATCTGAATCTACCATGACCGATGCTAAGCGGGCGATTTTAGACCAGACGCCCGACAATACATTGATTGTTGCTGACATGCAAGAAATGCCGCGGGGCAGGTTCGGCCGACCATTTTTCGCTACGCCAGGTAAAGGGATTTACATGAGCATGGTGCTTCAACCGAACCAAAATTTTGAAGAAATCGCCCAATATACTGTGATTATGGCCGTAGCGGTCGCTCGAGCAATGGATGCTCTGGCAGGCGTTCACACAGAAATTAAATGGGTCAATGATCTTTATTTAAATGGCAAAAAAGTTTGCGGGATTTTGTCGGAAGCCATGAGCAATGTGGAAACAGGGCAGATTTCTAATGTTATCATCGGCATGGGGATTAATTTTTCAATTACAGAAACCGAATTTCCTGAGGACATTCGGCAGAAAGTGACTTCTCTTTTCCCAGATGGTGAACCGACGGCGACGCGAAATGAATTAGTCGCCAACATTTGGAATCATTTTTACCAAATTTTAGACGAACGTTCAACGAAAGACTTTTTAGAAGAATACCGACAACGCTCCTTTGTGATTGGCAAAGACGTAGCTTTTACCCAAAACGGGCAAGACTTCCGCGGCGTTGCGACAACCATTAATGGAAATGGAGAATTGATTGTCCAGTTGCCTGATGGCACGGCCAAAACGTTGTCTTCTGGGGAAATTAGTTTGGACCAGATTGGTGAATGGCGTCGAGGATAAGTGGGGAAGTTTAGAAAAAATCAAGTGGGACATCAGTCGTATTGACTGATGTCCCACTTGCTACTTCTGAAGATAATCAGCTGAACAAAAGCAGCCCCTTCGAAAATAAGCCGAAATTGACTTTCTCACACAAGTGTTCGGCGTATCTTAATCCTTCCAAGTGTTGAGAATCACGAAGAACGTAGTGATTCGATGATGAACAGAACCTACTTGGTTCTTGGCGCTAAGCACTTTTGTCTCAGCCGCATTATCTTGATACCTGATTATTGAACATTAACATCTATCGCTTGATAAAATGAATTAATCGTGTCATTGATATCCCAAACGGCATAAATAACATGGTATCCTTTCCTATCAGCGGGAATATTTATTCTGTGTGTTTCTGTATCATTGACCATAAATCCTTGACCAGGAGGTAAATCTTGACCGATTGGTTGCCCTACTATGCCAATCAGTTCCATTTCGTCCAACGTTAATGGTGCATTAGGATTCCATCCAGGTTTCGTCATATAGTATCTAAAACGATTGGTCTTATGTTTTGCCGTCATCACCCATTTAAAATTATTCTCTCCTGTTGTTATATTACTTTTTACCCAACGAGTGGCTGTTTGTTCATCTAGTTTGGAATAGCTTGCTAATCCAGCTGAAGGCAACCTTCCATTTAATTGACCCGTGTCTAATAATTTAGTTGGCGCTTCAATTCCTTGGGGTGTCGTGATAATTTCTGGCTGTGAGCTGTCTTGACCAGGTCCCCATCCAAATCCGTTTGCTTCCGCATTTTTGACTCGACTGACTGGGCTATCAACATAGCCGTGTGCATAACTCTGCTGTGCATCTCCTAAAGCAAAAACACTGATCATCGTTGCGCCTACTGCAATTATGAATAACATCATTTTTTTCATGTATATCGCTCCCTTATAAGCAAAACCCTTCAAAAAACATGTAATCTTAATCAACTGAAACATAAAATCTCCACAACATCATTTTTACTTTTTCGATAGCGACCATCAACTTTGTGCACAATTATTGTCGACATATTTATTTTAAATGAACTAGCAATTCAATAGCAACTGTCCGCCTTTTTTACTGAGAAAAACTTATAGCACTCTTATAAAAAATGTTTGTTTTTTAATTTATCATTATTGAACACCAACTATTTATAGCGGTTAACCAAGAACAGCCTTGTACACTTTTTTTAGAATGCTCAAGTACTGTTTTTTTAACTTCTTCACTTCCCCACACCTTTAAATTTATTTAAAAAACAATAAATTTTCTTAAACTTCATTGTGAGAACCGCTGCATAAATTCTATACTTCTAGCGTTAGATAAAATAACCTTGTTAGGTGAGGCTCCTATCCAAACATAGGCTATTGCGCAGAAATGTCGAAAGACACCAATGTGTAAAACAGGAATGGTCGAATTAAGGCTCTTCTAAAAATAGCTAAGAGAAATCTTTACGTTGGATAGTGCTAAAGCTCAGACGATGAGAACCGATTGGCTTGCTGTGTCCTGTTTAGTCGCAAGCGCTTATTTACAATCGATGCTGGCTTAGTCTACTCTTTCAAGGGAAAAAGAAAGGGATTCTCATGCAAACATCGAATAAAAAATTTCCACTTTATGCCCTAACAACGCTTGGTTTTACTTTCCTCACTTTGTTAGTGGCGGCTAGTCCAAATTGGTTTCAACAAATGGACGAAGCTATCTATCACATCAAATGGCAATTAAATGCCCCACTTTTAACAGCGGTCAATCTGTTAGCAAAAACAGCCACAATTGGACCAATGCTGCTATTCTTCTTATTATTGATGGTATACCTTTTACGCAAAAAAGAAAAAATCCTAGCCTTTTGGGCTGTCAGTAACCTATTAGCTGTCGGCTTCTTAGGGAGCGTTTTTAAACATGTGGTGGGTCGGGCTCGACCAAACCTAGGCGCTTTAGCTGACCGGAGCTCTGCTAGCTTTCCCAGCGGACATTCATTATTAGCAATGGCGCTGGTCTGTACAATTTTGATCATTTTGGCCTATCTTCATGTCGAAAAAACCAAAGGCATCAAAATTTTCTTACTCACTTATTTAGTTTTGATTGTGTTAGGTCGCTTAATCTTACGCGTTCATTATCCTAGTGATGTCATCGCTGGGATGCTCCTAAGTTATAGCTGGATCAACTTTTCATTTCAAATTGTTCAACGTTATTTGCCGGCACCTGAACCAGAGGAAGCAGAAGTACCGACACAACGCCGGCGCCGCCATTCTCGTAAAAGAAAAAGTTTATTCGTGGTCTTCAGTTTAACTCTTTTATTTTTAGGCACACTTTCTGTTTCGGCTTACGGCGTCAGCATGTATCGTAATTTGCAAAAAACGGCGAACACCATGTATAAACCAAGAAAATCTTCCACGAAGAGTCCCGATTTAGCCAAAGGAGAACCGGTTAGTTTCTTAATTATGGGAATTGCGAATGACTCAAAACGCAAAACCGATTACCGCTCCAACGCCTTAATGGTGGTTACAGTGAATAATCAATTACAAAAAACTACCATCACCAGCATCCCGCGTGACTACTATGTGGAAATGGCTGGCACCAATGGCGAATACAATAAAATCAATGCGGCCCACGTTTTCGGTGGTGCCGATATGCAAATTAAAACGGTTGAAAATGTCTTGCACATCCCAATCAATCATTACTTTTCAATTGATATGGATGCTATGAAGGACCTTGGCGATGCGGTGGGCGGCGTCACTGTTGACAATGCCTTTGCTTTTGACGCTGAAGGGATTCATTATCCGAAAGGCAAACAGCATTTAGGGGGCTGGGAAGCTTTACAATATGCGCGCATGCGTTACGAAGACCCCGAAGGCGACTATGGTCGTCAACGCCGCCAACGAGAAGTTTTAATCGAATTAACCAACAAGCTACTTTCTTTTAACAGCTTGCTAAAATATCAAGAAATTCTGGACGTAATCGGCGAACATGGTGAAACCGACTTGTCCTTTGACCAAATGATGGCAATGCTGAAAAAATACACCCCCGCACTAAAAACGATTGAAACCGATCAATTGAAAGGCTACGATTATACTGGCGATGGCGTGACAGGGATTGAAGGTATTTCTTATCAACTTGTTGAAGAGAGTGAACGCCAACGTGTCGAAAATGCTATTAAAGAACAAATGAACCTCTCTACGAAAGACACTGAACAATCGCAATAACGACTAAAAAGCAGCGCCCCTTAATGAAAGGGGCGCTGCTTACTTTGGCTAGTTAGACGGTCATTTCAAAAATATTAATTTTTGTCACCGTTAGTAACGGCTCTACATCAGAGAGGTATGTTGGCGCATATCTCTCTTTTCATTGCTATTATAGCACAACTACCTAAAAAAAAATATATTGGAAACTAATTATTTTTTTGTTTCACATGGTATAATCTAAGTGTAGAGAAGTTATGGCGGTGGCTATCCAATCTGAAAGAGAGGGGATGCGTATGCACGTATTTCCGAAATTTAGAGAAAGGAGAGGCCTTTTGTCAGCATATGAAACAATTCAGACAATTCTTGGGTTTGGTATGTTTACCATTGCTTTGATTGCGCTGATTGTGAAATTGCTTAAAAATGACAAGAAAAAATAACCGTCTACTTTGACTGAGTACGGTTATTTTTTGTAACTAAAAAGGTCACCGTCTTAAACGGCTCTACACTAGAGAGGTATGTTAGAGCATACCTCTCTTTTCGTCTCTATTGTAGCATATTTCTCTGAAAAATACGAATAAAAATATCGTTTACTGTACAACATATGAAACAATTCAGACGATCCTAGGGTTTGGTATGTTTACCATTGCTTTGATTGCACTGATTGTGAAATTGCTTAAAAATGACAAGAAAAAATAACCGTCTACTTTGACCAGTACGGTTATTTTTAAATAATCAAAAAGGTCACCGTCTTAAACGGCTCTACATCAGAGAGGTATGTTAGCGCATAGCTCTCTTTTCATTACCATTATAGCACAATTACCTAAAAAAATATATTGGAAACTAATTATTTTTTTGTTTCACATGGTATAATCTAAGTGTAGAGAAGTTATGGCGGTGGCTATCCAATCTGAAAGGGGGTGCTTATGAATGTAAGTACTAAAATCTATGAAAGGAGAGGCCTTTTGTCTATCGCAGAAGCTTTAGCTCTGATGATTAGTTTCGGTTCTTTTATCGCAACGTTAACCTTCGGAATCCTAGAGGCTGTTAAAGAAGACAATAAAAAATAACCGTCAACTTTAGCGAGCACGGTTATTTTTTATAAATCACTAAAAATCGCTACCGTCTGAAACGGCTCTACACTAGAGAGGTATGTTGTCGCATACCTCTCTTTTCATTACCATTATAGCACAACGATCCTCAAAAGACCATCAATAAAAATGCCCGAGCCTTAGAAAAATAAGAGGCTCGGGCATTTTTATTTTTATGGGCCAGTCACTAAATTCCAAGTGACGGCGGCTTGGTATTGTTGGCCAGACATGCCTTGATTGGCGGGCACTTCTAGTTTGATGTTAGCAAACGTGAAGTCCAACTGATAGACGTCACTACCTGTGAACTGTTGGTTCGCGACCACCGCTGTTGCGGTATTGTCGGCGGTTAAATTCACGGTGCCAGTCTTGCCAAGCGGCGTCTTGGTTTCTGTTGGTTGGTTGTAATCGGTAAAGCTGGCAGCAGCGGCCGTTCCTAGCAACAAGCGGGTCGTTGTCGGCAGGCTGTCTGTGGCTGATTTTGGTTGCGACAGTTGCGCCGTTAAGCTCCAGTTGTCTTGGCTAGTATTCAGGCGTAAATAGGGATTGCGTGTGCCGTTGTCGTAGTAATCAGCGGCTTTTTTCAAACCATATTGTTGCTTACTTCCTGAAATCGCTAATTTGCCAAAATCAAATGTTGGCGTACTAATGAAGCCGTCGCCGTCAGGATTAGTTATTTCTTGGTCTAAATCTTTAATACGGACCGTATCTTTGGCGATTAAGCTGCCAAAGTTGCCCGTTACTTCAACTTCAGCGGTTAAAACTTGAACAGGATTTCCTGTAACGGCGGTTCCTAATAAGTTCATTTGTAACTGTCCGCCTGCTGGTAAGGGCGTATTTAATGGCAGAGAAAAACCTGCTGCCCACTGTTCTTTCGTAACTGGATAGGCCTTAGCATTCTGCCCTGTACCTAACACAAAAATAGTATTGGGCGGGCTGATGCCAGCGGCCCATGTCGCCGTTGGTTTGATTTTAATGGTCGTCAACGGGGCTTCTCCCGTATTTTTTAACAGCACTTCCCAGTGATCCATTGTCGTGCCATTTTCGACTATGTCAGCGGAACCTTTTACCGTTAATTCTGCTGTAGGAACCGCTTCTTGATACACAGCGGTCATGTCGTCATTCTCATCAAATGTTGGAGTAAAGCTTGGTGTTGTTGTTGTTTTTAAAGGTGTTGTTGTTTCTTTCCCCTTGTACCAGCCTTTGAATACATAGGTTTTTTCTCCGACTTGGTAGGTTTTCGGCAACGCTTTTGCAGCGGTATATTTATACGTTTCACTGTTCATTACCAGCTGATTTCCTTGCGTGAATCCTGTCGGTGCTGTAATCTTCGTACCATTCTCATCTACAAAGTTTTCAGTGATGCGCCGATTTTCTAAATAGTAATTTACTGTCCCTGTTGCGTATATTTCTGTGTGAGCAGTCACCCCGCTCACTGTACTATTATAATCCATTTTATAAAGAGAAGAGAAGGTTGTTCGAGTGGTTTCCCCTTGCCACCCTACTTCAGGAAACCGGTAATCCGTTTGAGACCCCGCAATTGGTGTCACTTGTAAACGATTTTCAGTAAATTCTGCACTATTTTTCGTATTATGATACGCAATTATTCCCGTAACCCCAGAATAATTCGGACCATTATATTTACTCGATGGGGTTATAGTCGGCGTTTTATAATACTTAGGAATTGTCACGATGCTATTACGTGTTCCATAAAGCTCTTCATCCGACGTAAAACTTCCCACAATATTGACAGCTGGAAGCTTTAACTGTAGAAAATCACCAGTTGGTAACGCGGTAATAGTTTGCAACTTGCTTTGTAAACCACCCACTACCTGAGACATATCTGTGCGGATATTGAAATTACTTGGTGCTACATAGTCACCCGTCTCATTGATAAAACCAAAATTAATCGTTTTGTCTTCCGTCTTAAATTCATCATATACTATAGTGATATCATCTTGGTCATCATAAGTCACTGGATAACTAATATTTCGATTTGTTCTGGTGATTTCATTTAGTTTGCCTGGTTTTTCTTTGCCTTTATACCAGCCTTTTAAGACATAAGGCCGATTATTGACTTTGTACATAAAAGGCAACGTACCTGCCTGAGTAAATGTAAAATTATCCTTATCAATGATTGTTTGTTTCCCTTGTGTGAACCCAGTTGGCGGCGTAATTTTCGTTCCAGATGCATCCACAAAATTTTCAGTTACACGGCGATTAACAAGATAGTAATATAACGTGCTTTCAGGAAACATTTCCACGCCAGCTAACGAATTATCATTTCTTATAAGTGTTGTTTTATATAAACTTGAGAAAAGGTTTTCAGGATTATCATCCCAGTATATTTCACGGAGTTTATAACGTTGGTTCTGACTCTTCGTTACTGTGAAATATACAGGATTTGCGCCTTCTGTATAAGGATTACCAGCAAAAGTCCTTTCTACTCGTCCTGCTAACGGATACTCTTGTCCTTGATACCCAGAAGGTTTTTGAAACGAAAGGTTCTTATAGTATTTAGGAATCTCAATAAACGAGTTCCTTGTACCATAAAAGTTCGAGCTATTCGTCAACGTGTACTGTTTTTGTGGAATTGTCATGGCTTTTAAGTTTCCTGTTTGATCCGTTGCCGAAATATTATCTAAAACCGTGCTAACGCCATCGATAATCTGAACTACCTCTGTGGTGACTTTAAAGTCAGCAGGATTGAGTAATTGCCCACTTTCTCCAACAAACCCAAACTGCACGGTATTGCCGCCATATTTAATTTCTTCATATATAATTGTTAAATCATCATTATCATCATAGGAGGCATCATATTCCGGCACTCGTGTGGTTTGTAAATTTTGAGGTTGCGTTTTCCCTTTATACCAGCCTTTAAAACGATAGGCTTTGTCATTCGCGTAGTAACTATAAGGTAATTCTTGCGCCAATTTAAAATGGTAGGTGTCGCTGTCAATGACTGTTTGCTTTCCCTGAGTAAATCCTGTCGGTGCTGTAATCTTCGTACCATTCTCATCTACAAAATTTTCAGTGATGCGCCGATTTTCTAAGAAATAATACATCGTATCATCGGTTGTATAGTAATTTGGCACACTTACTTCTGTATTTGTACTAGTCAAAATAGAATCAAATCTCGTTTTGGTCGTATCCTCTATCCAAGAAGTGTAGTACAGTCGATACTGATTGGCTGTCGTTGTAGGATATAAACTATAATATTTGCCATCTGTCTCCACCCGTATGTCAGCTATCGTACTGTCCACAAAACGCATTCTTTTTGTTGCAACAGGATAAGCCGTACTGGAGCCTGTATAATGAGGCCCAGATGTTACTGTTGGTGGCTTGTATTGTTTAGGGATTGTTAAGCGAAAATTAGTACTACCATAAAAGGCAGGATTTATCGTTTTCGTGTAGGTTAATTGTTGACTAGGAATGGTTAATTTTTTCAGATTCCCACTATTAACACCTGTTGCTGTTCCTACTTGTTTCGCTATTCCGTTCATGATCGATGTTAAATTAGTCTGCATCCCGAAATTCGCTGGCGCTATTAATGCGCCTTTTTCATCTACAAACCCAAAGCTATAAGTGATTTCCGGGATTGTCGTTGTCTTTTCTTCTAATTCCTCATAAAAAACATACACATTGTCTTTACCATCGTAAGTAACATCAAATTCTGGTGTCAATGTGGTTTCCAACTTAACGGCTTTAGGATCTGGTCGTGCGGATCCTTTATACCACCCTTTAAACTGGAAGTGACGATTCCCAGAAGAATAGGTTTTTGGAAATGCTTTTGGGGCTTTATAGTGAAAATTGTCTGACTCAACCACCGTTTTCGAAAGGGCTGCGTTATAGCCTGTCGGATAGGTTGGCAAAACTGTCGATGTCATGTCATTATAATAAATACTAACTCGTCTATTGGGTACATAATAATAAATCGTATCATCGGTTATTAAATAATTATTTTCACCTGCAGTCGTGGCCATATTGTAAGCAGCAGAAAATTGGACTTTTTGAGGATCAGGGACCCAAGAATATGTTCGCAAACTAAATTGCTTAGGCGTTGCCGTAGTAAACATATTAAAACGTTCTCCTGTTGTGTATGTACTATAATCCTTGCCAGTAGCTATAGTTACTTGACGGGAAACAGCCAAAGGAAAGGTTGTCGTGTCTGGTCCTTTATAAAAATTATTAGGCGTTGTCTTGGGGGCAGTATATTGCCCTGGCAACGTAATTTTGTGATTGGTTAGTCCCGAAAAACCGTAGTCCTCTGTGGCGTCATCATCAGGAAGTGTAACTTTCGGCACCGTCAACATCTTGAAATTCCCTAGATTACTAGTTGTAATGGTTCCCACCTTTGTCTGAGTACCTGATTTTCTTTCTACTTTCGTGACATCGGCTGTGAACGTCACTTTAGCAGGATCAATAAACAACCCATTTTCATCAATAAAGGCCATTTTATAGGTTTTCTCAGGAATATCAGCCGTTTTAACTGCACGATTTTCTCGCTTTGTCGGCTCCTCCTGAGTCGCTTCACCAGCCGCTGTCGTTGTATCGGCTGTTGCTTCAGTCTGGTCCTCTGCCGATGGTAGTTGCGGCTCTTCTATCATCTTTTGAGGTAATTCTGATGTCTCTGGTTCTGTGGTTGTTTCTGATGAAGCAACTGTGTTGGCTGTTTCATTTTCTTGACTAGCGTTTAACGATGAGTCGCTTGTAGCGGTATCCTCACTTGCCGTTGTTTCTCCCGTTTCAGTGGTTGTTTCATTTTCAACAACCATTGTTTCGGCGAGTACTGAGATGCCATTGAGTGAACTTATCAATAAGGAACAACACAAAGCGGTTGTAAGTAACTTTTGCCATTTTTGATTCATGCTATTCTCCTTTTTATGTATTGGTTTTATTGTTAATTGTTATATGTAAACCTTTTAATTTTCTCCATTATTCTATCAAAAAAAGGCGGCCTTGAAATTTTAAATTTTGCTACAGCTAAGTGACTTTTCCAATGATTCCTATTATACCAAGGCGGAAGAGCACTTTTTCACCGAAAAAGTGCTTGATAATCAAGAGAATCTGCCATTTTGCTACTGATTCTCAGCCAAATTCTTTAATTTTTATAAACAAAAGCTCAAAATATTAGTATCAAATACTAACATTTTGAGCTTTTCTCATGATATTTTTACTATTTATAAAAGGAGTCCGCCACATAATCCCAAAGGTTGTTAGGGACCAGTCACCAAATTCCACGTAACGGCGGCTTGGTATTGTTGGCCAACCATGCCTTGATTGGCGGGCACTTCTAGTTTGATGTTAGCAAACGTGAAGTCCAACTGATAGACGTCACTACCTGTGAACTGTTGGTTCGCGACCACCGCTGTTGCGGTATTGTCGGCGGTTAAATTCACGATGCCAGTCTTACCAAGCGGTGTCTTGGTTTCTGTTGGTTGGTTGTAATTGGAGAAACTTGAAACAGGAGCAGCGCCTAATAATAAGCGGGTCGCTGTCGGTAGACTATCAGTGGCTGATTTTGGTTGCGACAGTTGCGCCGTTAAGCTCCAATTCGGTTGGGTTTTCTTGATCCGCAGATAGGGATTGCGCGTGCCGTTGCCATAATAATCAGCGGCTTTTTTCAGGCTGTGCTGTTGCGTGCTTCCCGCTACCCCAACTTGACCAAAATTGAAGGTTGGAACACTGATGAAGCCTTCCCCAGTCGGTTCCTTTGTTTCTTGATCTAAATCTTTAATCCGGACCGTATCTGAGGCAGTCAGTTTGTTGAAATCCCCTGTGACTTCCACAGCGACTTTTAGCACTTGGTTTGGTTGTCCAGTAACTTTTGTTCCTAGGAGATTAATCGTTAGTTGGCCGCCCACAGGAAGACTACTGTCTAAAGGAATCTCAAAACCTGCTTCCCACTGCTCTTTCGTGATTGGTCGAACTTTCGTATTTTGACCAGTACCTAAAATAAACAGTTCCGTGGGCGTACTCATTCCAGCCGCCCAGTCAGTGGTTGGTTTAATCTTAACTGAAGTTAAAGGTGCTTCTCCAGTATTTTTTAAGAGCACTTCCCAATATTCCATGGCTGCGCCATTGTCAATGACATCGACTGCACCGCGCATCGTTAAGTTAGCGCTGATGTTTGCTTCTTTGTAGACTGCCGTCATATCGTCATTGCCATCAAAAGTAGTGTTATATGTTGGCGTAGTGCTTGTTGTTAAAGTATTAGGCTTCGTTTTGCCTTTGTACCAACCTTGGAAAATATAAGTTTTACCACCTACTGAATAACTAGCTGGTAAGGCTCTTGCTGCTGTGTACTTGAAAGTGTTGCTCGTCATGGGAATCTGGTTCCCCTGCGTGAAGCCTGTTGGCGGCGTGATTTTAGTGCCGTTGGTGTCCACGAAGTTTTCGTTGACTTGTTTACGGGTGACTGTGTAGACTAATTTGGATGCATTTACTGGATTTCCACTAAAAAGATTCATGGTAATTAGAGGCTTACCTCCGTCACTCGCATAACCCATCAATGTATTGAATACTCCACTACTTTCCTTTGAAAAATATACTCCATCTGTATCAAAGCCTAATAAGGCGATATTTCCAGCACTCAGGTTATATTCTGTTGGCACTTGATTAGGATCTATAATTGTGGCGCTACCACTGGTATAGTTATAGCCATACATTTTCATAACACTTTTCACCGTATCTAATTCAATACTATTGACATATTTTAATTGTTGATTGATCGCTAGTTTATCTAGAGAAAAATTAAGTCTGTTCGTACCATTAATTGGTTTGTCATTCCCATAAACTCGCAATAGCTCTGGTGATAATGGCATCGTACCATTGTTAAGACTCAGTGTGTATTGTCCGCTACCTTTGCTTTTGGATGTTAAATCGTACAAATCTGTATAAAGCCTATCACTCGATCTTTGCACACGATATTTGCCGCTAAAAGTTAACGCTGGCGTGAAACCAACCCCTTTTTCGTCCACAAAGTTTACATCTAATGATGGATACAACGTTGTGACTGTCTCTTCTTCATACACAACATTCAAATCGTCATTCCCATCATAGGTCACCGCATAGCTTGGCGCTTTGGTGGTGGTCAAGGTATTTGGCTTGGTTTTGCCTTTGTACCAGCCTTTGAATTTGTAGGTTTTGCCGTTGCTTGCTTTGTAAGTGTCTGGTAAGGTGCCAGCTTGTTTGAAGGTGAAAGCATTGCTGGTCATTGGTGTTTTCTTGTTTTGGGTAAAACCTGTTGGCGGTGTAATGGCTACGCCGTTAGCATCTACGAACTTTTCGGTAACTTGTTTCCGAGTGACTACGTAATTAAGTGTTTCTCGGTACGTGGTAGTGCCATCAAAACCTATTAATATTGGTCCACGTTCTATAGAATCTGTGCGCAGCATCGTTAATACGTCAGTAATTTCTGGAGCCAAAGCTAATGAATTTAGAGAAAAGATATTTGCACTATTTTTAGAAAATATTCTATCCCTCTGAGTCAAATTCTGTTTAACATAATTACCAAATTGAGCTGCTTCAGATGTTTGTTGCTCACTGTATCTGGTCATGTTTATACTACCAGGCGGGGCAACAATACTGTCGACATACTTTAATGTGTTATCAATCTTTAATTGTTCAATTGCGTACAAATTATGAGTGTAACCTGCTGGTAAATTTGTGAGAAAATCGTACGGCATAGGAATCGTTGCATTGACAGATACTCGATATTGGCCACCGCCTGCATTAGAAGAAACAATTGGATATCTATCAGCGTATGGTCGCCACTGACTAGTTGCCGTGTGGCGAGCTAATTTATAATACGTCCCTGATAACGTTAAGTTTTCATCAGCAAAAGCTTTTCCTGTTTCATCAGTAAAGCCAAAGATCATTCTCGGATAAATCACTTGATCATTCGGCACCCAACGTGGCGAAATACTCGTTTGTCGGTCATTTTCACTACTATTTTCTGGTACCGATTCTGTTGTTTCAGTTTTCACCTCTGGTATTTCTGCTTGTTTCTCTGTTTCCTGTGTTCCTTCTTCCCGACTCGTTTCAGTCGTTTCTTGACTGCTTTCCGTACTTTCTTGCATTGCGCTACTTGCTACTGTCGGACTACTTTCACTCGTGACTGTTTCCGCAACTGCGGTCACGCCAGAAAAGGCGTTAATCACTAAAGAACTACACAAGCCAATGGTTGCTAAGCGTTGCCAGTTAATTCTCTTCATGTCGTCCCTTCTTTCTATGTACCATTTTGATTCATGCTATTCTCTTTCTTTATGTATTGGTTTATGTACAGCTTTTAATTTTCTCCATTCTATCAAAAAAAGGTGACCTTGAAATTTCAAATTTTGCTACAGCTAAGTGACTTTTCCGACGATTCCTATTATACCAAGGCGGA